>Ga0160423_10000012_pt1 | contig 152403 bp, 148 predicted proteins | sample CRUFie14St8metaG_FD_108191 | JGI IMG/M metagenome (GOLD analysis project Ga0160423, IMG submission 108191) | Marine microbial communities from the Costa Rica Dome - CRUD Field 142mm St8 metaG | ecosystem: Environmental > Aquatic > Marine > Oceanic > Photic zone | place: Costa Rica: the...
CGAGACGCTGCTGCCGCTGAGGCTGCCGCTGCGCATGAAGCAATTCGAGGTGACATTGGTTCAGCAGCCGCAACCGTCGCCGCCCGCACCGTCGAACTCGCAACTGGGCGTGCCCCTGATGCGGGAGCCGTGTCGGCAGCCGTTGAGGGCTCAATGACGTCAGGAGCGACACGATGAACCTAATCGCGGCGGGAGATATCGATCCCGCACAGAGTGTAAACTGGTTATTGCCACCGCTCTCCGAACTGATCTATGGCGGTATTGCGTCGATCATCATTTTTGCTCTGATCTACAAGTTCGGAGGCCCTGCTGCGAAGAAGGGCATGGCCGACCGCACTGCGAAGATCCAAGCTGAGCTTGATGGTGCTGCTGAAGCACTCGAGTCGGCTCGTACTGAGGCTGAAGAGATTCGTCGTGCCGCTGGTGACATCGCTTCCGAACGTGACCGACTTCTTGCCGAGGCCGATGAGCAAGCTGCTGCCTTGCTGTCGGAGGGCCGTGAGCGTTTGGCAGCAGAGATCGCCGATCTCGAAGCACGTGCAGAGGCTGAGTCAGCGGGTCTTGCGGGCCGCATGGGAGACGAGCTTCGAGTTGAAGTATCCCGAATCTCATCATCGGTCGTTGATCAATTGGTCGCCGAAACTCTTGATGACGCAACTCAGCAAGCACTGATCGAAGACTTCATTCAGAAGGTAGGTGCCAGATCATGAGTGACGCACTTGTTGATGGTTACGCACGAGCCCTGTTTGAAATCGCTCGAGCGGAAGGCAATCTCGATGAGGTTGAAGACGAGTTGTTTCGGTTCGCTCGCTCTTATGAGTCGAGCGACGCACTCCGTGCCGCACTCACCGATGACATGGTGCCGGCCGACCGCCGCCAAGGCATCGTAGAAAGCTTGCTCGATGGCCAGGCGACCTCGACGACCATGCAGTTGGTATCGATGGTCGTTGGTTCCGGCCGCGGTCGTGATCTTCCTGAGATCATCGACAGCCTCGTCGCCCGAGCATCGGCCTCAAAAGATCTCGCAGTGGCAGAAGTTCGCACTGCGGTCGCCCTCTCAGATGACCAGGTGAGCCGCTTGAAAGCAGCGCTGACCAACTCGTCTGGGCATGAAGTGAACCTGAAAGTTGTTATCGACCCCACCGTGATTGGTGGAGTTATCGCAACCGTTGGTGACAGCGTCATCGATGGAAGCGTTCGTACCCGTCTTGAACAGTTGAAGAGCCGTCTCTAGGAGAACACGTCATGGCTGAACTCACACTTTCCGCTGCCGATATCGCGGCAGCAATTACAAAAAACCTCGATGGTTACGAGCCATCGGTAGAGGCTCGTACCGTCGGACGCGTCATTGAAGTTGGTGACGGTATTGCCCGCGTTGCCGGCTTGCCTGACGCTGCGGTGAACGAGCTTCTCGAATTCCCTGGTGGCGTTCTCGGTCTCGCCCTCAACCTCGATGAGGGTTCGATTGGTGCGGTAGTGCTCGGATCATCAGACCAGATCGAAGAAGGTCAGTCGGTGACTGCTACCGGGCGAATTTTATCGGTGCCGTCAGGTGACGGCGTTCTTGGCCGCGTGGTTAACGCCATTGGGGAGCCCGTTGACGGCAAGGGAGACCTTGTTGGTGTCGAGATGCGCCGTATGGAAATCCAGGCCCCTGGCATCATGGGTCGCAAGCCGGTGCACGAGCCGTTGCAGACCGGCATCAAGGCGATTGACGCCATGACTCCGATTGGCCGTGGTCAGCGTGAGCTCATCATTGGTGACCGCAAGACAGGTAAGACCACGGTTGCAATCGACACGATCTTGAACCAAAAGGGACAGGGCGTGAAGTGCATTTACGTTGCGATTGGCCAGAAGGGTTCAACCGTCGCTCAGACCGTTGAGACGCTTCGTGAGGCCGGCGCTATGGAGTACACCGTCGTGGTGACCGCTCCTGCCGCCGACTCTGCACCGTTCAAATACCTTGCTCCATACGCCGGTTGCGCAATGGGTCAGCACTGGATGGAAAAAGGCGAGCACGCCCTCGTTGTTTACGACGACCTCTCCAAGCAGGCCGAGGCTTATCGACAGATGTCGCTGTTGTTGCGCCGTCCACCAGGCCGTGAGGCGTACCCCGGCGACGTCTTCTACTTGCACAGTCGGCTCCTCGAGCGTGCCGCGAAACTCTCCGATGAGAACGGCGCAGGCTCACTCACCGCTCTTCCGATCATCGAGACGAAGGCGGGCGACGTGTCGGCATTCATTCCGACCAATGTGATTTCGATCACTGATGGCCAGGTGTACCTGCAGGACAACCTCTTCAAATCGGGTGTTCGCCCCGCAGTCGACGTGGGTATCTCGGTGTCACGAGTGGGTGGTGCAGCACAGATCAAGTCGATGAAGGGTGTCGCCGGAACACTGAAGCTCGACCTCGCCCAGTTCCGCGAGCTTGAAGCATTTGCAACATTCGGCTCAGAGCTTGACGCAGTGTCAAAAGCGCAGCTCGAGCGTGGCTACCGTCTGGTCGAACTGCTGAAGCAGCCCCTCAACAGCCCAATGTCGGTTGAAGAGCAAGTGGTGTCGATCTTCGCTGGTACCAAGGGCTACATCGATGACGTTCCAGTGGCTGATGTCAGCCGCTTCGAAGAAGAACTTCTCGAGTTCATGCGGAGCCGCCACGCAGGTCTCTTGCAAGAGATCCGTACCTCGGGTGTTCCTGACAGCCTCGACGACATCGTTCAATCATTCAAAGACTCGTTTGTTGCAGCCAGCGCGGCGTCAGGCGTGAACGCCGATCCGACGGCTGTTGACGCTGACGAAGTCGGCGACGCAAACTCCGGCAAGACCCTCGCCACGGAGTGATCTAGATGGCAGGAGGTCAGGAGCGCATTCTTCGCGGTCGCATCAAGTCGATGCAGGCCACCAAGAAGATCACGCGCGCCATGGAACTGATTGCGGGTTCACGAATCGTGAAAGCCCAGCAACGCGTGCAAGCCGCTGTGCCCTACTCGGAGCAGATCACCGAGGTCGTGAAAGACCTCGCTGCTGCTGGGGGTTCATCAGATTCACCGTTGTTGCTCGGGCGAGATGAAATTCGCACAACCTGCTACGTCGTGATCTCTGCCGACCGTGGACTGTGCGGCGGATACAACGCCGGAGTGCAGCGTGCGGCTGAAGGTGAGATCAAAGCAGACACCCTCGCTGGCAAGGACTACCGAATCGTCACCTCAGGCCGTAAAGCGGAGGGCTATTTCAAGTTCCGCAATTACAACGTGGCGGGAGCCTTCGGAGGCTACAGCGACAGCCCGTCGTATGAGAATGGCCGCGAGATCGCCCAGGCTGCGGTTTCGATGTACGAATCAGGTGAAGTTGACCGCATCGAATTGGTCTACACCCGATTCATCACTCCGGGCAGCCAAGAAGTTGTGCTTCGGCCTCTGGTTCCGCTCACTTCGGAAGCGATCGAAGGCGGAGACGGTAAGGCCGGCTCAACCGACGGCAGTGGCGGAGACTATGAATTCGAACCTGATCCATCCACCATTCTCGACACGCTGATCCCTCGTTATGTCGAAGCTCGTGTGTATGCCGCTTTGTTGAATGCGGCTGCGTCTGAGCACGCCTTCCGGCAGCGAGCAATGAAGTCAGCAACAGATAATGCCGAAGAACTGATCAACAATCTCAGCATCATTATGAACCGCGCCCGTCAGGACGCAATTACCACCGAGATCATGGAGATCGTTGGTGGTGCCGAAGCCCTCGGTTCGGGGAATTCCTCGACCGCCCAATATGTCGACCTCCTCGGAGAGTCGCCCGTCCCAGCAGCACAGCACGGAGACAACTGACATGAGCATGACCGAAACCGAACTCGCCTCAGGACGCGTCGTCGCAATCGCCGGACCGGTGATCGACGTCGAGTTCCCACGTGGTGCGCTTCCAGAACTCAACACTGCGCTTGAGTTCGACATCATCGTCGATGGACAGCCGCAACCCGTGTTGGCAGAAGTCGCACAGCAACTTGGTTCTGGCCGAGTTCGCGCTGTGTGCTTGAAGCCGACTGACGGCCTCACCCGAGGCACCACTGTTCGCAACACAGGGCGCGGGATCACCGTGCCAGTGGGCGATAAGGTGCTCGGACACGTGTGGAACGTGTGGGGTGAAGCACTCGACAACGACCCAGACGGTTTCGACCAGATGGATCGTTGGGAGATTCACCGTGAAGCTCCGTCCTTCGACGCTCTTGAGCCGCAGGCTCGCATGTTCGAGACCGGCATTAAGGTCATCGACCTTCTCACTCCGTATCTTGCCGGTGGCAAGATTGGCCTCTTTGGTGGTGCGGGCGTTGGCAAGACCGTGCTTATCACCGAGATGATCAACCGTGTGGCATCCCAGCACGGTGGTGTGTCGGTGTTCGCCGGTGTTGGTGAGCGCACCCGTGAGGGCACCGACCTCCGTCTCGAAATGATGGAGTCAGGCGTGTTCGAAAAGGCCGCTTTGGTCTTCGGTCAGATGGACGAGCCGCCCGGCGTACGTCTCCGCGTTGCGCTTTCAGCCCTCACGATGGCTGAGTACTTCCGCGACGTTCAGAACCAGGATGTGTTGCTCTTCGTCGACAACATCTTCCGCTTCGTGCAGGCGGGTTCAGAGGTGTCAACGCTGCTTGGCCGTATGCCATCAGCCGTGGGTTACCAGCCAACGCTCGCTGACGAAATGGGTCAGTTGCAGGAGCGCATCACCTCAACTCGTGGCCGTTCGATTACGTCCCTGCAGGCCGTGTACGTTCCTGCGGACGACTACACCGACCCTGCGCCATTCACGACCTTCACTCACCTCGATGCAACGACTGAGTTGTCTCGTCAGGTCGCAGCGCTCGGTATTTACCCTGCTGTGGACCCGCTGGCGTCAACCTCGACAATCCTCTCACCTGAGGTCGTTGGAGATCACCACTACAACGTGGCTCGTCGTGTGCAGGAGACACTCCAGCGCTATAAGGAACTACAGGACATCATCGCAATTCTCGGTCTTGACGAACTCTCCGAAGAGGACCGTCTCACCGTTAACCGAGCCCGTAAGGTGCAGCGCTTTTTGTCGCAGCCGTTCTATGTCGCCGAGGTCTTCACCGGTCTCAAGGGCGAGTATGTACCTGTTGCCGAGACCGTCGAATCATTCGAGGCTCTCATCGATGGTGAACTCGATGACCTTCCTGAACAGGCATTCTTGAACGTTGGCAACATCGATCAGGTGCAGGCGAAGGCGAAGGCTCTGAGGGAGAGCTGATCGATGTCAGCCACCATGAGCGTAGAAGTGGTATCGCCGGAGGCGGTGCTGTACTCGGGTGAGGCCACGATGGTCATCACTCGTACCCTTGGTGGTGGAGAGATCGCCTTTCAGCCAGGTCATGCCGCGTTTCTCGGGGCGTTGACAGAAAGCCATACTCGGGTCTTTCTTGCCGACGGCTCAACTGAAGACATCGCCGTCCATGGCGGATTCGTCGAGGTGAGCAGTAACAAGGTGTCGATACTTTCAGATACTGCGGAGATTGCCTCACAGATCGACGTTGAGCGGGCGAAGGCTGCAAAAGAGCGGGCGGAATCGCAGTTGCGTGGAGAACATGACGCAAGCGCGGTTGCGGCTCTCGGGCGGGCAAACGCTCGCCTCAGCGCTGCCGGCGTTCAGGTGTAATCGATCGCCGAAAACTCTTGAAGTTTCCGCACTCTGTGGCGGGCATCGATAAATCGCACCGTTCCTGATCGGGATCGCATCACGAGACTTTGGGTTCTTGCGCCGCGCCCGTCGAAGCGAACACCTCGGAGTAGTTGGCCGTCGGTCAGCCCTGTTGCGGCGAAGAAGCAGTTGTCGCCCTGGACAAGATCATCTTGGCTGAGCACCCGACTCGTGTCGATGCCGGCAGCCTCGACCTTTACTCGCTCGTCATCTGATTGCGGATCGACGATTGTTTGAATCTCTCCCCCCATGCTCTTGAGAGCAGCAGCGCTAATAACGCCTTCAGGGGTGCCACCGATACCGAACAGAACGTCGACACCGGCATCAGGCCACGATGTTGCGATCGCCCCGTACACGTCGCCGTCACGAATCAGCCGGATGCGAGCACCGGTAGAGCGAACCTCGTCGATGAGGTCTTGATGTCGAGGCCGGTCGAGGATCACGGCGGTGAGGTCGCGCACAGTTGTCTGCTTGGCCTTTGCAATCCACCGAAGGTTTTGTGTCGGGCTTGCTGTGATGTCGATACAGCCTGCAGCTTCGGGCCCAACCGCAATTTTCTTCATGTAGAACGATGGGCCCGGATCAAACATTGAGCTGCGCTCACCAACTGCGATCACTGACAATGCATTGTTGAGACCGAGGGCGGTCAGTGTTGTACCGTCAATGGGGTCAACCGCGACATCAACCTGTGGGTCAGAGCCGTCTCCGACGACCTCGCCGTTGTACAGCATCGGGGCATCATCTTTCTCACCCTCACCGATGATGACGACACCGTTCATTTGAACTGTCGAAAGGCTCAGGCGCATGGCATCTACCGCTGCTGCGTCAGCACCCTCTTTGTCGCCGAGACCCACCCATCGTGCTGCGGCGAGAGCAGCTGATTCGGTGGCGCGCACAAGTTCGAGGGCAAGGTTGCGATCAGGGCGCTGGGCACTCGTGTCAGACATACCCATACGGTAGTGCCGGAAGGTACCGTCATCAGTATGGGCGAAACCCCCGATATCGAGATGTGTCTTTCCGGCCGGGATATCACCGAGCCTCGACCCACACCCGACGGTGACGCGGTGATCTTTCTCTCTCGACCTTCTGGAGAAGCATGTTCGTTCGTTGAGGTTTCAGTTGACAGCGGATCAGAGAAGACGCTCGAAATTGATACGCCACCGGCGGCGGGGCGTGGTGGAGGTGGAGGGGTCTGGTGTTTTGCTGGCGATGACGATGCGATCGTCTACGTGGCGAGTGACGGCACGCTGCGGGTCTGGCCCGATCGGACACGTTCCGTAACAGCGCTGTTGTCGGCAATGGGTGGTCCGATTGAAAGTCCGGTTTCGGTGGTTGGTCGCAATGCGGTGGTGGTGACCGCTGATCGTGGATCAGTGTGGATGATTTCGATCGGCAACGGTGACGTCGAACGCCTCGATGACGGTCGTCATGATTTCTGTGCAGACCCTGCTGTGCTTAGCGACAGCGGAACGCAGGTGGTGTCCTGGCAGGGTTGGTCAGTTCCCGATATGCCGTGGGACCACTCAGTTCAGGTGAGATGCAACCTTGATGAGCACTCCATTTCGGTCGTCGAAGGGAAAGGCCAGCAACAACAGATCACCGGTTCACCACACGGCGTGTTGTCATTGCGAGACGACTCGGGATGGCTCAACGTGTGGTGTGACGAAACGTCGTTGATCGCTGATCCGGCTGAACATGCTGGCCCGTCGTGGGGTGTATCACAGCGCTCGTTTGCGACCTCACCTGATGGTGAACACCTCGCGTTCACCCGGAACCTCAACGGGTTTGGCGAACTCTGTGTGTATTCGTTTGACGATCAGAAGTGGGAACCAATCGGTCGGGGAGTGCACCATCAGGTCCGTTGGGGCAACGGAGGCATTACTGCTCTCCGAAGTGGAGCGCGAACACCCAACCAACTCGTCGCCTATCGACTTGAAAGCGGGTCGTCTCCCACCGATAGCGAATGTTGGGTTCGCACCACCCTCGCAGTTGGTCCGAGTGAAAGGTGGGCGTCGATTGAACTGTCTGAGCCTTTCTGTGAAGAAGCCCTCAGTGATGGGCACCGAATCCCTTTTCGTCGCTACGGCGCCGGGCTCGGACGGTGTCTCGTGCACATCCATGGCGGCCCAACCGACCAATGGCAGGTCGAATTTCTGCCCCGAGTTGCGTATTGGCAGTCTCAGGGCTGGGATGTCATCCTTCCCGATCCACGAGGTTCAACCGGTCACGGGCGCTCGTTTACTCAGGCCTTACATGGCGAGTGGGGCCGCGCCGATGTTGACGATGTGGCTACGGTGATCTCTGAATGCCAGCGCCGGGGGTGGTCGACACCATCGACGACAGTGGTGATGGGGTCGTCATCTGGAGGGATGGCGGCGTTAGGTGTGCTCATCGACTACCCGGGGTCAGTCGCTGGTGGAATTGCGCTTTATCCGGTGAGTGACGCCGCGTCCTTAGCAGAGGCAACCCATCGTTTTGAGGCCCATTACAACGACACACTTATCGGACCTCTCGGTGACCCTCGGTACGTAGAACGATCGATGGTCGGTCGAGCCGGTCTCATTCAGCAGCCTTTGCTACTGATGCACGGGACCGATGACCCGGTCGTACCCGTCGCTCAAAGCCGAGCTTTACGAGACACCCTTCACGAATCTGGTGTCGAGGTGCGCTACACCGAATTTGAAGGGGAGGGGCACGGACTGCGAAATCCCGAACATCGAAGGCGAGAGTACGAACTGGTCGGTGCCTTTTTGCATGACGTTGTTGACGGGTGAAAATCTCTCTGGTTGCTGAGCAGGTAGTGTCATCGCGTGGCCGATCAGCACGAGTTTGACGCAAATGATGACGAAGCAGTGAACGTCTTCTATGACCTCACCGTGTGGGATGCCGATCAGCGGAGTGCTCTCGTTGAGTCTCTTGCGGCAGCCTCTGTTCCTCATGCATGGCGCGAGAACGAACTTGTTGTGCCAGAGTCCGCTGAAGCCATCACCGATGAGATTTTTGATCGACTCGAACGCGAAATTGGGCCGTTTCCCATCGCCCTCGGTGACGATGACGAAGCCCTTGAATTTCAACTTGACGAATGGTCGGTATCTGAGCGGCGGGTGCTCGTTGAGCAGCTCATCGCAGGGGAAATTCCTCATCGGTGGGAAGGCGATTCGCTTTTCGTCATTGGTGATGCGGCCGACGACGTTGATGAGCTTCTCGATGCGATCGAATCAGGAGACCTTGCAGTGCTTGATAGTTCAGCACCCGACGGTGCACTCGCCGCTTTGTTCTCAATCGGTGATAATCTCGCACGGTCAGTCGATGATGCAACAGCACGTATGCAATTGTTCGGACTCGCACCAGAACTCGCTAAGTCATCGCCGCCTTACGGGCTTGCGATGAACGTATGGTCCTCGGTGGTTACGGCGGTGGAGCAGTTGACGGCGTCATTTACCGAGGAACCTTTCGACCCCGAACACATTGCGGTAGCGGCGCGAGATCTGCGAGACCTCTGCCGTCCGTGGGTATGACTTCTCATCGGAACTCTGAGCACAAAACGACGCGTTGAACAGTCGTCGCTACGCTCGGCGGAATGCTTCTCGCCGAACTGGAAATATTTCATTCCCGTTCAGCGCAGCCGACTCGCCGAGTTGCACTAGGTCACCTTGTTCTGCCGGTCGAACCCGCCCCAGGTCTGGGAGGCGTTCTCTTGGGTGCTGTCGTGGCTCGCCATGGGCTCGATCTAGCGAGCGATGACATCACCGGTCTTCGTCGGCTCATCAGCGATATCGGTGCTGGTCGTCGAGTAGTGCAGCCCCGAATACGGCACCGCTACCAAGTCGATCGCCATGGGCTTGCTGTGAGCACTCATCGCCTCATCGGTGAGAGCGAGGAAATGTCGTTTGAATTCGCAGGGCGTGGAGGTGACCTTGCACAGGTCCTTGGAGCGATTTACGCAATTGAACGCCTCGATCAGCAGCATCGATCATCGATCGCAGATGTTTTGATCAAGGCTTTGCGTTGGAAAGGGCCAATCGGGCCATCGATGGTGGCATTCCTCGCCGGTGCGCAAAGTTCATCACTCGCCGCTCTCGCTGACCCGCGTGCATGGGCATTGGAACGTCTGGGGTTCCCCGACTCAGAGACATCACCATCGTCCCGGGAAGTCTCCCGCCGTTACCGGCAGCAAATGAGATCGGTGCACCCAGATCATGGAGGAGACCATGAGGGTGCAAGCGCAGCGATACGTGAACTTGCCGAGGCTCGTCGTATCTTGACGAAGTCGTAACGAGTTAGTCGCTGCTGATCTCTTCGAGCTCGCGCCGAGCGGTCTCAGGAAGCGCGACGACAACAAGAATCACCGCTATGACCTGTCCGAACATGAGCAGCCCCATGACCGATCGGTAATCCCACCCGGTGTCGAGCAGTGCGCCGGCCCCGAGGAGGCCGGCAATCCCACCGAGAAGGGCGGCAACGGTGAGCAGGCCAGCGGCACGGCTTCTGTTGCCAGTGGGAAAGAGCTCGGCCCGATAGACCGCAAGGGCGGGGTAGGCAACACCGCCAAGAAGTCCACCCCCAAACGCAGTGATCCACATCGGAAGGCCTCCGACGCTGAACGATGCGACAATGAGTAACGCAGCGAGTGGAAGTGACATGGCAATGAGGGGTCGACGTCCGCGCCGATCTGCCGCCCGTCCGCCAATAATGAGCCCAATCGCTGCTGGCGTTGCAGTTGCCAAACTAAACAGTGAAATAGCAGATCCCGAAAGTTCTCGGACATCGCTGAGATAGCGATTTTGGAAGAAACTTGCCGGTGCGACGAGAAGATTTACTCCGACGAGGATTGCGGCGAGAGTAAAGAATCGTGTGCGATGCAACGGAACGTGCTCTGCGTGCGGCGCGCTAAATCGGCGTGACTCAGGAAGCCGTCGGGTGATGTCAATCGCAATCACCAGCCATATGAGCGTGAGAGCAAACACCCATCTCCAGCCTGAAGGGCCGAGATCGGTGAGTGGCAATGCCATTACGGCGATACCCGCACCAAGGCCGCTCGCCATCGCCATAATGCCAACGGCGTAGGCCCGCGAACCTCGTGGCATCTCCTCAGCGGCGATGACAGCAATAAGAAAGTCGAGTGCGAGGCCGAGCGGTCGCCCGATGCTTTGGGTTGCAACGAGAAAGGGAAAGTTGGGGGCGAGAGCGCCGGTGGCGGTCACGATCGGAGCGACCCACGCCATCGCTATGACAATCTTGCGACGGCCAATTCGGTCGCCGGCGATGGCGAGAGGAATGGTGATGAGGATTCCGGCCCTTACGAGAGCTCCGGCGACACCAACGCCGGTGTTACCCACTCCAAAGTCATCTGCTGCGAACGTGACCGTTTGAGTGAAGACGGTGTTGGTGAATGCCGAGCTCATTGCTGCGGCAGCCAGCAGGCCAAGAATCATGACCTGACGGGTGTTCAGGCGATCGGGTGGCGCCCACCACGGAAGAGACGGCGGGATAGAGGCTTGCTGAGGGCGTCGGACCCCTACTCGATTGACAAAAAACATGATGGGAAAAAAGAACACCCACCCAAACCATGGGATGTCGATTCGATATGAGGTGGTTTCAACGATTCTGTTGTCGTCGATGCTGACATGGCGTTCCCAATGAGAAAACGGACCATCTGCGAGGACAAACGTGTGGCTCATGGCGTCACCTGAGGGTGAACGCTCTTCTACCACGAGGTCATGACGTGGTGTTGAAAGCACTGATATGAGATGGGGTGTTGCCTCCCAAGAACGCGCTACTGTTCGAGTGCCCCGACTTACGTTCACGGCGGGAGCATACTGTTGCAGTGCCTAATGACAGGACGGGAATGACAGAAGAGGTGGCCGAGCCGGTCATCCGCATCGACCACCGGGGCCCTTTACACGGCACTGTTCGCGTGCCGGGCGCGAAGAATTCTGTCCTAAAGTTGATGGCGGCAACAGTGCTTGCCGACGGGGAGTTCCATCTCGACAACGTTCCTGAGATTGTTGATGTCGACATCATGTCTGGTCTTCTTCGCTCGATTGGTTCCCAGGTCGACGCCGGCAGCGATGGTTCGTTGCGCATCACTCATTCTGGCGAGTTATCAAGCCGTGTTCCTGCCGATCTGGCAGGTCGTATGCGAGCTTCAATAAACCTGCTCGGGCCACTTGTCTCGCGGGTTGGCAAGATCGAGATCGCCCTTCCCGGGGGTGACGATTTCGGACTCCGGCCAATCGACATGCATATCGCTGGACTCGAAGCCATGGGGGCGACCTGCAGATTCTCAGATGGCGTGCTCACGGTTAACGCTCCCCGGCTTGTCGGCGCCGACATCCGCTTTTCTTTTCCCAGTGTTGGAGCGACCGAAAATTTGGTCACCGCTGCAGTGTGTGCTGACGGGGTGACGACGATCGATGGCGCAGCTCGCGAGCCAGAAGTTGCCGATCTTTGCCGCTTCCTTGTCGCGATGGGAGCCCAAATCGAGGGAATCGGGGAGTCAATGCTTCGAATCACTGGAGTGCCTCACAGGGCATTGCACTCTGCCTTACATCGCGTCGTTCCAGACCGAATTCAAGCGGCAACCTATATTGCATCGGTGGCGGTTGCCGGCGGCGAAGTTGACATGATCGACGCCCAGCGAAACGACATGCAGATGTTCCTTCACCGTTGTACTGAGATGGGGCTCGTGTTCACCGATCTCGACGGAATCGGTGTGAGGGTCACCGCTCCTGAACGACTGCGGTCTGTTGACGTACAGACTCTTCCGTACCCGGGCGTTGCAACCGACTACAAGCCACTCATGATTGCGATGCTGTCGGTCGCTGATGGCTCAGCTGTGGTCACCGAGAACCTTTATCCGGGTCGGTTCCGATATGTCGACGAGTTACAGGCGCTTGGAGCGAACATCAAGATGCACGAGCATCACGCAGAGATCACTGGCGTGCAGCGGTTGTCAGGGGCGGCGGTAACTGCGCACGATATTCGTGCGGGCGCAGCGCTTGTCGTTGCCGGGTTGGCAGCCGACGGCGTGACAACAATCAGTGGAGTGGGTCATATCGACCGCGGGTACGACGACCTCGTGGGTCGCCTACGAGAGGTTGGAGTCGGCGTCACCCGAGGGTGATGACTCGCGAGCAAGCTCAAGTTCGGCTGCCGCTCGTTCGACTCGCCGCTTCACGAGGGCGAGCAACGCAATGACGATCACGATCGGACCTGCGACGAGCAGGATTTCATCCCAACCGCCTTGATGTGCAAGCAGGTGGGAAATTCTGGCGTTTGAACCGACCACGATCTGAGCGTAGGAGATGTTCTCAGAGTTCGCATCGCTCGACGGGGGTAAACCGAGCCTTGAATGGTTGAATAGAGGCGTCATGTTGGAAAAAGTTCTTGCAACGATCGAGGTCATTCGGCCGGTGCTTCAAGCTGACGGCGGCGATGTCGAACTCATCGACGTCAACGAAGACACCGGTGTAGTTTCTGTTCGTCTCGTCGGAGCCTGCGGTACGTGTCCAGTGTCAACACAAACCCTCAAAGGTGGCATCGAGCGAATCATGCGAGATCGAGTTGACGGTGTCACCGAGGTGATTGATGTGTCGGCCGCGGAGAACGTCATCTGATGGCGCGTGCGTCAGCTGATCCAGAGGCATTATTTTCGGCTGCACTACAAGGTGACCGGGCTGCGACTGCACGCTTGTTGTCCCTGATTGAGCGTGGCGGCGATCCCGGCCGAGTGGTTGGGCGACTTGCGTACCCGAAGAGTGGTGAGGGCTATACCGTTGGTTTGACAGGTGCCCCCGGAGCGGGAAAGAGCACATTGACGAGTGCGGCGATCGGCCATTTGCGCTCACTCGATCTCGAAGTTGCGGTACTTGCGATCGACCCGTCATCTCCGTTTACCGGTGGAGCGATTCTTGGTGATCGAGTGCGTATGCAAGACCATGCAACCGATCCCGGTGTGTTTATTCGGTCAATGGCAACACGAGGCCATCTCGGAGGACTTTCATTGGCGACACCTGAAGCGGTTCGACTACTTGACGCCCTTGGGCGCAAGTGGATCCTTGTCGAGACGGTTGGGGTCGGTCAGGTCGAAGTCGAGGTCGCTGGCAAAGCAGACACAACAGTCGTCGTCGTCAACCCTGGATGGGGTGACAGCGTGCAGGCGAATAAGGCTGGCCTGATGGAAATCGCCGATGTGTTCGTGATCAATAAGGCTGACCGAAAGGGTGTTGAGGAGACTCGTCGAGACCTTGAACAGATGCTTGATCTGTCCGATCTCCCACATGACGCCTGGCGGCCAACAATTTTGACAACCGTCGCAAACACGGGTGAAGGAGTTCCAGAGTTATGGGATGCCGTTCTCGAACACCGTGAATATGCGGAGAGCTCCGGGCTGCTAGAAGAACGTCGTCGTTTCAGGTCATCTGAAGAGTTGAGAGAGATTGTTGCCAATCGTCTTCGTGAGCGAGCCCGAGAAATCTGCACGGGTGATCGTTGGGATGAAGTTACCGGAGAGGTCACCGAACAACGACTCGATCCGTGGTCAGCTGCTGACGAGATGCTTGCTCCGGTTGACGCCTGAGACGGTGACCTCCCTCTGCGTCCGATCGAGCCCTTCGATGACAAATGACGGACCAGTCCACAAGCCTTTGCGACAGAGCAAATGGAAACGATCGTCGTAATCGCACCCTTCGAGATCGTGAAGCCTGATTACCGCACCGTGAGAAATGACACCATTGCCGGGGCCCATCGTCGCAAGTCGGCAACGCTGATTCTGGGTTTCAGGAAAGGTGGTTGACCGCAACACCCGATGGGCAGGCCGAACCAGTACACCAAGTTCGATGGGTCTTCGCTCTCGGTGCCATTTCACCCTCAGCTCTCGGGCAACTGCCGATCCGGCGACACCATCACGTCCTCCGCAATATCTGAAGAAGCTGTGCATGCGCCGGAGAGGTCATTGCCTCAGTGGCGTAAGAAGGTAATTAGCGACCTACGAAGTCAGCCTTGCCCGGGCCATGCTCCAAGAAACTCTTCACCCCGATCTGGGAGTCTTCTGACCGGAACACCTCGGTAAAGGCACCACGCTCAACTGCGAGACCATCATCAAGAGTGAGCGAGAGGCCCCGATCGATCGCCTCTTTAGCTAATCCTTGGGCCACGAGCGCGCCCTTGGCGAGACTCGATGCAAGCTCGAGTGAACGGTCTCGGAGTGCTTCATGTTCGACAACTTCGTCAGCGAGTCCGATTCGCAGCGCTTCTTCGGCGGCAACTTGGCGTCCGGAGAGTGAGATTTCTTTAGCTCGGCTCGCCCCAACAATGCGGGGGAGACGCTGGGTGCCGCCACCACCTGGAATGATGCCAAGCAAAATTTCGGGTTGCCCGAAGACAGCCTTCGTCGAGGCGATTCGATAGTCGCAGGCCATCGCAAGTTCGCAGCCGCCACCAAGTGCATACCCAGCAACCTCGGCAATGACCATTCTCGGAAGCGCGGCGAGAGCACCGAGAGCATCATGGAATTTGCGAGTAATCTCGGCGCCCTCCTCAGGGCCGCCAAACTCAGAGATGTCTGCGCCAGCAGCAAAAATGCGCTCCCCTCCGGTCACGATTACCGCTCCTGGCAGGTCGGCAGTAAGTTCATCTGCAATTGCATGCAGTCCTTCAAGGACGGCGGTGGAAAGCGGATTTACCTTTCCATTCGTGAGGGTGATGATCGCAACACCATCGTCGCGACGTTCGAGATTGATGACAGATTCGATGGTCATCTCTCCAGCATGACCGATTTGGTCAGTTGAGACCGAGCGCATCGAGATAACACGCCATCATTCGTTGGGCTATTGCCGACCACGAATATGACTGTTCGACGAGTCGGCGCCCGTGAGAGCTGAGCGATTCTGCGAGATGGCGGTCGCGAAGCACGGTGTCGATTCGCTCTGCGAGTTGGCCAGTATTGCCTGGTTCAAATGTCAAGGCTGTCTCGGTTCCCTCGACAATCTCTGCAAGGCCGCCAGTTTCGGCAATGACCAGCGGTGACCCTCCAGCGAGCGCTTCAAGAGCGACGACTCCGAAGGGCTCATAGAGTGAAGGAATCACCACGCACGCCGACCGATGAATCATTGTTCGGAGCTCGTTATCAGAGATATACCCGGGAAGGTCGATTAGGTCGCTTACCCCGATGACATCGATTTGCGATTGCAAGTCGGCGAGATATGAGCCACGGCCGGCGACCACGCAGTGTACGTCCGGGTGGTGAGACCGAAGTTCAGCCATCGCTCCGGCGAGCACGTGAAAGCCCTTCTCATATTTGATGCTTCCCCACGCAAAGATCAAGTTGGCGTCAGGTTGCTCATCAGCGTGAGGTGTTGGAGAAGCCCACCAGGTTTGGTCGATACCACCGGGCACGCTGCGTACAGCTGCTGGATCGAGCTCAAAATCTGTCGTGACCTGCCGACCGAGAAGTTTTGAAATAGTGATGACTCGTCGTGATGCGACCGCCTGCCACCATTCGATGCCATTGATATCTGAAGGGACGCCAGGAGGCACGTGGCCCCCATGGCGGCTGCGTTCGGTGCCGTGGAAGGTGGTTACGAGCGGGCATCCGTGTTGGCGGGCGACCACCTGTGAGGCCCACGACACCTCCCAGTCATGGGCATGAACGATGTCGGCTCTCCAATCGCCGAGATCAGCGGTTGCCATCACAAAGGCGTGGTTCGCCGATGCAACCCTTGCGATCGCCCGATCGGGGAGCCACGGCAGATCGATTTCGACACGAAGAGTTCGGAATGAACCTGATTCGGTGTATTTCGGAGTGCCGGGGGTTAGGCGGGTGATCACAACAACTTCATGGCCGGCATCGGCGAGAGCATGGGCGAGGCCATCGACGTGCGCGGCTCGACCACCTGATATCGCGGGAGGAGTTTCCCAGGAGAACATGATTATGCGCACTGGCGCGCACCATAGTCTTTAAGAGTGACCAAAGCCCGCCTCGTCGAACCTGCGCTGTGTGAGATCGATCTTCAACTCTTTAAAGAGGACACTCATCGGAGGCTCTGGGAGCTGCTTGGCCTTCAACTGTCGATGTTGTGGCTCGCAGAGGTGTCAACGTGAGCGCGATCGATGCGACCGAGGGTTCAGACGATCGCTCCCTTGCGGCGAGTTGCGCAGTGCTTGGAGCAGCAGTCGGTGTCTTCGGTATCACATTTGGGGTTGGTTCTGTTGCTGCAGGTGGTTCTGTTGCAATGACCTGCGTGATGTCGTTGCTTGTGTTCACCGGGGCTTCGCAGTTCTCAGCGGTCAGCGTGATTGCATCAGGTGGATCAACTGCGGCTGCGCTCGCTGGGGCTTCACTTCTTGCTGCTCGAAACGGCGTCTACGGGCTCGCAATGTCGAGGACCTTGCGGGGCTCGCTCCTGAAGCGGATTCTCGCCGCCCAGATCACCATTGACGAATCGACAGCGATGTCAACAGCCCAAGAAGAGCCTCAGGCCGCCCGGGTGGCATTTTGGTGGACAGGGCTCTCGGTCTATGTGTTCTGGAATGCGGGAACTCTCATCGGAGCTCTTGCAGGAAATGCGATTGACCCGGAAAAGTTTGGGCTGGATGCAGCATTCCCTGCCGGATTTGTGGCCATGGTCATGCCTCACCTTCGACACCGGAGCGGTCGACGTGCCGCTGGCATTGGGGCGTTGGTCTGCGCAGTGACGATTCCGTTCACGCCCGCAGGAGTGCCGATTTTGTGTGCATCAGTTGGTGTGCTGCTGGGGGTAAAGAAACCATGACGTGGACCCTCGTGCTCGTATTGTCAGCAATTGCCTACGCCTGCAAAGCCAGCGGACTCGTCATTATCGGCGGCCGAGATTTGCCCGAGGTTGTCGACCGCTGCCTGAATCTGATCCCCGCAGCGCTGGTGTCGGCTCTTGTTGTGAATTCGACGATCGGGGTAGATGATGGCATCGTTGTCGATGCCCGTGCAGTTGGAGTGGTGGCAGCGGTTTTGGTCGCTGCAAAACGAGCTCCACTCGTTGTTGTGATCGTGGCGGGTGCTGCGGTGACCGCTGTGGTTCGAGCGTTCGGGTTCGCACCGTAGGGATCGTTTTACAGCGTTGAGGAGAGCATTGAAGCAGATTCGCGCAGCGCAGAAGCGGCTAATTCAGGCGGGACGACGTTGATCATCACCCCGGTGCCTCGCTCGAAACCCGCCTGAGTGACGAGGTTCGGCCAGATGTGAATATGCCAGTGGTATTCGCCATCGTGTTGGTGTGGAGCACTATGGAAGCCAACGTTGTACGCAATATCTCCAAGGGTTGAACTGAGCACCTTCATTGCGTCTCGGAGGCTTCGACCGACTGCTGCTAGGTGATCTTCATCACTGTCTTGTAGGTGCGCACGGCACTGTTTTGGAAGAATGAGCAACTCATATGGAGTGCCGCTCCAGTAGGGGCAGACAACGAGAACTGCATCATTTTCAAACACCACCCGCTCTTTCGCAGTGCGTTCAGCTTCGATGGTGGTGCATGCGACACATCCGCCCGCGAATCGCGCAAATGCACGTTCTTCTTCGAGTATCTCACCAGGGACGAATGGCAGCCCCATCAACTGGCCGTGCGGATGGGCCAGCGAGGCTCCGGCCTCGCGACCGTGGTTGACGATGGCCTGGGTGTAGCGGATATTCGGCATGGCTGCATGAGCTACGAAGCGTCGACGCAGCGAGTCCATGAATTGTTCGGCTGCGTTGTCGTCGAGGTCACCGAGATTTGAGAAGTGATCTGGGGTGTACACGAATACTTCGTGCAGCCCCGTTCCTTCGGCGTTGACATGCACCGGCCCTTCGTTGTGAACAGAGAAACCGTCGTCGCCCGCAAACGCCGGATACAGGTTTGGTACGACACGAATCGTCCACGCACCGGTGTTATCGATCGTTTCTAGCGCAGGTGGAGTTGCCTCTTCGTTGCCAGGGCAGAACGGGCAAGGACGATCTTCAGGGTCATCCATCACCGTTGAACGAGGAGCAAAGTCGTTTGGTCGTTGGGCGCGACCGGGAACGATGGTCACCCAGCGGCCGGTGAGTTGATTGAGTCGTAGTTCACTCACAGTGCTTTCAGGATATGTGGGAAATGGATCGGTTTGGTGGCATTCACGAAAGACATTTAACGAGACCGGGAGTACACCGTGAGATGTCGTTCACTTGTAGCGTCAAACGTTGACCGACTTGCGTCATTGAATCTTGCGGCAACTTCCAGCCCGGCTGCAGTTGCCATCGCATCGAGCTGATCAACGGTTGCGTAACGAATACTCCACGGCCGTAAACGCACACCTTGCTCTTCGGAAAATTCGACGAACTGCCCTTCGAGCAACTGATCTGCGCCGTGATGACGAGAGATCGACAGCACCACATGTGTTGCTGTCATCGACCGAATCGAGATGTCATCCACCATTCCGCCATCGGGCTGCTGCGGAGGAGTGAGGCCTTCGATGACCACTATTCCGTCAGTAGTAAGGGCCTCTGAGCACGCGTTCAGGCAGGCCTGTTGACGTTCTTGAGTTTCGAGATTGAAGAGCGTGTTGAAGCCGATGAGCACGACGTCAAAGGGGCCGCTTGGCATGTCATCGACCATGTCGCCGGCAACCGTCGTGATCGTTTGCTGATGGTCCGATGCGTGGAGTCGATCGAGCATGGCAGAACTGGTATCGACCCCGGTCACCGCAAACCCGTGAGAGGCAAGAGGTATCGCAAGCCGGCCAGTGCCGACGCCGAGTTCGCATAGTGCTCGGCCAGGGGAGTGCTCATCGATGAGCGTGACGAGAGCCGAAACATCGCTGAGATCTTGGTACCAGTCGTCGTATACGTCCGCAAATGCATCGCCGTAGGTATCTGATTCGTAACCCTCCACACCTGCAAGTTAGCGACAGGTTGCCAACAACGTGTCTAGCCTGAGGGATGTGGAGTCATTGTCGACATATCTTGACCACGCAGCGACAACGTCAATGCACCCAGAGGTGCTTGACGCAATGCGCCCCTGGCAAGAGACACTTTCTGCGAATCCGAGTGGCAGCCACCGGGCGGCACGCACTGCTCAGAGAGCTGTTGACGAGGCCCGTGAGGTCATCGCAGCCGAACTCGGCGTGCAAGCCGGAGACGTTGTCTTCACTGGTGGTGGAACCGAATCAGATAATTACGCAATTTCAGGCTCGGTTCGGGCGCGTGGCGGCACCGCAGTGTGTTCAGCGGTTGAGCACCATGCCGTGCTCGACCCGGTTGAACATCATGCCGGACGAACGGTGGCAGTCACGGCAGATGCTCGTGTCGATGTTGATGACCTGAGATGTGTGCTTGACTCGATGACCTCAGCCGGTCAAGAAATTGCCGTCGTATCGGTGATGGCGGTGAACAATGAGGTGGGCTCTTGTAATGACATCGCTGAGGTTGCGTCGGTCGTTCGAGCCCATGTCCCAGACGCATGGCTCCACACCGACGCCGTGCAGGCAGCATGTTGGATTGACCTTTCGGAATTGACACAACATGTCGACTTCCTCTCGTTGAGTGCCCACAAATTTGGTGGACCCAAAGGAGTGGGCATCACGGTGGTCAGTAACGGAGTGACACCAGAACCGCTGATGCGTGGTGGGGGACAAGAGCGGGGACGCCGCTCGGGAACGATCGATGTCGCCGGCGTAGTGGGAACAGCAACTGCGCTCCACATCACCGGCAGCCAACGAACCACCGTGTCGCAACGGGTGACATCGCTACGGGACGAACTCCTTGACGCCCTTACAACAATTGAAGGTGTGAACGAGACCGTGCCCCGATCGCATACCGTTCCTGGGATTGCCCATATCTGTGTAAACGATCTTGACAGCGAAGCTCTGCTCTTTATGCTTGACGAGGCTGATGTTTATGCAAGCGCCGCCTCGGCATGCGCAAGCGGAGCAATGGAGTCATCTCACGTGTTGTCTGCTCTCGGTCTCTCAGATGACCTCCGACGAGGAGCGCTTCGACTCTCACTTGGTCACTCGACTTCATCTGCAGATATTGATCGAGCGATCTCCGTCATTACAAGCAGCATTGGGCAACTTCGTGAACGCAAAGCAGCAAGAAAGCAGCGTGGGTGATGAGAGTGATGATCGGAATGAGCGGAGGGGTCGACTCTTCAGTAGCCGCAGCCTTGCTGCACGAGGAGGGCCACGATGTCGTCGGCGTGACAATGCGACTGTGGGGAGGCGAAAGTGACACGGGTTGCTGCAGCGTGTCTGATGTTGATGATGCGAGACGAGTAGCGCAGCAGATCGGCATCGAGCACGTAGTATTCAACTTCTCAGAGGAATTCGACGAGCACGTCGTGCAGCCGTACGTCGATGCTCACCAAAGTGGTATTACCCCTAACCCATGTATCGAATGCAACCGGCACCTCAAGTTCGAGCGACTAGCGGAGCGAGCGGACGAGCTCGGATTCGATGCGGTAGCTACTGGTCACCATGCGCGCATCGGTTCTCATGCCAACGGTCGGCTGCGTCTCGAGCGCGGTGCAGATCTCGCAAAAGATCAGAGCTACGTGCTGCATATGGTGACGGCAAGCGGGCTTGAACATACAAGTTTCCCGATCGGCCACTTGATGAAAGACGAGGTCCGCTCGCATGCAGCCCGTCTTGGACTTCGCACCGCAGGCAAGCCCGATAGCCAGGACGTCTGCTTCATCAGCAGAGCTGACGGACGCGAACACTTTCTCGGAAATCGCATTCCATTGCGCAGCGCTCGGGTCATCGATCGCTCTGGATCCCAGATCGGTGAAGTTCCCTCTGTCGAGATGGTGACCCTCGGTCAGCGTCGAGGGCTTGGTGTACCCGGTGGTGGCCCGGTTCGATACGTAATCGGTGTTCACGTGTCTGATGACGATCCGACCGTTGTCGTCGGAGATGCTGACGACTTGTTAGTTGGTTCACAGAAGGTCCATTCAATTACATGGGTTGATGAACCATTTGAAGGCGACGCGCTTGCACAAACAAGCGCTCATGGTGAACCCCGACCCTGCCGCGTGACGTCAATCGGTGATCGGCAGCTGCAAATCGACTGGGGTCTGCGTTCAACTCGCATCGCACCCGGGCAAAGCGTGGTGCTGTATGACCGCACCAATACGTGGGTCATTGGCGGCGGAATCGCCGAACGTTCACCGCTGTAACGCTCCTGGGCGCTCGCCTAGCGTGGCGCCTGAAATTGAGCGAGTGCAGCCCCCGGACGGCTTGGGGCAACAAGTGCGGCGGTGAGGTGAATCGCTCGACCCTCAGGAACTGAACGGCCGGCTGACATGATGACGGTCTCACTGCTTCGCAACGCAATCTCGAGTGCTGGCCCAGTTGCTGGCCCGGTGAGGTCAGCGGCCTCGGTCGCAACTGAAGCGAGTTCGATACCGGACACCACATGGGAACGCCACATCGCCGTTTCCAACAACACCAACGAGTCGTGGATCACAACACCGGCCGGTACAAACACCAGCCATCGACATGAGAGACGATGCCAGCGAGTCGACCCGAGCACTCCGATAGCGATGGCACCGACACCAAGCCCAACAGCCGCAACCCACTGCGCCCGCTCGGCTGCGATCATTGTTGAGATGCCGCATGCGGCCATCAGTATCCACAAGAAAACCGCCAGGATCACATAACCGAGCGGCGGCCTAAGCGGAAAACGTTGCTCCGACCCATAAGCAGCGAATTGGACCCAGCGTTGACCGAGTTCAGCGCTGAACATCGCAAACGCGGCGATCACACCGGCAACGAGCCCGATCGTGCCGAGTACAACATCACCACCTGCGATGAGAACAGCCGTCGCAGAAACCGGCCCGAGCGGAAGGGAGGTGCGAGCCAATGTCAGCGTCAACGGCGAACCCACGAAAACGGCGACAGCGCCGACGATCCAGAGAATCCACAGCGCAAGGGTGGCGGTCACACCACTATCGAGAGGGTTCATCGCTTGACTTACGGCAATCGCTGTGACGACCCATCCAACCCGCGCCAACCACGAGAGAACGCTCTGAAAGCGAGACGGAAACGAGGGCGAACGCATTGAAGACCATTCTGTCGGGTATTGCGGCGTAAAGGGCACGCACGAGTCGTGAAAGCGTCATCGATCATGCAACGATGTCGCTATGGCGAGGTCGCTCGACGGAATAGCTCCAGGGGCAACCCTGGGTGTGGGGAGCCTTCCTCATCGGAGTGCGTCGGCAGCAGTCGAATTTTCGGTAAAGAACTTTGACCTGCCAGTGGTGCCGCGTCTACCGAGACGGTCTGGTGCTGAATCTCTCGCAAACCAGGCACTCGTCGGCGTACCGGGGGTTGAGATGGGGCCGTACGGCACGCTCGCTGTCGATGTCACCCGGCTAGACCCAGAAGCTCCTGTCACGACCGACTTGCTGACCGACAACTTTGTCGGCTTTCGGGCATTTACCGAACTTGCACCTCAACTAGGAGTCGACGGCCGAACCTTCAAATGGCAGGTGGTCGGACCGGTCACCCTAGGTCTCACCCTGTTGCGGGCGGGGGCACCCGATCACCTCGCATTTCCGGTAGCGACACAGGCGATTAACGAGCATGTCGCCACGCTCGGCTCCGTACTTGCAGAAGTGCTTCCGAATTCAATGCAACTCATTGTGTTCGACGAACCGTTGATGGTTGATCTCATGTCGAATGACTTCCCGCTCGCTCCTGATGCAGTTGCCGACATGCTGTCTGGAGTGATGGCCTCCGCGCAGCCATTCGGCGTCGTTGGCCTTCACTGTTGTTTCGAGGCTGATTGGCCCTCGCTTCTCGAAGCCGGCCCACAAGTGCTCTCAATGCCGGCGACAGAAGCCGTCGTGGATGTCAGTGGATATCTCGACCGCTTTATGCAAAACGGCGGAAGAATCGCATGGGGAGCCGTTGGCACCGAGGGTCCCGTTGGCATGTCAGCGGGCCGATCATGGAAAGCGCTCAGCGGTATCTGGTGCAAAATGGTGCAACGAGGAACCGATCCCGGGTTGCTCCGATCACAGAGTTTGCTGTCGCCGCAAAGTGGCCTCGCTTCGTATTCCCCTGCGGTGGCCGAAGAAATTTGCGAGTCGTTGCACAACATCTCCCTGAGAGTGCAAGACCAAGCATCAGCTGCAAAATTGGTGCTCGGCGCATAGCCGCCGTGATCCTCACGCGCTCTCTACACTCGTCACATGGCCGAGGAGTCTCGACGCGTGGCGATATCTGAGGAGGCTCGTCTTCGTATCGCCGATTTGAGGTCGTCTGTCGCCCGGCATAATGCCCTCTACTACGAGAACGATGCCCCAGAACTTCCCGATGCTGAATACGACGTGCTCGTGCGAGAGTTACGTGAATTGGAAGCAGAGTTTCCAGAGTTCGTTGATGATTCTTCGCCCGCTCAGACCGTAGGCGGCGCTCCGAGCGCAACGTTCGCGCCGGTGCAGCACGCAATCCCAATGACAAGTCTCGATAATGCAATGGATGCAGATGAACTGCGGGCATGGGGCGAGCGGGTGCAGAACTCGTTAGAGGGTCAACAGGTCAATTTTGTCTGCGAGCTCAAAATTGATGGTCTCGCAATGAGTATTCGTTACGTCGATGGCGAAATGGTGACTGCAGCCACACGAGGTGATGGTCGCGTTGGTGAAGACGTCACCGCAAATGTGAGAACGATCTCGGTTATTCCGCAGCGGTTAGTGAGTGCTCCTTCAATTTTCGAAGTTCGCGGTGAGGTGTTTATGCCGCGGGCTGTCTTTGAGGCCTTGAATGATGAGGCAGCGAAGACCGGGGAGCGAGAACTCGTGAACCCTCGTAACGCAGCTGCTGGGTCATTGCGTCAGAAAGACTCGTCGGTGACCGCCCGACGACGCCTCTCATTCTGGGCGTACCAGATCGGTGATCGCAAGGGAGGGCCTGAGCATTCAACACATGATGAAGCGCTTGGGTACCTATCTGAATTGGGGTTTCCGGTCAACCCTGAGGTGACGGTGTACCCATCGATTGACGACGTTGTTGACTTCTGCGAATCGGCGGTGGCTCGACGTCACGACCTCGAATATGACGTCGACGGGGTGGTGATCAAAGTTGATGATTTAGCGCAACGCGAAGCACTCGGGTACACCTCTCGAGCACCCCGTTGGGCAATCGCGTTTAAGTTTCCTCCCGAAGAGCGCACGACGAAACTTCTTGACATTCGTGTGTCGGTCGGGCGAACCGGCAGAACGACGCCTTTCGCAGTACTCGATCCTGTCTTTGTCGACGGTTCCACGGTGTCGATGGCAACCCTTCATAACGAAGATCAGGTTCGCATCAAGGACGTCCGTCCGGGAGACACGGTGATCGTGCGCAAAGCGGGTGACGTCATTCCGGAGGTGGTCGGCCCCGTGCTGTCAGACCGCCCTGATGGAACGGTCCCGTGGACCTTTCCGAAACGCTGTGAATGTGGGAGCGAGTTTGTGAGAGCAGATGGCGAGGCTGATACGCGATGCGTCGAGCCGCAATGCCCGTTCCAGCGTGATCAACAGATCATGTATTGGGCGAGCCGAGGCGCAATGGATATCGAAGGCCTCGGGGAGCGTACGGTGGTGCAACTCACCGAGTGCGAACTCGTCAATGACGTTGCTGACCTCTATCGGCTCTCTGCAGACGACGTTGTCGATCTTGAGGGCTTCGCGCGACCGAGTGCCGAGAAATTGATTGCGGCGATCGATGAATCTCGCCGCCAGCCGGCGTGGCGAGTACTTACTGGATTTGGTATCAAACATCTCGGGCCGACCGTTGCGAAGGCACTAATTGCTGCCCGTGGCTCAGTGCGCGCCGTCTTCACATCGTCCGAAACCGAATTATCCGAAGTTGATGGAATTGGTGATGTGATTGCTGAGTCGGTTACTCGGTGGTGGGAATTGCCGATCCATCGAGATCTCGTCGATCGATTAGAGGCCGGGGGCGTCGTCCTCGACATCGATGACCGAGCCGTCTCAGAAAGCGAAGCACTCGAACATACCCTCGAAGGACGAGCTGTCGTGATTACCGGAACTGTTCCGGGATATACCCGAGACGAGGCAGGGGCGGCTGTTGCCGCCCGAGGGGGGACCTCACCGGGCAGCGTCTCGAAAAAGACGTTTGCGCTTGTCGTCGGCGAGGGAGCAGGTGCGTCGAAACTCATCAAGGCCGAAAGTCTCGGCGTGCCGATCATTGTCGCCGCGAATTTTGAGAAATTTCTCTCAACGGGCGCGATCCCCGATACGGCGGGCTAAACAACGTTGAAGAACCATGTGTAGACGCGGGCGCGCTCGCGCCCATCTTTGATGGGCCAGAAGATCACATCAACACGGTGCGTTCCAGAGTCGAATCTGTCGATTGGTCCGTCGCTCGAGGGTGCATAAGTGAGCGTGAAGTTGCCCGGTTCGAACACGGTCACAACGGGAACAGCCACTTGCTCACCGGGTTCAACACCTTCGGTCTGAACCTCGGAGAGATTGACCGTCTCGATTTCGATGCCATCGATGACAAGCACCCCGGTGAGCCCGGGAGCTAGGTCGACAAAGACGTCGGATTGGGCGAGAGCCTGCTCTGCATCGGGCACGGGCAGTACCGATTCGATGGTGCTTGGAAGATCTGCACGTTCGTCTCCGGTGACGCTCGTGAGCACACCCCGAGTGACGAGCACGAGGCCGATTGCGATGAAAAGACTCACAACTAGCAGCGTTCGATCTGAGCGCTTGCGCTCTTGTTGACGCGCAGGGGATGCTTCGTGTTGGTCTTCAAAAGTCACCTGACCATCGTGCCACCAATTCGGTCTCGACCCCAACCGCTGGTCAATACGAGATAGCGTCAAGGCGCTGTGGAAATTGACCCGCTTGAACCTGAAACACGTCTAGACGAGGTGATTGGTGGCCGGTACCGGCTGATGTCGTTTGTCGCCAAGGGCTCGGCAATATCAATTGCGGACGCGTGGGACACGATCGACGATCGCGCAGTGCTGGTCAGATTGATTCGGCGTCGAGTGATGACGACGCCTAATTTTGCGAGCTCTTTCCGAACGGCGATGTCATCTGCTGCACTCGTTTCGCACCCCAACCTTGTGGCGGTGTTTGACTGGGGAGTGCACAAAAGAAGTGACGGTGCAGCCTCAACGGCGTACGTCGTTACCGAACGCTTAGAAGGAGGGAGTCTTCGCGACATCTTTGATCGCGGTCGTCGTCTTTCTCATTCGCAGGCCCTTCAAGTTGGACTCGACCTTTGTCATGGTCTTGCAGAAGCCCATCGCCAGGGCCACATTCACGGAGAGGTCACTCCATCCAAAATTGTGTTTGGAGCCGATGGGCGTGCCCGACTTGTCGACCTTGGTCTTGCGGCGCCATTACAAGCGGCAATGTGGTCAGCGAGCGGCGGGCCCGACAACAACATGGTGCTGTATACGGCGCCAGAGGTCGCAGAAGGGCAACCGGCAACGGACGGTTCTGATGTGTATGGGCTCGGCCTCGTTCTCGTTGAAGCGTTGACAGGCAACGTGCCGTTCTCAACCGATTCGGCCGCGGCGACGTTGAGGGCTCGTGTCGGTCGAATTCTTCCGGTGACAGCTGATCTTGGCCCACTTGGCCGTGTGCTTGAACAGGCAGCCCGGCCATCGGTTGATGAACGCGCCACTGCGGTGGAGCTTGGCATGGAATTCGTCAACGTTGCGCGCCGACTACCGCGACCCGAACCTCTACCGCTCGTTATGTCAATTGACCCGGGCGCTGCAGCTGCGCCTCCGCAGGAGCTCAAAGAGGCGGCAGCGCCCGAGCCAACACTTCAGACCGACCCTTCGACCGATGGGGTACCTCCTAATGCGGTAGACCTACCTCGGCAGATAGACGTGATGCCGTTGCAGCCCAGTTCGGAAGAGCCCATCGGAGCAGTTCACGACAGCTCCGGTGACGCTGGTATCGAGGCGCAGCAGGGGGTGGTGTCGCACGAGGGGCCGGTAACCCGCCGCCCGCGGTGGGTGCTGCCCCTGTTAGCCGTTGTAGTGGTTGCCCTCGGAGTATTGGGTGCCCGAATGTTGCTGACGACCCCGGTGTACGAGGTGCCTGTGCTTACTGGAATTTCGGAGGCTGAGGCCGCAAATGTCGTGACGCCATTCGAATGGGAGGTCACCGTGGTTCCGGAGCGATCTGATGTGCAGCCGGTCGTGGGTGCTGTCATTCGGACGAGTCCGGTCGCAGGCGATGAGCTTCGCAAGGGCGGTGTATTCACGATTGTGATCAGCGAAGGGCCAGTTTTGAGGGAACTGCCTGAAGTCATTGCGTTACCGAGTGCTGATGCGCTTGACATTCTTGACAGCGCAGGCTTCCAGCCCTTCACCGAAATTGTGTACAACGAAGTGATCGAGAATGGAGAGGTCATCACTTGGGAGGTTCCCGATGACCCTGCGATCGCCGCCGGCGACTTGGTAGAGCCTGGAACACTGGTTCGTCTTGTTATTTCAGGAGGACCGGCTCCCCGAGAGGTTCCAAATATCGTTGGGCTCGTCGTTGGGGTCGCCCGAGCGCAGCTCGTGGGCACCGAACTCCGCATTGTCGAAACTGAAGAGGTCTACGACGAGGAAAGTGAAGCAGGTCTCGTGCTATCTCAATCTCCTCAACCGGGAGAGTTTGTTGAGCGAGGAGGAACGATTGAAGTGTCAGTCTCGCTTGGCCCTGACCTGATCGCGTTTCCGTCGGTGCTTTCCGGGATGACGTTCGAAGATGCTCAGCAACTTCTTAGCGATGCTGGTTTCATCGTTGAGCTCACTCTCGGCGCTGCAGATGGCATTGTTGAAGAGATCACCATCGAAGGGGAAGAACCATCAGCCGGCGATGAGTTTCCGAACGGCACGCAGGTTGACATTGTGTCTACTTAAACTCTCTAGGAGCGACTTGTCCTGACGATGAGTTGAGCGGATGCTCAGTCAAGGTCGGTGATTGCCAGAATCTCTTCGGCTACCGCATTAGCAAGGTCATCCTGAGGTGTTGCAGCTTGCATCGCCATGATCTTCATGAGATCGCCATCGACCTGAATGCCACCAGACATGAACGCTTGCATCACCTTTGCTGGATCTCGTTCGACGAGAAAGGCGCGAGCGGTTTCATAGCTCAATGTGATCGTGGCATCAGGGTCATCGAGATGGCCGAGTTCAAGGTCGAGAGCACCGTTCGACGTGTCGATATGGGCATGGAGTTCACCATCGCCAAACGGCACATCGGTAATGACTTGGTTGACCTTTACCGCGACCTCAATCGGCGCAGTGTCAGCCGAGTAGCGCTCGCGGATGTCCCGGGCGGCTTCGATCCACTTAGGCGAAAGAAAGGGAAGGCTCACGCCGTGAGATTACTGTGCGGGTTCTCATAGCGAGACACGCTGCAGAGATGTTGTAATCGACTCGACGAACTCTGCGTCGAGGTCGTAACCAAGCCCAGGGGCAGATGGGACTGCCACTTCACCGGCAACGACTTCGATGGGCTCACGAACGATATCGCGTGCGTAGAAGCGCCTCGATGCTGAAATATCTCCGGGAAGAACAAAACCGTCTAAAGCGGCGAGGGCACAGTTAGCGGCTCTACCGATGCCGGTTTCGAGCATTCCTCCACACCAAACCGGAATGTCATGTGCTCGACAAAGGTCGTGAATCCGAACAGCTTCGAGATAGCCACCAACGCGACCGGGTTTGATATTGATGATTTCTGCAGCCCCGATCGCAACGGCATCCTCGGCCTGCGTCAATGACTCAATCGATTCGTCGAGGCACACCGGAGTTTCAATTGCCGCCGCAAGATCACGATGGCCGAGTAGGTCATCGGTTTCTAATGGTTGCTCGATGAGCAGCAGGCCATACATGTCGAGTTGGCGGAGATGGTCGAAATCTTGCCTTGTGTAGGCGGTATTTGCGTCGACCTGGAGACCCATTTCTGGTCCGATGAGTTCGCGCACAAGGCGAACCGGTTCAAGGTCCCAACCAGGTTCGATCTTCAGTTTGATACGTGCGTATCCGTCATCGACATAGCCTTGGACTGCGGAAAGCAAGGCATCGATCGAAGAAAAAATGCCAACGGAGACCCCACTTGGAATCGTGTTGCGTGTTCCACCGAATCGAGTGTGCAAGTTGATGCCGCCAGATCGAAGTTCAGCGTCAAGAACCGCCATTTCAATCGCAGCTTTTGCCATCTGGTGGCCTTTGATCGGCCGGAGAACGTCGGCAACTTCTCCAGCGATGACATCACCGCGTTGGGTGAGTCGTGGAGCAAGGAACTCGGCGATCACCGTCTCGACGCCCGACACATATTCAGGGGAGTACAGTGGCTCACTCATTGCGACGCATTCGCCCCATCCAACGGTGCCGTCATTAGAGGTGATGCCAACGAGCAGAATTTCACGGGCAGTTTGCTCACCGAAACTTGTGCGGAATGGAGTCACCAGCTCGAGATGAATTCTTCGGAGTTCCAATTGAGTGAATTTCATATCTGCCTTTCGAGTTCGTAATGCCCGTCTCGGGAGAATCCAACGATGGTGTAATTCTCATCTAGTGCGGCCATCATTGCCGACCGAACATTGCGACGCCACTGCAATGCCAACTGTGGGTCTGACTTCCGCAACGACACAATGTCCTCCGGCACTGCGATTCGTTGATGCTGGTCTGGATCAGTTGCCGGTCGAAGGCACGATTCGTCAACCCGCCACGCCACAAGGGCTCGGTCACTTTCGTCGTTCGCATTGATCGAGTCGGTCATTTCCCCATAGAAATGCGGAAGGTACTCGGCAACCTGACCGCCGAGTACCTCGATGTTGAACCAGGCGTTCACCCTTACGAGAGGATCGAACGTCCACGTGATCCACGTAATGTCGTGTTTGCGTGCCCAATCGCGCTGGTGAAATTTCAGTGACCGACCGAGGCCCGAATGGCGTTTGCCGCTGAGAAGACCGGTGACGTGACTATGTAGGGCTCTATCGCCGTGATATTGGGCCCGCCAGCCGAAGGAGACCCCGATAAGTCGGCTGCCGTCGTATGCGCCACTGATGTAGCCACCAGAATGTTCGACAGCCCGCAACATCTCTCTCGAAACAATTGGAGTGGTCGAGCCCCATACCTGCATGAGGACGTCAGAGGCCTCTGCGAGTTCTGGCGGAGTTGAAAGAAGTCGAATATCGATGCGACCCTCGGGAGATCCATCTTTGATCGACGTCATATCTCAAAGGTAGCCAGTTGAAGTGGCCCGGAACTCATGCGTGAAACCGGTCTGACAGTTTGTACAGACTGCGCGCTCCGGTTGTATGCGAGGTCTCCGCAGGGTAACGATGTCGTATCTATGGCTCGTATTCTTGTGACAGAAGCAATCGCTCCTGGTGGCCTCGATCGTCTTCGCGCAGCCGGTCATGATGTCGACGTTCAGGAAGGGCTGTCAGACGACGACCTGAAATCAGCCATAGCAGGAGCTCATGCCCTGATCATCCGCTCGGCAACTCAGGTCACTGAAGAGGTTCTCGCCAGCGCAGACTCCCTCATTGCGGTTGGTCGCGCCGGAATCGGTCTTGACAATGTTGACGTCGCAGCAGCAACAGAGTCGGGGGTGATGGTGATCAACGCCCCCCAGTCCAACATCATTTCCGCCGCCGAACACACCATGGCCTTGCTTCTTGCGCAGGCCCGAAATGTGCCGCAAGCGCACTCAGCTCTTGTCGATGGCCGCTGGGAACGATCGAAGTGGGAGGGTGTCGAACTCGCCGACAAAACACTTGGCATTGTGGGTCTGGGACGAATTGGCAAACTCGTTGCCGACCGGGCTCGGGCGTTTCAGATGCGAATCGTGGCGTTCGACCCGTTTGTCTCCGAAGACCGAGCGCAGCAGATTGGTGTTGAACTCCTCTCTCTCGAAGATCTCGTAGCGGTGAGTGACTTCCTTACCGTTCACCTTCCTCGAACCCCTGAGACCGTCGGGCTCATCAATGCTGACCTTCTCGCCACAGCGAAGCCCTCTCTCCGAGTGATCAATGTTGCCCGTGGCGGCATCGTGGTTGAAGACGATCTCGCAGTATGTATTTCTGCCGGAACGATTGCTGGCGCAGCACTTGACGTGTTTGATAGTGAGCCGTGCACAGACAGCCCCCTGTTTGGGCTACCCGAGGTTGTTGTCACACCTCATCTTGGCGCCAGCACTCGAGAGGCTCAAGACAAAGCGGGTGACGCGATCGCCGACATGATGCTGCTCGCTCTGGCAGGTGAATTCGTTCCGTGGGCGGTCAACGTTGATGCCGCTGAAGCAGATGACAACCTCCGGCCGTACCTCGGCTTGGCTGAGCGACTCGGCCGTCTCTTCTCCTCGCTCGCTGGGCGCTCTCCATCTTCGATCACCTTCGAAGTTGCCGGCGATATTGCGGTTCTCGACACCAGAATTCTCGGTCTTGCAGTGTTGAAGGGTTTCTTCGGTCGAACCTCCGAAGAACAAGTCAGTTTTGTGAACGCCCCGAAATTGGCCGATTCTGCCGGAGTTGCCCTCGTAGAGGTGAAACGCTCGGTGTCCGACGAGTACATCAACATGCTCACCGTCTCAAGTGACGACCACAAGATCTCAGGGGTGCTCACTGGCCGCAGTGCCCAGCAACGGGTTGTCGATATCGACGGTCACGGGGTTGACGTCCCGCCTGCGGAGCACATGTTGCTCATTTCAAACGACGACCGCCCTGGTGTGATCGGAACCGTAGGCACAGTGCTCGGCGATGCGCAGGTCAACATTGCCGACATGGATGTTGGGCGAGTCGATGGTGAAGATTCCGCCGTCATGCTCATTGCCACGGGGTCCGCCGTGTCCGATGACGTGCTGAACGCGTTACGCGAATCGCCAGGAATAACCAGCGTGATCGCCCTCGACGGCTGACGTCAGGGCGAGCAGCTCTTGCGCGTGATGTCGGCGACAAGCCTTGCCGATGAGGCAAAATCGTCGCCACTGCTCGCGTACAGCACAGCGCGAGATGAGTTGACGATGATACCGTGACCGTCAGCCCGAGATCCATTGACCCTCACTTCGTCGGCTGAACCACCCTGAGCACCAACGCCCGGAACGAGGATTGGAAGGTCGCCAACAATTTGGCGCACTTGAGAAAGTTCGTTCGGGTATGTTGCGCCGACGACGAGCCCGCAGTCACCGAGTTTTGACCACCGCTGAGCGATCATCTCGGCGACACGCACAAACAGCGGTTCTCCGCCCGTGTCAAGCATCTGAAGGTCGTCACCACCAGGGTTCGACGTGCGACAGAGGCCGATCACCCCGCCACCGGCTTCAAAGAACGGCTCGACGGAGTCGGTTCCGAGATACGGGTTAACGGTGACTGCATCCGCACCAAATCGTTCAAATGCCTCGACGGCGTAGTTAGCTGCAGTTGACCCAATGTCGCCTCGCTTCGCATCGAGGATGAGCACGACGTCAGGGTGAGAGGAACGAATGTAGTTGCAGATCGTCTCAAGTTGGTCTTCAGCACGCTGCGCAGCGAAGTATGCAATCTGTGGTTTAAACGCGCAGACAAGGTCGGCAGTGGCATCGATGATCTCAATGCAGAAGTTGGCGATGCCGTTCGGCTGGGAAGAGAAACGGCTCGGCATTTTGGACGGGTCTGGATCGAGCCCGACACAAAGATTCGATTGGCTGAGACTCCACGCTCGATCTAGACGATCAAGAAATGCCACGGATTTACCCTTCGACCGCGATCGCCGCAGTAGGGCAGAGGTCGACCGCGTCGAGCACAACGGCCCTCAATGACTCATCTGGTGTGGTGATGAGCACTTCAACAATGCCATCAGACCCGATCGAAAACACGTCAGGGACCAGATGAGCGCAACCACCGGTAGCGGCACACGAATCTCGATCGACAGAGAGGATCATGATTGCGATGTTACTCGTGCGCGCAGCGGGCGATCAGCGCTGTTGGCGTTCGAATGCGGCGAGAACGGCCTTAAGTGACGCAGTCGTGATATTTGGATCGCTGCCAATCCCCCATCGGGTTGTCGTCCCTGACGCCGTCTCGACGTACGCAACGGCCTGAGCGTCGGCGCCTCGGCCGATCGCGTGCTCGGTGTAGTCAAGGACATCAAATTCGATCGGCCATTCGGCCCGCAGCGCCGCAACAAATGCTTCGACAGGGCCATCTCCCTCTCCTGCGATGGTCACTGCGCCACCCTCAACTGCAAGTTGGGCGGTGACTTTCGTACGGCCTTTGCCGTCGTTTGCCGCTGTGTGAAGCTCGTGGCTTCGCAATTGGAACGACGGGTCCTCGGGCAGATACTCGGCATTGAACGCTTCCCACATCACGCCAGGCGATACTTCAGTCCCAGAATCTTCGGTGATGTGCTGAATCGTCTTCGAGAACTCGATCTGTAGTCGTCGAGGTAAGTCGTACCCGTATTCCTCCTTCATGACATAGGCGACGCCACCCTTTCCTGACTGGCTATTGACCCTGATGACGGCCTCATAACTGCGACCAACATGTTTCGGGTCGATCGGTAAATAAGGAACCCCCCATCGTTCGTAATCGTCAGGGAGTCGCTCAAAACCCTTCTTGATCGCATCTTGGTGTGATCCAGAGAATGCGGTGTAGACGAGATCGCCGACGTAGGGGTGGCGCGGGTGCACAGACAGTCGGTTGCAATATTCTGCGGTACGACGCAGCGCGTCGATATCGGTGATGTCGAGTTCTGGGTCGACACCGTTTGCAAATAGGTTCATTGCGAGATTGATGACGTCGACGTTTCCCGTGCGTTCACCATTTCCGAAGAGCGTTCCCTCGACACGGTCTGCGCCAGCCATGACACCGAACTCTGCGGCGGCCACTGCACAACCACGGTCGTTATGGGGATGCAGGCTAACGATGACCGACTCCCGGTTTTTGATCGTGCGCCCAAACCATTCGATGACATCGCCGTACACATTTGGCGAGTAACACTCGACGGTTGCAGGCAGATTAAGAATCAGCGGATCTGAGGGCGTCGGCCCGATGACCTCCATCACAGCTTCACATACCTCTACGGCATAGTCGGGTTCCGTGAGAGTGAAGCTTTCTGGGGAGTATTCGTAACGAATCTCTGTACCAACCAGTTCGGCCTCATGCCGCTTGCACATTGTTGCCCCGTCGATCGCAACCTGCTTGATGCCATCTTTATCAAGGTTGAACACCACATCACGCTGAAGGGGGTTTGTTGAATTGTAGAAGTGCACGATCGCCCGCGGTGCACCTTGAAGGGCCTCGTAGGTTCGCGCGATGAGTTCAGGCCGGCACTGTACGAGTACCTGAATCCACACATTCTCAGGAATGAGATCTTCGGTGATCAACTGTCGTACGAAGTCGAAATCGGGTTGGCTTGCAGAGGGAAACCCGACTTCGATCTCAGTGAAACCCATCTTCACCAATTCTCGGAACATCGCCAATTTGCGCACCGGGTCCATTGGATCAATTAAGGCCTGATTGCCATCACGTAGGTCAACCGAGCACCAGATGGGAGCCTTATCGATGGTCTTATTCGGCCAGGTGCGGTCGGTAAGGACGATCGGTACGAACGGGGCGTAACGATCGAATGACATTTTTTTAGGAGTGGCGGGTGTTGGAGGCATGTGGTGTCCTTTACGCAAGCGGAAAATCCTCAAGGGTCGTCTGAAAAATGAAATCGCCCCCTACCTGGGCGGCGGGGGCGGGCGAACGTCGTCGGAGCGCGCTCGCCCTACATAAGGAGAAGAAGCGAGCCCAAGATGTATTCCACACTCCCACGATAGCCCGAGGAGGAGCCGTGAGCAATGTCAACCGCTCCTCGGGACCGAGCGCAGGTAGCCTTGAACCATCATGTCAGAGCAACAAAGCGGTCGCCGCCCAGGCGGCGGAAACCGCAATCGACGACGCTCGGCCCCGAGACGTCGTCCACAATCAGACGCACCGGAGCAGCAGCGCTCAGGAAATTTGACCACTGCTAATTCGTTGCCACCGGTCGAACCCCCAACAGGCTTTGCCAAGCTTGGGGTTCCAGAACGCATCGATCTAGGTCTTGCAGCGGCTGGTTTTGCTGAACCATTCGCTATCCAGTTTGAAGCAATTCCCGTAGCGATGAGGGGTCGCGATGTGTGCGGTCGAGCTAAGACCGGTTCAGGAAAGACCCTTGCGTTTGGGATTCCGATGCTGTCAAGAATGAACGGTTCGGCCGGGCCAAATGCTCCACTCGGGTTAGTGCTTGTCCCGACGCGTGAATTAGCGGTTCAAGTAGCAGAGGTCCTGCAACCCGTCGCCGCCTCAGCGGGAATCACCGTCGCCCCCGTCTATGGCGGAGCGAGTCGCGAGCATCAAGTTCGTGACTTGCAGCGTGGGGTCGAGCTGGTTGTGGCGACACCTCTGCGGTTAATCGATCTCATCAAGTCGGGAGAAGTCGATTTGGGCGACGTCCAGATCGTGTGTCTTGACGAGGCGGATCGCATGGCCGATGACGGCTTTACTCCTCAGGTTGAGTGGATTCTTCGTCATTGCACGGGTCGTTCTCAGACAATGCTGTTCTCGGCGACACTTGACGGCGACGTTGGGCATCTGATTCGTCATTATCTCAGCGACCCAATCGAAGTTGCGATTGATTCGGCAACCGACACTGTCGGAACGATGCATCACCTGTTCCTCGCTGTGCACCACATGGATAAAGCGCGTGTCGCAGGTGCGATCAGCGAAACAATTTCGAAAGTCGTTGTCTTTTGCCAAACGAAGCGACTCTGCGACAAAGTTGAAAAAGCGTTGATCGATGATGGTGTGAACGCCGCTGCCATTCATGGTGACCTCTCCCAGGGCGCCCGCGAGCGTGCTCTCCAGCGTTTCGCAGAGGGTCGCCTCAATGTCCTGGTAGCTACCGATGTTGCGGCTCGGGGCATTGATATTGACGACATTGGTGCGGTGATTCACTACGACCCGGCCGGGGACGCAAAGGATTATCTCCATCGCTCTGGGCGCACGGCAAGAGCAGGGCGTGATGGATGGGCAGTGACCTTTGTGGAGTACAACCAGCACACCCAGATGCGGGTCTTGCAGCGGATGCTGCGGTTGCCAACAAATACGCCGATTGAAGTGTTTTCGAACGATGCACGCTTGCGTGACCTTCACTCGTTTAACGCCGACGTCACCACCGAGGCAACGAACAATTCGTGACCATGAGGTCGCGTTGGTGGCGCGTAACGTGGGCGTGTGCGCCCGGCGCGTCTTTTCTTTCGACCGGGTTGCTTCTCGCCATTGGGTGTGGCCCAAGCCAGTAGCGACCACCGAGACCACCGTTGGCGCCGCGCCCTCCTTGCCAGATACGACGGCGACTTAGACGGTTCCGCCGTCCGAACCGCCGGCTGGCCTCGTCAAGGCCGTAACCGTCTGGAACACCGGCGATGATCGTGATCGTGCTGACGTTATCGCGGTTGTCAATGATGCTTAGGTCGGTCTGTTTATCTCTGTTGTAGGTCGCTCTCTGATTGAGGGAAGCGGTCGGTTTGCTCTGGAAATCGTGGCCGCCGATCGCACAGGATTTTTTCTCCGCTTGTGGCCACTCACTTATACCCCGGAGGGTCCTAGAGCGATCGAGAGGGAGTTGATCGTGCACTACTCCGATGGATCATCTCTTCGAGCAGCGGTCACGGTGTTCGTGGGTGATGGCGAGACCTCAGGATCATTCACCGGTAAAACCGTTGACGGTGAGCTGAGCTGTTAGGCACGCAGCCACGCAGGGCGTTGCGACTCGTAGGCATCGATGGCTTCCGCATGGCCGAGGGTGATGCCGATGTCGTCGAGGCCTTCCAAGAACCGGTGTTGAGTGGCCTCGTCGATGGGAAACGATGACGATATTCCAGCTGCTGGCACCTCAACGATAAGCCGCTCCATATCGACGACGATCGAGGTGGCCGGGTCGGCGTCGATCGCATTCCAGATTGCCTCGACATCGGCAAGATCGAGCACTGCCGGCACGAGACCATTCTTCGTGCAGTTATTTCGGAAGATGTCGGAGAAGCTCGGAGCGATAACCGCTTCAAATCCGGCCTGCTGAATCGCCCACACTGCGTGTTCACGGCTCGAACCGACACCAAATGATGGCCCGGCAACGAGAATGTTTGCCCCGGTGTAACGCTCGTCGTTTAAGACGAACGAAGGGTCATCGCGCCATGTCGAAAAGAGACCTTTCTCAAACCCGGTGCGCTCCACCCGTTTCAACCACTCGGCGGGAATGATCTGGTCGGTATCGACGTCACTTCGGCGAAGAGGAATTCCTGTTCCAGTAATGACTCGGACGACTTTCATGAAAGATCCTCCGGAAGAGCGAAACGGCCAGCAACAGCGGTCGCTGCAGCAACCGCCGGCGATACCAAGTGGGTTCGGCCTCCTCGGCCCTGGCGGCCCTCGAAATTCCGATTCGACGTGCTTGCCGAACGTTCGCCCGGTGTGAGTTTGTCGGGGTTCATCGCAAGGCACATCGAGCAGCCGGGCTCTCGCCAGTCGGCGCCGGCTGCAGTGAAGACATCGTGGAGGCCCTCGGCTTCAGCCTGCGCTTTCACTCGGTGAGATCCGGGGACGATCATGACGCGAGGAACCGTCACTGAGCGGCCATCGAGAACTGCGGCTGCTGCACGAAGGTCTTCGATGCGACTGTTGGTGCATGAGCCAATGAACACTGTGTCGACCGCCACGTCACGCATTGAGGTCCCGGGTTCGAGACCCATGTAGTCAAGGGAGCGACGAACGGTTTCCTGAGTCGTTGGATCGTCGAAGTCTTCTGGGGCGGGAACATTGTCATCGATGGAGGTGACCTGGGCAGGATTGGTTCCCCAGGTGACTTGTGGGCGAATCGTTGCAGCATCGATGACAACTTCTTTGTCCCACGCTGCTCCATCGTCGGTTGCAAGGGTTGACCAGTCGGCAACTGCCGCATCCCACGCATCTCCTGTCGGCGCGTGATCGCGTCCCTTGAGATAGTTGAAGGTGGTTTCATCGGGAGCGATGAGACCCGCCTTAGCCCCGGCCTCAATCGACATATTGCAGACCGTCATCCGGCCTTCCATTGAGAGCGAAGTGATGGCTGATCCTCGGTATTCGATGACATGTCCAATGCCGCCACCAGTGCCGATGTGGCCAATGATGGCAAGCACGACATCTTTTGCGGTTACGCCTGGCTGTAACTGTCCCTCAACACTGACCGACATCCACTTTGGCCTGCTTTGCGGCAGTGTTTGTGTGGCGAGCACGTGCTCTACTTCGCTCGTTCCGATGCCGAAGGCCAGGGCGCCGAACGCCCCGTGTGTTGCTGTGTGGCTGTCGCCGCAGACGATCGTCGTTCCAGGAAGTGTGCGGCCCTGTTCAGGGCTGATGACATGCACGATGCCTTGCCCTACGTTGCCCATCGGATAGTTAACGATGCCAAATTCGTCGGTGTTGACGCGAAGTGTTTCAACCTGTTTTGCAGAAATTGGGTCAGCGATCGGTTGATCGATGTCTTCGGTCGGCACGTTGTGGTCTTCGGTAGCGATGGTGAGTTCGGGCCGGCGAACGGTGCGGCCACTCATTCGAAGACCGTCGAAGGCCTGTGGGCTTGTGACCTCATGAATGAGGTGGAGGTCGATATACAGCAGGTCGGCCTCACCCGGACTTGAGGTGACGAGGTGACGTTGCCAAATCTTTTCAGGCAGTGTCATCGGACGTTCAGTCATCATGTCGGTTTGTTTCCGTTCTTTAATGCTAATCACTTGGTGGCGCACGGGCGCTCAACTCAACGAATTGAATCTACCCGGATAGCCCTCTCGGCCATGCGGCGGCCGGTCAGTATGCACCAGCGAGTTCGACGACGAGAAGAATCGGTGTCCCGCCATCGAGATTGAGTTCGGGAATGCCCTCATCACCGAACGCAAGCTCAGAGGGCATCGACATCGCTCGAATACCCCCCACCTCCATACCTTGAATTCCTTCGAAGAGCCCGGCGATGGAATAGCCCTCGATAACCTCGATGAGTGTTGGCTGTCCTTCGGACCATGTTTCAAAGATCACCTCGCCAGATTCCGCATTGGCAATCATGAGGTGAACGATCGCGCTGTCGCCGACACCGATCGTTGCGCCGTCGCCGGTCGAGAGATCAACGACTTCAAGTTCGGAAGTTGGTGGGTACTCGGCGGGGTCAATCTTAGGGATGTCATCAGGCGTCGTCGTTGCAACAACCGCTCGTACTTCCAGCATGAAGGTAAGGGCATCGCCAGCTTCGATCACTCCTCCCGGTGGATTATCTCCATAGGCCATGTCAGCTGGAATATCGAGTCTGCGCTGGCCGCCGGCCTTCGCACCGATGAGACCCTCGTCCCAGCCACGGATAACCGCTCCGACGCCGACGGTGAATGCTATTGGTTGCCCGCGCTCATAACTGTTGTCGAATTCGACTCCGTTCTCTGATCGGATGCCGGTGTAGTCGACCCACACCGTGTCGCCTTCGGCAATCGAACGCCCAGTGCCGTCGGTAATGTCGGTGATGATGAGTTCTGTTGGAGTGTTGTCGGGTGGGACAATCTCAGGACGCTCGACCGAAGCGGCCTCGGTGGTCGTTGTCGCCTGTATCGGTTCGAGTGACACTTCGGTCACGTCGGTATCACGACCGGTGTCAGGTGAGTCAGAGCCTCCGCAGGCAGCGAGGATGGTGAGTGCTGCGATGACCACCGACATGTGGCGAAGGGGTGCAACCATGAGATCGACCGTACCGGCGATGATTACGACTTTGTGTTCGCGGCATGAGTTTTCAGCCACTCTGCCTCGGCCTTACCCAATGGCGTGCTCGGAGGTGACTGCATGAATGGCCATAGCTCTTCAGCGATCGCTCGGTAGTTGCCGGCGGCATTCAGATCGCCTAGAAGTGCATAGAGCCCAAGGTTGATACGCTGAATAAAGACGAATGCGCGCGGAACCGACGCATATTGCGAGATAGGGCTAGAGCGGTCAAATGTGTGGCGCACAATGCCCGAGGCGTATTCGGGTGTCCATGTGATGTTGCGGTGCTGAGAAATCGGTTCGTAAAACCGAGAGAAATAGGTGCCAACATCAGCGGTGTCGACGGGGGCGTCAGGTTGCAGCATGCCAGCGCCTTCGAGGATGGTACGGAAACCGGGGACATCGTGTTCGACGGCGGCGAGGCGCACCATCGTCTCGAAGGTCGCCATTTCATCGACGGTGAAGTCTTTGACGAGTCCAAAATCTAAGAAGGTGACCTTGCCGTTGCGGTGGAAGATGTAGTTCCCAGGGTGGGGGTCGCCATTGAATGAGCGCAGCCGGTAGAGGCTGCGAAACACGAACCGGAACATCGTTTCAGCGATCGCATCGCGCTCGTCTTGATCCCAGTCGAGCACTTCGCTCCAAGTATGGCCGCTGATGAGTTCGGTCGTGAGAACCCGACTTGAGGAGAACTCCGGCACGACGTCGGGAATTGAGATGGCCGGGTGCCCTCGGTAGAAGTCGGCAAAGCGTTGTTGGTTGGCCGCTTCACGGCGGTAATCGAGTTCTTCGGTGAGCCGGTCTTTGATTTCTTCCACCATGTCGGCTGGATCGAGGCCGCCGAACCCCTGCTTCAAGATGGTGCCGAGAATGTTGGCGTTTTTTAGGTCAGCGGCGATGGCTGTGTCAACTCCCGGGTACTGCACTTTGACTGCGACCGCACGTTCTTCGCCATTCGCTTTGTCGATGATGATGGCGCGGTGTACTTGCCCGATTGACGCAGCGGCAATCGGTGTGGGGTCCCACTCAGCGAACAGCCGATCGGGAGCAGCGCCGAGTTCTTCGGCAATCACTGCACTTGCAAGTTCAGCACTCATCGGAGGCGCACTATTTTGCAGAGTCGCAAGAGCAGCTCTGAGAGGTTCAGGCAAGGCATCGTCGAGGTACGACGCCATTTGGCCCAGCTTCATAAGGGCGCCTTTCATCTGGCCGAGTTCTTCGGTGACGTGCTGGGCGGTTGCGATCTGCTTCTTTGTGTCCAGTTCTGAGCGGCGCTCTGCGTCAGCGAACACTTTTCGCGCTGCGGTGCCGAGATGAGTCACCCCAACTTTCGCCCCTAAGCGTGCAACGCGGGCCGAGCGACCAACCCACTTTGTGCTGTTGGGCCCAGATGGGCGACTCATGGTGTGTTGTTCGAGCGTCGTGCGACGTTGTCGATGGATCGAACGAGTGTCGGGACAAACCGATCAGCTTGAGCGACGATGGCATCGTGCTCACCCTTTACTCGGAACACCTCGGCTTGAGGGATGAGTTCAAGCAGTTTGATCTGACGCGATGTCGGAACTACCGGATCATCAAGGGTGACGATGATTGCAGTCGGAACATCAACCGTGTGCGCCCATTCGAGAGATGAGAACTGCCCAACAGCGTGCCCAGCTTCGAGCACCATGCGCCAGTCGTGTTGAGCGGCCTGAGCAACCGCCCATGGCCCCCACGATTCTGATTTGCGCTGCAGATAGAACTGTTCACTGAACCAGTCTCGGGCTTGGCCGGGGGTGAGTCGGGCAAGGGTTGCGAGGCCGTTGAGCCCCATAAAGCTCAGGCGCTCTTCTCGTCGTTCCGAAAAATATGGAGCGGTTGCGCATAAGACGAGGCCGATGACTCGGGTTGGGTGCTGCTTCCACAAGAGTTGAGCGATCGTGCCACCCATCGAGTACCCGACCCCGATTAGTTCGTCGATGCCGAGAGCATCGGCGACACGGATGACGTCATCGGCGCAATCTTCGAGACGGAACGACTTTTTCGTGCGTAGACCGGTTCCGTGTCCTCGTTGGTCGAAGGCAAGCACCGAGAAATGCTGGGAGAGCATCTCGTAGGCCGTGAAGTAATTGATGTCGGCGCTTGCGGTCCACCCGTGCATCAGCGCGACGGTCGGTGATCCGGCAGGACCCTGGACGTGACGAACCTGGAGTTCGCCGAGCTCTGCGAGGTCGACAGTTGTTGGCGTGGGCAGCGGTGGCGCCGGTATTTCGGCTTCTTGTGCGTTGTCAAGCGTTGTCAGGAGGATCACCACCCGGTGGAGGTTCTAGAGATTATCGATGGAGAGGATCTCTACTTGTAACATCCCGTTTGGCCCCTCGTATTCCAATGGGCCGGGCGATGATGTGCCTGCGAGTGCATCTCCAAGCGGGGAGCCGGGCCCGACGATGGTGACATCGGCTGGAAGTCCGTCTCGCTCTTCTTGGCTGCCGATGACAAATCGTTCGGCCATGTCGGCATCATCGCCCTCGTAGATCATGGTGAAGACCTTCCGGGCACCATCGACGACGGTCGCGTTTTTGAGCAGGTGCTCAAGTTGCCGGATGCGCCCTTCCATGTGTCCTTGTTTGTCTTTGGCGGCGTGGTACCCGGCGTTCTCTTTCAGGTCGCCTTCGGCACGGGCCAGCTCGATTTCTTCGGCGACTTCGATTCGACCGCGGGTGGAAAGATCTTCATATTCTGCTTCGAGGCGCTCGTAGGCATCCCGTGAGAGTTGCTCGCTCATCCTCTCACGATACCCGAGTGTCGAATGCTCGTTATTGCGAGTTAGCGCAGAACCCTTGAGAGCCGCATGCGAGAACGCTCATCTGGAATACTAAAGTCCATGCGGATCCCAGTCGCAGTACATGTGCTTTCGGCCATCACAGTCAGTCTTTTGTCGGGTTGTGGCGGATCGATCACAGTTGTCGACGATTCGGAGCCAAAGGTTTTGCAAGAGGTGTGCAGACCACCAGAGATGGGTTCGCGTCCGATTAAGGGAATTCTGTACGACGATGGATCAATCACATGGGTTCAGCCCATGGAGTTCTGTGATTGACCATCGAAAGTCAACCGACGCTTGCGTATACAGTTGAAGGCTCTCAGGCGTGCGCGCTCTGCAGTGACGTGGGCTTTTCGTTAGTGCGTCTGGCTAGCAGGAGGTCCGCAACGATTCGAAATCGGCCAAAGCGCTTTCACGGCCCGTAGCCTGCTCTTATGGCTTATCGCATTGCAGTAGTTGGGGGAGACGGTATCGGCCCGGAGGTCACCGCCGAGGCCCTGAAAGTCGTCCGAGCTTCAGGTGTTGAAATCGATACCGTCGAATTTGAGTTGGGTGGCGCTCGGTATCTCAATGATGGCGAAATTCTCTCAGACGATACCCTCGAAGCACTGCGCGCCTTCGATGCGATCCTTCTTGGCGCAGTGGGCGACCCTCGGGTTCCGCCCGGAGTCATCGAGCGAGGTCTGTTGCTGAAGATGCGGTTTGAGCTTGACCTTTACGTGAATCAGCGCCCATTTATCGGCACTGCGCCCGGCCACAGCCGCCCGCATGATTTCGTGGTGATCCGCGAGAACACCGAAGGACCGTATGTCGGTGAAGGCGGTGTGCTTCGAAAGGGAACCGCCAATGAGGTGGCAACGCAGGGCTCTGTGAACACTCGGCTTGGTGTTGAACGTTGCGTGCGTTACGCATTTGAACTTGCAATGCAGCGCGAGCGCAAACATGTGACCCTCGTGCATAAAACAAATGTGCTGACGTTTTCAGGCGACCTCTGGGAACGCACCTTCAATGCGGTGGCATCGGAGTATCCGCAGATCGAAACTGCGTACAACCATGTTGATGCCGCATGCATTTACTTCGTGCAGGACCCGCATCGTTACGACGTTGTCGTAACCGACAACCTGTTCGGCGACATTCTCACCGACCTGGGCGGAGCCGTTTCTGGTGGTATCGGCCTTGCGTCATCGGCAAACCTCAACCCCTCACGGACTGGACCGTCAATGTTTGAGCCAGTGCACGGATCCGCTCCCGACATCGCAGGAACCGGCGTTGCGAACCCAACAGCGGCCGTACTCTCAGCCGCTCTAATGCTTGACTTCCTTGGTGAGGCCGATGCGGCGCGCCGTATCGAAGCGGCATGCGCTGAAGTTCCGACTGAGGGAACCATTGCGATCGGTGACATGATCGCCTCACGCGTTTCGTCTTGAGCGAAACTCCGAATCCCAGTTGCAACGTTTGAAAGACTGCTGAAATGCCCATTACCGCAACACCGAAAATCTGGATGAATGGCTCGCTCGTCGACTGGGCAGATGCGAACGTGCACATCCTCACCCACACGCTTCATTACGGGATGGGTGTATTCGAGGGCATTCGCGCCTACGAGACCGCCGACGGACCTGCGGTGTTCCGGTTGACCGAGCACATTGAGCGTTTACATAACTCGGCGAAAATTCTTGGTATGCCGATGCCGTATTCGGTGGAAGATCTCATTACTGCTACGAAAGAGACGGTGGCCTCAACGGGCCTCGATTCGTGTTACATCAGACCGATTGCTTACCTCGGGTATGGCGAAATGGGGCTGAACACTCTTCCATGTACTGTCGATGTTGCGATTGCCTGCTGGCCGTGGGGCGCCTATTTGGGCGACGACGCAGTGGAGAAGGGCGTTCGCCTGAAGACATCTTCTTGGACTCGACACGATCACAACACGATGCCACCAGCCGCGAAGACCACAGGCAATTATGTGAATTCATCGCTGGCAAAAGTCGAGGCACTTCAGGCTGGCTACGACGAGGCCGTGATGTTGGCACCGAACGGACTGGTTGCAGAGTGCTCTGGTGAAAACCTCTTTGTGGCTCGCCATGGAAAATTGCTGACACCGCCATTGTCTGCCGGTGCCCTCGAAGGGATCACACAGAACACGGTGATGACAATTGCCGCAGATCTCGGGTTTGAAGCACGCACCGACAATCTGGCGCGCAGCGACCTCTACATCGCTGAGGAAGCATTTGTCGTCGGGACCGCTGCAGAAGTGTCATCGGTGAACTCTGTTGATGACAGAGAGATCCCATGCCCAGGTCCAATGACACGGGCAATTGCAGAGACCTACGGCGACGCAGTTCGGGGCAAGGTCGACCGTTACCGGCACTGGTGCGAACTCGTCGGTTGATGAACGCGCCAGCCGCTGCGTTGGCACCCAGCCAGATTACGAGATCGCTGCTTCAAGCTGTCTGATAAATGCCGAGTGATCGGCGTGCGTCACCACCACGGCGTTCGGCTCCCTCCCTGTGAAACCGAGAAGGTCCATGACCACCATGCCTCTCGTTGGGCCTTCGGCACATTCGGCGACAAGGTTGAGATGACGTGTCTGTGTTGCAATTGATGGATCAATTGCATATGCCATGGCAATCGGGTCGGGCATATCAAAGCCGGCAAGTTTTGTATCTCGCGCACAGTATTCGGCCACGATTCGTTGGATATCGATGGTGAATTCGGCGCGTGGAGTTCCGATGCTTCGCAGACGGTTGGCTTCCTCGGGAACGATGACTGCGTCGCGTCGCGAAACATCCCAGCCGACGAACTCAAGGGGCAGACCAGACTCCAGGACGATCTGAACAGCATGGGGGTCAACCCACATATTGAACTCAGCGACAGGATTTACATTGCCGATGTGATCGGCTGCTGCCCCCATTAGGACGACACGCGAAATTCTGTCGGCTATCGAGGGGTCTCTCTGGATTGCGAGCGCAATGTTGGTTAGGGGGCCGAGGGTGACAAGGGTGAGCTCGCCGGCATATTTGTTCGATGCCTCAAAGAGTGCGTCGACGGCGTGGCCATCGTTCGGAGTGCGACCGGTGAGCGGTAGTCCGATGTCACCCATGCCGTCGTTGCCGTGCACGTGCTGGGCGGTGCCGAGTTCGTAGATGAGTGGGCGATCTGCGCCGGCGAATACCGGCACATCGGTGCGGTCGCAGAACTCTCTTGTGTAGAGCGCATTTTGCAGGGCTGATGAAAGCGGGACATTGCCTGCGACGACACCGATACCAACAATGTTGATATCGTCTCGTGCAAAGGCCATCACGAGGGCGACAGCATCATCACTTGCAGTGTCGGTGTCAATGAAGAACGGGCGCAAAGTCGACATTGGTTGCGACTCTACGCGAGAAGATCATCGGTTTCAGCAGTTACCGGCCGAGATCTCGACGCCGCGCTGCGATTCCTCCGAGCGCCTCCATGACGAGTCGGTGAGCGACATTTACTGTGAGTTCACTGACGTCGTAGGCCGGTGCAACTTCAACGACATCCATTCCAACGACATTGTGCTCCCACGCGAGTTGACGAACGATTCGAAGAATGTCGCTGGTCGCAATTCCACCGGGCTCAGGTGTACCTGTGCCAGGTGCGAATGAGGGGTCGAGGCTGTCGACATCGACAGAGATATAAAGATGATCGGCAGACGCTAATGCTTCGCTCACTGCGTTGTCCATCACGGCTTTAAAGCCGCGATCCCAGATTTCTTGCATCGTGTGCCATACCATGCCCTGCTCCCGCATCCAGTCGAATGTTTCTGCAGGAGGCCAGTAGCCGCGGAGACCGACCTGCACGAAACGGTCGCCAGGAATTGCCCCCGACTCGATCAGCCTGCGCATTGGAGTGCCGTGGCTTGCAAGGTTGCCGTCGATGAGGTCCGCAGTGTCAGCGTGAGCATCGAAATGAACGATGCCTACGTTGCCGTACCCATGGACATCAGCGACCGCAGTGGCAGCTGGCCAAGTGATGGTGTGGTCACCTCCGAGTGTGATGGGGATGATGCCGCGTCGGGCAATCTCGTGCACCCGGTGGCGGATGTTGGCGAGGCTTCTGTCGGTATCACCGTGAGGGCAATGGGCGTCACCGACGTCGACAACGTTGAGATGGTCGAAAATCTCAAGGTCAAGATCGATGTGGTAGGTGCCTGATTCGTAGGCCGATGTTCTGATCGAACGGGGCCCGAACCGCGCTCCGGGACGATTGGTGGTGCCAATGTCGAATGGGGCACCCACGATGGCGACGTCGGGCTTCCATCGGTCGAGGTCTTCAAGATCTGGAACAAAGGGTTGTTGCGCAAATGTGGACAAACCGCCAAAGACGTAGCCGAGGTCGAGCTGTTCGCGCATCCCCGGGCTCAAGAGTTCGTCTCGATTCGGCAGTTCGTCGCTCATAGCAAGAGGGTAGTTGGTGGAGCGGTGCGGCGGCGTTGCCGCTGAGGCTGTTGGGGTAGGGGAGATGGCGCGGCGATAGTTTCGGTTATCCGCAAGTGATCCACAGGGCAGCGAGGCATTTCCACTGGTTATCCACAGTTGGGGCGTGTCGTTTCGTACTGGATCATTGATGAGAGGTTGACGATGACATCTGCGCCGTATTTAATAGGAGCAATGACCCGTCAGATCGTCACCGAAATTATTATTTGCTAGAGCGCACTTCATCGTGTGCTCGTTTTGCCGCCCGTGGGCGGCATTTTCGGTTTTCGGGCCGATACTGGTACCAACAACACATAGAGGACAACTCACATGAGCACTCCAACAACAACTGATCAGCGCAGTATCGAAATTTTTGACACCACGCTTCGCGATGGTCTTCAAGTTGAAGGCGTCACCGCCACGGTCGATGACAAACTCGTAATCGCCGAGCAACTTGACTCGCTCGGTGTTCATTTCATTGAGGGCGGTTGGCCGGGCGCGAACCCGAAAGACATCGAATTCTTTCAACGTGCCGCAAAAGAACTCAACCTCTCGACGAGCACCTTTGTCGCATTTGGTTCAACCCGTCGCCCACGCGGGAAGGTAGACGACGACCCGACGTTGCGTAATCTGCTCGACGCAGGCACGTCAGCTGTGTGCATCGTTGCCAAAAGCTGGGATTATCACGTCACAGAGGCGCTGCAAACCACCCTCGAAGAAGGCACCGCGATGATTGCTGACTCGGTCGAATACCTCGTCGGTAACGATCGTCAGGTGCTTGTCGACATGGAGCACTTCTTTGACGGCTTTAAGCACAATCCTGAATTCGCCTTTCGAGCGTTAGAGGCAGCGATCGTCAAGGGTGCGACCCATGTGGTTCTCTGCGATACCAATGGCGGCTCTCTACCTCATGAGGTTGAAGACATCGTGACCCAGGTCTATGCGCATATAGGAAACGATGCGACGATCGGAATCCACTGTCATGACGACACCGGATGTGCGGTTGCGAACTCGATGGCGGCGATTCGAGCCGGTGCGGCCCATGTGCAAGGCACCTTGAATGGTCTGGGTGAGCGCACCGGCAACGCCAACCTCACGACGATCATCCCGAACCTCCAACTGAAGCAGGATTACTCCTGCCTCCCACAAGATCGTCTCGTCCGTCTCGCTCCGGTTTCGCATCGCATCGCTGAGACCCTCAACCGAGCGGTAAATCCTCAGGCGCCATATGTCGGAACCTCTGCATTCGCACATAAGGCTGGGCTGCACGTCAGTGCGATTGCTCGAGCACGAGACGCCTACGAGCACGTTGATCCAGAGCAGGTCGGAAACGGCACGAGGTTCGTTGTTTCAGAAATGGCTGGCCGCGCCACCATTCAGATCAAGGCAGAGCAACTCGGAATTGATCTCGACGGCCCAGCGATCAACCAGGTGATCGACGACCTCAAGCGTCTCGAACACGAGGGGTACCAGTTCGAAGCCGCTGATGCATCGCTCGAACTTCTCATGCGAAGGGCAACCGGTTGGGAACAGGACTACTTTGATGTCGAATCGATGCGAGTGATCACCGATGAGTCGGCAGATGGGCCGTTCAACACTGAAGCAACGGTGAAGGTGTGGGTTCAGGGTGACCGCCATGTGCATACCGCAGAAGGAAACGGTCCCGTCAATGCAATCGACACTGCGTTACGTCGGGCGATCAGTGGCGCATACCCGCAGCTCGAGCAGGTTCACCTCACCGACTACAAGGTTCGAATTCTCGACGGAGGAGAGGCGACAGGAGCGGTGACTCGAGTGCTCATCAGCGCAACCGATGGTCGAACCGACTGGACGACAATTGGAGTGAGTCCGAACATTATCGAGGCCTCGTGGCGAGCACTGTCAGAAAGCATCGTGTACGGCCTGCTTCGCGGCTAAAACATTCTTATGGCAGCACCTCGTTTCGCCCCATCCCGTCGTCGAAGTGACCCGTTTTACGAGTCACCGGACGTCGTTCCCGCATCATGGTCGACAGATCGGCCAGCAGAAATCGAAGGATTGCAGCCGGTAGGTCCATCTCTCGGCTATCCGGGACCAGACCAAGGTTTTATCCTCACGATCGCAAAGCGGCTTCGTCCTCGCATCTGCACGCAATCGGGCGAGCACATCGACGACGCCGTCAATGGCAGTATCGGTATTGCGCTTCGGCGGGCCTCGATGATGAGTCGGGCGCCGGTTGTTCATGACCTCTCGATTGCGCTCACCATTTGGGGTTGGTTCGATACGAACCCTCCAGCAGAGCTTGTCAAGATCAGGTCTGACGCATTTGCTGGCCTTCGCAATCTCGGCCACCACTATGGTGCAGCCCGCCGACTCGTTGATGCAGTGCCAGAGTCAACGCTGCGGGCAACGCCTGACCAGATCTCCCTGCTCTACCCAGCGCAGTGGAAGGTGCTCTCGGGTGCCGACACGCTCGAAAACGACCACGTCTGACAGCTATCGACTGCGGCGGTCTAACGTGATCTTATGACGCAAGAAGGATCCGCCGCACCGAAGGTCAAGTTGCTCGACCAAGATGGCGACACTGTTGCCTTGTCGTCGTTTAAGGGGCGTAAGGTTCTCATCTATTTCTATCCCAAAGCAGATACCCCGGGGTGTACAACGCAATCATGTGCCCTTCGAGATATCGCAGGGGAAATTGGCGACACGGTCATTATTGGTATTAGCCCAGACGCGCCGGAGAAGCTCAGAAAGTTTGACGACAAGTACGCCTTGGGTTTCACGTTGCTCTCCGATGAGGATCATGCCGTCGCCGAACAATTCGGCGTGTGGGTCGAAAAGTCGATGTATGGACGCAAGTACATGGGTGTTCAGCGCTCATCATTCCTCATCGACGAGAAGGGGCGAATTGAACGTGCGTGGCCGAAAATCAGCCCAAAAGACACCCCCACTCAACTACTGAAAGCACTCGGCTGAACCGTAGAGCGGATCACTCAAGTGATGGTTGACGATGCTCTGAGTGAGATCCGGCACATCGTCGGCGAGCAACACGTCATCTCCGGCGACGACACCGCCGCGCACGTCGTCGATTGGACAGGAAGGTATGTTGGAGCCACTCCGGCTGTCATCCGGCCTGGCTCAACCGCAGAGGTGTCGGACGTTATTCGTGTGTGCCGTGAGTATGCGGTCGCCATCACCCCTCAGGGCGGCAACACAGGGATGGTTGGCGGAAGTGTTCCGCTCAATGGCGAAATTGTGCTGAGCACGCAGCGGTTGAACACCATCGGGAATGTCGACCGACTCGCGTTGCAGGTGAGTGTTGACGCCGGTGTCACCATCGAACGGTTGCAGACCGCAGTGGCGTCACATGGGTTGCATTATGGAGTTGATTTCGGTGGACGTGGATCGGCGACCGTAGGAGGAACGATCGCAACGAATGCTGGTGGATTGAACGTGTTACGTCACGGAATGACTCGAGCACAGGTCATCGGGGTTGAGGTGGTGCTTGGAACAGGAGAAATCATCGATCTCATGTCTGGATTGGTGAAGAACAACACTGGTTATTCGATTCCCGACATGATGTGCGGCTCAGAAGGAACGCTAGGAGTGATCACTAAAGCACGTCTTCGCCTCATTGCTGACCAGCCATTCCGTCAGACTGCATTACTCGCCTTCGACAACGTTGACGCTGCCGTCGCCGCGACCGCTCAGTTGCGGGTGGTGCTGCCCGGTCTTGAGGCTGCCGAACTCATGCTTGCCGACGGAGTGGGGCTCGTCTGTCAAGAGTTCGAACTCTCGGCTCCGCTTGGCGGAACTCACTCGGTGTTCCTACTCGTAGAGACTGCATCGGAGAGCGCTGACCTTGAGCGACTCATTCAGCGTGTCGCTGAACTCGACGGAGTTGCCGACAGCGCAATTGCTGCAGACAAACGTCAACGCCAGTTGCTATGGCGTTTGCGCGATGACCATACGACTGCGATTAATCGTGTCGGAGTGCCGTGCAAGTTTGATGTCACACTGCCCCATGACCAAATTGCAGCTTTCATCCCAAAGGTGAAGAACCTCATTGCCACGTTGGCTCCGACGTCAACGACGTGGATCTTCGGCCACGTCGGCGACGGAAACCTTCACGTCAACGTCACCGGACTCGATGGCGACGATGTTCTAGACAGGCCAATTTATGAATTGGTAATCGCAATGGGTGGGTCGATCAGCGCTGAGCACGGCATCGGTACCGCCAAATCGGCATACCTTCCGCTGCAACGTTCAGCCGCAGAACTCAACCTGATGCGTGGATTGAAGGCGGTGTGCGACCCGAACGGGATTCTTAACCCGTCGGTGATCTTCGATCAGTAAGTTGCAAAATTGACATGGATCACGAGGCGTCGCTTGCGTGAGCCTTTAAGACATCGAGGTCGACGTACTCAAGCGCTGACATGTGGGTTGCCGCAAGCACAACTTGGCATGCATGTCCGGCCTCGTAGGCCTCAACCCAGCGGGATGCGCACACACACCAGCGGTCTCCGTCTCGAAGACCGGGGAAGCCGTACATCGGCATTGGTGTGGAAAGGTCGTTGCCGCAACTTGCCGAGAAGGCCAGGAAATCATCGGTGACGACACAGCAGATGACATGCATGCCGGGGTCATCGCCAAAATTGTCACAGCACCCAGTTCTCCGGTATCCGGTGAGAGGGTCGAGCGAACATTCTTCGAGTTCGGTTCCAAGCACGTTGAGTTGTGTCACGATTACATCTCAGCATGTTTCAGGTCGCCACTGCTGACCGAGTGGGGATTATTGCCGAATATAGCTAACTCAGAGTGATGCCAAAAATTTGCCCGATGACGTAGGTTGCGCCACAGGCGACGAGCACGATGAGTATTTGCCGAGTTGCAGCCCAGATCAGTGGGCGTTCGGCAAATTTGCCGACGATGGCACCGACGATGCCGGCAGCCACCACGCCGAGCACGAGCGAAGAGATGGTCGCCGTTGTGCCTGAGCTACTGAACCATGGGGTCAGCGGCAATAGCGCACCAACGATGAATGAGACAAGCGAGATCGCAGCCCCTTGCAGTGCCGATGGGAGAGCGCTCGGGTCGATCCCGAACTCTTCGCGAGCATGCACTGCTAGCGCGCTTGACGGCGTTCGCATGACCTCAGCTGCAGCCTGAGCTGCGCTCGCTGGCTCCATGCCATGACCCTCGTAGACCGCAGCAAGCTCTTCGATTTCGTCCTCTGTGTTGTGTTCGAGCTCTCGTAACTCGATATCTAGCTCACGCTGCACGAGGTCGTTCTGCGCAGAGATGCTGACCCATTCGCCAGCTGCCATCGAAATGGCGCCGGCTACTGCACCGGCCAAACCTGCAAGGCGTACGATCGTTGAGTCAACACCGCTTGCGGCAAACCCGAGAATGAGTGAGACATTTGAAACCAAGCCATCGTTGATTCCGAAGACAGCCGCTCGAGCGAGACCACCAGATACAGAGCGGTGATCTTCGTGTGGAGCGTGTGCAACCATGACCGAGATCGTAATCGGGTGAGGGGACTGAGCGATACCGTGCCTGTAACGTCTGCGGGTAATGAATGCTTCAGGTCAGCGTTTTCGTTTTGCTCCCTCGCCAACAGGGTTCTTCCATGTGGGAGGTGCCCGAACAGCGTTGTTTAACTGGGCGCTCGCTCAGTCAACCGGTGGAACATTCGTGCTTCGCATCGAAGACACCGATGAGACTCGTAACCGACCTGAATGGACCGATGGCATCTTGTCGGCTCTCGAGTGGCTTGGTATTGATTCGGCAAGCCCCGCATTCGAAGGACCGTATTTTCAGAGCGACTATTCCGATGAGCACCTTCGCGCGGCGACGCAACTGTATGAGTCGGGTCGCGCCTACTACTGCGATATGTCGCCGACTGATATCGAAGAGCGAGCGGCTGCCGAAGATGTCACCGGATACAACGGATGGTCTCGCGATCTCGGTCTTGAGCCTGGTGCGGGGCGGGTGCTGAGATTTAGAGTGCCGGAGGGAAGCACGATCGTTCGTGACGCAGTGCGAGGTGATGTCGAATTCGATCATTCGGTCATCGAAGATTTTGTTCTCGTGCGAAGTAACGGAACCCCCGTGTTCAACTTGGCGAACGTCGTCGATGACATGTCGATGGGCATCACCAATGTCATCAGAGCCGAAGAGCACTTGCCGAATACCCCAAAACAGCAGATGCTGTGGGCTGCGCTCGATCGTGACCTGCCCGTGTGGGGTCACGTTCCAGTGCTCGTGAATGAGCAACGCAAAAAGCTCTCAAAACGTCGCGACAAGGTTTCGCTTGAGCAGTATCGAGACGAGGGATACCTCGCTGATGCGATGGTGAATTACTTGATGACCCTAGGTTGGTCAGCGGGCGACGACCGTGAGATCCTCCCGTGGAATGAGATTGTTTCGCTGTTTGCGCTTGACGGTGTCAATTTGTCACCAGCATTTTTCGACGTAAAGAAACTGTCTGCATTTAATGGTGAGTACATCCGAATGATGTCGAGCGCCGAATTTCTAGGCGCCTGCGATCCGTGGCTTCCGGCGGAGTGGGATCGATCGACGTTTGCGTTGATCGCCCCGCACGTCCAACCGCGACTTGCGACACTCTCCGATGTGTCTGGCGTGGTCGACTTCATTTTTGCTGGGGTTGACTACGACGATGCATCCTGGGAAAAAGTGATGACGACTGATATTGCAGGTCCTCTCCTCGACGAAGCGACCGATCGATACGCAGCTCTTGACCGCTGGCATGCAGAGGAACTGAAGTCAGTGCTCGAAGAGGTGATGTCGCCGTTCGGTCTTAAACTGGGCAAAGCCCAGGCGCCTGTGCGCGTCGCTGTCACTGGAAGAACAGTGGGGCCTCCGCTATTTGAGTCGCTCGAGGTGCTTGGGCAACAAGAAACCCTCGATCGAATGCGTGCTGCGAGGAGCCGTATCTCGACGTGACCGGTCGAACGATGCGCCGTTCAGCTTTGTGGTTGCTTGCGATCGCAGCGCTGTATCTGCTCGTCACCCTCGCTCAAGTGGTGCTCGCCGGGCGGCAGAAACCCCCCGCTGAAGCCGAGGCAGTCGTTGTTCTGGGGGCCGCACAATATGACGGTCGACCGTCACCGCAGTTGGAAGGTCGATTGGTTACGGCCATTGACCTGTGGCATGACGGTGCCGTTAATACGTTTATCGTGACGGGCGGCAGCCAAGAGGGTGACAGGTTCACCGAAGCGGAAACCTCGAAACGTTTCGCTCTCGAGAATGGAGTTCCCGATGACAGCCTCTTGTTTGAAGATGTAGGCACGACGACGTGGGAGAGCATCCAAGGCGTGGCCTCCCTCGTTGAGAGGCACGACATCGGTTCTGTCATCATCGTGACCGACCCCTATCACGCTAAGCGCGCATCGCTTATCGCACAGCGATCGGGCATCAATGTCGTTGGTGTTGCTCCCGTACGCGACTCGGTCGTTGGTGGAGTAACATCTCTGCGCCGCCACCTCGTTGAGACCGCAGGAGTCGCGCTGGGCAGAATCGTTGGGTTCGAGCAGATCAGCGGGCGAGGTTGAGCGGGGTTGGTGGGAACGAGCCGAGCGATACAATCCTCTGTCCAGTGGGGTGTGGTGTAATTGGCAACACGGCAGTTTCTGGTTCTGCTATTCGGGGTTCGAGTCCCTGCACCCCAACCACGCGATGGCCGGTCTCATTGACCGGCCATCGGCATGTGTAGGCGGTGTCGTCGTCCGTCACCGGTGATAGCGTTTGCGCCGCTACTTGGCCCGTTCGTCTAGTGGCCTAGGACACCACCCTCTCAAGGTGGCGGCACGGGTTCGAATCCCGTACGGGCTGCCAAGTCGGTTAAATCCGAACGATTCTGGGTCACCCATACAGGGTGGCCCAGCGCCATTTTCGGTGCAGTCTTTGGTGCGTGTGGATTCTCCTAGCAGCGGCCTCATTGCGTTCAGAGCCCGACGGCGTTGGCGCCGTACTCAGCCTCGCTTTGTGAGAAATCGTCGAAAAGGAGTTGATTGACGAGTTCTTGTCGAGTGAACTCCGCAAAGTCGAGGTAACTCTGCGCAGCACGTGATGCTTGCTCGTTCCAGTCAGCGTTCTGAGTATCCGCACCGAAGGTCGCTTCAGAATTTGTGTAACCCGCATATTCGAGTTGATTGATCAGACCCTGACGAGAGAAGCCACCGAAACTCAACAGATTCTTCGCCGACTGTGATGCTTGCTCGTTCCAGTCAGCGTTCTGAGCATCCACTCCCAAGATCGCTTGAGAGTTTGTGTAGCCGTCAAGTTCGAGCTGCTCAATTAGCCATTGTCGGGAGAATGCGGCGAATCCGAGGTAGCTTTCTGCAGATCTAACAGATTGGGCATTCCAGTCAGCTCCCTGAGCATCGACTGCTGCCGTGGCTTCCTCAGTTGTGTAGCCCTCGTATTCGAGTTGGTTAACGAGCCCGTCTCTCGAGAAACTCGAATAGCGGAGGTAGCTCGCTGCCATGTCGAACGCTGCCCACGAATACGACGTCGCCACAGTTGTTGTGACGGGTGCGCCTGTCGTTGGCACGCGTTGGAATGTGTCCTCTGAAACGTTTGTCTCAACAGCCTGTGAACCGACACCTTCGGTAGGAGCACTCTCTGGGGAGGACTTGTTCGACGCCTCCTCATCTTCGGTAATCGCCCCAATTACGCCGAGAGTCAGTAGAACCCCGATAGCGATAGCCGCGGCGTTTCTTTTCGACTTTTCCTTCGGATTGTCACGGTTAAACGACAATGGTTCGAAAGGTGTGTCAGGGGTTGGCTCAGCAAGTGGATCTACTTCGGTAGCAACTGATGTTTCGGTGACGACCTCGCCAGTTGCAATTTGGACTTGATCAGTCCATTTCTCGCCGTTGTAATACCGCCTCGGATAGCGGCCATACGGATCTTCGAACCATCCTCGAGGGCTCTCCATCAGACTGCACTTCCATTTCTGGTTTCGCCTGAAAGTAACAGCCCTGTCAGTTTGTCAAACTCCATAGGCAACCTTTCCACAACCTGCGAGCACGTTGCAATCATCGGCAACATGTCGTGAATTGCAAGGTGGCGGCACGGGTTCGAATCCCGCACGGGCTGCCAAGTCGGTTTTATCCGAACGATTCTCTGGGTTGTCCATTCAGGGTGGCCCAGCGGTGGTTTTCGCTGCGTTTTCTTCACTGCGTCGGGCACCTCCCCGGGTGTGATAGGCAACACACATGAAAGATCTCGCAGCACAGACACGGTGGATGGATGCAACCGCTCAAGCCGAACTCGTCACCAACGGAGACGTCACACCCGTTGAACTCGTCGATGCAGCGATTGAACGAATGGAGTCACTTGACGGCGATCTCAACGCACTGACCTATCGATGGTTCGATACCGCTCGCGAGATCGCCGGTTTGCCGGCACTTCCCGATGGGCCATTTAAGGGTGTTCCGTTTCTATTGAAAGACCTTCACGCCCATATGGAAGGCATGCCGATGTCGAATGGGTCAGCGGCATTGAAGGAAGCGAACTATCACTCGACGATTGACACCACGATCGTGAGTCGATTCAAGGCCGCTGGCTTGGTCATCTGTGGTCGCACAAATAGCCCAGAGATGGGAACCGTCCCGGTGACCGAACCGGTTGCATGGGGGCCGACTCGCAACCCGTGGAACACAGATCACACACCAGGAGGTTCATCAGGCGGAGCGTCGGCTGCGGTCGCATCGGGCATGGTGCCGATGGCGCATGCCTCTGATGGGGGTGGGTCGATCAGAATCCCTGCTGCGTGTGCGGGTCTGGTTGGGTTGAAAACATCGCAGGGGCGAATTTCGACTGGTCCGCACCGAGCGGAAACAGGCCTAGGTGTCGAGCTTGCGGTTTCTCACTCGGTGCGTGACACCGCCACGCTGCTCGATGCCGTTGCCGGTCCGGGCATTGGGGACTCTGTCATTGCGCCGACGATGCCAATGACGTACACCGAGGCGCTTGAGCGCGACCCGGGCACGCTGCGGGTCGGAATTCTGGCCCATCACCCCAGGGGTGGAACGATCGGCGATGACTGTGTTGACGCAGCCGAATCAGCGGGTCACATGTTGGAACGCCTCGGTCATTCGGTTGAATACTCGTTTCCTCAGGTGCTGACCGACCCGAACACGGTTTCACGCTTTATGGCGCTGTGGGCAGTCGGTGCTGCGATGAATGTGAAGACGTTCTCCGAGATGCTGGGTCGAGAGATCACCGCTGATGATATGGAGCTCATGAACTGGGTGCAGGCGGAGTTCGCGAAAAATATGTCAGGAGTTGATTACGCCACCGCTCTCGCAGGCGTTGCGTTGTATCGGCGTGAATGTTTGCAATGGTGGGCCGACGGCTTTGACATCCTTGTAACGCCGACATTGGGGGAAACGCCACCGAAAATTGGCGAACACGACAACAATCCCGATCGTCCAATGGACCCGATGCGCAGGGCCGCAGAGTGGATCCCGTTTACGCCACCATTCAACACAACCGGCCAGCCTGCGATCAGTTTGCCGCTCCACGTCGCTGGCAACGGACTTCCTGTGGGCGTGCAATTCGTTGCGGACTACGGGCGAGATGATCTCCTCATCAGCCTCGCCGCTCAACTCGAGCGAGCGTTCCCCTGGGGGCATATCGAGGCATGAGGCTCGTGCTTGCCGGTGGGTCCATGGCCTTGCAGAGCACCCCGCCACCATTGATATCTCGTTAGCGAAAACAACTAGCCACGTTGCTGGATGCGAGCCCACTCGTCGCGCAAACCGACTGTTCGGTGAAACAGCAATTGCGTGCGGGGGTCGTGGGCGAAATAGCCGAGGCGTTCAAACTGCACGACTTCCCCGGGAGCGAGATGAGCCATTGATGGCTCAAACATGCAGTTCTCGAGCGTGGTTGCCGAATTTGGATCTAGATCATCCATCGGGTCACCGGTTTCTGTTCCTGGGATTTCAGTTGAAAATAGGCGTTCGTACAGCGCAACCGATCCAGAGACTGCATGCTCTGCAGACACCCAGTGCATCGTTGACTTCACCTTGCGACCGTCTGGAGCGGTACCACCTCGGGTCTCAGGGTCATAGGTGGCGTAGACAGTGGTTGGAGTGCCGGCTTCATCAACATCGAATCCGGTGCAGGTGACGAAATATGCACCGCGGAGCCGCACCTCTCTTCCGGGAGTGAGCCTGAAATATTTCGGCGGTGGGTCAGCCCGGAAGTCGTCTTGCTCGATGTACAACTCGCCGGTGAAGGAAACCAAACGCGTACCGTCGTCAAGATTTTCAGGGTTATTGACAACCTCGACATCGTTGACCTCACCTTCCGGCCAGTTGGTAATGACAAGTCGTAGCGGCTTGAGAACAGCCATCTTGCGTTGCGCCGTTGCGTTGAGATGTTGCCGCACAAATGATTCGAGTAGTTCAATCTGATGGCGGCTATTGGCCCGCGAAACACCGATGTATGAGCAGAACTCCTTGATGGCTTCAGCCGGATAGCCCCGTCGACGGAGCCCCCGCAGAGTGGGCATTCGAGGGTCATCCCACCCATCGACAACGCCGTCTTCAACGAGCGCAGCGAGGCGCCGCTTTGAGGTGATGGTGTGGGTGAGTTCGAGGCGAGCGAATTCTGTCTGGCGAGGCGTGTCGCTCGGAAGTGGCAACTTTGAGAGGTACCAGTCGTACAGCGGTCGGTGGCTGTCGAACTCAAGAGTGCACAGTGAATGAGTGACACCTTCAATTGCGTCACTTTGTCCGTGTGCCCAGTCGTAGGTCGGATAGATGTGCCATCGGTCGCCCGTGCGATGGTGTGGTTCATTGCGGATGCGATACATCACCGGGTCGCGCAACTGCATGTTCTCGTGTTGCATATCGATCTTCGCTCTGAGGACTCGAGCGCCTTCGTCGAATTCTCCGTCTCGCATCTTGCGAAAGAGTTCGAGGTTCTCTTCAACGGAGCGCGTCCTAAACGGGCTTTCGATGCCGGGCTGCCCGAAGCCACCCCGTTGATTTGAGATCGTTTCCGCGTCCTGATCATCGACATAGGCCAAACCCTCTGAGATGAGGTGCTCGGCCCATTCATAGAGTTGTTCGAAGTAGTCGCTCGCGTAGAGCGGCGCGCCATGTGGTTGGTACCCAAGCCACCCGAGGTCTTCAAGAATTCCGTCGACGTATGTCGTGTCTTCGGTGTCGGGGTTTGTGTCGTCGAACCGAAGGTTGCAGATTCCGCCAAATTCGTTGGCCAATTCGAAATCGAGGGTGATGGCTTTTGCGTGTCCGATATGGAGATATCCGTTTGGCTCTGGCGGGAAGCGTGTTTGGAGTCGCCCCAAGAACCGACCGTTGGCAACATCGTCTCGGACGAGTTCTCGAACAAAGTCGTCTAGAGGTTCGCTTGCGCCGTTCGTCACCCCTCCAGTATGCGTGATGTGGGTCGCATTCCGAACGACTTTCCCTCAGCGCGTTGTACTTCGTAGTCTGGGGACATGCGCGCAATCTTTGACGATGTTCACGACGAGTTCCGACGCTCTTTTGCCTCATGGGTGGCGAAAGAGATCGCTCCTGACTACATGCTGTGGGAAGAGGCCGGTATTGCACCCCGCGAGATCTTCACCTCTGCCGGGTCGAATGGGTTCCTCGGCATGCAAATCCCAGAAGAATTTGGAGGCGGAGGATCAGACGACTTCCGTTTCAACCAAATAGTTGCCGAGGAATTCGCCTATGCAGGTATCGGTGGAGCTGGGTTGGGCATCACTCTTCACAATGACATCACCATTCCGTACTACCTTGAGCTTGCAAACGACGAGCAGCGTCAACGTTGGCTTCCAGGAATCGCCTCGGGTGATTTGATTACCGCAATTGCGATGACCGAGCCCGGCACAGGCTCAGACCTTGCGAGTGTTGGAACGACCGCAGTGCGAGATGGCGATGTGTACGTCGTGAACGGTTCGAAAACATTCATCACGAACGGAATCAACTCAGACCTCGTCATTGTTGTTGCGAAGACTGACCCGACTGCTCGTCATTCGGGAATGACACTGCTCGTGGTCGAGCGCGGTATGGAAGGTTTCGATCGTGGACGGAATCTCGAAAAGATCGGAAATCATTCTCAGGACACCGCTGAGCTGTTCTTCGATGATGTTCGCATTCCGGTTGCAAACCGAATGGGCGAGGAGGGTGAGGCGTTCCGGTATCTCTCGTCGAACCTTGCTCAGGAACGACTTTCGATTGCAATCACAGGCGTGGCGTCCGCGCAAGCTGCACTGAACTCAACGGTTGAGTACGTGAAAGAGCGCACAGCGTTCGGCAAATCACTCGGACAATTTCAAAACACGAAGTTTGTGCTGGCAGAGGTGAAGACGGCAATTGAAGTTGCCCAGGCATATGTCGACCAGTCGGTGATGAAACTCATCGCCGGCGAGTTGACCCCGACCGAGGCGGCTCAGGCCAAGTACTGGTGCACTGACTTGCAGCATGATGCAGCGCATCGCTGTCTGCAATTGTTCGGTGGATACGGCTATACCCTTGAGTACCCGATCGCCCGTAATTACGCCGACGCGCGAGTTACCTCGATTTACGGTGGCACGAACGAGATCATGAAGACCATCATCTCGAAATCGCTCGGGCTGTGATTGGGACGCACTGAACCGATCCGGGTTCAGAACGCGATCAGAAGAGAGAGATCAGATTCGAAGCGTGGTTCCGCCGTCGACCACGAGCACGGCTCCAGTCACGTACTTTGAGCGCAGCAGCCCGAGCATCGACTCGGCGCAGTCGTCGGGTGTCGCTGAGCGGCCGAGAGGTGCGGTCTTCGAAATCATCGCGTGCTGGTCATCCCAGTCGTCAGTCCACGGGGTCGCAACAAGCCCTGGGGCAATTGCATTCACTCGCACCGGCCCCGACACCTTGGCAAGCAATTGCGTCATGTGATTGAGAGCGATCTTTGTCATTGCGTAGGCAACAGATGAGCCGACCTGGCGAACACCAGCAATCGAAGTGACGTTGATGACATTGCCGTCCTCGGATTGCTTCAAATGTGGCATTGCGTACTTGGTGAGCCACCACGTTCCGAACACGTTTACATCGAACGTCTTTTTGAAGATCTCATCGGTAAGAGCTTCAAGGTCATCGTGAGGCACGAGCGTTGTCCAGCCGGCGTTATTGATGAGAAAATCGAGTTGGCCGTAGCGCTCGATCGTCGAGTCGATAAGTGCATGGCCTTGCGCTTGGTTTGCAATATCGGCCTGGATGTAGCACGACTCACCGGGTAGGGCGTCTGAGACGTTTTGGCCAGCTTCGACTGAGTTGGCCGAGTTGACGACGACGGTGGCGCCGAGCTCTGACAGCCGATGGGCGGTGGCCTCACCAATGCCTGATGATGATCCTGTGACGATGGCGACGCGGCCTGCAAATTCGTTGTTGCTCATAGTGGGAGTGTGTCAGATGTCGTCGTGCAGGAGTGAGCCGGAGAATGATGCATCCTGAGGGGCTTCTCTGCTCGATTCACGCGTATGTACGGGGCTCGTGTCGTTATGGAAGAATGTGCTCTATGTCGCAGACACTTTCGGAATCATCGGTTGACCGCTATCCGTTCACCCGGCCTGCAAGTCGTCCTCCTGTTGTCGTCGAGACCGACGGAGTGGAACTCATCCTCGAAGATGGAGAACGGGTTATCGATGCCGCAGGTGGAGCGGTGGTGACCAATATCGGGCACGGCCGAGGAGAAATTGCTGATGCCGTTGCAACCGCAATGCGGTCAATCGACTACGTGGTTCCGACATGGGCAACGCCGAACCGGGTCGCTCTCGTTGATCGGCTTGTCAACAACTGGCTTCCAGAAGGATTCGGGCACGTGTACTTCGCTGGCGGAGGATCAGAAGCGACCGATACTGCGGTTCGAGTTGCTCGCCAATATCACCTCAGCCGCGGAAACGACCAGCGATATAAGGTGATCGCCCGACTGCCGAGTTACCACGGAGCGACGATTGCCACGCTCGGAATTGGCGGGCACATGGCACGTCGCTCAGGACTTGACCCGTTGCTTGCCGAGTGGCCAAAAGTTCCATGGAATGATGCATCTGCTTTGGCGGCGGCAATCGAGGCAGCAGGCCCAGAGACCGTTTCTGCGTTTATGGCTGAACCAATTATCGGCGCCTCGGCCGGAGCGCTCGTTGCGAACGAAGATTATTGGCAGCAGGTGATGGAGGTCTGCCAGCACTACGGAGTGCTCTTTATTGCAGATGAGGTGATGACCGGGTTTGGCCGAACAGGTCTCACATGGGGGCATGAGCACGATCCGGTGCAGCCTGACATCCTTGTATCGGCGAAGGGGCTCGGGGGCGGCTACGTCCCGATGTCGATGGTGACCGCATCTGACGAGGTCACCGGGTCGATTTCCGATGCTGGTGGAAACGTGATGTTCTTCACCTATTCAGGCCCAGACGCAATGTGTGCGGGAGCGCTTGCCGTTCTCGAGATCATGGAACGCGAGCAACTCGTCGACCGAGCGAAGGTGATGGGCGACCGAATGCAGTCGGCGTTGTCGAGCGCCCTTGACGGCCATTCCAGGGTCACCGAAATTCGCGGCCGTGGCCTCATGATTGGCGTTGAACTTGCCGGCCTGAGTGCGGTGGAAGCCGTTGAAGCGTGTGTGCAGCGAGGAATGTGGGTCTATCCCGCAGGGTCTGGGCCTGCCGTTGCTGACGCGTTGCTGTTTGCGCCGCCGATGGTCGTAACCGACGATCACATCGATCGCATCATTGACATCACTGTCGACGCACTCAACTCATTTGGCTGATCTTCAACTCATGTGAGACGCAGCCACACGGTGGCGTTTGGTGCGAGTGAATGCAACTGCCCCAGGGCTTCTATGTTGTTGATGTCGGGTAACCCTCGTATGACGCCTTGAAAACTCCTTGGTGAAGCAGCACATCTGCAACCGAGGCACCATCAACATCCACGATTGATGAACGCGTCCAATATGACTCGACTCGTCGACTCTGGCCCATGGCGACAACTTCGTGGGTCACCGAATACTCCGCACCCACGAGCACTGGCTGGCGTCGGCGAACCTCGAGATCGACAAAGAGTCCTACCGAGGGGCCACGAACCGGTAGATGCGATCCGCCACGGTGTCCCATGACGCTCAACATCTCTGACGGCACGACGGGGAGTTGCCACGGGCTCGAGTCGTGGTCGGAATACCACTGGCATGGCTCGGTAATTGAGGTGAGTTTCTCCGCAAGTGAGAACGGATACAAGTCGCCGTTGTGCTCGTTCATGGTGAGTGTGGCGTTGTCGGGCCCTGTCGTCATTCCGAGTTCGAGGCGATCGATGATGAAGAGTTCCCCAGGATCTTTTTCTTGTGCAGCGCCGAGCCGTTCGGATAGAACTGTGTTGGCATCTTTCACGGTCAACGATGCCGCGAGTACGCGATCGCCATTTTCCTTCTCTGCCCATGCCTCGGCGGTGTGGTCGCCAACTCGACGGGCAAAGGCTTTTACCTTTTCTCCCTCGATCACCATGTTCTCAAAATGTGAACTCACACATCCGGTGACGAACCATTCATCCCCAAACATTTCGTAGGCGAGAAGATCAAGTTGGCTGAAATGGGTCGGGCCTTCGATCGGAGCGCCCGGAAGTCCGAGACCTTCGGCCATCGAGTCATCGTGCACGCTCACGTGGCCGTCATAAGTTTGGTCGTGCAGCATCTGTCGAGGAGATCGCCACTCGCCCATCACGATGTCGTCTTCTCGTTGAGTAGATCCAGAGAACGGGTTTGCCATCTCGTAAGTGTCGCAGAAGCGGTTCCTGAGTTCTGATTCCTAGCGATCCGCAGTACCGCTCTACGATTTTGAGCGTTAACGGTCACGGGTGAACATCTAACTGGGGGAATCATTGGCATGAGCAATCTTCAGGATCGAATTGGTGCGGGAAAATGGGCGATGGTCGAAGGGCGTGATGTCCCTTCAGTGTTGGCGTCTCGTGTTGCAACATATAGAGATAAGCCATTCATGGTGTGGGAACCCTTCGAGGGGTCGCCGGCAACTTATTCATACGCACAGTTCGGTGCAGCAGTCGAATCGCTAGCAGGGGCGTTGCATTCACGTGGGGTACAGATTGGTGACCGGGTCCTCGTTCATCTCGACAACTCGCCCGAATTTGTCATCTCTTGGTTTGCGTGTGCGCGTCTTGGGGCGGTCACAGTGTCGACAAATACGCGCTCGGTTGCCCGTGACATGGAGTACTTCGCTGAACACGCCGGTGTGGTGGGGGCGATCACCTCACCAGGGTTTGCTGAACTTGTTCGTGATGCTGCTCCAATGATTCGGTTCTTGATCTTGTCATCTACCGATGCGGGAACGCCGAGCAACGTGCCCGACGGAATCGATTATGAGCCCTTTGACGATGTCATGACCGAGGGCGCAACTGCACCAGAACGGCCAGTAGATCCACTCGCAGACCTCGGTATCCAATTCACCTCTGGCACAACATCTCGTCCGAAGGCAGTGCTGTGGACGCATGCCAACGTGATCTGGGGAATGCAAATGAACTGCGCTCACATGCGGTTGACTTCCGCAGACACCACTCAGGTCATTTTGCCGCTCTTCCACACGAACGCACAGTCGTATTCGATGCTGTCGACCCTATGGTCGGGCGGAACCATGGTTGTCCAGCCGCGGTTTTCGGCCTCTCGCTTCTGGGACGTGGCACTTCGCAACAGCGTCACGTGGGTTTCAACGATCCCATTCTGTGTGAAAGCAGTTCTCGCTGGCGACATCCCTCAAGATCATCATTTCCGCTTCTGGGGCTGTGCGGTTCGTATGCCAGAGGTCGAACAGCGCATCGGGGTCACCACCTTTGGATGGTGGGGAATGACAGAAACCATCACCCAGGGCATTGTTGGAGACCCAGATGAGCCGTGCGCCCCGTACACCATCGGCCGGGCATCGCCGGCCTACGAAATCAATGTACGTCGGCCCGATGGAACCCACATCGGGCCGGGCGAAAGCGGTGAGCTTTTTATTCGGGGTATCCGCGGGGTGTCACTGTTTAAGGAATACGCCGGTAACCCCGAAGCGACAAGCGATTCTTTTGATGGTGATGGCTGGTTCGCAACAGGTGACTCGATCGTCATGAATGATGCTGGCGATCTTATTTTTGGCGACCGACTGAAGGACATGTTGAAGGTGGGCGCAGAGAACGTGGCTGCATCGGAAATCGAGTCTGTGATCATGGCAACCGGTCTCGTCAGCGAGTGCGCTGTTGTCGCACAACCGCACTACATGCTTGACGAAGTTCCTGCGGTGTTCTTGATTCCGTCAGCGTCAGCGGGCAGCGATGTCGCAGACGAGATCATTGCCGCATGTCGACGCGATCTCGCTGATTTCAAAGTGCCCCAGACGGTTCGAGTGGTCGATGAACTTCCTCGCTCAACTCTTGAGAAGATCGCAAAGGCCGAACTTCGCAAACTGTTGGAGCCAATTACCGAGTAGCAGCAAGTTCAGATTCGGCCCGTCACAGGAGTTGCGCGGCCATGGAACACCGACGTGCCCTTTACTACCGAGCGGTCAGAACGCCCCGTGGCGCCCTTCACCCTTGGCGAACCGGATTGCGCCATCGCGTGTCTCGCCTGATCGAATGACGTCAAGCCCGAGTTGCGTCTCGTTTTCGAGTGCCGCATCGAGCCCAAGATCCCATTGTGAATACGCCGACTCGCGATCAGACCTCATACATCCTTGAGGGAAACCAGCGAGTTGAAGAGCAAGCTTCCGAGCATCTGAGAGTGCCTCTCCAGGCTCACAAAGTCGGTTCGCGAGCCCCATCATTTTGGCCTCTTCGCCCGACACGCCGCGGCCAGTCAGGATGAGATCCATCGCATTAGAGTGACCAATAAGGCGGGGAAGTCGAATCGTTCCTCCATCGACGAGCGGCACGCCCCACCGACGACAGAACACACCAAACACCGCATTGGTCGCAGCAACCCGAAGATCACAGAGCAGCGCCAACTCGAGGCCTCCCGCAACGGCATAGCCCTCGACCGCAGCGATGAGCGGTTTCGAGGTCATCATGCGTGTCGGTCCGAGCGGGCCCGGGAGCGACATGTCGTCGTGCACTCTTGGGCCTGATCCACCAGCAACCGATTTGAGGTCAGCTCCCGCGCAAAACGTGTCATTGGCACCGGTCAAAATGCCGACGTCGACATCATCATTGTCGTCGAGTTGCTGAAACGCCTCGTGAAGTGCCTCGGCGGTCGGACCATCGACAGCATTTCGTACCTCTGGCCGATCGATGGTGATCGTCAACACACGATCAGCGATATCGGTGTGAACTAATGGAGATGACATCGCGGATTTGTCAGCCCTGATCTCGAAGTAAACGGCGAAGAATTTTACCCGAAGCCGACTTTGGAATTTCGTCGATGAATTCAACGAGCCGAATGTGCTTATAGGAAGCAACGTGCTCCGCAACAAATGCCTGAAGGTCTTCCGCTGTCACCTCGCTGCCAAGCGAGCGAACAATAAACGCCTTAGGAAGTTCGCCCGCCGACTCATCAGGAATGCCAATCACTGCCACATCGTTCACTTCGGGGTGCGTGATGAGGAGAGCCTCAAGTTCCGCAGGCGGAACCTGAAAGCCGTTGTACTTAATGAGTTCTTTCACCCGGTCGACGATCGTCATGTGATGGTCCTCATCGATGATCGCAACGTCACCAGTGTGAAGCCAACCGTCGCTATCAAGGGTGGCCGCCGTCGCCTCAGGATTATTGAGGTAACCCTTCATGACTTGCGGGCCACGAACCCACAACTCGCCGCGTTCACCGAACGGCTGATCTTCCCCAGTGTCAGGGTCAACGATGCGGCTTTCGGTATTTGAGACCGTGACACCGGACGACCCCGCTTTAAACATTCCCGGAGGTGTGGTGTGACTGACGGGGGACAACTCCGTCATGCCGTAACCCTGCACGACCTCACACCCAATGCGCTTCTCAGCCTCCATTGCGATCTCAGCCCCAAGAGGAGCGGCACCAGAGAACACCTGCACGAGCGATGAAAGATCGTATGAATCAACCGCAGGGTGTTTCGCCAACGCAAGAACGACCGGAGGCACTGCGAAGAATCGGGTGATGCGGTGTTCTTGAACAAGCGAGAGTGCCTGATCGAGGTCGAAACGTGGAAGCGTGACCACCGTGACGCCGTTTGCGAGCAATCCATTCATCAAAACCTGCATGCCGTAGATGTGGAAGAACGGAAGGAAGGCAAGCGCCACCTCGCCATCAGGCTGGTAGACGATTGCATGGTCACACTGGCAGACGTTTGCGACAAGATTGTGGTGGGTGAGCATGACGCCCTTCGGCAAACCAGTCGTGCCCGATGAGTACGGCAATACGACGACATCGTCGAAAGGATTAACTGGCGACTGTTGGATGGGGTCACCAAAGATGCTTTCGAGAGCGGTCGTTCCGGCTACGCCATCGATCGTGATGACTTCAGAGATTTCGGTTCCTGTGATTGCCTCTTTTGCAACCTCAGCGAACATTCCAACGGTCACGAGCGCAGTTGCACCAGCATCGCGCAACTGAAATGCGACTTCGTCTGCGCCGTACGTGGGGTTCACCGTGGTAATGACTCCACCGGCAACCGCCACTGCGTGAAAGATGATTGCGTATTCAGGCAGGTTGGGTGCCATCAGAGCAAGAGTGTCGCCAGGAGCGAAGCCGCGGGCGACTAAACCACCGGCGAGGCGGTGGATGACATCACTGAGCTCGGCGAACGAATACGTGCGCCCGGTAGTCCCATCGATGAGCGCCGGCTTTTCCGGGTGGTCGTTTACCCGACGAAGCACAAACTCAGTGACTGGCGCGACGGGGATGTCGACTGCGGGAAGGGGGCTCGTATACAACATGTTCTCTCCATTGACGCGGGAACCCCCGAATTACCCGGGGGAGTCCCCGCATTCTACGCTGGGGGTCGCAGCCACACTCTGTGGCTCTAACTAAAAGGGGGCTTGGGATGATTCGCCACACAGTGATGTTCAGGTTCAAGGAGTCGGCATCATCCGAGGACATCAGCGCATTTTCGAATGGCCTTACGGAGATGGTGCCAAAGATTGACGTCATCGTGAACTACGAGCATGGTTCCGATTTGGGGGTCAACGAAGGCAACTTTGACTACGTTGTCACCGCTGATTTCGCCGACGCCGACGCATATGTCGCGTACCGAGATCACCCCGAACACAAAGATGTGATTTCCCGAACATCCCACGTCATCGCAGACCGTGCGGCCGTCCAATTCGAGTGGGAGGCCTAATGGATCTCAAACTTTCTGGACGACGTGCGCTCGTCACTGGTGCATCAACAGGTCTCGGAAAGAGCACCGCTCTCGCTCTTGCGCAAGAGGGCGCTGAGGTAGCAATTGCTTCTCGGTCACAAGAGAAACTTGCCGCTGCGAAAGCAGAAATCATCTCGCTCGTGCCATCTGCTGTCGTTCACATCATTCCCGCCGACGTCACCAGCAACGAGGCTGTTGCGTCGATGGCCGCAACCGCAGAAGATGTCATGGGAGGCGTCGACATCCTTATCGCAAATGCCGGTGGCCCTCCCCCCGGCAACTTTGCATCTACCAGTCTTCAAGCGTACGGCGAAGCATTGCAGTTGAACCTTGTATCGACTGTTGCGATGTGCTCAGCGCTTGTTCCGGCAATGCAGCAACGCAAGTGGGGTCGTGTCGTAGCGATCACGTCGCTGTCAGTCCGAGAACCTATCGGCACGCTCATTTTGTCGAACACCGCAAGAGCCGGAGTGACAGGATTCTTGAAGACACTTGCTCGTGAAGTCGCATCTGACGGTGTCACGGTCAACTCGTTACAGCCCGGACTGCACCGCACACCCCGCTTGGAGGCACTGCACGACAACCTCGCAGACACAGCCGCAGCAATTCCTGCTGGCATCATCGGTGACGCAGACGACTTTGGTCGAGTTGCCGCATTCATCTGTTCAGATTCCGCCAAATTCATCACAGGAGCAGCAATCCCACTCGACGGTGGTGCTGCCCACGGCCTGCAGTAAGGAGCATGCGCCATGTCGAACCCAAGTTACGCACACCCCGAATTCCTTGTCACTGTCGATGAACTCGATGGCTTACTTGCGTCAGGTGGTGTCAGCGTGCTCGATGTCACTGCGCGCCTCACCGGCTCACTCGACAATGCCGCTGAGGAGCGCTGCTTTAATGAGGGCCATATCCCTGGTTCGGTGTTTTTCGACGTCCCTTCAGCAAAAGGGGCTTTATCCGACCAAGGGGAAGATCTCCCGTGGATGTGGCCGTCACCTGAGCACGTCACTGAGCAACTTCGCCAGGTGGGAGTGAACGAAGGCGACAAAGTGGTCTTGGTTGCCTCAACACCCCGACCTGAAATTGACTCTGGGACGATGTGGTGCACCAGGGCGTGGTGGACGCTGCATCACATGGGGGTCGACGTTGCCATTTTGCACGGCGGCGTAGAGGGTTGGGTGGCTTCGGGCCGGCCTCTCGAAACAGGGCCGATAACCGCAGAACCCGGAAACATCTCCGTCAGCGTGAGAGGGCTCGAAGCCAGAGCAACAAAAGAAGATGTGTTGGCCGCAATTAATGGAGGAGGGGCATGTGTGATCGACGCGCTCCCCGCAGACAACTTCAACGGAGTTGACGATGGTTATGGTCCTCGGCGAGGACACATCACGGGCGCAACAAATGTTCCGTTCCGGTCGCTCGTCGACGGCGAAACATCTGCGTTCTGGCCAGCAGACATTCTCGAGGAGCGTCTGGCCGCAATTGATCGTGAGCATCCGATTATCTCCTATTGCGGTGGGGCGATAGCGGCGACGGTGGTCGCGTTTGCTCTTGCCCTCACCGGACAGGACGGGGTTCGGGTGTATGACGGCAGCTTGATGGAGTGGAGTCGCGATGACTCACTTCCGATGACCGATCCGTCATCGAACGCGTAACGACGTACCTGAGTCGCCTTGCTGTGTGCGACGTCGTTTCGATGATCGCTGCACCCACAGCACGACAATGGCCGACCCCAAAAGCAAGATGGTGAGTCCTACGAGAGGGCGGTAGACACCAACGACGATCGATGTCGCAATGACGACCGCCATTGCAACGACGATCGCAACGAGTCGAAGCAGCCATTTTGTGAATGTCTGTACGCCGCGAACAGCTGACGCTGCGGACGCAACTGCAGAATCTCTTAAATCCTCGCCCACTCGCTGAGCGTCACGTTTGACGCCCGTCAAGATGACCCCAGCATCGGAGCCGGCGATCACAACATCGACCATCGCCCCAACGACATGTTGACCACCCGGTGCAGGGCTCTGCCCAACGACGATGCCCGCAAGATGGTCGTGTGGAGGAGGAACGAGCATCAGCCGCGGCGCGAAACCTGCTGAGACGAGGCGTCGAACAGCAACAATGACGGAGACATCAAGAATGTCAGGCACACTTCGTGACTGGGCCCCCGCCCGATGGGTAGTGCCAGAGCGGTCGTAGTGCCGCCGACGCTCCTCGTCACCAAGCACCTCCCATGCGGCTTGAACGGCCTGAAACTCACCAGGTGCACCACCTGCATCAGGGTGGGTCTCACGGGCGCGTTGTCGATACGCCGCTCGGAGATCGTCTGCTGACGCTGACCGGTCGACGCCAAGCACCTCGTAGAGATCAGCCCCTTGTGGTGAATGAGAAGCTGAGCCGCCATGACCGGGGTGACGAAGTTTTTCTCCACATGAGCAGATCGTCAACAGAATCGGTGGCGCAAGGTGATGAACCTCGCCGCACGACGGGCAGCGGATACCTGTGGCCACGTTTCAAATGGTAGTGCCGTTCAGAATTGGGCGTCACCCGGTGTGAGAAATCTCACACGGAGCACTCAGAGAGGTGTGCAGTTTGTCGGACATGGTCGAGGTTAGCCCTAGGGATCTCAGAGCATCCACGAGCGTTGACCCTCGCCGGTGAGCAGTCGGCCAAATTGCAGTCCCGGGAAGTGCGCCGCTCCGACCAACGTCGTTGAAGCTTCGAGTTCGGCCGCAAGCGCTTCCCGCGTGCGACGGGCAAGATCTCGATCGACGTCAAACACTGCCTCCCAATCGTTTTCGGTGAGTTCCGCCGGGCAGTGTGCAATGTCGCCGATGAGCATCGCTCGATCGTCACCGCTCGAGATGACGACGATGACTGACCCCGGCGTATGCCCCGGGGCATGGCGCACATCGACCCCGGTGGCGACGGTTTGGTCAGAGTCGAATAGTTCGAGGCGAGGTGCGATCGGTGACAATTTTCGAATAGCTCGATCATCGGCAGTATCGCTCTCGATGAAGTGCTGCCAGTCTGCAGAGTGGCAACGGTACGTTGCGTTCGGAAACACGATGTCACCTTTTTGTGTCGCCCAGCCGACATGATCAAAGTGGAGGTGAGTGAGGATCACATCGGTGACGTCAGATGGTTCGACGCCGAGTTCAAGAAGGCTGGCGAGTAGCCCACCACCTTGGTATTGGCCGTTATTGATCATTCCAACTCCGGCGTCGACGAGCACGAGTCGATCGCCGGTGCGAATGAGATAAGCACCCATCGTTAATTCGAGCTGCCCCTCGGCGTTGAGAAGGTCGCCATGGTGAGCCCATGGGTCACCCCTAAATGTCGGCCGCAGCAGAACTTCGCGTGGGTTCTCAAAGGCCCGCCCATCGAAGACAGGCGCAATCGCAATATCACCAACAAATTGAGCAGATCCCCATGTAGACATTGCGCTTACCTCTCCTTTGGCCTCGCCGCTGTAATCATTTCAGGGCCCGCTCTTGCGAGGCCATGCCGGTAGTGCCGACACACGAGGTACCGGACCTCGCACTGGCTGTCGTCAGCGCTCTGTTGGCTTACGCGGTCGTGCCAAATCCGCTCAAGCCAAGTTGCTCAACCGCAGCATCACGCAGAAGATATTTCTGGATTTTGCCGGTCACCGTCATCGGGAAGTCGGCGATGCTCAGGACGTAGCGAGGAACCTTGTAGTGAGCGATCTTGCCCTGACAAAACTCACGAACGGCATCGATATCGATAGAGGCCCCATCTCGGGCTTGGATAAAAGCACACACCTCTTCACCAAACCTCTCATCGGGCACACCAACCACTTGGACATCAATGATGTCAGGGTGGCCGTACAAGAATTCCTCGATCTCTCGCGGCGAGATGTTTTCTCCGCCACGAATGATGAGATCTTTAATGCGGCCGGTGATGTTGACGTATCCGTCTACATCCATCACTGCGAGGTCGCCAGTATGCATCCAACCTTCGGCATCGATCGCTTGGGCGGTTTTTTCTTCTTCGTTCCAGTAGCCCTCCATCACCGAATATCCGCGGGTCTGGAATTCTCCCGATTCTCCGCGAGCAACCGTTTCACCGGTTTCTGGGTCGGCAACTCTGATTTCGACATGAGGGTGCACGCGCCCAACAGAACCAACCCGTTGGTCGATCGAGTCATCGGCGCCGGTCTGAGTGGACACGGGTGATGTTTCGGTCATTCCGTAGGCGATGGTGACTTCATCCATGTTCATCCGTTCGATGACCTGCTTCATGACTTCAACAGGGCATGGAGAGCCAGCCATAATTCCCGTCCGTAAGGTCGAAAGGTCGTACGACTCAAATTCTGGAACACCGAGCTCAGCTATGAACATTGTCGGCACTCCGTAGAGCGAGGTGCACTTTTCCTCTTGCACCGCTTCGAGAACCGACACCGGCTCAAACGCGTCGTTCGGAATGACCATTGTCGAACCGTGGCTTGTGCAGCCAAGGTTGCCCATCACCATTCCGAAGCAGTGGTAGAACGGCACTGGTATACACACACGGTCGTATTCGGTATAGCCACACCCTTCACCAACGAAGTAGCCGTTATTGAGAATGTTGCGGTGGGTAAGTGTTGCGCCCTTCGGCAAACCCGTGGTGCCAGAGGTGTATTGAATGTTGATGGGGTCAGTATTCACCAAACTCTCAGAACGCTCTCTCACTTCGTCACTCGTGACCTTCTCAGCACGCTCGAGAAGTGCATCCCATGTCGAATCGTCAAAGAAGATGGCTTCACGAATCTCGGGGCACTGTTCAGCGACATCAGCCCACATTTGCCGGTAGTTACTTGTCTTAAATTCTGGCGCTGCGAGCAACATGACCGAGCCCGATTGGTTGAGAGCGAACTCAAGCTCATGGGTTCGGTATGCCGGATTAATGCACACCATGATGACCCCGATGCGGGCCGTTGCATATTGAGCGAGCACCCATTCGTAACGATTAGGTGACCACAGGGCGACGCGGTCGCCAACGGCGAGCCCACTCGCCAAGAGTGCACGGGCGACACGGTCGATTTCGGCATCTAATTCGGTGTACGACCACCTGACTCCCTGGTGCCGGACTACAAGCGCTTCTCGGTCTGGATGTGCCGACACGGTTGCCCGAAAGTTGGCATCGATGGTCTCCTCGATAAGCGGAGCGTCGGTCGGGCCTGCGGTATACGAATCTGCACTCATGGGTTCCCCCTTGAAACTTGCTGAACTAACTCGCTTCATCGTAGCGGTGCCATTCAGAGCCAACAGATGGCGACAAGGTAGGTTGCTCCCGTGCGACCTTTTGCGTGGGTTCTCCTTACCGGAGTCGTTCTGGCGGGTTGCGGTGCCGGCAGCCAGTCAGATGGCCAACCGGTGGTCTTTGCGGCGTCGTCGCTCGTCGATGTGTTAAGCGAATTATCCGCTGATGAAGGGACCCCATTTTCAAGTGTCACGCTCTCGTTTGCGAGTTCGGCGAGCCTCGCTGCGCAGATCGTCGATGACGCTCCCGTCGACATGTTCATCTCGGCTGATCAGGCACAGATCGAGAGACTTCGTCGAGCCGGCTTCTCTGACACTCAGCCCCAGGTGGTGGCTCGTAACTCGTTGGTGATAGCGGTTGAAGCTGGTAACCCACTCGGACTCGCCGAACTTCGCGATCTCTCCCGCCGCGATGTGCTCGTTGCGCTTGCGGCACCGGGTGTTCCGCTTGGCGAATATTCTCTGGGGATGCTCAGAGCAGCCAACATCGAGGTCACGCCGGTGACATTTGAAGCAGACGCCAGGGGAGTGCTGGGAAAGGTCGCTCTTGGCGAAGTTGATGCAGGCATCGTGTATGCGACCGATGCTGCGAGCGCCACTAACGTTGACAGTGTCGTGATTCCTGAAGCCGAGGCAGTCAACGTGGAATATGTCGCGCTTGATCTCACTGGAGGTTCGGGAGCAGGACAAGATCTCATCGAGTTCTTAATGAGCGATGCCGGCCGCTCTTCTCTGGCCAACCGGGGGTTCCTACTTCCATGAGTCGCCAGCAGCGTCACGACGCCCGGGTTCCAATTATCCTTGTGGTGCTCGGATGGCTAGCAGTCGCATTTTTTGTCGTACCGATCTTGGCTCTCGTCTTGAGGGTGCCATGGTCGTCGCTGTCTGATGTGATCACTGATGACGCAACCGCAGAGGCGTTGACTCTGTCGGTGTTCACAAGTGTGATCACCACGGTTCTTGCGATTGTGCTGGGTGTGCCGCTTGCATGGTTGCTTGCCCGCTCAAACATTCCTGGACGTCAGTTCATCAGAGCGCTATGCACGTTGTCGATGGTGCTTCCTCCAGTGGTTGCAGGTGTCGCTCTACTTGCGTCACTTGGGCGGCGCGGGGTGGTCGGCGAGATACTTGATGACTGGCTCGGTGTGCGGTTGCCGTTCACGATGCCTGCAGTTGTGATCGCTCAACTATTTGTTGCGATGCCATTTCTTGTCCTCACCGTCGAATCTGGTTTCGCTCGAAGCGCCGGAACGGTTGAGGAGGCTGCTCGCACTCTCGGTGCTTCTCCTTGGTATGTGTTCACTCGGGTGACATTGCCGGCAACCCAACCGGCAATTATTGCTGGAGCCGTGTTGACCTGGGCCCGGGCGCTCGGCGAATTTGGGGCGACGATCACCTTCGCCGGCAATTTTCCGGGTACGACGCGAACCCTTCCGATCGCCACTTACCTGGCCCTTGAATCAGACATTGATGATGCGTTGTTGATCAGCATGGTGATGGTTGTGATTTCTGTTGTCATTCTTGTGGCCTTGCGCAGTCGCTGGGTTGGCGCAATTGGGGGTGTGAGGTGAGCCTTTCGATCGACGTCAGGCGACGCATCGGTGCGACGCAACTCGATGTGCAGTTCAGCGTTGTCGCAGGAGAAACTGTTGCCGTTGTCGGCCCAAATGGGGCCGGGAAGACCTCGCTGTTACGAGTTGTTGCAGGCCTCATTTCAGCCGATGAGGGGCGGATTACTTGGGGTGGGGTCGTGTGGGACGATGCGTCGTCAGGTGAGTTCTCTCCGCCAGAGCAGCGCCCGCTCGCGTACGTCTTTCAGGACTATGCGCTCATCGAGCACCTGACGGTCGGCGACAATGTCGCATTCGGCTTGCGTGCCCGTGGGGTACGCCGTCGACGTGCTCGTGAGCGGGCCCAAGAGGTGCTTGATGTTGTTGGGGGCCGCGACCTTTTAGAGCGGATGCCGTCGTCATTGTCGGGAGGGGAGGCTCAAACGGTTGCAATCGCTCGAGCGCTCGCAACCGAACCCTCCGTCATGTTGTTTGACGAGCCATTCGCTGCGCTCGATGCCAGCGCTCGAGCACATGCCCGCAGGTTGTTCTCTTCGATGAGCTCATCATCGATGGCCCGGCTCATCGTCACTCACGACGCTGTCGAGGCCCTGACGCTGGCCGATCGAATCGTTGTTGTCGAATCGGGTTCAGTAGTTCAGATTGGAACCCCGGGCGAGGTGATTGCGACGCCTCGAACGCATTTCGTCGCCGAGATTCTCGGTCTGAACCCGCTACCGGGACGACTACGAGGAGACGAACTTTCACTGGGGGCGATGTCGCTTACCGTCGGAGCTCACGGAGTTGGTGACGGAGATGTCATTGCGATCGTGAGACCCCGATCGGTCTCGCTTCACCGAGAGCGCCCTGAGGGGAGTCCTCGAAATGTGTGGCGCACCACGATCGATGCTGTTGACCGATCTGATGGCAGAGTTCGCGTGCAGTTAGGCGCACCGATTCCAATTGCGGTCGAGGTCACTCCAGCTGGTTTCGACGCGTTGGCAACTGAGCCCGACGGCGACGTGTGGGCCTCGGTGAAAGCGAGTGAGATCGTTGTTCAACCTGCCTGAATCACGGAAGTGAGCGATACGAGCGGTGGTCAAAGAAGGCTGGCTGCTCCAATCGATGAGCCGCCGTCAACACGTAATGTCTGGCCGGTGATCCAACCGGCAGATTCCGACATCAAGAAGCAGACCGCTGTGGAGATGTCTTCAACTGTGCCGAGCTTTCCGAGGGGAACCATCGAGAGGTACCGCGCTTCACCCGGTGAACCTGGCGGGTTGTTTTCCCGGAACAGTTCGGTGCTGACTGGGCCTGGCGCAACGTCGTTGACAGTGATGCCGTGTTGGGCAAGTTCGAGTGCCCACATGCGGGTGAGATGCTCCAACGAGGCTTTGGAAGAGCCATAGGACGATCGTCCGACGACGCCCCCGAGCGACACAACGCTCGAGATATTGACAACGCGGCCCCACTTGCGCTCGACCATTCCTGGCATTGCCGCCTGAACGGTTTGAATGGCTGAGCGGACGGTGATGTCTTGAACGTCTGCCCAATCGTCAAGGTCGATCTCGCCAATGTTCCCTGGTCGAACGATGCCAACGTTGTTGAGCACGCCGTCGATAGCGCCGGCAGCGAGAACCTCATCGAGCACTGACTGAGTCGAGGACCGGTCGGAGAGATCGACCGAGAAAAATTCGCCAGGGAAGTCGTCGGGTTGCGTTCGGGCCAGGCCGATCGGAACGTCGCCGTTGTTGGCCATTTGTTGAGCGGTCGCGAAACCGATACCCCGTGAGGCTCCGGTGATGAGAAATCGTCTTCCTGCCATTCCTTGAAACTACTCAGCAGAGTCGTGCTGGCTTCCGTTGGACACCAGAGGCGCCGAGCGTCATCTCAAGGAACGAGGTTCACCATTCGCCCAGGAACAACGATGATCTTTTTCAGCGTTGACGGATCAGCCCCATCGAGTGCGGCGATGACGCGTTCATCACCGAGCACGATGTCGGTGATTGCTTTCTCATCGGCATTGGCGGGGACCATGACCCGGGTGCGAACCTTTCCTCGTACTTGCACCGGCATCTCGACTTCATCGTCGACGAGCAGCGCCGGGTCGGCAGATGGGAACTCGGCGTATGTCAGCGATTCGGTGTTGCCAAGTTTGCTCCAGAGCTCTTCAGCGATGTGCGGCACGAGCGGCGCGACCATGAGCACCATCGATTCTGCAACTTCACGAGGAATTTCATTCGTTGCATTGATCACCTTCGTGACGTGATTGTTGAGTTCGATGAGTTTTGCGATCGCAGTGTTAAACCGAAGTGCTTCCATTTCGGTTCGAACGACATCGATTGTTCGATGAAGAAGCCGGCGGGTCTCGTCATCTGTGCTGTCGGCCAGTGTGCGCAATTCGCCAGTCTCTTCGACCACCATTGTTCTCCAGAGGCGCTGGAGGAAGCGGAACATGCCGACGACATCGCGGGTTTCCCATGGTCTGCTTGCGTCGAGCGGCCCCATCGCCATTTCGTACAGCCGGAGTGTGTCGGCGCCATACGCCTCGTACATCTCGTCGGGGGAGACCGCGTTTTTGAGGCTCTTACCCATCTTTCCCCACTCACGAGTGACCTCATCGCCTTCGAAGTAAAAGGCGCCATCTCGCTCTTCAACCGAGAACGCATCAACGTAAATGCCGCGCTCATCTTTGAATGCATTGGCGAGGATGTAGCCCTGGTTGAAGAGGCGTGCGTAGGGCTCTTTCGAACTCACGTGGCCGAGGTCGTAGAGCACCTTGTGCCAGAAGCGTGCGTACAGCAGGTGCAGAACTGCGTGCTCCACTCCGCCAACGTATAGATCAACACCTCCCGGGTGGTCAGGACGGAGGTCGGTTCGTGGCCCCATCCAGTAGCTCTCAACCTCAGGGTCGACAAAGCGGTCATCGTTCGTTGGGTCGAGGTAACGAAGTTCGTACCAACACGAGCCTGCCCACTGTGGCATGACGTTGGTATCTCGACGGTATGTCTTGAGTCCATCGCCGAGGTCGAGTTGCAGTTCAACCCAGTCACTGAGACGATCGAGCGGGCTTTCAGGGTCGCTGTGTTCATCATCAGCGTCGAACGTTCGAGGACTGAACGAGTCGGTCTCCGGCAGCACGACGGGGAGCATGTCGTCAGGAAGGGTGTGTGCGTTGCCGTGTTCGTCGTAGACGACGGGGAAGGGTTCTCCCCAGTAGCGCTGACGACTGAAGAGCCAGTCGCGAAGTTTGTAGTTGATGGTTGCTTCACCGCGTTCGTGCTCTTCAAGCCATCTGTTGGTCGTTGCAACAGCCTCGCTCACAGAAGTGATTCCGTTGAGATCGAGGGAGTCGTTTGCCGAGTTCACATATGGGGCATTCCCCACAAACGCTTCTGGCCACATTGAGGTATCGAGTGTTGGTTCGATGTCGCGCTCCGCGAACCAGTCGCTCGGTGGCTGCTGAATTGCAGGGATCGATAGGTCGAATGCGCGAGCGAATTCAAAGTCTCGCTGGTCTCCGCACGGAACCGCCATGATGGCTCCCGTTCCATATCCCATGAGGACGTAGTCGGCAATCCACACAGGGATTTCTTCGCCGGTGAGCGGGTTGGTGGCGGTGGCGCCCGTGAAGACTCCGGTTTTTTCGCGCGTGTCGTCTTGGCGATCGATGTCATTTTTTGCAGCTGCTTGAGCCCGGTAGGCGGCTACCGATTCGGCTTGGTCAGCGGTCGTGAGTTGATCGACATAAGTATGCTCTGGAGCGAGGACCATGAATGTTGCTCCGAACAAGGTGTCAGGTCTCGTCGTGAACACGGTGATGGGGCCAGCGGCAGAGTTGAAGTTGACGTGGGCGCCATGGCTCCGGCCGATCCAATTTCGTTGCATCGTTTTGATCGCGTCTGACCAGTCAAGAAGTTCAAGATCATCGATCAGTCGGTCGGCATAGGTCGTGATGCGCATCATCCACTGGCGCATATTGCGTTTGAACACCGGGAAATTTCCGCGATCGCTTCGGCCGTCTGCTGTGACTTCTTCATTCGCAACGACGGTGCCGAGACCAGGGCACCAGTTCACTGGTGCTTCGCTTACGTAGGCGAGGCGGTACTCGTCGAGACAGGAGCGACGCTCGGGTTCGGTCATTTCAGCCCAGACCCGACCGTTGGAAGGTGAGCGCGTTCCAGATTCGAACTCGTCGATGAGTTCGCTGATCGGTCGAGCCCGTTTAAGGTCGGTGTCGTACCACGAGTTGAAGATCTGAGTAAAGATCCATTGGGTCCAGCGGTAGTAGTCAGGGTCTGTCGTAGAGATCGACCGACGACGGTCGTGGCTGAGTCCGAGGCGGCGAAGCTGACGGCGCATATTGGCGACGTTGTCGTCGGTGGTAATTGCCGGATGCTGGCCGGTCTGCACCGCATATTGCTCGGCGGGAAGTCCGAATGCATCAAATCCCATCGTGTACAGCACGTTGTGTTGAGTCATTCGTTTGAAACGAGAAAACACGTCGGTGCCGATGTAGCCGAGAGGGTGTCCGACATGAAGTCCGGCTCCCGACGGGTAGGGGAACATGTCGAGAACGAACAACTTCTCGCCTCGGTCACTCAGCGCATCAGGGTCAGCGAGTGGTCCGGCGGGGTTGGGCGAGTTGAAGGTGCCGCGTTCGTCCCAGGTGTCTTGCCAGCGGGTTTCAATGTCGGTGGCAAGTGCTGCGGTGTAGCGAAATGGTGTAAGCCGTTCAGCTTGTTGTTCGTTGCTGTCCTCCATAGCGAGAACACAGCCTACGGGGGTGATCCGCCGACTAGGGGGAGGGGTAGGGGCGCCGTCGCAACTAGTGTTCCCCGTGTGAAGTCCACCGAGCCAAATTTGTCCGTTCGCGCGCGTCTAGAGAAGGCAGCTGAGGGGACCAGTGGGGTTCGTTTCGTCGGGAAGTCTGTTGCCCCAGATGGCCCAACATTTGTCCCATGGGCTCAGATTCACGAGGAAGCCCGTGCGGTCGGGGCGGCCCTGCAGTCTAGGGGTTTGCAACCTGGAGACCATGTGGCGGTACTTGGTCCGACCAGTCGCGAATTGATGACGATTGTCCGTGGCTGTTGGCTGGCCGGGGTTGCTTCGATGATTCTGCCGCTGCCCATGCGAATGGGTTCGCTTGACGAGTTTGTGTTGTCAACGCGACTGCGCATTCGTCACGGTGACGCAAAGTTGGTGTTGATCGACGATCAACTGGCACCGTTCTATGAGGCGATCGAAGGGGACCCACCGATTGCTCCGATGGCGTCGGTACTTTTGGGGAGCGCGGGGGTGCCATCGGGAGACCGGCTTGAGGTACCAGAAGATGACCCGGACCGCCTTGTGATTCTTCAATACACGAGTGGCTCGACGAGTGAGCCGAAGGGTGTGATGATTCCAGACCGGGTGCTTGCAGCCAATATTGATGCGGCATGCGAGGCCGCTTCGTTGCGTGAGGATGAAGTCATGGTGTCGTGGTTACCGCTGTATCACGACATGGGTTTGGTTGGGTTCTTGGCGATTCCGATGACGACTGGTGTCGAGCTCGTGCAGGCTGCTCCTCAGGATTTCATGGCCCATCCCGCGAGCTGGATGGAATGGATCTCAGAGTGGGGAGGCACGGCAACAGCTGGCCCGAACTTTGCCTGGGTGCTCGCAACCCGCGGTCTGCGTAGATCACCTGATCTCGACCTCTCAACATTGACGCTTGCGCTGAGTGGAGCTGAACCGGTCGATCCGAAAGCGATGGACGCGTTCTGCGAAGCCGCTGCACCCTACGGATTCGACCCTTCAGCAGTTTTCCCTGCGTTCGGCATGGCCGAAGTGGCGATTGCCGGAACATTTCCTCGCCGCGGACAGGGCCTTCTGTCGGACTCAATCGATCGAGAAGTGCTTGAGCGCGACCGGGTAGCGGTGCCGCTTGTCACCGAAGATGAAGATGAGTTCACCCGTCGCGGGCGCCGACTTCCCCTACTTGGCACTGCGGTGCCAGGCCTTGAAATGAAGGTGGTTGATCCCGAGTCACGTGAAGAGTTGCCTGAGCGCTCGGTCGGAGAACTGTTGATGCGAGGAACGTCGGTGACGCCGGGCTACTACAAACGTGATGACGCGACTGCCGAACTGCTGCAAGACGGCTGGCTCTGCACTGGTGATCTTGCCTACGTCCTTGATGGCCAATTGGTGCTGTGCGGTCGCATTAAAGACGTCATCATCGTTGGAGGCCGAAACGTTTTTCCTGAAGACATTGAGCGAGCAGTCGGCACGATTGAAGGCGTTCGGGCGGGCAATGTCATTGCGTTCGGCGTTGAGGGGTACAAAGGAAAAGAATCGGTTGTTGTTGTCGCCGAATCTCGGGCCGAGCACGGCGACGAGATTCGCTCAGAGATCCACCAGCGAACGCTGGAGGTCTGTGGCTTACCACCACGCGATGTCATCCTCGTTGAACCGAGCACGTTGCCGAAAACATCTTCTGGGAAGTTGCAACGGTCGAAGTGTCGAGAGCTCTATCTTGCGGAGACGTTGTCGGTTCGTTAATGCGAAGTGTCATCGTTTTGCGATGATGAACATGCGGGTGAATGGAAACACAGTTGTTCCGTCGGTTCGCTGTGGATATGCCACGGTCAGTCGAGACTTGTATTCATCGATGAACGCGTGAGCGTCGTCGCCGAGTGCGGCGATGACGGGGCGCAGGGTTGCGCCGCCAGTCCATTCGGCAACGGGGTGGTCGCCATGCAACACATGGAGATATGTGGTTGTCCATACGCGGAGGCTGGAAACAAGTGGCTCAAGTATCTGCAGGTAGCGGTCGGGTGCCGCTACCGGTGACGGGCGAACAACAGAATGCAAGCGCTCGACCCACTGTGGTTCGTTTGCGATGTCGTTGATGAGTGTGTGACTTGGCTGAGAGAAGTTGTACGGCATCTGAACCGCAAGAGCACCGTGTTCGGCGAGGGTGTCGATCAGTTGCGGAAACAGAGTGGTGTGGTTGTCGAGCCAATGCAGGGCGGCGTTCGAGAAGACGAGATCGACTGGTGTCTCTGGTCGCCACGTCGCAATGTCTTCTGCATGCCAAGCGGCGCGTACCCCTGATTGAGACGCTTGGTTGAGCATTTCCGTTGACCCGTCAACGCCGGTGAGCGATGCGTCTGGCCAACGTTGCGCAAGAAGCGCAGTTGAGTTACCGGTTCCGCATCCGAGATCAACGATCTCCGTTGGGTCGACGTCGCCAAGCGCAGCAATGAGGTCGCGCGCTGGCTGGCTTCGTTCGTTGTCGTACCGCAGGTACTGGGAGGGGTCCCAGGTCATCAGCCACTCGGTGCTAAGAGATGAGGGCGCTCAGTGTGTTTCCGAGCAGTTCTACGCGTCCAGGAATATGGCAGTTGGCAACGGCGTTCACTGTGAACCCGTCGAGGCCGAGTTCGAGTTGAGCTGCCATCTGCTCGCCGACGGTGTCAGGGTCACCGTGTACGACAAGCGATCGGGCAAGGTCAAGTTGCTCACCGGTGAGTCCGCGTGCGGCGAGTGCTGTGTCGAGTTCTGAACGGGCTTCTTCAAATGTCGGAGCAATGCACGTCGCCTGCTGTCGCGTAACAGTGATGGTCGACCGGTCTCGATGTTCGGCCCCACAGTGCTCGTCGAGGGCGGCGAGTTTGCGAGGTACTTCATCGACTGCGCAGATGAGGTTTGAGTCGTCTGCGTACCGGGCAACGAACTTCAGGGTCTTCTTCTCGCCACCGCCGCCGATCATGACAGGGATTTTCCGAACGGGTGGTGGTTCGTTCATCGCATCGACCACTTGGTACCACTTGCCGTCAAGGGTCGGACGCTCGCCATTCAGCATCGGCAAGATGATTTGAAGCGCTTCATCGAGTTTCTCGAACCGGTCGGTGAATGTGCCGAACTCAATACCGAAAGAAGAGTGCTCGAGTTCGAACCATCCTGCACCGATACCGAGCTGGGCACGACCCTCAGACACGATGTCGAGGGTTGTCACCGTCTTTGCGAGAACTGCTGGGTTTCGGTAGGTGTTGCCGGTTACCAACGACGACAGCCGAATCGTTGATGTCTCTCGAGCAAGGGCGGAGAGAAGGGCATAGCACTCGAGCATGTAGGCGTCGGGAGAGCCAATCATTGGCAATTGGTAGAAGTGATCCATCACCATCAACGTGTCGAACCCGGCGCTCTCGGCCTCTTTCGCTTGCCGGGCAACATTGTTGAAAAGCTGGTCGGGCCCAACGCCGGGATAGGTGAACGAGGGGATCTGGTATCCAAGTGTGGTCATCACTTCTCCAATCAGGATCGAATTGCTATGGGTTCTCGTGAAGTTGGCGCGCGGAACCGGGCTACTCGGACGTACGTAGATACGAAGCGTTCAACGCCTCACGCAACGGGCAACTTGTTGTTGGTCAACTCCGAAGTTCTTCGAGCACCGGCTTCCAGCGCCCCGGATCTGATTTATATGGGGCGTAGAAACCAAGGCGATCGACGATGTCGCCATAGCGACGCTTGAGTTCTGGAGCAATCTGCTCGGGCTCACCAACGACGGCAAAGGTGTTGAGAATTTCGTCGTCGATAGCTTCGCCCATCTTCACCCAGTCGCCTGCTTTCGAGAGGCGGTTGAGTTCTTCTTGCATTTCGCCCCATCCATGGAGTTCGAGCACCGGTCGGTAGGCAGGTGTCGAACCATAAAACGCAATCTGTTGCTTCGTTGCTTGCGCCGCCTGCTTCATTTCGTCTTCGTTATTGCCGGTGACGACAAAGAGCGGCCCTGAGATCTGGAAGCCATCCATTGTCTTGCCAGCTTTTTCGCGACCTTTCTCGAGGGCAGGAATGGTGACTTCACGGATGTAGCGCTCGGTGGTGAAGCCGTGCACGATGACGCCATCACAGGTTTCACCGGCGACTTCGGTCATGAGGTTGCCGACAGCTGCGATGAAAATCTTCGGCACGCCGAACCCAGCAAGATCCGATGCATTCGGTGTGAAGAACGGGGTCATCAGTGTGTGCTGATAAAAATCGCCACGGAAGTCGAGTTTCGTTCCGTTCTCCCAAGTGTCCCAGATGGCGCGGACGGCGTTGATCATTTCGCGCATGCGAGCCGCAGGGGAACTCCATTCCATTGAGAATCGCTTCGTGATATGCGGTTTGATCTGCGAACCCAAGCCGAGGATGAAACGTCCCTTTGAAAATGCTTGAAGGTCCCAGCCGAGGTTTGCGAGCAGCATCGGATTTCGAGCGAATGCTACGGCGATCGAGGTGCCGAGCTCGATCGAACTGGTGTCAGCCGCAGCTTGAACGAGTGGCAAAAACGGATCGTGTGCTGTTTCGGCCGTCCACGCTCCGTCGTAACCGGCGCCCTCAAGGTCTTTTGCGGAGGCGGCTGCTTCAGCAAGACCGCCCATTAACGTTGCATCAATTCTCATACCTCGACCCTAATTGGGTGGGGTCTGTCGCACCGACTCAGTCGTGTCCGCGTAGAAAACGTTCGACCTGTTCGCTGAGCTCATCTGCCGAGATTTCGCCAATGGTGGGTGGCACTGCATCGATAACGGGCTCATCTGCAAGCTGGGCGTCGTGGGCCACCTCGAGCTGTTTCAGCATTTGTTCGTGCTCAGAGTTATCGCGGACAAGGTTGTCGAGGCGTTCGCGATGCTCGACCATTGTCGAGCGTAAGTCGGTTCCGTCGATGACAAGATCGAGAGCGTCTCTCAGCCCGTCGAGCAGAGCGACAGCAGCGGCCGGGTAGGGCATTGTCGCGGCATAATGAGGAACCTGCGCCCAGATACCAAGGGTTGGGATATCGGCGTCATGCAAAGAGTGCTCAAGTGCAGAGCCGATACCGCCCGGCACATCGAGCGTGCTCCGCAGGAACGGAAGGGTTGCGAGTACGTCCTCAGATGCTGTCGTCATCGACAGTCGAGAAGGCCGTGTATGTGGGCATGAGAATGGGTAGGCCCCAAGGTGAGCGCAGTTAGACACGCCGAGATTGACCGCCGCATCGGTCAATTCCTTCACGAAGCGGTGCCAGGCCAGATCGGGCTCAGGCCCATGGGCAATGATGATGTCTCTGCCGATTCGGTCTCGACCGTGTGAGAGTGTGATGTGTTGCCAGTCGAGCACGGTGTTGCGTCCTTCGACGAGCTTCATCGTCGGGCGACGAGCTCTGAAATCGAGGTATGTGTCGTCGTCGAAGACCGCAAGGGGCTCAGCTTGACACTCTTCAAGCAGGGCATCGGTTGCGAGTTGGGCCGCTCCACCTGAATCGATCCACCCGCTGAGGTATACGACGAGTACCGGCTTGTCGAGCGAGACAGGGTGTTCGTTCCAGGTGATCGACATGGCTCAGTTCACATTAAGGAGATCGGCAGCGGCTCGTGCTGCAGAGTCGACCTGTCGCTTGAATGGCTCAAGTTCTGAGGCATCGCGTTGGCCGAGTGCACCACCGAGGTACCGCGCGTAGACACCCTCGAGAATGCAGGCGAGCTTCCAGTTCGCGAATGCCATGTAGAGATCGAAATTGCCGAGGTCTCTTCCAGATGATTGTGCATAGCGCTCAATGAGTTGGTTTCGATCCCAGAACCCTGGTGCCGTCGTTGCCCCCGATTCCCATGCACTTTGTGTATCGGTAGGACCTGTCCAATAGACGGCGAGCATGGCAATGTCTGCGAGTGGGTCACCAAGGGTGCAAATTTCCCAGTCGAGAACTGCACACACATTGCCGTCATCATCGACCATGGTGTTATCGAGTCGGTAGTCGCCGTGAACGATGGTGGCGCCCTGCTGGGCTGGAATGTTGGCGACGAGCACAGCATGAACGTCATCGACGAGGCTGAGATCACGAGTTCGCTGCTGCTCCCATTGCCCGTACCAGCGACGGAGTTGGCGCGCAAGGTAATCCTCATGCCGGCCAAGGTCGTTAAGGCCAACAGCGACAAGGTCAACCTCGTGTATTGCGGCGAGCGTGTCGGCCAACGACTCGCTTGCTCGAGCACAAGCCGATTCGCTGAGGAGCCTCTCGGCGGACTCAACATCACGCACGACATGACCTTCGACATACTCCATGACATAAAACGGCGCACCGTTGATGCTGTCGTCCTCGCAGAGCCCAACCGTCGTCGGCACCGGTACCGATGAGCGGTTCAATGCGGAGATGATTCGGTGTTCTCTAGCCATGTCATGAGCGCTTGCAAGCCCGTGGGCAAGTGGGGGCCGGCGGAGCACAAGTCGGCGGCCGTTCGCATCGGTAACGAGAAACGTGAGGTTCGAGTGGCCTCCGGCGATGATCTCCCAGCTGTAAGGGCCGACTGCACCGTCAACTGATGTGTTCAGCCAGTTCGTCACTGACGACTCGAAGATACCCTCGGGTGCACTCATAATCACGATGGTAGTGACAGCGGGGTTCAGCCATGCTCTCGGTGCGTCGGTAGGGTGAAGATCGTGAGTGAAATTCCGGGTTTTCAAGGTGCAGTGTTTGACGTCGGCGACGCGGACTTCGAGTCGCAGGTACTCGAACGTTCTCGACGTCAGGCGGTAGTTGTTGATCTGTGGGCACCATGGTGTGGCCCGTGCAAGACGCTTGGTCCAATGCTCGAGGAAGCCGTGGCAGTAACCGGGGGCGAGGTAGTTCTTGCGAAAGTCAACGTTGATGAAAACCCGGCGATTTCGCAGATGTTTCAGGTGCAGTCGATTCCTGCGGTGTACGCAATCCGTGATGGACAGGTTGTTGATGGATTCGTAGGCGCTCAAGGCCGCTCTGAGATCGATGCGTTTATCGGGCGGCTGGGAGTTGACCCTAAGGCAGAATTGGTGCAGGGTCTCGTCGAGCGTCGCGATGAGTTGGGTTTGCGCGCATTCCTCGAGAGCGATCCGTCCAATGAGGCAGTCATTATTGCGCTCGCTGACATCCTTGTGCAGCGGGATGCGGCTGAGGAAGCTCTTGCGCTTCTTGAGCGAATCCCTGAGACTGATGATGCTCGTCGAATTAAGGCAGCGGCTCGGGTCGGTTCGGCAGTCCCTGATGATGATTTCGATCAAGAGTTGACTTCGCTACTCGATCAGGTCAAAGCGAATGATGAGGCCCGTCAGCGGTTTATTGACATTCTCGAACTGATGGGACCTGAGGACCCCCGAACCGCCACCTATCGTAAGCAGTTGACCGCTCGTCTGTTTTAGGAGGTCGGTTCGGCGGCCCCGTAAAGAATTTATTTTGTGGTTTCGGCGAGGGCGGTTCAGGTGGACGGGTCAGCGTTTACAGCAGAGTGTTTCCGATGCGAGCAGCCGCGATCACAATCCCGGCGCCGGCGCCGGTTGCGGTGGCGAGCCACAGGATGACATATTCCCGCCAGAACTCAGGCCACCCAGCAATAGGTCGTCGAGTGGCGCGCCATGCAGCGATGGACCCCACCGCGATCCAAAACAGCACGCTCAGCAGCAAGGCCATGGGGTAAGAACTCGAATTGGCGATTGGAGCCCCAACGAGCAGCAGTCCCGGGCCGGAGATCATCGTGCCGATGAGGCCTACGACGGCACTCAGTCGACCTTCACCGAGCAGTAAGATGAAAAGAGAAAGAACGCCAATGACCGTTGGTGGCGCGAGCGCGGCAAACGGCCCGACTGCGCGAATGCGTCGGCGGTACCAACGGGGCCCACCAGCCACGGGTGCTGCTACCAAGGAAGCTTTGCACTCTGAGCGTGAGATCATGACCAAATCCTACGGTGGACACTTTGGTCGGGGGTGCACCTTGACGGCACGTCAACTGTTTTGCGAGAGACAAGAGTGTTCTGCTCACGTTTGGCTAATTGTCGACCCAGCAGGAGTCTGCTCGGCCGACAGTTTTTCTTGGGCCGTAGCCAGGCCTGATTCAGATGCACACAAGTGGGGAGTGTTCACCCGAAATTGTGTTGACAGTGTCGTTGCGATCACCTTGGGCAATCAGCATTGCTATCGCGTTCGTGCTAGACACGTGTGCTGACATGGGGATTTACCTGTTGAGCGGTGACGATGAGTCGGTACTTCGCACTGCGGTGCGCGAACTGCTGAACGAACTTGTCGCTGATAACGACTCATCGATGATGGTTGACGAGTTTGATGACGCCGAGTTCTCGATGCAATCGGTCGTTGACGCTGCCCATACACCGCCTTTCCTCACCGATCGCAGGGTGGTGGTCGCTCGGAATGTGGGTCGGTTCAGTCTCGCCGACCTTTTGCCACTTCTCTCGTTCCTCGAAAACCCTCTTGACTCAACCGATGTTGTGTTGGTCGGTGGAGGCGGGGCGATCCCGAAAAAACTGCTCGACGCGGTAAAGGCCGGAGGGGGAGAGGTGCGTAGCACGTCGGTTGCCCCGAGAGGGAAAGATCGGGCGTTGTGGGTTCGATCGAGAGCGGCGGTGAAAGGCGTTGATCTTGACGATCGAGTGGTGGCTCGGCTCGTTGATTGGCTCGGCGAAAATAGCGGAGCTCTCGATGGCATTCTCGACACGATTGCGAGCTCTCACAATGTCAAGACTCGGGTTCGAGTTGAAGAAGTTGAGCCGCTGCTTGGAGAAGCAGGTGGCGTCCCTCCCTGGGATCTCACTGATGCGATCGATCTCGGCGACGCGGCTAGGGCAATCAGTCTCCTTCACCGAATGGTTCACGGCGGAGGTCGGCATCCGCTGCAGGTCATGGCGATCCTGCATGGGCATTACGCCAAAATGTCGATGCTTGATGGGAGTGGAGCGAACTCGCAAGATTCCGCTGCTGAGGTGCTGGGAATGAAAAGTGGATTTCCTGCGAAAAAGGCTCTCGAGGGGTCGCAACGTCTGGGAACCGATGGTCTGCGCCGAGCAATGGGTTTGCTTGCCGATGCAGATCTTGATGTGCGCGGTCGGACAGGGCTCGACGATGTGGCGGTGACCGAGGTTTTGGTCGCCCGCCTTGCCCGACTTGCCCCAAGTCGCCGACGCTAATGACGCATCCTGTGGAATGGGCTCACACGAAAACAACCCGAGCAATGAGGCTCGGGTTGAACGGTGAATAGCGACGGCTTACGAGCCGGCGTTAATTTTTTGCATCAAGCGGCTCTTCTTGCGGGCCGCAGTGTTTTTGTGCATGACGCCCTTTGCAACAGCCCGGTCGATCTTGCTCATTGCGAGACGAACGGATGAGTCATCGTCTGACCCGGTGCTAGCAGTTGCGGTCTTCACTCGAGTCTTCAGCTCGCTACGGACGGCGCGATTGCGCTCTGCTGCTTTTGCGTTGGTGAGAATTCGCTTTTTCTGGCTTTTAATATTCGCCACGGTTACCTCAGGGTGTTTGTGTGTGGTGCAGGCACCAGTCGTGTCTCGTGATGTTGCAATGCGCACATTGCAGACTGTTTTCATCAGCGCAGTGAGACTATCGGTGCGAGAGGAACACTCCCAACGCCGGGCGGTAGCGTAGGGGACAACCATGGACTCCGCATCTGGTCTTTCCCGCATTCGAAATTTTTCGATTATCGCCCACATTGATCATGGGAAATCGACGCTGTCCGATCGGATTCTTGAGATCACGGGAGCGGTGCAAACACGAGATATGAAAGCCCAGTATCTCGATTCGATGGATCTTGAGCGTGAGCGGGGTATCACCATCAAGGCTCAAAATGTTCGTGTCGAGTGGAATCGTCACGTCTTTCATCTCATTGACACTCCCGGACACGTTGACTTTGGTTACGAAGTTTCACGTTCGCTGGCCGCTTGTGAAGGTGTGGTACTCGTCGTTGACGCTGCGCAGGGAATCGAGGCCCAAACTCTGGCGAACTGCTACTTGGCGCTTGAAAACGATCTCGAAATTGTGGCGTGCTTGAACAAAATTGATCTTCCTGCTGCGGACCCTGATCGTTACGCAATGGAAATCGAGACGGTGCTCGGCATCCCCGCCGAGGAAATTCTGCGGATTTCCGCGAAATCGGGCGATGGGGTACCCGAACTTCTTGATGCAATTGCTGAGCGAATTCCCGCTCCGAAGGGCTCGGCCGACGAGCCGCTTCAGGCCCTTATTTTCGATTCTCAATTCGACCAATATCGCGGTGTGGTGTCGTCGGTACGTGTGATGAATGGGCATCTGCAAAGTGGAGCGAAGTTGTCGTTTATGCAGGCAGGCGCCCAACACGAGGCGCTCGAAATTGGGGTGCGTCAGCCGGCAACGGTGCCGGTGAAAGAACTCGGTCCGGGAGAGGTCGGCTACCTCATTGCGGGTATTAAAGATGTTGGCGACGCCCGATCAGGAGAGACCGTGACGACTGCATCAAAGGGCGCCGAAGCACCGCTTGCGGGATACCGAGATCCCAAACCGATGGTGTTTTCCGGTTTGTTCCCAATCGATGGCGACGACTTTGAAGACCTTCGAGATGCGCTCGGCAAACTGAAGTTGAATGATGCATCAATCACGTACGCTCCTGAATCGTCGGGAGCGTTGGGTTTCGGGTTCCGGTGTGGGTTTCTTGGGCTGTTGCATATGGAGATTGTCAAAGAGCGGCTTGAGCGTGAGTTTGGTCTTGCACTCATCGCAACGGCGCCATCAGTCGAATACCGAGTCACTCGGACCGACGGTGATATTGCCATCGTTGACAACCCTGCTGAACTTCCTCCTCCGCAACAAGTCGAGTCGATTGAAGAACCGATTTTCAAAGTGTCGATCATCACCCCTACCGAATACACCGGAGCGTTAATGGAGCTCTGCCAGTCGCGTCGAGGTGAAATGAAGCGAATGGAGTACCTCTCACCTGAGCGAGTTGAGTTGGTGTACGACATTCCTCTCGCTGAAGTCGTTGTCGACTTCTTCGATCAGTTGAAGAGCCGGAGCCAGGGGTATGCGAGCCTCGATTACGAGCTGGCGGGATATCACCCATCGAATCTTGTGCGTGTTGATTTGTTGCTGAATGGCACCCCGGCCGACGCGTTCTCGACGATTGTTCACCGAGAAAATGCCGATCAGTACGGTCGCAGGATGTGTGAGAAGCTGAAAGAGCTGATTCCGAGGCAAATGTTTGATGTCCCTATCCAGGCAGCAATTGGGGGCAAGGTCATTGCGCGAGAGACGGTGAAGGCGAAGCGTAAAGATGTCCTTGCGAAGTGCTACGGCGGAGACATAACCCGAAAGCGCAAACTTCTTGAACGGCAAAAAGAAGGCAAGAAGAAAATGAAGGCCATCGGCCGGGTCGAAGTTCCAGGCGATGTGTTTATCTCTGCGTTGAAATTGGACGACTAAGTTGAGGTCCCCTGCTGAGTCAACGACCTTTCGGTCGCTTCGTCACAAGAATGTGCAGAAGTATCTCGGCGGAATGGCAATCTCGCAGATTGGGGCGTGGGTTCAGTTCACCACCGTCGCAGTCGTCGTCGATCGGTTGACCGAATCAACAACAGCTATTGGGGTGCTCACCGCATTGCAGTTCGGGCCCCTGCTCGTCATCGGGGCTTGGGCAGGGTCGCTGTCAGACCGAGTGAACCGCCACCGAGTGGTGCTCATTACGCAGTTGCTCATGGCCGTTCAGGCAGTGCTACTCGCATTAGCTCATGTCACCGGCACGTTGACGCTCGGGTTCGTGTACGTCGCAACGCTCATGTTGGGCATTGTGTCGGCTCTGGATAACCCCTCCCGGCGGGGATTCCTCACCGAGCTCGTCGCGCCAGACGAAATTTCGAACGTTATGTCGCTCAACACTGCGACGATGACTGGTTCACGAATTTTCGGACCTGCAATCGCAGCGTTATTGATTGGCCCTTTCGGCGTCGGATGGATGTTCGTCATCAATGCGGTTACTTCGGTAGCGATCATCTTTTCGATCGTTGGGATCGACCGCTCGCTCGTGAGCGAACCACCTCGTGTTGCGAAGGGCGGTCAGCCGATTCGAGAGGCTGTTCGCTTTATTGTGCGAACACCGCTGTTTGGTTCGGTGTTCGCCATCTATACGGCGGTGTCAACCTTTGGCTACAACCACAACGTTGCGTTGCCTCGCATCGCTGACGCAGCATGGGGAAATCGAATGTGGTTCGGCTGGATTATGACGGCGACAAGCCTCGGCAGCCTCATCGGTTCGCTCCTCACGGCAGGTCGGCCCGCGGTGACGTTGAGATGGATGACCGCAAATGCCTTTGTCCTCGGAATCGCAGGAGTCGCTCTGGCATTTTCACCGTCGGGGTCGGTTGCTCTCATTGTTGCTGTTCCACTTGGGCTCGGCGGAGCGGGCTTCATCGCCTCGATGAATTCTTGGAGCCAAGATATGTGCCCGCCTGAAATGCGCGGACGCGTCTTGGCATTCAGCGCAGTTGCGTTTCTTGGGTCGTATCCAATTGGTGGCCCAATAACCGGCGTTATTGGCGACTCGGTCGGTCTGACATGGTCGTTGCTCTACGGCGCAGTGATTGTTCTTGGCTGCGCGCTGTGGCTGAGATTTAGGTTGATTTCTAGCTCGATCATGCGAGAACCCATCGAGACGTCGACACTTTCAGTGTGAGCGCTTCTCCTGTCATCTTGTGGTTTCGGCGAGACCTGCGCGTTTGCGACCATCAGGCTCTTGAGCGGGCGCTTTCACTTGGCCCTGTGGTTCCCCTCTTCATTACGGATCCAGCGTTTGATCGATCGGGCGGCCCGCGCCGAGCTGCGTTAGCCTCCGCGCTTCACGACCTTCGGCAGGCCACCGAAGGCGCACTTGTCATTCGTCGAGGTCGTCCGGCTGAGGTGCTCACAGAAATGGTGAAGACTCTCGGGGTCTCCGAAGTTCACGTGTCTCGCGATTACGGCCCATATGGGCACAGTCGTGATGCTGAGGTCGCAGATGCATTACGTGAGGTTGGTTGTCGCTTGATTGGAACTGGCTCGCCTTATCTGGTTGCTCCGGGAGGGGTGCTCAAAGATGACGGTTTGCCCTATTCCGTCTTCACCCCCTTCCGGAAGCGCTGGCGGCTCACCCTCGATGCCTCTGAATCGGTACTTAGTGATGCACCCTCTAACCCTGATTGGGTTTCGATCGGTGACTCTGGAGATTTACCTGATCAGCACGTAGGTGGTCTTCTCAACGACGAATTGACCGACCTTTCCTCTGAGAGCGTGACCCATCGTTGGGAGACGTTCGCTAGGGACGGCTTGCACAACTACCGCGATGCGCGCGATTTGCCCGCAGCCGACGGTACCAGCCGCATGTCAGCTGCACTTCGATTTGGGGTGGTTCACCCAGCTCGATTGCTTCAAGAACTCGACCCGACCTGCGAGCACCACTCGACTTTTGAAAGCGAACTAGCTTGGCGCGACTTCTACGCGGATGTTCTTTTTCGTCGCCCAGACTCTGCGTGGGCAAACCTCGATACAAAACTAAACGGCATTTTCGTTGACACTGATGATGTCGCACGGGCCCGTTTCGAGTCATGGACGCAAGGCATGACAGGGTTCCCGATCGTTGATGCAGGAATGCGCCAACTTGCTGCGACCGGGTGGATGCACAACCGGGTACGGATGATCGTTGCGAGTTTCTTGGTCAAAGATCTTCATTTGCCGTGGCAGTGGGGAGCGAAGTGGTTTATGCAACACCTTGTTGACGGTGATCTCGCATCAAATAACCATGGTTGGCAGTGGGCGGCGGGCACGGGTACTGATGCAGCACCCTACTTCCGGGTGTTCAACCCGACGGCTCAAGCCGAACGGTGGGATCCCGCTGGTGAGTATCAGCGCAGATGGATCCCCGAACTCAACTCCGATCGCTACCCGGCGCCGATGGTTGACCATGGCGAGGAACGAAAAGAGGCATTACGGCGTTATGAAGCCGCCCGTGCTCGCTAGCAGTCGATATCGTTGAGAGCCAGATGCTCGACGACCGTAAGACTGCAATCCTCAGTGCTGTCGTACATGAGTACATAGCGACAGCGCAGCCAGTGGGTTCTTCCCACCTTGTTGACGCGCCCGGGGTGGGAGTTTCTTCTGCAACAGTTCGTAACGAACTTGCCCACCTAGAGCAAGAGGGTTTTCTCGTTCAGCCGCATACGTCAGCTGGCCGTATTCCGACCGATAAGGGCTACCGATATTTCGTCGACAACCTCTCAACGCCCGGCCCGCTTGATTCGGCTCAGACGGCTCAGATCGGAGACTTTTTCACCGCTGCACACGGCCGTCTTGAAGAGATACTGCACCAAACGTCTGACTTACTTGCCAACCTCACCAATTCCACGTCATTGGTGATGGGTCCGACACCGGCCGAGGTTGAGGTGCGAAGCGTCCAACTCGTCCCGCTGAGTTCCACACACGCGACGGTGGTGGTGGTGTTTTCGAATGGAGCGGTGGAGAGTTCAACGATTGAACTTTCTGATGGCTGGGATGATGAGCGGCTCGCTGATGTAGTTGTTGTTCTCTCCGACAATTTGGTAGGAAAAAAACTCTCAGAGGTGATGACAATCGACTGTGTCGAGAACGATGCAGTTGCTGCTCTGGCAACCATGGCGCGAGATGCGGTCTTCCAGGTGTCCTCTGATGATCACGTGTATGTCGGAGGTACATCGTCGGTTGCAGCTTCGTTTGATGCGGTCGAGGTTGTTCGCAATATTCTCCACACGCTCGAGCAGCAGTTTGTTGTTGTCTCGTTAGTGCGAGACGTGATCGATCGAGGAATGTCGGTAGCGATCGGAGGAGAACATGGCGTTGAGCCCTTGGCGGCGTGTTCGATCGTTGTCTCACCGGTCGTGGTCGAGGGTGAGCACGTTGGCTCGGTGGGAGTGCTCGGACCAACTCGCATGAACTACCCGCGGGCGCTCGCAACGGTGGGCCTTGTGAGTGAGCGACTCGGTACCCGCCTCGAAGAGGGTTCGTGACGAGTGGCTGATTACTACGAACTACTTGGCGTGGAACGTTCGGCGAGCGCAGACGAGATCAAAAAGGCGTATCGACGTCGGGCACGCGATTTGCACCCTGATGCCAACCCTGATGATCCACAGGCTGAGGATCGATTCAAAGAATTAGCTGTTGCATACCAAGTGCTTTCCGATGATGATCAGCGCGCGCGCTACGACCGATTTGGTGAGGCAGGTGTCGGTGGGGCAGGAGGCCCATCGGCAGAAGACATCTTTGGCGGTGGCGGCCTTGGCGATATTTTCGATGCCTTCTTTGGTGGCTCGAGCCCGTTTGGCGGTGGTGACGGTCGAGGCGGTCCCGCAGGGCCACCACGGGGCCAAGATATGGAGGTCGTCCTCGATCTCAAATTTGAGCAAGCCATCTTCGGTGCGGAAGTCTCAGTCGATCTCCGTCTGCCCCAGCGGTGCGATGACTGTGGAGGCACTGGTGCCGGTGAAGGCACTCAGCCTGTGACTTGCGCAGATTGCAAAGGCGCCGGCCAAGTACGCCGGGTTCGACAAAGCATGCTCGGTCAGATGATGACGACTTCTGCCTGTTCTCGGTGTTCGGGTCTGGGCGAGGTCATTGCGACCCCGTGCAGCGGATGTCGTGGAGAGGGTCGCGTGACTGCTGAGCGCACCTATCAAGTTGAGGTGCCGGCGGGTGTCGATACTGGGGCAACGTTGCGGTTGAGTCAGCGCGGAGCGGTAGGTGCTCGTGGTGGAGCAGCTGGAGACCTGTATGTGCACATTCGAGTTGCAGCGCACGAACAGTACGAGCGTGAAGGCAATGACCTCGTTACTCACGTGCCGATTTCGATTGCCCAGGCGGCTCTTGGCACTGAGCTCACACTTACAACCCTCGATGGTGACGAAGAGTTTTCCGTCCCGGCAGGTAGTCAGCCCCATCACCAATTTGTGTTGAAAGGGCGGGGTGTCCCTCGTTTACGAGGCAGGGGCCGCGGTGACCTTCGCGTCATCATTGACGTGGAGGTCCCGACGAAGTTGTCAGATCATGAAGAGCAGTTGCTTCGGCAGTTTGCCGAAGAGCGGGGTGAGGTGACGGGTTCATCCGGCGGAGGTCTGTTCTCTCGCATCAAGTCAGCGTTTTCGTAGGGCGTCCCCAATGGATGAGGTGCTGCGCCGCTCGGCCGCCCACATGCTGACCCCGGATATCAACGATCCGTTGCTGAGCGACGGTGCAATTCATCACCTCGACAGAGTGCTGCGGTTGCGGGAAGGCGAATCTGTCACCGCCACGAACGGCAACGGTGAATGGCGACAATGCCTGTGGACCGGCACAGGGCTTGAGATCGCAGGTGAGATCCACCACGAACCCGCTCGAGATGATCTTGAGATATCGGTCGTAATTCCGAAAGGTGATCGGCTCGAGTGGATGGTGCAGAAACTCGTTGAACTCGGAGTTGATCGCATCAGGTTGCTGACATCGGAACGGTCGGTTGTCAAATGGGATGATCAACGTGCAGCAAAACAGCTTGATCGGTTGCGACGCGTTGCTGAATCGGCAATTGAGCAGTCTCGACGTATCTGGGGCTGTGAGATCGTTGGCCCGAAGACCGCGCGCGAGGTCTTGCCTACAATTCCGATTGCTGAACCCGGTGGACGAGAGATCACTAAGGATGATCGGGTGATTGCGGTTGGCCCAGAGGGTGGTTGGACCGCTGAAGAGGTTCAGTGCGCAACGGAGACCATTTCGATTTCGCGCCAGGTGCTTCGCGTGGAGACAGCTGCAATTGCTGCTGTGACGTTGATGGCAGCACAACGATGACTTCTTCAGCTCACTTCGGTGTCTATCTCCACATACCGTTTTGCGCGCATCGTTGTGGGTATTGCGCTTTTGCAACATGGAGTGATCGACATCATCTTGAGTCGGCGTACCTTAAAGCGGCCGAGGTTGATATCGAGCGAGCAGTGCAGGAGGGAATGCCCCCAGCGTCGAGTATTTTTGTTGGGGGTGGTACACCGAGCCTCGTTTCTGCAGATCGCCTTTCGTCAGTAATTTCATCAATTCCGAGACACGAAGGCGCTGAGATCACTGTCGAATGCAACCCTGACGATGTCACAGCAGGACGTTTGCGTGAGTTGTGCGCGGCTGGAGTCAATCGCATCAGCCTTGGGGTGCAGTCGACGATCCCGCATGTCTTGACTTCGTTAGATCGAACTCATGACGTAGAGAATGTGCAACGAGCGGTGGAGTGCATTCGATCGGTTGGAATCTCTACATTCAATCTCGACCTCATCTACGGCACGGCGGGAGAAACGATTGACGAATGGAGATCCTGCCTCACCGAATTACTCTGGCATCACCCGCCGCATATCTCTGCGTATGCACTAACGGTTGAACCCGGTACCCCGCTCGCTGAGCAGCACGAACGACATCCTGACGATGACGACCAGGCCGACAAATATGTCGTGGCCGACGAGGTGCTCTCAGCTGCTGGCCTCACCAACTATGAGGTCTCGAATTGGGCCTCACCCGGACATGAATGTCGACACAACCTCCTGTATTGGCGCCAAGGTAACTACCGAGGGTTTGGTTGTGCAGCCCACTCTCATGAGGATGGCCGGCGCTGGTGGAATGTGAGAACCCCGGATCGATACATCGCACTTGTGCGTGATGGTGCCTCGGTCGAGGCGGCATCTGAAACTCTCGATGCGGAAACCCGCGTGTTCGAAGAGCTTGAGTTGCAATTAAGGCTTCGTGAAGGGGTGCCGCGTGCGGCGCTTGACGGCGAAGTCCTAGACGGCTTAGTGGAGCTGCGTGACGAGCGCTGGGTGCTCACCCGAAATGGACGTCTCATGGCGAACGAGATCAGCACTCGACTCATTGTCCCACCGACGGTTGCCGGCGACTACTGAACCGATATCATTCGAGTCGCTACGGGCGCGTAGCTCAGTTGGTTAGAGCGCCACCATGACACGGTGGAGGTCCCGGGTTCGAGTCCCGTCGTGCCCACTCGTTGAGAGTGAACAGCGCTCTTTCGCTCAGCCTTCCCGGGTCTGCGAAGTCGGCTACGCCGCAGAGGCGGGGCATGTCGAGGACTGCTGCCTGAGAAAATTGCATGAGGGGTGACGCTGTTCGAGTGGTATGCGTTCAACCTGATTTCGAAACATCACCGTACGTGTGGGGGCTACAGTCTCAGGTATGAGCGACATTCCGCCTCCGCCACCGCCGCCCTTGATGCCACAGCACAGTGGACAAGAATCGTGGTCGAGTGACATCTCCGGCCGCGCCGGGTTCGGGGCACGGCTCGGCGCGTATCTCCTAGATTTCGTTTTATATGGCTTGGTACTGGCGATTCCTGTCGTCGCTGGAGTCTTGGTCATTCTCGTGCCGATTGCGAGCAACTGTGTTTCGGTGCTTGGTTCAGATGAGATCATTTGTCCGCCTGGTGTGCCATCGGGGTCATCAGTTGCGGGCGGGGTTGCTCTTATCGTCCTCGGAATATTGGGCGTTATCTTCATCTACGTCAGGGCAGAAGGCAAAACCGGGCAAACCTGGGGTCGGAAAATCGTTGGCGTCAAAGTGGTTCGAGTTGCTGATGGGCAACCGCCGGGCTTTTGGCGAGCTTTCGGCCGCGAGCTGTTTGGTAACGTCATTTCAGGTCAAATTCTCTATCTCGGTTACCTCTGGATGATTTGGGATAAAGACCGCCAGACGTGGCATGACAAGGTGGCGGGAACCATAGTCGTGAAGGTCTGACCGCAGTTAGCTGTGTTGATTGTCCGGTATGAGTGACCTCGTCTGGAATCCGAGATAGCCTGACGCCCCGATGGGTGGTGTTCAATTGATGACAGCCTTCACTGGCGTGCGCCGGAGTGCAATGGCACTCGTATTTGGGCTCCTGCTGCTCGTCGGGTTGGGTGCGGGTGCTTCGGTCTCCGCTGAAGAGTCCGGCGGTGAAGTAAAGGGAAACCTCGTTCAGAAAAACGATGATGGTGAGCGAGTAGGTGTTCCAGGAGTGACCTTCCGGGCGTTTGATGAATCGGGTGCCGAGGTGTCGTCAACAGCGACCGCCGAAGATGGCTCGTGGTCAATGATCGTGCCAGAGGGCACATATGACATTCTTCTCGACGTCGAGACGCTGCCAGCTGGCGTTTCGCTCCGAAATCCCGACAAGAACCCGGCATCGGTAACGCTGATCGATGGTTCGTCGAAGTCGACGTTGTTCCCGCTTGGTGAAGCCGAGGCGAGTTCGGCGGGTGGCAACACTGTTATCCAGTTGATAGTTGATGGCCTCAAGCTCGGCCTCATCATCGCGATGTGTGCCATCGGACTTTCTCTTATTTATGGGACGACTGGCCTCACAAACTTTGCCCACGGCGAATCGGTGACCTTTGGCGCCGTGATGGCATACCTATTGAACAACGCTGGGGTGTTTGGGGTTCGCCTTCACTTGATTCCGGCGACGGTCATCGTTGTCCTCATTTGCGGAAGTGCCGGTGGGCTGTTCAACCGCACAGTCTGGCGGCCGATGCGTCGTCGAGGTGCAAGTTTGGTTGCAGCCCTCGTGGTCTCGATCGGGTTCTCGATCTTCTTCAGATACATCATTTTGTTTATATTCAGCGGCCGAGCGAAACGCCTGCGTGATTACCAGATTCAAGAGCAATGGGACCTTGGCTTGTTCCGTCTCGCACCAAAAGACCTCGTTTTGATGATTATTTCCGTTTCGGTGCTTGTTGGAGTTGCATCAGCGTTGCAATTCACACGCATGGGTAAAGCGATGCGCGCCGTGTCAGATAACCGTGACCTTGCTGAATCAACCGGCATTGACGTTGAGCGAGTGATTTCCCTTGTGTGGATATGCGGTAGTGCCCTTGCAGGGCTCGGAGGAGTCTTGTTTGGTCTTACCGAATCAATCAACTGGGAAATGGGCTTCCGAATCTTGTTGTTAATGTTCGCCGGCGTGACGCTCGGCGGGCTCGGAACTGCATACGGCGCTCTATTCGGCAGCATCATTGTTGGCCTGTTCATTCAGTTGTCAACACTTGTCATTCCAACCGACATGAAGAACGTCGGAGCTCTTCTCATGTTGATTGTCATCTTGCTGATTCGACCACAAGGTCTCTTTGGCCGACGAGAGCGGATTGGATAGGAGGAACGTAAATGGATTGGGGAGCAATCATCCAGAACTCGTTCCGCGGGTTCATCGGCGAGCCGTTTATTTATTTCTCGCTGGCCGCCATGGGTCTCAACATGCACTACGGCTACACCGGCCTGTTGAACTTCGGTCAAGCAGTGTTTATGGCAGCTGGCGCCTATGGCCTTTCGATGGCGGTCGTCACCCTTGGGCTTAACTTCTGGTGGGGTCTGCTTCTTGGCATCGTGATCTTTCCGCTGTTGCTTGCGCTCATCATGGGAGTACCAACGCTTCGGTTGCGCGCAGACTATCTCGCCATCGTCACCATTGCAGCGAGTGAAATGTTCCGCATCATCGCCCGGTCGCCGTCTCTCGACCGCTGGACAGGATCATCTGATGGCTTGACGGCATTTGCGAACAGGTTTTACGACTTCAATCCGTTCGACAAACAAAAACGCTATTTCTTTGGGTTATTCATTGGTAACCAGATGTGGGTGGTACTTGTCGGGTGGATCGTTCTTTCGATCGTGGTGCTCATCGTTTGGATGACGATGCGCAGCCCATGGGGTCGTGTTCTTCGAGCAATTCGAGAAGATGAAGATGCGGCCCGAAGCCTTGGAAAGAACGCATATTGGTTCAAGATGCAGTCGCTTATGATCGGCGGCATGTTCGGTGCTCTCGGTGGCATGTTCCGTGCAATCGGCACCCAGTCAGCCCAGCCTCAGAACTTCATCACCGATGTCACCTTCTTTGCGTGGGTGGCACTCATTTTGGGTGGTGCTGCGAAAGTCGGTGGGCCAATCGCTGGAGCTGCCATCCTCTACGGCATCTTGAACCTTACCGATGTGCTTCTGCGGCAACTTGTCGAGAATGGCTACATGCCAGAAGCCATTATGGACGGCACTCAGGTCGGTCAAGTTCGGTTCATGATGATCGGTCTTGGTCTCATTTTGTTGGCGATTTACCGACCTCAAGGAATTTTTGGAACCAAAGAGGAGATGGCGCTCGATGACCGCTGAACCGTCCACCGCTCAGGAGCTCTTCGACGGCGTACCTTACGAACCAGGCGCTGCGAAGAATGACCCAATTCTCGTCGCCGACAATGTCCGGCGTGCGTTCGGTGGTCTCGTTGCTGTTGATGTCGAGCACCTTGAGGTGCAGCGAGGAGCGATCACTGCGCTTATCGGCCCGAACGGAGCGGGCAAGACCACGTTCTTCAATCTGCTGACTAATTTTGACGAGCCCGATACGGGAGATCGACTTTTCGAGGGAAATGACCTCTCGGGGGTGTCGGCGTACAAGGTTGCAAACCTTGGCATGGTGCGCACCTTCCAGTTGACGAAATCACTTTCGAAGATGACAGTGATTGACAACATGCGACTTGGTGGAACCGAACAGGCTGGAGAGTCGTTCTTCAGAGCACTAATGCCATTCTTGTGGCGCCGGCAAGAAGCGGAGATCACCGAGCGTGCCGATGCATTGCTTGAACGATTCAAACTCAGCCATATGCGCAATGAGTTCGCCGGCACGCTCTCGGGTGGCCAGCGGAAGCTACTTGAAATGGCAAGAGCTCTGATGGTGCGGCCAAATATGGTGATGCTTGATGAGCCAATGGCCGGCGTGAACCCCGCTCTAAAACAGTCGCTCCTCGATCACGTGAAAGGCCTTCGTGACGAAGGAATGACCGTGTTATTCGTCGAGCACGACATGGATATGGTGCAAGAAATCAGCGACTGGGTCGTCGTGATGGCTGAGGGCAAGATTATTGCGGAGGGACCTCCGGAGTCGATCGCATCTAACCAAGCCGTAGTTGATGCCTATCTCGGTTCGCACCATGACTCCGCTCTTGAATTGGAGGCTGACTGATGACTGAGAAGACGCCGCTCCTCGTTGCTGACGGACTCGACGCAGGCTACTTACCCGGAATCAACATTCTGAATGACTGCTCCCTCGAGCTCTTCGAGGGAGAACTGGTGGGAATTGTTGGCCCAAACGGTGCGGGAAAATCGACTCTTATCAAGGCCATGTTTGGCCTTGTCAACATTCGTAAGGGCAATGTGCAGTTGCGCGGTGAAGAGATCACGAACATGAAGGCGCACTCCCTTGTCAGCCGCGGTATCGGATATGTGCCGCAGACAAACAATGTATTTCCCTCGTTGACGATTGAAGAAAACCTCGAAATGGGCACCTTCATTGAACCTTCGCGTTTCGCCGAACGCCTCGAAGTCGTTGGAGAGATGTTCCCCAAATTGATCGATCGCCGTGATCAGCGTGCAGGTTCTCTCTCAGGTGGCGAACGGCAGATGCTCGCAATGGGTCGTGCGCTCATGCTCGACCCATCGGTGTTGCTACTCGATGAGCCCTCGGCTGGTCTCTCGCCGGCGCTACAAGACGAAGTGTTTGTCCGCTGTCACAAGATCAATCGTGCAGGAGTGTCGATCGTGATGGTTGAGCAGAATGCTTCACGCTGTCTGCAGATTTGTCATCGCGGTTACGTCCTCGACCAAGGAACCAACGCCTACACCGGGACCGGCCGAGACCTTCTCACCGACCCGAAGGTGATCGAGTTGTACCTCGGCACCTTGGTGAAGTCGCACCAAGACTGATTCTGAAGTTTCCAACCGTCACGGTCTTGGCTTGGCGTGTGGTCAGCGCAGAACGGCACCTACTCGTGAATCACTTGGGTCGATGGAGTTCTGAAGACGCACCACATGCGGTGCATCGCTTCATGTGACCCGTTCGATCTCTTCAGCATTCTCGACGCTTAGTAAAGGCGCTGTACCCGGCTTAGGTATTGGCGGGCTTGGGTCATCTCATCATTGTGAGGTGACCCAGGTCTCAGGACGCGAATGAGCCCCGGGTTTCCCCGGGGCTCATCATGATGTTGTTCAGTTACGACTGATCAGTTGATCAGATCTTGCCGAAGATGATGTCGACAACTTCGAGCTCACCTGAAGCATTGAATTCCTTGATAAGGATCGATGCTTCTGAAGGCTCACCTGCGTCGATAAATTCCAGCGGACCGGAAACACCGTCGTAGTCGATGTCGCCACCGTCAGCGAGGATTGCTGCGCAAGCAGCGAAGGTTGTGCACTTCTCGCCGCCACGGGTGACGTCGTTGATCTGGGCGCCAACTGCGACACCGTCATCGTCGCCAGCTGCGATTGCTGCGAGAGCGATCACGATGGCTGCGTCGTATGACTCACCTGAGTAGGCGAAGTCCTGAAGATCAGGGTCAACCTCGAGGAGGCGAGCGATGAACTCTTCATTGACTTCAATGTCGACACCAGGAACAGTTCCGCGCATGCCTGCAACGACACCTGGGTCGTCGAATGCCTGAGCGAGAGCGTTACCCATGTTGCCGTCTGATCCGTACAGCATCTTGTCGGCTGGGCCTGCGCCTGCCTCGATGAGTCCGGTGAGGATCTTTGAGGTCTCATCGAAACCGATGATGACAATGGCGTCTGGGTCGGCTTCGACTGCAGCTGAAACCTCAGCGTCAAAGTTCTCTGCCTGTGGGTCGTAGATGACCTCGTAGACGATTTCGCCACCAGCATCGGTGTACGGAGCTGAGGTGTACTCAAAAAGTCCGGTGCCGTATGAGTCGTTCATGACGATAAATGCTGCAGTAAGAGCACCATCACCAATCATGAGGTCAGCAAGTGCTGCACCCTGAACGACGTCGGACGGAGCCGAACGGAAGTAGAGGCCATTATCTGCATAGTCAGTGAATGCAGGTGAGGTGTTGGCTGGTGAGAACTGAATCTTGCCAGCGTTGGTGATCTTGTCGATGACAGTCAGCGACACACCTGAAGATGCGGCACCGATGAATGCGTCAACGTCCTCTGCGAGCAGACGGTCAACGGTTGCGTTTGCAACGTCGCCATTGTCACCAGAGTCACCTGGGAGCCACTCGACGTCAGCGCCATTGACGCCGCCAGCGGCGTTAATTTCTGCGACAGCAAGCTCGACACCAGCGAATTCGGGTGGTCCGAGGAATGCAAGGTTGCCGGTCTCAGGCAGCAGGCCGCCAAGACGGAGCACTCCGTCGCCGGCTGTTTCTGCGGCTGGTTCTGTGGCTGGCTCTTCAGCTGGCTCTTCGGCTGCGTCGTCGCTGCCGCCACATGCGCCAGCTACGAGAGCGAGACCAACGACGAGCGCACCGAATTTACGTGCACGGGTCTTAATCATTGGGTTGTTTCCTCCCCCTATCGGTCTAGGGCGGGATTGCCCTAGTTGTTAGGTGCTGTAAAGGCTACGCCCTTAGTTGCTGGGAGACAATCCTTTGGGTAAAACTCGGAAGACTCAAATTGGGCTCCTTCAAACACCGGTTCGGCGTTGGGGGATTGTTGCAGGTATTTCCGGTGTTTAGCGAGTATTTCAGACTCTGCGAGTGCAGTGTGGACGCCTTACTCGCCGTTCACTTCAAAAAGTACTTTTGCGGTCGCACTTCGGTCATCAAGTGACCTAAATGCCTCGACTGCATCGTCGAACGAGAAGATTTTGCCAATGGGTGGGGCGACTGCTCCTGACGTCACGAGAGGAATAAGCCGAGCGTGGATATCTCTTGCGAGTGCAGGGTCTGCGGCGATGGCTTCGCCCCAAGCTGCGCCAATAATGCTGACGTTTCGAAGGAGGAGCCGGTTGACTTTAATAGTTGGAATCTCGCCGGCTGCGAATCCGACGACGACAAGACGGCCTGATCGTGCGAGCGCTCGAACGCCGTCGAGGAAGCGATCGCCGCCGACGGGGTCATAAGTCATATCGACCCCTCGTCCGCCGGTGAGCTCGAGGACCTCGTCTTTCCACGCATCGCTAACGAGCACCGTGTGATCTGCGCCAGCTGCTGAAGCAACCTCGGCTTTTTCTGGGGTAGAGACAAGACCGATCACTGGTCCGGCTCCGAGTCCTTTTGCGACCTGAATGGCAGAAGTTCCAACACCCCCGGCGGCACCGAGAACGAGAACAGATTCTCCAGCCTTTAGACCTCCGCGATCGACGAGACAGAACATTGCCGTCTGATAATTGAGCACAAATGCGGCTCCCTCGCCGAGTGACATTTCGTCGGGCAGTTTGAACACCTGGTCGGGGTTCCCAGCGACGACCTCGGCATGGCAGGTGCTACCCCACACCGCAACGCGATCGCCGGCGGAGACGCCTGAACCAACTGGGGCTGATCGTACGACGCCAGATGCCTCAACACCGGGAATGAACGGGGGCTCAGGTCGAATTTGATACATACCTTTCGTCTGCAAAAGGTCGGGAAACGAGACCCCAGCGTAAGCAACGTCGATGATGACCGAACGACCGTCATCTTCCGGCTCCGGTCGTTCGACAATGGCGAGCCCGTCAGGACCGGAAAGGGATTGAACTTCTAGTGCACGCATGGTTGCCTCTCAGTTAGTTGGTTGCGTAGCGACCGGTTGTAGGAGTGGATTGTGATGTAGTGAAGGTCATCACGCCATCTTCAAGACTGGTTTTCAGCAGAGCTTTCTTGTCTGGGGCGAGTCGCTGCGGATTAGTCCAAGGCTCTCGATCACCCTGTTTCGGCAACATTGGCATCATGCGTTGCATGTAGCCAGACGAAAAGTCATCAATCCATGGGCGGCGCGGCATGTTGGTCTCATCGGCTCGAAGTCGGGGCGTTGCTTGATTTGTTCCCGTCTTTTTCATGTGATTGAGAAGGCGACAGACATATGCGCAAGTGAGGTCGGCCCGCAGAGTCCAGGATGCGTTGATATAGCCAAAAGTCGATACAAGATTCGGGACATCTGAATAGGCGACCCCTCGGTAGGTAAAGGTGTCAGCAAAATCGATAGTTTTCCCGTCGACCACAAAGTCCATGTCGCCGAGTGTTACAAGTTCAAGTCCTGTTGCGGTGACGATGATGTCGGCATCAAGGTGCTCGCCCGAGGTCAATGAGATACCGGTTTCGGTGAATGACTCGATGCTGTCAGTGACTATCGACGCTGACCCATTTCGGACCGCTTTAAAGAAATCACCATTTGGCACGAGGCAGAGCCGTTGATCCCATGGGTTATAGGTCGGTGTGAAGTGTTTCTCGACATCAACGTTAGGGCCAACAAAAGCACGAACTCCCTGCAGCAACTTTCCCTTTACTGTTTCCGGGTCAGTACGAGTTTTCTTGTAAAAGAACTGTTGGAAAAAGGTGTTTTTGGCTCTGATCAGAGGGTGAGCAAGTCGTTGAGGAAGGAGACGTTTGATCTTTGTGGCGACCGGGTCGACGTCGGGTCGTGCGACCATCCAGGTAGGGGAGCGTTGCAGCATCGTGACGTGGTCGGAGTCACCAGCGATTGCAGGAACGATGGTTACAGCGGTCGCTCCCGAGCCGATGACGACCACACGCTTGCCTGAATAGTCGAGGTCCTCTGGCCAGTGCTGTGGATGAATGATGTCACCCGTAAAGCGTTCGCGGCCGGGAAATTCTGGGTCGTGACCGCCCCGGTAGCTGTAATAGCCCGAACACATGAAGAGGAAATTGCAGGTGAGGACGACGATTTCCGACTCGTTTATGAGGGCGTGAACAGTCCAGGTCGCTGAAGTCGAATCCCATTCAGCGCGTACCACCTTGTGGTGGAACCGGATAGTTGGCTCAATGTCGAATTCGGCCACGGTCTCACGTAGATAGGCCATGATTGATGGGCCATCGGCGATGGACTTCTCTGCCGTCCACGGCTTGAAAGAGTAGCCCAAGGTGTGCATGTCGCTATCGGAGCGAACTCCCGGGTAGCGGAAAAGATCCCATGTGCCGCCGATGTCTCTGCGTCCTTCAAGGATGGTGAAGGTGCGGTCGGGACAAAACTTTTTGAGGTGGTAGGCCGCGCCGATGCCAGAGATACCGGCCCCGACGACAATGACGTCATGGTGTTCAGCCCGCACTGAAGATGTCACTCGGGTTGTTGAATCGCCCATTTCTTGAGCGTAGTGGGAATGGTTTTTGCCTCCCGAGGTGGCCGACCTCGTCACCGGTCGCATGTTCCTGAAATGATCTCTTCCATGGAGTATCAACGTCTTGGAAACACCGGACTCGAAGTGTCACGGATCTGCCTTGGATGCATGAGCTACGGCCAATCAAACCTTGGCACGCACGAGTGGAGCTTGGATGAGGAAACGAGTCGCCCATTTTTTAAACAAGCCCTCGATCTCGGAATCAACTTTTTCGATACGGCAAACGTCTACTCTCTAGGGAGCAGCGAAGAGTATTTGGGTCGAGCCTTGCGCGACTTTGATGTGCCTCGATCAGACGTTGTGATCGCAACGAAGGTGAATGGCCGCATGCGCAAAGCGGCGAATGGTGCCGGCCTGTCACGCAAAGCGATCATGACCGAAATCGACGACAGTCTTCGCCGGTTAGGAACCGACTACATCGACCTCTATCAAATCCACCGCTGGGATCCGAAAACGCCGATTGAAGAGACAATGGAAACATTGAATGATCTCGTTCGGTCAGGCAAGGTTCGCTACCTCGGAGCATCGTCGATGTGGGCATGGCAATTCGCAACCGCTCAGCATGTTGCCGAACGTAACGGCTGGACCTTGTTTGTGAGCATGCAAAATCATTACAACTTGCTGATGCGAGAGGAAGAACGAGAGATGTTGCCCTATTGCGAAGCAACTGGTGTTGGTGTGATCCCTTGGAGTCCTTTGGCGCGCGGCCGATTAGCCCGAACATGGGAAACGTCAACTGGCCGCAGTGAAACCGACATATTCGGCAGCGGTCTCTACGGCCGTGATGTCACCGAGCAGTCCGACCGCGATGTTGTCTCCGCTGTCGCTGAGATCGCAGCAAATCGCGGAACATCGATGGCCCGGGTCGCTCTCGCATGGGTGTTATCAAACCCGACCGTGACCGCCCCGATAGTCGGAGCAACACGTGCATCACATCTCGATGACGCGGTTGCTGCGCTTGATATCGAATTGTCAGTGGATGAACTCGAACGTCTGACTAGCCCTTACATTCCGCATCAACCCGTGGGCTTCTGAGCAGAAGATAGTCCGCACCTGATGGTGCCTGAGGGGTGGGGTGGTCTAGCATTCACGGATTATGGCTTCAGAATCATCGTCCAGTCGGCGCGGTCAACTCATCTTCATTCTTGGCTCTGCGGTGCTCGTCGCAGTCGTCGCAGTGGTCATCGTGCTTGCGACAGGTGGCGGCTCTGAATCAACTGTTGAGCTCTCCGAGAATGGCCCAATTACTGTAGTTGGCGACCTACTTCCTGCATTCGAGGGTGACACCGCAACCGATACCGGCGCGGGTCTCACGGCGCCGATTCTTGAAGGTCAGTCATTCGATGGAACCGCTGTTGTTGTTGAGCCCGGTTCACCCACTCTTCTGGTGTTCTTGGCGCACTGGTGCCCACATTGCCAGGCTGAAGTCCCAGATCTTGTCGAGTGGGCAGAAAGTCTCTCCGTTCCGCAAGGTCTGAACGTTGTTGGCGTGGCCACCGCTTCGGCCTCTGACCGTCCGAATTACCCGCCTTCAGAATGGCTCCTGCGAGAGCGTTGGCCGTTCCTTGTCATCGCTGATGATGAGGTGGCGACTGCGGCGCAGGCATTCGGTACCACCGGATATCCGTACCTCGTCATGCTTGATGCCTCCGGAAGGGTGCAATGGCGACACAGTGGTGAGCTTGCCGAGGGGCAACTCGAGCAGTATCTCGACGTTGCGCTTAATCAGTAGCCGACTGAAGGAACACGAACTTGATGTCAGGTGGCAAACACTTGGTCGTCGTGCGAGAAGGCTTTGAATTCCAGAGCATTGCCTGATGGATCGAATAAGAACATTGTCCATTGCTCGCCGGGTTCACCCTCAAACCGCACATATGGTTCAATCGCAAACGTGCATGATGCGTTTCGCAGAGTCTCGGCCAGTGCGTGAAACGTTGGGGGGTCAAGAATGACACCGAAGTGTGGTACGGGTACTTTGTGTCCGTCAACAGAGTTAAAGAGGTCAATTCCTGACCCTTCTTGAAGGTGGGTCACTACTTGGTGACCAAACATGTTCCAATCGATCCAAGTATCCGCACTTCGGCCGCGTGGGCAGCCAAGAATCCCGCCATAAAAAGCGGCGGTCTCTTCGAGATTACGGACAGGAATTGCGAGATGGAAACGGGGACGGTTCATTGGTTCCTTGTCAGAACTCGTGATCTCAGTTGCGATGGTGTTTCGGCAACGATTCACATCGTGAAACGCAGATTGCGAGCTGCTCGCTCACCTAACTCTTGGTCGCCACTCCACGTGATGTGACCAGAGTCGATTCGGGATTGTGGATCAACTCGTCCGCAGGCGAGTAACGCAAAGGTCGTTGAATCAACAGTGATCGACGCCGAGGTCTCGTCTAAATCATCGACAAGGCCTGCACGCCCAGCTACCCGAACGGTGATATTCCCGGCCACAGGTCCGGTGAGATGGACCCGAAGTGAGCTGCCATCTGGAACACCAACTCGCTTACCTGCGATATAGGGCATCGACATTCTGATCTCGTCAATCGACCGCTCTGCAGCAGGGCCACCTTCATGCCCCGGCAGTCCCAGCGGTGTTCGAATGTCTTGCTCGTGAACCCAGAAATCGAATACCCGGACATTCATAAAACGTCCATACGTTCCAGGACCGACCGGGGTCATGACCGGCGTCGCGAAGTCATCTTCAGACATCTCGGAGAGTTGCGTGCTGCGCGCAGCGGTCACCGACGCAAACTTTTCGGTGAGTTGAGCACCCGAGAGCGACGACATTGCTTCGGTGAAGCCTGCAATTTCCTCAAAGGGGAGGCGCTCAGCGAATTCAAGTGGCTGTCGGTCGAGCAACATCTCTTCGACGGAGATGAGGTGCATGACAACGCCAGCGATATCCCATTCGGGGCATAGCGACTGAGTTGACCATTGTTCGTCTGAAAGTTCGCTCAATAGGCCGTGCAACGAGGACCAGCAGAGATCGAGGCCGTGAAGCGAGGGGTGCGTCACGACGCGGCCGCCTCATTGTTTGATGAGCCGATGGGTACCACTTTCCCACGGTTGATCGATACCCAATCTCGGGCCTCGATATACGGACGGAATGTCGTTGCAATCGAGCGCTCATCGACGTCGGTTTTTGGATGCTGCAACTCATAAAGGTGGGGAAATTCGGCCCATAGCGACACCGCTTCCCAGAGTCGTACGGCAGCCGCCCCGCTTGGAGGATCGAGAAGCACAGGCCCAAATAAGCAGTGGCCATCTAGATACAGCGTGGGCACGCCATACCCACCTGAGGCAATAACCCGATCGTGGTCGCTTCGAACTTCATCGTGAGTTGACTTGTCAGCAATAGCGGCATCAACAATCGATGGTTCGAGCCCAATTTCTTCGAGGAGGTGACGAGCGACATCTGGTTCGTGAGGTTTGTGGCCATCGACATGAAGTGCCCTGCCTGCCCGCGCATACCAACGATCAAGATCATCCATTGACGTGCGGCGGAGATAGGCGCCGATCCGCATCATGGACCAGCCATACGACCACTCACGTTCCCACGGGTGCTTCTTACCTTCGCGAAGGTTCACTTCTTCAAGACTGAAGAACTTCCAGTTGATCGTGAGACCAGTTTGCTCTCTCACCGAGCGAATCCACAGTGAGGTTTGGTACGCCCACGGGCACATGACATCGAAATGAAAGTCAACGCTGTTTGCTGTTTCCATATGGCGACACTAGGCGCAGAAGGAAACGTCCATGGTGTCGAAACAGGTCGTCGCCGAATGAAAACGCAGTTGTTGTACAATTTGTTAAGCAGCATTCAGGAGGGGGACAAATGGGTGCATCACAACAACTAGAGCTCGCGGACCGACTTGCCAATCTCGGCACAGAGACAGCGTTCGCGGTCTCAAAAGCAGCAACCGAATGGGCCGCCGCTGGAAACGAAGTGTTCCCGTTCCATCTTGGAGATATTGACCTTGCGACACCGCGCAACATCATCGAAGCGATGCGCGATGCAATCGACGCAGGGCACACCGGGTACTGCGCTGGTGCCGGAATTGAGCCGCTACGCGCTGCTCTCGCCGACGACATCGGCATGGCTCGAGGGCTTCAATTCGGTCCGGAGCAGATTGCTGTTCAACCCGGCGGAAAACCCGTTATCACGAAGTTCATTCAGACACTGATGAACCGAGGAGACGGTGTGCTCTTCCCAAACCCTGGCTACCCCATTTATGAAAGCCAGGTTGAATATTTTGGTGGAACGCCGTTGCCGTACGGGTACTCGATGACGCCAGCCGGGTTCGAGATCGATATGGCTCGCATCGAAGAGCAGGCCTCAAACGCACGACTGCTCATTTATAACAATCTTCAAAATCCACTCGGTTGTGAAAGCAGTCGAGAAGAAATGGAACGAATCGCTCAACTTGCAGTCAGACACAACCTTTGGGTGCTCTCAGATGAGGCCTACTTCGAAATGAGGTACTCAGGGTCATCAACATCGATCGCTTCGTTGCCAGGAATGAGCGAGCGAACCGTCATCTTGTACACCTTCTCAAAACGGTTTGCGATGACGGGATGGCGACTCGGATGCGCAGCAGGCCCAACGCAGGTCATCGAAGCAATAGCAAAACTGAATACAAATGACGAGAGTTGCACCACTCACTTCATTCAACACGCAGGAATCGCAGCGCTCCATGACCCATCGGGCTCATTCGCATTGCTTGAAGAATTGCGGCGCCGACGAGACGCAACCGCGAGAGGTCTTGCCGACGTACCCGGCATCGAGTTCGCAGTTCCTGAAGCAACCTTTTATCTCTTTCCCCGAGTGGCGGAGGCCATGGAGCGTGTCGGCCACACAGACGTTGGTGAGTTCGCGACCGCAGCACTTAAGGAAACAGGAATGTCATTTTGCACACGGCACCACTTTGGTCGATCACTCCCCGGCGAAGACGATCGATTTATTCGGCTTGCGTATTCCGGAATTGGTGAAGAGCGCATTGAACGCGGACTCGAACGATTTGCTGAATGGATCGACAAAGGGGCGAAATGACAAACCCACGCATTGTCGTCACGGGGAAAATCCCTGAGCCCGGTGTTGAGGTACTGAATACCATCGGTGAGGTTTGGGCCTGGACCGACGACGAGCCGATTCCGCGCGATATACGTGACGAGCAACTTGCAACCGCAGATGCAGTGGTCACGCTTCTCACTGACACCGTTGACGAGGCATTTCTCGATGCCGCTCCCCAGCTCAAAATCGTCGCCAATGTTGCGGTGGGCTACAACAACATTGATGTCGGGTTATGCCAAGCCCGAGGTGTGACGGTTACCAACACGCCGGGGGTGCTCACCGACGCAACTGCAGATCTCGCCATGGGCCTGCTTCTCATGGTGACTCGCCGTCTTGGAGAGGGAGAGCGCCTCATCAGGTCAGAAACCCCTTGGAAATGGGGAATGTTCATGATGCTCGGCACCGGGTTGCAAGGTCGTCAACTCGGAATCATTGGCATGGGCGGAATTGGGCAAGCGCTCGCTCAACGGGCTCGCGCGTTTGGAATGGAGATCGTGTACCACAACCGGAGCGCCGTGGCCCCCGATATCGAAGCAGCCCTCGATGCCCGCCGCTGTAATCTTGATGAGCTGCTCGCAACATCTGATGTCGTGTCATTGAATTGCCCGTATAGCGAGCAAACGCATCACCTCATCGATGCATACGCGTTGAGTGCAATGCGAAATGATGCAGTGCTCGTCAACACTGCCCGAGGGCCGATCGTCGATGAAAGCGCCCTCGTTGAAGCGTTATCGAACGGCGAGATTGGAGCAGTTGCGCTCGACGTGTTTGAACATGAACCTAAAGTTCACCCCGGGCTGTTGGGCCTCGACAACGCCGTCCTGGTTCCCCATCTCGGATCGGCAACAGTCGAAACTCGAACAGCCATGGCGACGCTCGCTGCTCGAAATGTGGTCGGATTCTTTGGTGGAAGTGGTCCGGCGACTCCTGTGACCTGACACAGTTCTGCTGCGACTTGCTCATTAGTCTCAGGTCATGAGCGGAAACTACATCCCGAGTACATGGCAATGGGTTGCTGATCAAGTCGCAGAATATGAGGCCTCGGGTGGCACCCGAGCGAACACGCTGCGAGATACAGGTATCCCCGTCATCATCGTGACAATGAAAGGGGTTAAGACCGGCGCAACGCGAAAGATTGCTCTTATGAGGGTTGAGCACGAGGGTTGCTATTCACTGATTGCCTCACAAGGCGGCGCACCAACCCACCCGGGCTGGTATTACAACCTGCTCGCTGACCAGTCGGTGACTATTCAAGATGGTCCTGAACCTTCCGCGTTTACCGTGAGAGAAATCAGTGGCGAGGAGCGCTCCATCTGGTGGGAACGCTCGGCCGCAGTCTTTGCACCATTTCTTGAGTATGAAACAAAGGCCGCAGAGGCGGGCCGTGTCATTCCGGTATTTGTTGCTGAGCCGGCGAACTAACTCAGCACGCCGTTGCTAACCAAGCAATTCGAGGGCGGCGTTGAACGTCGCACTTGGACGCATTGCAGTGCTGGCAAGGTCATCGTTAGGGCGGTAGTAGCCGCCGACATCACACGGTGATCCTTGGACCGCACCGAGCTCCGCGACAATATCACCCTCACCCGAGGTCAGCGCTTCGGCGACTGGAGCAAATGCTGCAGCGAGGTGGGCATCGTCGGTCTGTGCCGCAAGAGCTTGCGCCCAATACATTGCGAGGTAGAAGTGGCTGCCGCGGTTATCGAGGCCGCCTACCCGACGAGCTGGGCTGCGATCATGTTCGAGAACTTGGCCGGTTGCGGCATCAAGAGTTGATGCGAGAACCCCAGCCTTTGCATTGCCTGTGACTGATGCAAGGTGCTCAAACGACACCGCTAAGGCGAGAAACTCACCGAGTGAATCCCAACGCAGGTAATTTTCGGCTTCGAACTGTTGCACATGTTTTGGTGCCGACCCACCTGCCCCGGTCTCAAAGAGCCCGCCACCGCTCATCAGCGGGACGATCGAGAGCATCTTGGCGCTCGTGCCTAGTTCAAGAATTGGGAAGAGGTCGGTGAGATAGTCGCGGAGGACGTTGCCGGTGACGGAGATCGTGTCTTCTCCGCGGCGAATTCGATCGACGGAGAACTTCGTGGCCTCAACCGGTGACATGATCTCGATCTGGAGGCTGTCGGTGTCATGATCGTTTAGATAACTGCGAACTTTGGCAATCAACTCACGGTCGTGAGCACGTGACTCGTTGAGCCAAAACACGGCAGGAGCACCTGTGGCACGAGCCCGGCCAACTGCAAGCTTCACCCAATCACGAATTGGCAAATCTTTCACCGTGCACATCCGCCAGATATCACCGGCATTGACCTGATGTGACATCAACACTGTGCCCGATGCGTCAACAACCCGAACAGTCCCGGCTGATGCGATTTCAAATGTCTTGTCGTGTGAGCCGTATTCCTCGGCTTTCTGGGCCATGAGCCCGACATTTGGCACCGAGCCCATCGTTGATGGGTCGTACGCACCATTTTCACGACAGTCATCGATGACAACTTGATACACGCCAGCATAACTAGAGTCAGGAATGACCGCCTTAGCATCCTGCTGCTCGCCGTCGCTGTTCCACATCTGGCCCGACGTGCGGATCATTGCCGGCATCGAGGCATCGACGATGACGTCACTTGGCACGTGCAGGTTAGTAATGCCTCTGTCGGAGTCAACCATGGCTAGTGCAGGACCATTTGCAATACCGGCAGCAATCGACGCCTCGATCTGCAATCGTTCGTCAGGTGACACATTCTCGAGTGCACTCAGCACAGATCCGAGACCGTTATTTGGGTTGGCTCCGGCGCCATGAAGAACGTCACCGAAATCAGAGAATGTCTCGGAGAAAAAGGCTCGCACTGCGTGACCGAAAATAATGGGGTCGGAGACCTTCATCATCGTTGCCTTCATGTGCAATGAGAACAGCACGCCAGAGGAGCGGGCATCTTCGATTTGTGCATCAAGGAATGCCCGAAGTTCGGCAACATCCATAAAGGTGCTGTCGACGATTTCTCCTGCAAGCACCGGAACAGATTCTTTAAGGATCGACACGGTTCCATCGATTGCCTCGTGCTCAATACGAAGTGACGTATCGGCTGCAATCGTGACCGACTGCTCGTTCGACCGGAAATCACCTGCCGGCATCGTCGCAACATGACTTTCTGACCCAGGAGTCCATGCACCCATCGAATGCGGGTGGCTTCGGGCGTATTCCTTTACTGCGTTCGGTGCCCGTCGATCTGAGTTTCCTTCACGCAGAACCGGGTTCACCGCTGATCCTTTCACCCGATCAAAACGCGCCCGAATGTCGTGCTCTTCATCTGTTACCGGATTGTCGGGATGATCAGGGATGTCGTAACCTTTCGCCTGTAGCTCCGCAACCGCCGCCTTCAACTGTGGAACCGAAGCAGAGATATTCGGCAGTTTGATGATGTTGGCGGTGCGATCTGCGGTGAGTTCGCCGAGGAGCCCAAGGTGATCAGGAATTCGTTGCTCTTCGGTCAGCCGCTCGGGAAAAACCGCGATGATACGACCCGATAGTGAAATATCTGATGAGGTCACCCCGATTCCTGCCACACGTGCGTATGCCCTAACAACTGGCAACAACGAATATGTCGCAAGGGCAGGTGCCTCATCGGTGAAGGTGTAATCAATAGCAGCCGATTGGTCAGACATGTTGCGGAATCTCCAGTTGTCAGGGGTTAGGGGGCGACGCACGTTTGGTGCCACCCGAAAGCGAATCAGTTGTAGTCGAGGTTAGCGGAGCAGTTGGTGGTGGTGTCGGGGTGGGGTTGCGCTGTGAGGTGACAATGACTGAGAGGGCAACGACCACCAGTCCGATAGCTCCAAGTTGAATTGCAGTGAGCGCCTCGTCGAGGGCGATCCAGGCGATGAGCGATGAGACAATCGGGATCAGCAATGTAAGCGTTGACCCAATCCACAACGGGATACGGGTCAGAGACCAGTTCATGAGCGAGTGGCCGAATAATCCACCGATGATGACGAGGGCCAAGAGCACTGCCCATTGATTACCGTTCGGAATTGACATGTCTTGGCCGGCCGCAAACCCGACCGGGAGTGCCACTAAAGCCGTCCAGAACCCGGTGCCAAGTGTGTATTCGGTTGAGGTCAGTACACCCGCCGATCGCTTTGACATCACGATGTAGCCGGTCCACGCAAAGAGAGCTCCGAGCGCAGCAAGGTCGCCGGCGCCGTTCCACTCAGGGTTTCCCGACGACTGGGTGATGACCACCACAACGCCAGCGATTGCAACGAAAGCGGCAATGATCTCCTGAAGTCGAACTCGTTCGCCAAAGAAACGTGTTGCGATCGCTAGCACGATGATGGGCTGCATCGCACCGATTGTGGTGGCGTTAACAATGGTGGTGGTCTTCACTGCAGTAAAGAACAGGACAACATCGATGCCGAGCGAGATGCCGCCTGCCGCGGAATGTTTGAGAACCCTCAGCGTGGGCTTGTTGCCTCGCAGTCGCATCACGAGAAGGATCGCAAACGAGTACACCGTGAATCGATAGAACGAAATTGCAACCGGATCGAGGTCGAGCGCTTTGACGATAACTCCCGATGACCCCCATGCCGAGACCGCTATCGCTGCTCCGAAGAGTCCGAGACTGAGAGTCTGCGATGACATTAAAGATTCGTTGGTATTAGATGGCACCCGGGCAGGTTACGCGCCAACAGCCTCGGGGCAAGCGATGGGGCTTATGAATCGAGTTCAGCAAACGCTGACCTGATGCCCAGCAACAAGTCGGGGTACTCCTCAAGTGCAGGAAAGTCAAATTCATCCTGGACGCGCTGGGGCGCCCGAAACAGGAATCCGGCGTGAGCTGCACCGAGCATTGTCGTGTCGTTATATGAATCGCCGGCCGCAACGACTGTGAATTCGAGGGATCGTAACGCCTCGACTGCTCGACGTTTTTGGTCGTCGATGCGAAGCCGGTAATCGGTGATCTTGTCCGCATCTGTAATGAGCTGATGGCACCAGATCGAGGGCCATCCGAGCTGTTTCATCAAAGGTTGAGCGAACTGTTCAAATGTGTCCGACAAGATCAACACTTGAACTTCAGACCGCAACTCGTCGAGAAACTCTTTCGCCCCATCAAGGGGGAAAAGCGTCGAAATGACGTCTTGGATCATGGACATTGTGAGGCCGTGGTCATTAAGGATGCTGAGACGCTGCTGCATCAATATGTCGTAGTCGGGTTCATCTCGGGTGGTCCGACGGAGCTCGTCGATCCCGGTGCGCTCGGCAAACGCAACCCATATCTCAGGGATAAGCACACCCTCCAAGTCAAGGGTGACAATACGCTGACGATGTTGTGTCATGGCAGCAGCGTAGAGTCAGCCGGCCGTGCTGCCCCAGACGTCCCACGTGGGGCAACCCAGCGCACCCGGCGCAGCAATACAGTGTGCTCGATAGTGACCTCGGCACCGATCGGTGCTGCCGCTCGCGCATCGACAACGAACGTTTGCGTCGTTCCTGATGTCGAATGTTCAACGGTCATCTCAACAATTGCTACCCCGTCATGACCTGCTCCAGTGAGAAACGCCCTTAATTTTTGCGGTGCGGTCCGTTCCTCGGGGAGACGGACGTCGATGACGACCCCCTCAACCGAACTCCTCGCAAATAGATCGATGAAGCCAATCACGGCAAGACAGATACCTCCCACCAACGAAATGAGTGCGGCCTGCCGGCCGATTGACAGCAATCGCTCGGGGTTACTGACCCCTGAACTCGCGTTCTGGAGGAGCGAGGCGTACCACTCGCTCAATGCAACACGCTCGAGGAGCCACCGAACGGCAACGCCGACGAGAGCAGCCGAAAATCCGCCCATGAGGGCTGAGCGTGGGCGAGCACCCTCTCCGGGTCGCCAATCGCGGCGCACGCGAACGAGCCGAAATGATCCGCTGTAGTCAGACCACATAAAGGGCTCGCGGCGAGAAGAAAAGAGAGGCACCTGACGGGCGACTCTGGTCGGCAGCCCCACAGCAGCAGCAAGTGCGATATCAGAGGAGTCACCGAGACCGTGGGTTACGTCGACAGTGTCTGCCAATTGGTCGCGTTGATGCGCAAGTCGAAGGACGAGTTGACGACCGGCGCCCGTCAGCGTGTCAGAGCGCTCAATACTTGTGCGCAGTGCATCGAGTGCGATTCGAGCGGCGGCAATTCCGAGCGCTAGCCACCAAAGGCTAAGCGTGAGTGGGTCGAGCGATGAAAGGGCGGAAACAACTGATCGGACTCCGATTACAAGCCCCATCGCTCCGAAGAGTCCTGCAACACCAGTAATTCCGAGTAGCAGCCCAAGAGATGACCTAGCTTCACTGATGCCGGCGTCTCTGGCACGATTAGCTACTGCCCGCCGGTACCGCAGCCACCACAACATTTGTGGTGGATGATGAGCCAGTGTTCCACTGTCGACAACCTCAGACCCCTCACCACTTCGACTCATTCGTGTGTGCAGCATGTCAACAAGCAATGCGTCATCGCTTGCGAGGTTGAGCGGCTCACCGATCGAGATCCACGCTCCATCAGTATCCGTTCGAGCGGCAAGTGCACCAGACGTCACTAGTTCGGCAATTGCGGCTGAAGCAGCATGATCGGGGAGATAGCAGGCGCCACCATCTGCCCCTGAAAGAGCGTAGGCGGCGATAACACTCGGGCAGTCTTTGAGATCAGGTATGTCATCGGCGTCTTGTGACGAAATGCCCTGGAACACCTTGTCATTTGCCGTGAGCCACCAGAGCATCCGCAGAAGAAGCAGCCCAACCGCAATCACCCAAAGCAAAGCGTCAGGCATCATTTGGTGACGTCACCGTCATTCCGCATCCACACGGTCCGTTGTGGGAACGGAATCTCGATGTGATTTCGATCAAAGACGGCCTTCACATGCTCGCGAACAGCACGCTGAATTGACCACTGATCGCCTGGGTCAACCTTGATCGTGACGCGAAGAGTGATGCCGTCGGCTCCAAGCGATTCAACTCCAAGCACGGTTGGTGGCTCAAGCACCGACTCGGTGAACTCCTCTCGAGTACAGACCTCGCTCACCGCTTCTTGAAGAATCTCTCTTACTTCTGCTAGGTCACTGTCATAGGCAACGTCAATATCAATCACCGCAACCGACCACAGTTGGCTGAGGTTTCCAACCCGCGACACTTGGCCGTTTGGAACATGCCACACCGTGCCGTTCAGCGATCGGAGCACTGTGGTGCGAAGGGTGACCTCTTCAACCACACCAACCGCTTCGCCAAGATCAATGACGTCACCAATTCCGTACTGGTCCTCCAACAACATAAAGAGTCCAGCGATACAGTCTTGAACGAGGCTTTGTGCGCCGAAACCAAGCGCAACGCCTGCAATTCCGGCGCCAGCGATAAGCGGACCGAGGTTGATTCCGATCGTCCCGAGCGCAGTTGTGAAGCCGATGCTCCACACCACCACTGACACTGCGGAGCCAAGAACATTTGAAATTGAAAGTGCACGGGCCTGTCGACGCTCAGCGATGAGAGGGTCTTCAGATTCAATGAGGCCTGTGACTGGCACGCCGAGACGATCGAGTCTTTGAAATGTTGATGATCGGTCAGCGGTCACGATGTGAGTGACGATCTTCCGGATTGAGCGGCGAGTAATTTTTGAAAGTAACCATGCTCCGAGAATGACCGCTAAAAATCGGATGGGCCGATCGAGGAACCACTCAGCGAATTGTGCAAGCCGGTCGCTACCACCAGAAATGTCATAGACCCACGTGCAGATCGCGCTGCCATCTGGGCACGCAGCGTCAACGTCGGCGGGAAGTAGGACGTTCGAAACGTTTATCACGCCTTCGACCATAGTTTGACGGTTAACCTTTCGGAGCGCACATGTAAGTAACGCAGAAAAAGCGAGTCGGAAATCACGACCGCTGCTGAGAGACCAAGTGATGAGTGACAAACCAGTGATCGGAGTCGTGGGTGTTGGCTATGTCGGCCTGACCACGGGTGCATGCCTCAGCCGCCTTGGGCACACAGTCGTCTGCGGCGACGTTGATGAAGAGAAAATCAACCGGTTACGCAACGGTGAGATTCCAATTGTCGAGGAGGGCCTCACCGAAATCGTCAATGAAGGAATCATGGCTGGGCGACTCGATTTTGTTGTTGGGGCAACTGAGGTTGGAGAGCGTTGCGACATTGTGTTCCTATGCGTGCCGACACCCCAGGACAGTGACGGCTCCGCCGACCTTTCATTTATCAAAGCGGCAAGCGCAGAGATCGGCCCAGCACTCCGAAAGGCTGCCATTGTTGTGAATAAATCAACGGTTCCGGTAGGAACCACCATCGTTGTCGATGAAGTGATTCAGCGTGCCGACATCAAAGTCGTGTCAAACCCTGAGTTCCTCCGAGAGGGAACTGCGGTTAATGACTTTCTCCATCCTGACCGAGTGGTGGTTGGTGGTGACGATCGTGGCGCAGCGGAGAAGGTCGCCGCACTGTACTCATCGATTGAAACCGAGGTCATCATCACAGATGCAGCCTCAGCAGAAACAATCAAATACGCAGCGAACGGATTTCTTGCAATGAAGATCTCATTTGTGAACTCAGTTGCTGCAATGTGCGAAGCCGTTGGTGCCGATGTCGTTGACGTTGTCGAGGGAATCGGCTCTGATCGACGTATCGGACGTGAGTTTTTGCAACCGGGACCCGGATGGGGCGGTAGTTGCTTTCCAAAAGACTCTCATTCGTTAGTTCATTTAGCCGAAACTCATGGCTACGGCTTTTCGATGATGCGCAGTGTCATTTCAGTGAACCATGAGCAGCGCGAACGGATGGTTCGAAAAGTTCAGCGTGCAGCCGGCACGAATGACCTCAATGGAATGAGAATCTCGGTGCTCGGCTTAACTTTTAAAGCGGGCACTGATGATTTACGAGATTCGCCAAGCCTTGCGGTTATCGGTCGTCTTCGAGAACTTGGGGCAACGGTGATGGCATACGACCCGACGACGACAGGAACGCTTAGCCGGACACAAGACTCGTTCCTCTCAGGAATCAACGTTAAACAGTCAGTCGATGAGGCAATGAGAGAGGGGGATGTGCTCGTGATTCTCACCGAATGGCCAGAGTTCAGGTCTCTCGACTTCGAACGCGTAAAGGAATTGTTGTCAGGTTCGGCCATTGTCGACACGCGCAACCTTCTTGACCCGCAGTCTGTGCGAGCGGCGGGCCTCGATTACGACGGTGTTGGGCGTAAGGCATGACAGCGCTTCCACGAGTTTGCTGATGTCATTGCCCAAGTGATCGACGGTGAACTTTGGATTTCGTATTTTCCGCTGCCGTAAGATGCCCCGAAAGTCCGTTGCCCGACATTACTCGTGGGACGGAGTTGCCCGGATGGGAGCCGTAGGTTTAATTGGTAGGAGTCATCAGACTTATGGTTGGGTTATTACCCGAAACTATTTCAGCAAAAGGGTGATCAAACTTCTATAGTGCTTGAATGTGCCTTTGAGTCGTCTGATCCATAACCGGGTGGCTCGCTCTGTTCGTCCTGATGTGTTTTCTCAACGGCGAGACGAATTCCGGTCAATTGTCCGACGATCCCGCGAGGTCGTACTTCTCGCTGCGGCAACGGGAATCGCAACCGGTCTGTTTGTGCGAGGTCTCGATGTTGCAGTGCATGCGGTCTATGACCGTCTGATTGAGGCACCACTGTGGATACTGCTCACCGCTCCCGTAAGCGGCCTTCTCGTAGCTGCTTTGTCGCTTCGGTACATCGGTGGCGGTATCTCGGGATCGACATCAGATGAGTACCTGCACTCGTTCCATGACTCCCAGTACCGCCTTGGGCTTCGCGCACTGGTGGCACGAAGCGTCGCGGCTGTTGCCTCGCTTGGGACCGGTGGCTCGCTCGGACTTGAAGGTCCGTCGTTATACGGCGGGTCTACGCTCGGCTCACAGATTCAGCGCCGGCTTCCCGCACCGTTCCGAGGTAGCGATCACCGAACCCTTCTCGTCGCAGGTGCTGCCGCAGGTGTTGCCGCCATTTTTAAGGCGCCAGCGACGGGAGCTATTTTCGCGCTTGAAGTTCCGTATCGAGACGACCTTGCGAGACGCATGTTGCTTCCAGCTCTTGTTGCAAGCGCCACTGGTTACTTCACCTTCGTATCGTTGAGCGACACCACACCGCTTCTAGGCGGAACGATCATCCCCGTTCCACAGTTCGAGGTCCGAGACCTATTCGGTGCCCTCGCCATTGGTGTGGCCTGTGCGATCGGCGCCCGGGCATTTGCAAAATTAATCAGATTGGCAAAAGCGTTTTCAGTGCGCTCGTTTCCAATCAGAATCGTGTCGGCATCGTTAACTCTTATTGGCTTGGTGCTGCTGTCACGTCAGCTCACGGGTTTACCCTTAAGCCTCGGTGCTGGCTACGAAGTCCTCGAAGGCTGGCTGTTCATTGAGGCGGATATCGCTCTTTGGTTATTGATTGCAGTGTTCATCATTCGATCATTTGCCTCCGCAGCAACTCTGGTTGGAGGTGGCGTCGGTGGAGTCTTTATTCCTCTTGTTGTCGGCGGAGCAATCGTCGGACGAGCAGTCGGGGAGGTCGTTCACCCTGAACGATTCTCCTTGTACACGCTGATTGGGATCGCAGCGTTTCTCGGGGCCGGTTATCGCGTTCCGCTTGCTGCGGTGATGTTCGTCGCCGAATCAACAGGGCGCCCAAACTTCATTGTGCCTGCGCTCTTCGCTGCGGTTGCCGCTGAGTTGGTGATGGGGGAACAGTCGATTACTGCCTTCCAACGCCGACCTGGCCAAATATGATGTCTAGACGTACCCGGTTGACACGGCCGAGTCGGTCAGATTGTCAGGCGACTGACAAACTCAGGGCATGACCACGGACCAAAACGTTGCAATCACCGCAGAGATGCAGGGCACCGTCGTGACGTGGGAGGTCACGACGGGGACTCCTGTTCGACAGGGCCAGGTGCTCGGACTGATGGAATCGATGAAACTTCATCACGAGATCGTCGCCCCAACCCAAGGCGTGCTAGCCGCTGTTGCAGTCGAAGTGGGGTCGACGGTAAGGCCGGGCGATGTCATCGCCTCAATTAACGCGAGTAGCGAGATACAAGACGGCGCAGAAGAAGCCGCCGAGGCGGTCTCAGCATCCGGGCCGCTGGGACTTGACCGACCTGACCTGTCAGAGGTGGTCGAGCGGCACGCAATAGGCCTCGATTCGGCGCGCCCTAGAGCGGTGCAACGTCGGAGGGAGCGCGGACATCGCACCGCCCGTGAAAACGTCGAGGATCTCATCGACGAGGGTTCCCTCGTCGAGTATGGTCCACTCGTTCTCGCTGCCCAGCGAAAACGTCGAGAACTTGACGACCTCATTGAAAACACACCCGCCGACGGTTTGGTCGGAGGTATCGCCTCAGTGAATGGTGACCAGTTCAAGGGCCGTGGTGCGCAGTGCGTCGTGATGTCGTACGACTATTCGGTGCTAGCTGGGACGCAAGGGCATCAGAACCACCGGAAGAAAGATCGACTCTTCGAACTCGCTGAAGAACTGCGCCTACCGGTCGTGTTTTTTACCGAAGGTGGGGGTGGGCGCCCAGGTGATACCGACACCGGTGGGGTCACCGGGCTCGATTGCTATGCGTTTTTGTGGTGGGGACAACTTTCAGGAACAGTGCCGATGGTGGGTGTGAATTCGGGATATTGCTTTGCTGGAAATGCGGCAATCCTCGGCTGCTGTGATGTAGTCATTGCAACACGGGACTCAAATATTGGCATGGGTGGGCCCGCAATGATTGAGGGCGGTGGGCTTGGCGTATATGAGCCCAAAGAGATCGGGCCGACCTCGGTGCAGTCAGCAAACGGTGTGATCGACATCCTCGTCGAAGATGAGGCTGAGGCGGTCGAGGTGGCGCGGAAGTACCTCTCATACTTTCAGGGCGCGCTCGATGACTGGTCATGCAGCGACCAAACGGAGCTCAGAGATGTGATTCCCGTTGATCGTCTTCGTGCATATGACGTGCGGAGTGTTATAGACGGGATGTTCGACGATGACAGCGTGCTCGAGATTCGCAAGGACTTCGGTGTCGGCATGATTACCGCCCTCGCGCGAGTTGAAGGCCGACCTGTTGGTGTTATTGCAAACAATCCTGCACACCTTGCGGGCGCGATCGATTCCGATGGTGCGGATAAGGCAGCTCGGTTCATGCAGTTATGTGACGCTCACGGTTTGCCAATCATCACCTTGATCGATACACCGGGGATGATGGTTGGCCCCGATGTGGAACAGACTGCGTTGGTGCGACATTGCAGTCGATTGTTCGTCACCGGTGCAAATGTGACAGTGCCAGTGATTTCGGTGGTCTTGAGAAAGTCATACGGCTTGGGAGCTCAGGCGATGATGGGGGGAAGCACGAAAGCCCCGCTTGCATGTCTTGCATGGCCAACCGGCGAGTTTGGCGGCATGGGTCTCGAAGGGTATGTTCGCCTGGGTTACCGAAAAGAGCTTGAAGCAGCAGGTTCTCCTGAAGAAGAAGAGCAGCTATTTCGACAGCTCGTCGATCGTCTCTACGAGCACGGGAAGGCGCTCAGCATCGCCACTTGGTTCGAAATTGATGATGTCATCGACCCGGCGGATACGCGTCGCTGGTTGTCAACGCTCCTTCGTTCGGTTCCACCTCGAGATCGCACGAGCCCGACTCGGCCCCAAGTCGATACTTGGTGATCTCGCCGGTTACCGGCGGTGACTTATTAGTGTTGGAAGACGAAATTTGATTGCTTGACGGCACCCATCGTCGCCGAAGATGCGAGTGAGTAACGGTGACCTGGATAGAGAATGACATCGTCGGGAACCGTTGACAGCATTCGAAGACTTTCCATCATGGCTGACGCATCAGATCCCGGAAGGTCGGTGCGACCGCAACCGTCCAGGAAGAGGGTGTCTCCTGCGACTAGACGGCCGTCAACGAGAAAACACTGACTCCCTGGCGTGTGTCCTGGTGTGTGGACGAGAGTGACTGCGATGTCTCCGACAGCCAAAACATCGCCCGGTTCGTGGGCTACAAGTTGATCGGCGGTGACGTTTGCGGTGCGTTCCATCCACGGCACTTCGGCAGCTTGCACGTGAATCGGGCAGTCGATTCGCTCCAACAGTGCGGCGACCCCCTCGATGTCGTGACCCATGATTGACCCGCCGACATGGTCGGCGTGGTAGTGAGTCGCAAGGACACCTTCAACCGCCATTCCGTCGGCCTCGACAATGTCGACGAGATCATTGACATGCCACGCCGGGTCGACGAGCACACATGCTCCGGTTGCTCGGTCACCGATCGCATACGAAAAGTTGACCATCTGCGTCGCAAAGTCATTGCCGACGGCAAAGTCCCGACCGGAAAGCATTTGGCGGAAGTAGAAACGGTTGTCTTCCATTAGTTCGAGCGTACGCTTCAGAGCGTGGAAATGAGTGACTCAGCGGTGGTCGACACCGACCGCGTCAGGTATGGCGTCATCGGGACGGGGATGATGGGCGTTGAGCACATTGAAAACATCCTTCATTTCGACGGAATGAGGTTGGTGGTATCTGGGGTCGCTGCCCACCAGTCGATCGAATGTGGACGGCTGGTAGAGACGAGCGAGGTGGTTTGAGATGCGTGAGCAGATCGACCGGCTCGAAGAAGGCCAGCTGGTGTTAACCGGTGGCGGCGAAGGTGTGCGTGTCAGCGCAGAGCTCGCAACTGCATTTGTTGCGGGCGACAAGTTACTAATCTCGGGTGACAGTCTGCTGCACGTCCCCCATTATGAGGCTGAGATGGTGTCGGCCGCCGTTGAGTCGGCAGAGGATGCCTTTTCCGATCTCACCCAGTGCTCCGATGATGCGATCAGTTCATTCTTTCGCTCATTTGGATCTGCGCTCACGTCGACCGGCGTGAGAGAGCAGATCTTGGCGGCAAATGCAATCGACGTTGCCGATGCTCAACGACGTGGACGTTCGACGACGCGTCTTGAGGTCACCCAGAAGATGCTCGACGACATGGTTGCGGGTCTCGACATGTGGAGCGAGATTGGAATGCGGCGTGACGAAACCGTCGACATGATTCATCATGCGGGATGGGACATCGAAGTTCGTCGAGCACCGGTTGGTGTTGTTGGGTTCGTCTTCGAAGGTCGCCCCAATGTGTTTGCGGACGCAGCCGGAGTTATAAGGACGGGCAACGCTGCAGTTCTGCGAATCGGGTCTGATGCCCTGGGTACTGCGCAAGCCATGATGGCAAGTGCAGTGGTTCCCGCTTTAACTGCAGCCGGATTACCGGCATCGTCGATCGTGCTTATTGAGTCGCGTGCTCACGCAGCGGGTTGGGCGCTATTCGCTGATCGTCGGCTTGCGCTCGCAGTGGCCCGAGGGTCAGGCCCAGCAGTAGACCAGCTTGGGACTATTGCCCGCTCTGTCGGCACCCCGGTGAGTCTGCACGGAACGGGTGGCGCCTGGATGATTGTGCCGTCCACCGCAAGCCCAAGTTGGGTCGAACCTGCTGTTGCAGCCTCACTCGACCGGAAGGTCTGCAATACGTTGAATGTGTGTTGTATCGAGAGGTCAGCAGTCGATGAAATGCTTCCCGTCATAGTCCGAGCCGTTGCCTCAGCAGCCACTAAGCACGACGCAACGGGAATTATCCATGGCGATGAGGAGCTTCGGTCTCTCGTCACACAGAGTGCGGCAGCTGATCACATCCGCACCGAGCCCCTTCCCAAGTCGGGTCTTGGCCATGAGTTTGAATGGGAGAACGATCCTGAACTTTCGATCGTGCTTGTTGACTCGATCGAACATGCCGTCAAGTTATGCAATGAGTACAGCCCACGTTTCGTGGTGTCAGTGCTGACTGACGAGCCAGAATTGGTCGAGCGTGTGTATGCATCTGCCGAGGCTCCGTTTATAGGCAACGGTTTTACCCGTTGGGTCGATGGGCAGTATGCCCTCGGTCAACCAGAACTTGGGCTGTCGAATTGGCAGGGTGGTCGATTGCTCGGGCGAGGAGGCGTGCTGTCGGGGTCATCGGTGCACACGTTGCGCTTGCTCGCACGGTTTTCTGATCCGACGATTCGTCGTTGATCAGCGGCGGAGTAGTCCGTCGATAACACCGCCGAAGAACCGGCTTGTTTTGCCTTTGCGATGCTCGCTTAAATCTGCGAAACGTGCTGCAACCCGACCGGCATTAATGCCCATCCATCGAATCGGTTCGGGCTCCCATCGTCGGGAGAGCGGTCCAACCACGGGAAGGCGAAGCAAGTCGGAACGATCATGCTGGCCAGAGTCGTGCTCTCGTTCAGCTATGAGATCAGCGACGATACGTCCGAAAAGGTTTGTTGCGCTCACGCCGTCACCGACGTATCCGCCTGCGGTCACGACGCCATCGCTCCAATTCGCGTGAACTGAGCATGCCCAATTTCTCGGAATACCCAGTGGACCACCCCAGTGGTGTGTGATGCGCGCGTCTCGCACAGCAGGAAACAGGTCGACGAGCGCGGTACGGATTCGATTGCGCATGTTGGTGTTGGTATCGAATGTCGGGCGAATGGCCGACCCGAAATGGTATGGGGCTCCTCTTCCACCGAATGCGAGCCGGCCATCGGCCGTGCGTTGCCCATAGACGATGAGATGGCGGGTGTCGTCAAATGTGGGGCGGTTGGCGAGTCCGATCGTGTCCCAAATGTCGTCGGGCAGAGGCTCGGTAGCGATCATCATCGAGTAGAGCGGCACCATGTTGCGATGTTGGCCTTCGATGTCAGACGTGTAGCCCTCGGTGGCCTGGACGATGTACCTCGTCGAAATCGTTCCCTTGTCGGTGGTGACATTGCCACGCCCAAGGGCCGTCGCTCGGACCGGGGAGAGAATGCGTGCGCCATTGCGAACGACGGCGCGCCCGATGCCGTGGGTGAGTTTGGTCGGGTTCACTGAAATGCAATGTGGAGTGAACATTGCTCCAGCGAGTTCGGACATATTGCAGACTTCGCTCGCTGCAGCACCGTTGAGGAAGTGGTACTCATCGCCGAAGCCGAAGCGTTGGTATGTCGACACCTCGTGGGTAACTCGTTTGAGTTGCGGGGCAGAACGGGCAGCGGTGAAGGTTCCTCCGCGCTGTTCGGCGGCGTTTATGCTTTCGGTCGCAAGTACTCGTTGTATCTCATCCAAGGTGCTGTGCATCTCGGTTTGCAGTTGTTTTGCGGCGTCTCGGCCGTGTTCTCGCTCGACGCGTTGCAGTCCCATGGGAAGAAGCGCTGAGGCCCATCCACCATTTCGGCCGCTCGCGCCAAAGCCCACGCCCGCCGAGTCGATGATGACGATGTCGGCATCTGGGAGTTGTTGAGACAAGTAATAAGCAGACCAAAGTCCGGTTAGTCCCGCGCCAATGATGGTGATGTCAGCACGTATCGATGATTCGAGTGGCTCTTCGTCGCAGCGCTCACCGTCGGAGAGAGTGTCCTCCCAAAGCGAGTTGGGTCGTTGGATGCGTTTGTGGGTCGAAGACATCACAGGTGAGAATTTAGTTGTCGCCGGGTGGTCCTAGTTATGCCGGTATCACTCCATCGCAACGAGGGCGGCGTTGTCGATAAGTCGCACACCGCCAAACCACGCTGCAACCAGTAGTTGGGTGTCGCGACTGAGATCGGCTAATGGCTCCAGCGTCGAGCGGTCGACCACGGCGACATAATCGATCGCGCCACCAGCTTGCTGAATATCGGTGGTTACCTGCTCAATGATGTCGCTCGGCGAACCTGTGCTGGTCGAGCGATCGAGAACCCGATCGATTGCCTGTTTGATCGAGGTGGCTTGGGCTCTTGAATCGGGAGTGAGGTGGACATTCCGGCTCGACATTGCGAGCCCGTCCTCCTCTCGAACTGTAGGTTCGCCGACCACGGTGACCGGCAAGCCAAGATCTCGAACGACATGTTGGATGACAGCAAGTTGTTGGAAATCTTTTTCACCAAAGACTGCGATATGAGGTTGAACTGCGGTCAAGAGTTTTGTCACCACCGTCGCAACTCCCGCAAAATGACCAGGTCGATGTTCACCTTCCCAACGATGGGCGAGAGAACCGGGGTCGATGCTGGTGTCGAATCCTTCGGGATACATGGCGTCGACGGTTGGCGCGTACACGGCGTTGACACCGAGAGAGTCGCAAAGAGCGACGTCGTCTTCGAGAGTTCTTGGGTAGAGATCGAAGTCATCTGAGCGGTCGAACTGAGTGGGATTCACAAAGATCGACACAACCGTGTGGTCGCAGAGAGCCTTAGAGCGCTCGATGAGCGCCGTGTGGCCGCGATGAAGAGCACCCATTGTTGGGACGAGTCCGATCGACTGTCCGTTAAGGCGACGTTCATCTGACCATCGGTGTGCATCTGACGGAATGGAGAGACGAAGAAGGGATGTCATCGGAGTGCGCTGGGGCAAAGCGACGTGTAGGACGGCATGTCGGCCATCGGTTCAGCGTGGACGATGGCATCAATGCAGGCCAATGCGGTGACGTCCGCGGCAACTTCTGATAGACGAGACAGAGCAAGTGTTCGTTCGAGTGAATCGATGTCAACGCTGCTGGTTGCCATCGCAAACATGGTGTCGCCGTCGGCAAGAGTGTGGACCGGTCTGATCGATCTTGCGAGGCCATCGTGAGAACTCATCGCGAGTCGAGTGGCTTCTGATCGGTCGATCTGCGCATCGGTCGCAACAACACCAATGGTGGTATTTAACGACGCTGTCGTCAGTGAGTCGACATGTTCTGCGTAACGCTGTCTGTCAGCGGAGCTCGGCGATTTGAGTTGTGGATGAGGTTCCCACGCTCGACCTGATGAGGGGTCGATAAGGCTTCCGCGCGCATTGACCACACACAGTGCTGCGATGGTGACGCTGCTCACTTTCCCATCGCCGACCGGGATATCGATCGTCGCTGAGGCCATGCCGATACCACCCCGAAGGCCGCCCGCTACGGCTCCGGTTCCCGCTCCGATCGAACCGCGCCGCCGCTCTCGTGCCGATGCTCTTCGGGTTGCTCTACGACCAAATTCGGCGTCGGGATGATGCCGAAAGTGTCCGCCGCGCCCGAGATCAAAAATGACAGCACTTGGAATGACAGGAACCACCTGGTGGGCTTCTGGTCCGACGCGAAAGCCGCGCTCTCGGTTGGCCAATTCGTCGACAACTCCGTCTGCTGCTCTCAGTCCGTACGCACTCCCACCTGAGAGACAGATGGCATCGATCTTGTCGACAAGATTCATTGGCGAGAGAGCATCGGTTTCACGCGTGCCCGGACCTCCGCCGCGAACATCAACCCCGGCGGTAACCGGGTGATCGGCGAGAACGACGGTCGTGCCGGTTCTCCAATTGCGATTTGACCTGTCGTAGTGGCCAATGCGGATGCCAGCGACGTCGGTAAGCGACCCCAGATCAGCTGGCATCGAGGGCTTCCCACAGTTGACGAATGCGAGGTTCACTATCGCTCACCACATCGACACCAATTGTCGTATTCGCATCGAGCAACTGAGTGTTTCGTTCGGGTCCCCACTGGGGCCAACCTGGGTCGCGGGTGTGCATGAACGTTGTCACCGAATCTGAGAACGACGCAGCGAGGTGGCGTCGAGCGGGGGCGTCGCCGGTGAAAAGTTCAACGCCCTTGCGGTCGAGGTTGTTGAGAGCAAAAGGAATATCAAGGGCATGACAGCTGCCGAGAACGCCGCCGAACACCGGTGTTTCGAAGGTAAACCAGTAGGAATGGGTGCTGTGTTGCTGCTGCTGCCGTGCTTCGGCGATGCGGTGGGCAGGCCAACGGAAGACTCCGTCGGTCTCAAGCGCTGACACCAACTGTGGAGGCGTTGCGCCAGGACGATGGTCTCGGTAGATGTCGTACGCTTCTGAAGACGCGAAATGACGCTTGAATGTTGCGCGTGCTGCTTCCTCGTCGATCTCGGTGTAGCGGGGATCGAAGGCGGTGAAGAGGTGCATTTCGTCTCGCGTCGTTCCAATGACAAGCGGTGTAGGGTTCGATGCCGCAAGAGCTGAAGGATCTCCGGGTAGCCAGTTGCCATCAGTTGTCGGAGCGAACGCAGTGAGGGATTCATCTGTTGAGGAAAGCATGTCTCCCTGAGCTTTAAGCAATGCGTCAGCCGGTAGGGAAATGAGATCGTCGGGGTGATCTACACCTGCCGCGGCAAGAAGTTCTGAAAGTGCTTCATCACCCCTTTCAGACGACCGAAGTTGAGGAATCGACGGGCTCATCGCAATCGCACCCGAATACAAACCGTCAGCGTGAGGGCATGCCATAAGCGAAATAACACTTGCGCCTCCGGCGGATTCGCCCATGATCGTCACCTGTGACGGATCGCCGCCGAATGATGCAATATTGTTCCGCACCCATTTCAGTGCGTTGACCTGATCGCTGAGACCTGCGTTATCTCGGCCTCTAAATCCGAGTGCTCCCAAGCGGTAGTTGATCGTCACGACAACGATGTCACCAGAGCGCACGAGATTGCTTCCGTCGTACCATGGAACCGAACCTGCTCCATTTGTGAAGGCGCCTCCGTGAATCCAGACGAGGACCGGCTTGCGGGCCGACGTGTCTGCGGTGAACACGTTGAGGGTGAGGCACTCTTCGGCCATTGGCTGTGTGCTCTCGCCAAGGAGTTGTTCCATGATTCCTGGAACTTGGAGGCATTGCGGCCCGTAGACGGTGGCATCGAGAAGATCGCTCCACGCAGTGGTTTCTAGCTCTGATGGTTGGAAGCGATCAGCAAGTGCGTAGTTGATGCCTTTAAAGACGAACACTCCGTCTCGGTTGAGCCCGGAGTAATCGCCCAAAGGGGTTGCGGCGTAAGCATGTGTCATTGCGACGAAGGTAGCGTGCGGAGGTGGTCCGAAGTCAGATGGGCGCAGTTTCTCATTCGATACGCAGTTGGATGATGGCGAGAGTGGGCGATGCAGTCGCGTGGTGCTGGGACCGGCTATCTGTCGTCGCATCTGTTGGGCCAAGTAGTCGCCGTGGCCGGCGCTTCGGAGCGTTTGGTGAGGGAAGCATTATTTGCTTCCCGGCAACTTCTTTGATGAACGAGCGATTCATTGAGATCGGCGAGAACACGATGATTGGCCCCCATGTCGCATTGTCGGCGGGGATGGCTCCGGGTCAAGATTGCCTGTCGCAGCCGGTCGTTCGTATTGGCGATCGTTGTTTGATCGGTCGTGGTTCTGGAATTGTCGGACACTTTTCGATCGACATCGGTGACGATGTGTGGACAGGTCATCACGTTTACATCACCGATCAGAATCATGGCTACGACAATGTCGATATCCCGATTTCCCAGCAATCAATGCCAGAGAAGCCAGTGCGTATCGGTTCAGGGTCGTGGCTTGGTCACGGCACTGTTGTGTTGCCTGGCGCCGAAATTGGTGAACATGTGGTGATCGGTGCGAACAGTGTGGTGACGGGAAGTATTCCTTCGTTCAGCGTTGCGGTTGGGGCTCCGGCGCGGGTGGTGAAGTTGATGTCAGAGGCTGATGGTGCGACCTCGCAAGAACACCTATGATGGTCGAGTTCGACGAGGTTCAGATGTCGAGATCGAGGGGTGGTTTGCACGCAGGCATTTCGTTATCTGCAGCAAATGTTGCCAGACGCTCTGAAATTGGAATTTGATTCGCTGTTTCGTAGAACGGGAGGTTTTCGCCGCTTTCCCGAAGTTGTGCGGTGTAGTTTCGGCGATCGCCGAGATATGTGCGGTATTCGTCAATCCAAAGCGGAATAATCGCTTGACCCTTTTCGCCTGCGAGTGGTAATGCCTCGAGCGAATTCAACATGCGTTCGAGGGTGTCGGTTGCCTCATCGACGATGTTGGCACGCCGGCCGATGAGTTCAGCGCCGCCTTCGTCAAGTCGGGTGTAGTTCGCAAGAGCGGTTCGTTCGTCGGCGGCGGTTTCGCAGATGGATTGCGCTGATTCCACCCAGGCGCGGTCTTCAATGCGGTTGACACCTTCTTTCGAAGCGAAGAATAGAGCCCAGATCCAGAACGTTGCGAAAACACCAAATCCGATGAGAGCAAGTGTGCGCGTAAGGATTGAGCGGGTTTCTCGTGCGGGGATTGGCGACGAGGGGGGTGTCTCCATGCCTCCTACGTTAGGGGGCATTTATTCGGATTGGCTCGACGGGCCCAATGTCGATTCCAAATGGCAGTTCCCCTCCCACAGCAACAATGATGCAATCAACGTTTTGCTGGGTGGTCGGCAGGAGAGCTGTCACTCGAGCGGAACGCTCGGGGCGAACGCCGTCGGTCGTCAGCGTGACGCTTCTCACGACTTGTCGAAGCGGTTCACCGACAATCTCTACGAAAATTGTGAATCGTGACGTGTCGTCCCCAAGGTTGGTGATGTCGATGGCGATGTTGACGTTGGTGCCATCTGGCGAGCACTGAGCGACAATAACTTCATGCGGGTGCGGGCTGACGAAGCGTTGCACTGCCCGCCCAAGGGTCACCGCCGGAATGGTGAGCATGAGGGCTACGGCCAACACAAGCCAGGGCCATCTGCGGCGTTTCATCTGTGGTGGTGAGGTGATGCCGAGCGGGTCGACATAGCGCACACCGTCAGTGGAGACGTCGGCTGTCCAAGACGTGCCGTTGAACCAGCGATGGTCATAGCGTCCCAGCGGGTCTGGGTGCCAGCCTTGAGTGCTATCCACACTCGCACGGTACCGTCTACTTCGATGGAGATCGTGCTCGTTCGTCACGGACAACCCGAGTGGGTGAAGGGTGGTTTGAATGTTGTCGACCCGCCGCTTACTGACCTGGGTCACCGGCAGGCCGAACGGCTCGCTGATGCGCTTGAGGGTGAGTCATTCGATGAGATTCTTGTGTCGCCGCTCACTCGGGCTCGGCAAACTGCGGCACCGCTTCTTTCGCGACTCAGCCGTCAAGAGGTGATTGCACCCTGGCTTGAAGAGATTCGAGACCCGGGCTGGGCTGGAACTCCGGTGGAAAAAGCTGAGCAGGCGTATGCAGAACTTAGGCAGCGCTCACCCGCGGAGCGTTGGCATGGATTGCAAAACGGCGAGTCGGTTCGGTCGTTTGTCGATCGCATTCATCTTGGTGTGGAGATGTTTCTTGCCGAGCGAGGCATCCGTCGACGCAACGACGAACTTCCGGTGTGGGAAATAGATAACCCGGGGAAGCGCATTCTCCTCGTCGCCCATGCTGGGACGAACACGGTGTCAATCGGGCGCATGTTGGGCCTTATGCCTACTCCATGGGAATTTGACCGGTTTGTATTGATGCATACCTCTATCTCGCGACTCGAGTCGATGAGGGTCGGTGACGTGCATTCGTTCAATTTGGTCAAACTCTCTGATGTCGAGCATTTGTCCTTGGGTGAACGCACCCGCTGACTGGGACACAGTGCCGGAGGAGTAACCGGCAGTTATTTCGTCGACCCTTTGGCGCGCTGAAGGTTCTCAGTCGTAGCATCGAACTATGCGGTTGCAGCCTTCGGCGTATCAGCGCTCAGCGTATTTTGCGTTGATTGCGTTGATCGGCATTATTGTCACCGGGGCCGCGGTTCGTCTCACCAACAGCGGTTTAGGTTGTGATGACTGGCCGAATTGCAACAGCGAGAAGCTCATTGATGTCTCCTCTGCTCATGCGGCAATTGAGCAAGTGAATCGGCTGTTGACCGGTGTCGTCGTGGTGGCTGTGGCGGCTGCGGTGTTGGGCTCGTATGTGCGGTCTCCACGTCGTCGAGACCTGGTGTGGTGGTCGTGGTCGCTGGTGGTGGGTGTCTTTGCGAACGCATTCCTTGGTGCGGTTACGGTCTGGGTTGACCTACATCCGTATGCAGTGCAGGGGCACCTGTTGCTGTCTATGGCGTTGATCTCGGCAGGCGCTGTGCTCGTGCGTCGTGCGAGCGAACCTGACGGTGTCGGGCGTGAACGGGTGTCGTCGGAGCCTTCGACGATGCTGGTGCGAGTTATTGCGCTTGGCGTCACGGTGGCGGTGGTGACGGGAACGGTGGTGACCGGAGCAGGCCCTCATGCGGGTGATGAGAACGCCGTTCGTTTGAATGTTGATATATCAACCGTTGCCCGGATTCATGGAGCGAGCGTGATTGCGACGCTCATAGCGGCGGTTGTCTTGGTGGTTCGTCTTCGAGCGTCAGCCCAAGATCAGCAGTATCTGCAAGCGGGGTTCACGAAGTGGTTGACGGTTGCAATGTTGCAGGCGGTCATCGGATACGTTCAATACTTCACGGGAGTCCCTGAGTTACTCGTGCTTGCTCACGTTGTGGGCGCGTCATTGCTCTATGTAGCGACAACTCAACTCCTGCTCGATACCTCTCGGCCAGCGGTGAGCTTGGTTCGTTAGTCATGTCAACGAAACGTGAGATCGATACTGCGTTTGCTCGATTGGGTCTTCAAAAAGGCCGAGCCACACGCGCAGAGGTCATTGCCGCTCGTCGTCGGCTTGCCCGCGAATTCCACCCTGATCGCCAAGGCGGCAACCCGGAATTGATGGCCGAGGTCAACCGGTCAGGCGATATTGCCCTCGCCTATGTTGAAGAGCACATCCTTGTTGACTCAACTGCCAACTCCACTCGGGCAAAAACGCCATCCCAACAGCTGGTGCAGCGAGACCACCCCTCGTTCACTATCGATGTGCTGCCGGTCGAGGCTTGCGAGGCGTTGCGAATTGTTGCCTCTTGGGTTGGGGAGATCATCGATGAAGATCCGCCGTATCTGCTCGAGGTCGATATGCATGATCCGTACTCGGTCTGGTGTCGCCTTGAGTTGGTTCCTGACGCCGGTGCGACGACGGTGACCGTGTCAGCGACCGGAGAGTCTCTGCGAGGAGTCAATATTGAGGCGATTCGCGATGTCTGGATCGATCAACTCAACCAACTTGACTGGCAGACCCTCGACCCTGATCAGCAGCGGCCTTGGTGAGCCGGTCGCGGAGAGCATTTCCAAGCCCTTCTTTTGGGGGCATCAGGGCGACGATCAGTGATACCTCCGCAGCATCAGCAGCCCTCAGTTCTGAGTAGAGGTCGTGGGCCGCCTTCACAAGATCTCGCGCGCAGTCGATGATGTACACCTCATCAGTTGATGTGTCGGGAAGCGGATCACCCGGTTCAACAAGCACCACCTTGGTTCGAGGGGCGTAGTGCGAGCCCATCATGCCCGCTGTTCGTGAGGGGCCGGAGGCCTCATCGACATCGCCGATGAGGTCTGCGATGGTCTCGGCGGAGATGCCGCCCGGTCGGAGGAGCTGCGCAGGTTTGGTCGTGATGTCGATGATGGTGCTTTCAACGCCAACTCCGCACGGTCCGCCGTCAAGGATGAGGTCGCGATCAGCGTCAAGGTGATTGCCAATGTCATCGATGACATGTTGGGCGGTGGTGGGACTGACTTTCCCAAATCTGTTCGCAGATGGGGCGGCGATCGCCCCTCCGTGTTCGGCGAGGAGTCGTTGGGTGAGCGGGTGGGCTGGCACGCGAATGCCGACAGTTGGCCGGCCGCCCGTCACGATGTCAGAAACTTGTGGGCGTCGCTCGGCGAGCAGGGTAAGCGGCCCTGGCCAGCACGTTGTGGCGAGGATCTGGGCGGTGGGCGAACTGAGATCAGCCCACCGCTCTGCAATCTCAAGATGAGCGACGTGGATGATGAGGGGATGCCCGGTGGGTCGATCTTTGGTCGAGAAAATTCGCTCAACCGCCTCCGGCATCGTCACATCGGCGGCCAGGCCGTACACGGTTTCAGTGGGAATCGCGACGAGACCTCCATTGCGGAGCACCTCGGCTGCCCGAGATGGATCAGATGAGATACCGATTGGTCGAGTGGTCACGTCGGAATTGCGTCAAGAAATTCGAGAACAGCATCAACGAAATCGAATGACTCAGGAGTTGCAAAGTGGTCGACGTTCTTCAGCACTGTCCCCTGAGCGTTTGGGAGAGCGTCGACCAGTTGGTCGGCCGGGTACACGAAATCTTTGTCGCCAACGATGACGAGAATTTCGCAGTTGACGCCGGCCAGCGAATCGTCGGTGAGGCGAACTCGTTGGGGCTGTTTCAGCACTGCAGACAGCGCAGCCGAGTCATTGCCTGACTGGCCCGCGTACTGAGCGAAGAGCCGAGAAACATTGTCTTCTGGATCACCGTTTCCATCAACTGCTGCAACGATCTTCGCGGTTCGGTCGTTGTCGCGTTCGAACACGTTTTTCCCGATGCCAGCGAGAACGATCCGTCTGAATGCGCCCGGATGTTCCGTTGCGGTTCGAAGGAGGGTCAGCGCTCCCATTGAGAAGCCAACGGCGTCGATCGCTGTTCCATCGTCGGGGAGTGCATCAACTACTCGGGTCGTGAGATCTGCATACGCCTCTGGCTCGTGCGGTTTTGGGGCTTCGCCATGGCCGAGGAGATCAACTCCGATCACGGGACGCCCAGCATCTGCGAGAAGGGCGGTGAATCCGTTTCGCTCCCATGTCGATGCAAATGATCCTCCCCATCCGTGCACGCACATTACGGGGGTGTTGTCGATGGTTTCGGCCATAGATGATGACCTTAGACGGATTTCTTCGAGGGAAATGCATGGTGTTGCGTTGGCCTCTTCTCGTGGAGGGTTAGCATTATTGCGCCGTCCGAGGAGGACCTCATGCGAATGCTGCACCCGAATAACGCCCACGACCTCACATACAACGACGTCTTCATGGTTCCAAGCCTTTCAACGGTTGGATCTCGCTTTGGCGTTGATCTAACAACTCCTGACGGTATCGGAACGACGATTCCGATTGTGGTGTCGAACATGACGGCGGTCGCAGGTCGTCGTATGGCCGAGGTCGTTGCTCGTCGCGGCGGCATCACGGTGCTTCCTCAGGACATTCCAACCGATGTCATCGAATCAGTGGTGAGTTGGGTGAAGGCGCGTCACCCTCTTTTCGAGACGCCGATCACGCTGACCCCTGGCAACACCATTGGCGACGCTCTGCAACTGATTCACAAACGAGCGCAGGACGCAATTGTCGTCATCGATGACAGCGGGTGTCCGGTCGGCATTTTCACTGAGGAAGATGCAGCCGGTTTCGATCGATTCACTCAGGTGCGTCATGTCATGTCTCGAGAGTTGGTGACGCTTCCCGACAGCATCGACGCTCCATCAGCATTTGACATTCTTGGTGAGCAACGCCTTTCAGTTGCCCCGGTTGTCGGTGGGGATGGCCGGCTCATCGGTGTGATGACACGAAAGGGCGCCCTTCGATCGACGATTTATCGTCCGGCGGTTGATGCCGACGGGCGGCTGCTCATTTCAGTGGCGGTGGGAATTAACGCTGACCCCACTGGTCGAGCGAAGGCACTCGCAGGAATGGGAGTTGATGTGCTCGTTGTCGACACGGCACACGGACATCAATCGAAGATGATCGAGGTGGTTGAACAGGTTCGCGCGGCGGTTCCTGAAATGAAAATTGTTGCAGGAAATGTGGTCACCGAAGAGGGGACACGGCATCTCATCGAGGCGGGAGCAGACATCGTGAAGGTGGGTGTTGGTCCGGGTGCGATGTGTACGACTCGAATGATGACTGGAGTTGGCCGACCGCAATTCTCCGCCGTTGTTGAGTGCGCTGATGAGGCTGCCCGACTCGGCGGAACCATTTGGGCTGACGGTGGTGTGCGTTTCCCTCGAGACGTTGCGCTTGCGCTTGCGGGAGGTGCGGCAAACGTGATGTTTGGTTCATGGTTTGCTGGCACCTACGAGTCCGCTGCCGATGTGCAGCGCGATACCGACGGACGTCTCTACAAGGAGAGTTTCGGTATGGCGTCGAATCGCGCTGTGAAAAACCGTAGTCGTGATGACGACGAGCTTGAGCGCGCTCGAAAAGAACTGTTTGAAGAGGGAATTAGTACCTCACGGATGTACCTCGATACTCAGCAACCCGGAGTCGAAGACATCATCGATCAGATCGTTGCTGGCGTGCGATCATCGTGCACCTATGCGGGTGCAGGAACAATTCCAGAGTTTCATGAGCGAGCAGTCGTGGGAGTGCAGAGTCACGCCGGATACGAAGAAGGCCGCCCACTCGGAACGAGTTGGTGAACTTGCGGTGATCATTGCAATCGATGGTCCCGCTGGCGCAGGCAAAAGCACGGTTGCGCGTCGAGTCGCGGCCGAACTTGGCGTTGACTACCTCGATACCGGAGCGATGTACCGAGCGGTCACGTTCGGAGTGCTTGCTCGAGAGATCGACCCAGCCGATGCCCCTGCTGTCATCGAGATGTGCGGCCAACTTGACCTCGATATCGGGGTCGATCGGGTCGTAGTTGACGGAGTGGATGCGACGTCGGCCATCAGAGGTCCGGAGGTGACCTCGGCGGTGAGTTCGGTGGCGGCGAATCCCCAGGTTCGTAGCATCTTGGTGGAACTGCAGAGAGCTTGGGTGCGCAACCGTGGAGCTGGGGTGGTTGAGGGACGTGATATTACGACTGTGGTGCTCCCAGACGCTGATCTCAAACTGTTTGTGACGGCATCACCGAAGGTTCGAGCTGAACGTCGTGTTGCCGAATTTGGCGGCGATGTCGACGCTGTTGAGGCCTCGATTGCTGAGCGAGATCACCGAGATGAGACCCGTGAAGCATCCCCTCTGAGTATTTCTTCAGAGGCAGTCGTCATCGATACGAGTGAAATGTCGATCGATGATGTCGTTGCGGACGTTCTTTCAAGAGTGCAAGGCTGATCACATGACAAAGTACGACACTCGTTTTGTGGGCCAGACGTTGCCCTCAAAAGTGTTCTATCGCTTCGGCCGTTTCATCGTGTCGGGTGGCATCCGGGTGTATACGAGAATGTCAATCATTGGGCGAGAAAACCTTCCTGCGACTGGCGCCTACGTTCTTTCTCCGGTTCATCGCTCGTATATCGACACGCCGATTTCAGGTGCCCTCACCACTCGCAGACTGCGGTTCCTTGGAAAAGATTCGATGTGGTCATCGAGATGGTTTGGTTGGGTGCTCTCATCTCTCGGCGCAATTCCAGTGACGCGAGGCACTGCAGACCGAGAAGCAATGAAGCGAGCCGTCACCGTCCTTGAAGCCGGTGAACCGTTAGTGCTGTATCCAGAGGGCGAGCGTAAGTCTGGTCCGGTCGTTCAGTCGATGTTCGACGGCGCTGTATACATCGCGCTGAAAGCAGGTGTTCCGATTATTCCCGTCGGAATCGGCGGCTCTGAGCGAGTGATGCCGAAGTCGGCCAAATTCATCTACCCGCGCAAGGTTCGTGTGGTGATTGGAGAGGCTTTGCACCCGAATGTCCCTGTTGGTGAGGGTAGCCGTGTTCCAAGAAGTGCGATCGCTGCGCAAAGCGCAGCGTTGCATGCAGAACTTCAGCGGCTGTTCGACATGTCGATGGTGGGGGTGGGCTGGTCGTACCCACCAGAATCATCTCACGACCAGAATGCAACGAACGACTGAGCGAGCGTGACCGGGTCGTCAACCCCGCAGAGTTCGCGCGCCGAATGCATTGAGAGTTGTGGAACTCCGATGTCGATGGTGTCGATTCCGAGGCGGGTTGCCGTGATCGGCCCAATCGTCGACCCACACGGGATGTTGTTCTTGGAAGAGAACACTTGGGTGGGAAGGCCTGCCTGTTCGCAGATAGCTGCGTATCGCTGAGCGGTTGTTGATGATGTTGCGTACCGCTGATTGACGTTGAGTTTGATGGCGGGTCCTTTATTGACCTGTGGGGCGTGTCCATGGTCGTGCCGGTCTGGGTAATTCGGGTGAAGCGCGTGCGCGTTGTCGGCCGAAATACACATCGATCGGCTGAGAGCCCGGGCGAGGTCAGCGCTGGAGCCACCTCGCGCAGCGACGAATCGGGTGAGCACCTGTTCGAGTGTCGGCCCTCCCGCTCCGGTAGTGCTCGCTGACCCGACCTCTTCATGATCATTCAGCACGATTAGTTGGAGCTGGTCGGTATGCGAAGTGGCTGAAAGTGCCGCAACCGCAGCCCAGCACGAGACGAGATTGTCGAGTCGGCCCGAGGCAAGCAGTTCTCGTGCTGAGCCGAGACGCGCCGCTGGCTGGGTGTCGAATAGTGAGACATCCCACCATGCAATTGAGTCGAAACCCGAGAGGCGCTGTAAGTGTTCAACAACCGACTCTCCCACTTGGTCGACGCTCCAGATCGGCATGAGGTGGGTCTGAGGATCAAGGTGAAGCCCGTCGTTGACGCCGCGATCGAGATGAATCGCAAGTTGCGGGATACGTGCGATCGCACCGGTTCGCACCAGCGTGGTCTTACCAGCATTGCTCACAACTCGTCCGGCGAGACCCAGGTCGCGGTCGAGCCATGAGTTGTTGAGAATCCCTCCGTAGACCTCAACGGCGAGTTGGTGCCATCCGTAGTGCTGAACGTCGGGGTTCGGTTTGAGTTTGAAACATGGTGAATCGGTGTGAGCACCAACGAGCAACATGTCGGGTGCGGGAGCCGGCGTCGTTGGTGCTTTCCAGGCGATGAGTGCACCGTCGCGGCGAACGAATCGGAACCCATCAACCGATGAGCTGTCCCATTCGTCTGTGAGCGACAATTCTGATGCACCGGCGGCGGTGAGCCTTGTTGAGCATTCGGCAACCGCATGAAATGGCGACGGCGATGCGTCGAGAAGGCTCATGCAGTCCTCAATGGCGAACATGTGTGAAGTCGGTGTCATCGGGTTGGAAATCCTCGTGCGAAAAACGTGAATGGCCGAGAGGTGCTGGTGCGCACCTGATTGGTGAGCGAAGTCTATGTGCGGTTGATGAATTGGCTTCTAGTGAGCTGTTTGAGCGCATACATCTTCGGCTGAGCGGGGAGCGGCTCGTAGAGCCAAGGGGCTCCGCCGTAGGGTTTTGTGCGTGGGCGGGCAAGATGATCTTCAGTGGCAAGTCGGCGATGTCACGATTCGTCGGGTAGAGGCGAGAGTGACAGCTGTGCCCCATGGCTCGATATGCAGCGGAATCACTCCTGAAGTTGTTGACGAACACCGCCCGTGGATCAACCCCTTTGTTGCCGACGACGGTCGGATGTTGTTGTCGATTCACTCGTTTGTCATCATCGACGGCTCATCGACAGTGGTGGTCGATACGTGCGTGGGTGCCCATGGCGACCGACCGTTGCCGCAAGACTCCCATTTTCTCGAACGGCTAGAAGAGTCGATTGAGGGTGGGCTCTCGGCTGTTGATGTCGTGGTCTGCACCCATCTGCATTTTGATCATGTTGGGTGGAATACAAGGCGTGATCATCACACCGGTGAACTCGTGCCGACATTTCCCCGAGCGAAGTACGTCGTGAGTGAGGTTGAGTTTGAGACGTTCTCCGATCATGACCATGTTGGCATCGCTGACGTTTCTGTCGAACCGTTGGTGAGCGCCGGGTGTCTGATGCCAGTTGCAGCCGATCATCGCATCACTGAACACATTGCATTGCTCTCGACGGAAGGTCATTCGCCTGGACACGTGTCAGTTGAGATCGTCTCGAATGGTGAGCGGGCACTGATCACCGGTGACATGGTGCACACTCCAATTCAGTTCCTTCGCCCGGAGATCTCCGCAGATCGGTTTGACTTCAACATTGAGCAGGCAATTTCAACCCGCCGAACGATCATCGATCGCGTCGCTGATGGAACGACGCTCGTTTTAGGAACACATTTCCCGCCTCCGACTGCAGGGCATGTGTTTCGTTCAGCCGATGCCAACATCACCTACTCCCCGCACCTTGAATCTGAGAGGTCCCTATGACATCTGCCCTCGTCCTTCGAAACGATGCCGATGGTGTTGCAACATTGACGCTCAATCGGCCCGACAAACTCAACGCGCTCAACCCATCAGTATTTGTCGAGTTGCGCCAACATCTCGACGAAATTGCCGAAGACAGTTCGGTTAAGTGCGTGGTGTTGACAGGTTCGGGTCGAGCCTTTTGCGCCGGTCATGACCTTGAAGCGATAGCAAACCACGAGAGGGCTCCGAGCAAGCATTTTGAGCCAGAGACCGTTGACGCTCTCGAACGTTTGCCGCAACCAACGATCGCGCAGTTGCATGGACACTGTTACACGGGTGGCCTCGAACTTGCGCTCGCCTGCGATCTTCTCATTGCTGACGAGACCGCCCGACTCGGCGACACTCACGGACAGTGGGGGCTCGTGCCAATTTGGGGGATGTCTATTCGCCTTCCGGAACGAGTCGGTATGTCAACTGCAAAAGAGTTGATGTTCACGAGCCGACGAATTAGTGGCCGAGAGGCCGCAGAGATCGGGCTTGTTGATCGATGTGTGCCCGAGGGTGAGCTCTTCGATGCGGTGACTGCGCTGGCGGCCGAGATTGTTGCAAACTCGGCGGGAACGAACCGTATTGTCAAGCGTCTCATCTCCGATCGCTTGGAGGGCTCTCGCAACGCAGCGCTACTCAACGAGCGCGAGATGCCTCATGGGCGACCCGACGATATGGCAGAGCGAATGCGAAGTGGTGGCCGATGAGTCTCACAGCCAATCCAACAGCAGGAGTGGAGGAGTTCCCGGGCCGTGATGAACTCGAGGAGTTGCTGTTCTCGATGTTGCCGTCGGGTTGGTGGGAAGCGGTCCAGTCATCCGATGAGGCAGCACTTCAATTACTGAAGTTGGGGCTTCACAATCCTGACATTGTCGCTCAACTCGGATCAGCCGGTTGGGTGGCTCCCCATTACGACGTCGAGCATGGTGGCAGGGGTCTCTCCCGAGACGATGCCCGCTCAGCGCTCACATTGCTCGCACTGTGGGAAGTTCCACATGTGCCTCGCGGTTCGGGGCTCCCGCTCGCAGCCCCAACGATTCAACAGTGGTCAAACGATGAGACAAAACGCAGGCTGCTTCCGCCGTTGCTCACAGGAACGGAACGCTGGTGCCAGCTGTTTTCTGAGCCTGGGGCCGGGTCAGACATGGCGTCGCTTGCGACGACTGCGGTGAGAGACGGAGACGAGTGGGTGGTCAATGGCCAGAAGGTGTGGACCACATTCGGACACGAGGCGGAGCGGGCAATGCTCATTGCTCGCACCGATCCGGCGGCTCCAAAGCACACTGGTATCACCTACTTCGGCCTCGACATGCGTGCGCGTGGAGTTGAGGTACGGCAGTTGGTAAATATCGCTGGCCAAGTTGAGTTCAACGAGGTCTTTCTCACCGATGTTCGTGTGTCAGATTGCGATCGAATTTCGCCGGTTGGCGATGGATGGAAGGCGGCGATGACGACTCTCGGTGCGGAGCGACATGCGCTGTCGGGGGTTCGGAAGAAACGAAAGTCGAGCGATGAGATTCTCGGTGGGAAACCGTTTTCTGAAGTGCTGCGGATAGCTCAGCAGCGTGGTTTGACGGGCGATGACAGGGTTCGTCAGGTGTTGATGGCAGCGTTTACCGCGGACCGCATATTGGGGTGGACAGCGCAGAGGGCTCGTGATCGGGCTCGGTCGGGCCAGCCCGTTGGACCAGAGGGTTCGATCACCAAGATTGCGAAAGCGATGACGAACCAGCGTCTGCAAGAGATCGCAATGGGACTATTAGGCGCCGATGCCATTGCGTGGGATGGTGCTGACGTTGAGGCCAACGAGTGGATCGCCCAATTTCTTCGCACCCGTGCAAACTCGATCGAGGGCGGTACAAGCGAAATTCAACGCAACATTGTTGGTGAACGAGTGCTCGGACTGCCCCGAGAGCCTGACCCGTACCAAGGTGTTGCCTGGCGAGATGTGCCTCGAAGTTGACTGTCGTGGAAGGTGATCTGGCGGTGTGTTGGGCCCATGAGGGTAGGCAGCCGCTCATTGACGCGATTGCTGAAGACTCGTTGCCTCGCATGCATTTGAGCGTTCTGACACACTAAGGAGCGAATGGTGAGTCGACGAACGAAAATTGTGGCCACGATCGGGCCTGCAAGTGATTCGGTGTCAGCGATCTCCGATCTTTTGTATGCCGGCGTTGACGTCTTTCGCATCAATTTGTCTCATGGGGACATAGAGGGGAATCTTGATCGTCTTCGACGGGTACGTGAGGCCTCAAAGCTGACCGGTCATGAGATTGCGGTTCTTGCTGATCTCCCTGGGCCAAAAATTCGGGTGTGTCCATTTCCTGAGGGCGGTGTCGAGATGATGCCAGGTGCTGAAGTCACGCTTAGCGAGGCCAATCGCCCGAGTTCGGGCGATGAGATCTGTGTGGACGTTGCGGGGCTGTTCACTGGGCTCACCGAAGATGATCAGGTGGTTCTTGGCGACGGCAACATCATGTTGCGGGTCAGCTCGGCTGGCGGACAGGCGGTGATAGCGCAGGTGGTAACCGGCGGTCGCGTGCAAGGAGCTCCGGGGGTTCATGTGCCTTCAGAGCGTTTGTCGGCATCGACACCAACACCCGATGACTTGCTCCTTGCCGAGCAGATGGCGGCAGCAGGGGTTGAGTTCATCGCCGTGTCGTTCGTTCGCGCTGCGCGTGACATCGATGAGGTCCGCGAGGTGGTGGGTGACCGGGCCCGACTAATTGCAAAAATTGAAACTAGTACTGCGCTCACTGCGCTTATCGACATCGTGTCGGCCTCTGATGGAGTGATGGTGGCACGTGGTGATCTTGGTATCGACTGTCCGCTTGAAGAGGTACCGCATCTGCAGAAGATGATCATTCGTGAGTGTGTCGAGCGGGGCGTGCCGGTGATCACGGCAACCCAAATGCTCGAGTCGATGATTTCTGCCGCAGTGCCAACCCGGGCGGAGGCAAGCGATGTCGCAAATGCAGTCTTTGATGGAACCGATGCAGTCATGTTGTCAGGAGAGACTGCGGTCGGCCATCATCCAGTGATCGTCGTTGAGACGATGTCGAAAATTGCAGCTCGAGCGGAACGGCACGCTAGTTACCGCGGCTGGGCAGCGCGACTCGGTCGACATCAGCGTGGAAACTGGACTTCTATCGAAGATCGGGTTACCGATGCACTCGGAAATGCGGCGAGTCAAGCTGCGCGAGATATTGGCGCGACAGCAATTCTGTGCTGCACACAGTCTGGACGAACTGCCCGCGCAATGGCGAGGTTCAGACCCGAAGCGAATCTCATCGGATTATCGCCCGATGAGACGGTCGTGCGCGCTCTGCGACTCTCATGGGGCGTTGACCCGATGCCGGTTGGTGTATACGAGTCGACCGATGAAATGGTGTGGTACGCCGTAGAAAAAGCGGTGCAACAGGGCCGAATTCGTCACGGAGACACAGTGCTTGTGCTCGCTGGTGCTCCGGGAAGCAATTCATCTGCGGCTGCCGATGTGTTGCGGGTGGTTCAAGTCGCATGATGAGCGCTCGAGGTGTGTGGTTCACCCGCACAGGGGTTGCGGGCGGCCCTCCGATGGTGATGGTGCACGGTTCACTCGATCGGTCTACCGGGCTCAGCCGGCTTGCCCGTCGTTTTGATGACCGCTATGACATTTTACGTTTCGATCGCCGGGGCTATGGAAAGTCGGGCGAGCATGAGGGCCCGTTTACCGTTGCGGCAAATGTTGACGACCTCGTCGATTTGGTCGAGCAGGAATTTCCAAGTGGCCCGGTTGTGCTCGTGAGCCACAGCTTCGGGGGGAACATTGTTCTTGCTGCATCGAGTCGTCTTGGGCGTCGAGTAACGCATATCGCAACTTATGAAATGCCGATGTCGTGGCAGCCGTGGTGGGCGGGAAACTCATCGAAGGGTTTCCCCGAGCACAATCCTGAAGATTCCGCCGAGGCGTTTATGAGGCGCCTTGTCGGAAACAAGGTGTGGGAGCGCCTTCCCGAGCGGACGAGAACTGCCCGTCGTTCGGAGGGTCGTGTGCTGGTCGGCGAATTACATGACTTGCGAAGTGGTCCGCCTTGGCAGGCAGACGACGTCGTTTCGCCGGTGCTTGCAATGTCGGGCTCGCGCGCCGCTGACCATCACCGTCGCGCTGTCCAATTTCTTGAAGAAAAATTGCCAGATTGCCGGTCACTTGAAATTGAAGGTGCCGGGCATGGCGGGCCGAACTCGCACCCTCAGGCGGTGGCGGAGGCAATTCGGGCGTTTATTGACCAACCTGTCGACGCCGGTCGGAAATAAGTGCGGCTGCGGCTGCGCAAAGGGCAGCGGCACTTACCGTTGCCGAGCCGAGAATCCCGAAACGCTCGTAACACTGCCCTGATATGACGATAAGGCTTGCTCTGGTGATCGTTGCGATTGCATTCCCTACAGCAATTGCAGTCCCTCGAGCTTGAGGAGCGGCTTCACTCATAAGTGAAAGTGATGAGACAAACCCGTATTCAAAACCGATGACGAGCACGATGAGGCCAATGAGAGCGATGATCACCGAATAGTTAGAGATTGCGATGATGACAAGTCCGAATCCGAGTAAAAGGCTGCCGATTCCGACCGATCGCCTGATTCCAATTCGATCAGCAACGACTGCAACAGCCGATGACGATGCGAGTTCAGCGGCGCCAATTCCAGTCGCAATGGCGCCAAGTCCGGCCACGCTGAGTCCGTAGTCATCGGACAGCCAAGCACCCATCACCACGAAAATGCTCATCCCGGCACCGGCTACAGCGGCAGATGCGATGAGGGGTGGCCAAGCGTTCCGCGGTAGGCCACCAAATAGTGAAGTTTTCGTCGCTGCTCCGGCAGCTTGCGGAGCGGGCATTGACCGAAAGATCGCAATCGCTGCAAGTCCGTTGAGAAGGGCAAGAGCAATGTAGGCGGCCCGCCATCCGTATCGATCGATGAGGAAGGCGAGAAGTGGCGCTCCAAGAAGAAGCGAGAGAGCCCAAGACGTCTCGAACGTTCCGATCGCACGCCCGCGTGATGAGTAGGAGACGCGTTCGCCGATGTAGGCGATGCCGGCAACGGTGAGATTGCTCACCCCGACAAGGAGCAACACCATCGCAATGCCGAATGTTGCGATAGACCCACCGAGAGCAATTACTGACGATGCGGTGACGAGCAACAACGACGCAACAAAGATGAAGCGATGGCGGCCGCGATCAAGCGTTCTCCCGACGAGAGTCGTCGAAAGTCCGCCGAGTTCAGCGAGACCAAGAATGCTGGTGAGGGTTCCTGTTGTTGTTGAAAAGGCCCGCTCGAGAGTTGGCAAAAAAGCGGTGACCCACCGGAGTGCCAAATTTGATATTGATTTGGATGCGGTGAGGGTGGCGAGTTGGTGACGGCTGTCGCGTCTATCGCTGTGGAGGGCCGGGGAGTTGTCTGGTTCTTGCACTTAGTTGTCGATTGTCACGGGGAGCTCAACGTCAAAGCCTACAAATGAGCATGTTGCTGTTTGTCGGTCTGATGCGGCGATGGCAACAGTGATGTCGTCGACGCACTGGTCGAGTGAGGTTCGTTGGGAGTATACGAACACTGCAAGCCCACCAAGAATTACAACAAAGATGACTTTTTGGATGATGGTCTTCATTAGCCACGCACTCAATACGCCAAGAGCAATGAAGGCCACGATGACGATTGTTCCAATTGTTTTTGCGTCATTGGTGGCAAGAGCAAAAGGAATCGCGTCCATGTAGTCACGTTACGGCACTCGCGCTCTACCTTTGTGGTATGGCAGATGATCCCACAATGCAACCAATAGGTCTTTCAACTCAACCACCGTCAACCGTGATTCCCCCGGCGGTACCCGAAGTGCGTCATGAACTTTCCCAGGCACTTGCCGCACCTTCAGAGTTGCGGGTGGCTGAGATATCGTCGTTTGTCGCTCGTCACCCACGTGACTTGCACGGATGGGCTGCTATGACCGAGTGTGTAGGTGAGCAGATGTGGAAATATTCTGCGGCACGAGTCGGATACCACCGTGGCCTCGATGCGCTTCGAGCAAATGGATGGCGCGGATCCGGTTACGTTAGCTGGGCCGAAGAGTCGAATCAGGGTTTTTTGCGGTGTTTACTTGCATTGCAAAACGCCGCAGCAGAGATTGGCGAGGCCGACGAGGCTGAGCGGTGTGCTTTGTTCTTGTTGCAGCTTGATCCGAAGGGTGTGCCCGCAAAGTTTGGTGCCATTGCGTCGTGACAGCCAACCCTGGGAACTGTGTGTCGGCAGTTCTTATCGGTGGCGCGTCGCGTCGAATGGGTGTTGACAAAGCGCTCATTGACTTTGAGGGCGTTGCGCTCGGCCGGCGGGTCGCTGAAGCCCTCGGAGTTGATGATGGCCGAACGGTTCTCGCTTGCGGTGGGAGTGCCGAGGCTGCTCACTCGCTGGGCCTTGAACATTTGCCAGATGAAGCACCTGCGTCTGGACCTCTGCTCGCAATCGCAACGGTCCTCCGCGCATTTCCCGGCTCAGACGCGATTGTCGCAGCATGTGATTTGGGTGGTCTTGATAGAGCGACCGTGATGCTGTTTGAGCAGTGGTTGTCAGATGAGCCGTATGACGTGCTAGTCGCTTCGGCCGAGCGTCGACAACCGCTGCTTGCACGGTGGAGTCAGTCGGCGCTGCCGATCATTGACCAGGTAGCCGGCGCCGGTGAGCGATCAATGAATGGAGCCTTAGCGAAACTAAAGGTGGCAGAGCTTTGCGTTGACGCTTCGGTGACGGCGAATCTGAATACGCCAAAGGATCTTGAATGTTGGCGCCGGTCTCGCACCAGCGGTAACTCTCAAAGTGTTCTCGCTAGCCTTCCGATCGATGAATGCTGAAATTTCAACCGCCGAATTGCGTGAGGCGCTCGCTCGGGGTGCTCGACTCATCGATGTGCGTGAGGCAGACGAGTACGCCGAGGCTCATATCTCTGGTGCTGAGCTCATGCCGCTGTCAACCTTGCCGATGAGTATCGCCTCGGTCGGCGCCGGGCCCGTGTATGTCATTTGCAAGTCAGGTGGGCGCAGTGCAATGGCGTGTGAGTTGATGGCATCGGCAGGTATCGAGGCGACCAATGTGAGCGGCGGAATGATGTCATGGCTCCACGAGGGGTTTGAGGCGGAATTCGGGCAGTGAGCAACGAACCCGATGTCGAGTTCACCTGGGTTGATTCGACATCGTCATTTCAGCGCATCGTCGAAGAGTTGCTCACCTGCGACCGATACGCAATCGACACCGAGTTCCATCGTGAGCGCACGTACTTCCCAGCGCTAGCACTCGTTCAGTTGGGCTGGGGAGACGGCAACATCGCGCTCGTTGACCCGACGTCGGTTGATGTCGCACCCTTGCAGCAGTTGTTCGAATCTGATGTGGAAGCGGTTTTTCATGCCGCTCAACAAGACCTCGATGTTCTCACTCATGCGGTGAGTGCAATTCCAAAAAAGCTGTTTGACACTCAGATTGCGGGCGGGTTTGTTGGGTACGGCACACCATCTCTTGCGTCGCTTACGAATTCAGAACTCAAAATCTCCCTTGCCAAAGGTGATCGACTCACTGACTGGTTCCGTCGACCGCTGACCGACGCGCAGAAACGGTATGCCGCAATTGATGTGGCGTATCTCATCGAGATTCAGAGCCGGTTGATGGCCAAGTTGGAGGCGGCCGGGCGTGCTGAGTGGGTGCTCGAGGCCTGTGATGAGCTTCGTCAAAAAGGTCAATCTCCAGTGCAGCCGCAGGATGCGTGGTTACGCCTCAAGGATGCTCGTGGGTTGAAAGGCAAGGGGCGCGGTGTTGCTCAGGCGGTTGCTGAGTGGCGCGAACGTCGAGCGATGAAACTTGATCTGCCGGTGCGTCAGGTGCTTCCTGATCTCGCAATTCTTGGTATCGCCCAGCGTCAGCCAAAAAATGAGACTGAGTTGTTGCAGGCTCGTGGCGTTGATGGTCGAGTGCAGCGGGGAGCTGTCGCATCAGAAATCTTGGCGGCGGTTCAAGACGGCCTATCGGGTCTGCCACCGGAGGTGCCGGCAGGTGGCGATGACATCGAGCGTGATCTCAGACCTGCTGTAACCCTGATTTCGGCGTGGGTGTCGCAGGTCGCAAAAACAGAGGGTGTTGACACGGCGATGCTCGCAACCCGTGCGGATCTCATTTCGCTGTTGTCGGGGGATCCGAACTCAAGGTTGGCGTCAGGGTGGAGAGCCGAATTGCTCGGCGACGACATTCGTGCACTTGTGACTGGAATGGCCTCCCTGACGTTTGTTCCGTCGGAGCAATCTCGTCCAGCTGGTCTACGTCTCTTGCGCTCCGATCAGGTACAGTAGAGACTTGCAGCGGTTCGCCCTGCTCGTATCCGTATCACGACTGACTTGGGAGCCCTACTGTGAAGAAGGGTCGACATCGTCGCTTTGAAGAAGCGCGAAAATTGAAGCAGGCTGGCCCTGGAGCCTTTGATCTGGGTTTTGGTGACCGCACTCGTTCCGACTCTGATGAGGATGACGAGTATGCAGCGCTCGCTGAGAAATATGGCGTCACGTTTGACGACGATGAAGACGAAGAGTACTGACGTCGTCCGTTAGCGCCGCGCCGCTCGCGTCACAGGGTGAGGAAGTGGAGTCCACTTCGGTCGCTCTAGTTCGTCGACGAGGAGCCTGTAGATGTCTTCGCCGATGAGTTCGACGATCTCGTCGCGAAGCGACTGGTAGACCGGTTCCTTCGCCGAGAATGCCTCTGGTGCTTCGGTGCACCACCAGTGAAATTCAGCGCCACCATC
>Ga0160423_10000013_pt1 | contig 138611 bp, 118 predicted proteins | sample CRUFie14St8metaG_FD_108191 | JGI IMG/M metagenome (GOLD analysis project Ga0160423, IMG submission 108191) | Marine microbial communities from the Costa Rica Dome - CRUD Field 142mm St8 metaG | ecosystem: Environmental > Aquatic > Marine > Oceanic > Photic zone | place: Costa Rica: the...
GAAAAAGAATTAAACTACAAAATGCATCTTAATGACTTCTATGACATAAAGGATTGGCTTGAAGAATATAAATTTACAGACAACCTTAAACTATAAATCGAAACTACTCCCCCTACATATTCCTCCTATACTGGCCGCCAACATCGTAAAGGGCATTAGTCATTTGCCCTAATGAGCAATATTTGCTCACCTCCATTATGGCATCGAACATATTATCGTTATCCAAAGCCGCTTGTTGTAAGGCCTCTAATTTTTCGCCTGACTTTTCAGGTGTTCGGGCTTTCAATTGCTCCAATTGATTAATCTGAAACTCCTTCTCTTCTTTGGTGGAACGGATAACCTCTTTAGGGATAATCGTTGGTGAGCCTTTGGATGACAAGAAAGTGTTTACCCCAATAATCGGGTATTCGCCCGTATGTTTCTGCATTTCATAATGCATACTTTCCTCCTGTATTTTACCGCGTTGATACATGGTTTCCATTGCGCCCAAAACGCCGCCACGGTCGGTAATTCGGTCAAATTCAACCATTACGGCCTCTTCTACCAAATCCGTCAACTCCTCAATAATAAACGAGCCTTGCAATGGATTTTGGTTCTTATTCAAACCCAACTCCTTATTGATAATCAATTGTATGGCCATTGCCCGGCGCACCGAATCTTCGGTTGGGGTGGTAATCGCCTCATCATAAGCATTGGTATGCAATGAATTGCAGTTGTCGTAAATAGCGTACAAAGCCTGCAAAGTTGTTCTAATATCGTTAAAATCAATCTCTTGTGCATGCAATGAACGCCCCGATGTTTGAATGTGGTACTTTAGCTTTTGCGAACGGCTGTTAGCATCATATTTATTGCGCATAGCTTTTGACCAAATTCGGCGCGCCACACGGCCGATTACCGCATACTCGGGGTCAATGCCATTACTAAAAAAGAAGGAAAGATTAGGCGCAAAATCGTTAATATCCATCCCTCTCGATAGATAATATTCTACATAAGTAAAACCGTTCGATAGCGTAAACGCCAATTGCGTAATCGGGTTCGCCCCAGCCTCGGCAATATGGTAACCCGAAATGGAAACAGAGTAAAAATTCCGCACGCCATTATTAATGAAATAAGCTTGCACATCACCCATTAATTTCAATGAGAACTCCGTGCTAAAAATGCAAGTGTTTTGGGCTTGGTCTTCTTTTAAAATATCGGCTTGTACCGTTCCCCGCACCTGTTTTAAAGTTGCTGTTTTAATCTCCTTATAAATATCGGCTGGTAACACTTGGTCGCCTGTTAAGCCCAATAACATCAGGCCTAAACCATCGTTGCCTTCGGGTAAATCGCCATTATATTTCGGTTGAGAATCGTTCGGATAAATAGCGGCAATTTTGGTTTTCACCTCATCCTCCAATCCATTTTCTTTTATGTAGATTTCACATTGCTGGTCGATAGCTGCATTCATAAAAAAGCCTGTAATAATAGCGGCAGGGCCATTAATCGTCATGGAAACCGAGGTGGTTTTTTCAGCCAAATTAAAGCCGCTGTACAATTTTTTTGCATCATCCAAACAACAAATAGAAACGCCCGAATTACCGATTTTGCCGTAAATATCTGGGCGGTAATCGGGGTCTTCGCCATAAAGCGTAACCGAATCAAAAGCGGTAGACAAACGGGTAGCTGGTTGCCCCAACGATAGGTAATGGAAACGCTTGTTCGTGCGCTCGGGACCTCCTTCACCAGCGAACATTCGGGTAGGGTCTTCGCCTTCGCGCTTAAAAGGGTAAACCCCTGCGGTATAAGGAAATTCGCCTGGTACATTTTCTTGTAAATTCCATCGCAACACATCGCCCCAAGCAGTAAATTTTGGCAGGCTTATTTTAGGTACTTTGGTTTGCGAAAGCGAGGTGGTATAGGTGTCTACTTTTATCTCTTTTCCCCTCACTTTAAACACAAATTCATCATTGGCTAAGTCCGATTTCTTTTTCGCCCATTGCTCTAAAATCTCCAAGTTATCGCCATCCAGTTTTCGCTCCGTTTTTTGAATGGATTTTTCCATTAAAGCTTTGGCCGTCTCCCGTTCTTCATCAGAATCAAGCAAACCGTTTTGCAAACTTTTTTGGCTTTGCGTTAAAGCATACAATTGGTTGGCAATAGCACTTTGCTTATCCACCCATTCGTTATAATTGCGTACGGTATCCGTAATTTCAGATAGGTAGCGCACCCGCTTCGGCGGAATAATAAATATCTTCTCCGATTCGCCCGCTTCTTTTTGCGGAATCAAAGCAAAATTGCCTGTGGTTTTATCGTTTAATTTGGCAATTAAGGCATTGTATAATTGGTTAACGCCGGGGTCGTTAAACTGCGAGGCAATCGTCCCAAAAATCGGCATTTCATCAGGATTGGTATCCCACAAATTATGGTTACGCTGATACTGTTTTTTCACATCGCGCAAGGCATCCAAAGCCCCTCTTTTATCGAATTTATTTAGTGCCACAACATCGGCAAAATCCAGCATGTCGATTTTCTCCAGTTGCGTAGCCGCCCCATATTCGGGTGTCATCACGTATAAGGCTGCGTTGCTGTACTCCGTTATTTGCGTATCCGACTGCCCAATGCCCGAGGTTTCCAAAACAATTAAATCGAAACCCGCAATTTTCAGCACGTTCAATATATCATCAATAAAGCCCGAAATGCTCAAATTAGATTGACGGGTAGCCACCGAGCGCATATACACCCTTGGGTTAAAAATGGCATTCATACGGATGCGGTCGCCCAACAAAGCACCGCCCGTTTTCCGTTTCGACGGATCGACCGAAACAATCGCCATTTTTTTATCGGGATTATTATTCAAAAAACGACGCACCAACTCATCAACTACTGACGATTTACCAGCACCTCCCGTGCCCGTAATACCTAAAACTGGCGTATCCGATTGGCACGCCTTTTCTTTTATCTGCGCTATTAATGCACTATGTTTTTCCCCTTCGTTTTCAACTGCCGAAATCAACTGCCCGATTTGCTGGTGGTTCATACCCTCCAACTCAAAATCAACCGATTGACCTTTGGCGTAATCTGCCTCTTCCATTACATGATTAATCATGCCTTGCAGCCCCAATTCTCGCCCATCGTCAGGCGAAAAAATACGGTCGATACCATAAGCGTGCAGCTCTTCAATTTCGCTAGGCAAAATTGTTCCGCCGCCGCCGCCAAAAAGCTTAATACCCTTTGCCCCTCGCTCTTGCAACATATCATGAATGTATTTAAAATACTCGATATGCCCGCCTTGATAGCTGGTTAGGGCTACGGCATGCGCATCTTCCTGTATGGCCGCATTCACAATTTCTTGCGCCGAACGGTTATGCCCTAAATGGATGATTTCACCACCCGTTGACTGCATGATGCGCCGCATAATATTAATAGCGGCATCATGCCCATCAAAAAGACTGGCGGCAGTAACTACTCTAACTTTATTTTTGGGTTGGTAAGGGGCTTTATTTTGCATATTGCAAAGTTAACGGAAATGCGCATTGATATAGCTTTACAAGTTTTTAGAGGATTTATATAATTCACGTAGTTTTTGCAATTCTAAATCAATGTCTTTTTTACTTTGAGGATTTTCTACACCTTTTTTATTACTTTTCAAATATGATTCTGCCCTGAATCTATAAGTTAAATAAGTATCTAATAATGTTTGTAAGTCATTTTCATTGTTTACTTCAATTGGTGTAACTATTCTGTTCAAAAGCCTGCTTCTGAAATAGAACCCTTTTACTGGCTTGAGGTTTAAATCAGAATCAACTTTTATAAATAAGGCCAAATGCTGATTATGTAACCACCAAGGCAAACTTAAAAACTCTTTATTGAAATTATTATATAGTAGGTTAAATTCACAAACATTTGGTTTCGGGGGCCTCAAATAATTACTACTATCTATATTTGAAACTATTAATTCTATCACTCTTTTTTTACTATCGTCTTTACTCATTAGGTATGAATTATTTAAAAGGAATCGTCCTCTTTCAGAAATAGCTAAGAACAAATCCCATCTTTTCGACTCGTACGCTTCCCTAAACCTATAACTCCAATCCAAATCTGTTCTAATCAAATCTTCTAAAACTACCTCTTCAAACTTTGAATCATAAATTGCATCTTCATTTACATGGATGTTTAATAAATTACTCTGCCTTATCTTTTGAAAGAATTCTTTAATAATAAAATCACGTTCTTCACTAAGTTTGTTTCGGATTTTATCTCTTTTAATGTTTCTTAATAAGTTTTCAAAAATTTGATTTTCAAGCTTATCGCCTTTCAAATAAAACCCATTAAAATCAAACAAATAAGTATCTTTAATGTAGTTTTTATACTTTACCAATCCCATTCCAAACAATAGCCGTGAGATATTAAAACTTCCATTTTCTTTTTTGTAAAGTTTATAATATTTCATTACTCTACTATTCCTTATCAAACTAGAATTAACAATTCCATCAGATTCAAGAATTAAAATTGCGATTTCTACAAGAGTTCTACAATAATAATAGTTTTGATAATCGCTACAATTATTATAATTAGTAGACCGATTTTCAAATATGAAACTAACAAGTTTATGCCTTTCAATTCTTTTTGGTTTAAGTGATTCATCATAAAGCAAACTTATCTCATTCCACAAATCGCTTATAAAATCATTAATTGTTTTTTCTTTTGTAGTTTGATGATAATAAATATCAAGTTTTGGAACCAAATCTTTATCTAAACTTGAAACAAATTTGTGTTTTTCTTCATTGTTTATTATGTAACAATTTATCTTTTGAGGCTTTTTATCATGATCCAGTATCTCAAGGTTTTTGATTATTTTGTTTAACTGCGGGCTCTTCATACTAAACCCAACTACTATAATGTTTACGACGTTTACTTTTTCTTCACTTTCAACTTCACTAGTACTCTCTTTTGAATCATTTGTAACTCGATCCTTACCAGCAAAAAGATTTTCAATTAAAATCTGAATGTCCCTTGATAAGTCAAAATAAGCCTTTCTTGTAAATCGCAAACTACTTGAATGACTGATTGTTCCATGTGGTTTTATATAAACAGGATATTTTAGCCCCCCATTGATATTGTATAACATTTCATCCTCATAATTATTTGGACAATGACCATCTGAATAAATTCTACTAAACTTTGCACCCCTTAACTCCTCATCAATTGTATTGTCCAGTAACTCATCAAAATTGTAATTGATAACAACATCCAAAAAACGATGCTTTAACATATGAGCTACCAATTCATAAAATAAACTAACATTGTATTTTTTATTATATTTTTTTATTAACTCTCGAATCACTGTTTCAGGAAAAAATCTATTTAAGGCAAGCAATACTGTTTCAAAATCACTCTTATCTAACTTATATGCTTCGCTCAATCTATCTAACTCTCTTTTGTATAGTTTATCGAACATTATGCTTTTGTAATCAGCCTTAATAGTCTCTTTTATACTATTTGAGGCTTTATTTGCAAGTGAAAGAGATGATAAAGCATTAAATGAACAACCTGCTCCAACAATTAGAATAAACCTTTTATACTTATCGTAATTTTTTTTTACATTTTTTGTAGGAGTTCCCGATAAAATTGTGTTAATGTCATTATCATCATGATTTATTACGGAATTTGTAATATGATTTACAGCAAGTAAATTTGCTAATTCCTTTATGTTTATTTCCTTAACATCAATACTTTCATTCATAATACGTGTAATTTAACAAGACATTTGAGTAATTCCAAATTGGCTCACAACTCTTTATTACCTTATCTCTTTTAAAACAGCGCCGTTACCTGCACCCTACCCGTGTTTTGCAGTTTTAAATCCTCGCTTTTTTTGCCGTTATATGTTAAACGCAACTCAATGTTTTTAGATACTTTGGTGCGGTAAGTAACATTCCAAACATAGTTGCTACCTGTTTGCAAACCCTGCAAAATCTGGTTATCTAAGTTAAAATTGCTACCCAAATCACCTGTATATTTTATGCTGATGTAAGAGAACTGGCAATCCAATGCGCTTTTTTGGGCTACGCTATATTTAAATAACAGACTACCATTATTCTCCGTCCCTTTTTCGCCTCCAATATTCTCGCTTTGTTTATAACGGTAGGATGCGATAATACTCCACTTTTGCTTTTTTTGATATTTTGCGCTGGGTTCAATTACCTGATAATCAATATCATAATTACTGTTTGGGTCGGCGGCAGAAAGGTATCGAGTAAAGCCATTGGCAGCCTTAAATTCTAACGTCCATTGCTTTTTAATTCGGCTGCGCAATTTTAAGCCCCTATCCGCCTTTTCGTTTTGCACAAAGCCATTCACCAATAAATCTTTGTTTCTATTGATGTTATAAAAAAGCTCACCGCTTAACAACTTACCAATCCTATCGTAAAACAAGCTATTGCGGTAGGCCGACCGCTCCGACACCACCAAATCCAACACCTCATCCGATAAATGGAAATTGCCAGGCACATAAAAATTCCATGCCCTGCCTGAACTATCCGCAGGAAAATGGCGGCTTAACTCGGCAAAACCTTGATACTCCCATTTACCTAACCAGCCTAAAAAACCTTTCTTTTTAAATAAAATTCGCTTAGGGATAATGTTTAAATTTTGTGAGAAACTGGCAATATTGGTACGGGTGTAAATATTGGTAGGCACGTTAATTTGTATGTAGGTTGTATCAGGAAATTCATTCTCGAAAATCAGCCTAAACTCATTGATTTCTTTGATGTTGTTTTGGTTCAAATCGTTCCAAACGTGCGTGCCCAAGCCATTGGTAACGGGCGTATATTCATACTCAACAATTTGCGTTTGCCCCGAGCCTAGTTTGTAATTTGTAGTTGAGCGCACCAAACCTTTAAAAGCCTCAAAGTAATAATTCACCTCGCCAAGTAAAGTGTTTTCGGGCTTCAAATTACTTAGTTCACCATCCAAAATATCTAGCCGCCTAAAAGTGGCATTCCAGCGTAATTGGTTCTTCGGATTTTTGGCTAAAGCCCCGTTCACTTTAATGGTGTTGCCATAGGTAGCCCCTTTAAATTGGTCGCCATTAGGCGCATAATCCCAACGCTGCACCCAGCTTAAACCCACTTGGTTTTCGGCATCTTTGGGGCTGGCAATATATACCTCCGCAATATCAAAATAAATGGAATTCAGCGACAGGCTATCCGTTCCTTTTAATCGGATGCTGTTTTTTTCTTGCTGGGCTTTTATCCCAAACTCCCACATTTTTGTTTTGGCCGATTGATAAGACAAAGCGAATTTCGGGCGTAAAAAAGTGCTGGTTTCTTCCGTTGCATCGGTTGTTAAATAGTCAAATACGCCATCCCATTTAAACCCTTTTCGGTTGATTTTATTTTGTGCAATTTGCCGATAGCCTTCGTATTCGTTGGGGCGCACATAAGCATTAAAGCTGTAATTGAGCAAACCCCATTTTCGCTGGCTTAACTGCACAAATGCCGATGGTAAATGCTCATCATTGGTTTGCCCAAGGCGGTCCGTATTCCAATCGCGAGTAAATTCAATTGGGCGATACTGTTCCAAAGGCACAAAATTATCTTGTACAAATTCGTATCTCGTTTTTGTTTTAACCGACCAGTTTTCATTCTTTTTAAAGAATTTTTCTTGCTCCCATTCCACTTTGACCGCTAAACCTTTATCGTCTTTATCGCTTATATCAGAAAAAGTATTTTGGTCGAAATTAGATAGGGCCACTTCGGCATTTAATTGACTGGCCGCATTTATTTTATAGATAGCTTTAGCCGTTGCCATTTGCCGCCTTTTAGGAGTTATCAATAAAATCACAGGTTCATAATCACCCAAAGGGCTGCCTAAACTATCGGGTGCAAGCCATTCATAAATACGCCCGTTAACACCGCTAGTTGATAAAACATAGTTACCATTACCCAAGCCAACATTTGAAAAATTCAAGGCATAAATCGCCGTTTCAGGGTTTTGAGAATACACGAAATACTCGTAACTCACACCACTAACCACAGAATCTTTTTTGGCGTACAAAACCCGTTCTTCCGTATAACCAATCGAATCGATACCACTAAATAAAGCGTTGTTAATATCATCGCCGATACCTCCCAAAAAGTCCTTTTGTTCGCCTGACAAATCTTGTAAAAGGGGTTGGTTTTTCGCATCCTGTTCGGTATAAAAATGTGCCGCTACCTCCCATTTTTTGTTTTTAAAATAGCTTTCGGCATACAATAAGGAGCGCAAAAAATTCTGCACCGAATACTCAAATTCCACCACTATACGGGCATCTTTCGTAATCAAACGATTAGGAGTAAAAGTAACTTCGCCCAAATTATAGTCAATAGTATAATCGTTGTTAAAGCCACGCACTAATTGCTCCCCATCAATATATACTCGCTCCGAACCCGAAAGAATAATGATAAAGCTTTCGCCATTGGCACCAATCAGTTTATAAGGCCCTTGATTGCCTTCAACGCCCATAAAACTCATGCGGTTATACTGCCCGCGGGCTACAGCCGCAGCTACTTTGCCACCTACTTCTCCCCGCTTTAACTGCATTGAACTTTGCCCACTAATACCTTGTAAGCGTTTGTAGTAATTCATAAAGTATGATTTCGGGCGTTTCAAATCGTAATCCCCCAAAATCAACGAAGTTTTGCCCTTACTCAACTCAATAAAAATGCGGTCGAACTCCTGCAACTGTTGGGTATTGCCTTGCGCCTGAAACGGGATGTTGTTATCGGTAATCGCTGCTCGTACGGTAATATCGTTTTTTAACTTGCCTTGTAATTGCAAGTTAAAATTGGAGTTCACCACCAAATCTTGATTACTACCAACCGATATACCCCTCGAAAAACTACCCGAATAGTTCAAATCCCCCAAATCAAAAATATCAATCGCCTCTTTTTTTACCTGATAAGTGAATTTGCCAAACACAATTTCTTCCCCATTAAACTGCTGATATTTTTTATGATAAGTAGGGGCATAAATATTAAACGGATACACCCGGTAAGTCGCCATAATCGTATCGGGCATACTTGGTGAAAGGCGTACAACCTGCGCTTTAAACGGCTCAAAATCATATAGAGTTGTGTCAACTTTTGCTCCTGCCATATCAGTTAAAATCAAGCTTTCGGGCACAACTGATAAGGTGTCTAACTGCAAAGTATCACTAGTAAACGGGATTTTTTTCATCCGTAAATTAGACAATTGGGCATTAAGCTGATTATGGGCAACAAATAATATTACCAACAAACAACTGATTCTAAGTATTTTATATGTTAATAGCTTTATGCGCAAAGGCGTTTTAACAGTTTAAACCAAAATTAAACGATACAATGCCCGCTATATTGAAAAGGAAGGCGAAAAGGTTTAGATTAGGAGCATGAAATACGAGCAATTAAAATCTGCCGCCCGTAAACTAAGCACAAATGAACAACTTGACCTAATTCAAACATTAGAAGCGGACTTGTTTTACGAAGTTCCTAACGAGATTAAAGGTATTGTAAAAGAAAGACTGGCTGCTTACAAAAAGGGAGACAGCAAACTCAATGGTTGGGAAGATGTAAAATCAAGAATTAAAAAGGATGCTTAAACTCGGATTGCTTGCTAGTTTCATTCACAACTCCCAAATGCCCTAAAGATCCTGACCGGGCTGCCGGCGCAGATAAATTCAGGATGACGTTTTGCCTATTTCTCAACCAGTTTTGAAGTATGCGTTTATCATCAAAAAAGGCATCCGAAAGTTTGGCACGACCGCCTCTAATCCACAAACATCGCCACCTTTTCGGTAATACTATTTTTAACCCCTCTAAACATACCGCTACTGTTAAATGGAAAACAGTAGTTACCTTGATTATCAATAGCTATCAAGCCGCCTTTACCGCCTAAAATTCCTATTTTATTAATAGCCTCTCTGCAAGCATCTGGCAAATTCAAATCTTTATACTCCATTAAACAATGCACATCATAGGCAGTAAGATTACGCATAAAATACTCCCCATGCCCTGTACAAGAAACTGCACAACTTTTATTATTGGCATAAGTACCTGCCCCAATTATTGGCGAATCGCCAATTCGGTTGAACTTTTTATTCGTCATGCCCCCAGTTGAAGTACCTGCAGCTAAATTTCCTTGTGTATCTAAAGCAACTGCCCCAACCGTTCCATATTTTCCAGCATCATGATCAAGCTGCGTTGCATCATTTTGGCTAATCTGCTTCCATTGGTCGTAGCGTTTTTGGTTAAAAAAGTAAGCAGCCTCTTCCATCCCTACTCCTTGTTGTACTGCAAATGCCTCAGCACCTTTACCCGTTAACAACACATGTTCCGATGCTAACATAACTTGTTGCGCTGCTACTATTGGATTTTTGATATGACTAACACCGCTTACTGCTCCAGCGTTTAAAGTTCGTCCGCACATTATTGAAGCATCCATTTCATTAACACCATTAGCTGAAAAAACCGACCCTTTGCCTGCATTAAATATTGGTGCATTTTCCATTAAAACAATCGCTTGCCTAACCGCCTCAATAGCACTTTTGCCCGATTGCAATTGCTCGAAACCTATTTGCAAGGCCGCTTTTAAAGTATCCAAATAATGCTGCTTTAACTCGGCAGAATAATTTTTGGGCAAGATATTACCCGCTCCACCATGGATTGCAATTAACATATTAGCTAATTTTTCTTCATAATACGTTATAACAAACTTAGAAGACTTTTGAGTTATGAACTGCTGTAACTAAAACCCCATTATCATAAACCGACCTTGCGAAAACAAACCCATCTTGGTCAAAATATTGCATCTCTCCATGCAGTAAATGTTGTTCATTGTAAAAAGCCTTTTTCGACAACTTGCCATCTCTTAAATTATAAAATGCCCATTCTCCAATTGGTAAGCCATTTAATAATTCGCCTTTGGCTGAATCATCTTCAACTAAGCCAGTATAGTCAACATATTTTTTAATAAAGCATTTGTCCTTTCTCCATTTAGTTGTTGTGCCCCTTTTTTTACCTTTTAAAAAACTACGAGAACATAAATTAGCATGTAATTCGTCATATTCCGAATTAGCATAAATAACCCATTTTTCATTAGGTTTAAAAGGCAAACCACAAGCTCCTCCATCTAAAGGGGTATAAATTGTAATTGTATTTTCATTAATATCACCTTTGTAAATTTTAGTTATTGAAACAACAATTTCTTTTTGATAAAAATTATAACTCGTATTAAAATCGCTGTCCACTTCTCTTTTGTTTACTGAAATAATTTTAGCCTCAAATATTGAGTTGTAATTCATAAATTGCTGTAAATCAATCTTGTCGTACTTAATGCAACTACAAGCTTGCACAACTAAACAATTGGCAAAAACTACAATTAGTATGGTCAATAACTTGTTCATTCTACGGTATATAACTGTTATTTTAAGCCTTTGCTTGTCTCCCCAACTCTCTCCAAAACGCCAAAATCAAACTAATATCTTTATAAACGGAATACTCTTTAGCATATTGAAAAATCAATTGCTTTTGCAAAGCAGTATTCGGTTTATCTAGCCTATCTAATGGACTAATAATTCCTTTTTTAGCTACTAAACTTGTATCTAAAGCCACTTTGCCCACCCAGGATTTTTTACCAGTTAGTACCGCCCACCAGTTGGGTAAAAGCCCACTTGCTTTTTCAACTAATAACAATAGTAAAGGCATTAAAGGCAACATTATTATACAACTAACCAAATCCAACACTCGTTTATTGCGTCGCCCTGGTCGTTGGCGAATTTTTAAAATCACGTCATTATGCAATAAATCGCCTGCGGTGTTTTTTGAGTTGCTACCAATTAAACCACTGCCCGAGCTTGGCATTATTTTATACGCCAGTTTATTGCCCCAACCTTCCATACTGGCAATAATTTTTTTAGCAGAAATGGTTTCCATACTAAAAATCAACTCGTTAATATTAAAAAGATGCACAATTTTATCTAGCTCATTCAACTGTCCAAGGCTTTTCTCTTCGGTTGTTTCGTTAATAAAACCCACTAAATTAACATTAGGATTAGTGCGCACAAATAGCTGCCGAGCAATCTCAAAATCTTGTCTATTGCCCAATACCAAACTGTTTTTTGCTTCCGAAAGGATATTACCATTACGCTGCCCAATTTTTGAAAAACCCCATCGGTTAAAACTCATAACAAGGTATGCCCAAATGCCACCTAACAATATTAAACTTCTCGAAAATCGGTAGCTTTCATCTAAAAATCCATAAATGGCCGATATAATTAATGTGCCGAAGAGCAGACCTCTAATTAGTTTTCCGTTTTTATAGGGTGGATCGTAACCACCACTAAAAAACACGCTAACAACCCATACCAAAAGGTAAATTGGTAGATTAAAAAACAACAAAACATCATCGTAATAATTGATGTTGTTTTTAACATTAGCCGCCCAAAAATCTTTAAGTAAAATAAAGCCGAATACTATGAGCAAAGTATCAAAAAGGTAAGGTAACGCCGCCTTAACCATACGACTGAATACTGCTAATGCTGCACGAAAATAAATGCCCAATTTAATAACACCAACGTACCAAGTTGCTGTATTAAAATGCTTTTGGGCAAATAACAACATCGCGTTATAAAAAATACGCACATAATTTAGGCTACCTTTTTTTGTGCTTTCGCCTTTAAAATGGATAATGGGATTTTCAGCAAAATAGTAGTTTTTATACCCCGCTTTTATAATCTTGTAGCTTTGGTCAATATCCTCGCCATACATAAAATAATCCTCATCTAAGCCGCCAATTTCATCTAATAAATTTTTGCGCATCATCATAAATGCGCCCGATAAAATTTCAACTGAATTGGTTTCATCTTTACTTAAATGCCCTTGATAATAACGATTAACCTTTGCTGATTTTGGGAATAATTTGTACGCTCCCGTCATTTTATACAAAGCGGTTAAAGGCGTGGGCAAGCCCCTTTTCGATTCGGGTAAATACTGCCCAGTTCCATCAATCATTTTAATGCCTAAGCCTCCTGCATCCTTATGTTCATCCATAAACTGGATGCACTGTTGCAAAGTGTTTTGCTGTATTAAAGTATCAGGATTTAACAATAAAACATACTCGCCCTTAGCAATATCAATTCCTTGATTATTAGCCTTTGAAAAACCTTTATTATCGGTATTGGCAATTAGCTTAATATTTGGGTATGCCTTTTGCAGCCACTGCACCGAACCATCTTTTGAGCAATTATCTACTACAATTAACTCAATTTGATTTGTACTTTTATCTTGGTAAAAATCAATGGCTTTTTGGCACGATTCTATCGCTATTTCTAAAAAATACCTAACGTTATAGTTAACTATTATGACACTTAATTTAACCAAAAACCCGTTTGTTTTAACAGTTTAAGCAATAAAGATACCGACATTGGCTTTTAAGCCTATGCACTTGATAAATAATTAATTTGCAACAATGGTAACGCTAATTATACCATTTTATGTTTTGCTATTTGTGTTGCTAATTTTTATTTTGGCTGAAACCCGCTATAAGCACGAGCCATTTAAAAATTGGTTATTGCCTTTATTTGGATTAAAACTAATAGGCACTTTTGCATTTGTTTTTATTTATCAATATTACTATCGAGGTGGTGATACTTTCGGCTATTTTAGAGGGGCACAAATTATTGCCGAAAACTTTTTTTATAATCCTAAAGTAGCTTTTCAGCTATGGATGACCGATGCCGCCGAAATAACTCCCAAAAATAGAGAAATAGTTGAGGGCTTTGAATATTTTGGTAACCCAACAACATGGCCCGTATCTAAAATTGCAAGTATTTTTTGCATACTTGGCTTTAGCAACTACCTTATTACCTCGCTTTGGTTTGCATTTTTATCTTTTATTGGGCAAATAGCTTTATTTAGGTTGTTTTATAAGCTTCATCCAAAACTTTGGCGCTTAATGGCAATTGCTGTTTTTGCTGTACCCTCGGTGGTTTTTTGGAATGGCGGCATACTAAAAGATACCGTTATTTTAATGTGCTTAGGCCCCTTGTTTTACTCTATTTACTGGCTATTTATTGTACGAAAAAGGCTACTAATCTCAAGTTTACTTATAATAATATGCACCTATTTAATGTGGCAAGTAAAATATTACGTACCTATGGTAGCCATACCAAGTGCATTATTATGGGTAGCTCTTCACTACTTTAAGCAATTGCCTAGCTTGGGCATTAAAACCATTATTGGCACTAGCGTTTTGGTGGCTTTTGCCTTTTTTTCTCTTTTTTTTAGAAAAGAATTAATGGCTTTTAGCAACGATTTTGTTGTTGATTTACTACAAAGAGCCATTGGCTTTCAGGTTTGGCATGGGTATTTGGCTGAAACAGCAGGCGCATCAGGTTACGATTTAGGAGAAATTGAATTTAGCCTTATTGGCTTTATAAAAAAGATGCCTGCATCAATAAACGTTACCCTATTTCGCCCTTATTTATGGGAGGCAAAAAGCCTTGTGTTATTAGTTTCGGCACTTGAAAGTTTTGTGTTTACGCTACTTGCTTTATGGGTTTTGTTTAAAACAGGCATTTTTAAAACGGTTAAAATAATTTTTAGCCAAGCCCATTTAACAGCATTTTTTATCTACACTATGTTATTTGCCTTTATGGTTGGTTTTACCAGCTTTAATTTTGGCGCATTGGTACGTTACAAAACGCCTTGCCTCGCCTTTTTTACCATGCTTTTATTTGTAATTTATGCCATTGGGCAACAAAAAAAATCAATTTAAAAACCAACTAGCGAACCTTAAATGTTTTACGATGAATTGGCGAAAAGCCAAACTCCTTAACTGCGTTTCTATGTTTAATTGTTGGATAACCTTTGTTTGTATCCCAGCCATAATTAGGGTGCTTTTTGTGCTGTTTTAGCATATATTCATCTCTATGTGTTTTAGCTAAAATGGAGGCTGCTGCAATACTTAAATATTTACCATCCCCTTTTACTACGCAAACATGCGGAATAAAATTATAGGGTGTAAAACGGTTACCATCAACCAATATCAATTCTGGTTGAATAGTCAACTTTTCTAAGGCCAAGTGCATGGCTAAAAAGGAGGCATTCAGAATATTAATCTCATCAATTTTTTTGGGAGAAACAGGCGTTACTGCCCAAGCTTCAGCATCTTTTTCAATTTCAATTCTTAGTGCATCACGCTTCGCTTCGCTTAACTGCTTTGAATCATTAAGCAATTTATTTTTATAATTTTTTGGTAAAATTACTGCCGCTGCAAATACTGGTCCTGCTAAACAACCCCGCCCTGCTTCATCACAACCCGCTTCAATTAAATCTTTTGTATATGCTGATTTTAACACTAGTCAAAAGTGCAACTCATTTAAGTAGTGGGCAAATTTTCCGTGGATTTTTCACTGCTCTTATCCTTTCGTAAAAACACCCTACGCACCCAAACAGGTAGCACAAAAACACCTAAAATTAAATAAGGATAGTAGGTTAATAACCGCCAGATAGCACCAATTGCCGTTGCTAAACCCGCATCAGGAATAACATCAGCATAAAAATCTTTAAAAGCAAAATCTGCCACGCCTGAACCACCCGGAGTAGGCGTTAACATTAAAATTAAATACAACACCAATTGCCTGCCATACAATAGCAAAGTATCCATAACTGGGGCAACCGCCATTATTAAAAATATAACCACAAAAAAGCGGCTTGTCCATGCTAACCATGTTGAGGCATACAATTGAAACCAAGAGTTTGAAGTGTTTTGCTTCAAGCCTTCTGATGCGATAATAATATCATTTCCTGTTTGTATTGCCGACTCTCTCCAGCGTTTAAAAACACCAAATGAGGTTGTCCATAACAACATCCTTTTAAAAGTGTGTGGATTAAAAAACAAGCCATAAGTAAAAAACAAAGTATAGCCTAACATTAAACCGAAGGCCATTAAAAAAGGAACCGCCCAGGGGCTACCACTAATTAATGAAGTATAAACTCCAGGGGCAAACTCTGGGGAGATGAGGTAGTTGCCATAGTACAGCCAAAACAAAACCGTCATGGTTAAAAACAGGGTGCTATCCACAAAAACGATGGTTAAAATCATGGTGGTGGATTTGCCTACCGTAAATTTTTCTTTAGCCAACATAAATAGGGCTACTACCGTACCACCAACCATTGTTGGGGTTATTGCTGAGCTAAACTCCCATATTGAAATTACTTGAAAACACTTGCTCCAACTTAGTTTGTAATCGGACAAAACACGTAAACGCCACATATAGGCAAATAGCCTAAATGCCGCAGAAATGATGGCTAAAAAAACAAAAATTCCTGTTTGCCAACGCCAATCAATAGCGTTTACACTATTGATGTCGAACTCTCTAAAAATGATATAGAAAACTACCCCTAAGCCTAAAATTATGGGTAATATAATTTTGGTTGGGCTTAACTCCTTCAAAAAATCTTGTGGATGTTTTAGGTCCTCAAATTTCATTTTCCGCTTTCTCTTTAAGTAGTTTTTGGTGCAAATTTACTAAGCTTGGTCCTGGGTGCAACCATAAATTATTAATTCCTAAACCTAGCTGAATTTCGATGCCTTTTGCTTGTATTAACTCCAATACAGCTAAAAAACGAAAAACGGCTTCAACCCTATCTCTACAAATCATCCAAACATTTTCAAAGTTTAATTGACGACCAATTTTTAGCTGTTCGAGCAGCCATTTTTTTTGCTCTAAAATGGTATATGGAAAACGCAAAACGGTATGGTTCAATCTTAAATTGCGTTTTTCCATTTTTTCAACTGCCTTTTTAAACGAGCTCATAAGCCGATATAGGCTCAATGATTCCATTTCAAGCTCTTTTGAAAATTGCCCGTAAATATCAATGGTTTCGGATTTTACATTTCCGCGAACATATTTTTTTGCTTGCATTTCAGCCAACTGGGCTAAATCTTCAATTACGGCCTTGTATTTTTTGTACTCAATAATTTTATCAACCAATTCTTGGCGTGGGTCAATTTCAACGCCAAATTCATCAATCTCTTTACGAGGTAAAAGTGTTTTTGCTTTGATGCGCATTAAAGTTGCAGCCACCAACATAAACTCGCTTGCTAACTCAATATCCATGCTTTCCATTTTACGGATATAAGTTAAAAATTCGTTGGTCAATTGGGTTATAGGAATGTCGTAAATATCCAGTTCATCGCGTTGGATGAAATAGAGGATTAAATCGAAAGGGCCTTCGAAAGAGGCTACTTTGACGTTGTACGACATGGCTGCAAAGGTAGTTGTTGAATGGCTGAAATTTAGTTTGTAGCACAAAGGTTTAACACCTTTTAGCGTGTTGGGTATAATTAGTGAAAATTGGGGCTTATTTTATTGTTTAGTTTACGATTTATTGCAGTAAAAAAATACTAAAACGATTTATTGAGATTTGTACATTTTTGAGGTGTTGACCAAACCTTGAGCGTGTATTTTGCTTGTTTTGTAAAGTGGTGTTTAAGTTAAAATGCCAGTATGGTTGGCTTTTTTGATTTTAGATAAATGCAACCCTTTGGGGCACTAGCAAACCTTGGGTGTGTTGATTATTTGTTGATTTTGAGGGTGTTAGGGTAGTTTTTGTTTGGCCTTTAGCAGTGTTGGCTAAAAGTTATGTTTAAGTTACTGACTACTTTTTAAAGGTGTTTGTGTTATTAATGTGCTTTAGTGAGTTGTGGATTATTTTCATTTTACACAAATTTTTTTTGCAAAGTTTTATGCGACCACTAGGCTGCGTGCCACGGGCGTACTCAGTTAGCGCGATCGATTGACGGTGAAATTTGAGATTGACTTCGCAGGGTATGTAAATTAAGGTTGTTTAATATATACCTGTTGGTCAGGCGACCAACAGGGGGGGAGATTGTTTTCACCCTCCGCAAAAAATATTTGCAAATTTTTACATCACCATTAGGCTACGCACCGCAGGCGTGCCCCTTTTTTCAAAAGGGGACAAGTGTTAAGCTTGCAGCTGTTACTGTGAATTGTCGTTTGTCTTCAATGGCTTTATTAATCCTTCTGAAAATCGATAGATTTTCTGCTCCTACTTAGCGTTACTGGGTCTTGTTATAAGAGGTTGATGCAGGTTTACCACAGCCTTATTTTTTGTGTTATTTCTTGTTTTTATAACATTTGCCAGTGCTTGAGATTTCCACCTTCGTGGAAATGACGGTGTCCCCGTCGGAATCGCCTAGATGGGTTGGACCCGCATTCGGGTCGCCTAAAGGGAGGATATTCATTTTTTAATAAATTTTGCTTTCATGCTATCTGTTGTCACAAAATAAATTCCGTTGGGTAATTGAGAAACATTTATTTGTATGGTGTTGTTTGATTGACTGATTTGATTGACTTTTTTAGTTATTGCTTGCCCTAAAAGGTTGGTGATTTGAATATTATTGGTGTTTGAAAAATTGGCTTGGATAGTAATATTTTGAGATGCAGGATTAGGGTAAAGCTTGATGTTTTGATTGTTAACCATTGGAGCCGAAACCAAAGTGCCGTTTAAATCATTTACAACATCTATTGGATTGCCTAATTCATGAAAATCGACGGTTACAAAATTGGGGATGCGGTTGTTAATGCTTTGGCACTCTTCAATTCGGTTGTACAAAAAATCGTAATCATTAATTATTGCTGCGCTAATTGAATCGCCAACACCAAGTGGAGTAGTAACAAAATGGTTGAAAAGGTATAAGTCGTTATCTACTTCGCCTCGGTTATCATCGCAGTTAAAATCATCGGGGTGGTTTACACTGTAATGGGTTTCAACCGTGTAATCCCAAACATAATGATACCAAGTTTGTTCAGGTGTACCGTTATCTTCTTCAGAAAAAATAACAAGGCGTTGGTTATTATCAGCCATATTTTGCAAGCTTTGCCAGCCTAAATTGGAGTTGTGATGATAGAGGTAGTTGGTTAATCCTGTTTGTTGAATATCGTTTTCAATTAATTGTGCGGTGGTGTGGCATTCGATAATAATGGTGATGATTTCGTTGGGATTATCATCCAAAAAAGTTTTTATATCATTTAAATAGTTAGCAAATGGCTGAAAACCAAGAAAAGAGAAAGTGTGGTAAACCACTAATTCGCCTTCTAATTCGTAAACATCCATTAACAGGCAGCGTACGCCGTCGTTTAACTGGTTGGCTACATTTAGGTTGTGGTTGGGTAGGTTAAATCCGTCTTGTGCGGAGTTGTAGGCATTATGGGTTCCTAAAAAAACAACTTGATTGTAGGGTTTGTTGCAAAGTTGTAAACTGCCGTTGCATTGGGCTAAACTTGCAAAGCAGATGGCTATTTGAAAAAGGCACATAAGGGTGCAAAAACGAAAGAAAGGGTAGGGTTTCATCATTGTATAAAAATAAAATGTAGTTGTGTTAATTAAATTAATGTTGGTTAATAAACGATGCCTTGTAAGAATATGTAATTTCACCAAAGTAAGTGTATTGGAACTTATTGCCGAAAAATTGCTTTTTAATTATAAACAACTTTGGTTGAAAAACGTACTCACATTTTTATTGCTGTTTATTAGTGTATCAGTTTTAGGGCAAAGCTTTAAGCTTTATGAAGTGCCTAACCCGAAGGATTGGGCTAAGGGGTATATTAGTGACCCTGCTGATATTTTATCGGATGCGGAAGAGCAAGTAATTAATAAAACCATTGCGGATTTAGAGGATTCAACTTCAGTGCAAATGGCGGTGGTTATGTTACCATCAATTGGGGATGAGGACCCGAAATTGTTTACTTCTGATTTAATGAATAAATGGGGAGTTGGACAAAAAGGTAAGGATAATGGCTTGTTGATTTTGACTGTGATGGACCAGCGGCGGACGGAGTTTGAAACGGGTTATGGCTTGGAGTATATAATTACCGATGCCCAATGTTATGAGGTGGGTATGCAAAAACTAGTACCTTATTTTAAAGATGAGGAGTATGGTAAAGGCATTTTGGCAGCCGTAACGGCTTTTTCCGATATTATTAAAAGTTACGACCCTAATGATGCATCGGTTGATCCGTTAGTTAGTTTTGAGCGAGAATATGGCATACCTGGTTGGGCGTTAACTGCCTTTATAATTTACATTTTGTGTTGTATTTTTTGTGGGATAATTTTTAATAGGTTAATTGCCAAAAGCTTAAAGGATAAAGAGGATTTTTACGATAAGTACATGGATTTGCGGAAGTTGAAACAGTATTTGTGGTTAGTGCTTTTTCCTATTCCGTACTTTTTTGTTTTGCAAAGGGTAAAGCGTAAAATGAAGGAATTGCGTTATGCACCTCGTTATAGTAAGCATAACCATAAACCGATGACATTAGCCAGCGAAGAGGAGGAGGACCAATATTTATCGCAGGGGCAAATAACGGAGGAGGCAATTGGTGCGGCGGATTATGATGTTTGGGTTACGGATAATGCGGATGATATTTTGATTCTTAGGTATGATATTTATTTTGACATGTACGACTATTGCCCAAGCTGTACTTACGAAGCTTATTACAAATCGCGGTCGTACACGGCGGTGCATGCCACGCAATATTCAAGCGGTACGGATGTAAAGGAGTATAGTTGTAAAAATTGCCATTTTTTTTACAAAGAAACTTATGTTATTCCTCGTATTCCGAAAATAAGTACTTCGCGACGGTCGAGTAGTGGTAGTAGTGGCCGTGGCTGGAGTGGTGGCAGCAGTTCGTGGGGTGGTGGCAGCTCAGGCGGAGGCGGTGCAGGAGTAAGTTGGTAAGCAATAATTTCATTAGCAACAATCCTTTTAATAAATTTGAGCAATAATCCCTAGTACATGTCTAATTACTTAGTATCTGCACGTAAATATCGCCCTATTCGTTTTGACGATGTAGTGGGGCAGGGGCATGTAACTACTACTTTGAAAAATGCGCTTAAAAGCGACCAATTGGCGCAATCGTTTTTGTTTTGTGGCCCAAGGGGTGTGGGTAAAACTACTTGTGCACGAATTTTAGCTAAGGCTTTAAATTGCCAAAATCCTAGCGATGATTTTGAGCCTTGCAATGAGTGTGGTTCTTGTACATCGTTTAATGATAATGCATCATTTAACATTTTTGAGTTGGATGCGGCATCGAACAATAGTGTTGACGATATACGGCAGCTAATTGAGCAGGTGCGTTTTGCGCCGCAAGTGGGCAAGTATAAGGTGTATATTATTGATGAGGTACACATGCTTTCGCCTAGTGCATTTAATGCGTTTTTAAAGACTTTGGAGGAGCCGCCGAGTTATGCCATTTTTATTTTGGCAACAACAGAGAAGCATAAAATTTTACCAACGATTATTTCTCGTTGTCAAGTGTTTGATTTTCAGCGTATTGGGGTGATGGATATGGTTACGCATTTGCAAGAAATTGTTGAGCAAGAAAGCTTAGAAGCCGAAAGCGAGGCTTTACACGTTATTGCCCAAAAGGCCGATGGTGGATTAAGGGATGCGCTATCAATTTTTGATAGGATGAGCAGTTTTGCTAGTGGGCAAATTACCTATGAAGCGGTGTTAAAAAACCTGAACATTCTTGATTATGATTATTATTTTAGGGTAACAGATAGCTTGTTGTTACAAGACCGGAATACGGTTTTATTAACGCTTGATGAAATTTTGAAGAATGGCTTTGATGGCAGCGAATTTATTACGGGTTTTGCCAGCCATTTTAGAAATTTAATGATGGCGAAAACGGCTCCAACATCGGATATTTTAGAGCTTAGTGAAAATTGGAAGGAGAAGTACAAAAAGCAGGCAAGTAATGTTGAGGTTGGCTTTATGTTAAGTGCGTTAACAATTGCAAATGATTGTGGTTTAGCTTTTAAAACGGCTAAAAACAAACGCCTACAATTGGAGTTGTGTTTGTTGAAATTGTGCTATTTACAACAAGCCATTGATTTGGGAAACATACCCGCCGAGGAAAAAAAAACTGAAGTTGTAAGTGAAGGAGCTGACAAACATCAGCAGTTAGCTGAGGATAAAAAGGTAAATGAGGAGAAGGAGGAAAAAGAATCGCCTGTTGTAGAAAGTTTTGATTTAGCCGCAATGAAGGCCAAAAAAGCCGAGGCAACAAAAAAAGCAAAAACGGTTAGCCTTGCCGAAATAAACCAAGCTTTTGAAGAAACAAAACATTTTAAGAAGCAAAAACTGGTTGTTAGCAATGATAGTTTGCAGAATTTGTGGAGCGAGTTTGTTGAAAGTTTACCATCAATAAGAAGTCAGAGTATTTTAAAAGAACACCCTTTTGAGTTAAGGGGAGAGACGATGTTTTTTACAACTGATTCGGGCGTTAAAAAATCGGAGATTGTTAACAATACTACGCCTTTTATTGAGTGGCTGAAACGCACTTTTAACGAGGTAAATATTTTAGTTGATATTGAGCTTACCAAATCGGCAGTTGAGGAGGAACGGAAGGCTTATACTTCAGAAGAGAAATTTAATGCAATGGCAAAAAAAAATCCTTCGGTTTTAATACTGAAAAAGGAATTGGGGCTTGAATTGGAGTATTAATATTGCTGTTAATATCAGTTTATAATTTTAACTATTTTCGGGTAATGAAAAACTCATTATGCTGTTTATCAGGTTTTGTATTTGCTTGCCTAGTTATTTTATTGTACGCTACTAGTTGTTTTGGGCAGCTTTCAAAAAATGAGTTGCTTAATTATAGTGAGCTTGTAAAAAAACGTAATAACTCAACGGTTACGGTTAGCCAATCAATTATTGATGCTTATGATGATTACTTAAAAAAGCACCCAAATGATGTAAGGGTTTATACGCAAAAGTGCTTGTTTTTAGATAATTGCTATAGTGATGAATATGAGGAGTATAACCCGTATTGGGAGGAGGCCGATTTGTGCTTTGAGGAGGGGAGTAAAAGGTTTAGAGATGACTTTTATTTTAAGCTGCATCATTGCTTGCAGTTTTATGGGGATACGGCTAAAATTTATCAAGAAAATGTTGTTACTGAGTATGAAGAGGGTGGACAAATGGGTAGTGCTATTTGGCTAGTATATAAGCGATTGGCTTGGGATTATTTTTATAGTAAAGAGTATCAAAAAACGCTTAGAAACCTTGATAAATTAAAGGCAATAAATGATACGCTTGACCTGCCAATGTTGAGGCTTAGAACTTATATTAAGTTGGATAGGAAAGAAGTAGCAGTATCTATTGCTGAGCATCTTTATGTTAAAGATTCAGTTAAATATTGTACTAACCAATTAGGTGATTATGCCTTAAAATTAGGAGAAACTGATTTGGCCATTAAGATTTATAAGCAGGTAATGGTTGATACTACAGCCTATATTGATAATGCAAACTTGGCTGATGCTTTTGTTGAAAAAGGTTTGTATGATGAGGCCAGAAGTTACTTGGTTAGAGATACATTGAGAAGTTATAAGCAACTTGAAAGCAAGTTAGCTTTATGGAGCCATGACTTAAAATATAGCCCTACCGATACTTTAAAAAGCATGTATAGAGAGCTTATTGCAGTTGATTGGCAGACCGATTTGTTTGGCTTTAAAAACTATTTAATGCTTTTTAAGCGAGGCACTTTTTGCTTTGGTTGGTATAATATAACTGCGGTAATTTTTTTGTTGATTTTTATAGCTATTTTGGCCTTGTTGCCATATATAGTAGTGCTTCCTATTCATTATATAGGTTGTTATTTTGTGAAGCGCGAATCAGTGCCGCCAGTATTGTTTAATTGGAATTTGAAAGATTTTTGGATTGTACTAGCGGTTTATTTTATTGGGTCGTTTTTTGCCGATTGGTTGTTTTATTATGACTTTAATATTGGCTATTATTTTTTAGATAAGGAGATTTATTTTGGTTTGAATGGAAATGAAGTGAGCCAAGAGCTTGCGAACCTTTCGTTGGTGTTTATGGTGTTTTTAGCTGTTGTTGGTGTTTACTTAATTTTTAAGGAGAAATTAAGTAATGTTTTTGGTGAACCTAAGCTGATTTTTCAGAATATTTTATATGGTGTTGGTTATTGTTTTTTACTGCTTTTTTTAACAACTGTGTTTTCGAAAGTGTTTGGTTTAGGTGTGCATACGGATGCTACATTTTTAGCAAGTAATGTTAATGAAATTAAAAGCGTAATTGTTTTTTGGGGTGGCCCCATTGCTTTTTTATTTGTGGCTTTTATAGTACCTATTTATGAGGAAATTATTTTTAGGGGGGTGATATTAAGTTCGTGCGAAAAGTTGATTTACTACATTCCTGCTAATATTTTTCAAGCGGTTTTGTTTGCCCTTGCTCATGACAATTTGAAACTGTTTGTTTTTTATTTTGCTTTTGGGGTTACGGCATCTTATTTAAGAAATAAAACTAAAAGTTTTGTAGCACCCATTACTTTGCATGTAATGAATAATGCAATTGCTGTGGCATCAATTTATGCAAGTATAGATGCGGAGATGTTTATTAATTAACGTGAATAATGTTTAAGATAAAAATCAATCGCTTGATAATCAAAATATTACGAACTGGGCGGTCATGCTGAGGGGGCTTGCCATTAAGTGAAGCGAAGCATACAAAAAATGCAGTCAGAGTCGTACATTTTGTGATTCTTCCATTCGCAAGGCGAATGTTCAGAATGACATTATTATGTTGTTGATATTCAATGTTTTATGGTGATTGCAATTTGCTTTTCTTATCCATTATTCAAATTAGTTAGATAATGTGATTTCTAAGCCATCATAAGCTAGGTGGATATTGGGGGGTAAAAGTTTTTCAACTGTAGTATGTTTACCCATTTGGTGGCTGATGTGAGTGAAATATGCTTTTGGAATCTCTAATTCTTGAACTAAATTAATGGCTTGTTGAAGGGTGAAGTGGCTAATATGTTCTTCTTGCCGTAAGGCATTTAATATTAAAATTTGGCTTCCTTTAATTTTTTGTTTTTCTTCATCACTAATAAAATTAGCATCGGTTATATAGCTTATATTACCAAAACGAAAGCCTAAAACAGACAGTTTATGGTGCATTGCCCTAATTGGTGTTATAGTAGTACCGTTAATTGAAAATTTATTGGTGGAAATGCTGTGCACGGTTAATTCGGGTACTCCAGGGTATTTTTTTTCGGCAAAAATGTAGGGGAAAACCTGTTTTAGGTTTTTAATAACCCTATCCTCGGCATAAACATGTACATTTTGTTTAAGTATGAAGTTGAATGCCCGAACATCATCAAGCCCTGCTACATGATCGCGGTGCTCGTGTGTGAAAAGGATAGCGGTTAAATGTTGGATAGGGTGGCGAAGCATTTGTTCGCGAAAATCGGGGGTGGTATCAATTAAAAAATTATTGCCATTGGTTTGGATTAAAACCGAGGTACGAAGGCGTTTATCTTTTAAGTTGGTTGATTGGCATACGGGGCATTGGCAACCGATAACGGGTACGCCCATTGATGTACCTGTTCCTAAAAAAGTCAATTTCATTGATCAGTGGATTTGATTTCCAACTGAATTTTTGCTAATAATTTTTGGCTGCTTTGCGATAGGTTTTCGGGCTGATAGTTAATTTGGTGTAGGATGTCGAGTAGGGCGTTGATGCGTGCTTCGGTATCGAAAAATCGGTTAACAACGACTATGTCTTTGCCATCTAAAATGCAGGCTCCTGCTTGAAAATTGCCTTTACCATAGCGCACGGTGTATCCTACCTCTTTAAAAAGGGTTTCAACTTTTTTTAGCGTATGGTTGGTAAATTTCATTAAATTATTGTTGGTAAATGTAGGTTAAAAGTGTTTGCCCTACTGCCTTTAGGGTTTTCTTTTCAATTATGTCCATATTATCATCGTGTGTATGCCAAAAGCTGCCAAAGCCTTTAGCGGTGCTTTGGTCGTATTGAATAATATCAATAGTTGGGATTTTGGCGATTTGGTTTACAAACAGGTGATCATCAGTAACTGGTGATACTTTTTTGAAGGAGAAGTAACTGCTATAGCCAGCTTTGTTGGCGGTGTACCAAATATCATCAACTAAAAATTTGGCGTATTGAAGGGAGTAGCCTTCTTGATGGAAAATGGCATCGCCTGCACCTACCATATCAAGCAGTATGCCGCCATAGGCTTTATAGTTAGGTGTATGTGGGTTTTTAGCCCAGTATTGACTACCGAGGCAGTAAGTTTCGGCGGCTCCTTTACCATAATCTTCAACATCAAAAAATATAATGTCGATACCGATATTGGGTTGTTTTTGTTGTAATTGACGTGCTATTTCAAGTAATACACCTACACCGCTAGCACCATCGTTTGCGCCTAAAATTGGTTCGTTGGTACGTTCGGTGTCTTGGTCGGCAAAGGGGCGGGTATCCCAGTGGGCGCAAAGTAATAGGCGTTTTTTAGCTTCCATATTATATGAGCCAATAATATTGTACATTGGCAATTTTTCGCCATTAAAGGCGGTTACCGTGGCGGTTTGCCTTTGTGCCTTAGCCCCAAAATTGGCTAATTTTTTTTCGAGCCAATCAGCGCATTGTAAATGCTCGTTGGTTCCGGGTACACGCGGCCCAAAATCTACTTGGTTTTGAATGTAAACATAGGCGGAGTCTTTATTGAAGTTGGGAATTTCAACGGTTGGTTTATCGGGCTTTGTAGTAGGCTTGCTTGGTTTATCTTGTTGGCAGGCTAGCACTAAAAGCAAAAGTGTGAGTATTGTAATTGCGTTTTTCATTCAATTAAAATTATACCCAAAGGTATTATCGTTTTTTAAGCCAATGCAAGGGATTTAGTTTTTTTGTGCCTTTCCATACTTGAAAATCGAGTTCGGTTTTATTGGTTTTGGCATCGGTATGGATAGTGCCGATGGTTTGACCTACTGAAACTTGGTCTCCCTTTTTAATGCTAACATTGGTTAGGTTGGAGTAAACGGTAAAGTAACCGCCGTGTTTTATAATTACTGCGGATTGGAAACTAGGGCTGTAAATTACTTGGCTTACTTTGCCAGAAAATACGGCTTGTACTGAGGTATTGATTTTGCAGGTTAGGTAAATACCGTTATTGTTAACATAAATGCCTTTAAGAATGGGGTGGGCTTGTTTGCCGAATTTGCCTGTTACCAGTCCTTTTTTTACGGGCCAGGGTAATTTGTTTTTGTTTTTTTTAAAATCGGAAGAGAGTTTGGCGATTTCGGCATTTGGTGTTTCTTGGTTTTCGCCTTTAATAATGCTTTGAATTTCATTGTTGAGCTGCCTAATGGTGGTTTGTTTTTTTTGATTTGCTCGTTTTAACTCTTTTTCTTTTGCTTTTAATTTGTTGATTACGCCATCAACTTTTTGTTTTTCTTTATCTAAAACTTTTTTCTGCTCGGACTCTTGCGTTAACAATTCAGATTGCTTTTGAATATCAACTTGAAGTGCTTCAATTTTAACATTAAGGGTATCGGTAGTAGCATTAATTTGCTCGACTTGGTTGCGCTTATCATCATTATAGTATTTAATGTATTTAAGCCGCTTAAAGGCATCGTTAAAAGATTGGGCGGAGAGTAAAAAGGTTAGGAAACTGTAGTTGGATTTGTTTTTATAGGCATGCCTAACCATACGGGCGTATTGGTTACGCAGCGTATCGCGTTTGGCGGTTAGGTTGGTAATTTCAGTTTTAGCTGAGTCGATTTTTACGCTTAAAATATCGAGCTGTTGAGATAGGGTGTTGATTAATCCTTGCCTTTTTGAGAGTTGTTTTTGCAATACTTTAAGCTCAGACAGGGATTCTTGTTTTTGTTCTTTGATTTCGCTTAATAGTTGCTTGTTGTAGCTTATTTCGGTTTTGAGTTTGTTTTTCTTTTGTTCGAGATTTTGAACGTTTTGGGCATTTAATTGCCAACTTGCTAAAAGCAAGGCCATTATTGCGTAAAGCTTTATGGCATTAATCATTGTTAGTGAAATTGGCTGGGTGAATATATATTTTTTGTTGTTGGATTAAAAAATATGGGGGCTCAAAAGGTGGGAAATATGTAGCCCTGATGTGTCGATTAATTTTTTCTTCGCTCCAACTAAGGTTTAACTGCTTGATTTTTTCGATTTCGGTTCGTAAATGGAAGTTGCTACTACGGTTTTTGTATTGGCTTTGTGGGGTAGGGGTGTAGTTAGCGTTAATTAGGTGTGGTAATGATTGGTTGAATAGTTGCAAACTATGCTGGCAAGTGGTTTGGTGTAGTTGTTTTACCCAACAATTGGGTGGAATTGGGAAGCGTTTTTCAAAAAGGATGTCGCCGCCATCAATTTTGGTGGTGATTTTGTGTAGGGTGGTTCCAAAAGTTTTGGCTTTATCTAAAATAGCAAAGGAAAATTGGTTGCAGCCACGGTACTCGGGCAATGGTGCCATGTGGAGGTTAACCGCTAACTGCTTGGCTACATTTATATGTTTTTGTTCCAAAATTTTGTGGTATTGAACCGAAATGAGGATGTCAATATCTAGCGGTAGTAAATTGTTTAAATTGTTTAGGAGTGGGATGTTATTGGCTTTTGCTAATGTGGCAATGTTGGTTTTGTTGTTATCTTGCTTATTGGGTTTTGTTAAAACTGCAACAACTTGATAGCCAAGCGTTTGTTGTTGCTGGATAAGTGTTTGTAGGCATTGATAGCCTATTGGCTTAGTGGCTAAGTAGGCTATTTTTTTCATAGCCATTGTGCTTTGTTGTAAATGTTTTCGATGATTTCGACGACTTTTAGCCCTTGGTAGGCATTGGTCATAATGGGTTCGCGGCCTTTAAGTGCGCCTACTACATTATTGATAACTTGGTTGTGATTGCTCATTGAACCTTGATAAAAACCGTAGTTATTAGCTTGGTTTGAGGTTTCGATATTTTCGATATCGAAGCCGTTAGTGCATTGATAATCAATTGTGTTTAAGTATTGCCCACCGATTTTAATTGTGGCGTTTTCGGCAAAAATTGTTATGGAACCTTCCATATTTTGTTGGTAGGCGGCGGTGGTATAGCTTAAATTGCCTAGTGCATTATGTTCCTTTAACTTAAAAATGACTTGCCCTGTATCTTCAAATTCAATAAGGTTTTGGTGATTGAGGTTTTTAACAATTCCATTTTCAATTTCAACATCGCCAAAAAGGTAGTAGATAATATCAATAAAATGGCTGAATTGGGTGTAGAGTGTGCCACCATCTTGTGCTTTTGTGCCGCGCCATTGAGATTGTTGGTAGTATTGGGCATTACGATTCCAAAAACAGTTGACCGAAACGGAAAAAATATTGCCTAATTTATTGTTATTAAGCAATTGTTTTACTGCTTGAACGGGTGGGTTAAAACGATTTTGTTTTACTACAAATAGTTGTTTGCTTTTAGCTAAAGCGGTATTTATCATTTGCTCGCACCATGCTTTTTTAATTGACATGGGCTTTTCAACCAGTACGTGTTTGCCTGCATTTAATGCTTGAATTGTGGCTATATGGTGATGACCATTGGGGGTGCAAACGGATACAATATCAATTTGCGGGTTGGCTAACAAATTTGTTGGGCTAGCAAATGAATTGGTGTTGAATTGCTGGGCGAATTGGTTGGTTTTGTCCTTGTTAATATCATACACGCCAATTAGGGTGGCTTCAGCGCAATTGTTTATGTGCTTAGCATGCCGTTGGGCTACATAGCCGCAACCAATAATTGCGAAACCAATTTGTTTATCCATTTTACAATGGCGTGTATTGATGAAAGATTAGTCGTTTTCGAAATCGAACAAGAGGGTAAAGCGTAAGGTGTTTTCAAGTGGGTGGTTAGCTACGCCGTTAACGGGTACTAAATATGAAAAGTTAAGCCCGAAAACATTGTACTTGATTCCAAAACCCATTGTTAAATACTTACGATTACCTTTTGTTGCATGTTCGTGGAAATAACCTGCACGGAATGCGAACAAATCGTTATACCAATATTCTAAACCTAATGAAATCATTAGTTCGCGCATTTCTTCGTTAAAGCCGCCTGGTGCATCGCCAAAAGATGAGAACATACCTGTTAATAATGGTGCGTCTCTGTGATCGGGAATGTTATTGCCGTTTTCGTCAGTATCAACAGGGGTTGGAACCATTAGTTTGTTTACATCAACTGCAAACATTAACGAGTTGTAGTCATCAAATTTAAAATCGTAAGCGGCACCGATACCTAAATTAATCGGTAAAAAATCTTTAACAACGGTTGTATCGTTTTGAATGTATGATACTTTGTTGCCGATGTTGCTTAAAGCAAAACCAATTCCTAAATTTGAATTGAAAGATTTAACGGCTATATCTGTATTGTAGTAGCCTGAAATATCGGCAGCTACTGCTTGTGCTGCACCAATGGTTGTTTGCTCAACTACTTGACCTTTTGCTAGGTTTGAGTTTACATATTTCATGGTTAAACCTAGGCCGATTTTATCGCTTAGTTTACGTGCGTATGCTACATCGAAGGCAAATTCATTGGGGTTTGATTGCCCAGTTTCGTTGCCGCTAGCATCAGTAAACTGGATGTTACCCATGTTGAAGTAACGTAGCGAGCCGCCTAATGCTGATAAATCATCAATTTTATAGTATCCGTTTAGGTATCCGATAAACATATCGGGTACTATTTTACGAAGCCATGGGGTGTATGTAATACCTACGCCTCCTTTTTTATTAATAAATGCCAATTTTGAGGCGTTGTGGTACAATGCACCTGCATCTGGAGATATGGCTAAGCCGACATCGCCCATTGAGCCTGTACGGGTATCAGGATTGATTCGCAAAAAGGGAATTGCTGTAAATACTGTGTTTACGCAATCGCCACCTGTAATTTCGCTAGCGCACTCTACATTGCCTTGCGCTTGCATAGGTTGTTGCGAAAAAATTGCTGCAAAAAGTACAGCTAAAAAAAACTTAAATTTCATTTGCATAAGAATAACAAAGTTCAAAATTAGTTAAAATCGGTTACTTCAACACGACTAGTTTTTCAATTTCGTCGGCTTTATTTCCGTTTGAGTCAATAACTGTTAGTTGATAAACATATACGCCTTTACCAATTTTATTGCCAAAATCGTCGAGGCCGTTCCATTCTAAATCAGTAACCCTTGTGTTTGCTGCCGGAATTACGGTTTGTAAACTTTTAACCAATTTGCCAGATACGGTAAAAACACGCACGGTAACATTTAGTTGATCGCCAGCGCGGTTGTGTTCAAACCAAAAGTTGGTTTTGGTTGTAAAGGGGTTAGGGTAGTTTAAAACATGCGATAGTGCCAAATCTTCTGAATCGGCTACAACAAATTCAGTGTATTTATCGCTTGAGTTGTTTAAAACGTCCCATGCTTTTATTGAAATGGAGTGTCTTCCGTTTTCTAGTTGTTCTAAAGGGTATAACACTTGGCCTTGTGTAAAGTTGTCGAGTTCGGATTCGTAATAATCATTTAAAACGATGGGTTGGGCGGTGTTTTCGTTTAGCAATGCGGTAAGATCGTGGCCGATGCCGCGCCCTACTGTATTGATGCCATTATCATCATTTAAATTAACTATTAGCAAAGGTGTATTGTTTGTTAACCCCCCATAAACGAAAGATTCGTCGTTTAAGTATAAATCAATTAGCGGACCTTCATTATCATTCGATAATTGGTTAGTTATGCCGCCAATAATAACTTGATTATCGAAGCCTGCTGCCAGCCTGCCATCGGTTGCTACGGCATGGTAGGATAGCCTACCGTTACCAAAAGTGTAATCAATATCTTTTGGTACTACAAATGAGAAATTAAATTGCCCATTGGTTACTGTTGCATTGCCTTTAAAGATGATGCTTTTTTGAACGTCGAAATTTTCGGGGCAACTGTATTCGTCGCCAGTACCATTGCATGGGTCGCCTGGTTGGCTCCAGCTTGATGATAAATCGTTACCTAAGGTGGTTAGGGTTTGCTGTTTATCGAATATTACGGGGGCAATAGTGCCGTTAAAATCGTTTAATAAGTTGCCTGAAGCATCGGTTATTTGACCGCTAACAGTAATTTGTTGTAAGGCTTTTAGGGTGTCAATGCTTGTATTTTCGGTTTGAATATTAGTGGTTTGAATTGATTGGGATGCGAAGTTTAGTTTTAATGCTGGGTTGCCCATTAAAACAAATTTACGAGTGTTTAAGGCTGTTGCAATTGATGTGTTTTTACCTATGCGTGCAATATCGCCAATTGTGCGGTTAGTGCTTGTTGGATCGAACATTGAAACGAGGAATTTATCGTTTAACAACTCGTTTGAGCCTGCAAAAACTACCCTTACGGTTGTCATTAATACAATTGCCCCGCCATCGGCTTTTAAAATTAATTGCTCGCCTGCGGATACTTCGTTTGGCTCGTCAAACAAAGTGAAACTGCATGTGGCGGTTACAAAAACGGGCATTTTTTCGAGGTTTGACCAGTTTTGAATCATACTACGGGTTAGTAGTTTTTCGCTGGTCCAGCCGCCAGGACCGCCATGCCCTGTAAAGTTTATTAATAGTGAGCCTGTAAATATTTTATTATTAATGGCGTTGCTAACATCGGGGTACAAATTACCGCCAGAAGTTGAGTATTGTTTATAGGCATCGGCGTAAATTTTATCAACATTAAATTCGGGGCGGTTTTCACGAATTTTATTGGCATGCCCATCTGACTGGCGCATGTGGAGGTTGCCATTTCCATCGTCGGCAATAAAGGTTACGTTGTTAAGCCATGCACCAAAGTTGTTTTTATCCTTATAAACTAAAACTTTATTAACTACTTGGTAAGCTTCATCAAGGGTTTTAACGGGTAAACGCCCTACACCAATATCTAAGGATATGGAGTTGGACTCAACATTTGCACCTTCGTTATCATCTAAAAATGCGAAATAATCATCGGTGCAATAGGTGCCGGCACGGTGTAGTGATTCGTAGCTTTCAAAAGTTGGAACAAAGTTGCTATTGCCTGTGGGGTTTTCTTTGCTTTTATAGTCGTAAGAGGCATCGCCGAATAGCAAAAGGTTTTCAGGCAACAAATCAGGATTGCCTGTTAGGGCTGCCTTGTCGTAAAACATTTTCATTAGGTTACGAATGGCGGTAATGTCTTGCCGTGCTGCTGAAAACTCATTATAAACTTGCTGTAGTTCAACTACTAAAACATCCATATTGTCATTGTCTCTATGGTATTGTGCGAGTTGTTGGGCGGCGGGTAAAAAATCTTGATGGCTAACAATTACAAAATCGGGAAAGCCTTGGCCATGTATGTTTTGGCTGGCTACGCTGCCTATTGCCTCTGGTGTGTAAAATTGGTTGGTAAAGGCAACAAATTTTTTGAGTATTGCGGTAGCTGTTATAAATGTGCCGTTGTTTAAGTTTACTTGGGTGGTGTTTAAGTTGTTATCAATTGCCCAAATGGTTAAACCGTTTACCGAAGATTGGATGTTGAATTTTGAAGCGGTTTTGTTGGTGCTTAACCTGTCGTGAAAAATAAATTGACCGCCTTGTAAGGTATTGTTATCAATAACAATGTTTGAGCGGGCGTTGAGGTTGAGGTAATCAACATACCCTCGTGAAGCGGATGAAGCGGAATTAAAGGTTAGGTTAAGGTTGATGTTTTGAGAAGCTGTTAGTAAATGGGTTTGGATATTTGCTTTGGCTAATGGACCTTCGGCGGAGCTGCCGCATGGGTTAAATGAGCTTGTTGCTACAAATGAATTGTTATTGTAAATGTTGAATGAGGTGGTGCTTAATTGATCGCAGCCAGCTAAACGAAATTTTGCCCAAATGTTTTCGTTTTGGTTAATGTTTGGAAAGTTGAAGGATACGGCTTCGGTTTCGTTGGGTAAAATTGTGTTGCCGTACCAACGCCTGCCGCTATTGTTTAGGTTTTGGTTTTCGGGTTCGTAGGCTGCAAGCGCATCAAAGTTTGAGGTTTCGTAATCGTAATCAGTTAATGGGATTTCAGTTTGTACTCGTTGCCCTGCTCCAATATCAAAGTTTAAAAAATAGAAGGAACGGTCAGTATAAATATTGGGGTGAAATTCAAATCTGTTTTCATTGTTTAAACGCCAAACATTTGCTGGTTCGGCATAAAATAAAAAATAATCGTCGTCATCAAATTGGTTGTTATTGTTATTGTCAACCACTTTAATGGCGTTTTCAAACAAATCATCTTTTACTGGTGCGCCTGCTAATTCGGGTAGCATACCGCCGCCATTTCCATAAACACGGATATTTTGCATTTGGATGCTGTTAACATCAACACCTAAATTTTGTAGAAATGGTTTGTCAATTTTATGAATCCCTTCGTTAGCTATGGCAACTTTGTATAATGTGCCTTGACTAAAAACTGATTGTTCGGCATAATTTTTAGTTGTGCGGGGCGATTTTCTTGCGCCGTATTGTTCAGTTATTTGGTAGTTAAAACTTTGTAGGGTTTGAATTGTGCCTGTTGATGTTTTACGTACTGGCACTATTTTTATAATTATATAATCTTGTAAACGCTCGGTAGTGTAATATACTTGGGGTTTAATGGTGTTGGTTAGGCTATTACAGTAATTACAATTTAAATTAGTGTTTTGCCATACCGCATTAGTTATTTTAACATTGGCTTTGGTGTTTTTACCAATAGGCAGTTTTTGTGAATAAATGGGGTATTTATGATTGTCGATATCATAGTAGCAATCGGTACACTTTAGTAGTTCAAATTCTTGGGTATCGAAAGTGATTTTTTGGTTGTTTTGCCAATTGATATTGTAAGATATTGAACTAGTTGGGGCGGCATTAAGTATTAATGCGTTAAGTAAGCAATAAGCAATTAGTATTGCTCGTTCCATGAACTGTTTATTTAAAAGTGTTGAAGTTTCCATAATAAGGTGTTTAGAAAACGGGGCATTGATAAAAGTTATTGTTTGTTAAAGTCCTATTTTCGCATAGCTATAAATATGAAGGTTAAAAAGGTGAATTATATTTTAAAATTGAAGCATTTATTTGTCTTGACGGCTGCATTTGGGCTAATAAGCTTGTTTAGCCCCCGTTTGCAGGCTCAAGATCCTGAGTTTAGCCAGTTTTATGCGGCTACTTCTTACTTAAATCCTGCGATGATTGGATTTGGCGAAGCCCCGCGCTTTGTGTTTAATGTAAGAGACCAGTTAACATCATTTGATCATGCTTTTGTTACGGCTTATGCTGGTTACGATCAGTATTTTCATAAGTTTAAAAGTAGTGTTGGCTTAAATGTAATGGCAGATTTTGCTGGGGGCCTGTATAATACTTACAATGTTAATGCGCAGTATGCTTACCAGGTGCGGTTGAATAAACAATATTCAGTTAAAGCGGGTTTGCAGGCGGGTTTTTGGCAGCAAAGTATTGATATTGGTAATATAATTTATGCTGATATGATTGACCCTGCATCGGCGGTTGATAATATTGGTACGAATACGGCTGAACAGCCTTTGGAAAGAACTAGCCTTATCCGTTTTGATTTAGGTGCTGGGGTTTTGGTTTTTTCGGATAAATTTTTTGCAGGAATTTCAGCCAAGCATTTAACTACGCCTAATTTATCGTTTACTGGTAATGATGATATTGATAATGAATTGAATATGAAAATTGCTGCCCATGCAGGTTATTCATTTAAGTTTGGTAAAACCAAAGTTTATGGCGAAGACCCATTTGAACTTGCGCCAAATGTATTGTTTAGCTACCAAGGTAAGTACAAGCAATTAAATGTTGGTGCATGGCTTGGTAAAAATAGAATTTTTGGTGGTTTATGGATGCGGCATACTTTAAGCAACTTTGATGCGTTAATAGCTATGGTAGGCTATAAAGTGGATATGTTTAAAATAGCGTATAGTTATGACCAAACTATTTCGGGCATTAAAACTAATGCTGGGGCGCATGAATTGAGTGTTACAATAGATTTGGGAAATAACGACTATTACAAACGCCAACAAAGGCTAAGGGATATGGGGGATTGCCCATCGCTATTAAAGTAATGACAAAAAGTTTACTAACAAATTAATAAAAAAGCACTTTACTCGCCATTTATTTAATTATTTTAGCGTTTCTTCTTTAAAATGAAAAGTAGTATGAAAGCTTTAAATGCTAAATATCTAATGTTGTTTGCAAGTTTAGGTATTTTCTTTTTGAGTTCATGTTCAAAAGAATCTGATTCAAAAACTGGTTGGAATTATAATGACCCTGAATGGGGTGGTTATGAAAAAAGTAAATATGTGGAGCAGGAAACGGGTCCTGGTTTGGTGCTTATAGAAGGTGGAACCTTTGTTATGGGTAATACAAACCAAGATGTGATGTATGAGTTTCACAATATTCCGCGTAGGGTAACAGTATCATCTTTTTATATGGATGAAACTGAGGTTTCAAACATTAACTACCGCACTTATTTAGAGTGGTTGGGCCATACTTATGGCGAAATTTATCCTGAGTTTGTTAAGGCTGCTTTACCTGATAGCTTATGCTGGCGTGAGGAGTTGGCTTACAACGAGCCTTATGTTGAGTATTATTTCCGCCACCCTGCTTATAATGATTACCCTGTTGTTGGTGTTAATTGGTTGCAAGCACAAGAGTATTGCCGTTGGCGATCGGACCGTGTTAATGAGGCTAAGTTAATCCGCGATGGTTATTTAGAGTTTGACGGTGAGCAAGTTGGAGAGGATCATTTTACAACGCGATCGTACTTATTAGGTCATTACGAAGGCATTACACCTGAAGGTGGAGGAAAGAAGAAAGTAGAATCGAGCGATGAAGGTGATGAAGTAACTGGCGGTGGTAGTGAAAGCCGTAGAGTACGTTTTGAGGATGGTATTTTATCGCCTGATTATCGTTTACCTACCGAGGCTGAATGGGAGTATGCTGCTTTAGCATTGGTTGGTACACAGCCACAAGCAGGAGAAGAGCGTTATACAGATCGTAGAATTTACCCTTGGAGTGGTAATACAGTGCGTGAGCAAAAGCATGGTAAACACCAAGGTGAGATTGTTGCCAACTTTAGACGTGGTAAAGGTGATTATATGGGTGTTGCTGGTAAGCTAAATGATAATGCAGAAATTACTGCCCCTGTAAACTCATATAAGCCAAATGATTTTGGATTATACAATATGGGTGGTAACGTTAGCGAGTGGGTATTAGATGTTTACCGTCCACTTTCAAGTACAGATGTAGAGGATTTTAATCCTTTTAGAGGAAATGTGTTTAAAACTTTAGATGTTGATGAAGAAGGACGTACCCAGCGTGATAGTTTAGGGCGTATTGCTTACCGTGAGTACACTAAAGATGAAATTGGAAACCGTGATAACTACCGTAAGAGTAATGTAATTGATTATAATGATGGCGATGAAACATCGGGTGCTGAGTATGATGATGGTGCTACTTTGATTAGTGATAAATCAAGAGTTATTAAAGGTGGTTCATGGAAAGATCCTGCATATTACCTTTCTCCTGGTACTCGTCGTTTTAAAGATGAAGATCAATCTGGTGCAACAATTGGTTTCCGTTGTGCTATGATTAGAGTGGGTAGCCCTGCTGGAAATTAAAAGAATAGATATTAAAAATTGAAGCCTCGCTATTTAGCGGGGCTTTTTTTATTGAGTAATTCTTAAATGGGTATAAGTAATTTCGCAAACAATAACTAAATATTGAGTGGCAATAGTTGCAATAACTGCTCCCAAAGCACCGTGTAAAGGAATTAACCAAAAGTTTAAAACAAGGTTTATTGCAAATCCGCTAAAAGCAATAATGTTTAAAGCCCTCATGCTGTTATTGGCTAACATTAAAGTGCCATAAACATAAACCAAGCACATCGCAGGAAAAGCAATCATTAGATATTGAAAAACATGCACATAGGTTTGTGTGGCATCAACATATAAAAAATGAATGATGTTGAAGCCTAAAAAGTAACTGCCTAAACTTATAATACAACTACCAATAACAACTAAGCTGGCACTTAAAAGTAAAAGTGGTTTAACGTTAATTTTTTGTTGTAAGTAGGCTGAAAATCGTGGGAGTAAAATAACTGAAACTAATATGGCTAATTGATTGCCCGCATCTAAAAGGCGAAAAGCGGCGGCGTATATACCTGCTTGTTCGCCATTATCGGGCAACAAACGTTCAAGCATAACGCCATCCATGCGTGTGTAAGCTCCCATAAGTAACACTACGGCTGCTAATGGCAAGGATTGTTTAATTAATGCCCAAAAGGCATTTTTATCAACGGAGAACTTGAAAAGATATAAAGTTTTTAACTTTTGCTTTAGTTGGTAAGTTGAAAATAAAATGACCAGAAGGTATATGATACTTTGGGTAATTACAAAAGTGAATAACAACTCAAAAATTGGTAATTGAAAGCTCAATGCAATTGCCATTACAATAATGAGTAATAATTTATCCAGTATTGAAATGATACTATCAAGCCTAAAAAACTGTAATGCCCCAATGTTTGAACGTATAAAAAGGATGTAAGAAACCAAAACTTGATTTAAACAAACAATGCCTAATACTTGAAGTTGAAAACTACTAAAATCCAACAGAATTGCCGTTACAAAAACAATAATACTATAAAGAAATCCTAAGCAAATTTTTAGGCTTGATGCAATGTTATATTTACTTGGAAGCGTGTTAGGTTGCTTTGCAATTTCTCTATTATTTAGGTTGTTTATGCCAAAATCAAGAAAGGTTGTAAGTAGGATTGCTAGGTTTAAAACAGCAAAATATTGCCCATAAACTTCTGCTCCTAATTGATTTTGAAGCGGTACTTCAATTCCGAAAATATAGGCTGGCTTAACTATTAGGTTTACAAAAACTAAAAAAGCCCAATTGGCAATAAATTTTTTGTCGATAAATTTTTTTAAAAACTCCAATTGAGCAGTACTAGTTATATAGCAAGTTACAAATTATTAAGGGAATAAACGCCCGTAATAACGTGGGAATGGTATGGTTTCACGAATATGAGAAACGTTAGTTAACCACATTACTAAACGCTCAAAACCAAGCCCAAAACCCGAATGTGGGACTGAACCAAAGCGGCGCAAATCTAAATACCACGAAAATTCTTCTTCTGGTAAATCATGGTGTTTAATGCGTTCCAACAAAACATCTAAGTCGGTTTCTCTTTCTGAGCCACCAACAATTTCGCCAAAACCATCGGGTGCAAGGCAATCAACGCCTTTAACGTAATTGTCGTCGCCTTCAACGCGTTTCATGTAAAAGGCTTTTATATCCTTAGGCCAGTTGTAAACCATAATAGGCGTATCGAAAAGGCGGGTTAAAACGGTTTCATCAGAGCCTCCAAAATCTTCGCCATGTTTAAAGTTTTTAGCCGATTCAAGCCATTGGGGAATATTTCGCTCTTGCTCTTCTAAATCTTTTATTTCATTTTTAAGCTGGTCAATTTTGTTGCGGTTAAAATTGATTGCGCCTTTTTTCATTCCACCAGCAGCAATATTTGCTTCTCGTGTATCAATATCTTTTTGGCACTCAACTATTTTGGCTTTAACTGTTGCTAAATCATCCGCTAAAACTTTAAGCGCATTTTGCCCATTTACTTCTTTTAAGCCTTTTAAAATATCAACGGCCTCCTCGTATGATACTTTAGGGAATGGTTTTAAGATGTTTTCAAACAAACTTAAATCTCTACCTAAAATTTCAAGTTCAAATTTTCGGTTATCGTAAATATCTCGAACAATGTAACGGACAAATTCTTCAATTAAGTCCATATCCATATCTAAATCATAAAAAGCCATTTCGGGCTCAATCATCCAAAACTCCGATAGATGTCGGCGAGTTTTTGATTTTTCTGCTCTAAAAGTTGGACCAAAAGTATAAACCAAACCATGCGCCATTGCCCCAGCCTCAGCATATAACTGCCCAGATTGAGATAAAAATGCTGGTTGACCGTAATAATCCGTTTCAAAAAGTGTGGTTGTGCCTTCGCAAGCATTACCCGTAAAAATTGGCGGATCAAACTGCGTAAACCCTTTGTCTTGAAAAAATTGATGGATTGCCAATTTAGCACGACTACGAATACGAATAGTTGCCCATTGCCTTTTTGAACGTAACCATAAATGGCGTTTATCCATTAAAAAATCAATGCCGTGTGCTTTATTTGAAATTGGGTATTCATCAACAAATTGAAGAACGTTAAGTTCTTTTACATGCAGTTCGTAACCTCCAATTTGGCGTTCGTCTTTTACTACTAAACCTGTGAACTCAACGGCACTTGCAAGCGTTAGCTTTTTAGCATCATTAAAATTAGTTTCCGAAAAATCAGGCTCATTAATAATACATTGGCAAAAACCGCTGCCATCGCGCAATTCAATAAAAACCAAACCTTTTCCGGTTCGTTTGTTTGATACCCAGCCTTGCAGTAAAACTTGTTTACCTTCGTGTTGGCCGAGCTGCGAAATTCTTGATTTCTCGGACATAATAATTTTTTAAAGGCGCAAAGATAAATTGATTATCCTGCTGTGATAATTGAAAGTGAAAAATTATAAATCGTATTAATGAAAATTAAGTTCCGTTTAAATAGATTTTTACCAATTACCGTGCTATTTTTTTTGTTTTTTGTGGCTTGCACTAATAATGAAGGTAAATTAATTAATGGTACAAGTTTGCCCGATATTGAGTTACCTGATAGTTTAGGCAATGAAATTAAATTATCGAGCCTTAAAGGGAATTTGGTATTAGTTGAGTTTTGGGCATCGTGGTGTAAGCCGTGCCGCATAAAACACCCTGAGTTAAATAGAATTTACAACAAGTTTAAAGGTAAAGCACTTGAAGGGGGTGAAAAAGGGTTTGAAATTTATTATGTATCGCTTGATAGTTATAAAAGCCTATGGCTAAATGCGCTTAAAAAAGATGGTATTGAAAATTGGCAATATCATGTGGCGGATTTAGTAGGCATGAAAAAATCAACTTTACCGTTAAGTTTTCAGTTTTCACAAATACCTACCTCCTTTTTAATTGATGAAGATGGGGTGATTATTGGGAAGGATTTAACTGAAAACCGTTTAGAATTTGAGTTGAATGAACGATTGATTGAAAGATAACTATTTACTAAGTCGGATAAAATGCTGTAACCAACGGTCAGGTATTTCATTTTTATCTCGTGCGTTTAAATAATCTTCGTAAGTGCAAGGCACTAGCTCGTAGCTTTCAATATTATCACCATCCATTACGGGTACTTTTATCCACCATTTTTCGTCAAACTTACTTTTTACAAAGTGTAACTCTTGTCCCTCGTCAATTACGGCAACGTATTTTAAAAACTCTTCTTCAAAAAGTTCAGGGTACTCATAACGCCTTGCTGAATATCCATCAATAAAATGCCAAATAAGCTGGGCTATTAATTGGGCGGTTTGATTGTTTAAGTCATTTTTTGGGAAATATTCATAAACACCAAATGATGAAACATTTTCTCCAAAACCTGTATATCGAGCTAATTGGCAGGCCTCTTCTCCTGTAAGCCCATGTGGCGAAGTGTTTTTTTGTCCAGGGGCATCGCCCGAACGTAATGCAGCAATGTCAATTGAAATTGCATCGGCATTTCTTACCAATGGTTCAATTCTTTTAAAGCTGGTTTTAAACTCTCCTAAGCGGTGGCAGCTAAAATGGAATTTTTGCAGGGTTGTGAACATTTCAGGGTCAACCAAATAATTTTGATGGCATAGGTGGTTAAAAGAGGAGATATAGTTGGGTTGATGTGCTAATACTTTATACAAATAGGAGTTGGAGTTGTTAACCTCATCGGGGTGGAAGAGGTCGATTTTTTCATCGACTACTACCATTTTTATTGGCTCTCCTTGGTTTTCGTAAGCCATAAATTGGCCGTAGGTTAAATCGTGTGTGCCGCCCAAAATAACTGGGATAATATGGTTTTGCAATAAAAATTCAATTACATAAGCCAAATGCTGATAGGTTTGCTGTACGTTTTCGCCTAGTTTAACATTGCCTACATCAATTAGTTTAACGTTGTTTTCCCAGTTAAATAGTTTATAAAATGCTTGTCGGATTAAATTGGGTGCCTCGGAACAGTTGGGGTAGGTTGCGTTTTCTTCGTCGATATTAATGCCAATAATGGCGATTTGGTATGAAACCCAATCGGTATCTAAGTTTCCGTCGAAAAAATCGGCCTGATGCCCCCATTGGTTAATGGAAAGCCCTTTGCGGTTGAGCAATTCATCAATATTCAGTATTTCAACGTATGATTCAATCATGTTAAATTGTTGTGTTGCTTTATGTAGTTTTCAACTTGAATGGGAAAATGTTTTATTTCCAAAGCTCGTACCTTTTTTTCAATTGTTTTAGCAGTATCAGTTGTTGTTAAATTTGTTTTTGCTTGAAAAATGATTTGCCCTTCATCATAAGCTTGGTTTACTAAGTGGATACTGATACCGCTTTGTGTTTGGTTAGCTTGTTTAACGGCTTTATGTACATTTGCGCCATACATACCTTTACCTCCAAATTTAGGTAATAATGCGGGGTGAATGTTGATAATTTTATTAGGATATGCCTTAATTAATTCCTTGGGTATTTTACGTAAAAACCCTGCTAAAACAATATAGTCGATGTTAAATTGAGCCAAGACATCTAATATGGATTCTGGTTGATTTTTTAGATTGCTGTTGCTAACAACAATAGATGGTATGCTTAAATTTTTGGCGCGCATTAATACATAGGCACTAATTTTATTGCTTAATATAAGCCCAACGTCAGCCATTTTACTTTGGCGAAAATAATTAATGAGGTTTTCGGCATTGCTGCCGCTGCCCGATGCGAAAATTGCTATTTGTTTTTGCGCCATTAAAAAAAATTAGCGCAACAAAAGTAAGCAAATGATAGTGGAGTAGTTTTGCATTTTAATTGAAATTGTATGTACGACTTTAATGGTTATGAATTGATTTTGACTTCAAAATCGCCGAGGCGAAAGCAATTGCTTGAGGAGGCTGGTTTGAAATTTAGGGTTGAAACAAAGGATGTGGTTGAAAAGTACCCTGAAAGTTTAGCTGCAAGTGAGGTGCCTAGCTTTTTAGCCAGCCTAAAAGCAAACGCAAACAAAGAATTATTGCACGATAATAATTTGTTAATTGCAGCCGATACGATTGTGTGTATGGAGGGTGAAATTTTTGGAAAACCAAAGGACTTGATTGAAGCTAAAACGGTTTTACAAAAGCTATCGGGGAAAAGCCATGAAGTAATTACTGGGGTTTGCCTAAAAAGTATTGGTTTAACAAGAACGTTTTCAGTAACATCAACAGTTGTATTTAAGATGTTGAGCGAGGAGGAGATTGATTACTATGTGAATACTTATAAGCCTTTAGATAAGGCGGGCGCTTATGCAATACAGGAGTGGATTGGCTTGGTTGGTGTTGAAAGATTTGAAGGGAGTTATGCCAATATTATTGGTTTGCCTGTTTGTAAGCTAATAAATGAGTTATCAAAATTTGTGTTTAACTTGAAAAATAAATAGAATAGTGTATCTTTGCACTCCTATTTGAAAAAGAAGACGCAGTATGGCACATCATAAATCGGCGAAAAAAAGAATACGCCAAGGCGAAAAAAGAAGATTGCACAACCGTTATTATGCAAAAACAACGCGTAATGCAATTAAAAAATTAAGAAGCACAACTAGCAAAGCTGAGGCTGAGGCACAATTGCCTAATGTTATTAGCTTAATTGATAAGTTGGCTAAAAAGAACATTATTCATAAGAGTAATGCGGCTAACAAAAAATCTAAATTGACTTTATTTGTTAATTCGCTATAAGAATTAGTGATATTTTTTTGAGGAGGGGAGGCATTATTGCTTCCCCTTTTTTATTTTCATAAAATGCAAACATATACTACCCCAAAGGGTATTAAGGCTTGGGCTGAAGAGGACAGACCCAGGGAGAAGTTGTTACTAAAAGGTAAGGCTAGTTTGAGTAATGCGGAGTTGGTGGCCATTTTAATTGGCTCAGGCAATAGTACTGAAAGTGCTGTTGAGTTATCGAAAAGGATTTTGGCTGGTGTTTCAAACAATTTGAACCAGTTAGGCCGTTTAACAGTAGGCGATTTAATGAAATTTAAAGGAATTGGCGAGGCTAAAGCAATTGCGATTGTTGCTGCCCTTGAAATTGGAAGACGGAAGCAGAAAGAGGCGGCTTTGGAAAAACCGCAAATAACTTGTAGCAAGGATATTTATGATTTTATTGGTCCGCAATTAGCAGACTTAAACCATGAGGAGTTTTGGTTGATTACGTTGAACCAGGCAAACAAAATTATTGGCTCGGAGAGAATAAGTGTTGGTGGGGTGAGTGGTACAATTGCTGATGCCAAAATTGTGTTTAAAAAAGCAATAAATGCTTTAGCTAGCTCAATTGCTATTGCACATAATCATCCATCGGGAAATTTAGAACCGAGCGAGGCTGATATTCATTTGACAAAACGATTTAAAGAGGCTGGTGTGTTTTTGGATATTTATTTAATTGATCATTTAATAATAACCAATAGTAGTTACTATAGTTTTGCGGATAACAGCTTGCTTTAGTTTAGTGTAGTAACTGAATTTTTTTAGTACTTAGCTGTGTGCCCGAAACTATGTTTATGAAGTAAATACCTGCTGGTAACTCGTTTCTGTTTGTATCAAGGGTGTTCCACATTAGGGTGTGCATTCCTTCATTAAGCAACTCATCGCGTAAAACTTTAACAGTAGTCCCATTGGTATTGCTTACAAATATTTTAGTTGGGCCTGTATTGTTTAAGTGAAATTCAATTTTAGCAAATTGACTGATTGGGTTGGGGCTTACAGTTATAAATGAACGTTTGTTTGTGTTTAAACTTGTTGCTATTGGCTCTTCATCAACCGGAGGGTTTAAGGCTGTTGCCAAACTTATTTCTTCGGCATTTAAAATTGCTCTATTGGTGTTGCTTTCATTAAAGCATTGCACCATTCCGATAAGACTTACATTTTCTAAATTCCAAGTTGGGTCAATATCTACTAAAAAAATGTAGTTGAATTTGTCATTTCTTTTATAATCAATTGATGGTAAACTGTTTTGCTTACCCCAAGCACCGCCCGCCATTGTGCGGCAAACATATCTATGCTCAAAATTGGTTAAAACGGGACCTTCGCCCCCATAGGGGTGATCTTGAACGACATTAAAATAATTGGCTTGCGCATAACCCGGCTCATCTGAAACAACTTTGTCTTCAACCACATAAAGGTTGAAACGCATATCGGTTTCGTTAATGTCTTCAAAAAAATCGGCTTGTAAGGTAACTGATAGTTTGTTGCTTGCTTGGTCGAGGCTGGCTTCAACAAAACTTACCCCAACGGCTGATTGTGTGTTTAACCGTTCTGTGGTTTTTTCCATTAGCAAATCATAATCGGTGCCAATTGAAATAAATCCGTAATCGTCAAATAAATAACGGTCAATTAAAAAAGCGGGAACACCACCGCCAGTATATTCATTGCCTAAATTGCTACCGTCCATTGTGCTCATGGGGTCGCCTTGGTGCATTGCTACGCCTATGGTGTTTTCAAAATTTAGCATTAGGCTGTCCATAAAAACAAAGCCTTGCGGGCACAGGCCACACCAGGTGCCTGTAATTTCTTCAATTAAAACTTTTTTTGTGGTTTGCGAGTTGGCTGAAAAACAAATAGTTATCAGTAAAATGAAGATTGAAATTTTTGTTTTGATAACCATAGTTGAGCGTTTTTCTAGGTTATATCATAACAAATACCGCACCAATATTGGGATAATTAGGCCCATTGGTTGAAATATTTAGACTAAGTGTTGGGCATAAAAAAAGGGCTTCGATTTACGAAGCCCTTTTAATAAGTTATGTATTTAAGTACTAGTGTGCTACACTAATTCTTTTAGCCATTATTTGGCCTTCAGCTTCAAAGTTTATGAAGTATAAACCAGCAGCTAAATTAGCAGTATTAACCTCAATATTGTTTGAACCTTTAACAATATCAGTATTAACAGTTGCAACTATTTGGCCTAAAGTATTCGTAATGTTGATGTTTAAATCTTTAGTATTTGTAAAGTTGAAAGTTAAGTTAACAACATCAGAAGCAGGGTTAGGGAACACATTTAATGCCTCTAAACCATTGATATTGCCAATGTTAATGCCCACAACATTACTTACAGTAACATCGAAAGAGTAGGTTTGAGTATCGCCACTACTTGTAGTTGTAGTTAATGTAACAGTGTAAGTTCCATTAACTTCATATTGGTGTGGAGATGGGTTTTCAGCAAAATCGTATGAACCATCACCAAAATCCCATACCCATGAAATAACTTCATCAGTATTTACTGAAGTGTTTGTAAATGTTACAACGCCATTAACATCATCGCTAGCAGCAAAAGCTGGAGCTGGAGGTGCTGAGAATGTACCGTTACGGAATGCAGTTGATTCGCCATCGCCATAATCGCCACCAGATGCAATTGTTTCGCCATTAGAGGTTACTACTGAATAAGCACCATCTCCATAAGCACAGCAAATACCGTCTCCATATGAATCGTAAATGTTGAATACATAGCAATCGCTAGGGTTTACATCAACCGTTTCTGTGTATTCTGAGTTTGAACCATAACCATCGCCACTTGCTAATATAGTACCATCAGCTAAGGTTAAATCCCAGCTTGTTTCGCTACCATATTGGTCAGTTTTAATGTTGATTGTTAACTGATTTGTTTCTTGTACTTCGTTAGTGATAGGACCTATTGAAATACTTACTGAATTATCAGTATCGTCGTTATCGAATGAGCCATTAGGGTTTAAAATTTGAACACTAATGTTATTGTTGCCGTCGTTTGCAGGAATTGCACCAACATTTACATCAATAATATCATATGTTGCTAAAAAACCTTCCCAGCTAGTAGTAGCTACTTCTTCGCCACCATTTGTTACAACAACATCAAATGAAGTTAAAGGATCAGTACCCATGTTTTGTACACGAACTTCAGGAACGATATCTGAACAGTAAAAGTTTGAGCCACTATAGTTAATAACAGAAGCGTTGTCAAATCCAACTGCTACAGGGCAATTGTCAGCAAAATTTTCAAAATCAGCTTGTCCAGCTTGTCCAGTAAGGGTTACAATTCTATTTGGGCAAATTGAAAAAATGGTTGGGTAAAATGCTAAACCAAAGGCATCGGCAATAGCATCATCGTTAGCCATTACATAAGGTACGCCAGTTGTCCAATCGCCAATTGAGTTTCCTCCACCAGTCCAAATCCATGCTTCTTGAGTTGAAGGGTCAGCCTCTACAGCAAAAACCATAATATCCTCGCTGTTGTCATCGTATAAATCTTTTAATACGCCATTTTGGTGGTAATCCCAGCATGGACCGCACCATACGGCATATAAATCAAGTACTACTGTTTTACCTTGGTCAAGGTAATCGTAAATTCTGTGAGAGTTACCATCAATGTCGGTAAAAGTTATATCGGGGCAAACTGAGCCATCTGGTATTTGAGCTGAAAGACTCATAGATGTTAATGCCAAGACAAAAACTAAGCATAAGTTGTAAATTTTCTTCATGTTAAATGATTTAAAGATATTAGGTTTATAAAATAATTTTAAATTTTGGGGGCATCCTCAATAGTGGAATGCTAAACTTTAAAGTTAAGCAATAAATAGGTGTATGTTAATATGTTTAAATGTCGGCTGGCGTATTTTAACTCTTTTTTTGCGTAAAAATGTACTTTTTTTAGCCATTGTTATCTTTTTTGGGGGCTTAAATCAGATAAAAGTTAATGCACAAACCAAAAAATTTGTGTTGTTTGAGCATTTTACTAATACAGATTGCGCCCCATGTGCTGTACAAAACCCCGTGTTTCAATCAAACATTATAAACAAAAACAAGGGGAATGTGCACCATATTAGCTACCATCCTAACTTTCCTAGTAATGTTGACCCAATGTTTTTAGCAAACGAGAGCCAAAACACAGCTATGGAGAGTTATTACAACATTGTTGCTGTGCCTACAATAATAGCTAATGGACAGCGATTGGGCTCCCCTGGAAGTGTTGCGGAGGATGATGTTTTGGAGTATTTTGAAGAAGAAAGCGCAATTAAAATTGAGGTTGATATAAAGCCTTACGAAAATCAATTTATTGAAGCAACAGTTAATGTTACTGTTTTGGCTGAGGTGCCAAGTGGTGCTTGGAAGTTGAAAACTGTTTTGGTTGAAAAGGAGTTGATTTTTGAAACATCGCCAGGTAATAATGGCGAAACGGATTTTTTTAATGTGTTTAGAAAAATGATGCCTAATACATTTGGCGAAACGCTTGTTTTAAGTGATGTTGGGAGTACGATAACGCATATTTACGATTTTGAAATTGAGGCGGACTGGAATGTTAACGATATGAAGGTTATTGCCTATGTGCAGGATTTTAATACTAAGGAGATTTTGAATAGCGGATCAAACGAGGATCCGAAATGGTTTATGCAAACTGATGATGCGACTTTTTTAAGTACAGAGGCTAATGCACAGCATACTTTTAGTAGTTATTTAGTACACAGTAGCGAAAATGCTGAAAATTACAATGTTATTGTGCAAACTGATATGCCAGATGATTGGCAGTTAGATTTTAGCCTGAATGGTGTAGCTGTTGCAGATGATGGTTTTGATTTTGAAACTGTTGCTGGCGAAAATTTGATAGAAAATATTGAATTTACATTAACTACAAGCGATGTAGCATCAATTGGTGTTATACGTGTTTTAGCATTACAAATGGGTAGTGGGTTAAGTTATAGCCCTGTAACTTATAGGGTGGTAAATAATTGCACCGATTTAGTGATTTATAATGATAATGCTACAAGTGCTGGATTAGGTGAAGAGTTTAACGATTGGCACCCCATGTTTGTTGCCGATTTAAAGCTTAGTGGCAATGAAAAAGTGAGTTTTATATCAAATAAAAACTTTGTTAAAGGTTCGGTGCAAAATGCTTTTGAGGCTATTGAGTCAGTTTATTACAATTCGGCATGGGCGTTTCCTGCTTTTACTAATGATTTTAGGGGGGCACTTGCATTGTTTATTAATGAAGGCGGCAATGTTTTAATTTCTGGTCAAGATTTTAATTGGGATGTTTTTTCACCTGTTGGAGGTAGTAATTCATTTGATAATCAACAGTTTATTGTAAATAATTTTGGTGTTGAATTTATTGGTGATGGTACGATTGATAATTATCAGATACACGCATTAGGAGCTGGTGAAGATGTTTTTGGTTGGATGGGCGATTCTAATTTTCAAGCTACTTATACCATTGGTTCAGCCAATTATCAATCGCCCGATGTAATTGCGCCTTTTGAGGGAAGTGAGGCTTCAGTTATTTTTAATTATAAGGATGATGTAACATTACCAGCAGCTTTAAAAAACGAGTTGCCGAGTGGCGGTAAAACTGTTATGTTGGGTTTTGGTATGGAGCAGATTGAAAATGAGTTGTTTAGGCAGCAATTAATGCAAACAGTTTATTGGTGGTTTAATGATTCACTTTTTGTCGGGCAAACGATAGTAAACCAACAAAATCCTGAAAAAAATAGTGTGCATTTGTATCCTAACCCAGTTTTTGATGTCTTAATTTTGGAGGGTATTCAGTTTGATGAATGTTTAGTTTTTAATACAAATGGCAAGTTAATTAAACAGTTAACAAATAGCCAAGGGTTAAAAAAGTTAAAAATTGAAACGACTAATTGGATAAATGGAGTATATTTAATTGAATTTCGCAGAGGTGGAATGATTTTAGCGACTAAAAAAATATTAGTTTATAGATAGACGATTACTAAGGACACAAACAAGGAGGTTATGAATAAAATATTTACATCATTAATATTATTGGCAGCATTAAGTTTTGGGCTGAATGCGCAAACGCTTAGCTTTTCAAGCGATAGTTACAGCGGTTGGGGTGAACAAGATGAGTCATTTGTATATGTTAAAGGAACTATGACATATGAAAATCCGGGCTCAAACAAGGCTTTAGCAGTTAATTGGGTGGCTACCCCAACCTTGCCAGATGGGTGGACTATTGGTATTTGCGACGATGTAAATTGTTTTGATGCTTTACAATCAATACCTGATTTAACGAATTTTAGTTTAGATCCTGGCGAAACGAAAGAAGTGAAGATTCAATTCCGCCCTGATAATATTTCGGGAGAGGGTAGTGTTGATTTAACTTTAAGTGGCGATGACGTAGCCAATGTTACTTCAACTTTTACACTGAATGCAGTACCAACCGATTTAGAGGATATAGCTGAACAAAATATTTCAATTTACCCTAACCCTGCTATTGATAAATTAAATGTTGATGTTAGTGGTTATGATTTAAGCGGTGTTCGTATTTACAATTTAATTGGTAAGGAGGTTTTGTTTTTTGAAGTTGAACTACAAAATGAGTATGAACTTGAGTTTAATGTATCTGATTTAAATCAGGGTATGTACTTAATTTCATTAGAAGATGAAACGGGTAGTGCTATTGAAACACGCCGTTTTTCAAAGGTTTACTAAAAGAAAAAGTATTAAAATATTGAGAGCCTCAAACATTTTGTTTGGGGCTTTTTTATTGCCCTCCAGCCAACTCAATTAACTTATTCACTGTTTTTACATTACGAGTAGTTGCCCTTACTTTAAGTTTACTCTCAAAAAAATTATTAGTTAACTTACTTTTAGCAAAACCATTTGGGCAATGTCCGAAAACATTTTTACCATTAATTATAAAAACATCGGGGCTAAAATCCTTTTCTTTTGCAAACGCTATTCTTTCAACTTCAGGTAGGTCGGACAAAAAAGTAAAGAAAATGCGCTTAGTATCAATTCCTTCTTCTTTTAAAAAAGGATTTGCATTTTTTGCTTCAACCAAATCCGATACTGTTTTAACTAATACGGGCACATCAAAGCCATATTTTTCATCAATAGCTTTTTTAATTAAGCTTTCAATTTTGCTAGTGCTTTTAAGATTTGTATGAAAAACAACGTTGCCGCTTTGTATGTAGGTTGCAACATCTTTAAAACCCAAATTTTGATAAAGGGCTTTTAAATCTGCCATTAAAATTTTCCGTTTTCCGCTAACATTAATGCCTCGTAAAAGAGAGATGAACTGTGCCATAAAGTTGAAATTATGCTAAATATTTACCAACAATTGGCATGCGTCGTCCCATACCAAAAGCCTTATTGCTAACCCTAATCATTGGTGGGGTTTGGTAACGTTTATATTCATTCATGTTTACCAAGCGCAAAACTCTGTCAACCGTTTTGGGGTTAAAGCCCATTGCTTTTAAATCCTTTGGTCCTTTGCGGCATTCAATGTATTGAAAAAGGATTTCATCTAGAATATCGTAATCGGGTAGAGAATCGGAGTCCTTTTGATTGGGGCGCAACTCTGCCGAAGGCGGTTTGGTTATAATATTTTGAGGGATTATTTCGCCATTTCTGTTAATATACTCCGCCAAAGCATATACATCCACCTTATAAACGTCGCCAATTACAGATAAACCACCTGCCATATCGCCGTAAAGTGTTCCGTAACCAACGGCTGCCTCGCTTTTATTAGAGGTGTTCAATAAAATATAGCCATGTTTGTTGGATAATCCCATTAAAATAACGGCGCGGCTTCGCGATTGTATGTTTTCTTCGGCAACGCTAAAGGGCTTACCTTCAAAATGAGGATTTAGCTCAGTTAAAAAGGCATCGTACATTTTTTGAATAGGGATGTTTTTACCAGGCGAACCTAAGTTTTCCAGCATTTTTTCGGAATCAGAAACCGATCCTTCGGATGAATATTGAGAAGGCATCATTACAGAAAGTACATTTTCATTACCCAATGCTTCTGCTGCTAATGCTAGGCTTACGGCAGAATCAATACCGCCCGATAAACCTAAAATGGCTTTTTTAAAGCCTAGTTTACCAAAGTAATCTTTAATACCTAATACAATTGCATCATGAATTAAGGCAATGCGTTCTTTTGGCTGTTCATTTTGACTGCCATTGTAATTTTCAACTTCTTCTAAATCAAAATATTCAATAGCTTCTTTAAAGTAGGGCATTTCCCTAAAAATGGTAGCATTTTTTGTAGCAACTAATGAGCCGCCATCAAAAACAACTTCCGTTTGTGCGCCAACTTGATTAACATAAAAAACTGGTGTTTCATATCTGCGGGCATTTTCTAAAACAATGTCAATTCTATTTCTAGCATGATCGGCAGAAAATGGTGATGCTGAAATATTAACCATGAAATCGGGCTGAAGTTTTATCAACTCATCCATTGGGCAAATAGGGTATAATGGGTTTTCATTTCCTATATTCCAAATATCCTCGCAAACGGTTATGGCTATTTTTTTGCCTTTAAATTCAATTATATCAAATTGGTTGTTAGGTTCAAAATAGCGGTATTCATCAAAAATATCATAAGTAGGTAAAAGGGCTTTGTTAAAACTTTGCTTCACTTCTCCTTTATAAATAAAAAGGGCGGAGTTAAACAAATCTTTCCCTTCAATTACAGGGTTAGGGGTGGGGCTGCCTACAATTACCGCAATATTGTTTGTAAGTGGTTTTATGCTATCAACCACATTATTGCATTGTTCAATAAAATCAGGAAACTCCAAAAAATCGCGTGGTGGGTAACCGCAAACAGAAAGCTCACTAAAAATAATTAAATCCGCTTTTTCGGCAGTTGCTTTTTTAATGGCATCAACTATTTTTTGCCCATTTGCTTCAAAATTGCCAATGTGATAATTGAGTTGTGCTAATGCAATTTTCATTGTCAAAGTTTATACTCTAAAGTTTTAAAATGCCAATTGGTTCAAATTTATCAAATACTTTTTCGGTATGTGGCGCATCTTTTAATTCGGGCGTTAAATCTTGCCCTGCCCAATGCTCGTAATGTTTACCATTTTGCCATAATCGGCTGTTACTAAGGTCGTAAATTAAACCTTTGTAAGCTACCCAAATTTCAGCCTTATCTTGCCCATTACGCAATGCTAAAAACGAGCGGCTATATTCAGGCAGCTCCTTTTTGGGTTGCATAAAGTTTTTTAATTTCGGCATTAATTATTTTGCTAACCTGTTTGTAATACCGAAGTACAAGTGTGTGTGCACCACCTTCAATTACAATTTGATTTTTTATAAAATGGTTAGGGAATAGCAAATCATTACGACCATGTATGTGAATTATGTTAGGGTCATACTCTTTTCTTTCCCAGTTTATAACTTGCTGAACGGCCCATTTATAGTAATCATCATCGGTATTGTTTAGCATTGAAAGGTAAACGTCAAACTCTTCGTAACTCATTTTACCAACAAAAGGACTTGCTGCTACTGCTGCTGCTTTAAAGGCAATAGGGGGCAATAATTTTATAGGAAGGGTAGGTTGAAGTGTCATCCAAAAGGGGCGTTCGTACTTGTTTTTAAGGCTTGATATGATGATTAGCTGCTTACAAGGAATTAAATCATTGATTTCGGCCGCAATGATACCACCAAATGAAAGACCTACGATTATGCTATTTTCTTGGATGTTATTATCCTCAATCATGCGTTGGGCATAACTTTTTAAGCTTTCCTTTTTTTGGGGCTTAAAAATTTTGCAAAAATGCCGATTCGCCCCTACAATGTCGAGCATGTAAAATACGCGCTCATCAACGCCGAGGCCTGGTATAAAATAAATGGTTGGTTTCATTATATGTTAGTTTCCGCCCGTACCTTTAAAATGGTGGTCGGGGCTATCAAAAAGTACATTAAAGGTGGTTAAGGAGCCATAAACCCTTGTAATGTATTGCTGCAAAGCAATTTTTTCTTCGTCGTTTAGGTTTTTTGAAGCATTAATTTTTTGCTCCATCACTCGCAATCTATCCCGAGTCATTACAATTTTATGAAAAAACGTTTCAATAGGAATTTCTTTAGCTTTTAAATTATCGCTTGCAGGTTTTAAAATTAAAGTGCCTCCAATCCATTTATTTCCTAAATCAGTTATTTCGGTTGCATCGCTCCATTGGCGTAAAACCTCTTTTAACGCGTACTGCACTTCATTTAAACTTAAACGATCAATGCTATCTTCCATTAACTCGGCAACGGTTAAACGGGCATCGCCTTGTGGTATTTCTTTTTCGCCACGTCGTTTAAACCAAACGGTATATAAACCTAAACTTATTTGTACAACTACACCTTCGCCAAATTCAGTATGCCTAACTTGGGTACCTATCCCTAATTTTTCTTCGCTCATTACTTTTTTCCTAAGCTTATATCAAATTAAATTCCAAAAAAACAAAATTAAGCCATCAATAGCTATTCAGTTTATCATCTTTTAATGTAGTGCCGCATTTATAACAAAAAGATGCGTTGATATTATGCCCTTCGCAGCCGCATTCTTCACAAACTTGCGAAATATCTTCTTTTGAAGCTTCGGCTATTTCAACCGAAACTATACCCGTGGGTACTGCAATAATACCGTAACCTAAAATCATTACAAAAGCGGCTAAAAATTGCCCTAAAGGGGTAATAGGTGCAATGTCGCCATAACCTACGGTTGTTAGGGTTACAATAGCCCAGTAAATACTTTTAGGAATGTTGTTAAAGCCGCCTTCTTCACCTTCAACCACATACATTATTGAGCCAATAATTATGGTGCAGGTAAGTACGGTTAATAAAAACACGCTTATTTTATGGCGGCTGGCATAAAGCGCACGCATTAACACCTGCGATTCGCCCAAATACTTGGTTAATTTAAAAATTCTAAAAACACGCAATAAGCGTAAAGCCCTTATAACCCCTAAGTAGTGGGTTGATGGGATGAAAATTTCAATAAAACTGGGTAAAATGGATATTAAATCAACCAAGCCATAAAAGCTTTTAATGTAATGCCAATGTTTAGGGACCATTGTGATAATCCGCAAAAAATACTCAATGGTAAAAACAATGGTTATTACCCATTCGGCAATATATAGCTGCGTTTCGTACTGTTTGCTAATACTTTCAACGCTTTCAAGCATAACTAACACAACACTAAGTACAATTAGTATTAGTAGCGTAATATCAAAAGTTTTACTTGAAGGCGTATCGTGCCTAAAAATGATGTCTCTAATTGTTTTTTTTAAAGACATAGCCCAGTTTGGTTACAAAATTTATTTACAATGATAAATAAATGCTGGCGGAATATTAATAGGAATGGTTTTAATATCTACCGTATCAAAAACTTTTCGCAAATTTTTATCGCTAAGTTTAGAGTATAAAATTTGGCTGAAGTTACCATTTTCCTTTAGAGAATTTTTGGCTTGATTTAGAATATCAAACATAATATCGTTAGGAATAATGGTTATTGGGATAGAGGATACGAAGTTATCAATAGGCTGGTCAATATACTTTTTAAAGTTTTCGGCAGAGTCGTTAATAATGGTTAGTCTGTCGTCTTTTATTTTTTCTCTTACTGTTTCGCAAAACTCTTCATTTACTTCAAAGCTGTACAATTTTGCATCAGCTGGTAAACGTTTTAAAATTTGGGTGGTAATGTTACCATAGCCAGTACCAAACTCAATTACAAATTTTGAATTTTCATTTAATTTGGCTGTAATTTCTTTTTCAACCCCTTTTGAGGTTTTATAAACCGCACCAGTGGTTTTAATGTTTTTGGTAAAGTTTACAAAGGTTTTCAACTTGGAAGCTATGCCCATAAGCTGGCTATTAATTTGCTGCAAGATAAACTAAATTATGAAAGGGGCACTTAATCTAAATTTTTGATTACACGCTCATCCACCAAGTTAGGCAGGGTTATTTTTAAATTAGGATTTTGCTGCATGGCACGTTTTGCCGTAAAAATAGCATGTTCATTACGCGCCCAACTACGGCGGGCAATGCCATTATTAACATCCCAATGTAACATACTGGCAAGGTTTTTAGCTGCCTGTTCACTGCCATCTAAAGTAAGCCCAAAGCCACCATTTATAACACTGCCCCAGCCAACACCGCCGCCATTATGAAGGCTAACCCATGTTGCGCCTCTAAAACTATCGCCGATAACATTATGTACCGCCATGTCGGCAGTAATATTACTACCATCATAAATATTAGCCGTTTCGCGGTAGGGCGAATCTGTGCCCGAAACATCATGGTGGTCGCGGCCTAAAACAACGGGTGCGCTTATTTCGCCTGATTTAATAGCATCATTAAAGGCTTTGGCAATGGCAATTCGTCCATCGGCATCTGCATATAAAATACGAGCTTGTGAGCCTGCCACCAGTTTGTTGTCCCAAGCCTGTTCAATCCAAAGCAAATTATCACCTAACTGTTGCTGAATGTCTTTAGGTGCAGTTTTCATCATTTGGCGGATAACCTTGGCTGCAATTTCATCCGTCTTTTTTAAGTCTTTAGGTTTACAAGAGGTGCAAACCCAACGGAAAGGCCCAAAACCATAATCAAAACAAATAGGCCCCATTAAATCTTGAACGTAAGAGGGGTATTTGAAATCGCCATTATCTTTTGTAATATCAGCACCGGCATCGCGAGCTTGCTTTAAAAAGGCGTTGCCATAATCAAAAAAGTAAGTGCCGCGTTCGTTCATTTTATTAATGGCTACCACGTGGCGACGCAAGGTTTTTCTTACCTCATCTTTAAATTTTTCAGGATTATCGGCAATCATCGCTTCCGCTTCAGCAAAGGGAATATCGGCAGGATAATAACCGCCTTGCCAAGGGTTATGTAAGGATGTTTGGTCGGAGCCAATATCTACTTTTATATTATTTTCAACCAATGCTTCCCACAACTCGACAATGTTACCATGGTGTATGAGGGCTACTGCCTCGCCATTTGAAACCGCAGTTTTTGTGCGCTCAATTAAGGCATCAATATCATCAAAAACATTATCGGCTTTTATATAGCCATCATTAACTCGTTGGTCAATTGCTTTGCGGTTAACCTCCGAAATAATACCAACGCAACCCGTAATAACCACCGCTTTTGCTTGCGCGCCCGACATTCCGCCTAAGCCCGATGTAACAAATAATTTACCCTTTAAGGTGCTCTCAACGTTGTCATCTAATCTGCGCCCTGCGTTTAAAACGGTTAAAGTGGTGCCATGCACAATGCCTTGCGGACCGATATACATAAATGAGCCTGCCGTCATTTGTCCGTACTGGCTAACACCCAAAGCATTTAGTTTATTCCAGTTTTCGTCGGTGCTAAAAAGCGGAATCATCATGCCATTGGTAACAACAACCCTCGGTGCATTTTTGTGTGAAGGAAACAAACCCAAAGGATGCCCTGAATAAAGTACTAAGGTTTGCTCATCCGTCATTTGGCTGAGGTACTGCATGGTAAGTAGGTACTGCGCCCAATTTTGAAAAACCGAACCATTACCACCATAAGTAATCAATTCATGCGGATGCTGCGCTACATTTTTATCCAAGTTGTTTTGAATCATTAACATGATAGAGGCAGCTTGCAAACTTTTAGCAGGATAATCGCTAATATTCCTTGCGTGCATTTTATAAGTAGGGCGGTATCGGTACATATAAATTCTACCGTATTGCTCTAGTTCGTGCTTAAATTCTTTGGCTAAAACCGTATGTTGTTCTGCCGGAAAATAGCGCAAGGCGTTTTTTAATGCTAGTTGCTTATCTGCTTGCGTAAGTTTTGATAAATCACGCTTTGGGGCGTGGCTTACACTTTCATCGTAGCCAGGATGTTGGGGAAGTTGTTGGGGGATGCCTTGTTGTATATCTTGCTGAAATTGTAGTAAAGTATTGTCCATGCTTATCTCTTGTAATACAAATTAAAAGAGATTATGTTTAGTAGCCATGAAAGTGGTGGTTAAATTTCCAGACCATTGTAAATATCAGTAATGCTTAAATGGGTATTTATTGACCGTAAAAACACACTATCATCGGCTTTAAAAAAGGCATCAATATGCCATAAACTGTTTTTATTTTCACGATAATAAACTTGAATGTTAAATTCTTTTTGTGAAACAAGAACATACTCCTTTAAACTAGGAATATTCCAGTAGCGTTGAAATTTTTCTGTTCGGTCATACAATTCAGTTGATTCTGATAATACTTCAATAATTAAAGTTGGGTTGATTATCGCTTCGGGCATTGTAGAAGAAAAATCGGGATGCCCGCAAACAACACTAACATCAGGAAAAACAAAACTTTTTTCACTTTCAATAGCAATCATACAATCACTATTAAAGGGTGTGCAATTATTGCCTTTATGCAGTTGATACAATTCGCCAAAAATGTTTCCGCTAATTCGGGCATGGGCGTTTGTGCCGCCAGCCATCATTTTTAAGTGCCCATTTAGGTATTCAATTTTATAGTCAGATTCCTCTAATAATTGAATGTATTCTTTTAAGTTGTAAGTTTTATATGGTTTGTTGGGGCTTTGCATACACAACAAATTTAACCCACTTTCCTTATTCCGCTTCTAGGAATTTCTACAACCTCTTTTATGCTGTATGGTCTATCTTCTCTATTTTCAAAGTAACTTTTAAGGATAATATCGGCAATTAATCCACTTACAATTAATTGCATACCCGAAAATGAGAAGAACATTGTTAGTAATGGCCATGCAGTTTCTGACATGCCTTGCTTAGTAAACAAAAAAGTATATAAGGTAATGAAACCGCATACAAAGCCTGCCATCATTAATAAAATACCAACACCCCCTAAAAGGTGTAATGGGCGCGATGAATAACGATTCCAAAACCAAACGGAAATCATATCAATAAAGCCTTTTACCGTTCTTTTCCAGTTGTATTTGGTTGTGCCTACGGTACGAGCATGGTGGCTTACCACTACCTCGCCAATTTTATAACCTTTAATTTTTAATAGTGCAGGGATAAAGCGGTGCATTTCACCATATAATTTTACCTTTTCAAAGCACTCTTTTTTATAAACTTTTAATGAACAACCACTATCATGTATGCCATCTTTAACCAAAATGGAACGCATTAAATTAGCTCCTCTTGAAACAAAGCGTTTCATAAAAGGATCTTTACGATTTTTACGCCAGCCCGAAACCACATCTAAATCTTGCATTAACATATATTGCAACATTTTAGGAATGTCGTTAGGGTCGTTTTGGCGATCACCATCCATAGTAACAATGTAAGGATGTTGAGCTTGTTGAATGCCCGCATCCATTGCAGCAGTTTGACCAAAGTTTTTACGCAGCCTTACCAAAGTAACAGGTTCGCATTGCAAAACTTCTTGCACCGTATTGTCCGATGAACCATCGTCCACCATAATTATTTCGTAATCTATGCCATTAGCCTCGCAAACGGTTTTAACATCCGTATGTAAGGGAATCACATTTCCTTCTTCATTGTAAATCGGTATTACAATAGATGCTTTAAATCTCAAGTTATCTTCGTTGGTCGTCATAGATTATAGAAAATTCTGTACCAATTTACGAATTGTTGAATGCCTTTGTTTAATTGAGTAGATGGTTTGTAATTAAAATCACGAATTAAATCTTTAACATCAGCCCATGTAATATGCACATCCCCCGCTTGATGTGGAACAAATTCTTTAATGGCTGTAATGCCTAATTCACTTTCTAAGGTTTCAATAAATTTTAAAAGTTTAATTGGTTTATTGTTGCCAATATTGTACACTTTAAATAAATCCGTCCTTTTATTTACGTTTGCAAAGGTAACATTACTAATGCCCTCAATAATATCATCAATATAAGTAAAGTCTCTTTCTAGTTCACCATTATTATAAACCTGTATCGCCTTGCCATTAACAATAAGATCACTAAATTTAAAATAAGCCATATCGGGCCTACCCCAAGGGCCGTAAACCGTAAAAAACCGTAAGCCAGTTGTTGGTATTTGGTGTAAATGGCTGTAAACATGCGCCATTAACTCGTTTGATTTTTTTGTGGCAGCATATAAACTAACTGGGGCATCGTTCTTAGCCTCTGTTTTAAACGGTACTTGCTTTGTATCACCGTATATACTGCTGCTACTTGCGTAAACCAAATGCTTTGGCGGGTTGTTTTTACAGGCCTCTAAAACATTAAAAAAACCAGTGATGTTGCTATTTACATAAGCTCTCGGATTTTCAATGCTATATCGAACACCAGCCTGGGCGGCAAGGTTAACAACATAATCGGGTTTAAAATCATTAAAAAGAGTATTTACTCCATCGGCATCTTCAAGGTCTAGTTTTACAAATTCAAAGTTTGAGTAGCTTGTACTTTTTTCAATTTGCTCACTATTAGCTTGCCTTTTGTTGATGCCAAGCTCGTTTAAACGCCCATATTTTAAGTTGGTATCGTAATAATCATTAATGTTATCAAAACCCAAAACGGTACAATTATTAGCAATTAATTGCTTGCAAAGGTGAAAACCTATAAAACCAGCCGCTCCTGTAACGATAACCTTCATAAATTAGATGCAAAATTAAAGGCTTTACTTTGCCCTATTGAATTTATGGAGCAGAACCGTAATAATATTTTTGTTTTTTTGGCTATAATTATACTAATTGTAGTTGCCTACTCATCAAGCATAAATAACCAGTTTACTAATTGGGATGATGATGTTTATGTGACCAGTAACCCTGCTGTATGGTCACTTAATTCTAAAAACATTGAAAAAATGTTTACGCAGCCTATGGCTAGTAATTATCATCCATTAACAATGATGTCTTTGGCGGTAAATTATTACATATCAGGAGATGCACCTAAAGGATATATTGTTACCAATATTTTGCTACATATTTTAAATGCTTGCGTAGTATTTGTTTTTATAATGATGTTGACTAAAACCCAATTTTGGGTAAGTTTCCTAGTCGCTGTGCTTTTCGCCATTCACCCTATGCACGTTGAGTCTGTTGCTTGGATTTCGGAAAGAAAGGATGTTTTATATGCCCTATTTTTTATAGCAGGATTGATAAGTTATCTAAAATATTTAAAAACAAGTCAACTTAAATTACTAGTTATAACTCTTCTATTTTTTGTGTTGTCACTATTAAGTAAACCAGCAGCTGTTGTTTTTCCTTTAGTTTTATTGTTGTTGGATTGGTTTAAGGCTAGAGATTTTGACAAGAAAGCAATCCTTGAAAAAATTCCATTTTTTGCGCTGTCCATTTTATTCGGATTAATAACGTTAAACATTCAAACCGAAAGTGCAGTAAGTAATCAGTTTGGTTTTATCGAGAAAATTGTTTTTGCTGGATATGGGTTTTTTATGTACTGTTTTAAGTTACTCATTCCTAATGGGCTATCGCCATTGTATGCCTACCCTATAAATCAAATTCCTCCAACTTTTTATTTAGGATTTGTAGCAAGTTTATTTTTGTTGGCTGCCGCAATTTATAGCCTTAAAAAAGGCAAAGCCGTTTTTTTTGCTTTTGCTTTTTTCACCATAAATGTGATTTTGGTTTTGCAATTAATTACCGTTGGCAATGCGGTAATGGCAGATAGATATACTTACCTAAGCTCAATCGGTTTGTTTTTTATTTTAGGATTAGGCTTTGAAAAATTAGTGGCAAATCCAAAGTTTAAAACCCTTGCAATTGGCGGCTTTGCTATTTATGTTTTGGCATTAACTTTTTTCGCTAATCAACAATGCAAAGTTTGGCAAAGTAGCGAAAGCCTTTGGAGTCAGGCTATTGAGGTAGATCAACAAAATTATTTAGCATACTCAAAGCGTGGTTTAGCCTTAATGCAATCGGGCAAAGCACAAAAGGCTCTAAATGATTTTAATAAGTGCATAAAAATTAACCCAAAATATCATGCAGGTTTTACTAATAGAGGGTATTTGTACTTTAAAAGCAATCAACTAGATAAGGCGTTAACAGATTATAATCAGTCGATAAAATTGAACCCTAACGATTATAAAACTTATAATAATCGTGGGCATTTATTTTATAAGCAAGAAAAATTGGAGGAGGCTCTAAACGATTATAATAAAAGCATTGAGTTGAACCCCAATTATTATTTAGCCTATAATAATCGAGCTATCATTTACCATACACAAGGAGAAAAACAAAAGGCTTTAGCTGATTATGATATGGCTTTAGCGATAAACCCTTTTTATAAATCTGCTCAAAAAAATAGGGCACTTTTGATGAATCAACCTTAACCGTTTGAAAAATTTCATCAATAAAATCCCCGTTTCGGCTTGGCTAACTTTACTGCTAAGTGCTTTATGTGCTTTTGTGTTTTGGGATTTTTTGACCTTTCAAAAATTGTATCTTTTTAAAGATATTGGCAGCGATACCCTTAACCTATTTTACCCGCATTTACTGCATATAACTGATTATTTGCAAACTGAGGGCATCCCTAAATGGTCATTCAATCAAGGAATTGGGCAAAATATTACCAATTCGGGCATTGATAACCCATTTAATTGGCCTTTTTATTGGCTGGGAAAGGAAAACCTTGCCTATGCAATTATATATGTTGAGGTGTCCAAAATCATTCTTTGCGGAGTAATGACTTACCATTGGTTAAGGCTATTGATCAACTCAAAAACTGCTGCCGTTTGGGGTGGTTTATCCTTTGCATTTTCGGGTTATGTAATTGTAGGAAGTAGCTGGTATGTACACTCTTATTTTTGCTTAACAACCGTTTTGTTGTTGCTGGCTTTTGAGTTGGGTTATCAACGAAAAAATTGGTTGTTAATGCCAATTGCCGCCTTTTTAGCCTTTGGCCTTAATGCCCTTTTTACTGCCCAATTTATGCTCATTTACCTATTGTTCCGTTTGTATATTAACGAAGATTTTAAAATCGCTAGTTTTTGGGTAGTCGCAAAAAAAGCTATTCCTTATGCTTTGTTAGGGGTTTTGTTTAAAGCACCATTTTTGGGTAGCTTATTTTCTAGGATTTTTGATAGCCATCGCATGTTATCTAACAATTCGGTCGGTTTTACGTGGGTTGAATCGTTTCACTATTATCTAACTTTAATATTACGCTTTACGGGCAACGATTGGCAAGGTAATGGCTCGCTTTATACGGGTTGGGCCAACTATTTAGAAGCCCCGCTTTTTTATGTAGGCTTACCAACTATTGCATTAGCTGTTCTTATATTTTTTGTTGAAAATAGGCATTTAAGAAACGCTTTTGGAGTGTTGTTCGCATTTTGGATACTATTGCTTACAATTCCCTTTTTGCGCCACGCTTTTTACTGGTTTTCGGGCGATTATTTTAAAAATGCCCTGAGTTGTTTTGTGCCGCTAACCCTGATAATGGCAGCAGCGTATGCACTAAAAGAAATATACGAAGGAAAAATTACTAAAACTTTCCAACTTGTAATAATTCTTTTATTTGGAAGCACACTTATTATTACCAGTCTTGTCGGACATTATCTTTATTATTCGCAAAGTTTAGATTGGTATCAATTCATTACTATTTACTCCATTCCTGTAATGTTAGTATTTTTATTTCTTACCAATACTAATTCCAAGTTTTACATTTATCCTGTTTGTTTATTTTTAGTTGTAAACTTGGCGGTAACAGCCTACTACACCATTAACGAACGCGATGCCTTGACAACTGCCGAATTTACAGAACGCAAGGGCTACAATGATTACACTAACGAAGCACTTGATTTTCTACATCAATCAGATACAAGTTTTTACCGAGTACAAAAAAAATACCCGAGCACTTGGGCTGTAAATAGCAGCTTAAATGATGCTAAGGTTTTCAATTTTTTTGGTACTAGTGCATATTCAAGTTTTAATCAAAGTAGTTACATTAATTTTTTAATTGAAATGGGTTTGGTAAACCCTAACAAAGCTGCGAACCTTAAATGGGTGTCGGGCTTGGGCAATAGAGATGATATTGCTGATTTATTGGGCGTTAAATACAAGCTATACAAAGCCCCTTTTAAAAATGATAGCTTGCCAAAGTTGCGAACATTGGGCGATATTACTATTTATGAAAATCCGTATGCAAAACCATTAGGTTTTACAATACAACACTATATAAGTTTAGATGATTTTGAAAAATTAAATCAGCAACAAAAAGATTGTGCGATTAATAAGACAATTATAGCTGATGAGAGCAATACAACAAATGGGTTAAAAAAACTTAGTGAAACTGAAATGTGTTTGTGGCAAATTAAATATTTCCAAACACCTGAAGATTTGAAGCTAGTCAGCTTTAGTCAAAATAAAATTACTTTTATGGGGAGTACATTTGGCGGTATGTTTTTTACCTCAATACCTTATGATAATGGGTGGAAGGCAGAAATTGTTGAGGATGGGCAAAATAAATCGGTAGAAACTCAAAAGGTGAATTTTGGATTTATTGGCATACCTGTTACAAATAAAACAACAGCTTTACACTTGAGTTTTACGCCACCATTTTACAAATTAGGCTGGATTTTGGCAATTGCTGCCCTTGCGATTTACGGATTACTGATTGCTAATTTTTATCGTTCGCGGAAACGGTCTTTAATTTGAACCTTTTGTTTTTTGTTGGCATAACGCCAAGCATCCATTACAGTATTGGCATCAATTTCAAATGCAACTGGCTTAAAAACTTCTTTAAAACACAAATCAACAAAATTGTCGTCGTCGTTTAAATCTCCAAACTGAAAAGGTGTAAAAGCCTTTAATTTATTATCGGTTGACCATGCCATTACCTTAAACTTTTTTAAATCTGCTGTACCCAATTCTGTTCCTTTGGTTGATTGTATTTTGTTATTCCACATGGTTTGCAACACCCATTTTGTGTTTTCTTTAGGGCAATCGCAACCCGCTCCCGATGCTTTGTGCGGGTAATTGTCATCATAAGTAAAATACTCAGCATTTACTACTTTAGGTAAAGCATTAATTGGGTCAATTGTAGCTTTTTCGCCATAAAAACGCTGTCCATCTTGCGATTTTAACTCGCCCGTAATAAATATTTCTGTTGGAGGGTTAGTAATGTTGTTGCCCATTAAGCCATATAACCAAATTGCCCTTGTTTCAAAATGTTCTTCGGCAGGGCTAAAAGTGGCTATTTCTGGTTTAAACTTGGTTTTGTTTTTACCTATAACAGTAAAATGTTCAGGCTTTAGGGTTGAAATATCAATGTTATGCGATAGGCTTAGTAAAATACCGTCTTTACCACTTGCCCCTTTGGCCCATTTTTCGGCCGTAGGTGGTACTTTGTTATCATATTCAAAACTGGCAGATACTATTTTAGGCCAAGTTGCGTGTACCCAACCCGGAAATTTTTTACTGTAAACTGAGGCTTTGGGGCTTGAGTTATTATCTGTTTTTATTTGTTGTTTTGCCTTGTTTGGCTCGTTATTACCACAACCAATTAAGCATAAAATACACAGTGTAAAAGCACATAAGTTTAAAACTAAGTTTTTCATTTTTAGTTTTTGTTTACCGTTATCCCCAATTTAAAAATAGCTTTTTTAGCAGCTTGTTTACCTGCCATTTTTTTGTTGCGGGCTTTACCAATGCCCATAGTTTCGTCGTTTATTTTGGCTTCAATCACAAATTGGCGTTCTTCAATTTGGTCAAAATCGGTTTTAGCCATATCAAAGCTTACCCTTTTACCACGTTTTTGTGCCCATTCAAGCAAAAGGCTTTTGTAATTAACCTCGGTTTCAAAAATGGTATCAAGGTTAATATGGGGTTTAATTAGTTTATTAATAATAAATTTTTCGGCTTGGTGGTATCCACCATCTAAATATACGGCACCAATAATAGCTTCAAGCGCATTACCTAACATGCGGCGGCTTGCTTGCATACGTACATCATCGTATTGTAAATAATTGGCAAGCTCTAATAGCTCGCCTAGTTCGCCTAATTTTTTTCGGCTAACAATTTTTGAACGGAGTTCGGTTAAAAAACCTTCTTCTTTTTTAGGGTATTTATTAAACAGGTATGCACCAATAACTGAATCTAGTATGGCATCGCCTAAAAACTCAAGTCGTTCATTGTTTTTAGTAGCTTCGCTTGATTGCGAACTGTGGTTAAGTGCTTGTTCAAATATGGATAAATAAGCAGGCTGATAGCCTAATATATTAGCTAATCGCTCCCTAAATTTTCGTTTGCTAGATGAAAAACTATTTAGTAAATGTTGTATCCAACGCGTCAAAATCAAGCATCAATCTTTTTAAAAATAACAGAAGCGTTATGACCACCAAAACCAAAGGTGTTGGATAATGCATAATTTACGTTTCTTTTTTCGGCAGTGTTAAAAGTTAGCTTAAAGTTAGGGTTAATTTCTGGGTCCATTGTAAAATGGTTAATAGTTGGCGGTACGGTGTCATTTACTATACTCATTATAGTAGCAATTGATTCTACAGCCCCTGCTGCACCTAATAAATGCCCCGTCATTGATTTTGTTGCACTTACATTTAACTGGTAAGCGTGTTTGCCAAAAACTTTTTCAATGGCCTTTAACTCAGCAACATCGCCAAGTGGGGTTGATGTGCCATGCACGTTAATATGGTCCATTTCGCTGGCATCCATATTGGCATCTTTTAAAGCATTGCGCATTACAATTGCCGCACCCTCGCCCTCAGGGTGTGGAGCTGTTAAATGGTACGCATCGCCCGATAAGCCAATGCCCACTAACTCGGCATAAATTTTTGCTCCACGTTTAATTGCGCTCTCGTAGCTTTCAACAATAATTGCTGCGCCACCTTCGCCCATAACAAAACCTTCGCGGTCCACATCAAATGGTCGCGATGCGGTTTTGGGGTCGTCATTGCGGGTTGATAAGGCTTTTAATGCGTTAAAACCACCAATTGCCGCTTCGGTAATGGCTGCTTCGCTACCGCCAGTAACAATAGCATCGGCATAACCTAAACGTATTAGGTTGGCGGCATCAATTAAGCCGTTGGTTGATGATGCACAAGCGGAAACCACCGAATAGTTAGGCCCTTTAAATCCATGTTTAATTGAAATATTGCCCGAAGCAATATCAATTATCATTTTAGGGATGAAAAAAGGGCTGTATCTGGGTGGTGCATTTTCGTCTTTTGAGCGGGCAATGGCAAATTTGCTTACTTCTTCTTGAAAAGTTATTTGCCCACCAATGCCTGATGACCATATAACCCCAATGCGCTCTTTGTCGTAATTTTCGCCAAAGTTGGCATCGGCAATAGCTTCGTCGGCTGCAATCATTGCAAACTGCGAAAACATATCCAATCGCCTTGCATCCCTCCGATCAAAATAATCTTCGGCATTATAATCTTTAATCTCGCAGGCAAATTGGGTTTTAAACAAGCTGGCATCAAAGCGTGTAATAGCGGCAGCACCGCTAACGCCATTAACTAACGCTTGCCAATAATTGGCTAAGTTGTTGCCAATTGGGGTAATTGCCCCCAAACCCGTTACTACTACTCGTTTTAAAGCCATAAATGCTTTTAGCGGTTACAATAAATTAAGCTTGGTTTTTTTCTAAATGCTCAATTGCAGCACCTACGGTTAAAATCTTTTCCGCTTCTTCATCAGGAATTGAAATACCGAATTCGTTTTCAAACTCCATAATTAACTCTACCTGATCTAATGAGTCGGCTCCTAAATCGTTGGTAAAGCTTGCTTCTAGTGTAACCTGATCTTCATCAACACCTAAGCGGTCAACAATAATACTAATTACTTTTTCTTTGATATCAGACATGTGAAAACTGATTTGTTGAATTTGGCTGCAAAAATACCCTAATATTTGACATTGCGTATTGATTTTTGAAAATTGACAAAAATCAATTAAAACAGCCGTTTATTTATCAAAAATTAATCTATTCAGCCTAAATAAGCAAAATTTTAAGGCTAGTTTCGCCCATTAATTAGGAATGATAATTGAATACTATTTAATAAAATAGGCAAATATGGACAGATTTATGCCTGGTATAGCTACAAAAACTAAAATTATTGCAACGGTTGGCCCAGCTTGCCAATCAGTTAAAGTGCTTACCGATTTAGTAAAAGAAGGAGTTGATGTTTTTAGGTTGAATTTTTCGCATGGCTCGCATGATGACCATGCCGCAACCATAAAAAATATACATGCGATTAATAAAAAGTTAGGGACAAACGTAGCTATTTTGGCTGATTTGCAAGGCCCTAAAATTAGAGTAGGCAAAATTGATACGCCCGATGGTAAAATGCCTTTAAAAAAGGATAGCACCTTAATTTTTAGTACAAACGAAAGCGATGCTAAGTCCATTTATATTTCTTATCAAGAATTTCCTAAAGATGTTAATGTTGGTGATAAGGTTTTAATTGACGATGGAAAAATTGAATTAGAGGTTATAGAAACCAATGCTAAGGACAAGGTAAAACTTAAAGTTTGTAATGATGGGGTTTTGTCATCAAATAAAGGGGTTAATTTGCCCGACACTATTGTTTCCTTACCATCGTTAACCGATAAGGATAGCAAAGATTTAGATTTTATGTTAACGCAAGAAGTTAACTGGATTGCCCTTTCGTTTGTGCGTAACGCAAACGATGTTATTAAACTAAAAGGCCTTTTAGAAGTAAAAAAGCATCCTGCAAAAATTATTGCTAAAATTGAAAAACCACAAGCCGTTGCGGATATTGAGGCTATTGTAACAGAATCGGACGCTATAATGATTGCCCGAGGCGATTTAGGCGTTGAAGTACCCGTTGAACAAATGCCCGTTATTCAAAAACAAATAACACGTTTGTGCATTGAAAACTCGAAACCAGTAATTATCGCTACCCAAATGATGGATTCGATGATTGACAATTTAATGCCTACGCGTGCCGAAGTATCGGATGTTGCTAATGCCATTTTTGATGGGGCAGATGCTGTAATGTTAAGTGGCGAAACCGCTGTAGGTAAACACCCCGTACGTGTTGTGCGCAAAATGCACGACATCCTGCAAAGGGTTGAACAAGAAGAGAGTATATATAATAAAGAGTGGGCATTAAACAGCGAATCGCCCAAATTCTTTTCGGATGCTATTTGCCGAACGGTTTGCAAAATAGCCGATGAAATAAATGCCAATGCCATTATCGGGATGACTAAATCGGGCTATACGGCTTTTACCTTATCAAGCCACAGACCCAAAGCTAATGTTTATGTGTTTTCTGAAAACAGAGATTTATTGAACCAAGCAAGCCTTATTTGGGGCGTTCGGGCTTTTTATTACGATAAATTTGTGAGTACCGATGCCACAATTGCCGACGTTCAAAATATTTTAAAACAAAAAGGCTACATACAAAAAGGCGATGTAGTTATGAATACGGGTAGCATGCCCATACACGAGCGCGGCCCCACAAATACAATTAAGGTTAGCGTAATTGATTAATGTTTTTATTTTTGCGAAATGGATATAAATGTAGGTTTGTTAAAACAAATTTGTGAGGAGTCGGGTACTTCAGGTTTTGAAAAAAGAATTAGAGATTTAATAATTAAAGAAGTTAGCCCTTTAGTTGATAAAGTTGAGGTTGACCATATAGGTAATGTTACTGCCATAAAAAAAGGCAAGCAAAGCAAAAAAGTTATGCTTGCTGCGCATATGGACGAAATAGGTTTCATTGTATCGCATATTGATGATAAAGGATTTATAAAGTTTAAGCCGCTTGGTGGATTTGACCCCAAAACCTTAACCTCAATGCGGGTATGGGTTCACGGAAAAGAAGACATTAAAGGCGTTATGGGTGGCAAACCTATACATTTAATGAGTGCAGAGGAAAGGGGTAAAAAACTAAAACTAAGCGATTATTTTATTGATACTGGCTTACCTGGTGAAAAAGTAAAAGAATTAGTAACCATTGGCGACCCAATTACCCGCCGTGGTAATTTAGAAGAACTTGGCGAAACCGTTGTCGCAAAATCATTAGATAACAGAGTATCAGTATTTATATTAATTGAGGTACTTAGGGCAGTAAAAGATACCGAAGTGCCTTACGATATATATGCTGTGTTTACCACACAAGAAGAAGTAGGCTGCCGTGGCGCAAGGGTAGCGGCATTAAACATTAACCCCGATTTTGGGATAAACCTTGATACCACCATTGCTTTTGATACGCCCGATGCCAAACCCGATGAAATGATTACCAAATTAGGCGGCGGTACAGCTATAAAAATCATGGACTCATCCGTTATATGCGATTACCGCATGGTAGCTTTTATGAAGCAAATGACGGCAAAGCATAATATTGAGTGGCAAGCCGAATTAATGATTGGCGGCGGAACGGATAGCTCTCAATTACAACAAATGGCAATGGATGGCGGTGCTATAGTAGGCGGCGTTTCAATCCCTACACGCAACATACACCAAACCATTGAAATGTGCAATAAGGGCGATATCCAAAAGTCAATTGAGCTTACCAAAGTTTGCTTGCAAGAGTTAGATACTTACGATTGGGCGCATTAAAAAACCGGGATTCCGTTACGGAATCCCGGCATTGCATAATTAGGAGTTGTAAGCACAGTTAAGCTAATTTAAAAATTAGGCGGTGCGGGTGGTGTATTTATTAATTTATCCATTTGTTTGTTTTGCTTTGCTTTTCGTTTGCCTCTAAAAAATAAGTAGAGGTTAAAAAATAGCATGATGCCTAGATAAATAGCAAAGTAGCCAATTTTAAAACCTAGTTTTTCAACTAGTGTTTGTACATTATTTAAGTATCCATAAATTTCAAGAAATACCAAAGCAAAACCAATGTTGAGTAAGTAAAAACCTACTTGAAACAACTGGTTAGTGGCATTTGCAATTTCTTCTCGACCGTTAAAAATGTCCATCATAAAAACACGACCATTTTTAAAAAGCATGCGAGCCACAAAATAAGTTAGTGCCAGGGTTACTGGTAGGTAAATGGCATAGGCGTAAACAATTAAGTTAGTTTCCATTGTTATTGGGTTTTGGGTTAGTAGGGGTAAAGTAATATTTGGCCAGTAAGTATGTGCTAGCCATATTTATAAAGTGCATAACCCCTAAAAGCAGCACTATAAATCCAATTTTGTAAGTAATGGCATGTAGCAAAGTATTGGCAGTAGTAATGGCTTGCCAATAGCTTAGTGTAACAGCCACATAGCCAATATTTAAAAGGTAATATCCTATAAGCAGTAGTTTGTTTAGTGTTAGTGCTACTTTTTCATCCTGTTTAAAAAGGCGTTTTAAAAACACCGCACCGTAGTGGTAGCACCACCATCCTACAAAAACAATTATAGCTATACTTGCTAAACCGTAAATGCAATATCCTATTAAGTTTAGTACAGGCATATTTGGTTACATTAGTTATTTTCACAACTTTCAATATTAAATGAAAGTTCATTTCGTGCCAAATATTTTTAAAAAGTATAGGGTTATTAAGCCATTAACTGCATAAAAAGTGAAAACTTGGATTAAATAGGATGAGCTTTAGCGATAAATTCAACAAAAGCTGGTATAAATAAAATATTTTTGCTGGTTCAAAGTTTTATTTGTTCAGACGAACTGTGTGTAATCTAATGAAGCAATCTATTTCATTTAAAATATTGATGTTGGTTTTACTGGTAACGGTAAGTTTTAGCTTATCGGCCCAACAAAAAAAGCCACCATCTAAGAAAAAAGAAGGCCAGCAAAACTCTGGTATCAGTAATAAATTTCAAGATTTAACATCGAGATATAATGGTTATTATAATGCCGATTTGCTGTTGAAACAAAGCCTTTTAAAATTAAAAGAAAGCAGCGAAGACGATTATCAGGAGTTACTTGATGTGTTTGATTTTAATACTGCTGAAGATGCCACGAGTATTACTGGCGATATGGATGTGATTTTGCAAAAAGCATCATTAGCCATACAAAAACACCCTAACGCTAAATGGGTTGATGATTGTTATTTATTAATAGGGCAAGCTAATTTTTTTAAAGGAAATTATGAAGAGGCTATTGAAAGTTTTCAGTTTATAAACAAGCGTTTTAAGTACGGCATTAGAAAAACTGATTTTCAGAAAAAAGCTAAAAAGGATAAAAAGAAAGGTATTACGGTTAATATAGCAGGTTTAAGTAATGAGGACGGTAAGTTTTTTGACAAGGAAGAGCGACTTAAAAAAAATGAGGAAAAAAAGAAACAATTAGAAGAGGATCGTAAAAAAAGAGAACAGGAGATTGAACAACGTAATAAAGAAAAAGAGGCTTTAATTAAACAAAGAGCTAAGGATAGGAAAGCATCGCTTAAAGAGCGGGCTAAAATAAAAAAGCAAAAAGAAATTGAGCGTCAACGAAAGTTAAAGTGGAAACAAAAAAACATTAAACGAAAAAGAGCTGGTAAGCCGCCTTTACCATATAAACCAAAATATACCTTTGAAAAGAAAACTAAAAAGGAAGAGCCCGAAGAGGTAGTTGAAGAAAAAGAGAAAATAGTAGAAGAAGAGAAAGAAGAAATTGTTGAAGAAGAGGTAAAAGAGGAGGCTACTGAAACGGAAGAAACAGATACCACTAATAGCGAATATTCAAGCTTTATTTTAAAAGAAGACTCGAATGCTGGCGAGCAAGAAGTTAAGTATAAAGACAACTTTTTTAGTTTTCTGTTTCACCGCCCAGCAAAGTACGAAGCAACTGTATGGCTGGCGCGCACTTACATGGCAATGGATAATAATGAAGATGCCATTGCTGCGCTAGAATATGCACGTGAAAACCCCGAAATGCCTAGAAAGTTTAGACCAGAGCTTAACGGTTTAATAGCTCAATATCATTTAAACAATGAAAATTTTGAAGAGGCTTATGTAGCGCTTGACCGATCAATTGAAGATAGCCGTAAAAAAAGCGAAAAAGCACGTTACCATTACCTGCAATCGCAAATAAGTACTAAGCAGGAAAATTATGATGCCGTTGTTAGTTCATTAAAAAAGGTATTGAAAACGCGCCCACCTTACGAAATGGCCTTTAATGCAAAGTTGGGCTTGGCTACAAATCAAATTAAAACGGGTGACAAAACCCCTGATGAGGCCTTAAAGTACCTAGGTAAAATGTTGAAGGACGATAAAAACTTTGACAATCAAGATAAAATATACTTTGCCATGGCAGATATTGCCATTGAAAAACCAGATGTTGAATTGGCATTTGATTATTTAAGAAAATCAGCATCGAATAGTACGGTTAATAAGGAGCAAAAAGCCAAAACGTACTTGAAAATTGCAGATTTATATTACGGGCAAGAGGAGTTTTTATTAGCATCTGCTTATTATGATAGCTCATTGGTTTATTTACCTAAGGATTTTCCGAATTATGAAGAAATTTCGGTTCGTAAAGTAGTGTTAGCAGACTTAGCGGGGCATGTAAGCCTTGTTGAACTTGAAGATAGCTTACAGCATTTAGCAAGTTTACCAGAAGCCGTTCGTAATGAGATAATTGATGAATTAATTGCCGAAATTGAAAGACAAGCTGAGGAGGAACAAATAGCCCAGTCAGTTGCTGAAATACAAAATAACGATCCTAAAAACGTTGGTAACCAGGCTGGTGGTACGGGTACTTTTTATTTTTACAATCCCAACAGTAAATCAATGGGTAAAATTGATTTTATGAAAACTTGGGGCGAACGACCATTGGTTGATAATTGGCGTAGGCAAGCGGCTATACCTGCTATAAGTAATGCTGATGCGGCAGATGATCAGGAGTTGAAGGAATTGGCCTTGGGCGGGTTATTATCGCGCGATAAATTTTTAAGTGCTTTGCCATTTAGCAAAGAGGCCAAAGAGGCTTCAAATAAAAAGATAATGGAATCGCTTTACCAAATAGGGTTGATTTATGATGAAAAACTGAACAATCACGAAAAAGCAATATTAGCCTACGAAGAGTTGCTTGAACGTTTTCCAGATAATCCTAATGCGGTTGATGCTCATTTTGCCTTGTATAATATTTATAAAGAGGAAGGGGATATGGCAAGCGCAAATCGGCATAAAGCCTATATAAAAGATAATGCAGCTGAAAGCCAATATGCCGATGTTATTGATGGGGGTAAAAAGGAAAAAGAAGCCTTAGCTGCTGTAACTGCTTATTATGATGATACCTATCAACAATATTTAGCAGGCAATTACGAATCGGTTTTTGAGCGCATACAACAAACTGAGGTGCAGTTTGCATCAAACAATGCTTTGTTGCCAGAGTTTGAATTGTTGGAGGCTTTTACCATTGGCAAAACGCAAGAATTAGATGAATATATAGTTGCCCTAAAACAAATTTCAGATGGCTTTAAAGGGCACGAAGTACAGGAAAAAGCCGACGAAATTTTAAGTTATCTTGATGCAGAAAAAAAGGCGGAAGCTGCTGCAAAATCAAAGTATAAATTTAATGAGGGCATATTGCATTATTATGTAATTGCAATGGATGGTTATACCAAAAACATAACCAAAGCCATTAATAATATTTCTGATTTTAATAAGGCAAACTTTAGTAGCGATAAACTTAAAGTAACACAAATGTTGTTGGATAAAGATCATCCGGTAATATTGATTAAAAACTTTAAAACGGCATCAAATGCTAAGCTTTACCAAGCGGCTATACAGGCTAAATTAGCTGATATGTTGGCACCTGTTGAAGTACCTCATCAAAACTTTATTATTTCAAAGCCAAACTTTAATGTGTATTTTAAGGATAAAAACTTGGATTTATACATGGAGTTTTACAATGAAACTTACGGTAAGTAGAACTTTATTTTAATTTTAAGCATTGTAAAGCAAAACAAGTTTTTTGCAAGAAACGGTATATATATTTTTAGGCTCGTTAGTGTTGTTGTTTTTGTTAATTGTAATGGCCTACTTTTTAATTACAATGGACAGGAGCAAGCTGATGAATGCCAAATACATTCAAGCTAATTGGATTAGAGAAGGAACATCGCCCTCAACAGGCGAAAAATGGTTGTTTAGCTACCGATTTAGTCAAAATCAAGTTTTTATAAAAGGGGTAAACCCCCAATTTTCAGCTTCGGCTAATTATACTATTGTTAAAGAAGATGAAAGCTTTTTAGCTTTACAACTTAACAATATTGTTGGCGATTTAGAAAGCAACCAACGAGTATTAAAATTGGGTATTGATAAGCCCAACAAGCAATTGTATATCAATAATCGCTTGTATAAGCAAGTACAAGCTTAATCAACAATTATTTTTTGATTGATTATTGCGCCGCCTTCAGTTGTTATTTGCAATAAGTAAATACCTGAAGTTAGTTTATCTATAACTACTTTGTTTAAACCATTAGTTAAAGTTAAATTTTCAACCTGCTTGCCATCAATACTAAAAAATTGAGCATTTGCTGATTGCCATTGTCCTTCAATTGTTAACCAACCGCTGCTGGCGGGGTTAGGGAATACACGTAAGCCACTTTCATCCAATTTAACTGTTGAAATAGGGAAACAAGCTTCTCCTTCAATTACTGTTACTTCAACATTAGTAGTAACTGAGCCACAATTCAGGTTTAAAGCTTCAACATTTATTGTATATAACCCAGTTTGCTCAAAAACAATTTCGCCGCTTGATGTTGTTTGGTTGAAATTGTGCGTTGCTCCGTCAAAATTCCAATTTAAAGTGGTATAGTTATTAACTAGTGCTTCAATTGCAAATGGTATGTTTACACAAACTTCAGGGTTATCCAACACAATAACAGGTTGGCTCGGATTTTCAACAACCGTAATTTCTCCAACCTCAATTTCGGTAGTACCAAAAGCATTTGTAGCACTAAAACTAATATCATAAATGCCTGCCTCATTAAAGCTGTAATTTAATACTAATGTATTGTTAATACTTTGCCCATCAACTAGCCAGCTAATATTATCATAGTTAAATGATTCGGCAGTAATTGAAACAGTTTCTCCCAAGCAAACACTTTGATTTTCAAAAGTAACGTTAGCAGTAGGGGCAACTTCAGTATTTAAGCTTACACAAAAGGATTGGGTGTCTTGCGTTGCAAATTCACCTCCTGAAGCACTAAAACTGCCATCACTCATACTAATATCATAACTTCCTTGTCCGTATGCACAGCAAATACCATCGCCATAACTATCCGTAATTACAAAATCATAACAACCATCGCCAAGGCAATGGGCTAAGTTGTAGTTTTCATTACTTTCAAAACCATTTGCAGTAAATAATACAACACCTGAGCCTTGTTCTATAATTTCTAACGATGTTTCGCTGCCGTAATCATCCGTATCTAATGTAATGTTAAGGTTAATACCTTCAATTACTTCAAAGGCTAGGATAATGGTATTGTTATCAGCATTTTCATCGTCGCCGCCATTAATATCAATAAATGAAATGGTAATAATATGCGCACCAAGTTCAAAATTTTGAGTTGGTAAATCAATAATTTCGCTTTGAAACGATTCTAAATTCCCCGTCCAATTAATTATAGTAGGCGGGTTATCATTAATTTGCCAAATAATGGTAGCAGTTTCAATAGGATTTGTACCAGTGTTTTTTAAACTAAACCCTGGTAAGTCAATTGTAGTTTCGCATGTTGTTAGGGCTAAACTTTGGCTTGCCAATAAGCTTGCATCAAGGTTAGCTAAACTAGCGTTTATATATACGCCATCTACAATATCAGTACCTGTATTGTTTGGGTCAAGCCAGGGTTGTAAACTGGTTGCAGGTTGGGCTGCATTACCCCACGATACGTCAATTTTACCATAAATGTCATACTCATCATTTTCGCAAGCTGCTAAACCACCATAAAGTTGACCAACAATGCGCTGTTCAGCATTAAAAATTGGTGAGCCAGAAGAACCCCCTTCAGTAGTGCCATCATCCCAATCATTAACCCTCCAATACGAGCCTTCAGTATCTAAAGCGTCTTCATCAAAACTAATTTTTTTAATATCGCCAGCAGGGTGATGAATACCCACCCCGCGAGTTGGTTGGTCGCCCGATTTGTCCCAGCCAGCTAAAAAAACATTATAGTCAGGCGGAGGAATATCACTTAACTCTAACAAGCAAAAATCAGAACCAGGTGCTTGTGCTTTTAGTTCGCAGCCCGAAACCGTCATACTTGTAGGTCCATCTTGGTTGGCGCAGCTAGGGCTTTGGTAGTTAAACATAAATACAAACTCTTCAATTTGAGAAATCGAAAGCCCTTCAACACAATGATCGGCAGTTAAATAATAAGGCGTTCCGTCTTCATTTAAGTTATTTAGCATTGCACCACTGCACCACCTAAAACCACCTAAAACCATCATAGCAGCCGAGTTTATCTGATCTTCCCAGCCAGCACTTTCAGGGCAATTTACATTGTTGTTGCATGAGCCCGAATCCCCATATTCCTTTGTTTTGTAACTATAATCACGGTAACCATGAACTACTTTACCAATATTTAATTTACCTTCTCCAATTTTATTAGCAGGCTCGTAATATTCAAAAGTTACCTTATTGCCTTTAATTATTGAGGTTGCTAAACGACCATAACTTTTGTTATTTGCCGCAGTAAACGAGCCTAAAACATTTTCATAATCTTTATTATAAATAAATAAGGTTGCACCAATAGGCAATTCATATTCATTTAAAACAAAATTTAGGCTATGTGCATTTTCCGATTCAACACTTAAACGCCATAATCGTGCTCCATTCGGTAAAGTTTCCCATATACCTGAATTGTTAATGCCATAGTTTACTGAAAACTCTTTTCCGAAACGATATGGCGCACCTTTTACATTGTAAATTTCATCTTCTTCAAGCATTGCTTGTAGGTTAAAGTTATCCATTTTAACGGTAGGTACTTTTTTATTTAAAAAGGTAGCTTGCTGGCTTAAAGGGCTACCACCGTGGCTAATTTGAGCCGTGCTGCTAATTGAAAAACATACAATTAATAATAGGCTTATTAAATATTTCATTTTACGGGTTTGAATAGTATCCTTTAAAGATACAGACAAATTGCCATGTTAGTTGGGCATTAAATGAGTTGGTTACACATATGACACTTTCAAGTCAGCGTTAATAAAAATGATATTTGCCTTGCTTATCAATATGTACAGAAGGTGGTTGCCGATATTCTTCAAAAAAATAGTAGCCTCGTTTTAGGTTATCCCAAAACTCATGTAAGTCGGTGTCAATCTTTTGGTCTTCGTATAAAAAAGGATTTGAGGTTGTAGCAAAACGGTATGGAAAAATATGAATTGGTATATAAGCCTGTCCATTATCGGTTGATTTTACGCAAAGCCAATACAATTCCTTAATATAATCATCAGTTATAGGTATGCAACCTATGGTTTCGCAATCGCCATGTATGTAAATTGCACCGCCTAAATCCTTTGCATCGCTTAATTTACGGTCAACCTTGTTAGGATAGTTTACCCCAAGTGATAAAAAAAAGTTACTTGTGGGGTTAAAACGGTCAATAAAATAAAAGCCTTCGGGTATTTGTTCATCACCTTGTTTGCGTTTAGGACCTAAATAGCCCGACATTTTACAAAAAGGGTAATCGCGTAGTTTTTGGTAATGGTCTCCAGGTCCGTTTTGTACCCAAACTTCTAAAATTCGTTCTTCTTTAAAAGCCCTTAAATAAACATTGTAGGGCGGGTAATTCATTAGCCTATGTTCAAACTGAATTTTTAGCAGGCTATCTTTTTCAAACTCGGCTTCGCGTACTCGTTCAAAGCGTAGTTGCCTATCTTCAAACGATTGAGCGTTAAGCGTAAATACACTAAATAAAATAGAAATTAACCACCATTTCATACAGCCTGCTAAGGTAAAAAGCAAACTTTACAATAGCCTTATTCTTGCGGTATGCTTTCGTTAATGTCGCGAATAAAATTTAAGCGCGAAAAATAAGAGGTTACATTTAATTTAAGCGGATTGCGATAGTACCAGCTTAAAAAATTGCTATAACTTACACTACTTTTGGTTTGCCACTGTATAAAATAATCGGGTTCGGCACTCATCATTAACCAATGGCTGTAACTTTCTAAATAACCAGCTTGTTGCATTTTTGCCAACCAATCAAACAAAGGTACTTTTGTGTGGTTTTGGTAGGTTTGTACCCACAATTGTACCATACTCGATCTAATTTCGCCTAAACCCCTTAAATAGGTGGGTTTGCCTTTAATTGATTTGCTTATTGCATCAAGATTTAGTAGGCCATTGCCTTGCATAATTTTAAAAACGTGCCTAAAATTTTGCTCAAATTCATTTACCTGAAATTCGTTTATAAGAAGATTGATTTCAACTGGTGTATTCTCGCCGTTAATTTCTTTAATGTAGTTAAGGTAGGTGTTTAAAAGTGTTTTACTAATTTCAACTGTGCGGTCGCTATTTTTCTCAATGTTTAAAAAGTGCTCGCCATAAAGTAATGCCCATATTTTTTGGTTACTTTTTGCATATATGGTAGTTGCCCAATAATAATTATCAGCTAAGTAGGGCTCGGCTTTAATACCCTGCTCCCAATATTTAAGGGCAACAGCATAATTATGTCTTAACATTTCAATAATGCCAAGGTCAAGGTATAATTCACCCTCATAAGGGTTTTTTTCAATTCCCTCAATTAAGGTGTTAACCCCTTCTTCATAATTGCCACTAATATCATAGCTGTTCCCAACAATACGGTAAGCATCAATATAGTTAGGAAAACGATTGATTATTGCTTTGCCTTTTTCAATAGCAATATTATAATTTTTCATACGATAATAGCAATTAGCTATATCATACAATGTTTTTGGGTCGTTAGGCAATTTTTCTTGAACCTTGTATAAATCATTAATGGCTTCAGCATAATTGCCCTGGTCCATTTTTTCTTTAGCCTTATTTCTATAAAAATCAACATAACTACCTTGCCCTAAAGCTGGTAATGTTAAAAACAGGATAAGCGAAAAAATTATTATTCTCAATACAGTTGTTTTAATATTTAAACATATTGCCGATTGCCAAAAATTTTGCTTCCAATCCTTACAAGGGTGCTGCCTTTTTCAAGCGCAATTTCATAATCGCCCGACATGCCCATAGATATTTCGCAAAACTGGTTATCTGCTGCAAAGTAGCATGTTTTTAGCTTTTCAAAAATATGTTTTAATTGTTTAAACTCTTCACCAATTTGTTGTTGATTGCTTGTAAATGTAGCCATGCCCATTACGCCTTTAACTGCAATATTCGTCATAGCTTGATAATCAATGCTTTCAAGCAAATTGCTTACTTGTTTATAGCTCATGCCAAATTTTGTGTTTTCGTTAGCAATATGTATTTGTAACAAACAATCAATTACTCTATTGTTTTGCAAGGCACGTTTATTTACCTCTGCTAATAATTTTTGACTATCAATTGAGTGGATAAGTTTAACAAAAGGGGCAATGTATTTAACTTTATTTGTTTGCAAATGCCCAATTAAATGCCATTCAATATCGTTTGGTAATTGTGCATGTTTTTCAACCATTTCTTGCACCTTATTTTCGCCAAAAATGCGTTGGTTGTTATGGTAAGCCTGCATAATTGCATTAATGGGTTTAGTTTTTGAAACCGCAACTAAGCGTGCATTTTTTGCTTGTAATTGTTGGCGTACTTTTGCTAAAAAGTCGGTATTAATCATAAATCAAAGTTATTTTGAAACTATCAATCAAAAACAGTTTATTCATAATTTTAGTTGTAGGTTTTATTTTTAAAAGTTGTGCCACAAGCACCGATAAAGATTGGCCTTTTGGTTTGCCCGAACAACAAATAGTTGAACTTTTGGCAGATATACATATAGTTGAGGGGGTTTATAAGTATAAAAATCAATTTCCGAAAGATTTTATTGCCGAAACCAAGGAAGATGCTTATGGAATGATTTATGCGGAATATAGTATTGATAAAATGGAATTAGAAAAGTTAATGATTGACTTAGCGCAAAACCCTTTATTAATGAAACGCATTTACGAAAAAGTGGAAAAACGCATTAAAGCACTTGAAAAAGCGGCTAGTTAAATCATAAACAATATTTTTACAAAGCAATTGCCCTTGCTCATGGATGTTTCTATTGTAGTACCATTGTTAAACGAAGAAGAATCGCTAAACGAATTATGCGCTTGGATTAACGAGGTATGCAATAAACATAAATTGCAATACGAAGTTATTTTGGTTGACGATGGTAGTACTGATGCAAGTTGGTCGGTTATTGAGCAATTAAGCCAACAAAACCCTAGTATAAAAGGGCTAAAGTTTAGGCGAAACTATGGAAAATCAGCAGCGTTAAATGAGGGTTTTGCCTTAACCAAAGGCAAAGTTGTTATTACTATGGATGCCGATTTACAAGATAGCCCTGACGAAATACCCGAATTGTATAAAATGATTACGGATGAGGGTTTTCACTTAGTTTCGGGCTGGAAAAAAAAGCGGTACGACCCTATTACTAAAACAATACCAACCAAAATATACAATGCCGCAACACGCGCATTAAGTGGCATTAAACTCAACGATTTTAATTGTGGATTAAAGGCTTATAAATCCGATGTTGTAAAATCCATTGAAGTGTATGGCGAAATGCACCGTTATATACCTGTAATTGCTAAACGTGCGGGCTTTAAAAAAATAGGCGAAAAAGTAGTACAACATCAAGAGCGTAAATACGGCACAACCAAATTTGGTATGGAGCGTTTTATAAATGGATTGCTTGATTTGTTAACCATTACTTTTATTACAAAGTTTGGGCGCAAGCCCATGCACCTGTTTGGGGCACTGGGTACCCTTTCTTTTTTCTTCGGAGGCATAATTTCGGCATGGGTTATTATTGATAAGCAATACCGTTTAATTAATGATTTACCATACCGAGATGTAGCCGCTCAGCCTTTGTTTTACTTAGCTTTAGTTGCCATGATAATAGGCGTTCAACTTTTTTTAGCAGGCTTTTTGGGCGAATTAATTTCTCGCATAAACCCCGAACGCAATGTTTACCAAGTACAAAAACGTATTGGTTTAGATTAAAAATAACAACCATGTTCAATGAATTATTAGTGGTTGAATTAGCATCCGTTTTAGCAGGTCCTTTAACAGGCAGTTTTTTTGCTGAAATGGGGGCTGAAGTTGTTAAAATTGAAAACCCTTTAACTAATGGTGATGTAACACGCAGTTGGCGTTTACCTTCCGAAAATGAAGAAAATCAATCCGCTTATTATAGCGCAGCTAATTACGGAAAAAAGGTTTTAAACCTAAATTTAAAACAGGAACCTGATTACAAAAAGCTAATTACCTTACTTAAAAAAGCCGATGTTGTTATCGCCAACTATCGCCCCAGTACGGCAAAAAAATTAAAGCTCGATTTTAAAACTTTAAAAGCGATAAACCCCAAACTGATTTATGGTAACATAATAGGCTATGCGCATAAACCTAATCGCCCTGCTTTTGATGTGGTTTTACAGGCCGAATCGGGTTTTATGTTTATGAATGGGCAACCCGAAAGTTTGCCAACAAAAATGCCTGTTGCCTTAATTGATGTTTTAGCAGCACACCAACTTAAACAAGGCTTATTAACGGCACTTTGGCAGCGCGAGTGTACTGGTAATGGTTGCCAAGTTTCCGTTTCCCTATTTGAAACTGCATTGGCAAGCCTAGCAAATCAAGCCAGTAATTGGCTAATGGCGGGGCATATTCCAAAGCGTATGGGCAGTTTGCACCCCAATATTGCCCCATATGGCGAAATGTTTAAAACTGCCGATGAGCATTGGGTGGTTTTAGCGGTTGGTAATAATGCACAATTCAGGCAACTTTGTTCATGTTTAGGGCAGCAAAGTATTGCAAATCAACAGGATTATGCTAATAATCAGTTAAGGGTTCAAAACCGCATTAGCTTATATGATGAACTAAAACCTTTATTTACCAAATTTGAAGCTGAACAATTGATGGAAACATTTCTGAATAAAAATATACCAGCAGGTATTGTTAAAAACATGCAACAGGTATTTGAAGAGGAAGCGGCTCAAAATTTAGTTTTAACCCAAAAGGTTAATGGGCAAATAACAAAACGGGTAAAAAGCACGGTTTTTCATATTAGCTAACATTGGTAAAGGGTTTATTCGTTAATTATAGTCATTTTCGCAGCAGTTTTAATGCCATTAAATAAAAACATACTCAGTTTATTTTGCTTGCTGTTTTTTGGGGCACTTCAAGCCCAAAATTCAACCGATTCTACATCGGTGGCATTAAACGATTCAACCTATTATTATATAGTTGATGGTATTGATATTGAAGGGAATAAAAAAACCAAAGCTCGCATTATTTTGCGCGAAATGGATTTTGCCGTAGGCGATACCTTATCAGCAATAAGCTTAAATGAACGACTTAAAACCAACCGTAACCAAATTTATAATCTTGGTTTGTTTAATGAAGTTGAAGTTAAGATAAAGCAATTTTTAACCCATAATCGCTTAGTAATAGCTGTTGATTTAACCGAACGATTTTATTGGCTAGCCTTTCCAGTTTTTGAGCTGGCCGATAGAAATTTAAACGTTTGGTGGCGCGATTTTAACCACGATTTTAGGCGTACCAAATATGGTTTTATCATTAATAAGGGCAATGTTAGGGGGGCAAATGAAAACATTATCGTAAACTTTAAATGGGGCTATAACCGCAAACTTATTTTAAGTTATAAATTCCCTTTTATAGATAAGAAAAAGGTTTGGGGCTTAGGTATTAATACCTATTATTTCGCTGATAGAGAGTTGGCAATTGGTAGTGTTGAAAATGAAGCGCAATTTTTAACGCTCAACCGCTTTTCAAATAGTAGAATAGGGGTGGGGCTTGAGTTTACGCATCGTAAACTTATTCGCAATACCCATAAAATTTCAACTTATTATTATCATAATACAATTGAACAAGAAGTTGCTGAAGCCAACCCCGATTTTTTTTTAGATGGACAACTGAAACAGCAGTATTTACGCCTACGCTACCTTTTTGAACACGATGCAAGAGATATAAGGGTTTACCCCACCGAAGGTTTATACTTTAGAGGCATAGTGCGCCAAAATGGACTTGGTGTTTTTAAAGATATTAATCGTACAGAGCTTGAAGCCGATTTGAGTAAGTATTGGAAAGTAGGTAAAAGTCAATTTTTAGCTTCTAATGTTAAGCTTTACACCAGCTTTGGCAAGCAACCACCTTATTTTAATAATCTACGCCTCGGCTTTTTAGAGCATTTTGTAAGAGGTTATGAATATTATGTGGTTGATGCACAGCATTATGCTTTTTTTCGCACCGCTTTTAAAGAGCGGATATTCGATATTAAATGGAGGCCCTATCAAAACCGCAAACCAAAATGGAAAATGTTGGAGCAGTTGAATATGATTCCGATACAAGTTTACCTAAAAGCGTATAACGAGTTAGCATATTCTATTGATAAATATTATGGTGCTAATAACCCACTTAGTAATGAATTGTTAGCGGGTTTCGGTGTTGGAATTGATATTGTAACCTTTTATGATAACCTTTATAGTTTTGATTACACGTTTAACCGACAGGGGGGGCATGGTTTTTTTGTACACGTAAACGTAACTTGGGATTTTTATTAACCCAAGTTTGATATAAAAATCGCTTTTAAGTAATTAAAAATCAGTGGTTTGAATCAATTAAGCACGCAAATATTTGTCAATTGAAATGGAATTGTAAATGTTTCCCATTTTGAGGGGGGAAGGTTTTGTGGAAACACAAAATCAGGGGGATGATTCGGCACAATTTTAAACAAATTGTAAAGAAAGATCTCTAAGCGAAAACGATTTTTAATCTATTAATCGAACTCAGGCTATTAAAAAAAAGCCACCAAGTAATTTTACTTAGCGGCTTTAAAATTTTTTTTACGTAAAAACTATTTAGGCGATGTACTACTGCGCCTTGCACGTGCATGGTCAATTAGTTGTTGTTTAAACTTTTTTTCAGCAGCGTGTAATTTATCCACTTTTGCTTGAGGTAGTACTGCTTTAAATTGGCTAATATACTTTTTCTCTAAAGCCAATTCTTTTTCCTTCATTTTTATATAAGCATCCGATGATTTATCGTTGCCAGCACTTTTACGTAAGGCTCTTTTTTCATCGCTGTAAGCGTTATATAATGGCCAAAACTTTTCAGCCTCAGCAGGGGTAAGGTTCAATTGCTCGGTTAAAAAAGCAACTTTCATGCTTTTAATTTTAGCATCTTGTTGAGCCGATGGTGGTTGAGCACTTGCTGTAAATGAAGCCCCGAAAATAGCCATGGCTAATACGCATATGAAAACTCTTATCTTCATTATTAAAATATTTCTTCAATTAAAAATTCGTCAATATCATCAACTAAATAGTCTCCAATAAAATCAGAATCTAAATTATTAAATTCAAACATATCATCAAGCTGAAAATCGCCAACAAAAGCAAATTCGTCAAACTCTTCAGCATGCGAGGCAATATATGTATTTAATTCTTGGTCAGTTAGTTGAGCCAATTGCGCATCTAAATTAAAGCTTTCTCCACCATCAAGGTTACGAAATAGAAAAGTTACCGCAAAAAACACTAAAATAACTGCGGCAGCAGCACTTGCGCGCTTAGCCCATTTACCAATATCAAAAACGTTATCGGCTTGTTTGGGTTCGCCTTGCGGTTGCATTTCAACAACACGCCCACCTTTATCAGCATTAATTTTATCCCAAACTTTACCTTCCAAATTTTTAAAATAATCCGCAGGAACCGTTTGCGATGCTTCTTTAAAATCATGGATAAATGATTCATCATCTGCTTGATAAATCTTATCAAAAACTTTTGCTTCTAAACCTTCAAAATAACCTTCGGGTACTTTAAATACTTCGGTTGATTTGTAAGTGTTCGATAAACTAATCTCATCTTGCTCAATATTTTTAATATTGATAATTATCTCTTCTACTAAATTGTCAAAATAATTTTCAGGTAAAATATAAGCGTTTGCCTCTAAGGCGCTTTTTAACTCATCACTAATTTCAACTTCCTTACCTTCAATTACTTGCTGTATAATTGCGGCATTTTCAACAAAATAATTAGCTGGCACTTTAAAAGGATTTAGTTGCCCGTTCTCTTTTAAAATGGCGTACAATTGCGGTGCAATTTGCTTTAATTCGTTTTGTATGTTGCTATTAGTTAACATTAGTTGTGTTACCCTATAAAGATTACTTTTTGGGCAATGGGTTTAATCCTGCAATAAGTATTTTTCAATTTTTTTAACAGCATGATGATATGACGCTTTTAATGCCCCTACCGATGTATCCAAAACATCAGAAATTTCATCGTATTTCATTTCATCGTAATAACGCATTAAAAACACCTGCTTTTGTTTATTTGGTAAAGTATCAATGGCTGCTTGTAGTTTTAGCTGTATTTCATCCCCCTCAAAATAAGGGTCAGCTTTCATTGATGCAGATAAATCATAATCCTCCGTTTCAATAGCGGTAGTAGCTTTACGTTTACGTTGGTTTATAAAGGTTAAACTTTCGTTGGTTGCAATTCGGTATAACCAAGTATATAGTTTTGAGTTGCCTTTAAACTTATCAAGGTTTCGCCAAATTTTAATTAAGGTATTTTGCAAAACATCATCGGCATCGTCGTGGCTTTTAACCATTCGGCGTATATGCCAATATAATTTTTCTTGAAAAGTTTGTACTAGCATTGAAAAAGCTTGCTCCTTTGTGCTTTCATTGCTAAATTTTTCAAGTATTTGTTCCTCGGTATAAGCCATTGTATGCAGTTATAACAAGCTGCAAAGGTACATTTTTTGAAATTAGATTTTAGCTAAATACTAGCCTTGCTTTTTGCTTACTAAATAAACTCCACCTAAAATTAAGCCCAAGCCTAAAAAATGCGCCCATTTTAAAAATTCGCCATCCCAAAAGCCCCAGCCTAAGGCAACAATTGGTATTATATAAGTTACTGATGCTACAAAAAGCGCACTAGTATTTTGCGTAAGTTTGAAAAAGATTAAATTAGCTACAGCCGTACCTATAATTGCTAAAATGGCTAATGCCGAAAATGAGTACAGGTAAGTGGAGTCGCCAAAATCCATTTGATTAAAAAAACCAGTATATGCCAATATGACAATAAAAATGGGCATAATAACCGCCAGCGAAAAAACACTAATAGTTATACTTGAAATATGCTGAAGCTTTTTTTTAACTACATTAATACTTGTAGCATAACAAATGGTTGCTAGTAAAATATAACCAACATATTGGTAATCAATGTTATTAATGGATTGAATGTTACCTAAAAGTACCACTACTATTGCTCCTGCTAAGCCAACTAATACCCCTCCAAATTTCAGGGCATTAAAGGCATTTTTAAAAACGATTAAACCGATAAAAAAAGTAAATAAAGGGGTTAGTGCGTTTAAAGTACCCGTTACTGCACTATCTAAATGCGTTTGCGCTAAAGGATATAAAATACTTGGAAAACCACTACCAACAAAGCCAACTAGTAATAACCACTTAAAATCCTTTTTTTCAAATTTAAATAAATAAGGAAAGCATAAGATAATAAGAGTTAACGCAGCCAATATCATACGGATACTGCCTACCTGTAAAGGGGAAAAAACAATTAATCCTTTTTTGATAAGTATAAACGAGCTACCCCAAATTAATCCTAGTAAAGCGAGTGTGCCGAAGTTGGCTAATCTATTCGCTTTCATCCGTTAGCATTTTCCAAATCAAGTCCTTCAATTCCATTAAACCTTGCTGCGCCACTGCCGATATATAAACAACGGGAATCCCTTCTGGTAAATCGGCCGCTATCCAACTTTTAATTTCATCGTCAATTAAATCGCATTTAGTAATGGCTAATATTTTTTGCTTATGAAGCAATTCATCACTAAAAGCTGCACACTCATTTAATAGTATTTTAAATTCCTTTTTAATGTCATCCGTATCCGCAGGAATCATAAATAATAAAATGGAGTTACGCTCAATATGCCGCAAAAACCGATGCCCAAGCCCTTTGCCTTTATGCGCATTTTCAATAATACCTGGTATATCCGCCATTACAAAACTTTTGTAATCACGGTAAGGCACTATACCCAAGTTTGGTTTCATGGTTGTAAAAGGATAATTGGCAATTTTAGGCTTGGCCGCTGTTATTGAAGCTAATAAAGTTGATTTACCCGCATTAGGAAAACCTACTAAACCAACATCCGCTAAAACTTTTAACTCAAGAATGTTCCAAACTTCCTGTCCATCCTCACCCGGCTGTGCAAAGCGTGGGGTTTGCCTTGTTGATGATTTAAAATGCGAATTACCTAAACCGCCACGACCACCGCTAGTTAAAATATGCTCTTCGCCGTGTTCCATTATTTCGTAGTAAACTTCGCCTGTTTCGGCATTTTTAGCTACTGTGCCTAAAGGAACTTCTAAAACAATATCTTCGCCATTAGCCCCATGCCTGTGATTGCCACCACCACTTTCGCCCGCCTTTGCAATTACATGCTTACGATATTTTAAATGTAAAAGCGTCCAAATATTTCTATTACCTCTTACAATTATATGACCACCACGACCACCATCACCGCCATCAGGCCCTCCTTTCGAGGTCATTAAATCGCGATAAAAATGCACGGAACCTGCACCACCTTTGCCCGATCGGCAACAAATTTTTACGTAATCAACAAAATTTTCCATCTAGCGGCTGCAAAGGTACTCTATTTATCAAGCCATTTTCAATTTGCTTTATACCAATCACTCACAAAATCGCTAGCGGGTTTGTTTTGAGGGGTGTAATTATTGTTGTTTAATCCCCCTTCATATTCATGATAGGCTTTCCACTGCCAAATAAAGCCACCATTAAACCAGTTTTCATCCCAAAACTCCTTAAAAATGGCATCATAACCATTTATCTGCGCCTGGTGATTTGCTGGTACAGCATCATCAATTTCCTGTATTAACCATTGTTTACCCATGGCACTATCCACGCTTTTGTAGCCAAATTCAGTAAAAAGTACGGGCAAATCAAACTGTTGCGCAAAAGCTTTAATCCGCTGTTTTGGCGCTTGCCAAGCTTTTTGTAAACTTGGTACACTAGGTGTTGCCTCCTCACTTAGCGGGAAGTAAGCATCAACACCAATATAGTCCAAAGCATCCCAAAAAGTAATTTTATCAAAGCTATCCCAATTGGCGGCATAGGTTAATGGGCCGTTATAAACAATTTTAACCTGATTGATAATACGCCTCCAACAATTCGGGTCTGTTATGGCAATTTTTTTATGTTCCGTGGCTACACAAAGCATTTCAACGCCCTCTTCTTGGCAAATCTGAGCTATCCATAAAATATAATCTAAATAATTGCTTTCCCATTTTGCCCATTCTACGGCATCATCTGGTAAATAATCGCCTGGCCAGCCCCAATCAGGAAACCAAACCGAAGGTTTTAACATCACCTTCATCCCATTTTTTTTCGCTAAACGGATTGAGTGCCGAATGCCCGATTCTGTTTCACCCCAACGCTGCATTTTTAAATCGTAGCCAATTTCGGGCGTATCCATTGCACCATAAACATAAGTTACTATTGATACCCAATTGGCATTAATATTGGCAATTGGTTTTACATAATCAATAGCAATTGAATCATGTTGAGCCATTAAGTTAACACCATTTATTTTTTGTGACAACAAGGGGCTTGTTATCAAAAGGCAACAAAGTAAAGCCCATGCAAAATGTATATTCGAGCAAAATTTAGTAAACTTCATGCGATTATTAATTGGCTTTTTGATATTGTTTGGCTGCACAAAGATTAACGCTCAAACGCAAAATAATTATACAGCAAGCGACGAATTGAAAATTTTATCTTGGAATATTTACATGTTACCCAGTGTAACCAACCTTTCAAAGCGCATACAAAAATCGAGTAAAGTAAAACGTGCTAAAGCCATTGCCAAATGGGTTAGCCAGCATAATTATCATATTATCGTTTGGCAAGAAACCTTCCATCATCGAAGCCGCCACGTTTTAAAACGCAAATTAAAAAAGCAATATCCTTATCAGTATGGTCCTGCTAATAAACAATTGTTTCCTTTAGCTACAAGCAGTGGCATAACTATTTTCAGCACTTTTAAAATGGAAAAATTAAAAGAGCACCGTTACCGTACTAAAGTTGGCGTTGATGCTATGGCTAAAAAAGGGTTTTTAGCTTTAGAAGGAGATTGGCAAGGACAAACCTTTCAAATTTTAGGAACACATTTACAAGCCGAAGGCCCCGATGAAAACCGGCTAAAGCAAATGGATGAGATAGTTGAAAATTTTATTAAGCCATTTAAAAAACAGGGAGTACCTCAAATTTTATGTGGTGATATGAATACTGAAAAAAGTGGAAAAAGCTATCAAAAAATGATTGATAAATTTGGAGTGGAGGCTTACAGACTTGATAGCGAATTGCAACGCACCAATGCCCATAGTGAAATTGATTACATTTTTGTAAAACCAAATGGCGCAAAAATTAACGATGTAAAATGCTATTCAATAATTCCTGAAATGGAGTGGGGTAAAAATGGCGAAAAATGGCTCAGCGATCATTACGCCATTGATGCGCGGATTAAGTTTTAATTTAATATCTAAGTAAATTAAAACTTAAATTTGTATTTTTAATGAAAATTAAGAATATGAAAAGTGGTGTTTATTATATTTTAGCTTTATTAATATTGTCCTTGTGTTTTATGTTTAAACAAGAAATATCAATAGTGATTTCTAATTCAGAAGAAATTGATTTAAGGGGGTTTAAATTTAAAACAAGTAAAAAATCGGCTGTAAAGATTGATAGTTTAATGAAAGCTCATGATTTACAAATTGATACCTTAATTACTTCGCAAAAAGAACTTACGGACAAACTTAAAGCCAAAGTTAAAAGTCAGGACGATGATTTTAATAAGTTAAAAAAAGAATCGAAACTCCTTGCAAAAGCAGCCGAAAATTGTAATTCTAAAACTAAAAAACAGGCTGCAACAATTTCAGAAAGTATTAATAAAATTGAAAAAAACCAAAGTGTTATTAATAACGATTTTAATGAACTAATAAATATCAATAAAAAAGATAATTGGGAGCATCTTAAATTTAGAACTCCTAATTTTTAAAAATAACTACCTTCTTTTTTTAAATCAAAAGTTATAATGTTGTAATAAAAAATAATAGGTTGTTGATTATAAAAATAACTTACTAGTTAATATTGTTGAATATAAAAAATAAATTAAATAAAAGCATGAAATGGCTTACTGTTAAGACGGGGTTAATATGCACTACAATTCTTTGTTTGTGTTATATGTTTCAACCTCAAATAGCAAATTTAATTGATCAAACTGATGAGATTCATTTGGATGGGAAATCTATAAAGGTAAAACGATCATCGATAAGTAAAGTCATTGAGATAAGGTTAGGCATACAAGAAAAGAGTGATAGATTGGAAAAATTGGAGAGAACTCTTGCAAACTTTAACTACCAAGTTAGTGAAGTGGAAGATTCTATTAAAAACATGGATTATCCAAATTCTACTTGCAATGAAAGTATAAAAAATCAATTTCGGTATCTTGAAAAAAGACTGGCAATTGTAAGTGGAAGTGCTAGAAGCATATATACCAATTTTGAAAAATTGATACCTAAAAAATATGGACCTGTTTCACAATTTTATGAGTTTAATCTTAATCACGATGGACGAGGCTTGGAGTATTAAATTTTAAGCCTTACATTTTTCTTTAATCACTAACAGTCATATCAACTACCTTTGCCGCCGCATGGGCTTTTGGGATAAATTAGTTGATTCAACATTATTTAATCGGGTACTTAGGTTAGCTATACCTTACCGAACCATATTTATAGGCACAACTGTGTTAGCAGTTTTGTTGGCACTAATAGCACCCGTTAGGCCACACCTCATTCAATTGTCGGTTGATGAATATATTTTTAAGTCGGATTTTAATGGACTTTTAGTTATGATTGCCGCCCTTGTAGGCGTATTAATCATCAATGCTATTTTTAGTTATGGCTTCCGTTATTATTCCGCTTGGCTAGGGCAAAGCATTATTAAAGATTTAAGGGTAAAAGTGTTTAAACACATTACTCGTTTACGCCTTCGTTTTTTCGATAACACCCCAATTGGCACGGTAACAACACGCACTATTAACGATGTTGAGGCAATGAACGACATTTTTGCCGCAGGCATTATTGCTATTATTGCCGATTTATTAACCATCGTTGTTATCCTCATCATTATGTTTGCTAAGGATTGGAAACTTTCGCTGGTATGCCTTTCAGTTTTTCCATTGTTGATTTATGCTACCTATATTTTTAAAGAAAAAGTAAAAGTTACTTTTGATAATGTTCGTACCCAAGTATCACGCCTTAATGCCTTTTTGCAAGAGCACATTACAGGTATGAACATCGTACAAATATTTGCTGCCGAAAAAAGGGAATACCAAAAGTTTGAAGCTATCAACAGCGAGTACAAAAAAGCCAATGTTCAAGCAGTTTGGTATTACTCTATTTTTTTTCCAACAATTGAAATTATTACGGCTGGGGCATTAGCACTATTGGTTTGGTTTGGTGCTAACCAAGTAATTAATATGCAGGCAACGCTGGGTACTTTAATCGCCTTTATTTTATACCTCAATATGTTATTTCGCCCAATGAGGATGTTGGCAGATAAGTTCAACACCTTACAAATGGGCCTAGTAGCAGCTAAAAGGGTTTTTTATGTGTTAGATACCAACGAAGTAATTCCTGATGAAGGAAAAATTGAGGAGCAAACTTTTAAAGGCGATATTGCTTTTAAAAATGTTTGGTTTGCTTATAACGAAATTGATTTTGTTTTACGTGATGTAAGCTTTAAAGTTGAGCAAGGGCAAACACTAGCAATTGTTGGTGCAACGGGTGCGGGCAAATCCTCCATTATCAATATTTTAAACCGTTTTTACGAAATTCAAAAAGGCAGTATTTGTGTTGATGGTATTTCAATATCTGATTTTGGCCTTGATGTTTTACGCCAAAATATAGGCGTGGTATTGCAGGATGTTTTCCTTTTTTCAGGCTCAATAATGGATAACATTACCCTTCGTAATCCGCAAATTAAAAAAGAAACCGCTATTGAAGCCGCCAAAATTGTTGGTGCACATGATTTTATTATGGATTTACCAGGGCAATACGACTATAATGTGATGGAACGTGGCGCAACCCTTTCATTAGGGCAGCGGCAGTTAATTTCATTTATAAGAACATTAGTGTTTAACCCTAAAATTTTAGTGTTAGATGAGGCCACTTCATCTATTGATACTGAAACAGAACTATTGGTACAAAATGCTATCGAAAAACTGGTAAAAGGGCGTACTTCTATCGTTATTGCACACCGTTTATCAACTATTCAAAATGCGCATCAAATATTGGTTTTAGATAAAGGAAAGGTTATGGAAATAGGTAATCATAACCAATTAATGCAAATTGATAATGGCTTTTACAAGCAACTGCACGATATGCAATTTGCCCAAAAAGCAGCTGTTTAAGGGTTCAGTAAATTTCTGCATATTTGTATAGAACAAATTTTAAGAAGTGTCGGCACATTGGATAGTGATTATCAACCCTTTTGCAGGATTAAATCGTAGCAAAAAATCCTTCAAAAAATTGTTGCAATTATTGGATGAAAAAGGTATTGAACACACTGCTGTTTATACTGAGTTTGCCAATCATTTGCTTGATATTTTAAGAGATAAAGCCGCAGAAGGACACCGTAACTTTATTATTTCTGGCGGCGATGGCTCCTACCACGAATGCGTAAACGCAGTTTTCAATCAAAACGTACCAGCCAACGAATTTACCTTTGCATTTGCCCCCTCGGGTACGGGTAACGATTGGGCACGAACCTTTGGTTTAGATACCAAACTAAATAAATTTGTTAACTATTTAGATGTTGGCTACACCCTAGCAATTGATGTTGGAAAAATATCCTACATCGGTCCTGACAATGAAATGAAAGCCCATTACTTTGCTAATGTTGCAGGCACGGGTTACGATACCTACATCCATTTAAATTACCTTACAGAAAAAAAATTGTTTGGCCCCGCCACTTATTTTATTAATACTTTACAGGCATTGGCAAGCTATAAAAATGTTGAACTTGAAGTTGAAATTGACGGTGAAAAACAATCGGGCAAATACTTTATTGTAGCTTTTGCTATTTGTAAATATTTTGGAGCTGGGATGAAAATTGCCCCACATGCCAACCCAACAGATGGGAAGTTAGCCGTTACTTTAATTAAAGACATTAGTAAATTTGAAGCCCTACAACAATTACCGAGGCTTAAAAGTGGCAATTTTATTGATTTTCATAAAGTAGAAATTTTACACGCAAAGCATGTTAAAGTAAGCGCACCACAAAGCCAATATATTGAGGCTGACGGTGAGTTACTTGGCGAAGCCCCTTTTATAGTTGAAGTAATCCCTCAGGTATTAAATGTAATTGTACCCGATAATGTAAGTTTTAGCAGTTAAAACAGTTAACGTCTTTTTTTACTTTTAGTACGTTGTTTTTGTTGCTCACGCATTTTAGCTTCTTGTTGTTTTTGAAACTCGGCCATCATGCCCATACAGCCACCATTATTTTCAAGTGCTTTGGTGTTGTTTTTGCCTTTTCCATTACCAGCTCGTGCAGCCTTTTTCTTGGCTTTCGACATGTTTTTGCTTAACTGCTGCCTAATCTTATCCTCATCAATAAAAAAGCGTTTAATAATTTGTTGCTGGCCAAATGTTATAATATTCGATAAAAAGAAATAGTAGGTTAAGGCCGCCGAAAAACTATTAAAAATAACCACCAAAAAAATTGGCATAAAGTAAGGCATATATTTCATAGCAGGATTATCTGCCCCAGCACTCATGCTCATATTCATGCGCGACATAAATATCATTGATACTCCACTTAAAAGCGTAAACAAACTAACGTGGTCGCCATAAAACGGTATTGTAAATGGTAAATTTAAAATTGAATCGTAAGTTGATAAATCCTCTGCCCATAAAAAGCTTTCTTGCCGTAAATCAATGGCCCCCGGAAAAAAGGAATACATAGCAATTAAAATAGGCATTTGCAGTAATTGCGGCAAACAGCCACTAAAAGGGCTAGCACCCGCACTACTATAAAGTTTCATAGTAGCCTGCTGTGTTTTCATTGGATCGTCCTTATGTTTTTCCTTAATAACATCAATTTCAGGTTTTAAAACCTGCATTTTCGCCATCGATTGGTAGGATTTAAAGGTTAACGGCATTAAAACCATTTTAATAACAAAGGTTAAAATCAAAATAATAATACCGTAGTTACCAATAAAACCATTTAACAAATTAAACATTGGGATAATAACCAACTTATTTACCCATCCAAAAATGCCCCAACCCAAATAAGCCATTTCATCTAATTGCAAATCGCCTTTGTCTGATAAAATACTATAATCAATAGGGCCTAAGTACCAACGCATCGGAAAATTAAAGTCAGCTTGATTGTTATAGGCAATAAAGCTTTTAGCACTTAAACTTTTTAAGTTACTTGAATCAACCACGGCAGGCGTAACCGTTTCAATGGTAGCACCTTTAAAAGCTTGTTCAGCAATTAAAGTTTGATTAAAAAATTGCTGTTTAAAGCTTATCCACTCAACATCAAACTTTACTTTTTCGCTATCATCGCTAGTTTCGCTTAAATAAGTAGCATCGTCATCTTTTTCTTTGTAATAAATAGATGTTTTATTACGCTCATTATCCAAGCTTTTTTCAAGTGGTAAAGTGGCTTGTTCCCAATGCAATTCAATAGGCGAACCATTATTAATTTCACCTTCAAGGTTGTTTAACTTTAAATTATAATCAACCTCAAACTTTGATTCACTTAAAGCATATTCTTGAACAATTGAGCCTTGCCCATTCAAATCCAATTCAAAGCTTATACTATTAGCTGTTTTATTTTTTACGGTAAAAACATACTTTTCAGTATTAACAACCTGGGTAGCACCATTTAACCTAACAGGAATTTTATAGCCAAACTGGCTAGTACCCTCTTTACTTAAAAAAAGCGGGTCGCCTCCGTATTTTTTATAATTTTTAAGTTCAACACTTTCAATTGCCCCGCCTTTGGTGTTAAAGCTTACTTTAAGGTCGTCATTTTCAATACTTACCGTTTGCGCAGTACCATTGCTTTTAATTAAAGTATCAATTGCTTCGTTAGCAGTAACGGCTTCATTAGGTTTGTTTTCAAACGTATTATTATCTGAATTAACGGGCTTTTCGGCTGTTTGCTGAACTTGTGCAATACTATCTTGCTTGGCTTGTTCAGCTTGCTGCAATCTTTTCGAGTTGAAATTTATTGCAACTAATATCAATGCGATTAGCACAAATGCAATAATCGTATTTCTATCCATTTTTTAGTGTTTGTTGATTTTCGCTTGCCCTATAATGATTAGGGCATAAAAAAAGTTCTGCAAAGGTACTATTTAAGCTTTTTAAAGTTAGATAAGCCTAAAATAAAAAGCCGAGCCTGTAAAATAGGCTCGGCTTAGTAATTTATCTAAACTCTAAAGTTTAGTTTCTACAAGTCTATTATTTAAAAATCAAACTGAATACCTTGTGCCAATGGTAAATCAGAACCATAATTAATAGTGTTAGTTTGTCGGCGCATATAAGCTTTCCAAGCATCCGAACCCGATTCGCGTCCGCCACCAGTTTCTTTTTCACCACCAAAAGCACCGCCAATTTCAGCACCCGATGTGCCAATATTTACATTAGCAATACCACAATCAGAACCAGCGGCTGAAAGGAATAGCTCCATTTCACGCATATTGGTTGTCATTATTGCAGATGATAAACCTTGTGGAACGGCATTTTGCATCGCAATTGCTTCATCTAAATCGCTGTATTTAATTAAATAAAGAATTGGGGCAAAAGTTTCATGCTGAACAATTGCATATTCATTTTTAGCTTCGGCGATACATGGTTTTACATAACAACCGCTTTCGTAACCTTCACCTTCTAAAACACCACCTTCTACAATAAAGTTACCGCCTTCTACTTTGCACTTTTCAATTGAATCTAAGTACATATTAACAGCATCTTTATCAATTAATGGTCCTACATGGTTTTTCTCATCTAAGGGGTTACCAATTACTAATTGTGGGTAAGCACTAACTAATTTTTGCTTCACATCATCATAAATACTATCATGAATAATTAATCGGCGAGTGCTAGTACAACGCTGCCCGCAAGTACCAACTGCACCAAATACAGCACCAATTAAAGTCATATCTAAATCAGCGTTTGGCGTAACAATTATAGCATTGTTACCACCCAATTCCAATAAAGTTTTGCCTAAGCGTGCGCCTACTGTTGATGCTACTATTTTACCCATACGGCTTGAGCCAGTTGCCGAAACTAATGGAATACGACCGTCAGTCGTCATCATTTCGCCTACTTTATAATCGCCATTAATAATACAGCTTACCCCCTCAGGAACATTATTGCGCTCAAAAACTTTATTAATAATATTTTGGCAAGCCACTGCGCATAAAGGTGTTTTTTCTGATGCTTTCCAAACACAAACATCGCCACAAACCCATGCTAACATCGAGTTCCACGACCATACCGCTACTGGAAAATTAAAGGCAGAAATAATACCCACAACACCCATCGGATGCCATTGCTCATACATCCGGTGATTAGGGCGTTCGCTGTGCATTGTTAAACCATACAATTGGCGAGATAAACCAACAGCAAAATCGCAAATGTCAATCATTTCTTGTACTTCGCCATAACCTTCTTGCAAGCTTTTACCCATTTCGTAGCTTACTAATTTTCCTAATGGTTCTTTGTACTTGCGTAACTCTTCACCAATTTGGCGAACAATTTCGCCACGTGCAGGAGCCGTCCATTTACGCCACTCAACAAAAGCACTTTGCGCTTTATTAATAACTACTTCATATTCATCTGCAGTTGTTGTGCTGCATTTACCAATCAAATTGCCATCAACTGGCGAGTATGAGTCAATCAAACTGCCGTTGCTGCTCCAATCACTACCAGTTGATGTACCTTGATTAATATCTTGTAATCCTAAATCTTGTAAAAAGTTTAAATCCAATGCTGCCATTGTTGTTGTTTTCAATTTGGCTGCAAAGGTAGTTTAATAGATTTATAGAGGGATACATATCACATTTAGATTTTTATGCCCCTTTTTATTTAAGTTAAATATTAACCATTTGCCCAGTACGTATCTCTTCAATTTTTGTAAGTACATCATCATTAAAAAATGAACGAACAGCTACATTCTTATCCACAACATTTAAAGCCTTTAAATAAGCATTACAAGCTGGCGAGTTTTCCTTTAATCCTGCAAAGGCTAAAATTTTTTTTGTTATTTTTTTGGGCTCGTATACAAAATCCTCATAAGCAATAGTCAATATATCAGGCTTATGTTCCTGTATTTCTTGCTTTGTGCTTTCAATAACCTTGTTTAGTTGAAAGGCAGAATATAAAGCATCATTTCCTTTTAAACGCGCTGCTAATTCAAGTTCTTTAGGGCTATAACCTCCTTTCCATAAAAGCTGGTTAACACCAAAATTTTGCCAATAATCTACTTTTAATAGTGAGCGTAACGTAGGCAAAAACGCACGAGTTATCAATACAAATTTGGCATTAGGAAACAAGCTTAACAAAAAACTTATACGCGATGGACCAGTTATTTTAACCGCTATTTTTTCTTTTTTTTGAAATCGGCACATGGTTGAAAAATAGCCTTGAGCAAAAACTTTTCTTTTTTCATTGGCTTTTTCGCCAAGCATAAAACCATGCGAAAAATTATGTTCGTCGCCCGCTAAATAGTTCCACATGCGGTAAGCTTCAATAGGCTTAAAAACTAATTTACTAGGATTTTTTGGGCGGGCCTTTATATTCCAAAATTTGTTTTGGAAAAGGTTACGAATACCACTTGCCTGCGGAAATGGATATAAAATTTCTTGGTAATTAGATTGGTAGGCCAATTCCTCATGTGCCATAACCGTATTTGAAATTACCGTTGACCCACACCTACCTGTACCAATAAAAATAAGCGGATTATCCATTTGTATAGCTTACTACAAAGGTAATTTAATTGATGTGTAGAAACTAAATGCTAAATACTTGTTTTAACTTTTCGCCTTCTCACTCAACCTGCGCCACAAAGCAATACCAAAGCCTGCCGACATTAAAATACAACCCAACCACAGCAAATTAATGTAAGGGAATACAATGGCTTTTAAAATGATGAATTCCTCATCTTTCAACTCCTGTTCTATTGCTAACCTAATTTTACTTTCTTTAGGCATTATCTTTAAAAAGCTAACACTCAAGCCACTTTCTTCATCGGCAACAGGTAAGTTAAATTCTTCTGAGTTGCGTACATAATAAACAGGCTCCATAGTAAAACTTTGGTTGCTAATGTTTTTTACCTCCAAAATTGCCGAAGCCGCAATATCACCTGGTAAGGCCAAATACTCCTCATGCACAGGTGCAGGGTTAATACCCTTAACCAACATCAAATAATTTTTTAAAAGTATGGTATCGCCTACAGCCACCTCATAGGTTTGCAAGTCTTTTTGCTTCTCATCTTCTTCCAACGGCTTTGGTATGGAGGATACATGCGTAAACACATCTTTTGTCCAATAATGCTTGGTATCGGGGTTTGAGATTAGGCCCATTTTCGGGTTCACCTGCGCATAAGGTTCAAGCGTAAAAACTTCGCTTGGCTTATCATCCTGTTTTTGTTTGCGCTCATATTTAACCTTATAATAAGTATCAACCCACTCCTCATAATTATCCTCATATGTCACCCAATAATCGCCCATTTGTATGGGCTTGCCTTTGGCAAGGTAAACATTTTCAAGGTTGCTTTTTTCGTCAAAACCTTCACCATAATTCAAGCCTAAATTATTCCAGCTAATTACTTGCTTTTTTGTTGAGGATATTAACACCCCCAACAACATTAAACCAAATCCAACATGGGCAATAGCCGCACCACTAATTTTTATTTTAGCCTTTAAAACAGCAAGCATATAATTTGCATTGGCAACTATGGCGTAAACGCTTGTAAATAGTAGTAAAAAGTATTTTGAGATAAATGGAATTTCAACCGAGTTGCCAAAATTAATGTACTCGTAAAAGCTATAATCCGCCATTAGCATTATTACAATAGATATAATGGCAGTAACCAAAGTACTGTTTAAAATTTGGCGACCCATCCGCTTAAACCTATCCTTTTTATATTTAAAATATTGAATGGCTGCGGTTAGCAACAAAATCACAATTCCAAACCAAATAGTATAGCGGTTATAATGCGCAACGGCATCAACAATGGCACGGTCAGTACCAAAAATTTTATTAATAACTGGCCACGATGTATCAATACTAATCATAACTGCCATTAACAACAGCACTAAACTGCCAACAAACATCCAAAATTCGCGGCTCCAAGTGTTTTCTTCCTTTTCGGGGCTAGGTATTTTTCGCCAATTAAATATTAACAGGATAATGGATAAGAAAACAAAGCCCAATAAAAACACCAATAACTGCCCTGTCATCCCTAAATCAGTAAAAGCATGTACTGATGTATCGCCCAATATGCCCGATCGGGTTAAAAAAGTTGAATATAAAATAAGGATAAACGCTAGCATAAAGAATATCAAGGTGCTTTTTAATGAGTGTCCTGTATGCTTGTAAGCAAGCAATGTGTGCATGCCGCAAATCAAAATTATCCACGGCACTAATGAGGCATTTTCAACAGGATCCCATGCCCAATAGCCACCAAAACTCAAACTTTCGTAAGCCCAAGCAGCACCCATTAAAATACCAATACCCAAAATACCTGTGGCAAAAATGCCCCAGCGTAAGGTGCGCAAGGTAAAATCTTGCCCAAAATCTTTTTTCCAAATACCAGCAATACTGTAGGCAAAAGGCATAATAGTAGCTGCAAAACCTAAAAACAAAACAGGCGGATGTATTACCATCCAATAATTTTGCAAAAGCGGATTTAAGCCATTACCATCAGTAATAAAATCAACATAATCGGGCCGCAAAAAAAGCGGCATGCTTGGCGAATAATCGCGCATTAAAATAAACGGGCTGCTACCAATTTTATAGCCAAAAAAGTAAATGCCAATTAACATGGCTGCTAAAAAAACTTGGGTTAGGCAAACCACCGCCATTACGGGGCTTTCCCATTTACCCGCATATTTTAGTATAAAAAAACCTAGGATAACATGCCAAAAAGTCCATAACAAAAAGCTACCTTCTTGCCCTTCCCAAAAACAACTTAGCATATAATACACAGGCAAATCATTGCTTGAGTGCTGCCAAACGTACTGGTACTCGTAAACGTGATTAAAAATTAGCAGAAAAAGAATAATGATTATAGCAAAAACGGCAACGGTATGCGTTACAAAGCCGAGCCTCGCAATTTTTCGCCACGATTTTACTTGATTTTCTTGCTTTGATTGTGTAGCAAAAAAATAACTTATCGTAGCCAACAATGCAGCCGTCATTGAAACAATGGCCATTAAATGCCCTAATTGACCGGGCCATAAAAGTTCACCTACATAATTTATATCCATAATAAAATTACTACTGTAAAAGTAGCACCAAATGCACAAGTTTATTTATTTGCCTGAAATTCAACCTGACCAGGCCCCTCGCTGCCATCGTTGTACTTACTTGGGCATTTCAACAAAATTTTTGAGGCATGAAAATCTTCACCTTTCATACTACCCGTTAAAACAATATCTTCCGAGCGTTCAAAATCCGCAGGTTTTGCACCTAAGTAAACCACCTTTCGTTCCTTTCCAGCTTTATCCTCCATAAAAAAACTAAAATAATTCGGATCCACTTGCGGCTCGTAATGCAAAGGTTTTTCTTTATTTAAATAGCCAACAACCTGAAAAACTTTATTAGGGTTGGCCTCAGCCTTATCAAAATTGGCATAAGTGCTATAATTGCCCGAAATACTGATAATGTACATAATACTTGCAGCAATAATAACTAAGGCGGCAATGTGCGATTTTTTCATGGCAAAAGTTTAATCCTAATAATATGCAAAATTAACTGCAAAAGCTATTACAGGCTACCATATCACCACTTAATTAACATTTTATTTCACATTCAAAATTTTGTATTTTTAATAAATGAGAAAATTTCTTGCCTTTTTGTTTCTTTTTAGCCAATTACTTTATGCGCAAGATTATGTAATGCTTACACAAGTTGGCATTTTCGATAATATTTTGCACGAAACAAGTGGGGTAGAGGTTTTATTCAACCCCAATTCAGGCGATTTTGAATATTGGTCGCATAATGACCATGATAACACCGATTCAATTTATAGTTGCCTTGCTTCAGATTTAACAAATATGACCAATATTGTAGATTTAGGCATGCCCAATACCGATTGGGAAGATATTACTACAGATGATAACGGTAATATATATGTAGGCGAATTTGGAAGCTGGAGTTGGCAAGATAGGCATGTGCTTAAAATTCCCGACCCCAATACTTTTGCAGGGCCGCCACCTAGCGTTGAAAAAATACGTTTTACCTACCCCGCTGGTGGCTATCAAGATATGGAAGCAATGTTCCATTTGGATAATTATTTATACTTATTTGTAAAAGCGGTTGACCCTAACATTAACCCTGCATTAATTGAGGGAATGACCTATGTTTTTCGCATTCCAGATGTACCAATGGCAGGCGGTGGGCAGTATGTTGCCGAAGCCGCAGGGCAGTTTATGACAATGCTGCCTGGCGATGCAAGCACCAATTTTTACCGAGTTACTGCCGCCGATATTAGCCCAGATAAAAAAGTTGTAGCAATGTTATGTTACGAAAGGCTTTGGGTTTTTTCTTGTTTTGATGGGGATGATTTTTTTAGCGGAAACCAACAATACATTGAGTTTGTCAATAATCAAAAAGAAGGGCTTTGCTTTATTAATAATCATGAAATTATGATTACTAAAGAAGGCAAAATTGGAACAGGACCAATTCCTAAAATGTTTCATTTTGATTTATATAATTGGATTGACCAAAGCTGCTTAAACTGCGAAAAATTAAATAATGGAGATTTTGGTAATCAAAAATATGGTTGGACAAAAGCACTCAATGCAGGGGCAAATGCAACCTTTAATATAGTTGGTAATGCTGCCCAAATTAATGTTACAGCAACGGGCACTTCGCTTTGGCATGTTACTTTAAGGCAAAAAGGCCTAGTGCTTGAAAACGGCAAAACCTACCAAGTGAAATTTAAAGCACATGCTGATAATCCGCGTGATATAAACATTATTGCCAGCGACGATTTTGGAGGGCAACACCATTATAAACTACAAAGCATTACAACATCGCCAACAACCTATTCATACCAATTTACAATGAATAACGCTACTGATTTTAATGCCCGCCTCAACTTTGGTGTTGGGCGCGATTTTACCCATTCAATTTATTTAGATGATGTTTCAGTAATGGAAGTGGATTGTGCCTGCCCTGCAACCCAATCCTTTACTTTGCCAATGGATGATGTAAACCAACAATTTGAAGCGAGTAATTTAATTGAAGCCAATAATAAAATAAGAGGTAGCAGCAACGTAACCTTTGATGCTGCTAATTGTATAGAACTCAACACAGGCTTTGAAGTTGAGCAAGGGGTAAATTTTGAGAGTAAAATAGATGGTTGCGGAGGAAATTAGCAACACGCTCAGCGGTAAATTAAAACCGCCTAAGGGTGCATTTTTGATTTAAACAAATTTACCAAATGCAAACCCAACAATATACTACCCGTGCCGAAAACGTTTTAGATGGTGATAGCCCATGCGCTTTTTTCTTTAACCCCCAGCAACAACAATTTCATATAGTGTTGGCCTACCAACAAAATATTGCTAACCCAAATTGGCGGTTTGTTGGTGTTTTCCCAACTATAAGCGATTTTACGGCTTTTGAAAAAACTTATGCTGATTATTTAAACTGTGGCAATTTAAGCCATAAAAATGTGTGCGACTTAATTGCGCTTTGGGGCGATGAAGAATTGAAAGCCTAAGCCTATTCATTAATCCTCAACCAAAACGAGCCGCCGTGTTTTTCAACGCTTTTTAAGTTTTCATGTTCCCAAATGGGGCTAATGGTTTTTGATAACTCGTCATCTTCAAACACAAAATAATTAGGCATAAGCGGAGCAAACTTTTTAGCATTAGCAAGTATAAACATAGCTAAGCCATACTGCTCACTATAAAACCTATCGCACATAAATTGAGGATAATCGTAAGGCAAATAAATATCATGAACATGTACAATAACCCCTTTTTTTAACCGAGGCAAAACCTCCATAAAAAACACCATGCTATCAGAGTTAGGCAAAATTCTATGTGAGTTGTCGATAAATAAAATGTCGTTTTCGCCCAATGTATCTAAAATACTAAGATCAATGTTCTCAAAAGGTTCGCGAATTATTTCATCAGCCAAAGCATCAATTTCAGCCCGTGGCATCGGGTCAATCGATGTAATTTTAGTTGATAAATTATGTTCAGTTTTAGCTTTAAAAGCCACTTTGGTTGAGTTGCCCGAGCCAACCTCAATATAGTTTTTAGGTTTAAACTCTTTTAACATCCCATAAATGCAAACAATGTCTAAACCAGGTAAAAAACCATTATTCCAAACAGGCTTGCTGGCATCGGTTTCTTTATCCATGGGTTTTATAGCCCAAATTTCTTCTTTTGTGTCCAACATTTTTTCCAATAAAAGCTGGTATTGCGCTCTATTGGCATTAATTATTTCATACAAATCAGCATGCGGCGGCTTTCCGTGGCCATATCTAGGCTTAAAATCTACCTTATATTCCGAAAACAAGTTTTGAAACCTAGGATTTAAAAACCGATAGAGCTGCTTTAACATCAATAATTATTTGTATTTAAAAACCAAAAACAAAAGTACTTATTAATCCAGTTATAAACCCTTTAGTACGGCTACAATACAAATTTTTCGAAATTCAGAAGGTAACGTCTCTTATTTAAAAGGGATAAATATAAAAGGCTTGTTGTTTATTCAAGTTACATCCTGCTTTTCAACGCTTTCGGTAATTTTCATCAAGTTATTTTAACAATGAACAAAACATTTATAATAAACGACTTATACAAGTTAAAAAAGTTATTGCGCTTTGGTCCTAAGTATAGGTTTAGTATCCAATTTAGCCAATTAACTCAGCTTGAAAATCAAACATGGCAAAACCGTATTGAAAAACATTACGATGCCTGCGGTTGCGAAATTGGTTCTGCCTTTGTATTTGCAGGCATTGTTATCAGCTTAATTTTTGCATTACTCAATTTATCGCTCTTAGTAGCTTCGCCCTGGCAGTTGGCGGGGTACTTTCTTGGTTTTTTGTTTATAATGGGCGGCATTGGCAAAATCATTGGTTTAATTTATGCCCACATCAAACTAAAGCATGAAATAATGGAGCTAACCAACACCCTTAACCAAAAAGTTAATGCCCAAACAGCAAATGCTTAAAATGGTTTTCTTTCGCTAATCATTTGCAACACTCGCTCAATTAGTTTGTCAACCGTTTTGGTAGGTGTGTTACTAAAATCATTGGTAATACGGTTGGCTAACAAAGCGTTAAACGATAATGCTTTATGCCCTAACAAATGCGCCATGGCATAAATACCCGCAGTTTCCATTTCAAAATTGGTACATTGTAAACTACCTAGTTGCACATTTTTAAAATGCTCAAATAATTTCGGAAATCTTGGTTTCAACCTTATGTATCTCCCTTGCGGCGCATAAAAACCAGTACAAGTAATCGTTATTCCTTCAATAAAATCTGACCCTGCAACAAAATTAGTAGGGGCTTTTATGGCATACGCATTCGGAATTGCGCCCTCAATACCACTTAAAATTTGTTTTTCGTCAGATGTTGGTTCATAGTTGTAAAAAGGCAACAAACCATCTAAGCCAATAGCATATTTTGAAAATAAAAAACTATCAACAGGTACATCAGCTTTAATACAACCCGATGTACCAATTCGGATAAAAGTCAATTGTCTAAAGTCGGGTTTAACCATTCGGGTTTTAAAATCAACATTTGCCAAAGCATCAAGCTCATTAAATACAATGTCAATATTATCCGTCCCAATACCTGTGGATACAACACTTAAACGCTTGCCTCCTAAAGTTCCGGTATGGCAATAAAATTCACGTTTCCCTTTTCTAACTTCAACAGTATCAAAAAGGCGGCTAACACGTTCAACACGCTCTTGGTCGCCAACAGTAATTATGGTGTCAGCAATATCCTCGGGCAATAAATTAAGGTGGTAAATACTCCCATCTGCATTAATAATCAGTTCACTATCTGGTATTGGCTTCATTAATTTGCTTTCATCACTTTAAAAACCTTATTGCCTTTGTTGCTTTCAACATCTAAAATATAAAGTCCTGTTATTAATCTTGGCACTGCAAGCCTTACAGGCTCGTCCGATTCGCTACGTAAATGCGTTATTAATCGTCCTTTTAAATCATACATTCTAATATCGCAATAAGTGGTGTTTTCTGATAACTGAATAAAAATATCACCTGTTCCTGCTTTAAAGTTTTCGCCATTAATTAAAATAATATCATCCGTTAAGTCGGTGCAATAATCCACAGTTACAAATACATCATCGCTGTAACTAATCCCAGTTTTAGTATTGGTAATGGTTAAAGTAAAATTACTGCTAACACTAGGCGATACATCAGTAAAAAAACTATTCGGGCTTTCAATCGCTTCTTCTGATGTCCATTGAATTTCCAAGCCGTCAATATCAATATTTGGTGCACCTAAAGTAACCTTTTCGCCCAAACAAATTTGATAATCAGATCCAGCATCAATTTCATAAATATCGGTGAACCCGCACTCAAAAAAATGCTTTAACAATTTAATACGATTTTCGCCTCCAAACAAATTTTGTTCAACTTCTAAAATGGCTTCGGCAGCCTGCTCTAAGCTCATATTTTCCGTAAAAAAGAATAAACTTTCAAGTACAATTAAATCCAGTTGCTCACGCCCAACCTCCTCATAAATTTTCATTAAGCATGATGAAAAAATTTCAGCAGTTCCATAAATATCACCCGTAGGTATATCATCAGGGTAAGATTTATTAACATTGGTACTACGCCCATCCCAAAACTCATTATGCCCATCCCAAGTAAACATATCTGCCCAACGGTATTCACTAATTGACCGCGAATAAGATGTAGCAAAATAATCGCCCAAGGCCTCATCTAAAGCGTTACGTTCAAACCCAGTATTGCTAGCATTAGCCATAAACGATAAAGCATGTATGTACTCATGAATAATTACATCTGCATCTTCGGCATCATCAACGCCACCATCGCCAAAATCAAGATACATATTGCCAAAAGCATCTGCTACAAAACGAGAGTTATCTGCTCCATTTAAGCTGTGCGCATCGGCAGTTACAGGACCTTCCTGCAAATTAAACATACCCAAACTCTGCATATAATTTTGAAAAGCCGTTATGTGATAATACACATTTACGTCCTCAAATTGTTTTTCATCACGCGTAAAATCAAACACCGGAATATTGGAGGTGGCAATAGTTGTGCTTGGGGGTAAGCGGTCAACAATTTGCACATAATCGTTAAAAAGCTCAAAGCCATTATTACTGCTATAATTTGCTTTAATTTCAACTGTTTTACGCTCGCTATTTAACGTAAATGACCCCGCATCATTATTATCGCTAAAGCCATTTAAACCATATTGGTTCTCTGATGTGGTTAATGGGTCGGGCAAATAAACCGAGCAGTTAACGGTTGAATCAATAACTACTGGCTTTGCAGCCGAATGATATACTGAGCGATTACTTGCCAATGCCAAATCACCATTAATATCAAAAATTAAATCAAAAAAATCTTCGTTTTCATGTGTACTTAAATAGCGGTAACCTAAAACTGATTCTCCTTCATTGTTTACATAAATAACAGCTGTTCCCTTTTTTTCAATTTTTTGGTGTTGGGTTGTAATCCAATTTTTTGCCTTTGTTTTAGCATTATCTAAATAGTTAACCGCAATTTTTGAAGCACTTATTTTCTCAGAGTTATCGTATATTTTAATAATCCTACCATTGCCATCAACACTTACTCTAATAGTGGCATTATAAACTTCAATACCATTAAAATATTGGTTAAACTGGTAATGGCTAGCAGTTAAACTTTCTCTTTGCTTAACTAGTTTAAGTTCGTTGGCATTGCTAATATTGGGTACTAAGTCCACCAAGCTAATAACTAAACTTTCGGCTGAATGCACATTTACCTTTAAAGGGTTTTTAATTGAAACCACTTGCTTTTGGTTATAATGCGCATTGCTTTTGCTAAAATGTTCATGCTTATGCTTGCTTTGCCCAAAAACCAAAAAAGGTAGGCACAACAACAGGATGTAAATAATTTTATTCATTGGCATCTATGGCTTTAAGGCTAATATCATAAATTTTTGTCAACTTATCTAAAATCATATCATTAACCGCTAATGAAACGCTAAAATCTAATGTACAAGTATCTCCATAATGCTGATTTATGATTTTTATTTCGTCATGTTTTAAATGTCGCATAATATCATTTAAGCGTTCATATTTATAAGTAATTTGATGATAGGCCTTTAGTTTAACTACTTTGGCTTCAGCATTTTCTAAGGCCATTGCGGCCGATGTTTTATAAGCATAAATCAAGCCAGAAGCTCCTAACTTTTTGCCACCAAAATAACGAACCACAGCTACCAAGGTTTTAGTTAATTCAAAGGAATCGATTTGCCCTAAAATAGGTTTGCCTGCCGTTCCCGAAGGTTCCCCATCATCATTCGCTCTAAAATCATTACCAGCTAAATCTAATCGGTAAGCGTAACAAACATGGCGGCTTTTAGGGTGCTCCTTTTTTAAATTTTCAAGATGTTGTTTTACCTCATCTTCCGATGCTACAGCATAGGCATATGCCAAAAATTTCGAGCCTTTTTCCCGATAATCGCCATAACCCGAATTTTTTAACGTTTTATAATCGTATTGCATTGAACTTGCAAAGTACAAAAATCATTGAGTATCTTGAAACCTATTTTTACTGATTATGAAAATTGCCGTTTTTGGTAGGGAGCTTAAAGCTGAAAGCATCCCACATATACAAAGCATGTTCGATTGCCTTTTTGCAAAAGGCTACCAAATTTTGGTTGAGCAGGATTATCTAGCCCAATTAAAACCTGCTATCAATTTTGGTGGTAATATTCAAAGCTGTGCAACCAATCAAGATTTAACGGATACTGCCGATTTTATTTTCAGCCTCGGCGGCGATGGTACTTTACTCAATTCCGTGCTTTTAGCCAACCATTCGCAAACCCCAATTATGGGAATCAATTTTGGACGGCTGGGCTTTTTAACAAGCGTTAGTAAGGCCGATATAAACCTTGCGCTTGATTTGCTTGAAAATAGCGATTATTTTATTGATGAGCGCAGCCTGCTTCATTTTGATTGTAATGAAGCCCTTTTTGGCACAACACCCTTTGCGCTTAACGAGTTTACCATTCATAAACTCGATACAAGTGCCATGATTAACATTCATACCTACATAAATGGTGAGTTTCTCAACTCCTATTGGGCCGATGGTTTGATTGTGTCAACGCCAACAGGCTCAACAGGCTACAGTTTAAGTTGCGGCGGACCAATTATCGCTCCACGCTCCAGTAATTTTGTTTTAACGCCCGTTGCACCGCATAACTTAAATGTACGCCCTATTGTAGTACCCGATAATGCCCATTTAACCTTTGAAGTTGAAGGTCGTAGCGAAGAATTTAGCTGCACCCTCGATTCACGGATAAGCCTATTTAACCAAAGCCATAAAATAAGTATTAAAAAAGAAGATTTCAACGCCAAGTTAGTACGTTTTAAAGGGCATAATTTCCTATCAACCCTTCGCAATAAACTAATGTGGGGTGCCGATAGCCGCATAAACCCAAAGTAAGTTTTAACTTTTTCCTTTTAAAAAAGGAAAACCCATACCCAACACGCACTTAACGCTCATTTCTCCGACCGAATGGTCAGAGAAACCTAAAAACTATAACTAATCCAATTATCAAATCTTTCTGTCATCTCATAAATTAACACTGTCAATTAACCGTGAATGAAAACAACCCGTCATTTCAGAATTGATTTGGTGCATGAATAATGGAAAAGAGGAGGACCTAAATAACGTGAATAATGGATAAAAAAAGAAACCCGAAATCATTATAAAGTATTGAATATCAATAATAATAGTACGTCATTCTGAACATTAGCTGTGCTAATGGAAGAGTCGAGTAACTGAAATAAACACAAATTGCACGATTATGACTGCATTTTTTAGATGCTTCGCTTCACTTGATGGCAAGCCCCGTCAGCATGACCCAGTTCGTAATATTTTGATTATCAATCGATTGAGTTTTATCTTGAACATTATTCACGTTAATACTAACTACTTGATACTCTCTACTAAAATCTATTGTCTATTAATCTAACATCTAATAATCTATAAGTTTAACAAACCTACTTCTTCCTTTGCGTAGTAAACGCAATCAACTGTTCCAAACCCGTACGCCCCTCACTTTCAGGAAAAGCTTTTAAAATATTCAAAGCCTCCTGTTGATATTCATTCATTTTTTGAGTAGCATAATCCAAGCCACCATTTTGTTGAACGTACTGCACCAATTCATTCACTTTTTCCTTGTTTTCGTTATGGCGTTTAACAATGTTAATCATCCATGCTTTATCCTTGCTACTAGCCATTTGTAAAACATAAATAAGCGGTAAAGTCATTTTCTTTTCCTTAATATCAATCCCTACGGGTTTACCTGGTTTATGGCTGCCATAATCAAATAAATCATCTCGTATCTGAAAAGCAATCCCTATTTTTTCGCCAAACAACTTAATCTGCTCCAATTGTTCTTTCGAGTTATTGTTCGATGCAAAGCCCACCCCACATGCCGATGTTATCAACGATGCCGTTTTTCGCTTTATAATTTCGTAATAAACTTCTTCGGTAATATCCATTTTACGAGCCTTTTCCATTTGCAAAAGCTCCCCCTCGCTCATATCCTCTACCGCCTCCGATACTAACTCCAGTAAGTCAAAATCCTTATTTTTTACAGATAATAACAAACCTTTCGATAGTAAAAAATCGCCCACTAAAACCGCCACCTTATTTTTCCAAAGCGCATTAACTGAGAAAAAACCACGCCTCATGTTCGAGTCGTCAACCACATCATCATGTACCAAAGTAGCCGTATGTAAAAGCTCAATTAAGGCAGCACCCCTATGCGTACGCTCCGTAATTTCTCCGCTTAACAAAGCCGAAAAAAACACAAACATCGGGCGCATTTGCTTACCCTTGTGCTTAACAATGTAGTACATTATCTTGTCAAGCAGCGGCACTTTACTTTTCATAGCATCAATAAAATGCTTTTCAAAAAGCCTAAGCTCTGCATCAATCGGTCGGCGTATTTCTTTTATTGTTAATTGCATCCACAAAATGCTATTCAAGTAATAGCTTTGCTTTAGTTCAATCTTTAAACTGTAAATGTACAATATTCAGTTCCCTTACAATAATATTATTTTCAAATGTTTCAATAAAAATTGAAAAATGACTATCCTCAAAAACATTCATTTAATAGGAAGCAATGGCAAACCTTTTTTATTGGATTTGTTTGTTGAAAAAAGTAACAGCCCAAAACCCCTTGTAATTTTTGCCCATGGCTTTAAAGGATTTAAGGATTGGGGCTGTTGGGATTTAGTAGCAAAAACCTTTGCCAAGCAAGGCTTTGTATTTATTAAATTTAATTTTAGCCATAACGGAACAACAGTTGACAAACCAAATGACTTTGCCGATTTAGAAGCCTTTGGCAATAATAATTTTGAGAAAGAATTATTTGATTTAGGAAAAGTAATTGATTGGATTTTTAACAGAAACATAGGCGTATCAATTAGCGAAATAAATTGCAACAAAGTATATTTAATTGGACATAGTAGGGGCGGGGGTAGCACAATCCTTAAAGCAGCAAACGATGCGCGAGTAGCCAAAATAGCCACTTGGGCAGCACAAAGCGATTTTAGCGTTTACTTTGTTGATAAAGAAAATTGGGAAAAAAAAGGCGTAAGATATATTTTAAACGGACGAACCAAACAATATATGCCCCTTTACTGGCAATTTGCACAAAACTATTTTTCAAACACCCAAAAATTTAATATTGAAACCGCCGCCAAAAAGCTAAAACAGCCCTTTTTAATCGTTCATGGAACTGATGATCCAGCCGTACCAATAAATTCTGCTCAAAATTTAGCAAAATGGAACCAAAATGCACAAACTTTGTTAATTGAAGGCGCAAATCATGTTTTTGGAGGGGCGCACCCCTATCAAAGCAATGTTTTACCTAACCATTTAAACCAAGTAGTAAACCAAACAATAGCCTTTTTTAAAGCTTAACCATTATGCCAAACCTAATTGAAATACTAAACAAAAAAGCCACCTTCCAATACTTTTTATTGGATCATTTTACGGCAGGTATCATGTTAACAGGTACCGAAATTAAATCCATTCGCCAAGGTAAAGCCACCATGTCCGATGCCTATTGCATGCTAACTAAAAAGGGCGAAGCTTTTATCAAAAACATGCACATTGCCGAGTATAAATATGGTTCAATAAATAACCACGAACCCAAACGTGCCCGTAAACTATTACTTAAAAAAAATGAACTTAAAAAAATTGACAGTAAACTTAAAGAAAAAGGATATACGTTAATTCCTGTAAAGCTTTTTGTGAATGAAGAAGGTAAAGCTAAATTAGAGGTAGCTTTATCAAAGGGTAAAAAATCTTTCGATAAACGAGACAGTATTAAACAAAAAGACCAAAAAAGAGAGCTTGACCGTTCATTCAAATTTAATTAATTAACAAAAAATGGGTTATCTTTCAGTATTATAAGCTTTTTAGGCTTACTTCCCTCAGCTTAAACTAATTATAATGTGACTTTATAGTTTAGTCAGCTTCTCAAATAGCGAGCTAACTTTTTAGTAATTCAATAAGATATGAGAAAAATAGACTTGATAAACGCCATTTCTGAAAAAACAGGAATCCCACGCGTAGATGTTATGGTATCGCTTGAAGCTTTTTTTGCAGAAGTTAAAGAAAGCCTTCACGACGGAAACAATGTTTACATCCGAGGTTTTGGAAGTTTCATTACAAAAAAACGTGCCCGTAAAATTGGTCGTAACATCAAAAAAAATGAAGCGGTTGAAATTCCAGCGCATTATATTCCGGCATTTAAGCCAGCCAAAATTTTTACCGAAAGTGTAAAAACAAGCAAACACCTTCAACAAAGATTGAAAAACGAAGAGTAATCATTTTACGGATGCCAACCAAAACCACCCAGTTACTCCTAATTCTTTCTATAATTATTGTTACAATTGCCCTATTTGTTTTTGGCAAAACAAAAACACCTATAACTGAGGCATTAAAAACCAATAATCTCGAAACCGAAACATCAGTTTCCGATACCGATTTTAATACATACATTGTTGACGAGTTAATTAACTTAAAACTCAACCAGCAGGATAGTATTATACTGTTAAACGAGCAGCTTGAAGCAATAACCGATAACAATCAAAAACACCAAGCATACACAAAACTTTCTGATTATTGGTTAAGCCTTGGTCAGCCCGATATTAGTGCCTATTACGCCTACAAAGGCGCACAAGCAAGTGGTAATACACAGCATTTAATACAAGCCAGCAAGCGCATGCAATTGGCCGCTACCCATAGCCCCGATAGTTTGCCAAAAGCCTTTTTTACTGAAAAAGCTATACGAACGTTTAGTAATCTTAGTCAAAGCATGCCCGACTCCTTGCACTTTGCAATCAGCCATGCCGAGTTGTTAATCAACCAAAATAACCAAGTTATGCAAGGTGTTATGATTTTGCGTAGCGTTATTGAAAAAGATTCCGTAAATTTGCACGCCAATTTATTGTTGGGTAGGTTGTCAGTTGTTTCGGGCCAGTTTGATAAAGCCGTAAAACGTATGCAAACTGTTTTAAAACAACAACCTGAAAATACAGAAGCACTTTACTTTTTAGGTGAAGCTTATGTAGGATTAGGAGAAACCCAAATGGCAGTAAGTATTTTTAAAAAATGCAAACAGCTAGTTGATAATCCGACTTTTAAAACGGAAATCGACAAATACATAAATAAGATTAGTAAACAATAAAACTGTAAAGTATGCCTTGCGGTAAAAAAAGAAAAAGACACAAAATTGCTACACACAAACGCAAAAAACGTTTACGTAAAAACCGTCACAAAAAAAAGAAGTAAGCCGTTAAGCTTATAAGCTAATATTTTGTTTTAATGACGCGAGAGCTGATCATCGATGTACGACCAACTGGGGTGCAAGCCGCCTTATTGGAAGATGCCGACTTAGTGGAACTGCATGGTGAAAACGGTGAGCAACATTTTGCCGTTGGCGATGTGTACCTTGCTAAGGTAGCCAAATACATGCCCTCGCTCGATGCCGCCTTTATGAATTTGGGTATCCGAAATCATGAAGGCTTTTTGCATTATTCTGATTTAAGCAAAGATTTACGCACCTGCCAAAAATTTGTAAACGATTATATTAACGATAACTACAGTAGCATACACCTTGCTGATTATGAGTATCAAGCCGAAATACAAAAAGGCGGCAGTATTAAAAACGTACTAAAATCAAACAAGTACGTATTAGTGCAAGTAGTTAAAGAGCCTATTTCAAACAAAGGCCCCAAACTTAGTTGCGAGTTAAGTTTAGCGGGTCGTTTTTTAGTGCTAATGCCTTTTATTGATAATGTCTCAATCTCAAAAAAAATACTCGATACCGACGAAAAAGAAAGGCTAAAAGCAATAGTTGAAAAAAAACGCCAAGTCCGTTTTGGTTTTATTATCCGTACGGCAGCCGAAAACTGCTCCGAAAACGAAATCCAACAAGATATTGAGGATTTAATGGAAAAGTGGAAGCAAATTCTACATAACGCCAAACGATTAAATAACGAGGGCAAAGTACATAGCGAGTTAAACAAAACAATTGGGCTTTTACGAGATAAATTAAGCGGCGATTTTGAAAAAGTAGTAGTTAATAACAGCGGTTTAGCTTCCGAAATTAAAACCTACATTAAACAAATTGCACCCGATAAAGCCAATATTGTCGATTTATACCGTGGCAACGAACCGATTTTTGATAAATACACTATTTCCCATCAAATAAAAGCACTTTTTGGGCGTACAGTGCAAATGCCAAGCGGTTCATCTTTGGTAATTGAACATACCGAAGCACTACATGTTATAGATGTAAATAGCGGAACACGAACATCGGGCACTACACAGCAAAGCACCTCAACCACAACCAATCTTGAGGCGGTTCAGGAAATTGCTAGGCAATTACGATTACGCGATTTAGGAGGGATTATTATTATTGATTTTATTGACATGCGGGCCGCCGAGCACCGCGATATGGTTTATCGCCGTATGAAAGAAGCCATGCAATACGATAAAGCCAAACACACTATTTTGCCAGTTACTAAGTTCGGCTTAATGCAAATTACCCGCCAGCGTGTAAAGCCCGAAATTAAAATTTCAACAAACGAAAGCTGCCCACTTTGCAAAGGCTCAGGTACGGTGCGCTCAACCCTTTTAATTTTAGATGATATGGAAAGGGATATTGAGTATTTATTTAACAAACTCAATTTCCCAAAACTTAACATTCAAATGCACCCATTTTTGTATGCTTACCTAACACAAGGCATCTGGAATCGTCAACGCCAATGGGCTTGGAAATACAAAAAATGGCTCGTTTTAAAGCAAGATGCCATGCTCGGAATTGCCGATTATAAATTCTTTAATCAGGATGGCGAAGAAATTTTTATGTAATTTCTTTAAAAAAATTGAACCTTTTTAGGTTAAAATCAGCTTTATAAACCGAGTAATATTTAAAATCGAAGTTAAGTTTTTAATAAAACTAAATTCGTCATGCTGAATTTAGTTCAGCATCTTACTTAGTTTTAAGGCACTTTAGTAACTTACGAAGTCTATTAAGTGAATTTTTGTTAAAACTTGATTTCCTTAATTATTATTCGCTTAATATAATTTGTAACTCATTCCTATTGCTGATTTTTATGGTTCAAAACCTTAACCAATGCAAAACCTATTGGCTTTTATTTTTTTATTAATTTGTTCAAGCACTTTTGCACAAAACAAATTAAGCCTTCAAAAGTGTTTTGAAATTGCCGAAGCCAACAATGTAAACATCCAGCAATTAAAGTTGGGCGAAAGCTTTAGTCAATTGGATTTAAAGCAAAGTAAAAACAACCTATTGCCCAACATTAATGGCAATTCCAATTACAGTTTCAACCTCGGTCGTACCCTCGATCCTACATCCTACAATTTAGTATCCCAAAGTGTAAACACCATTTCAATGGGTTTAAATGCTAATGTTGATTTGTTTAGTGGCTTCACTAAATGGAATGCTATAAAAAGCAACGAATTAGCTATCAATGTATCTGAGCTTGAAACGCAAACCTTTCGCAATACCTTACACCTTACCATTTTTTCGGCCTACCTCGAAATTTTAAAAGCGCAGGAGCAAATAAATGTTTTATCCGAACAAGAAAAAATTACCAACGAACAATATGACCGCACCAAAAAACTAATTGATGCAGGCATGCTGCCCAAAGGCGATATTTTAGATATTGAGGCACAACAAGCCCAAAATGCAGTACAAAGGGTTAATGCTGAAAACCTCGTTCGCCTGTCATTGCTAAACTTGCAGCAAAGCATGAATTACTATGAAGATTTTACCATTGTAAGCCCAAGTATTAATGAAAATGCCGGTACTGAGGTTTTAGCACAAAGCCCACAAGCCATTTATACTAAAGCATTAACTAACCGCCCGGAAATTGAAGCCAATAATCTACGCATGAGCATTGCAGATTACCAACTTAAAATTGCCGATGGCAGCAAATGGCCAAGCCTTCGATTTTTTACAGGAGCATCCACCAATTTTGCAGGAATCGAAGTTCCTTCAAACTTCCAAACAATGACAATCCCGCAAACCTTAAACCTAAATGGTCAGGATTATGAGTTGCTTACAGAACAAGAAGTACCAACCGAATTTGGTGTAACACCATTTTTTACCCAACTAAATGATAACCTTAACTGGAATATGGGCTTAGGCTTAACCATCCCTATTTTCAATCAGTTTGTTGTAAAAAACAATGTGCAGCGCGCTAAACTCAACATCGAAAATCAAAAACTAAGTAACCGAGCCACCGAAAACGACTTAAATCAAATTATACAACAGGCGTATTACACGGCTAAAAGCAACCAATCAAACTACCAAGCCAATTTAAAAAACATAAATGCCCTACAATTAGCTTACAACAACATTAAAAAACGCTATGAGTTAGGCACAGCTAATGCTTTGGAGTTAAATGTGGCACAAAACAACCTCACCATTGCCAAGCTAAACATGAATAACGCTAAGTTCGATTATATTTTCTCCCTAAAAATCCTTGAATTTTACTTAGGTAAACCACTAAACCTCGATTAAAAACTATCAATATGGCCCGCAAAAAACGTCGTCGTTCAAATAAAGGACTTTACATTACACTTGCCCTAATTATTATTGGCCTTTTAGCTTTTGCCGCAATTGGTAAAAAGCAAGGTTGGATTGGCAAAAAAGCCCTAACAAAAATAAGTGCCGAGGCTGCTAAAAAACGCACCATTATTGAAACCGTTTCAGCAAGCGGCAAACTTTATCCTGAAACCGAAGTTAAAGTAACCCCCGATGTTTCGGGCGAAATTATAACCCTCGCCGTTATTGAGGGCGATTCAATTAAACAAGGGGCTTTAATAGCCCGCATTCAACCCGATTTGCAAGAAACCATAGTTGAACAAGCACAAGCAGGGGTAAATTCAGCCATTTCAAACACCAAAAATATTGAAGCTGGCATTGCCCAAATTGATGTGCAAATTAGCCAAGCAAAAACCGATTACGACCGTACAAAAAAACTATTTGATCAAGATGTAGTTTCAGCAGTTGAATTACAAAATGCCGAATTAGCACTAAACAATTTAAAAGCGCAAAAAAAAGCACAAGAAAAAAGCCTTGATGCCGCAAATTTTAATGTGCAAAGCGCACAAGCAGGGCTTAAAGAAAGTAAAAAAAGCCTAGCACGTACCAATATTTACGCCCCTATTTCGGGCATTGTTTCAAGCATGAATGTTAAGTTGGGCGAAAGGGTAGTGGGTACCTCACAATTTGAAGGAACCGAAATTATGCGCATTTCCAACTTTAATAACTTTGAAGTACAAGTTGAGGTTAGCGAAAACGATATTATAAAAGTTAGCGAAGGCGATACGGCGGAAGTAGAAATTGATGCCTACTATAACCGTACTTTTTTAGGCGTGGTAAAGCAAATATCAAACGCAACGGGTACAGGTGCCGCCGCAATGCTATCATCTGATCAAGTAACCAATTACACCGTTAAAATCATCCTACTTCAATCATCTTACGCTGATTTAATTGCATCGGCAACTAACAGTTTTGTCTTCCGCCCTGGCATGTCGGCAACCGTTGAAATTCAAACACAAAAATTAGGCGGTATCATTACTGTACCAATCCAAAGCGTTACCGTTCGTGATAAAGCTGATTCGCTAAAAACCAATAAGGACAAAGAAGAATTAATTGAAGTGCTTTTTGTGTTGAACGAAGGCAAAGTATATCAAAAAGAAGTTAAAACAGGCACGCAGGATGATACTTATATTGAAGTTTTAGAAGGGGTTAAAGATGGTGAAGAAGTTGTAACAGCACCTTATCGTGCAATAACTAAAAAGTTGAAGCATGAAGATGAGGTGGAAAAAGTAGATAAAAAAGACCTGTTTAAAAACAAAGAAGAGTAGCAGCTTAGTTTAACGTGAATAATGGATAAGAAGCGAAGCGTTTTATACATAAACAACTGATTGACAATAGTTAAAAAGTGTCATTCTGAACATTCGTTTGCGAATGGAAGAATCTACAAAGTGAGGTAAGCATTATTCACGTTAGTTTAGTTTGAAAAATACTTTTCGGTAATTTCTTCAAGCATTTCAACGGAAAGGGGTTTGTTTTTAAACTCGTTAATCAAGTTGGTGTTATTGGCTTTTTCTGCGTCTTCAGGATTAACCGACGTTGTAAGCATTACCACTACAACCCCTTTTTTTTGGCGTTCGCAAACCCTAGCATACTCTTCCAAAAATTCCCAACCATTCATTTCAGGCATATTAATATCCAAAAAAATTAAATCAGGAATTATGTTGCCTGTTTCATCAATATTATTCAGGTATTCAAGCGCTTCAATTGCGCTAAACTTAGTTATAACTTCATTTGCGCAATCAGCCTTGTCAATAACAATTTTGTGATAGAAATTATCACTTTCGTTATCATCAATTAGCATTATACAATTTACCTTTTTCATTGATTTTCATTATTGTAAAATAAAAAGTGCTGCCATTATCTTCATTGGATTCAACCCAAATATCACCATCATGCAAATTAACTATTTTCTTGCAATATGATAGCCCAATTCCTGTGCCTTCATACTCATTTCTTTTATGTAAGCGTTGAAAAACCAAAAATATCCTGTCGGTTTTATTTGATTTAATCCCAATTCCATTATCCCTTATGTGAAATTCCCAAAAATTTCCTTTTTTCTCAGCACCAATTTCAATATGTGGTGCAACCTCTTCTCTTCTAAACTTAATGGCATTTGAAATTAAGTTTTGAAACAACATCCTAATTTCAATTTTCAAGCCATATATAAAGGGTAGCTTTTTTTTAACATTAATTGTTGCCGAACTTTCTTTTATATTGGCATTTAAATCTTGCAAAACAACTTTTACTATCTCATTGCAGTCAATAAGCTTTCTTTTTCCTTCTACGCCAATTTTCGAAAAAGTCAAAACTCCAGTAATTAACTTACGCATCCTACTTGTAGCTTCTTTCATAAAAAGCAAACTCTTTTTTGCGTTGCCGTCCAATTTATCTCCATAGTCATTATTCAATAAATTGGTCATATTGCTTATAGTGCGCAATGGTTCTTGCAAATCGTGCGAGGTAATGTAATTATACTCTTCTAAGGCAGCATTTTTTCGCTCCAATTCAGTCAAGTAATTCTTGGCTTCTTCTTCTCTTTTTTTATGTCTTATCGAAATATATGCTGTAATCCAAATGGCTATTACTGAAATACATCTGTTTACGTATGCCATCCATGTTGTATGCTCGTTAGTGGTAATTAAAGGTATAAAAATGGTTAAAGCACTTGCTAAAATTGCAAATGAGATTATAACCCTCCTTTTATCAGAAAGGAGTAACCATGCACAACATACATACATCACCCCAACCGCTACCCCAAGCGGAACTATTAAATCACCAATAAAAATTAGCACTGCTAAAAAAAAGGCAATTTTCGATTCAAACTTGATACTACCAAGCATAAGTAATAAATATACTAGATTTGAGACAAATAGTTTCATTTGTTCTAAAACAACTTTTCTCTCTTTAATTCTGTTAAATTCATCACATTTTAACCATAATGGCGTTTATTTTGTTAGTTGTTAGTTATGATTAAAAAAATTGGATTCCTTTTACTAGTGCTTTCAATGGTTGTAAACACCTATGCACAAACTTCGCAAGATTTAAAGCTTGCCCAGCAATTTATGCGTAGTGGTGAATATGATAAAGCCAAATCCATTTTTTCAAAATTGTATCAACAGCAATCAGCCAATAATTATTACTACCAAAATTACTTTAAGTGCCTGCTTGAATTGGAAGAGTATGAACAGGCCGAAGACCTTATAAAAAAGCATAAAAAACGATTTAAAAAGAAACTTCCCCTTACCCTAATTGCCGATTTAGGCTACTTATATCAAAAGCAAGATGATATTGAAAAAGCCGAGCAGCAATACCAAATGGCAGTTGATAAATTGGGTAAAGAAAATCTAAATGAAACCCGTTCAGTTGCCAATACATTTCAAGCTTATGGCGTTTTAAATTACTCAATAAAAATTTATGAAAAGGCCCGTAGTTTAGATAATCAGCCAATGGCATATGCTTACGAGCTGGCTGTTGCACACAAACGCGATGGTAATTTTATAAAAATGATTGACCATTATTTAGAGGTAGTTATTGTGCAACCCACCCGCGAACAATGGGCTAAAAATGAATTTCAAAGGATATTGGATAATGATAAATACCGCGATCATCTTGAAACGCAGTTATATAGAAAGGCACAACAAGACCCAAATGAAACCAAGTACCCCGAACTTTTAACTTGGTATTATATCCAACAAAAAGATTTTGAATCGGCATTAATTCAGGTAAAGGCTTTAGATAAGCGGTTGGCAGAAAACGGTTACCGAGTTTTTGAAATTGCCCAAACCGCAATGATTGAAAACCAATACGAAACCGCAATTGATGCCTATCAATACGTGGTTGATAAAGGCAATTTTAACTCCATGTATCAACCAGCACGTAGGGCTCTGGTATCTACCAAAATGGAGCAAATTAAATATTCAAATGAGTACGACGATGAATCTTTAACATCGCTTGAAAACGATTATCAATCATTATTAACCGAGTTAGGGCGCGGCCCCGAAACCATCAAAACCATACGCGAGTTAAGCCACCTTTACGCCTTTTATATCCACGATTTGGATAAGGCGATTGTAGAGCTGGAAAAAGTGCTTGAAATGCCAACAGCCAACAAGCAAGAACTGGCTCGTTGCAAACTTGACCTAGGCGATTTTTATATTATGGACAATGATGTATGGGAAGCAACGCTTTTATATTCGCAAGTAGATAAAGCTTTTAAAGAAGATATTTTAGGCGAAGAAGCTCGTTTTCGCAACGCTCGTTTATCCTATTACAACGGCGATTTTACATGGTCGCAAGCCCAATTGGATGTTTTAAAAGCCTCCACGTCAGATTTAATATCAAACGATGCTTTGGAGCTATCCGTTTTTATAATGGATAATTTAGGCTTAGATACATCGGCAACGGCAATGCAAATGTTTGCAAGGGCTGATTTGTTGATTTTTCAAAATGATGTTGTAAAAGCCACAAAAGTGCTCGATTCGTTAGAAATAATGTTTCCGGGTCATACCCTTTCTGATGATATTTTATTCCGCAGAGCCAACATTGCCTACCGCTCAAAAGATTATACAACCTGCAGCAATTTGCTAGAAGAAATAATTGCCAATTATCCCGAAGAAATTTTAGTTGATAATGCCCTTTTTTGGTTGGCTGAGTTAAATGAACGCCAACTAGGCAACACCGAAAAAGCCATGAATCTTTATGAAGAGATAATTGTCAATCAACCCGGCAGTCTCTTTATTATCGAAGCCCGCAAACGCTTCCGCATCCTCCGCGGCGACGATATTTGATAAGGTTGTACGAAAAAATTAAACAGTTTCTTTCACCTGTATCCTGAGCTAAAGGGTTGCGTGCCTTTACAAATGCCTTTTAAAATCCATTGATTCATGTAATATTCTTAAAATGGTAATACACTCTTCATTAGTAACATAAAACAACAAATGTTTACCAGCCCTTATACTTCTACAAAATTTCACCAATTCGTTTCTTGCTTTTGATGCGTAGGTTTTGGGATTATCCTTAATCTTGTCAATGCTATTTTGAATAGTTTTTTGATACGTTCTTAACTGATTTTCTCCCCATTTTTCCAAGGTGTAATCATAAATATTGGCTAAATCATTTTGCGCCAAAGGCGTAAATAAAACTTTCACCTTTGCTGTTTTTTTCTAATAATTTCTTCCATTAAGCCCTCGGTATCAACTTCTTCAGCCTTGCCTGCTAAATACTCTTCATAACCTTCAGATACCGCTTTTTTTAACGCTATTTCTTTTTCATTTTGTGTTTTCAATAACTGTAAGGCTTCGTTAATTATCGACGATTCGGACGTGTATTTACCCTTGGCTACTTGCTCGGCAACAAAGTTCGCACATTCCGATGTTAGGCTTATTTCCATATAACTAAAGTAACTGATAAATACCAACAAATCAAGCGACTACTTCCCCTGTATGCCCACCTCGAATGCGAGCCCTGTCCTTTATAAAGGATGGCAATGATAAAGTTTCTAATTACATGGTCGTTTAGGTGTAGGCTATAAATTTAACTATTTACTGGCTCACCGCTCAATATATCTCTACTTACTTCACCTGGCAACACACAAAATACTGGGATTTCAATTCGGTACTTATTACATAATTCTCTTACCCTTAACAGTATTTGTTCATGCTTATATCGGTTTGAAAAATGAGATAACACCAATTTTTCAACTCTAATTTCAGAAACCATTTTCAGCACATCCTCTAATTTGCTATGCTTGTTTGCGTGTTTTTTAATTTTAGCATCTTCTTCTCCTCCTAAAAACGTAGCTTCATGAATCAATATATTTGAGCCATCCCACCTACTATAATCATCAACAGGAGTGTCACCTGAGTAGGTAATCAAGTTTTCATGCACTAAATCCATTACAGCTCCTTTGCCCTTACTGGCAATTAAGTTTTTAATGGCTTCCCCACGTAATGATTTGAATTCTGATTTTAACTTCCATTTGGTTTTACAAACTTTATAACTCAAGCTTTTAGTAATGGCAGCATTGCAAATTACATGATTATTTCTTATGGCTTGAACCCAAATATTTTTACCAATTTCAACACTATCATTTTGCTCAATAGGTAACCACTTTGAGTTTGCAGTATGTGGGTCAAATTGATTGCAAAAACTTTCTAATGCGGGAAATGACCCACAATTTCTAGGATAATAGATTATAGACAACCCATTCCGAGCATTTAGCTGATTAAATTGTAAAAGCCCTGCTAAATGGTCTCTATCAGCATGCGATATGAAAGCGGATTTTACCTTACCAGACTTTTGGAGCAAGCCAGATGAAACCCCATCTCCTGCATCAAACAAAAGACCTAATTCATCAATAAAAAACCAAGTTGAAAATAGGGCTGTCGAAAATCCTGTTATTGTTAAATTCATTTGCTAATCGGAATATTACCCATTACATACAACTAATGCTTATAGTTAGTTCCCCAAAAAGTCAAACACTAGTAAATTCTACTTATTCCCTTTTAATAACAAGTGTACTTGAATCGCCCTTTTTTAATCTTGATTTAGTTTGGTAATATTTATTTGAGTCCAAAATCGTTAAGGCAGCTGTATTAGGTGTTGATTTCCCTTCATTTATTGCCTTAATTGTAAATTTGTTTTCACCCATTTTAAGTGCTATGTTGAGTATTACACCATCTTTGGTTACCTTTTCTTTTTTTCTAATAATCCTATCATTTAAAGATAATGTAACTATATCTCCATCTTCAAGTGCTCCATCATCCCACACTTTTATAAGCACATAATTATTTACAGTATTAATCAATTTATTTTTTATTTCTAAAGTATCAATTTCTTCTTTTAAATCATTACAGCCAACTTTATACCTTTTACCACTATTAATTATTTCAATACACTCAACTTCAAACTTGTTATCTACGCTTACATTAGAAAACTTGGGGTTTGAATAAATTGTAAGTTTAAAATTCTTATCAAAATTTATAGCTTCATTATTTTCCAATGGCACTTCAAGATTTATTGGTTTAATCTTATCATTACTTATTACAAATTCTTCTTTATCAGCATTGTAAGTATTCCATGAACATTCCCAATTAATATACTTACTAGCATAATAAGACATGATATTTTGTTCCATCTTGTGTTTTACCTTAATACTATCTTGAGTTCTTTTCATTAATTCTGGTGTTGTTTCAAATTTTTTTGGATGCTTCCATTTACTATAATTTTCATTTAATGAATCAAGAACTAATTGTTGCAAGTTGATGTTAAGCTCATTTGTATAGATTTCCCAAATTTCACATTCATTAAGACTAGTTTTAAAAATTCTCAAGTCATCCAAAGCACCATTGAAATAATTTAAATTTCCTGGACGTTCACCTAAATTGAATGCCGCCCCAATATAAATTGGTTGATTCGACAAATGCATTGGGAAGTTTGAAATTGTTGAACTGGCAAGCTTACCATTAATGTAAACTTTCATAACATTGTTTTCATCCAAAGTATAGACGTAATGCCTCCATTCATTTAGCCTTACATCTTCAACATTAACTGAGTTCAAGTTTTCCTTATTTTTGTATGTGAGATGATCAGGATTTTTATTGGTGTTATATATAGAAGTAAGTAATCCGCTGCCATTTTTACCAGAACTAATCCTTAAGCTCCGCTCGCCCCCCCAATCATACTTTGCTAATATTTGCGATGAATACTGTCCTTTTTTAGATGGCTTTGCTTTACACCAAAACATTATGGAATAATTGTTCTTTTTTAAATATTTGTAATTATCTGGCAACTTTATATAACTTGAATTTCCATTAAATAAACACGCGCTATTCTCTTTACCATTACGGTCAGTAGTATATTTAATATCTTTTACAACTGCTCCTAGGCTTTTATCCAACACTCCATCAAAATCTAAATTCAAGATAACTTTAGACTTATAATCTGGGGTAATATCCTGACAAAACACTTGAAAAGTCATCAAGAACAAAACCATCACTCGCAACATATTATTATAGTTAAAATTCAATAGCAATATTACAATTTAAGTAATACTTATTTAATACAACTATCATTTGTTATTAGTTCCCCAAATCTAAATGCTATTGTAAAATTTGTTTAAATTTAAATTAACTCCCCTGTATGCCCTCCTCAATTTGAGCGAGTAAGCTGCGGGCATCTTTAATGGTGCTAACCCGCTCAAAAATAATAGATAGATGCTTAGGCGTTTGTTTCATTTGGCATTGGCCAGGGTGTTGTTGTATGTAGTTTAACACCCGTAAAAATATCGGCGACTGGAAATAAAGTGACTCTTGATTAACTGGGAAAAAGCAACGGAATCGTTTGTTTTTCAAGAATAAACGCTCGAAACCTAGCTTGGTGGCATGCCATTTTAGGCGCACCGCATAAAGCAATTCGTTTACTTCTGGCGGTAATGCACCGAAACGGTCAACTAGCTCATTTTTAAAGCTTTGTAACTGTTCTTCGTTTTCAATATTGTTCAATTCGGAATACAAAGCCATGCGCTCGTTAACGCTATTTACATAGTTATTCGGGATAAGCATATCCAAATCTGTTTCAATTTGGGTATCGCTTACAAAGCGCATTTCGGCATTATCTTGCCCCTCAAAAACTTCCCTAAAATCACTTTCCTTTAACTCCAAAATAGCTTCACTCAATATTTTTTGATAGGTTTCAAAACCAATATCTGTAATAAAACCACTCTGCTCGCCGCCCAAAATATTTCCTGCTCCACGAATGTCTAAATCCTTCATAGCAATATTAAAACCACTACCTAAATCCGCAAATTGTTCAATGGTTAATAGTCGTTTTTTTGAATCGTCGGGCAAACCATAAACAGGTGGGCTTATTAAATAGCAAAAAGCTTTTTTATTCGAGCGTCCTACCCTACCTCTCATTTGGTGTAAATCGCTTAAACCAAATTGGTGTGCATTGTTAATAATAATGGTGTTGGCATTCGGAATATCTAAGCCCGCCTCGATGATATTTGTGCTGACCAACACATCGTAAACGCCTTGTTCAAACTTCATCATCTTATCTTCCAACTCCTTATTTTCCATTTGCCCATGTGCAATTCCAATATCAATATCAGGGCAAAGGCGGCTTAACATAGCTGCCATATCCTTAATATCTCTCACTCGATTATGTACAAAAAACACTTGCCCACCACGGTAAACTTCATAAGTTACGGCATCTCTAATTTTTTCGCTGCTAAAGCTTATTAACTCCGTATTAATGGGTTGGCGGTTGGGTGGTGCAGTACGAATAATCGATAAATCGCGCGCACTCATTAATGAAAATTGCAAGGTTCTTGGAATTGGGGTTGCCGTTAAAGTAAGGGTATCAACGTTTACTTTTAGGTTGCGTAATTTTTCCTTAACCGCTACGCCAAACTTTTGCTCTTCATCAATAACTAAAAGGCCTAAATCCTTGAACTCCACCTTTTTACCTGTAAGGGCGTGAGTACCAATAATAATATCCAATTTGCCCTCTTTCAGCCGTTCAAGGGTTTCGCGTTTTTGTTTAGCTGTTTTAAAACGATTGACAAAATCAACCGAGCAAGGAAAGCCTTTTAAACGCTCAGTAAAAGTTTTATAATGCTGTAAAGCCAAAATGGTAGTAGGCACTAAAACCGCCACTTGTTTGTTGTCGGCAACGGCTTTTGCAGCCGCCCTAATGGCTACTTCTGTTTTACCAAAACCTACATCACCGCACACCAATCTATCCATCGGATAATCGGCCTCCATATCCTGTTTTACATCTTGGGTAGCCTTGTATTGGTCGGGCGTATCTTCATAAATAAAAGAGGCCTCCAACTCCGTTTGCATATAACTATCAGGGGCATAAGCAAAGCCTTTTGATTGTTTTCGTTTGGCGTAAAGCTTGATTAAATCGGCGGCAATATCCTTTATTTTTCGCTTGGTTTTACGCTTTAGCGTTTGCCAAGCATCACTACCCAATTTGTTTACCCTAGGTGGTTTGCCCTCTTTACCTGAATATTTTGCTACCTTGTGTAAGCTATTGATATTCACATATAATAGGTCATTATCTTTATAGATAATGCGCATACTTTCTTGCCGTTTACCGTTAATATCAAGGGTTTCGAGTCCAGAATATTTACCAATTCCATGATCGATATGGGTAACGTAATCACCTGGCTGCAAATCTCGTAACAGCTTAATGCTTATTGCCTTATTTTTTGAATAAGCTTGCTTAATGTTGTACTTGTAATATCGGTCGAAAATTTGATGATCGGTGTAAACCGTTAACCTCAATTCATGGTCAATAAATCCTTGCGACAAGGAAGATTGAATGGCATTGTATTTTACATTTGCCCCCATGTCAGTAAATATGTGCATGAACCGCTTTATCTGCCTCGATGAACTAGCCAAAATAAAATTGAGATGGTTACGACTAGTGAGCGTATTTAAATCCTCAATTAACAACTCAAAGTTTTTGGCGAATGGTGGCTGCGGGCTACTCTTAAATGGAATTAATTCTCCATTAAAATGGCTTTTTAATCCAAATTCAATGATGTCAAAATTTTGTAAACTGTTGAAAATTTCATCGCTTTTTTGAAAGGATAATTGTTCTCCATTTTCAAAAATCGGATTCTCCATTAAGCTTTCATCCAATTCATTTTCGCCTTGATTTTCGATTAACTCCAAGGCTTTTTCATGCAGTTCATCCACTATGCCTTTTAAGCCTTCCGCATCTTTAATCCATATACAAGTATTATCGGGCAACAGATTAAAAAGGCTTGTTTTTTCGCTACTTTCAAACTGTGTTTGGATGTTGGGTACAATGCTTATTTGACTAATTTTTCGTTGCGACAATTGGCTTACAGGATCAAAGATTCTTATGGACTCCACCTCGTCTCCAAACAACTCAATTCGGTAAGGCATATCATTGCCAAATGAGAAAATGTCAACGATACCACCACGCACCGAAAACTGCCCTGGTTCGTACACAAAATCGCTTGCCTCAAAACCCACTTCAACCAATATTTCAATGATAAAATCAAGATCGATTTCCTCATTAATTTTAATGCGGATAGTGTTGTTGGCTAGGGCATTTACATTAACCACTTTTTCAAACAAAGCATGCGGATAAGTTACTAAAAGTTCGCCTTTTGTATGGCTATTGGTTAGCTTGCTTACTGCCTCGGTTCGCAACAAAACATTGCTTTTATTTATCGCCTCTAAGTAGTTAGGTTTTTTAAAAGAATCTGGGAAAAAAAGTGAATCCTTTGCTGGTAAAATGCTTTTTAAATCATTATGAAAGTAGGCTGCATTTTCCTTAGAATCGAGAATGAATAAATGATTTTGTGGTTGCTTGCTAAAGCTTGCCGCTGCCACAAAGGACGGCATTGACCCTGTTAGGCCTTGTAAGTGTAAACGCGTTAAAATCGGCTCCTCAAAACAGTCTGTAATTTGTTTTACCGCCTTGCTTTGGGTGAACAAATCCAGAATCTGGTTAATCTCCATTTAAGTGCAAATATATTTGTTGGGCTTGGATTTTTGGGGGTTAATTTTCACAATTTAATTGGATTCTTCTAAACTTTGTAAATAGGCTTTAACCGTTGCTTTACGCTTTATTTTTCGGGTTGGTGTGCGTTTAAATTCCTTTATAAAAAGTATTTCTTTTGGGATTTCATATTTCACCAAACGGAAGAGCATATCAAATTTTAGCATAAATAATTTGGACGAATCAAGTGGTTGACTTTCAATAAATAACACCAATTTTTGCCCAAGTCTTTCGTCGGGTAATGCGGCAAAAAAGTAATCAGATTTTGAAATGAGAGAAGATAATTTTCGCTCTAAGATTTCAGGAAAAAGTTTAATGCCACCTGAGTTGATTACATTATCGTGCCGACCAACAAATTGAAACAACTTGGGGTTGTTTTCATTGATTAATGCAATGTCGTTTGTTTTTACTTTTTGCGGATTTAGCATTGGCGCATTGATAAGCAAACAGCTTTTTTTATCGGTTTCAATTTCAATTCCATCAAGGGTTTCAAACCAATCGGATTTTGTATTTCCGTTGAGTGACTTTACCGCAATATGGCTAACGGTTTCCGTCATTCCGTAGGTTAAAAACACCTTAGTTTTAAGGTTTTGGATACTGCTAATTAACTGGCTACCTATTGGCGCACCACCAACTAAAAGCGTTTCAAAGCGATTTAGATTTTCAATTTCTCCCTCTTTAATTATTTGGTGCAACTGCATGGGGACCATTGCTCCAAATTTGAAATTTTGATTTTCTGGTAAATCACTAAAAGGGTTGCTGCTTTGGGGCGCAACATGTAAATCCAAGCCCAAAACAAAGGCACGAACTACCATCATTTTACCTGCAATATAATCGGAAGAAAGGCAAAGCAAAGCGGTATCATTTTGTTTTAAATTGAAATATTTACCCGTGATTAGCGCACTATTTACCATGAACTGCTTGGAAACTCTAACGCTTTTTGGGCGACCTGTTGAACCTGAAGTTTTAATGTTAATTGCGTCTTTTTTATCGTTGAGCCATGCGAAAACAAAGTTCCAAAAGCTTTGTTCCCACTCTGGTGTTTTGTAATGCGAACGGCGATCATTAGCTAATTCGAGTAGTTGCTTTTTATCGAGTTTTTGCCCACGAAGGGTTAGGTTGGTAAATTGAGTCCAAGCTTGCATTTGCCAAATTTACGGAAGCCCGACCAAATTAAATTACTTGCCTAAGGTTTGATACCTTTTAGCGTGCCAAATCGTTTGCAATATTTTTAGTGAAAAAGTAAAGGCAAGCTTAAACTTAATAGTGTGTTTTAATACACTAAATGATTTTAGCCATTAATGCTGCCTTTAAGTATGCTATAAAACCTTAGGCGTGTAATTGGGGTGTTTTTTAAAGTGGAGGCTAACCGATTTTGCCTGTATAGTTAAATTGTTGTTTTTGAATAAGATGCCACCTTTGGGCGTAGCTCCAAACGTTTATCGTGCTAAATTTTAATTGATTATCAACGGATTGAGGGGAAATGAAGTTTCCGTTGAGTGGGGTGGTTTAATAATAAATTTAAGTTTACTAATGACTACACCATTTAAGTGAGTTGGTGTGTTTGGAAATTAAGAAGTGGTTTAAAAACGTATCTTATTATCTGCGAACAAATCATTGTTAATCATTAACTGCTCCTTTTTTTTGCAACCGTAGCTTTGGCTACGCTCTTAAAAAATAGTATTGTTATGATTAGCAAGCATTTATTCTCGATTTACAATATAGTTCTTAAATCACTTCTAAGCGTAAACATTACTTTTACAGCTAGTTTAGCATGGATTTACAATGGAAGTAAAAAATAATTTACAAGAAGAATATAACAAGCAATACGAAAATGGCTTACGAGAATGGCGGATGCTTGGGGCTAAACGAAAAGCAAAAAACATAATAGATATTACTGTTGGGAGGCAAGTAAACAAAGTGCTTGATATAGGATCGGGCGACGGTAGTGTGTTGCATTGGCTTGACAACAGTAATTTTTGTAACGATATAACTTCTGTTGAAATTTCTGATAGCGGTATTGAGGAGATTAAATCGTTGCAACTGAAATCAGTAAAACAAGTAATCAAGTTTGATGGTTACCACCTACCATTTGAAGATGATTTTTTTGATGTTGCCATGTGCAGCCACGTTATGGAGCATGTTGAGTTTCCGAGAAAATTGATAAGAGAAATTAAAAGGGTTTCAAAATTCCAGGTTTTTGAAGTGCCCATCGACTTTTCATTTAAAGTTGATAAAAAAGTAGAGCACTTTTTAAGCTACGGTCATATCAATATATATACCCCTCAAACTTTTAGGTTTTTATTAAAATCAGAAGGCTTGGAAATAGTTAACTACCTCAATAGGCTTTACTCTAAAGAAGTGAGTGGTTATATAGACAAAAAACAACCAGCAAGCCAAAAGATAAAAAATAATTTAAAGCGATTTTTATGGCATGTTTTTCCTTTTTTAATGGCGGTTAAACCTAATACTACAACTGTTTTGTGCAAAAAAGGACAGGAAAATTTGCAGATAATGAAATGACCAAAAAAGCCTCGACCAGATTTCCAGTAGCTTAACTATTGTTAGTTTAGAATAAGTTATTGTTTACTTAGCACCAAAATCAACTTAAAAAATAAGTGGTCTTTATTTTTCGTTTAATTTTCATCAAAACATCTAGCAAATGAAAACTAAATCACTTAAAATAAATAAGCCTTGCTCAGAAAACTGGGATAAAATGACCGCAAGTGAGCAAGGCAAATTTTGCGCTTCTTGCAATAAAAACATACTGGATTTTACTCATTTGACTCCTGAAGAAATAATCGAGCAGTTAAAAAAAGTAAAAGGCAAAACTTGTGTTAGGCTAACGCAAAACCAACAAAACACACCAATTGTAGATTTTAAGCCCTCTGCCAATTTCAAAATCCCCTATTCAAAAACTGTTGCAAGTTTACTATTGTTAGCAAGTTTTACGAGCGCAGATGCAAATGTGCCTTTTACATCACACAAACCAACACCCTATAAAGTAACTGAAAATTACCTTGGTGAAAATTTGAATTACGAGAGGCCTAAAGAAGCTGTTAAGAAAACTACAAACCATAGTGAACATATCGTTTTTAATGGGAAAGTAATCGCACAAATTGGTGACAAGCCTATTGAAAATGCTCTTGTTACTTTTATCAGCTTGGACAAAACTGTTAGCACTTATTCGCAATCAGATGGTTCTTTTTCGTTAAGCATTCCTAACCATTTAGTGTGTTCGTTAAATGTAATTCGGTTTTCATATGATGAAGTAAAAGAAAGCAATGATGATAAACCATTGTTAGCGTTTTTTAAAACAAACGATTTTGTGTTATCTGATGAAACGCTAAAAACTCACTTTACTGTTAAGGCGGAAAGCGTAGAGCCTATAATTGGAGAAATTGTGGCGTATGATGGTGAGTTTGAAGACCCTGTTGTTATTGTAAATGGTTTTCAAATTGATTATCAAAAATTTATAACAGGCAAGTATCGTAATTCAGGCAAGGAAACCAAAACTCAATACTTTTTTAGACGTGAAGCAGCGATTGCACTCTATGGAGAAGAAGCAAAAAATGGGTTGTTCCTTTTTGTTGATGAAAGGGAGTAGGTTTTTTATGTTTTAGCACATACCGTAAAATCATGTTTTATCTATAGTTTTGAAAAAAAAACATCTTGTATGAAAAAACTACTTTTTTTGCTTTTAGCTTTTACAATTTTTTTTTCATTTAGCTGTAAAAAGGATAACGACACAGATGACAACAACAACAATTCTGCACAGGATGAGCTATTTATAAGCTTTGATATGGACGGGCAGTCAATATACCAACCATTTAGTTTTTATAGTGCGTTTGACTTTGATGATGAAATTGAAACTTGGTTTAGTGATTTTACTGGTAATGGCAACTCACTTGATTTTAGCATTGAAACATCCTTTGAAAATGTTAATATGAGTTCTAGTTTTATGGAAGGCGTAATTGGTGTTGAAATACCTTTAGACAATTGTACGTATAATGATGAATGCGATTGGAGTGCGGATTTTCTCTTTAATTTTGATGAGTTTGAAAACCAAGAGTTTGAGACGAGAAATGCAGATAACGAACTGCCTATTCACTTTGTGAAAATAACCAAGGTTACGCCCCATAAATTTCTTGACAATGGCTTTACAGTACGCGAAGAATATTTTTTAGAAGGAGAATTTAACTGTAAGGTTAGAGGTGGTGGAGAAACACATTTGATGAGCAACGGGCATTTTAGACTATTGTTTGCCATGGAAGATTAAGGTGCGTTCTCTTTATTTTTTAGTAAACGAAGACATATTAACTGTTTGTTTAGTTATGTATGGATAATAATGGAGTGTGTAAATGGAATGGAAAAGTTAAGGTATTAGGCTCGTTTTTTATTAAGAGCCACCCCGCTGACTTCGTCTAGGCGACCCCGTCAGCACTGTATAAGTCAAATAATTCGAGGACAAAATTTAAACTTTGTCCATGCGAATCAACACATCAGATTTAACCTTAGCGAGAAACTACATACAGAAATGACGATTTTGATGGTTGGTTGCTGTTTAGCCCTTAGGTAGCACTTTGTTACTAAATTCATTGAATTGGGTGAACCAGTTTTGAAGTTGTTGTTTACGTGCAAGGTCGATGGTTAAATCTTCAATTGGGTTGGCATCAGTTGGAAGGGGTTTAAAATCATCTTCGAGTGAAATACCTGTTGTGATTGGTGCGCTGTACCATTGATTTTTACGGCTTAAATAACGCATATCATCTTTTACAAATGCCATTTGGTTGTATAGGTACTCTGGCAAAGTTTTACCATGATTATTATACCAATAGCTTTGCATAATACTAAAGGAATCATCGGGTGTTTCGGTGATGTCGTGGGTATAATCTTTATAATTGCAATGGCGTAAAATAGTATGGTGAATATCGCGTGAGCTTACTGGGGTGTCAATGGTTTTACCGTTTTCAGCATTTGGTTTTAGCACAAATAAAGGCACTTTAGTGCCCGCATCGGTTACGTTGCTAAAGTGATAAACCCAACTTTGATCGCCGAAATTATCGCCATGATCGGCAGCAAAAATGAAGAGTACATTTTTATCTTCATGCAATTCTTGCGCAAAATCATCAATGCTTTTGGCTAGTGATTTCCAAGCTAGTTGCTGACGTTCTTTTAATAAATCCATCCACTTTTGTGTAAGCGGATTTTCTTTTGTTAAAAAGGTTTGATTAAGGGCGTGGTAAAGGCTTTTTATTTCTCGTAGTTTATCAAAAATGCCTTTGCTTAATGTTTGAAATTGAGGGGCAATATGGTAAGGAAAATGCGATTCCATTAAATTGAGGAAAAGAAATGTCTTCTTTTTTTGGCGGTCGTTTTCGTTTAAAATTTGCTTGGCTGATTTAAAAATATCTTGATGCGTATGTTGCAACCAAGTTTTATTGGCTTCTAAATCTTCGCTCATTTTGTGCATTAAAGCATCTTTTGACAAAAGCATTTTACGCAAACGTGGCTTGCCAAAAAGCACCAAAAACTGCTGTAGCATATTGTACTTGGCATCTACATGTTTCCAAATTCGTTTTACCTCATCAAAACCACGATTGAGACCAAAAATATCGGTAGTTACTACATTTGCTGTTACTTGATGGGTGGCGTAGCCTACTGATTTTAGCTTTTCGGCAAGGGTTGGGACGTTGGGGTCGATTTTACGGGTTTGGCTTGTTGCCCCATGTTCGTGCGGCAATAATCCTGTAAAGAGTGATGCAGTTCCTGGCAGCGTCCAGCAGCCGGAAGCACGGGCTTGCGTAAACTGTATTCCCTTTTTTTGCATATATGGCATGCCTATACCAGCAGTGTAAACTGAATCGTAACGGAGGCTATCGGCAATAAGTAATACAACGTGCTGTGGCTGTTCAATCATGGCGCAAATGTAGGGATAGTTTGACTTTTGTCAATTAGCTAATAGCTTTTGTTTGGTGACAAATTTGATTTTTTTGTAATTTATTCATGGGAGTGGTTAATTGTAAGTGAATTAATAGATACTGACTTGTAGGCAAGCTGTGCCAAGATAAACGTATGCGAGAATGTGAGCCCAATTACGATGATATAGTTTTTTTTATTATTTGTTGAATTTTTATTAATCCCCCGATTCGGTTTCCCGAATCACCCCCTTTGGTAAAGGGGAACGGTTGGGGTTGCCTCATCGGTATTCCAAACCACCAAAAAAAGGGTTTAGGATTTGGTTTAAGCCAAGACAATATTTTCATCTTTATTGATTAATTAGGCAAGCCCATTAAAGAAAATTGGCACTAACTTTGGTTAAGCTTAAATATCAAGCTGAATTTTTTATAAATTTTAGTAGTAAAGATGAGTTTGGAAAAAACAATTATGGATAAGATGAAAGCCGCTATGAAGGCCAAAGACCAAGGGGCTTTGCGTACTTTGCGTGCCATTAAAAGCGAAATACTAAAGGCCAAAACGGCTGAAGGTGCTGGCGGAGACTTATCGGAGGCGGATGAATTAAAAATGTTGACAAAAATGGCTAAACAACGCCGAGATTCGTTAGCGATTTTTAAAGAGCAAGGGCGTGATGATTTAGCCCAAACCGAACAAGAAGAATTGAGTTTGATAGAGGAATTTTTACCTGAACAAATGAGCGAAGCAGATGTTAAAAGCAAGCTTGAAGCTATTATTCAAAAAATTGGGGCTAATAGCCCTAAGGACATGGGTAAGGTTATGGGACTTGCAATTAAAGAGTTTGCAGGCGCTGCCGACGGTAAATTAATTTCGAAACTAGTAAAGGAATTATTAACTAAATAATATTTCGATTTTAACACAAAATGCCAAGCTATGTTAATCGATATCATGTTTGTAGTTGTACTTGTATATGGAATTTACAAGGGCTACGCAGGAGATTTTTTTGGGAATACGCTTAATATTTTTAAGGGCGTTGTTGCCATGATTTTAGCTATGAAAGTAAGCTATATGTTTAGCGGATTTTTTAGCACATCAAGTTTAATTGCCGCACAGTATGTGCCGCTGTTTGCTTTTTTTCTTGCCTTTGTTGTAATATTTATAGGGCTTAGAATTTTAAGTGGCTTGTTTGAAGCTTTAACGGGTAGCCATTATAACAATTGGATGCGCTTTGTAGGTGCATTTACTTGGATTTTTATTTTGGGCTTAGGTTTTAGTGCGCTGTTGTTTTTCTGTGAAACATCGGATATGATAACGGCGAATTTAACGGCAACCTCGGTTACTTACCCTTACCTTGAGCCAATTTACCCAATTGTATCATGCAAAATGAGTTATATATGGCCTGCTTTTGAGGGTATGTACGATTCTTTTATTGGTTTATTGGGTAATTTAGGTAATAGTGTTAAAGGGCAATGCTTTTAAAAGCGGCTTAAATTTGGTGCTTTAAAATGAGTGCCAAAACTAAAATACCTTTGACTATTGCTGGCTTTGACCCAAGTAGTGGTGCTGGACTAACGGCTGATTTAGCAACTTTTCAGCATTTTGGACTAAAAGGCGTTGCGGTTTGCACGGCTGTAACTTACCAAAACAATAATTATTTTAAAGATGTTGATTGGATATCAGCTGAAAAAATTATAGCACAAATTGAAGTTTTAAGCCAAGAATTTGACTTTGAATTTATTAAAATTGGATTAATAGAAAATGGCGATAGCTTGTTAAAAGTTATCGCTTTTTTATTGGATAAAAACCCTGCGATAAAAATTATTTGGGACCCTATTTTAAGGGCATCTTCTGGCTTTGATTTTCATGAAGAAAAGGGTGTCCAAAATTTGGAAAAAATACTTGAAAAAATTTGGCTGATTACACCCAATAAAAAGGAGGCAAAAAACCTATTTGGTGAAATAAATGAAGAAAGTTTACTGAAAATTTCTAAAAAATTTAAAACTAATATTTTGGTTAAATCTTTTAAGGAAGATGAAAGCTATATTTCAGATTTAATAATCAACCAAAAATCAATACAAACAATTGATTGTCAAAAAATTAATTCATCTATTCATGGGTCGGGATGTAAATTGTCAGCGGCTATTTTAGCGCATTTATTTAGTGGAAAAGGTTTGGTAGAGAGTTGCGAATTGGCACAATTTTATTTAAAAAATTTGCTGTTGAATGCCAAAAATTAAGCCGTTCTTATTTTTTGGCACGCAGATTGCATTAAGAGTAAATAAGAGTAGTGTTTTTCATAATTAGTTTTTCCCCGCAATTGGTAGTGCTTTTGCGGGGTTTTCTTTTATATAAACCGTATTGTTTCCTAACACTATTTTTTCTCCATCTTCATAGTTTAAGCTAGGTGCTTTAACTCCCTCATCCCAAGTTTGATTGCCGATTAAAATTCGAGCTTCATCCCATAAATTAGCATTTATAAATTGCTGCAAAGTTTTTGCGCCTCCTTCAATAATTACGGATTGGATATTTTGTTGGTGTAAGGCAGTTAACATTGTTTCAACTGATTCATTTTCTAATTGAATTTGAGTTATGTGTTTAGGTAGGTCTTTGTTTGTTTGTTTATTAAAAAGAATTGTAGGTGCTTCTGTATTAAAAATATTGGCTTGAGGGTTTAGGTTATTTTTCCAATCGTAAGTTATGCGGATTGGATTTTTACCGTACCAAAGCCTATTGGTTAATTGTGGATTATCAATATTTATGGTTGATGGACCAGCGAAAATTGCGGCTTCTTCATTACGCCATTTATGAGATAGTTTTTTGCAAAGGGCATTGGTTATCCAAACTTGCTTGTTGGCTTGCCCAATAAATCCGTTTTGGGTTTGTGCCCATTTTAAAATAATATAGGGCCGTTTTTGTTGATGGAAAATGATGAAACGTTTTATCAAGGTTTTGGCTTCATCTTCTAAAATGCCTACTTCAATCTCTATGTTATTATCTCGTAGTTTTTGGATGCCTGTACCGTTGACCTTAGCAAAAGGATCTTGCATGGCAATAACTACTTTTTTTACTTGATTTTGCACCAAAAGGTCGGCACAGGGGGGCGTTTTACCAAAGTGATTACAAGGTTCCAAACTTACATAAACGGTCGATTCCCTTAGTAAATGTTTTTTATCGTTAGGAACTGAATTAATGGCGTTAACCTCCGCATGTGCACCGCCGTATTGTCGGTGGTATCCTTCGCCAATAATTTCGCCATTATGTACTATTACGCAACCTACCATAGGGTTTGGGGCAACTTTGCCTAATCCATTAGCGGCTAGGGTAAAACATCGGCGCATGTAGGTTTGGTGGGGCATTTTGCAAAGGTAGGGGTTAGTATTAATCTGTTTTACGTGTAATCGTTTTAAATCCTCCGAGTTAAGCAAATTTATTTGCTTAACTCACCTCGCCTGCGAGCCCAGTCCTTTAAAAAAGGAGGACAAATGGTTGAAACCATATGAACTCTATTCCTTTCTTAACGCTAACTGAATGAGACTCTTGATTTTTTCTTTACTAACTATTTATCAAGAAATAAATTCTGTGACGAACACTTCGATTTCTATGACACCTGCAAGCGATTTTCGAACATTTTTTGATTTTTAATTACTGCATAAGCAATATGAATAATTTTATTGCGAACGGCATTAAGTACACTCATTTTGTTTTTACCTTC
>Ga0160423_10000014_pt1 | contig 135755 bp, 180 predicted proteins | sample CRUFie14St8metaG_FD_108191 | JGI IMG/M metagenome (GOLD analysis project Ga0160423, IMG submission 108191) | Marine microbial communities from the Costa Rica Dome - CRUD Field 142mm St8 metaG | ecosystem: Environmental > Aquatic > Marine > Oceanic > Photic zone | place: Costa Rica: the...
AGAATTACATATGGATAATAATCATATAACTTACTTACCAGAATCCATTGGTAACCTGGGAAATTTAAGAGCATTATATTTATATGGGAATGAGATTACCCATTTACCTGAATCCATTGGTAACCTGGGAAATTTAATGGATTTGTATGTAGACAGCAATAAAATTACTAAATTACCTGATAGCATGGGCAATTTAAGAAATCTAACCCGTTTATTTGTTCATAATAATAATTTAGATGAATACCCAAAATTTGTTGACAAGTTGGTAAATTTACAAAAATTTACCCATAGACAAAATAATTATAATAAAATTTATCACAGTAGAAGTATTAACTTATGAAATTTACAGACGACATTATTTATGATTGGCTATTGAATCACATGAATAGCCGTAATGAAATCGATTACAAATTATTTGCAGATGAAATTGTAGATATATGTAATAAAAAGATGAAAAAAGATCCATCGGGTGAAGATGGAGTTTTCTCAATGGTGAAAAATTGCGCTAAAGTAGCTTGTGAAAAATTCAATAAAAAATTTGACACTGATATTAATTACATCACGGCATTTGATATTTTAAATGCCGAAGCTAAAATATTCAAATATTTTAGAGATGTACTTGATTATGAAACTTTGAAATCAATATCTATTGGTCACAATGTAAGTTATCACGTAATTGATCATATGGCAAAATTAGATCCCAAAGAACTCACTGTTGATAGGAGACCATTAATTGCCAGTGTTATCATAAACATCAAAAATGAGGAATCCAAAAAAGTGGGTGCATAATAAAAGGGTTTAGATACAGCTCACTATGCTGTATCTAAACCCTGTAAATGGATATATGCAATTTGATCATCACCATCTTCAAAAATTTCTAGTATTTTTGAGGGTATTATCATTTCTCCTATGGCTACTTCCAATGTATCGTTAGTCATAAATGACTCATTTAATACAACTGATAATACATTTTTAGATTTATAGTACTTAGTCCCATGGATTTTTAAATCTAGAGATTGATTATCATAATACCCTTTAATATAATCCCCAGGCTTGACCAAATTAACGTCTTCATTAGCATAATCTATTTTATTCATTAGATAATCACCATTATCAAGTACATCTGATACTATCAAATTTTGAATATTATCACCATAATCAGCAGCAATTATATCACCAGTTTCTAATGGATGGGATAATTTAACTAAATAATGATCACCTTCCTGTAATATGGATGCATTATAAGTATCTTCGGCATACTTGATAGTTATAGATTTATATTCAGCATCATTAGATTGCTCATAAAATGACATTTGATTTTTCAATATGTCATCATAATTTATATCATCTAACAAACCTTCCCAATCATTTGATGTTAGTGGGTCATCAACAGCAGTGGCAACTTCATCATAATAACCAACTTCATCATTACCATCAAACAATACACAAAAGCATCCTTTGGGGGTTTTTAATGTAAACACTATCATGCCTTCCTTAACATACTGATCCATATTAATTGGATCATACATGGAAACCATCTCATTAATTGTATGGGGGATGTATACGCTAATATCACCCTTAACAATATCTGGGGTTGATTTATTCTCAGCTATATAACCAGCCAATTCTAGATTATTTGAATTCTTAACATCTTTTTTGAATGCATTTATGTATGTCTGGGATATGTTACCATATGCATTCCCAAGGTATGCCTTACCAGTTTTCCAATCTATTTCACCTATCACTGCTCTACCAATGGTGGTCATTTTTATACATTCCCTATTAGAACGATTACCATAATTAGTATTATCAATTTCTAATATTTCTTTGGGTGATGAATCACCAACCGATAAGTCACCAGATACAAAACTGGATATGAATTTTCTTTCAGATTGTTTTATTCTGTATCCTTGTGCCTCATTGATACTGGTTTTATCACCTTTGGATACCCATTCGTCAAAATTAAGTACTTTGCTATTCATATTCCAAGTTCTTTTTCTAGTTCTAATTTTTTAGTTTTAGCTACTGATAAATTTTCTTGTAATTTACCATAATAAACCACCATATCAGGATCTGATTTAATAGAGGTATCTTGCGAATCTATGTAGCGGATAGATTCATTAATATCATTAATATTTTTTATGATTTTTTCTAATTGTATGCTCTTTTGTCTTTTTGTATTCTTTTTATTATTCGAAAAAGAATTAGTATAGTTAAGTTTTTCAGATAAATCTATTTCGTGTTTCATTTTCATCTGGTTTATGAAACCAGATTTTTTAAGATTTTTATGTATAGCATCATTGGGTTCATTTGATATTGATTCCAATACATCCACTGAACTACCTTTATCTATGACAAATACCTTATTATCATTATGATCACCATCCATTTTTAATATATTTTCTGTTACAACAAAATTTTTATAGTTTTCTACTATAAAAATTATATCTCTATGAAAATTTTTTGGGGTATTGGTGAAAAACAGATCATCCGATAATTTAGATGCATTTTTATATTCAAATTTATCCTCGTCAATTTGAATATAAACCTTATCTTTATGTTCTGATATCGATATACCAGTAGATTTATGCAATATTTTGTTATCGCTCCAGGATATTTTGTTATTTATAGAAGAATCTTCCGCATATTTATATGGTATCAGAGTCTCATTAATAATTTCCATGTTATTAATGAGATCAAAATAAGAATTGCCTATTCTAATATATTTGTTTTTATTATCATTATAGATCAATGATACGTGGTGAGTAACATTTTTGGATTCCAACACAATATCGGCATAACCTTTAGTATGGCTTATCATATGTTTATCATATGATCCAAGTTTATTATGCATTTGATCATACAATAAACATATAGATTCATGGTTATCTTTATGTTTTACAACCTCTTTATAAACATATGCATAACATTGAAAAGGCGGTAAATGCATAGAAAAATTCAATCTGCAAATCAGTTTGTCATATAGATAACTATGGGGATCATCACACAAATCATCTATACAGTTTTGTATAATTATATAAGGTTTATCATCAGTGAATTTTTGACTCAATTCATTATAAATAGATAATATCTCACCTATATCAGAATATTGATCTATGGATTCTAATAATCTACCAATTAGTCTATAGTCTGGTAAAAAATCATATTTTTTACCCACATATATTTCATTGATAATATCAAATATATCCAATGATTCTAATAAAGGTTTTTTACCCATCAATTCGGTCAAACTCTTACTTATTCCCATGTTGCTCAGCCTGTTCATAGTATTATGATATGATTCATACATATCAATATCAGGATGAGCAATACCAGATATTTTCTTATGAGCAATTTGATTGGCTATATCAGAATCTAGATTATATTTTGTAATATCTATCCCTGCTTCTTCTATTGTCTGTTTTATTAGATCAGATTTAGTATTTTCATACAACCATCTAATATTTTTGTTAAATTTATTGGTGATATTACCCATACTATTCTGCTTTTTTGTTATTTATTTTTATATTGGACATTTTATTGCTTACGTTGAATGTGGAAGAATGATCAATATTAGGTAAATAGGTCAAAATACTAAAAGAAAATTCAAGTTGAGGTTTGTTACTACCATTATCAGGATACTGAAATACAAAATCTTTACTTATATCAAAATCATCTGGAAACCCTATCATAACTGGTATACTATTAAATCCATTATATCTGATGTAAACTACATCAGTATTATACAATGCTTTAATGAGAGATTCAAATATTTTGAGCCTTTGTATATCACTTGAACATATCACTTTTGAGCCAAAATCTAGTGATATTGGTATGTGATCAACCACAGATGATTTTGCATTGATTTGATTGCCATATTCATTTTCTTTACTCTCCATGTGTACACTTCTTATATACCTTTGAGTCATTTCATCAGATGATCTACCACCATTAGATATATGGAATATGCCTCTGGGAACCTTATCCACATTTCCATCAATTCTTAAATTATTATAGTTTTTATCAGTAGATACGAAAAAATCAGTTAAAAATTGTTCTTCACCAGTCATAGAATAAAAAAAAGGCACATTTACTTGTTGAGTATCGTTATTTTTTGTGATGGTTATATGTATTCTTTTCCAAAAATAAGAAGAAATGCCCACAATTACATTTCTTAGAAGAACATCATCGTAATTATTCATATCTTAAATAATTATTTAAATATTATATATTTTAATAAATTTTCAAAATACATAATAAAATATGTTTTAAATAACAATTAAAATCATGGAAAAACTCAATGAATTTGCAAATAAACACATAGGAATCATATTAATAATATCCATAGTTATTAATATGATTATGCCAGTTAGATTAAATAGAAAAATCAATGTTAATCACGGAGAGTATATTAAAAAACACATAGATAGTGTACAAAATAATTATAAAAAAATATACTCAGAATATATACGGAAACAGATAAAAAATAGACTCATAATAGAGCAACTCACAGAAACCATAGATACTGTGAACAAAAACAATAACAAATTGATCATAAACTATAATAAATTAAGAAATGAACTGGAAACTTCTAAAATTGATCTTCCTCCTCTTGATAGTCTCAAATAATATTTCAATATCCCAAAATATAAGGAGATTCAATAAATCTAATTTTGATATTAACAAAATCCAATTCTATGATTTTGTTATAATGAGTACCAACCAATATAAATTAATTAGGAAAAATTTTGGAGATAGGGATGTGCTCATTAAAAAATCAGATTCTATAAAAATATTATTGCTTCATGAAATTGGGTTGAAAGATTCATTGATTACAGTAAAAACCACAATGATAAATGATGCTAATAATCAAATAGATTCTTGTAATATAGCCAAAGATAAAATCGTTAAATCTTCTAATGATTTAATAAAACTAAATAAAAAATTAGGGGAGAATATAGTTGATTTAACGAATGATTTAAATAAATATAAGATTAGGAATAAGAGGAATAAAATCTTATATTTTTTAGGGGGTGTTTTAATAACATCAGCTATATTATTAAAAAATTAGGATGAACTACCAGTTGGGAATTCATTTCTAACAATTAATACATTATTATTATCAGCCACCAATAATTTATCTAACATATAATAGTTATTGGTGGTAAATACTGATGATACAACTGATAAAAATGTATTACCTATGTAGTTTGTAGTAATTTCATCAGCACCTATTTTAACTAATATAGTATATTCATCACCCGATGATCCATTAGACAGAGATATATCAATAGATGGATTTATAACAGCACCAGTGTCAGTGGATGTTAAATCTAATAAATGGTTTCTAGATAATGATAAGTCTATATTATAGGGTGTTAAATTGGCTGGTTGATGAGTGTGATAATTACCTTTAATTTTTCCATTGAAATATAGCATTCCTGGAAATGATACATCACCAGCATTACTTAGCAATAATCTATCACTTCCATTTGATTTTATATCAATGAAATTGGTAGGATCATTAATACTATTAATGGAAATATTGGTGCTGTTGATAACCATCATTCCATCATTATCATCATTGGTTATTAGTTTATTAGATATATTGGTTATCCCATTGATGTTAGATATTATGTTATTACCGAATATATTAACATAATTAGCATCATTATTAATATCAATAGTTGAACTAGAGCCAAATATGTTAATATATACACCAAATACATTTATTTGAGTAGTTGATGAATTACCCCATGATAAATGTATATTGATATCATTATTATCAACACCCAATCTAACCACAGAATTATTGATTGATACTATTTTTGCAAATGTATTTGATCTTAACAATAATTCCTGTAATCCATCTACATTATTTATATTTATATTAGAATTAGTGGAGGTAACGCTGATAGTATTTGGTGATCTATCAATCTGAATTATTGAATGAATATAAAAACTATTATTCAACATATTAAATTCAACATTTTGGCTACCACCCAAAAAAGTTAAGGTGTTGAATTTAATATTGGATGATATATTGGTAGTTGAGTCATCTTTAATATCAACATCCACACCATGCATATTAAAAATTACATTGGATGTACCACCTATTGTAATTTTTGGATTATTTATACCTATCCAGTCTAATTCATTATAACTGATTGATGGATTATTGTCTACCCCTTCAATCACAAACCCGATACCCAATGGATCATATAAATATATTGGATGTTGTTGAGATAATTGAGATGTGGCATATGCCAATATATTGGGTAAATCATTGGTAGTTCCATCTATGGGTGTTATGAATTCTCTATTTATGATTGTCCATATTGAATTAGCTGGTGAATTATCACTACAAATCCAATATGTGTGATTAGATGAATTATACCAAGTAGTACCAATAGATAATCCATCATCAGTATTGTTGGGGTTTCTACTTTCAATAATACCATCATTATTGAATATAGTATATTTACCAGAGATACCCACCCATTTGGTATTTACTCCAACATTAGTATCTATAATATATTTGTCATCAGATACTAGTGTTGGAGATGTCTTTGTTTGATATAAGGTTTCATTTTCTTTTATATAGCATACGATGTTATCATCATTAGATAACTTAGCATCTGCTATTGTTTCAAATATTAAATTTCTTATATGTCTTTGATTGATCATCACAAATATTATGGTTTATAAGTGCCCATTACACCTCTATCTTCTCTATCTCTTTTTCTTTCCTCTATCCAAAATAATGCCTCCTGTAATTTATGTATAGCATTAGATGTATGTATATTGTTTAATTCTGGGTGTTTATTTAAATGAGATAAATGACCAATTAGCATATTTAAAAGACCTTCAGTTATTATCCCATCTTGTCTAAATTTATTACCGTCAATATCACCTTTCACAAATTCTATGTGTTGATATTCGTCTGTCTCCACCAAACCAGAACTAGTGATTCTCTTTTTTGGTATTTTATAAGATGCTCCTTTTACTACAGTTAGGTATTTTCTATTATTTGTGGTATCCATAATCAAATATATGTTTGTATTTCTATTTTATCATTTTTATATACAGGCATTGATAAGGTAAATGTGGATGAATTGATGTAATTAAAATGATCCCCGTTAACCAGTTTTAATCCATTGATATATGCATAGATTTCATTAGTTAAAAAATTTGGTGATGTACCCAAATTTAATAAATCACCAGATACGCTAAATTCTGGGGTAGGAGAAGATGCATTTATATTACTACCAGAACTTATAGTAGATAATATAGATATATTGGTAACTTTCCTATTTCTAGGGGATGTACCAGGAACAATATAACTACCTATATATCTATACGCAGTGATTTTATATGGTTTTGGTAATCCGGTATCTTGTTGTATTATTAACACACCAGTTTTATAATCAAACAGCCATCCAATATCACTAGTTATCGGTATTTCATTATCTGTATTATCAAATAATCTACAAGAATATTTGAATCCATGTTTATCAGATATGAAATCACCAATTCTACCACCATCATTTACATAATAACATTCATAATCCGTTACTGAGGTTTCTCTGGTTAATGTATATTTATCATATAGCTGACATATACCATTTGTTATCCCTTGATCAGGATCATCAAATGGAATATCACTTTGGCGTATATCTAATTTATCTAATTCCAATACTCTACCACCTAATTCTTCATAGTGAAATTTAGAATTATCGGTGACAAGTTTAGAAAGTAATTTTTTAAATGATATGTCTTCTTTATCCCAAGCCAATTTTTAATATTTCTTTAATTAGATTCTAATTATATTACTACTCCTAAATAATCTATATTCTGGAATATATTTATTTAGGAGATTACTAATAGTGTATACAAAATACTCCCCATTAGATACCTTGGTACTATTATATAAAACTATGGTATTGGGTAATGATTTTTGGATTTCATATAAATCATGTTTTTCTATAATTTCATTACCACCATTGCCCAAATCCAATATTTTAAGATTTTTGAGGTTAACTATCCATTGTGGAAATTCCAGTAATCCTCTACAATGGAATGCCAAATATTCCAAATTACCAAGATTGAGCATTGATGAGGGCAATTCTGGATATATTCCATTACCCAGAATTAATACTCTTAGTTTATTCAAATTACCAATTGATTCTGGAATTTTGTTCATTTTGTTGGATAATCCAGTATTCAAATATATTAATTCACTAAGATTGCCTATATTTTTGGGTATTATTTTGATTTTATTACCACCAAAATCAAAATATCTAAGCTTCGATAATTTAGTTATACTTTTTGGTAAACTGGTTATATTAGCAAAATTTAAATCTAACCATTCCAAATTAATAAAATTACTTATATGTGATGGTATAGTCCTATAAATAGTTTCTTTGACATGTTTATTTATATTTAATGATATAAACTTATCATTAAATATAAAATGTTCTGCACATTTAAATGGATAATTTAATATCTTTTCTTTTAATTCATCATTTATATTGAGAATGTTACTTGATAATATATGGAATGCTAAATCAATATTGTTATCATCATTTGAATTTAATAATCTCATTAAATTATTAAATTCAATAGATTCCTCATTTATAAATTGACTAAAAGATGCAATTTGATTCATTAGTTAGTAAAATCTATTATTATTCTTAAAATCCATCCATCAAAAAATGAATTGTTGGCAAATACTCTTAACATATCAGTAGTTGAGTTGTATTCACCATATAATATGTTGGTTCCATCATTGTATGGTAGTTTATATATCAGATTACCATTTAACACATAGCCAGTAAATTCATCAAAATATTGTGGGGTAAATGGTAATATGCTAAAATCGGTTGGTGTTGCACCGTTTATATTAGTTGGTGGGAATTCATATCTCTTTACCCTTCTATATTCAGATCCAGTCCAAAACAGTTTATTGGTAGGAGCCAACATGCCAGATCTTACCAATTGATCTAATGATTGGGGATTAGAAGTAGCACTATCATCAAAACCCACCAAAACCATTTTATCAGTTGATGCATTTAGATCAAATCCGGCATCTAGTCCATTCCAATATATGGTAGCACCATTAGTATCTGGTGTTGCCGATATACCACCATCATTGCTAAAAAACGCAAGACTGGTTATGTCAGTTTTACTTATCACATAATGTGCGTGATTTATAAATAATAGCACTTGACCCACATATGATTTATTAGATATGGCACCAGTGTCTTGGGTATTACCAGTAGTATTATTTGGTGTGAATTCTTCTATTGTGAATTCGCCATTGTTGTTACCACCAACAAAATCTGATAATTTTTGACCCACATATCTATATCCACTTATTTTAAATGGTTTAGGATATGAGATAGTATTAACATTACCATTGAATAATAATATACCAGTTTTATAATCAAATATCCAATCTGATTCATCAGTGGGGAATATTTGATTATCATTATTATCAAATAATTTGATTTTGTATGATTCACCAAATTTATCACTAATCCAATTTTTTAGCCTAGGATTAGTGATGTCATCAGGTTTTGAAAAATCATATGGATCATTAGGATTAGTACATGTAAAATATGCTTGATTATTGGGTACCGTAATATTCTCTTTGAGCAAAAACAAGTTATATTCAGCTACAACATTATTCGTTATACCTTGTGTGGGATCATCAAATGGTATTTCTTCTGCAAATATGTCATTTGTAGATATTGTTAATGTAGAATCACCAAATTCTTCATAAAATTCTTTAATAGAATCAGTAGTTCTTCTATTGATAAGCTTTTTAAATGAAATATCTTCCTTAGTCCACATAAAATTATACTAACTCTATTTTTTCTATTGACTTGTTATTATTCTTTAATATGGCTATAATTTTAAATCTATCATTATTTAAAGAAGTGCTATTAGTTCCGAAAGTGAATGAAAATTCACTACCTTGAACTTGTACTTTGGCACCTATACTATTGGTTGGTGAATCACCAGTTCCAGTTCCATTTATATCTCCAAAAAATTTACTAATATCAAAATATAAATCTTGGGTTTCCAACCATAATAATAAATTTAAATCACCAGTACCGTATGGGGATATATCACCATCTATTAAATTACCAAAATCTATGATACCACCATTGAGTATACCACTTTCTATAATTCTTTCATAGTATTGATCACCAGTCTTTAAAGGATAATCAATATCTCCATATACTAATTGACCACATCTAACTTGAGCTTCACCATTAGGTAATGATATTGTGGAGTCAAACGAAGTCATGGTACCTGATATTAATCTTCTATCTTCATCATGGAATAATTCTGTGATACCAGTACTGATTATACCAAAAGTGTTTATAGATTTATTAAAATTACTATTTATATTAAATGAATCCACAGCAGCAGCATTGTTATTTGGTTTAGTTACCGTAACCTGTAATATTGGATTTAGATCACATATACCAGCATCATTTAATATTACTTCCGCATTGTTAACTGAAAATTGATCATTATATGCAGGGATTGTTTGTGGATCTACGTCCATGCCAGTAAACCCAGGGCATGATATTTTAGTGACTCCGGATACGCTATAAACCTTATTAAATGCATCATCAACATCATAGCTAACCAAAAATTTAGTACCTATGGTTAAATATTGGATTCCAGATACATGCTTTATAACTTCATCTATGGGATTGAGTATAACTAATATAGGTGATACAAATGACGGCAATGTCAAATTATCATCATAATATGCATCCAACAAATCACTATTTCCGGAATCACTATGTCTAATCTGATAGGTGGTAAGTCCTTCAGAATATCCAGTATTACTTAATCTGCCTTGAGATTTATTCCAAAATGGGTTTGCATTTCCTATATTGAAAGCACTTATGATATTATTAGCACCAGTCCCGTCTATGCCACTGGTCATATCATAGAAATCTTCATCAACACCATCTATATTACCATATATTATTCCAAATGTGGGGGGGTCATTGGCTGCACCAGCGAAAAAATCTGGTGATTCTATTACTATATTATTTAAATATATCAGATTTGAAATGTTGGTACCAGCAGGTACTTTGGTATACCATGTGGGTGATAATCCAGATGGTAATATTCCCAAATATGTGGATGGAGATACTATTTCTATTAACGATAAAGATGGTGGTTCTGGTGGAATTAATAGGGAAATATGGTTAAGATTAATTCTGGTTTGATTTGCAAGTTTATCTAATGCATCTTCTACATTTAATGGTAAAGTTGTCCAATCCCACCATATAACATCATTTGTATTATATGTTACATTTTCAGCGTCTACAACTCCACCAACTCCACCTTCTAATGGTATTACATTGCCATCGTCTTTTTTTACCTTAGTTATGTTGTCAGCATCTAAGAATATGGTAATTTTACCAGTTGGTGGAGTTGGTACTACATTAGCATCAGATTTTTTTAATATTATCTTGGACATGGACAGTATGTTTTAAATTACATTATTTATCACCACCCATGTCCAGTACACACCAATAATATTAATTTAAAACAATTTTTATGCTATCTTCTGATTACGTTATATAATTTACCATCTTCTATCATATCTTCAACGCCCCATTCATCAACCAATAACATATCTTGTAGTTTATTATCCTTAACCATGGTAATTGTTTCCTCCTCTGGTAGCGAATCAGGTATTAGTATTACAACCACTATCTCCATCTCGTTTATTTCTAACTGTGGATCTAAATCATATTCTTTTTTAACATAATCCATCAATTCTTGACCTCTATTGAAATCAGCTACGGTGTTTTCATATGATTTTTTATAATCATCTAATTCACTAGCAAACCTTTTAGCAACCTTATTACCAGTGATGGTTGCAGTTTCGTTAATGGACATATTAAATTTTCCAAGTCTTTTTGGTAATTTTGTATTCTTCATAATCTATTGAAATTTAGATGGTTTATTATATTTTAAACTATCTTTACCTATGTCACCCAAATCATAATTTGGTGAACAATTATCTATTATATGAGTTTTACTAGAATTAGTTACATGAATGCTAGTTAAAATAGTATTATGATAATCTTCATTAACATAATTTTTCCACATTCTCATGTAGCCAATATATGATGATGTGGAAATATATTCTATGGGTAATTCATCAAATTTTAGGCAATCTGGTTCTATATTTTTATTATCAGTATATATCCTGTTAAGTTTGTTGATATATTTTTCTTCACCATCATATAAATTATAGATATCCAAGAATATTTTTGAATATTCTTTACTAATTGATAACACAATTCCATTCCATTTGTTAAATATATCTCCAACTTCAAATAATAAATAATCACCATTTAAATTTATAACTAAATGATTATTTGAATAATCCACAAATATTCCATTATCCTGATAAATTTTAATAATAGGATACGACTTATCATTGAAATTTATATTGCAATCTACATCTACATCACTATTTGAAATAATTACAAATGATATATTATCAACAATTTCAACAATTTTATATAATTGGTCACAAATTGTGACATATTCCAATATTAACAAATGACAGTGATTAAATTCACTGTTCATCGTTACTTTTACTTTGTTGGGAGAAATTCTTTCAGATCCAGCCACAATAAAACTATAATCGGATACTGCATTTGCATATGATACATCTTTTATTGGATGAAACCACATAGATAATGTAATATCATAAGGTTTCACAGATTTGTTGAATCTTATAGCTATATCATCTTTCCCCAATTTGGTCATATCATAATATGAATTCATTATGATATTAGAATTATTAGTGACTTCACATAATTCTATGTTGATCTCCTGATTTATATAGTTTCTTATATGGTCTTTATCGGATGATATGGGTGTGTTTTGAATGGGATTAGATATATCTTCCATTTCTGATAATAATAAATCATTGAATAAATCGTGTCTACTATTAGATATTTCCCCTATAGAATTTATTATATCATCAGATTTGTCTATTGCAACTTCATCATCATATTTTACGAGGTTGAGTACATGATATAACGGCAAGCCATTTATGCCATTTTTGATATAGTGTGATTTAACACTATACATTCTTCTAAATTTTTTTATGTATATATAGTCTTTATTTCTAGGTTCATAATTACCACCAAAAATTTCCATGAAATACACCATATCTATGAATATTTCGGTTTCCTCCCACTCATAACCCCATTCACTATATATAGGTCTCTCATCGGGAAAATCATTATTCTCCCTAATAATTCTTATACATTTATTATCAACAGTATTATATAGACTATACTCACTTAAAAACACATCAACAGTATCCATATCTGGTTCTGTTCTAAAATAATGGCAGTCTATTACTGAAGATTTGTTAATCAAATAACTCATCTGCCTTTCAACAGAATAATTATTGAATAGGTCATTAATATTAGATATGCACATGTTTAATGAAACTTCCATATTGCCTATTACTATGGAAGTTTCATTAGTGGGTAAATCAGTGTGTTTTGCTCTATCAACATTAATAATTAATTCATGTATGGTTATCGATGATGAATCAGATAATAAGGTATATTTTATTTTAAAATAATGATTTTTTGGGATTAACCTAAGGTTGTTATTATTTAAAGGAATGTATGGAGACCATAATACTTGGTCGTGTGACCAAGAAAGCTGATATTGTAAGTCACAATCACCAGATAAATCATGATAATAATCTACAATATCCACGTCATTGGATAAGAAAAATCTAAAAATATAGGATTGATCCTTTTTATCTAATTTTATATTTAAATTTTTATATTCAAATTCATAATTCATATATCTAATATGAGTTTAACTTTATATATTAGATATATAAAGTATGATCAGTGAAATGTATTCAAAAGGTATATCTGATGCGGATTATAATGATGATAAATTAGATGAACATAATCCAATAGAAATATACACCCAACAAATAAGAACTATATTCATTACTAGTGTTAATAGTGTTATGGGTGCTGGTGATATGGGTATAGATATTGAATCATTAGTATATGAGCAAAATTTAAATGAAAAACAAATAGCCAATGATATAAGGGAAAAATTAGAATTATATGCAACTCTTTATAGAGATTTTAGGACTGATATTTCCGTTAATTTCCATAGAGGAATCAATAGAGATATTGCATATATCAATATAGTGGTGGATAATAATAGAAAATTATCATTTTTTATAAAATAGTACCCAATGAATGGATTATTAACCAAATATTTTAGTGGAAAATATATAACACAACTACCCCAGACGTTTTTCCTACCCAATACCTATGATAAATGGAATCGTGTAATAAAATCACTGAACATGCTACCATTTGAAACTATGGCAGATTTTATTAATCAAGGGGCATTTGAAACTGAAATACCAGGATTAAGAGATGAAGGTACTGATAAACAGATATTACCAAAATTCAATAAAAATAGCCGCGTAACCAATAGATCAAAAACATTTAAAGGTAGCATAGATTTACAGGAAAATATAGGGAAAGAATTAATTATCAGTTATAGATTATCAGTTTTTAATTGGTTTGTATTATATGATAATTTTATTGAATTCCACGAAAACAAGGACTCACCTACTCACCTACCAGACGTTAGTACAAAATTACTAAATTTTAATAACGATATAGTGGGTTATATTGTATATAAAGGTATAAGAATGACTGAGCTATCTAGATTAAGGCTTGGATCATCTGATAGTAACATTAATTCAAACACTTTTGAATTAAAATTATCATATAATGAATTCAAATTTGTTACTGGATTCGAAAAAACTAGAAATTAATATGACAAATGAGGAAGAAAATGTATTTAATGATGAAAATGCATTAAATGAACTTAAAAATATCAGTAATCAAGAAGAGGTTACAGATAAATTAGGTAAAGTGGAAACGGAATTTATCAAGAAGCAAAAATCCGTAGAAGAATCTAAAAAATTAGCCAAGAATATAGGTTGGAGAAAATTAGATATTGGATCATTACCATCCAAAGGAAGATTCAATAAACATGGCATGATATTAGAATATAGACCATTATCATTGAATGAAATAAAAGAATACTCTATGGGTATCGATGATAGTGATCCTATATCAATAAATGACAGTCTTAACGGTATTCTTAAAAAATGCATTAGGATCAGATACCCAAATATGATGAGTGATTATAAGGATATCATAGACTATGATAGGTTATTTTTGATATTTATCATTAGAGACATATCGATGATGAACCATCAAAGGGAAACCAAAATATATCAGGAAACCCCATGTAAATGTGGTCAAATTACCATAAAAAAAGAAATTACATCACAAGAATTTTCATTTTTAACAATTAAGCAAGGTCTTAATAAGTACTATGATGCCGGAATAAGAGGATTCAGATTAAATGATCCAAATAATGATATAGATCTGTCATTTTTTATACCTTCAATAGGAGTATTTGAAGAAGTAAAAAAGTACATAAACGAGAAAAACAAAAAGAAAGAATTTGGTCAAAAAAATCATTTTTATGATCTAAAATTCTTAGAATATTATCAGTTTATGGTATCAGATTGGAAAAAAATTAGTGAAAAATCCATAGATGAAGCATATATCAAATGGTTAAACGATACAAACATAGATGAAACATCACTAATAGTAAAGATGTGTGACATGCTATCTAAAATATCAATAAAAAGTGAAACCGATATCAAATGCACTAAGCAAGGATGCCAGGAGGTCACCAAAAAACCCATAGTATTTCAAGAAGGATATAGATCTATATTCGATTTTTCAGATATCTCTAAAGGCTTATTCTCAGATGCGTTCGATGATGTTGATTAAATTCAACATACCATTTGAAAGTTTTTTAGAATTACCATATTATGAATATGGGTGGTTTATTAAAGAATTAAAAGATTACGTTGATAAGCAATCAAATGAAGGTAATAATGAGCATGGGGAATATAGCAAAAACTATGTTAATGAATTGATGAGACAATCCAAAAACTTAGTTAAACAACCTAAAATGCCTAAGATTAAGATGCCTAAGATTAAATAAACTTTAAAAATTCCATAATTATTCCATCCAAATGAATAGACTAGAAGATTGGGATTTCATAAAAACCTTAAATGAGGAAGATGTATCCAAAATACAGAGATTAATAGATACCAAAGATGTGAAAAATTTTAAGATATCTTGTACACTATTAATCTCTCTAAATATTGACAAACCCACCATACTAGCCTTTCTAATAAAATGTATAAAAGAATATAGAAAAACGGGCACATGGTATATTAATGATTCAAATAAGGCTTTCATAAGTGATGGCATGTGTGCAATAAACATAAACACATATGAGAGGAGTACAGGAATATTTAGAACAGATGTTTGGATAAAAGCAGGAAATCATTATTATGCAAAAAGTTTTCAATCCAGTAATCCCAATGAACCCAAAGAATTAATTGATTTTTTAACAACCATAAAAATAGCATTAGATATATGATGTACTATGTTGGAATTTTATCACTTAATGAAAATCAAAGCCAATCAGTAAATTCAATATTATTAAGAAAATTACTAGAACTCGCAGATTGCAACATAAACAAACCTGATATTATACCATCTTTTGCTAAAAGTTTGATAAAATTTAGATTTACCTCAGATAATAAAAATAAATCTTTGAAAGTTATTGATTTATTGTCATATATAAGTAATTTCGATACTTTATGTGAAGAAGTTAATAAACAAAGATATGATAATTTTATAACATATCTAGGAAAACAAACGATGACATGAGCAAAATATTCTTCACTTCTGATCATCATTTTGGACATAATAATATTATTAATCTTTGTAATCGCCCATTTAACAGTGTGGAGGAAATGAATCAAATAATGATTGATAGGTGGAATGATAGAATCAGCCCAGATGATGAGGTTTATTATTTGGGTGATTTTGCTATAATCAAAGGTAAAGAAGAAGTTGCTCATATAATTGACCAACTTAATGGTATCAAATATTTGATTAAAGGTAACCACGATGGGTCTGCATTAAGTAACCCCAAAAAATTTAAATGGATTAAAGATTATCATGAACTTAAAGTAAAGGACTCTGAATGTGAAAATGGAATACAACGAATTATTTTATTCCATTATGCTATGCGCACATGGAGAGGATATTCACGTGGTAATTGGCATTTATATGGTCATAGCCATGGTAATTTACCGGATAATAAAAAACAACTGGCTTTTGATGTAGGCGTAGATTGTCATGACTATTATCCACTATCATATGAGGATGTAAAAACCATTATGAAAACCAAAAATGGATTCCCATTGAATATTTAAGCAATATAAATTAAGCAATAAAGTTGAAAAAGATAAAAACAGTTTATGATATAAATGAATGTGTAATTTTCCATAAAATGGAAAATGGAAAATCATTTATAGGTAAAAACAGGGACAGAACCTATTTTTCCAGCATATCAGTAGAAAGATCAAGTTATAATGATATAGAAATAGTTGTGATAGTAGATCAAGATACTATGTGGATGGAAGGGATGAATTCCATGGGTATGGGTATTACTAACTCAGCATTGCTTGTTGGATTTGATGAAAAGGCGAAAAAATTGGCGAAAAAGAACTCTGTAACATCAAAAGATGGCATAATAATAAGAGAAGCATTAAAAATGAATAATATAGAATCCGCAATGACCTGCTTGAGATATCACATGGGGGGTGTTAGAGGTCACACCATAATTAGTAACAGAGATAGTGTGTATACCATAGAATCAAGCACATATCACGATTCTATAACTAGCAAAAAAGAATCCTCCATAGGGATTGTTAGAACTAATCACGGTCATGAATTTAGCGGCATTATTGGATATACTTCTGGGGATGATTTTATCAGTTCAATTCTTAGAAAAGATCAGATGGGGAGAAATATAAGGGATAGAAATCACGATGATAAATGGTTTGATACCATGACTAAATCAAATTATGACAAAAACTCACCGTATAACATACGTAGAGATACCGATAAAATGAATACTACCAATCAACTGCTGATGAATTTACATGATCTAGAATTCCATATAAATATGATAAATGATAAAGGTGAATTTAACGAATTTGTAGACTTGAGTCCAGATATTGATAGGAAGATCAAACTATTTATACATGATAACAACAAAATAAAAGAGATATAATTTTTAATACAAATCATATATTTTTAGAGGGAATCATACATTTTTAAAATTATTAATCTTTAAAAATTAAAAAATGATGTATTATAACAAATTAGCTAATGACCATAAAACAATCAATGAAATAGTACAGCTGTTATTTAAAGATGGCATATTGGAAATGTCTGATGAATATGATGAAAACCTAATAGAAAAGGCTATAAATAGACTGGTAATAGAGCATAATAAAAAAATAACCACATTGGGAAATACCATATCTATGAGTTTATTCCATGAAGGTGGAAATAGAAGAACTGGTAGAACTACAAAATTAGTTGACGAATACATAAATAAAATATTGTTGGGTGAGATGGTTGTATGTTATGATCACCATATGTATGTAGATAATGAACTCAATGATCAGGCATATAATCTAGTTATTGACAGATTGAATAGAGAGTTTAATATTTCAATAGACAAATTAAGAACGGTAAAAAATGAATTAACTATAAATATTATACAATGAGAAAAAACAGATTATCAAAATTCAAGATAAATTCACCAAAATCTATAAATGAAAATGGTGTTGGTGAAGCTATAAAATATTTTGCCGATATAATAAAAGAATCTAATACTATAATAGGTGTATTAAAACACATTAGTAAGAACCATAATGTTTCAACTAGAATAGAGCACCATGATGATGGCATAAATATACATGTGGATGTAGAACCAGAAGACCATGAAAAATTATTATCTGACAAACAATTTATAAAACTTGTCAAAGATTATTACGATGAAGATGATCTGAAATTTACCTTAGAAAATACAGACATGTTTAGTATGGGAATATGAATAAAATGGTCAGCATTTTCTATGATAACATATATGACATATAAAAGAAATATGACAAAAACATCTTCTACAATAAATAAACCTGACATAAAACAACGAACTAAAACAAAAAGATTAATTAGAAATAATCCATATAAAAAAGAGGCTAAAAGACTCAAGAACTGATGAGTGGATTATTTCTAATTAATTAATAATATGATTTTAACCACATTTTTCAATCGAGGGAGTTATGATGAACAACAAAATTAAAAGATTTGTAAGTAATGCAGAAAATGGAATAGAAAATATACCGTTTATAAAGAGTGAGCTGATAAAAAACCAATCATTCACAAGAGACTGGATGGCGGAAATTCACAGGAATCATAACGACAATGACAATGTAATAAATAGTCTTGTCAGATGTATTTTTCAACTAGAGGATGATGGTACCCACATGCAAACTAGAATAATTGTTATGGGTTCATTAACTAATAGAAATGAGAATACCAGAAGATTAGCCACAGAATGTATGTCTAAATGGTCTAACAAATAAAGCAATACCCATATGAAAAATATATTGAAGCCTTTCAATTATACATCCAGAGTTGCAATTAAAGAAAATTTGGATGCACAAAATTTTTTTAACAAAATAGATGAAATTAAAAAGATACATGATTACTTTGTTAAAAAATATGATTCTAAACCGTCAATTGAATATAATGGTCACGATGATGAAATATTATTGAGATTACCCACCAAAGAAGATGAACAAGTATTAATTAATGATAAAAAATTAAGATCATTAATTAATATGTCTGATGAAGATATGCTACATCAATTAAATACATTACCTGGGTTAGAATATACGTTTAAATTGAGTGATTTTACTAGTGATTAGAAATTATAAACCCCCCTATGATAAGCTTTCATATCTAGGCAGTTTTATTAATAGATGAAAGCTTATCATCTATTAATTTGTTTATCAATCTTTTGATCTTGAGACCATTATTTAAGGATTCATCAATATCCTGTTCTCCTTTAACATCATTAGACCATTCATCTAATTGCTTATCAGTATAACCAAATATCAATTTCAATAAATACCTATCTGGATAAATTGGTTCACCACTACCATTATATGACAATCCTTGCATAGATTCAAAATAATCCATTTTCTGCCTATTTTCTTCAAATTGCTTGGCAAGAATTATATCATTTATAGAATAATGTTTTATACCTATATTATAAATTAAATCAGTATCATCAGATAATTCTGGTAAATTTGATTTAACCATGAGTTTTAATGCATTTACCATACATTTATCAAATTCTTTGGTAAGTCTATTTTTAAACTTAAAAAATGATATCTCATCATAAGGTACATCAGCATTAAATATAAATAAGTTACCACTTCCGTCCTCTCTATCAAATCTAGAAAATGGGAGATTTGAATCTCTCTGCAATTTTCTATCAAAATACTTAGGTATGTCCATATCATTAAGATCAGTTCCATCATGTCTCACAGATTCAATTTCCGGAGTTTGCCCATTCCTGGATGGTAAAAATATATCGTTTTTATATGGGAACTTGGCACTTCCGTTTACATAAACCTCACCACTATTGCTGTCAATTACCATATTCTCTTTATATTTGTTTTTTATAACAGCAAGTATTTGTTTTGATTGCCCAGTACTACGGTTTCCCATAGGTATAATATATTTCATTTTATACCTGGAATGCATTATTACCCAAGCAACTTTTGCATTTTCAGTACTTCTCAACATATTGAATGATCTAACCAATCTTTCCAGATATGATATTTTATTATAACCTGATGATACCCTATTATATGATATCATCACTATAGAATCATATGGGATTATTCTAGTCTTTATACCATTGGGTGTTTCTATTTCCTGAATCCAAACTTTCCTCTCCTTACCCTCTGAATCTATTAAAACTTCTGGGAATAATGTAGATGAATCTACCTCCTCTATTCTAACAATTGTTTTAGGATTATCCTCATCATCCCATATATATTCAAATGATAAATAACCATCACTTAGCCATTTATAGAATAATCCCCATGCATATGTACCATCATGGAAATTTAACATTCTATAAATGGACTTAAACCACATATTCAGTTTGTCTTTTACTTCATCATCCACATCCAATGATGAATTAATTTTTAATTCACAAAAAGTTCCCCCATCTTTATAATCTATGGCTTCATTAGTTATAGTTTCCAATATAAATTCAAGCTCAGGATATTCTGAATATCTTCTGAGTATCTTCCTTTTAATTTTATATGAATAGTCATAATATGGTGTATAGTCATTGATATTTATATCATCATCTTCCATCAATGCATCATATGCACCGAATTCATCTTTAGCCATTCTAATATAGTCCTTTTTGGTTATAGATAAACTTTTACCCATAGCCTTATCTATATTAACACCTATGTTAGCAATGTTTAGTAGTCTATTGGGGAATGACTTAAACCTGTACATGCTAATTTTCCTAATCATTCTATTCATGCGTTATTTATTTGTAAATAGATATGTAAAAAATATATGGAGAAAATCATATCATTCATAAAAAGCTTCTGCATAAACAATACACACGATATATGTAAAAATTATACCATTAACAATGATATAATGGACGTAATAAATATCATTCATAGATCCACAAATATTAGCAAAGATAAACTATATGATCATTATTCTTACCATGTGTCATCAGAACTAATAAGAAAACTGGATATCCCCATATCATTAAATTATACAATAAAATCAATTATATTATATGATATAAACATAACCATAAGATCAAACATGTTTATATCATATAATATATCAAATATCGATGAATATATTGATTATATATCAAAAAATATATCGAGCATTAGTAACTTAGAATATACAGATATATTATCATTATTGAAAGAGTTTCATGATGGATATAATCTCAAAAATAAATGATAGAAGATATATTAAAGAAATTACAATCCAATATTAATGAATTATCATATGAAATCAGCTTAAAGAAAAATACCATAGACAGATCCAGTGTGATGATAAAAACTATGGTTGAAATTATATATCCGGACTATGATGGAACATTTCAGAAATTATTTGAATCCATGAATAACAATAACATGCCATTAGTAACATATAAAGATAATGATGTAATGGTAGTTAGTAATCATGGTAAACCAATAACTATAATAGAATGGCTATCAACATAGATGAATTACTTTATTCAGGAAATAAAATCAGCGTGTCAATTGCTATAAAGGTAATATTCAGTAGCACAAAATCATATGATAAATATGCATCCTTATTAAAGGAGTATGCAGATTTGTTAAATGTGGATTACGATATAGAAGAGCATCTGATTTTTATGATGACAAATGATGACATTATAATTAGAGACAGGGTAGATGAATATGAAAAATTGCATATCATAAAAAGTATTAATGCGATTAAATTTGATAAATCATCAAATATAACTAGACTACCCCCATGGTTGCTTAAATTTAATCTAAGATCACTTATGGTTGAATCTGATGAAATCACCGAATTATCACCAATTGATTTACAAATGTTATCTAATATGAAAGAATTAGATTTTTTTCATGCTGTTGATGTTTACAATGAAAAACTCACTAATTATATGAAATCACTAGGTTTTGTGTCACATATCCCAGGTGTGTATACAAAAGATAGCTCACCATTCCATAAGGTTGCAAAATTTCAAAAACTATTTTAATAAAGATGAGTAATATAGATAGATTATTATACTCAGATGATCACGCAAACATCGCTTTGGCTATAGAAATCATATATGGTAATAGAAATATGTATAACCATTACATATCCATGATAACTGATTATGCAAAGATAGTTCATATGAAATTCAATAGTAAAGATGATGCCATAGAACTAGTTGCAAACTCCACATTGCACATGTATGGAGATCTATGTCAATATGAAAAATTGCATAGATTTAAAAATATTAAGGAAATCCATATTAAATATTCGGAAATCAAGAAATTACCATCATGGTTACCTAAATTCGATAACATAGAATCGATAACAATAGGTGATACCAATATAAAAAAATTCACCAGCAAAGATTTAAACATAATATCCAAACTAAAAAATTTAAATCACATATCAGCAAATAATATTAGTGATATTAGATTCGGTAAACACATGAAAAATTTGGGATTTACTGGTGGAATGTCTATGTATTCAAAAAAAGATTCTAATTACTATAAATGTGTTAAGATACATACTAACAGTAGATATGGTAAATATTGAAAAATTGTTGTTTTCAAATGACATCCAAAACACAATGGTGGGGATAGATATATTATTAAATAACCCAGATGTGTTTGATACTTATACTGAAAAATTAAACGCATGTGGAGAAATATTTGGGATAGTTGATATTAATGAAAACAACTTATTAAAGTTAGTATCGGAATTTACCACCGTGATAATAGATGATAATATGGGTAGTATTAAAAAATTACATATACTAAAAAACATAAAAACAATTATATTAAACTCTGATAAAATTAAGAGATTACCAGGATGGTTATCAAATTTTGATAATTTAGAATCTCTGATTTTTAATAAAACTAATATAACCAAATTATCAATTAAAGAATTAAATACGATATCTAGATTAAAAAAGTTAAAACGTATATTAGTGGATTTTTAGTGATAGGAAATTCATATCATACATAGAAAATTTGGGATTTGTTGGTAATGGATTATTATTTAAAAAATTAGACAACACTCATGGATAGTATAGAAAAACTGATGTTTTCCACCGATAGTGGAAACATACTATTGGCAATAGAAATAATGTTTGGTAATCCAAGACAATATAGTCATTGGATTACCAAACTATCCAATATGTTGCCGATATTAAATATAGAAGAATCGGGCAAAGATGGTATATGTAAATTATTAAATAAAAACCACATAGTAATGTCAGATGATCTATCAAAATACGAAAAATTACACATATTAAAAAACATAAAATCAATAGATATTAGATCAAACTATGCCAAAAAATTACCATCATGGCTGATCAAGTTTGATAACATAGAGACAATTGATATGAATTCATTTGGGGGGATGAACAAATTTACTGGTAAAGATCTAGAAATAATAGGTAATCTAAAAAATCTAACATGGTTACATACCATGGTACGCAGTGATAGATTACACAAATTTATGACAAATCTAAGATTCGCAAATGTTATGGGGATTTATTATAAGCCAGTTATTAGCCAGTTATTAGCCAGTTATCAAAAAACATCAAAAAATATAACAATAATGGGTAGGGTTAGACAACCAATAACTAAAATTTAACTTTGGGGTCTCTTTTACCTATTCTATAAGTATCATCAATATTTTGTTTATATTTTACATATATAGCTTTTATATTCATTCTACTTATAAATTTGCTAGCAAATAAAGATATGGAATACCATCTAGAAAATTCCACCACCAGTGGCTTATTTTTTATTCTGGTTGGTATGTAGGATCTAATTGCAAATTCAAAACCGGAATTCTTAACAAACAGTTTCATTTTTTCATAGTTAATATCTATGGCAGAATATTTCTTATTTTCCCTCAACCTAGCGTCATTTTTGTCTATATAATGACCAAATTTAGTTATTAATTTATCCAAAAATTTAATTCTTATTTTTGGTGGTAGATAAGAAATATTAATACCAATCATTCTCAACCCATTGCTAGTATTAATATAACCCAAACAATAAACCATTGGCATACTATCATAAAAAGGTAAATAATAACTACCATTTTTATATTTTACATTTTTATATTCAGGATCATAATTGAAAACATATATATAACCAGACAAAAATTCACTAGTAGAAACTATACTTTTATCATTTCTATCTATATAGGAATAAATAAACCATTTATAAGAATCCCTTATAATGGATGTTTTACTCCTATTCCTTGTGAGTCTAGTTATGCTTTGACTAATTGTTTCCATAATATATATATTTTAAAATGGAGGAGTTCTATAATATAATCAATTCATATCAGAAAAAATATAATCTAAAATGCATACCATTTGGTGAAGTCATATATAGATTATCAGATGGAAATGGAGAACTATTTTCAAAATGGGACGATGGATCTAAAAAATCACTGATTGATAAATTGGGTGATGAAGATTTGGTACAAAATATCATAAATGATATAAATTCAGATCTATCAAATTCAGATGCAGATCCTGATACAAATAAAACAGGATTTTTATTTGTATCAGGATCTGCATATTCTAAACAACATGTGATTAAAATAACCAAAATCAAAAATAGAACATATCTACACTGATTATGATAAAAACATTCAAAGAATTTATGACAGAAGCTGATGAGGAAGTGTGGTATCATGGAACTGATAAAAAATTATCTGGTAACTTAATGAAAAATGCAGTTAAGAAAACCTGGGATGATTTCTTATCATTTGATGATTTCCTACCAGCATTCTTTGTAACCAAAGACATATCATGGGCAAAGATTTATACCAAAAATGATACAATATATGAAATATTAATATCTCCTGGATATAAATATTTGGATATGAGTAATATTAAAGAAAGCACTCATTTATCCAATAAGTTATTGATGACTAACAAAAGTGGTATTGATAGTGAATTTATATTCCAGAATGATTTTGATGATTTTGCATTCACATGGATAAATAAGGAGAGAAAGAGGAACAATAAAAGATTGTTTGATAAACAAGAATATTTTGATAGAGATATACATCTTCAATTCAAACCCAACTTACCAGACTGGTTTGATGGTGGTATAGGTGAAAAAGCATTAAAAGATTATGTAGAGCAAAACAAATTTGATACAATATTGTTTGAAAGAGAAATGATAATATTAAATACGGATATAATAAAAAGCTATAATATTATGCAATAATGAGCAAATCTATAATAATATATGAAATAATTTCATTCATATTTTTAAAGAAAAATTGGGATGGTCATGATGCGAGTAAGGTAATGATTATAGTAATCATTAATACCACATGGTTTATAATGAAATTAAATAAGCATTATGTGAAATTAATATATGATTTTTATCCAAACCCAGACGGTACTATATCAATAGAGTGGGGACATAAAATAGGCAGTACTATATCACTAGAGGTGGGTAAATATTATAGTTCATATTATACTGAAATTGGTGGTACAATTATTAACAAATATGATAATATAAAGTTAAATAAAATCAATAAACCTATCTTATTAAAATCAATAGATTTATTATATGAAAATCAATCCAATAAAATGGTCAACCAAAAAATTAAAAGCGTTGATTGAAAAAATAGAATCTACTGGCACCATGCCAAGAAATAACCCATTCCATGACGGTGACCTTAGCTATAAATCAGAAGGGGTTAAATGGGTATATACAGAAGAAGAAGCAGAGGAATTGATAAGAATAAAAACTGATATATTTTATTTTGCCGAAAATGTGGCTAAAGTCATGACCGATAAAAAGGGGATTACCACATTAAAAGAAGTTGGGGGATTAAGAGATTATCAAAAAAGCACACTACTTGATTTAGTCAGATACAGATTTAATATATGGCTTGCCTCGCGTCAGATAGGCAAGTGTGTATGTCCATATACCAAAATAACTATAAAAGATAACAAAGGTAATTTATCTATTATACCAATATTTGAATTATATTATACCAATGTTGCTAACATTGGTATAATAGATAAATTAAAACTAAATTTATATAGGATATCTTATAGACTTAGAAACCTATAGATTTGGATTGTTGATCATTATCAATATTATTGAATATGGTTGCAAGTGTAACATCACAAGTAAATTCATTATCTATTTTGTTATTCATGGCTATTTTATTGGCATTGTCACTAGATATCCTATCAAATTTATGAGATATAGCTAACCTTCCAGGTCTCCTCAATGCTTTATCTATATTTGCTATGTCTGTATTAAAGGTTAGAATAATTTTAATATTAAGACCATCTGATAAAAGACCATCCCCTATATTAAGTAAGCTATCAATTGATGATTTATCATGATCAAATTTCCTATCAGTAACCAAATTTTCGGATTCTTCTATTATAATAACTCTATTTTTCATATCTCTAAGCACTGGCATCAAATTAGCATTGTGCATATCCGGAATCATACTAGCTGGTAGATAAACAAAATCAATATCTTTACACTCGTTTATAATATACCTAATATAATTTGTTTTACCAGTACCGGGTTCACCATGTAGTATAAAAATAGATCCATCACCAGACCTTAATTTAGCGATTATATTATTATGAATCTTTTTAAACCCATTACCATAATACAAATCAAGATCTGGTATATTAGGTAATAATACCTGTTGATCCGAAAAATAGTGACCATTATTACTGAAATTCAAATATTGTATTCTATTATATTTATTGATTCTTTCGCATTCTTTTATAAAAGATGATATGCTTTCTATTATATTCTCCAGTGGTGCTTGGTCAGCATAAATTATGGGTATAGTATTTGGAGATACAATTACATCTTCTAGATTCATGGTGTCACAGTCTGATACAATGGACATAATCACATCATATTCACTACAATTATTGGTTTTAATTAATAATAACCAGCTAATATAATAATTATTTCTATGGTTGTCGTAATTAGTATAAGATTTCACCAATCTGACATCATTTAAGTCATTATTAGAAATACTTATTATGAATTCAGATAAATTAAATCTAGAATTAATATTAGTATATTCAAATCTATTAGATAAATCCTTAGTAACATATGATATGAACTCATTAGCCAAGAGATCATGGGATGACATGAACTCACCTATATTTATACCATCTGATTTTTCGGTCATATTATTCTGGGTTTTATTTTAAAAATTATGATAAATAACAATAAAATATGTGGTTTCCAGAATTCTTAAATAAATCCAGAATTAAAGCCAATGAAATAATAGATGATATGGTAGAATTCTTGGTTAAAAAATATAGGCAATCAAAAAAAATGTTTACACCAAGTACAAGCTATGGTCAAATACTAATGGTGTTATCAAATCATGTTCAACTAATATACTTCTATATTCAGAACTCAATCTCAGAACTCAATTTTTATCAAGCATATAAAAATCAGAGCATATATGGTATGAGTGATCTCACTGGTCACATAAGAAAATTAGCCACATCAGCAAAGGGAGAAATAGTATTAACCCCAAAACCCAATTCATCATCTGGAATAATATATATACCCAACTATACTAAAATAACATGTTTAAATAATAACCTACCATATATCATATCATTAAATAGTGATTATATTATTGTTGATAAATCATCAACTAAAAAATATCATATACCAATAATACAAGGGGAAATTGAAACAGCTAGATTCACTGGTACCGGAGAAGATTTACAATCATTTGAAGTGGATACAAGTAAAAATACGGTGGTGAGTGAGGATGGTATAGAGATTTTCGTTAATGGAGAAAAAGCAAAAGTTTATGATTCTATATATCCCATACCATTCAAAGAATTGGGGGCAGTAGTGAGAAATAGCATAACTTCACAACTAACAGTATTATTTGGATATGATATAAATGCCAGGATACCACCACTGGGATCTGAAATAACAATAGACTATTTAACATGTGCAGGAATTGAGGGTAATATAAACGAAATCGAACTTATCGAATTTGAATTTAAAGATACCGGAATTAATGATAGAGGAGAAACAATAGATCTAAACGATATTTTTAATATATCAATAGAAGAACCCATATTATTAGGATCTAGCCCAGAACCAGTTGGTATAACAAGGATAATTGCACCCATGTTTAATAAATCCGGATTAATATATGATTCTGAATCTGTTAGATACCATTTTTTAAAAATGAACATGTTTAAATCTGTGATAACTTGGTATGAGTCTACAAATAATGTAGTCAATGTATTACCCATGGTGGATTTAAAAAATGTGATGAGAGGTGATGAAACATATTTTTCAATAGATATCAATAAATTCTCACTAACAAATATAGAAACAACTAGAATACTAAATTCAATAGAAAGCTCCGGCAATAAATCTACAAATTTACAGATAAACGTGATAAATCCCACCATAAAAAGATTTGTGATTTATTTAAATATAGAGGTATTTAGATCAATAAATGGTGTTAGTATCCCTAAAGAAAGTCTAAAAAATAAAATAAAATCAGAGATATCATCGTATCTCATAAGCAATAAAAGACATAACAAAATACCTACATCAGATATAATAAGAATATTAGATACTATGGATGAAATAGACACTGCAACCATCACATTTATAGATGAAAATGGGGGGATAGATGAAAATGGTAATATAAATGTGGAAAATAATGAGATAGCAGTAATAAGGGGTGGATGGGAAGACGAAAATGGGGTATTCTATTTTGATAGCTTTGACATAACCAAAGATAGTAATCAAAGTATAAATATATTTATGACAACAATAAATCTAGATAGATCACAAATATGAAACGTAGTTTAATAGATATAACTAAAAACAGGCTAAATACTGATAATAGGTATAATTATAGGGGTAAAATAATGGAAAGATCTGTATCTCCGGATCAATTCAGAAATCCCACTAAAAGAAAGTTTCTATATTACATCGATGATGTTATAGTAGAACTATTAGAAGCAGTCAAATTGATCAAAAAGTATATGAATCCATATATTAATATAAAAGATGATATTGATTAATATCATAGAAATCATTTTAAAAGATTATTTTTCATCATAAATATATAATGTCTGATCTCGCTTAGTTTATCTAAGTTTGGTGTATCGTTCCATGGTATTGTGTTATGGAACATATCATTATTAATAGTTATCGTAACTATATGGTCACCAGTACCCCACCATGTTTCTCCATGATCTCCGTGATCTTGACGTTGGCTATATTCTAAACGATCTTCGGCATCATCAAACACACCCTCTTCTATATCAAACCCAGCATCAATCAACATGCTATATAGTTTGTTATGATTAATTGATTTTAATAATTGATTTATCATTGGTCAATCTGAATTTTTATATGATAATTCGTTTTATCAATAATTTTACCAAAATTCTCTGATATGCATTCAAACCATAGAAGATCCATAGAAGATCTGAATATGTATATAAATTCAATATTTTGTGATTTGAATTTATTAAATAAATCATATATATGTAAAATAGTATTCCACATCATGGATCTACCGTGTGATCTACCACTTCTATGATATTCAATAGTATCATTAGATGAATTCATTTTTACACTATCCAATATCATACTACTATTTATGATATTGGATATGTGATGAATATCATAAATATACACAGTATCAGAGTCTTCAACTTGTTTATATGATATTAAATCTTCCATTTTGGTTTATGTTTTCTATAATAATTTTTGTATGATTTAGTACATCCATATCCATCCATTCTAGATATGTGATTAGATATAGTAGATCCAAAATTGATCTTTTCCATATATTCCATGAAATTATTAGTTTTCATATTAGACATAAATTTATAGTATATGTCTAATATGAAAACTAAATAATCACATATAGATTCATGACATTTCATGGATAAATCCAGAGATATGTCAACTGAGTTTATATAAATTGAGTCATCTACGATTATATGGTCTTCATAGACTGATATAATATGAAGATTATATATGTTATTTATGGTTATATGGTCTTCATGGACTGATACATCTTTAACAAATTCATCATCAAAATATTTAAGATAATTCATATTCTAAAAAGAATTCCTCATTAATCAATTCATCATCTTTGTATTCTGCAAGGTAACAAAGTTCATCATCTTCATACTCCTCCATTTTAGTAATATAGCCATTAAGATAATATTTCCATTCACCCTGCTTTTTACCACATCCATATAAACCGACGGTTTTATGAACATTTTTATCGTTATCAACAGTGGTAATTTCATAATTACCATCTAATTTACCATTTTTATATTTGGTAACAATTCTGTGATTATTCCTATTATAAGTTAAATCACCTGTGTAATCATATGGCAACTTATGATCCATCATTGAACTAGTAAGTTCTTTTTCATTTATCATAACCCTAAGCTTATTTCTTAATCTGAACTTTCTAAGTTTAACCGATGATACAGAATTTAAACCTTCTATTTCCATAAATTGTTGGCTAGATATTTCATCCAGTATATGACCCAAGGTTGTCAGTTGTTGTTCAGTCAATTGACTTAATGAATCATTTAAAAAGTTTAGTTTAGTTTCACATTTATTACCATCCAATATTTCTGATATACATTTATTATCGGAAGGCAATAAATTCTCTTGATTTATATCAGGAGAGGCTATCGGTTTTTGGTGGCTGGCTCTATTGTACTTTTTGTACATAACTTGTGATCTTGTTATGGCTATTCTGGCTATATATCCAGTATGGGGTTTATCAGGATTAAACACAAATTGGTTATTCATGTACATTTTTATCATACAATCCTGGGCAATTATTGTAGCATCATCGTGATTTTTCATCACAGATTTAGATAACCTATAGGCTATAGGGTAATATGCAGCATAATAAGCATTAAAATTTTTCTCATTTTTCTCATTGAAAAATTTCTTGGCGATTTCTTGTTTATTGATGTTATTGTGCATGATTTTAATAGTTTTTAATAGTTTTTAATATAAATATTGCAAAGACCATACCAACATATAACATATGACAGGGTGTCATATGTTATTGATTAGCAAATAAAATTTATCTATGATATTATTTGAATTAAAGGAGGGATATAGATAAAAACTATTCATATATCGTTGTTCGTTTTTGGTCAATTTATTCATAACCATATAATCTTCATTTTCACAATTAATGTGGTCAATGTAGAAAGTTACATTAAATTTAATATGAGAATCATATGAAACACTTACTATATCATTTATATAACCAATATATCTAAGTGGTTTAGGATCTACATATATTCCCAAAATAACTTTAATTTTTTCTACATGGGGCGATTTCATAAATGTTCTATACAATATGGTGGGTATAGAATCAATTATGTTATCCTCGTTATGTATATAACGAGGATAACGATTTATATCAGCATTGGGTGGAGTAGATGTATATAACTTAAAATTGTGTGACCCTACTATTTTCATCTAAAAATGTTTTATTATTAAGCAATACCATATCATCGGTATCAGCACCAGTTCCTACATATGATAATATCACATTATCATATGGATTAATATCTCTCATAATCTCATTTAGCCATTCTTTAGATTTGTTAGATAATTCCAAATAATCTGTAACACCTTCATCTTCCCCATTAACATAATTCATAAAGTTAATGGATATATGAATAGTATGATTAGTCATGTTATGTGCAATGGCACTATGCATATTATCAAATGAGAAATTAAATACTCTTCTCGGTAGCTTGGTTAAGGTTGTAGTTTCCATAACAGGTCTACCAACATTACTTGATATTTGATCCCAGGTAATTTCTTCCTGATCTTGATATCCTCCACCACTATCACTGTCTATCACTTCATACTCATATTCATTACTTTGTACCTGATCCCAAGTTAAATGATTACCAGTAACTTTGTCTATATATTTTTTAGAACATATTCTTATGGGATATGTTCTAAAGTTGATTATAACATCACCCAGATATGAAGGAGGTACCATCATATCATCAAAACCCCCAGCTATGGTGGAATTTCTGGAAGTAGTGTTGGGGTAAAAATCAGAGATTCCATAACTCAACTGGAATCCTTGGGGAATTTCCATAACCCCAGATTCTCCTTGGTTCAATCTGCAAATTATATCATGTCCCACGTTACAAAGATATGGCTTTAACCAATCCACATCTCTTGCCAATAATAAATTAGACTTCCTCATGATTTTCCTGGCTCTTGCAGATCCAGAACCACTACATGTACTACCAGTTTTAATAGTACCATTGTGTTGTAATTCATTATTCAATAAATTACCTTCAAAATCATGGGTTCCTTTTTCATACCCTATATCTATATCTTGTATTATGGGTGCAAGATAGTCAATACCAACATCGATACCATTTTTTTCGGCTATTGATATCTCTTCTTTCAATGCTTGTAAATCTATCGCAGATCCATGACCAGCATATACTTTACTAACAGAATTTGGTATTACTATAGCTGAGCTTAAATGTTTAAGCACAGTAGTTGTGCCACCAATTACTACTGTATGACTAGCATTGCTAGATCCATTACTACAAGCAAAATCAAATTCATGATTTTTAAAAATATAAGAACCAATTTTAGCTTTACCAGATGATCCGGCTCCCCCATCTAATATGGCTAATATTTTACCTTTTTTTACTATACTCATATATTACATCATTTTAATTGATATGCTAAATAATAAAAAAGGCACCATACTAAATATGGTGCCTTTTGATTTATAACTTAAAAACTATTAATATTAACTATCATGATCAGTGACTAGGTATTGAACCAGTATCACGGAAATCATCGATGAGTTGAGTAAGTTGATCACTATCATATTCTTTAGAATCACCATCCATGAATGCAATGTGCAATGTGCCACCATCATCCAAATGCCAATCATCTACAACGCCATCACTGCTATCACTAATTGATTTAACAAAATCCCCAATTAGTTCATTATATTCATTATGCTCATCAATATAATCTGAGAAACGCGGTATTAATTCTGGTTTATTTTCATTCATATTGAAAAACACTCTGAAATCATTGAATCCACCAGCTAATGCAACTTTATCAAGTATTTTTAAAAATTTATCATCAGCTTCACCCACATAATCATCAGTATCGTATATATCATAATCTGGGTAATCTGCCATATGCTGATTAACTAAATCATTAAACATATGGCTCATTGTATCGCTAATATTATCAGATTTAAATTTACCATCTGGAAGATTAATATTGAATATATTAGCGATATCTGATTTGGATATTTTCATGAGTTCTTAATATTTTTGATAAAAATAATAACCATATAACATACACTTGGTTATATGAAATTTATTGATTCAATAGTCTATCATCGCTTTCTCTGTTCCCAACTACCGCAGTAGATGCATCATCCCCACACAATACTCCAAGTATGCTGTGATATTTGATAATCAAATACTCAGTATTGTTAACATTAGCATAAGTACCACCCATTTGACTAATAAGTACTCTATCACCCACGGACAATTCACAATTCTCAATATTAGGATCTATAGCCGCAACTACACCACTGTTTTGTCTGTTATGTTTTCTAGTGTCTATTTCAAAAACTATACCAGATTTAGTTTCAGTAACTACTCTATCCTCAATTATAAATACATTATTCTTAATGGGTTCCATACACACTATTACATTTATTAAATATTGTTGTTACATCATTTTTAGATACATTATTCAATATAATGGAATCACTACCATTTAACACTGATAATTTTGTACCATCGGGTGATAACATGTATTTTTTATTCAATATGGTTATAACATAAGATTCATTATGTAATGATACATTGTTTTTAGTTATACCATTGAGTATTTTAGATACCATATTATTCAGATAATAATAATTGTATATTTATATTTATATCGCTGCTATTAAAAATCTCCAAAAATAGAAATTTTTTACATTTATTAAAAGACTGTATAGTTAATGAATCACATATTTGATATTTAAGTGCAGATATAGTTGAATAATCCGCAATAAGATTGAATGATGGATAGCCCTCGCTCAATGTGGAAGTGGTGTTAAATTCACCATATAATGTACCATTATGTTCACCACTAATATTGACTACTGCATTGGAATATTCCAAAGAACTATTTTCTACATTCAACTCATCTATATCAAAAACCAGATTTAACTGAACATTTGCCTCATGGCAACCAACACACATGTATATAAGTTTGCTGATATCACATTTTCCACCAACTATATCACAACTAATCTTACCAGATGATTCAAAATTTGGTAAAACCCAGTGGTCATTATACCCAAAATCAGTGAAAGTCTTCCAGGTATAATGGGACATATGGTTCCACGAAGATCTATATTCACCATCTATAAGTTGAGTTTCTATATTATCCCAAGTAACATCTTGTAATAATTTATTATTTCTATTCAAACTCAGAGTATAATTAAAAAATACATTATTACAAGATATTTTTTCTATTGATATATTTAACTCAAACTCATATCTAATTGCATAATATCTAATAAAATTATCATCAATTAGATTATATTCAAAACTGGTTTCAGATAACATCGCTATAAATGCTATATTGTCGGTGGATAAATCCAGAGTATATAAACTATCAGGTTTAACAATTATTTTTTTATAATCTATTACTTCTGAATTTCTAAAATATCTTGATAAATCTATATATGGAGATTTATCATATACCAATTGGTTATCAGAGAAATATAGTTGTTTTCTCTGACTATCCAGACTACAATTAAAATCTATACCGTTACTGTTAACATTTGTGTTATCTGATTTAATCATCATTGATTAGGTGTGATATACGTTATTTATTCTGATGTCTTTTAGAGAGAATTAATATGGCTTTAAATCCCGCAAATAAGAACATGGCAGTAAAAGGTATACCAAATATCACCATAATATCATATATTAGCTTTGGATCTATCATCATTGATTGGGTGTGATACCATATGAATTATTTATCTCTCCCATATTCACACTATTTTCATCACTAAGATATTTCTGCAATGATTTTGATATTAATAGTGATATCAAAGGTATCGGTAATCCCATTATTATGGATAATAGGAACACATGACCATTACTGCTCAATGGATCAGCTATGGGACTAATTATGGTATCTATTATCTGGCTAAAATGGGATATATATTTACTGTTATCATCAATTTTATACTTAGTATATGAATATATGAAATATATGTTACCGAATATTTGGGTAAACAAAACTATATAAAATATAGACCAGACATAGGTTCTCTGAAGTCTACCCATAATTGATATGGCAAGTATAACAAATATATTAATAATCTCATAGGTTATAGACATTAATATGGCAACCCAAAGATAATTACCCAAAGATAAAAATTTTATCATATGGATAAATGATATTACAGATGATAATATGGGTATAGATAGATAAACCCATATTATCATCTGTCTAGTATTCTGTTTTTTGATGTTCATATCACCAATTTTGGTAATTTTAAAGATTTATTGGATAAATCTGTGAGTGAAAACATTGGATATCCTTTAAAATCAATAAACTGTATTGGATATCTCATCAGATAAATGAACCAATGTTTACCGATTTGTTCAGTGTAAAATTCACTTATTAAATTATCACCAATAATATTATTGATTTTATCTAGATTATCGATATGACCTTGTTCATCATATCCATCACCGTCAACAAAAATCTCTATTGAATATAGACCTGCTTTTCTGTGGATGGTGATATCTGTATCATGATCCAGGAACAAATTTTTAATATCAATTAGATTTATGTCATTCATATGTCATAATTAAAATATGGATTTAATAATAAAATAAATTGATGCTATAATTGTTGCATCAATAATAATAAATATGAGCAATTTTATTTTATTGATAGGGAATATTGGGACATATTTTATCAATATTTTATGATCACCTTGATCATTATTATCATCCACGTATACATAATCATTCAATCTCACTAAACCTATCAATGATGCACGAATAATATATTCGTGCATCATTGATAGGTAATTATTAAGTATATCCACATGCTTATCAACTGGTTTGTCATGGTTTATGGTATAAACAGAATAAATCATACCAAATATATCGAAATTCCACCCATAGAATGAACCATAATCATGATCTTCAGCGCATATTATAAGTGAATTCCTAGCATGCCAATATAGCATAAAAGATTTTATAAAATAAAATATAGTCATATTATATCACAATAACCGCCAACACAGGCTAACTCATTTATTAATTCAGTATTATCACCATATTCCTTAATTAAGCTAAAATCAATATCAACCAACATAGATTTCAATCTATCATACTCAGTTTTGTCTATTTTGGCTAATGGGGCTTGATTATATGGCTCACGATTTAATGGTAGTATGGTTATTCCAGAATAATAGTCTCGATTCTGCCATAACCAAGATTTAACAGAACCCCATTCACTATCAACATAAACAGTAGCTGATACATTATTAGTGTTTTTACCACTTCTATGACCAGCACACACCCATTCTGAATAAAAAAACTTTATTCTGTTCAAAGTATCTAGTGGTGATTCATGGGATATTCCATCAATGGTGTTGGGTGATACCATTGGATAATAGAAAATTGCAGTAGCTGATGGATTTATCATACAATCTTCTATTAAATCCGGCATAGAATTTAATAGTACATCATATATTGGTAAATGCTTTTTTATTCTAATGGCTCTCTTAATATATTTGGAGTATGGTTCGTGAATACCAGAACCAGTAAGACCAGCCATTAATGTGGTTGTACCTTCGGGTTTTATGCAGGTGGTTCTAGAAGCTCTATTTATACCCAATATATCAGATATTCTGTCATTTTCTTCATTAACTACTCTAGCAGCATCACCGACATTAAGCGACATTACATTACCATTACATATGCCAGTCATAGACACTCCTATCAAATATTCACTCTCAGTTATATTTTTCCAGTTTTTCCTTATGTAGTGGAAGGAGGTAAATCCGGCTTGTAGAGTTCCAAAAAAACTAGCTACCTTGGCACGATCATTTAATTCTTTTTGGGTTAGATTATCACCAACATTAATGGTAGTTAAATTACAAAATTGACCACCATTATTAGAAGTTAGGGATATTTCTCCACATGGATTAGTACCAATAGATATATCATTAGTCCAAAATATTCCAGGTTCACCATACCCAGAATCTTTCATCATATCAAAATAATTATCAAACTCATTTTTGGTAACTTCACCTCTTATAAACACACCACTATTATTTGATCTGCTTCGTTGGGGATGAACTAAATACCAATGTATTTTTTTAGTTTTTTTAATTTGATCAAATGACTCTTTGGTAATATTTAATGTCAGACAATCACTATATGGTCTACTATGGTGATTGTCTGACATAATTAAACGACATGAAAATAAGCCATCTGATAATTTACCACATATTTCTATGGATTTTACGTCTAGCATATATTTAGACTTCACCATATTTATGTCATCTCTATCGAACAATGAAATCATAGCAGCTTCCCTAACGCCACCAGAATATATGCATTCAGCAATAAAGCAACATATGTCATGAACTTCCAAAGTTGTTAATTTTCTACCAACTGCATTGCGTAAAACACCATCAACATGGGTCAAGGTTTTTTCCAAAGGTTCATATCCAGGTGATATGCCACCGGATTTTGTTATTGGTGATCCTTTAGCCCTAATATCACTATAATCAAATATGGGATAACTATTACCAAACATATATGATTTTATTAGGTACTTAAGACCATCAGACCATCCCTCAATGGAATCTTGAACTAAATATCTAATGCTACTATCTGGTTGTTTTATGATCGGAAGTTGATTTACATGGTATGATTGCACACTATAGCCAACACCAACACCACACAATAATAAAAACATAATCTCATTAAATGATTTATAACTATCAATAGCTATATATGAGCAATTATAGATTTTTATAGGGTTAATCTCTATCGGTAATCCGGAAAATTGCAACCCTCTCATGGACGGAAAAACTTTATTTTCATATAGATATTTGCCATTTCTATCTATATCATCAGACAGCATAGGATATTTCCGTTTCATCATATCTATATAAGATGAAACGACCTCTGTGTGTGTTTGTCTTCTTCCTTTATTGGCATCATATGATGCATACTTCATGTAATTGATTAAATTGGGGAGTAATTCTGACATATACGGTAAATTTTATTTGCTCACAATCATTTTTCTTTATCTATCACACAGATAAAGAAATTTAATAATGAATAGCTAATCTTCTACAAATTTTGGTATATAGCCTTTATCACTCCAATGATCAATTAATTTCAAATATGGTAAAATGAATTCATTGTGATACAAATCCTCCAGAGGTTTTTCAGCTATCTTGGCTATTGAGTCTTTTACTTTATCCCAGTTATCAGCATGAGAAATATGTATATTCCACCCAACCAAATCAAACCAGCTTTGCCATCCACTACCCAGTGCTTCTTCAATAGGCAATGTATTAATATCAATAGGCATGGCATATTCCTTTTGTTTAATAGGCACATTCCAAAATTCTGCAGATTCTTTATCCAAATCGTTTAATGAAATTGGCTCATTGTTAAATAAAATTTGAAATCCCATTTTGTTATATCGTTTTGATGAATTAAAAACATAGATATAGTGGATAATGAACAGTGGTTACAATATTATTAAGCAATTATTAAGCAATATTATAGTAACCCAATATTGTAACCAATACTATGTTTTGTGGAGGGAAAAGAAAAGCCGAATGATGTTTAAAGGGTGGGTGGTTTGGGAGTATGGAATACCATTACTGATAAATAATCAAAATACTATAAGATCATATGATTGTACCTGTTGATAGATCATTCAAAAATACTAATAAAGACTATGTTGGTTTGGTCAAATCCATTGATGTTGATAATCAACAAGGTATATGTAAAATACTTGTTTATGGAATTTTTAGTGATCAGATACCCATAGATAAGCTTCCAAATGCTTATCCTATTTATGACTTATCTTTTAATGATACTGGATCTGGTAGATTAATAGTACCAAAAATTGGGTCTAAAGTTAAGGTTAGATTTGATGGATCAATATATGAACCCAGATATTTTGGTGTAGAAGAACAAGATAATTCATCTACAATCAATAGTTCTTCATATGAAAATTCTAAATTGTTATTACAAGATGATTCTCAGAATCTATCCATATCATATAATGCTAACGATGGTATTTTTATTAAACACAATGATTCATATTTTGTTATTAAACCAGATGGGTCAATAACATTAAATCATGTTAATAGTACCTCCACCATCCAATTAAAGGGTAACGATATAGATATTAACAGCAATGCCAATGTAGTGATTTCATCTACTAGTCAAGTTACTGTAAATTCAAATAATGTCCATGTTAATGGTTCTACCACTGATATTGGATCTAATCCCATATATAGTTCAGTTAATGGTGAGCCAATATTTGAACTATTAAATCTATTAGCTACAATAATTGACGCTAAATATCCTAGTAGTCCTGGAACTACCACATCAATCGTCGGTCAAATGAGAAATTTGATATTGAGTAATACAGTTAAAACATCTCCCTAATATGGATATAAAAGATTTGATTAATAATATACCAAACTATGATTCTGCTAATCTATTAAAGATCATAGAAGATGCTAAAAATTTATCATATGATGATTGTGTGGATAGACCCAGTATTAACAAAATTACTGATGATTGTGTGGATACTGGAAGTTTATCTGAGTTTAAATTACCAACCATTGATTTAGGCAACATCATACAAAATGAGTTATCACAATGTCAATCACAATGCTTTAGCAATATCAAATCACAGATAGATTCATTTGATACAAATATTGGTGATAACATTATGAAATTTTATGAACTTAATAGAATTTTCTATTTGTTTGTGATTCAATCATTTATAGATTTATCATTAATAGTGTTAAATGGTGGATCTGGTGATGAAATTAAAAATACGTTTGCTAAGCTATTTCAATATATAGATGGTGGTGATAGATATATTGAAATATTAAATAGTGTTATTAATACAAATGATGATCAACCTACCAATAGTTTTGATATTTCTAATATTATTTCTAATATATATGAATTGTTACCAGCAAACTATGAATTAAATGATGATTTATCTATATTAGAGGGTAATGAGCAATTTGATGGCTCAATTAGTAATCCTTTGTATCATCAATTTATAGATTTTATGGGCGATATTGATATTAGCAAATTCAATGACATAAAGGATTTTTATAAATCTAAGATAAATGGTTTTGATCTGTTTCTTGGTAAGGTTTTTTCGTTGGGAACTACAATATCCAACTATATAATTAATGAGAATTTTTCTATATCACCCATTGGTAAAGATTTTTCAGAATTCATTAATAAATTCACTAATCTATATGGTGAATTTATTAATGTGTTTTCACTCACAATGCTTGATGAGACTACATTTGAATGTTGTGGTAACAATGAAATATCAATATCACAAGATCAATTATTGATAAACCAAACTGAAGATATTAATTTTAATTCCATACCTGATGATAGTATACCTGAAATTACTGAATTGGATTATTGGAAAAAATATTCTACTATCATAAATACTATAAATTTATTTCCACAATATTGGTCTAAGGGTTTCCCGACTCCCACTGGATTTGTGAATTTTCCCACGATATGGATACCATTATTAGCAATACCATTATTTGGTAAATTATTTGTTGTGTTTATTACTATTAATGGAATTTTGATTAGTCCAGTTGTGTGGGAACTGTCCATGGATGGATCTCAGGATGTAAGCAGGTTTACATTGATACTTAAAAATAGTGGTGAAATAATAAGTAATGTAACTAAAACCATATCCGATATTAATGTAATTGATGGTATAGACATTGATCCTATTCAATCGCTTTCTGTTGGATACATCAAGGATGATTTGCCCACATATAATAGGATCAGTTTAAATAATGCCAATTTAATTAAGTATATCAATGAATGGCTATTAGTTAGCTCTAAAAGTTTGGGCATTTAAATTATGAATAAACAAATCAAAAAACTATTATCAACTGATGCTTATGATAAACATGAAATCAGTAAACTCATAGATGAAAAATGTGATTTTACCACATTATTTCCTGGTGATAAATTGAGAATTCACTGGGATGTTAGTTTGAATGAAATTAAAATACATGATTTATGTTATGTTATTTCATTACCCCACATGGAACCCACCCCGTTTAACTTTATATTACATTTCCCAATTCATGTTAATAGTGGTATGGATGAGAAGTCAATCAATCAATGGTTCCATATTTATGAATTATTATCTGATCCCACGATTATTAAACTAACTAAGCTTGATGATGAAGATGATGAATATATGGGCGCATTATAGATCGTCATGTTTTATTATATGCGTATCTTTGTTTTCATCTATTAATATTATGTCATTTTCAGATATACCATAATAATCAATTAATTCTACCATGCATCTTTTATTAGATTTTTTGGTGTTTTTATTGAAGACCATATTATATATATCAATTGCATTGTTATCCAATACTTTTAATTCATGAATACTCGATAAATTAAAAGGTATATATGTTAATTTACTCATATATTATGTAACGTAATTGTAAACTTATTCATAAGTTATATATGAATAAGTTTATGATCATAAAAGATATTGAAGAAACTAGCAACTATATTTCTAGTGTGAAAAATCAATTTATAAACTATGCCAAATCCATAGGGTTTGATGTAATATTTTTTGATGGTGATGGTGTAGTGTATATAGATGGCGTTGCATTGAAATGCACCATAGGGAAAACATACTTATTCATAGATAATTCTAACTGGTTCAATAATCCTATTAAGACCCAAATAAAATATAATACCCATCTTAATAATCGCAAATATAAATCTAAATTGGAATGGATTTATAAAACAACACTATTAAAGCAAAAGATATCTGTGGATTTTGATAATAGGTCAAGATATTTAAATATTTTATCATCCGTAATTCAATCAATAGAACATTGGGGTGGGATATCTGGATATGAAATAATTGATGGAGGTGCATTAATATTCATATCAACTGGTGAATATTCTGTTGAATTACTATTGAAATATCCCAGTATGCTTTATGAAATATATATCACTGAGATTTTTGGAACCATCTTTAATAATCCTCTAAAATCTAGTAACGATTTTAAGTTAATATATGGTAGTATTAAAAAATTAGAGAAATCTATATTTTTAATATATTCAGCTATATGTTATAAAATTAAAGACCATGAGGACAATATATCTGAGCATACCCTATTACTTGAGGAATAATATCAAGATCATAAACATACACGATAGACTATCGCTACATTTTAATATTATAAACCCATATCATATACCTTGGTTTAGCCACAAAACTCATATGGATATGATATTAAATTCAGATGCTATAGTATATCTGGGTGATAATGATTCTGTTACATTTGGTTGCTATAAAGAGATATTGATGTATTCTAAATTTGGCAAAACAAAAAAGATATTTGATAGTAAATTAAGGATATCAAAAATTTCACTTAAACCAAAATATAATAGATTAGATACTGCAATATTAATTAACATATAAATAATAACAAGGATGACCATTAACAAGGATGATTTGGAAAGTGAGGTATTAGATTTAATAGTTTCCAATAACCCAGATAATATTGATAAGGCTTTTCATATTTTACAAAATAATAAAGAATTAATAAACGAAGTTTTATTACCTTTATTACCCAATTACCCATACTATTGTGCGAAATATTGTATATGTAATGATTTAGTATATTCATTAACACTTCTCGATGATAGTTTTCCAGATTATTTGTTTAATTTACATAACCTTATTAGTATATCAATATATGAAAGAGGCACAATTAACACATCACTTGACTTTGTGAATAAGTTTCCTAAATTAGAATTTTTGGGTTTAAAGAATTTTGTATTTAGTAAATTTCCCAGATGCCTGTTTGATCATCCAAATCTTAAAGCCATAGATTTTTCTAATACCAATATATCTGAATTTAATTTTAGATTATCTAAAATTAATACCAATATTGTGTATATTAATTTAGATAATACCAATTTAACAGAATTACCAAAATTTTTGTTTGATATTATCCATCTTAGTGAGTTGGATATACACAATAATCCTAATGTAAAATTAGATGGATTTGATAAATTACATGGATTGGTATCTCTGGGTGTTATTAATTGTGGAATAAATGATATACCTGCGTATATTAATTTACCACCTAGTTTTAAAAAGCTAAAATTAGGTAATAATTGTTATTAACATGAATAGATTTTCTGGTCATAAAAATAAACTATGTAGTTCTTATTCATTGAATAGATATTATAAACTATACCCCATATCTGATCCTGTAACTGATTTGGGGATACCAAAAGTTTCATTCTCATCATTAAAATACTGGCTAACTACGTTTGGTCTGGTTAATAGTGATTATTCTCCCAATTTTTTATATGATAAATTGATGGAAAAAGATCCTGAATTTTTAAATTGTGATACTTATGCATTGATTCATCATAATATGATTGTTAATTCCAGATCAATATTATACTATGAGATGTTTTCTGAGTTTATACCAACTAAGATAGATCATTTTACCACCAATCATCTACTTAGGTTTATTATCAACAAATATGGTAACGATAGCAATTATAATACTATTGCTAATGATATTAATATGGCATTAAAATTATACATTGATAACTCATCCCCATTTGATGATAAATTTACCATGAGTCAACTTAGATTATTAATAATTGATTACATTGATGAAGATAAGATTAATTATTTCAAGATGAACCCATATGTTAATTTATCTTTGAATATTATGCTATATGCTATTATATGTCTTTGGGGTGGTAAAAGTATCATATCATTAAAGGAATATTTTAAATCACCATATTCTCCACACATAATATATGGGTTAAATATAGACAAATCTATGTCTCTATTAACCGAATTATCTAATAAATATAATGGTATAATTATAATTAACCCCCATGATAGGACTATCACCATAAATACTAGTCTGACTTGTAAAGATATGTTAATTAAATATTTGTGGGATAATTAGAATATAAAATCTCCATCTTGAGACATAAAAGGAGTATTACTGTTCTCTTCCATTTTCTTCTCCACTTTGTCTATTTTTTTCTCCCCGCTATCTTTGATAACATTCCAATCTATTTCATATCCCCCAGGTAATTTTTGCTTGACTAATGCGTTTTGCTTATACATGTCGATTTCACCAGTACCAATTACATATCGTTGGAAATCATAATTATCAAACAAAGACTCTTCATCTATATCTATATAACAAGTTGCCACTAAATCAACTTGAAAATTTCTACCTTGTATTGTTAAATTTTTGGTATATGAATTATAATCAAATGCTACTGTTTTTATTATTGCAGAATCTAAAAAATCTTGGTATGAATCTATTGCTATTGTATATACCAGATCTTCTGGTGATGTTCTGGTACCAATATATCTACCTGTATTACCTTTTCTGTAGTCCAAATCCTTGCTACTACTAAAGATTCCTCTACCACCAACTTCTGATAATCCGTATACATTCCTGGTGCACTTTGGCATTTTTATGTTTCTTCTGTTATTATTCTTGAAATCTTTGGTATTCATTGCTTTTGTGGGTATGATCATATATACAGATTCATTGGCTACTTCTGTCCAATTATCCCTAAACATTTCAAGAGTATCATCTATTATGTTATCTATGGCTTTACTGGTTAGATTTACTGGTATACCACATCCCTGGCTTATCCTTGATTTTATGAAACTTACGAAACTCAATCTATCCATTATTAACTCTCCTTTTTTGTTATTTATTTTGTGGGATAAATAACAAAAAAGGAGAGTTACGTGAATAATAAAACTCTATTAACACTACTGGATAATTTTCCAGATTGTGTAATATATGTGTATGATTACGACTATATTGTTCAATATATTGGGGGTTCTGATTCAAATAATACAAATGATTATGGTAAACATTTAAACGATGTATTGGGTGATGATCTATATAGATATTTGGAATATTATATCTCTAAATCTATTAGAGATAACACTACTATAAAAATTAATCATAGTTTAGATGGTAGCACATATCTTAAGACAATATTTAATATAGGTGATGGTCTATTTGCCATGACTAGTATCAATACCTCTGATACTAGTTTTTATCAAAATATGTTGAGAGATAGCAATCACAATTTAAAAATTAAAGATAGGCAGTTATATGAGTTATCAATAACTATATCACATCATGTTAGGAATAAAATAACAAATATGATATCTATTTTTGATTTATATGAAAGAGGATTATATCACGGTGGCAGACTTATAGATGATACATTTAATACCATAATGGAGCTACGTGCGGTTATATTACATTTATCAAAAGTATTGAGAATGAAAGTAACAGAAGAAGTATCTAGTGATATAAGCTTATTAAGTGTTTTAAATGAATCTAAAAGAAATTTGGTATCAGAATTGATATCATTTGGGGTTAATATATCCAATAATTTCACATATATGAGTTCGGTTAGTTTTAACAGGTTCTCATTAAGTGTTACATTTACTACTATTATAAAATTTTTGATAGAAAATACCGCATTGGTAGAAGATAAAGTTATAGACATAACTAGTTCTCGCGATAATGATGGTACCACCATAAATTTCAGGGCTAACTCTATATTATCAATTAATATAGAAAGTATATTTGATTATCAAACCTTCAATACAGATTCTCATGGTAATTTATTTACTATGAGAAATCAATTATCTGCTATGGATAGTGATATAAATATAGCTGTTGGAGATAATTATACAGATATTACATTAAAAATATGGGAGAATATGATATTAAATTAGTTGTTGTGGACGCTGACAGTATGTCTACATATCTATTAGGGAAATATGTAAATCATGTTGGAGACGAATTATCAATTAAAGTTGAATTCATCCCATTCCATAATATAGATGATGCATTCAACTATCTTACTAAATATGTTCCCAACATATTATTTATAGATCCCACAGACCCATCTAATTTCACATCATCAAACAAAACTGGGTGGGATATGTTAGATAAGTTACCGGATGGTATAATACCACCATGTAAGGCATATATATTTACTTCTTATGAATATGGTCATGATTATGTTAGAGCTGAAACTCATGATAAGATTACTGGGTGTGTATTAAAACCATTGGATGTTGATGTGTTGACAAAGATCATAAAAGACTGTCAATCTGTTTAGAATCATATGACAATATGTCATATTGGATGAATTGGCACGATTTTTGTAATATTTTATGTAAAAGATTCTTATTATGATCAAAATCACTTATTTGTCATACACATATGCCACCATAATGAAAAATGGTGATGATACTGTTATCACTGTTGACCGTAAATTGATATCGGCAAATGATTGGCATATCATTAGATTTGCTTTGGGTGCATTATCGGATACCAGAAAGGTGTTGGATAATCTCATGATTGAGTATACAATAAAGTCATATAATAGTGACATAGAATATATTGGAAAAGTTGTTAAAAAATTATTTTATTGGGTCAAATGATAGATACTAACACTCCCATTCTACATGAGTTTGATAATAAATTTATTATCAAACTAAGTCTTGATAATTCATATCAAATAGCATTAGCCAATTCTATGTTTGATGGAATTTATGTTAATAAAGAATCCATTGAAGAACTTAATATATTTACTTATGAATTTAATAAAGCTGATATAGATATTTATCAATTGAGTAATCTAATTAAATATCTATAACTGAGAATTTTCACATATTTTATAACTTAAAAACAAAGATACATATGCATAATCTAGATTTCAATTCCGAAAGAAACACCTATTCTTATATGGGTACACAAAAAGCTTGGCATGGTCTTGGACAAATAGTAACCGAAGCTAAGACTGCTCAAGAAGCACTGGTACTTTCCAACATGGATTTTGATGTAATAAAAGTCCCTGTTCCAGCTGGTGAAGTTGAAATAAATGGTGAGAAATTTATGGTTAAAGATCCCACTAAGAATTATGTTATTAGAACTGACACTGCCGAAGTTTTAGGTACTGTTGGTAGTACCTATACAGTACTCCAGAATCGGGATGCATTTAGTTTTTTTGATAATATTGTTGATAAAGATGAAGCAATATACGAAACTGCTGGTGTTATTAGAGGTGGGAGACGTATCTGGATTGCTGCTAAGATGCCAAGCTACATAAAAGTTGGTAATGAAGATATTGAGCAATATGTAGTAATTACTAATGGTCATGATGGTAAATCTGGTTGTACTGCATTCTTAACCCAAGTAAGAATAGTCTGTGAAAATACTTTGAGATATGGTATTAGCAGTGCTATGAATAAAGTTAGTATACCCCACAGAAGTAAAATTGCTGAAAAAATTAAAATGGCTCATCAAGTTCTTGGCATGTCCAATAAGTACAATGAAGAGATATCCGATATTTGGAATGCCATGGCTAAAAAGCAGGTCACTGAGAAGATTACCATGGATTATTTGTTAAAATTATACCCCACTCATGAAGATTCTTCTATAGTTACGGTTACCGATAAATTTAGAGAAGATATAATGGAATATATCAATTCGGATGCAACTGTTCAAACTAAAGAAACTAAACATACTGTGTGGGGACTTGTTCAGTCTATCAATGGTTGGTATCAACACAAGAAAAAATACAGACCTACCAGTAATTTCACCGTAGAGGATGTTAAACTTAACAGCATCTGGGATGGATCAACTCAGAAGAAAAATCAACAAGCATTTGATTTAGCATTAACATTAATATAGGATAATACATGGAAAAATATTTAATATCGTTTGATGTCTACGGGGAAGTAGACATCAAACGCCATACTAGAATTATATTTAGTAAAAGCTATAAACACGCATTGTTGCTTACTGAATATAAGGTTAAATCATTTTGTCTAGATGCCAATATTAGTATGGATCAGGTGGATGTTCATGAACCTGAATTATATGAAAAATTTATTGAACATCAAGATCACAATACTGATTCTATGGATTTCATAGAATATGGTGATGTTGATAGGTCTGTATTTACTCACATAGGTTCTATGAACCACATTGTTCAACTCAAGTATGATAATAAAACCAATAATGCATGTGTTGATCAATATCAGCCAAGAAGAAATACTGTTTGGTCTGGTGATATTGATATACCCAGAGATGAAATGTGTGAATTGTTGAAGGAAAATATAGAACGTATGAAGTTATATATAAATCTTCAATATGAGTTTATACTTGGTTACATTGATGATATATATTATTGGGAATATGAAAACAGGGACTAATATTGCTTATGTTACCGAATTATTGTGTGAATTGGGTAACGGCAACGGATATCACTATCTGAATAGTATATTTGATGATTTTGATGGGGATACATATATTAATGTTAGAATCACTAGATGTGGTGAATACTATTATGTTTATGGTGATAGACCATTAACAGACATAGAAATATTTGATATTAGTCATGCTAGTAGATTAAAGACACCAGATGCATTTAAATTATTTGCTAGCCTGCTACATGAATTTAAGCAATATTCTATAGATCAATTAGCCAAAGGAATTAATAAACTGGATGATTATGCAAATCTTTTATTGTCAGCTATTAACTCACTAGACAATTTTTATGATTTAAAGATTTAATGCAATGAAGTCAGATGATAATTACCACATTAAACTGGATGAAGATGAATTTAAATTTTTATTGGATATACACACTATGGTGTCGCCATTTTTATCTGATGAAAATATATCCACATACTTATCCATAGGATTTAAAATTAAAACAAATAGAACAGAATAATACAGAGGACGTGTAGTTACACGTCCTCTGCTGTTTTTGATATATAATAGAAAACGCAAAATCATATGAATTCTATTGTAAGCAAAAACGCTGGTGGTACAAGATATGAAATATTATCTACTCTATTATCCTTACATGGGTTTGACTCCATAGAATCTTTTCAAAATCATGCTGGATTATTATCGGATGGACTATACGGAATGAAAACCCATGAAAAATTGTATTCACATATACTCGATGTTGATCATGTAGAATTTGCTGGTCATTATTATATGCAAGAATTTCCAAAAAAACAAATTGTACTACATCATAGTGCTGGTAGAGATAATTCTAGAAGTATGTTTGATTATTGGAAAAATGATGGTGTTTATCATGTGGCAACATCCATAGGCATTAATGATGATGGTAAAGTGGTAAAAGGCTATGATGAAAGACATTGGGGACATCATATAGGTATGCAAAATATCTATAATTTGGCTCGTAATAGAGAATCCGTGGCGGTTGAAATATGTAATTGGGGTGCTTTAAATGATGATATGGTTAGTTGGGCAGGAGTTAGAGTGCCTGAAGATAAGGTCATAGAACTCAATTATAAAAACATTAAATATTTTGAGAAATACACTCAAAAGGAAATAGATTCATTGGAATTATGGATAGTCATTAATGCTATTAGATTTGATATACCACTTGATTATAATGAGAATGATATGTGGAAGGTATCACAGAACGCTATTGCTGGAACTCCAGGTATATACACTCATAATAGCTATATATCATGGAAGAGTGATATAAGTCCACAACCTAATATGATAAATATGTTATCTGGTTTGAAAGATAAATACCTTTCATAATATGGTAACTTAAAACATTTTTACAGTTTAACATTTTTTTACAGTTTAACATTTTTACATTTTTATTATGAATACAGAAGAACAAGAACTTTACGGTGACATAGACAAAATGTTTGAGGATTCAAGTGACATAAGCATTGGATCTCAAGGTGTGGTGCAAGGTGCAGGAGCTGTAGACCCCGATTTATATACAGTTAGCTTAAACAATAATGACAAAATACCAAAAGATAAGAATGGGTCTCCATTCTATAATTCATTGGTGAGATTTGTTATGAACCCAAAGCTACACAATGGTAATTTTCTACATAGAATTACCAAATATGTGTATTATATGAAGGCATCTGGTGCCACTGACAATTCCCCTATTTGGTTAGATTGCCCAAGCACTATTGGTACTAATAAAAACCTCATGTCTGCCACTTTTTTTTATCTTAAAAATCTTGGTAGTAAACACTATTCAAACATTGCTTACTCTGATTTTTCCAGAAAGCTTTATAATTGGGCGATTATTTATATTGTTAAAGATGGTAACTTTCCGGATCTGGATAACACCTTTAAAGTGTTTAGATTCCCCAATACCATCAATGACATGATAGATACCGAAGCTGCTGGTAATGAGCAATTTCAGCAACCTCCCGTGAATGTATTTCATCCCTTTTATGGTAAAAATCTATTATTGGATTTTCGTAGCAAAAAAATTAAAAATGATGATGGTCATGAAAGAACAGTATCCACATATGAGGGTAGTAAATTTGATGGCACTGTAAGCATGATACCAATACCTGGACTTGACTATCAAGTTTATCCTGTTATAGGTAATGGGCTATATTCTAAAGACCCCATTGAAAACGAAAAGTTTAAAGAACACAATAAGGTGGTTCAGCGAAAGCTTGGTAAATATATTCATGATAATGTACCGGATTTATCTAAATATTGTTATAAGGGATGGGATGATTCTACCGAAGAAATGATTATAGCATATATCCAAGAAAGGATTTCTGACACCAAAGTCTACAAGGGTTTATTGAGACATTTTTATAGATCCAGATTATTTATCAGAAAATACACTAGCATAGAAAACGTATTTGAAATGTCTGATAAAATTCAGTCTGATTATGGTGGGGTGGATGACATCGGTGATGAAGATAATGATACCGCAGCGAAGAGACCAGTTCATGATGATGAAGACATTAAAGATTTTAAGGCTTCATTGGAAAGTACTGGTGATGATGACTTACCAGATCTACCATTCGGAGATATGGATGATGAAACACCCAATAAACAAGAAAACACCCAAAATCAGCAAAATAATCCAAAACCATCACAAAATAGTCCAAACAAAACCAATCCAAATCCATCACAAAATTCAAGTGAAAACGATGAAGATTTTGATATAGGTAGTGATATAGACTGGTCTAGTGTTGGATAATGGAGTTTGATAAATTAGATGAAAATTCTATGGATGGTGTGAATGATACGCACATCATCCATATATTACACAAATCCATAACCAATATATTAAAATCTAAATTTCCCACCGATTACGAAAAACAATCTATATCACATAGAACTAACAGAATTAATTTTGCATGTCCCATATGTGGTGATAGTAGTACTAGTAGTACCAAAAAGCGTGGCAACATTTACATAGGTAATGGATTTAGGTATATGTGCTATAATATTTGTGGTAGTATGCCATTATCACAATTTTTTAGATCGTTAAATGTAGAGTTCCCATTTGATGATAGATCATTATTATACATATCAAGCTCCCATAATAACTATATATCGCACAATATTTCCAATAATAGGAACAATAATTATTTTAAGAACTTATTAGAAATAGATAAGTATGCAATACCAATACCAATAATAGAAAAATTATTTAACTTAAAAAAAATACAGGATGATAAGGTAGCATATGAATTTATCAAATCTAGAAACCAATTATCTTATATAAGTAACCTTAGATCAAATAAATATGGAATATATATACTCAATATGTTTGATGATAAAGTTATAAGTCTGCAAACCAGATACTACAAAGGTGATTATAGATATTTATCCAAAAGATATTCTAGAATATTAAAACATATGAATGTCGATTCATCGAAAATAGATCCTCAATATTTATCTATGATGGATAATTTATCCAATTATTATGGAATATTTGGTGTTGATTTTTCCAAATCAGTATATGTATTTGAGGGTGCGTTCGATTCCCACCATATACCAAATTCTATAGCCACATTATCTGCTAGTAATGATATAATTTTTGATAATGCAGTGTATTTTTTTGATAATGACGATGCTGGTAGAAAAAAATCCATAGCAAAATTAGAGAAAGGTCATAAAGTGTTTTTATGGAGTTCATTTCTCAATGATCATGGTAATTATAATCCTATGAAACCCAGGGATTATCATAAAGATATATATGATGGAATGGATTTGGATGATATTATAAGATTAAATCTTTGTGATATACCCACATTGTATAAATATTTTTCTAACGATATTAGCGATATGTTGTATGTATGATAATCCAAATATAATAATATTACCCAATATATTTGATATAGATATTAGTTTTAGTGATGATGATATTAGTGATATTAGTGATGATGATATTATTAAATCCTCCAATACTAATGTGATTGAAATTATCGATGATACTAACAAAAATAGCATTTTTTAATGGATAACGTAGAAAGTAATATCATTGATGGAATCAATGAACTAGCTGAAATAATAGATGAATGGGAATCATTATCTAAACTTAACATAGAGAAGAAACTTGATATATTATCTGGATATTTTACTAATATTGATCTGCTCCATGATAATAGGCATAAGTATTTTAAATTTAGGCAATCATTATTGAGCAAACAATATGATTATCAAACTACTTCTAACAAAATATCCAAAATATTTAATGAATATACGGATTATCGTAAAGTTAAATTAAAGAATCTCCTATCATCAGATGATAAATCCATTAAACCAAGCAATCAAAAACAAAGAGATGACTATGTGACTATGGGTACCAATAATATAACCTATTATATCAATCAAATAGATCATATAATAGGTTATATTATTGGTACTATAAAAAATGTAGATCACATGATGTATTCCATAGATTCTATTATAAAGCATAATGAAAAATATAGTTAAATATTTTTCATGACAGCATTTGAATTATGTCAAATTTATGATGGACAAAATTTTAGAGTTAAAGGAGGTATAGTTATATGGAATTTTATAAATTATAGATATAGAAATGATAAATGTTTTGTTCAAAGGATAGTACCTGTAAGTGATTGGTATACTATCAAAAGTTCATATATTTCTCCTAATACCATGGTGGAGGTGGTAAAATTGAACAGATCCAATGGTTTATATGAATTAATATAAATATTTTGATGAATATGGTGAAAATTAATCTACATAAAGATAGAATAAATTTGATGATATTAACTGATAGTCCAGATACATCATCAAAATTGTTTGATCATTTTACCTTTAAAGAGAGCAATTGGAAGTTTTTAGCTAGAAAATACCCAGGTCACACTGGTGATGTTAGATTTATAAAGTTCGCAAAAAAAGGTGAATTAACTAATTTAAAAACTTCCGTGGGATTTTATTATCATTTAATAAAATATTTGAATGATAATAATTTGCCATATGAAAGTGATGTATTGGAATCCATATATAGAAAGATTACAGATTTCCATTTTTTTTACAATAAATTGATAGAAAAAATGGGGTTTCAGTTTAGAGATATGCAATACAACGCAGCTTTATCTGCATTGGAAAATGATTTTTGTATATTGCATCTGGATACTAATAGTGGTAAGACCTTTATCCTTTTTTCTATAGTAACTTATATGATATGGAAAAAAGAATGCAAACAAATATTAATAGTATGTACTGATTTGGGTTTAACTAAGCAAATGTTTGAAGATTTTGGGGAATATATGTCAGGTTTCCTAAATTATAAGGTATTAATCTGTCATGGTAAAGCTACTGTTAAATCATTTGAAGGTTACAAAGTCATCATATCCAATTTCCAGTATCTTGGTAACAGAGATAAATCATTATTTAAAAATATATCACATGTGTTTTTTGATGAATGTGATTTATGTACTGCTAAAACATATGATAAAATAGTCAAAAAACTTCCACCATCTGATAAAAGAATTGGTGTTACTGGAACACTACCATCTCCCAAATCCGTTAAATTCAACAAAATCAGAAAAAAGACTGGTGATGTAATGGCTAGAATAAAAAAAGAAGACTTAATGGAGCTGGGATATTCTGCAAAACCCATAATAAAGGTTATTGAATTGGATTATTTATCTATAAACGATAGATTAGAAATATATGATTGTAAAATCAATATAGAAGATGAAGACCAAATGTTTAGAGTAAAAATGTTGGAATCTTCTAAACTTAGAGATAGCCAACTTAGGTTAGATTATATATCTAACCTAGCTGTAAACAGTATTGGTAATGGTGTTATATTTTGTTCTGATAAAAAATATGGATATGGTTTAAAAATAAAGGAATATTTATTATCTTTGAATTCTGGTAAGGAAATATATTATGCTGATGGTGATACAAAATCATCTGATAGACAAACCTATACCAATAGAATGAGAACCGGAAATAACAGGATATTAATAGTCACTTATAGTATTTGGGGTAGAGGTATATCTGTACCTAATCTATCATGGATAATCGCAGCAGAACCAAAGAAAAACGAAACTACCTTGGATCAGGCTATGGGTAGAGGTGAGAGAATAAAGGATGGTAAAAATCACTATATATGGTATGATATAGTTGATAATTTTGATATAAATAAACAAAATTATCCTAGTTTATATGATGATGGTATCACATATAAGAGTTATATGATGAAAAACTTCTCCAATAGAAAATCATTCTATAAATCTAAAAATTGGGATATAGATATTCACGAAAAGGTTACCTTATAATCTAATTGAATCTAATGAATCTCTCTTATACTTCATGGTAACTGATATGTCGAATGAAAATATATCATCATTTCTAACATTAATATCAAATCCCATTTTTTTGGTATATACTAAATTATTATTAGTATTATTTACTATTCCTCCTAAATTACCATTCCCAGAATTTCCTGACCCATCATAATCTGTAAATCTTGATTGAAATATTATGGGTATTCTTATCTTAAAAGAATCACCATTCTTTATTACTTTGGTGGAGTTATATGTGGCACTACCTATGGTTATTTGTTTTTCATCTTGTGGTGCCATAAACAAATAAGACCCACATGTATTTTTTCCTATTAAATATGTGTCATCATTCCCGAAACCTATTTTTCTTGGAAAATTTAATTCAGTGGGACTACCAGAAGGTAATTTTTCTATTTGCCTATAGTTGAGTTGTTTATAATAATTCTCTTTTGTATCATCTAATTCAAAATATTTTGATTGAGAGAATACTGGATAGAAAAATCTTGAATTATTTAATATAACTGATGGTATGCCTCTAACTAATAGTCCATTTGAGTTAAAAGTATATGATGAAAACAAATCATTATAGTTTTGCAAGAAATCACTACCAGATTGTAATTCTGGGTGGTCTATGTGAACGCAAAAATCCGTTATATTTCCATTGCCACTACCCAAACTATCACCATTCCACACATATGGTCTATTTCCATTACCGTTGTTATCAAATGTTGGCATATAGAAATCATCTTTTTGGTCATTGGGTGTTATATATAAGCTATCTCCTAGAGTAATATCCCTATTTCTTGCATATATGAATTGACCTTTGGTTTGTGATGACTGGAATGCAGAGATATTTATATATGGATCTACTGCATTGTTGTATTTGGATATCAATATATCATTATTGGCAGTATTCCTATATGATGCCGGAGTTTGCCAGTATTTTCTATATAACCTATATTCATCTTTGTTTATTAAATAACCATCATAGTCTATTGATGGTAAATCCACTATTGGTAATTTTTCGTTTACTCCTGGTACATATGATAATAATTCTAGATCTGATGTATCTGTCAAATTTGATATTTCTATATAGTATATTTTTGATATTATTTGACCCTTTTTAACTTGTAATGTCTCTATTTCATCCACATAATATCCACCAAATATGCTGATTTCGGAGTTATTTGATACTGTAGCGAGTACATTGTCGTTTTCATCTATTATTTTAACCGACATTTCTGGTATAGATGATGTTACTAATGATTTTAATTCACTTATTATACCCTCCATTTCCACTATTTTCTCTTCTAGTGTTTTTGGTCTATTATCTTTAATTTCGCTTGTTCCTATATTATTTGCAAAATGATAATAGGTTTTACCAAGTACTTTGGTACTTTCTGATACATGATCATATACTCCTCTGTTAGTTAATTCAGTATTCAGTTCATTTTTTATTGATTCTATTAATGTGGAGTTGGTTATGTTGGGTGTTTCTGATAATATGCTTTCATCAAATGGTACATTCAGAGAATCAGACCAATCTGATTCTATGGGGGTTGGATATCCCACTTCACCAATTGTTTTTACTCGTATTTCTACCTGCTCATTTTGAGTTATTGGTATGCTGATTTCATTTATATTTAGTTCATCAGCACTCTCTTGGTTGTCTATTACCCAAATTACATTATTATTGCTATCAATCTGTCTGGTTTTAATAGGTGTATTAAAACTTATCCATTTTGATTTGTTGGCTTTTTGGGTGTTATCTTGATCATCAGTATATTTATATTCATTTGATTGTATAGAATTACCATCATTGGTTAAATATCTATACTGGATTTTCATACCTATTACTTCATATTTGTATTCTGGTAATGGTATAAATCCTTCTATTCTATATTTTGGTGAAAAATTATCTATATCTTGTATAGTTGCGTTTATTTCATCTATTAGTGAGCTGTAATCTGATTCTATTGCTGATAATCGATTTTGCTTATCTTGTAGATTTCTCCTATCTTTGTCTAATTCTTCTGTTGTGTCATATTCTGTTGTGGATATTCTAGTTTTCAGCGACTCTATTTCAACCGATAATTCAGATATTTGTTCTTTTAATCTTATTTTTTCATTGTTTTTTTTCCTTAGTTCATCATTCTGAGTACCTTGCTTATGTCTGTTAACTATGTTTATTGATAGACTATCAATTGATAGGTTTGGTGGTGCTGGTTTGTCATTTATATCAGTTGGTGGTATAAATGTGTTTTTAAGACTGTTACTAATACCATTTTGATAGTCAATAACATTACTATTATCAAAATCGTTTAAATTCTGATTGTTTAAACTAAACATATCAGATGATATGGATATGCCTTCACCCCATTCATTTGGTACTATACCAAAATTTTTTATTATGGGTTTAATGAATATTATCATATATTCATTGTTGGCTATTTCAATTGGTAGTTTGGATTCGTTTATTTTCTGATATAGACCAAATATATTTGATCCTATTCTTATCGGGTCAAATCCTTCTATGAGTTTTAATGATACTTCATTAGTTTCTGGTATTATGTTAGTTATTTCATAACATGTTGTTTTTTCGTTATTGTAATCTATAACTAAACTATCACCAGAAGATAATAGTTTAGTCGATCCCCCATTATCAATATATTGTATTGTATTTAATTTATAATATGTTCCATCGTTGGTTTTTCTAAACGATTCTACGGAAAATCTATTATTGGAATTAATGTTTAATACATCTATAAATTCTCTATATTCCAATAATTCAAATGATATATTATTTGTCGATAATTGGTCTATTTCTGATATATTTATGTCATTTCTACCTCTTATGTTTTCATCGAAATATAGTATATCATTTGAATCGTTTAATAATAGCTTATATGATCTAATTAGATACTCATTTACATCATCGAGATATGGTAGATTGATGTTGAAATAAGTTTGTGGATATCTAGATGATGTAAATGGTTTTTGGTTTTTAATGTTAAATTCATTACTTGTTGTTAGCGCATTAGATGGATTTTTTGGATATGGTAAGTTTGATTTTGTGAGAGATCTTCTTATTCCATCGCTCCCCACCAATGATACATTCCTATATGATACACCAGATATCGCATCCATATTGCTTTCTACTACATTTAATCTTGATAGTAGATAACCATATGATGGTATTTGGATTTCTGATTCTACACCATTTGCATCCTCATATACTACTACCAATGACTCATCATTGGTAGTTAATGAATTGCTAAATTGCTGAATCAATTCATTACTGTTTTTCTCTCTTCTAAGGATTTCCTTTATAAGACCATCTAAACTATTAGTCATTTGATTGATTGGTTATTATGATACACCAGTGACATTTTTACTATCTATCACCAAGAATTTAAATATACCGCCACCAATGTTAGTCCACCTAATTTTTAGATAAGATTTTGTATCTACTGCGGTTGGTACAAATTCTGGTGATACTGTGTTAGATATTATGGTTATACCAGTACCAGTGGGGTTAATATATGCAAATATTTCGTCTCCAGAAGTTCCATTATACAGTTTTTGATTTCCAGAAGTACTTGTAGTCAAGCAATGTAATTCAAATTCTTGACCTTCTGTTATATTAGATGTATCTAGATTCAATCCATCAGTTGATGTTACGGCTGAATAGTTTAATAAAATAGTTGAATTATATTGAATATCCAATGGATTTGGTGCTGATGCACCAAAATTAGCGTCTGTTAGATCTATGGTATCTAATTTTTTTATCACTTTGGTATTAGTGCCAGATAAATTTAAATTACCTGCTAATACTATCTCATTAACATTTAATATTTCTAATACATCCACTGTATTAAATACAGATTTATCTGTATTTCCAGTACCATTGGCTATTAGTGATTTTGCTGTTAAATTACCAAGGTTATCTATGGTTAATATGTTACCAGCTCCTGCGGGTGATACTGATATTACATTACCACTTTGACCAGTTATGGCTATAGTTGCAGCTTCTATACTGTTAGATGGTATAGAGAGAAAATTTGTCAACTTAAGCTTATTATCTGTTATTGATAATAAGCTTAATTGATTATTTATAGTATTCTCTAATATATCATAATTTTGATTAAATAAATCAGGTGCGGATTTTATAGCTTCAGCCGAATTAATCCTGGTTAATGTTATGCTCATTGTTTAATCTATGTTTTAATTTTTTCTAAATTATCCATGGATCTTTGTATTAATCCAGATTTATATGACATACCTTCGTTGTCTAATTCAGATATCCAACCCTGTAAAGTTGATAACATTGTATTTACCATGTCATTTGTGATATTTTCCGATATTTTTGGGCTAGTATCCTCATTGTCTTTGTCATCATCCCCACCATCTTCTTCATATAAATTTGTATTTATTGTTTTCATGGCTAATTAAAATAATTTTCTACATACCAATTATTGTCAATATTTATCATATCCACAAAATGACCAACACTAGTTAAAGATATATTATTACCATCATTGGTAAATATTTTTATTGGTGCACTTGAATTATTTATTATGTCCACATTACCGGAACCTTTGTGGATTAATCTAATTTTTGATAAATTTTTTATATTATTATAACTTAATGATTCAATGGTAATATTACCATTGAATAATAAAAATATGTTCCTAATATTAGTGATATCTATTGATCCATTTTGAATCTCTAATATTGGATTTGATTGATGCTCGATTGACTGGCTTAATGTTTCACTAGATAATTTTGGTTCATTGAATATGATTCCATCTGATTCACTTAACATATCTATCATACCAGAGTGTATCATTATATAAATCTGTGATATTGTGGATATGTTATTGTTGTTTAATTTAACTGATATTGGTGGTGTGTCTGCTGTATTATCATTATTTGTATCAAATGATATATATAGTGGTTTATCTTCAAGGGGCAATGAAAAATTTATTTTCATTACCCCATCTGATATGTCATTTGATGAACACAGTATATTTTGTGAGTTACTACTAACATTTCTACTTATCTCATTAGACTCTCTATATAAATTTTTCCCAGTGATGTTATTAACTGTACTGTTATTACATTCATATAATGATACATTAGATACATTATATGATGTGGATATAAATGTTTTTAAGATATTATGATTTGAATTATTATGTGATATTATATGATCACTATCATCTAATCTAACCATACTATTATTAATTAAATTAGATTCATTGGATTGTCTAATTTCAACATCACTACTAGATAGTATTGAAATATTAAAAGAATTTTTTATAGAAATATCATTAGACTGTTTAATTTCAATATTATTGCTAGATAGTATTGAAATATTGAAAGAATTTTTTATAGAAATATTATTTAATAAACTGGTATTATCATATGACATCATGTGATCACAATTTAACAATGACATTCTTCTCACATTGTTAAATCTCACATTATCACAATTTTTTATGATTATCGAACTGTTATTATTGGATGTGCAATTTGTTAATGATATATTAGTAGAATTTTCTATGATTAAGTTATTACAATTATGGAATGAATTTCTACCATTACTTATACCGTGATCATCATAACTTGGGTGATTTGAGTTTGGAACCAATATTCTTATATTCTTACAGGTTCCACCACTGGGGGAATTATCGAAAGTATAAATTTGTGATTTATTTGATATGAATTCCGGTGAACTTATATCAGAATATGTATTTAATCCCAGTGTGTTATCTAAACCTTTTTCAAATTTTACATATCTCCAATCATAATTTGCCGATAGATTTTTTATGGTGCATATTCTATCAGTTATATGTTCTGATGTAATATCTAATGATATTAGATCATTAGGATAAGTCAATGAGTTGAACCTATTGATGAATGTGTTATTGGATGTGGCTTTTATCAATAGGCTTTGGTTTATTGAAGATGTTATTACACTACCATTTATTGTATATTTTGATTTAAATGATACTATATAGATTTTATTGGCTATTAGACCACTACTATTTATTAATGATTTAAAACCATTTAGATCCATTGAGTCCACCTTTATACCATCCATACCAATAATAATTGCACTATTGTCTTTTATAGCTATTGGTAAAATAATATCAGATAACTCATTTACGTTAAATGCAGATTTATCTGGTTTAACTAAATCATAATAATTTCCATTTATGTTTATTAATATTTGTTTTTTGTCATTTTGATCATTTATTGATATATAGAACTCTTTGCCTATATCTGGTGTTCCATTTAATTGATATATGTTATGAGTTGCATTTGATGTTTTAGTAGAATCGAATATTGTTTGATTGTTTTGATTTATGAATATTATAGATCCATCTGATTTCATTAATTTCAGATTACCATCAGTATCATCTATAAATATAATACCATATCCTGAATTGGGTGTATCTATGGATAATGGATTTTTAGCTTTTAAGTTTATCATGCTATAGTATTACTAGTTCACCATCTATATTAAATTCACCATCTATTGTTATAGATTGATGAACTATATATTGATAATCTTCATTTACATTTACAATTAGAGTATCAGGTATATAATTTCTAATACCATCAACTCCATCTGCATCAACCAATTCATATTCAGACCCATTGTATCTTAATAGATAGTTATTATTAGATAATGGAGTTGGTGGTAGCACTATATCATTTATTAATGATAACGTTATTAATTTAAATAACACATTAGATCCATCAAATGTGAGAAATGAATCTGCGGTATTTGCTGGTGCAAAGTTTATCTCACCACTATCGTTTCTGGTTATTGCACCATTAAGATTTATGGCATTATTTATATCTACTTCTGATAGTGAATAAAATGAGTAGTCTCTATCATACCATATATTATCATTAACATCATAAACCAGTATTCTATTATCACCAGACAATGGATAGTTAAAATCATCTACATCATCCAAATCTTTCAGGTATTGGGCACCTCCTCCACCACTACCGGAGGAATTTATCGGTTTCCACTTTGCCCCATCCCATCCCAATACTTGACCTACGGTTGGTGCATCCGCGTTTTCAGTAGACACATCTGAATGTAAATTTATTGAACCTAATCCTTGGTTTATTGAATCCAATATTGCATCAAATGTACATTCATATGATTCCAATACAGGTATCAAATTCTTAAAATTTTCATTTATGGTAAGTCTCATCTTGGAATTACTGGAATTGCTACCAATTTCAGATATCTTACCATTTATTTTTATTAATGATATTGGCATGTATTATTTATTTATAACATTAATTCTGTTGTGTTATATGACAATCTGTCATATAATATCCATTGGTACGATTTTTGTAATATTTTATGTAAAAAACCATTATCGTAATGAATAACATTATAAAGTTGCTACGCAGTGGCATAGATTGTAATATAAAATTGGCATTTACTTTTGCATCATCATTGAAGTATAATACTGATGTATCTGTGGAATTAAGAAAATTTCCATTATATTGTTTGGAATATGGTGTGGAAATGGGTTACATGATGGAGTTAAAAAGTTTATGGTTAGATGAATTAAGTTTAACTGAGTTACCAGAATCAATTGGTAATCTGAAAAAATTAACTAGATTGCATGTTAGTTATAACCACTTAACTAAATTACCAGAATCAGTTGGTAATTTGAAAAATTTGGAATGGCTATATGTTAATAATAACCACTTAACTAAATTACCAGAATCAGTTGGTAATTTAGAATCGCTAACTAGATTGTATATTAATGGTAACCACTTAACTAAATTGCCAGAATCAGTTGGTAATTTGAAAAATTTGGAATGGCTATATGTTGGTTATAATGATTTAAACGAATTACCAGAATCAATAGGCAATTTAAAAAATTTGGAATTATTATATGTTAGTCATAACCGATTAACTAAATTGCCAGAATCAGTTGGTAATTTGAAAAAACTAGTTGAATTGTATGTTAGTCATAACCGATTAACTAAATTGCCAGAATCAGTTGGTAATTTGAAAAAACTAGTTGAATTGTATGTCAATGATAACCGATTAACTAAATTGCCAGAATCAGTTGGTAATTTGGAATCATTAATTGAATTATGTTTTAGCTATAACAATATAAATGATTTACCTGATTCGATAATCAAATTGGTTAGTAGTTAATTCTAGTAGATGATTTATATTTCTATAGCTAAATTAACTAACCACCATAAGTTAAGTATACTATAGAAAATAAAAAATAGCATAATCATGGGTGTAAAATCTTGCCATAGAAATAATTGTATTAGTATAATGTGTGATACATACATAAGTGATGGTGATGTAGGATATGTGTGTACCGATTGTAAACAAGAGTTTAAAGATTACATGAAAAACATTACCAATAAATTTGATAGCTCATTTGGTGAAATATTAGGTGAACTAAAAAAATTTATGGAAACTCCTGCTGGTACCTATGCTGCTGGAGAACCCATGGATGTTGATCGTTTTTTTGAAAATTTTGAAGACCATGAAAATTAACAATATGGAGCTATATTTCAATGATTATTATAAAGACACAATTAATAAAATAGAAAACACTAATATAAACATGGTTATATTGGGTTATGCGGGTTCTGGAAAATCAACCCTGTTAAACTATATTGTTAATAGATCAGCAAAATCTTATATTGTAGTTGCTCCCACTGGGGTTGCTGCTGTAAATGTTGATGGGGTCACCATGCACAGCCTATTTAAATTCCCATTATCAGTTATATTAGCTAGTGGTGTCAAAGATTTAAAGGGTACTTCATCCGAAGAAGCCCTATTAAATTGTGATACTATAATCATAGATGAAATTGGTATGGTAAGAGCAGATCTATTGGATGGTGTTGACATATCACTAAGAAAATTAACTAAAAATGACTCCCCATTTGGTGGTAAACAATTAGTAGCATTTGGTGATGTTAGTCAACTACCACCAGTTGTAACTGATGAAGAATCTGACATCATGGATATGATGTATAATAGCCCATATTTTTTTGATTCTAATTGTGCTTGGAATTATAAGTTTTCTTATAAATTGTTAAAACATAATTATAGACAATCCGATGATAAACTCTTTATGGAAATACTTAATAGGATGAGAACAGGTAAAACCACTCATGAAGACATTATAACAATTAATGATAATTGTTATAAGTCAGTGGATATTGATGATAAGTTTATACCATATTTATGTTCTACCAACAGGCTTGCTAATTCTATAAATGATAAAAAATTATCAGAAGTTGACCAGCCTTGCTTTGTATATGAAGCATATATCGAAGGTAATTTCAATCCCAAGAGTTCACCAGCACCTGAAATACTCATATTAAAAAAAGGTGCCAAAGTTATGCTACTCAATAATACTAGTAGTTGGTCCAATGGTACAATGGGTGTTATAAGCCATTTAGATTCAGATACCATATTTGTAGAAACTAATGATGGGGAATATGAAATTGGCAAATCTGAATGGAGTACCAGAAGCTATAGTTATGGTAGTGGTAGAGTATTTACTAGTATAGAAGGAACTATGAAACAATATCCCATAAAGTTGGCATATGCAAACACCATCCATAAATGTCAGGGTAAACAATTTGATAACATAATTTTGGATTTATCAAGTAGGTTATTTACACATGGTCATTTGTATGTTGCTCTATCCAGATGCACTACTATGAATGGTGTTTACTTAACTAGACCCATAAAGAAATCTGATATAACTGTTGATAAAGTTATCATTAATTTTATGAAGGACGTATATAAAGGTAATATATAAAATAAAAAACATGTCAAAAATCGTAGTCAAAGAAGACACTAATGAAGTTATTATAGATGGTGAATCCCATATTGTATCTCCCCTACCGTTTAAGTTGTTGGTGTTTTTTGTCAATAACAATGGTAAAACAATTTCCAGGAGTACAATTATAGATAACATATGGGATAATGGTGCTGTAACTAATAGATCCGTTGATGTAGCAGTGGGGAAACTACGAAAAATACATGAATCTATCAATGAATCTATCAAAACTGTTGTTAATAGAGGATATAATTTTTCTAATAACAGTATTACCATATTGAATCAAAAAAACGTTAAATCAAAAAAAATCAGATTCGAGAAGATTGCTGAATCTGAAAATGGTGATAAATACGCTGTTTATTATTCTGGTGATGTATTTATGGTTATGCCATTATTAGAATATGAAGGGAAGTATGGAAGTATGTGATTAGTGTGGGTGTGAAATATAATTTGGTATTTGATGTGGCTGTTACTATTGGTGATAGCCACATTCGTGTTTTATTGTAGAATTTCCTATTAACATTTTAGGAAAATCCACCGGATTACATGTAACATCTAGTCTTCTGAGTTTTTCTAATTTTATTATAAATTTTGGTAATTCTATAATAAAATTACCACTAGCATCTAATTCACATAAATTTTCTAGTTTACCCATTGATTCTGGTAATTCTGTAATAAAATTATCGTTGACATTTAATCCATGGAGATTAGTTAGATCACCTATTGATTCTGGTAATATGGTAATATGGTTTTGTGAAACATATAACCATTCCAGATTTTTCAAATTACCAATTGATTCTGGTAATTTATTGATCTTATTATCATATAAATTTAATATCTGTAAATTCTTTAGATCGCCAATTGATTCAGGTAATTCAGTTATAGTATTTCCACACACCCTGAAATATTTTAGATTAATTAGATCACCTATTGATTCAGGTAAATATGTAATCGTGTTATTCTCTATGAAAATAGATTCAAGATTAATTATGTGATCCATTTCTACACCATATTCCAAACAATACATTGGATATTTTCTAAGACTTTTAGCAATAAGACTATCATATGATATTGAGGTAGCCAAAGTAAATGCTAATTTAATGTTAGTTTCATTACCACTATTCAATAATCTCAATATATTATCATTTTCCATGTTTAATGAATTTATCTTGGGGAATTGTTTTTCATATCTAATATATCCAAATTTGGTAATTTATTAATTGATTCTGGTAATTTAGATAACCGATTTCCATTGAGATATAATCGTTCTAATTTAACCATATTGCCCATCATATCCGGTAGTTTTTCCAATAAATTATAACTTAATCTAAATTCTTCCAATTTAATCATGTTATCTATAGAGTTTGGCAGTTTTTCTAACGAATTATTGGTAAAATCTAATGTTTTTAAATTTGTTAGATTACCAATTGAATCTGGTAATGATATTAACGAATTACACGAAACCCCCAATATTTGTAATCTTTTCAATTTACAAATAGATTTGGGTAATTTAATTAATTCGTTATTACCTAGAAATAAATTAATTAAATTACCCAAATCACCTATTGAATCTGGTAATTTACTAATTATGTTATTGTATAATCCCAACCAATATAAACTTTTCAATTTGCCAATATATATGGGGATACTTGTCAAATAATTATAATTCAAATTTAATTTTTTTAAATTTGATAATCCACATATTGGTTCTGGGAATTTACTAATTTCATTTGATTCTAGGTTTAATGTCTTTAACTTCTTTAATTTCTTCAATGATTCCGGTATTTCTGATATGCAATTATCATTGGCAATTATATGGTTTATGTCATTGAGTTCACATATTGATTCTGGAAATTCCGTGAATTTATTACATCCGATATTTAGTTTTGCTAATTTTGCTAGTTTCTTCAATGATTCTGGTATTTCTGATATGGAATTATCATTTATGATTAGTATTTTTAGATTACTGAGTTTACATATTGATTCTGGAAATTCCGTGAATTTATTATAACTTATATCTAATTTCGTTAAATTCTGTAATTTCTCTATGGATTTTGGTAGTATGATGAGTTTATTTTTTGATAATACCAGACTTTTTAAATTCATCATATAATCCATTTCCACATCATATTCCAAACAATATAGTGGAAATTCTCTTAGTTTTTGGGCAACATCATTACCATATGGTAATGATGTTGCCATGATGAATGCTAATTTGACATTAGCGATATCATCAGTGTCTAATAATTGTAAAATGTTGTTTATCATTTTTATCATATTATTGGTGTGATACCGAAAATTATTGAGATAACAAACGATTTACCCAAAAATGGTGATTTAAATTAGCATCTGGTTTCGGAAGTAATTCATGAGCACCTCTTTCGCATATTCTGTCCATTTTCCAATCTGGTATTTGTTTTCTATTAGCCAAATCATACTCTGCCAATGCTCTATAAGTTTCATGGATGCTTGATAATAACGTGCTATACCAATCATCTTTAATGACAACATCGATGTTGTCATTACATAATAGTTTGCTAGGTAAACTAACTTTATATGAACTATTATGGTTTATGGTTATTAATGTCCAAATATCATTACCGTATTTGGTTTTATCACTTGCTATTACTATTATTAATCCATCAGATTTTCTTTTGACGAAAAAACACATATTTATATTTTGTACACAATTTATGCTGATACCATGATAAGTGTGTGTGGATCTAATATATCTTTTATCCATCAACTTATTAAATAATGATGGTTTCATGGGTTTGAATATACCCATATTATTTTTGTGTTTTTTGTAATATTTTTTGCTTCTGCTATAATCTAAAAAATTGCTATACATAATTTTTAATTTATATTAATGAAGTGTTTACATAAAATATCACAAAACTATGCCATTGTATTAATAATGACAAGGTGTCATATAATAAATAAAGAATGAAGATAACAAGTGGATTATTGTTTTTTGATAAGCATGGTAACCCCATATCATTCAATAGTGTGGATGGTAAATTAATAACTAATCTATATTTACCTAAAACTTCCCAATATATTTGGTATGAAAATACCATATTTATAGCTGAAAAATATATCACCAGTGGTGGTGATATATGGTATGGTTATCCAACATCAGTTAATAACAATGATATTGTTGCCACCACTGAAGATCCATTTTTTCTAATAGATCCAGATATATTACTTGATGAATCACCCCAATTATCAATAAGCAATACAATTACTTATGAAATGGATGATGGTAGTTCATTGTCATATTCCACTATTAATGGCTGTTATATAAACGATGATGTTAACAGTAGAATACTTAGAATTGATTACTGTTTTCAAAATATATCTGATGATAATATTATTACTTCCGTAATTAATATATCAGATTCCGATATATTAATAGAAATAAATTTGTATATAGAGACGGAATTTGAGGATGAAAGATACGTTAATATGTTATCTAATTTTGGTATGGAACTCAATAGTGATTTGGCTTTCATATTTAGAAATTCTGATGTTAATGAAGATTTACCAGATAATATATTGTTGAACATTAAGCGTAAAGAGTTATTTTTAGAACATAACAATATAAAACCATATAGAAGTTTATCTAAGGCTTTATTCAATTATCTTAAATTTTTTGGTTACTATGATATTGTAGTCAAATCCATATATGAAAATCTAAATTCCTCCAAACAATATTATGTTTTAATGGATCAGGGATATGAAGATATGGATAGGAATATAAAAAATATAAGGTATCCTAATGTTCATACGGGGTTCATATCGCTTTTTTATGATATAATTAGAGAATCCGGAGAATATGATGATTTTTCTATACCCATAACAGAAAAAGCGTTCATGTTTAGCGATCAAGAAATATCTGTAAAATTAAATGGATTAAAGAATTTATTTGATAATCAAAACATATTGGGAGATACCAATATTAGGGACATAACAGGTGAATTGGTTTATTTTAATAGGTATGATTTAAATACCTGGAGTAATGATACTAATTCCATAGTTATCAATAATGGTGTCACCGCAAAAATACTGATACCTGATAATATAATATACATTCAAGATGTAAGACATTTATTTGATAATATTAATTGTCAATTAGACCCTAATATAACTGCCGAAAATAGCCCAAATATTATCATTGGTGAACATAATACCTGCTGGGTGGGTTATTTTGATTATTATAATGAAGAATTTCCAATATACGAGAATGAACCAAATGCATTGGTGGGTGCTATATTAGATGTTACCAATGATAGCTTTAATGATACTTGGGATGATATATCGACTACATGGGATGATACTGCGTTATCATCAATATTCATAAATTGGAATAATATAGGTCATAGTTATTATTATTGGATTAAATGGACTATTAGTGGTAATGGTTTCCAGGATACTATTGAAGGTTCCATAGAAAATTATAATTCTGCTAGATTCATATTACCACTAAAGGGAAAATACGATGTGGAATTTATAATTTATGGGTATAACAATGAACTCATTATAGGTGGGGTTTATCAGCAAATAATTGTTGATTGTTATGAAGCAGAAGTCACATCTATGTTTAGGATATATGATTATCCATTAAATATATGGCGTAGTAATTATCTTAGTTGGGATACACTAGAGAATGAATGGTCTAATCCAATATATGATAATGATAAATATATAGCCTCCCAAATAGATAACCCAATATCAGATTATAATATTTCTAACTATTTACAAATAGACACCAATGATCCACTTGTTGGTATTAATAATTTTTTAGGATGGGATGATGTTAATGATATATCTTGGAACGATTGTTTATTTATTACATGGGACATGTTAACCTATCATATAAATAAGTTGCCATCGTTTAAAATTAATAGCGTATCTAATGGTAGTAATTTACAGATAGGTGAAAGTGTTTATGTAACATCAGATTATAATATAGAGGAATTTAAAAAATTATCAGATGATTTAAAATTATCAGATGATGAGGATTTTTTAAGATATGATTATACTGCAAGACCTATTTCAAGACCTACATACATAGATGTGGTTGGTAGTAATTATGGTGTTGATGCAGCTAAATACATAGGATCTAATAAATTAGAACTATCTGGACAACATTTACCATCATGGGAGGATATGGATGATAACTGGGAGGATATTCCTATACATTGGCAAAATATGGTGTATTTTGTTAAAACCACGGAGTATGACAATCCATTGAGTTCAGATGGTACTTTCCTAAATTATGATGGGGTTATACTACCACCCATGGTTATGGTTTATTTTACACCATATAAATCAAAAATTCCTGGCATAACTTCTTGTTCGTGGAGGTTGATTTTAGATGATAATAATGTTGCATGGATTGATAATATATATTTCTCTTATTTTTTTGTTGGCGTTGGTAACTATGATGTGGAACTCATTATAGAAGATTCAAATGGTAATATTTCATTCAGCTTGTATAAAAATTTTATAAATATAATACCTGCGCATGAGTATTCAAACCCCGAAAACAGATAGTATTAAAATCATATCAAACTATTTTAGCTATTTACATAGTATTGGATTTATATTGGGTGAATTGATTGATGTGATAGAATACAATAAAGATATATATAATTTAGTAATAAAAGAATATAATGATAATAAAAACCATACTGACACAGTAACTTATAGATTTACTGTGTATTGGGATAAGGGAATTGTGGAGACAATATCAAAGTATGGCAGATGTATAGAATCATTATATACATATATATGACAGATTGTCATATAATATCCATTGGTACGATTTTTGTAATATTTTATGTAAAAATAGATTATGTCTAATATAGAGAAGTTATTAATTAGTGGTGATGATAGAAATATAAGACTTGCATTTATGTTGATAAAATCTACTAATCCCAAATATGACGATAAAATTAGTAGCATGCTGGTGAAATATCCAATATATTGTTTAGAATATGGTGTTGAATTATATTATTTTAAATCCATTAATGAACTCACCATAGAAAACTGGTTTTTTGGTGAATTACCAGATTCTTTATTTAATCTAACTAATCTAACTAGTTTGAACATATTTAATACTCATATAACCAAAATTCCCGATAATATCGGGAATTTAACCAATTTATGCACATTAAATATAAAATATAACAAGAGATTGACCAAATTACCAGAATCTATTGGTAATTTGGTCAATCTCACAGATTTATGTTTATCTGATAATGGTATTAATAGTCTACCAGAATCTATTGGTAAACTTGGTAAATTGCACACATTAAATACAACAAATAATCAATTATCCCATGGACTTCCAGAAACAATTGGCAATTTGAAGAATCTTCAAATTCTTCAAATTGCCAATTGTTTCTTAACTAAATTACCGAAATCTATTATTAAATTGCACAATTTAACAAAATTATATATTAATAATAATTCTATTACTAAATTACCGGAATCAATAGGTGAATTAAAAAGCTTAACTCATATAATTTTTAATGATAATTATATTACCAAATTACCGAAATCAATGGGTGATCTGGATAATTTGATTTGTTTGGATATTTCTAATAACCAAATATCAAATAATGTTAGTAAATTAAATGAAATGAAGAATTTGCGTATTTTTAATAACAACTATAATAATAGTGAATTACATGAAATTCACTTTAAATGAAATAAAGAAAATGGACTATAATAATTTAGATGATCATATAGATGGTTTAGTTAACATATTAGATTCTATAGAACCCAATGGATCTGTATACTTATTAACTGGTTCTAATGGATCTGGGAAATCACTCATAAGATCACAGCTACCACACTATATATCTAGAAAATTAAATGTTGATGCTGGTAGTTGTACTGCTTCAACTAGCATGGCTTTGAGAACTGGTTCTAACCCAGAAATGGGTGGTCTTAGTGGAATGATGAGGGATACTGGATGGTTGCCCACAAGTATGGAAACTTTTGATAATATAATTGGTTTATTGAAAGTTAAAGATAGATTTTTAACTATAGATGAGCCTGAAATAGGCATGGGGGAAGAAACTATTATGTCATTGTGTAGCATGCTCAATGATAAACTCAAAGAATTATCATCAGAAGAATTTAAGGGTTGTATGATAATAACACATAACAGATATCTAGTCGAAAATTTGGATTATGACTATTTTTTAAATACTGATGGTTATTCCAGCAAAAACGATTGGTTAAATAGAAAAATCATCCCTATTAACATCGATGAATTGATGGATAATAAACTATCAAAAGCAATAAACAACAGGACAAATAAAAAATAGGATGTCAACTATAATATACGATGCTTACAAATATGATGGTAATTTACAATCACTTATGGATGAATTACCCAGAGTAAGAATTGATTTCCACAAACACATAGAATCTAATCTTAAATCTTTATTTAATGATGAGATAATGGATGCAGATAATGCATATCAATCAGTTAAAAATATGGCAAAATCTGATATGAGATGGATTCAAGAATATGAAGATACATGTATACAAGTATATGTGTGTGAAGACATAATATACATACAATTATTTGGAATGATAAAAAGCATACACATACATGATGATTTAATAAAGAAATTATATGATTTTTCCTTTGATGACAGATGTATGGATGATAGTGAAAAAGATTGGTGGAAGAGTAGAGAAAAAATCTGGGGGAAAATATTTCATAAATCACCGATACCATTATATGCTGGACTATCATATAGTATCGGTGATTCCAATATTATGTTACTTGACACAATAAGGAAAATAAGAGGTGAAAAGCCAATATATGGATACGGATAATAAAATATTACAATTATTAAGCAGTGATGATGATGCCAATATTAAATTAGCATTTAGCATTGTTAAACCATTACAGTATGGGGATTCTGTGGCTGTAAAGTTAAGAGAGTTTCCATATTATTGTTTGGAGCATGATCTGGAGATGGATTTTATGGTTGAATTATGTAAATTAACCATAAAACATGTAAAATTCAATAAATTACCAGAATCTATTGGTAAATTGACTAAATTGACTAAATTGACTATTGAGGATACTGGGATATCAAAACTACCAGAATCTATTGGTAAACTAATTAATCTTAAAACGCTGTCTATTATTGGTCATACCATAACCAAACTACCAGATGCCATAGGTGATTTGACCAATTTAAGATGGTTAAATATTGAGAGAGGTACATTATCAGAACTACCAGATGCCATAGGTAATCTGGAAAATTTGGATATATTATCTATTGTTAAAAATAATTTGAATTCATTACCAGAATCTATTGGTAAACTCAATATGTTGACTATGTTGACTATTAAGTATACTGGGGTATCAAAACTACCGGAATCCATAAGCAATCTGGTAAACTTAAAGCAATTAACCATTGTGGATAGTATGTTATTAAGTTTACCAGATTGCATAGCTAAATTAGTAAACCTAGACACATTATCTATTCCTGGTAATTTTATTACTAAATTACCAAAATCAATAGGTAATCTAAATAAACTCACCAGGGTTGATATTAGTGGAAATCAGTTAGTGGAACTACCAGAATCAATAGGTAATTTGATAAACTTAATTTCATTGTATTTACATGACAATACCATAGCTAGATTACCAGAATCTATTGTAAAATTACGACAATTGTTGTGTTTAGATTTATCAAATAATAACTTATTTGATTTACCCAAAGAATTTACCAGTATGGTTGGTTTACAAGAATTATCTTTATTTAATAATCAACTTATGGATCTCCCACCAACCATATCAAATATGGTTGGTTTAACAACTATAAATGTACGTAGTAATAATTTTAATAAAATACCCGTATTTTATCATACTCCCATAACTATTTTAACATGATGGATGATAATATATTAATATTATTAGATGGTGATGATATTAATATTAGATTAGCTTTTACCATGGTTAAATCATTGAATTATGATGAAGTTGTTTCCGATAGATTAAGAGAATTCCCGTTATATTGTTTGGAATATGGTGTGGAAATGGATTATATGATCAATTTAAAGAGTTTAAAAATTGATCATATGGGGATTGATAAATTACCAGATTCTATCGGGGAATTAAAAAATCTTATATCTCTGGATATAAGTCACAACCATCTCATGTACCTACCAAATAGTATTGGGGAATTAAAAAATCTTGAACAATTATGGTTAAATAATAATTTTTTAGTTGAATTACCTGAATCGATCAAGAATCTATGTAAACTCAACATGTTGAGTTTACATGATAATGAATTTAACCATTTTCCCGAATCAATATGCAAATTACAAAATATTCAGTGGATAGATTGTGAAAATAATCTAATATATGAATTACCAGATTCTATCGGGGAATTAAAGAATTTGAGAGAACTAAGTTTTAATCATAATTATATTAGCAAGTTGCCAGATTCTATCGGGGAATTAAAGAATCTAAGATCTTTGGATGTTGGTTTTAATAAAATGATTGAATTGCCTGATACTATAGGAGGATTATGTAAACTATTTAGATTATCTGTTTGTGATAACTATATATCTGAATTACCAAAATCCATATCAAAACTAAAACATATTAGTTCCATAGATATAAATGATAATCCTATCGTTCACATTCCAGAATTTATATATGAATTAGAAAGCTTAAATTATTTACATCATAATGATATAACCATCAATTTAAAAACTTCCGAAACATGGAAAATAAGGTAATTAGTTTAATAAATAGTGATGATATTACTAATATAGATTTAGCATTTACACTAATTAAATCTATATATGCAAATGATAGTTATAGTGAAACAATATTATCTGAAATCAAATCATATCCTACATATTGTTTAAAATATGGTATAGCATTATCTTATATTAATAGATTGGATATATCCAATCTTGATGAATTTAATCTATTAATCTATCATATATCTGAATTAACATCACTATATTATTTAAATATATATGATATAAATTTAAATGAATTACCCTCTGAAATTGGTGATCTAATAGAATTGCGTAGGTTGGATTTGAATAATAACAACCTACGCACATTACCTGATTCTATTGGGAATTTACATAATCTATGCTGGTTATCCATAAACTATAATAGATTAGATATTTTCCCAGATTGCATTACTAAGTTATATAATTTAAGATCATTGTTTATAACTGGTAATGGATTGTATGAATTACCAGAATCAATAGGCAAACTGAAGAATTTATCCAGTTTACATGCTGGTAACAATTATTTTATTTCAGGCTTACCAGAATCAATAGGAGAATTAAAGAAATTACGTAATATTAGCTTTGTGAATAGTAGGCTTAACACATTACCTGATTCCATAGGTGAATTGGAAAACTTACAGACTGCTAATTTATTCTATAATCTTATCCCTAGAGTACCAGAATCAATAGGAGAATTAAAGAAATTACAAGAACTGAATCTTAACAATAATGAAATTAGTGAATTACCAGAATCAATAGGTAAATTGATAAATCTAGAATTATTATATCTTAATTCAAATGAGCTACAAGATATACCATCATGTGTTATTGAATTAAAAAATTTAAAAGAATTACACATTGATAATAATTATTTGTATGTAATTCCTGAATCAATGGGTGAATTAACTAATTTACAAGAGTTAAGTTTGGCTAAAAACGAGCTACAGGATCTCCCATCATCAATCAATCAACTAATGAAATTAAGAGAATTGAATATATCTGAAAATTATATTGATGATTTACCGTGGTATCTATATGACATGAATGATCTTATAGTTATTAGATGACATATAAGATTAATAAATAACACAAATAACTGTGTTATTAATGAATAGACAATTAATACGTACATATCCCACTATCACTGGAAACATTAAAATATCAATTTCCAGAGACAATGTTTACTTAACTACCATCAATTCTACTAATAATCTAAACAGAAATAATTATAAATACATCAAGAGACCAAATTCTGGTAACTTTATAGATGATTTAAAAAACTTCTACAATACTATACAATCAACTGATATGTATAGTATTGTAGAAGAAAGCTTATCCGAATCAATAAGAAATGATTTTAATGATCAATATTCTACTATATATGATGCTGGATTACGTAATATATTATCATTAAAAGTACCTGAAAGACTATCTATATTTGCACCTATATATTTTAATAACACTAACGATTTCCCCAATTCATATCATATATTTAAAGTACCTGAACCTGATATTAAAAGGAAACCTACTACTGAGATATTACCAAACAAAAAATATAGATATTTTGGTGATCATCCTATGGAATATGGTAATAATTTAATAGACAATGATAGCTTCTTAGTAACAGATGATGTATTATTATCATATTCCATACCATCTAATGGTTATCTTATAGAAGATAAATCTACTTTGGATAATATTACCATAGAAGAAATATTGGATAAATCAAAACTGGTTCAAAGTTTTGATTTATCCAATATCCCATATATAACTAATACCTTAAATTATCCCGATTATCCCAACAAACCATATTATGTCAATTTTGATAACCAACAAATTACGATATATGGTATAGATTATATGAACGGATCTATTAATCAAAAATCCATATCCATATCTAAGTTCATAGATAGTGAGTATCAAATCTCTGAATTTGATAGATTTATATCCAATCTATATACTAATAATAATTTAATATACCCAAATATATTAAACATAGAATTTTTATTTGATGATCCCGATGATGGATTTCATAGATATTATGGTTTTTATGGTAATTTGGATGATAAGGCTACATTTAATTTTGATTCTTTAAAATTTTCTAATGATTATAATTTAAACTTGTTTAATGAAAATTCATTACCATTAAACAGAAATTCTTTGATTACATCAGATGATAATGTAATTATATCCCCTACCGATGTAATTGATGGTAATTTACCAATTGATGTAATTGATGAAAATGTAATATCTTTTATTAGATCCCACAATTCTGTGATTAAAGTAAATAATCGCAAAGATCCATTAACCATGGTTAATGGAGGCATTAAAATTGGAGATTTGATAAATTATGATGGTATAATAAACATAGAATCATATGCTTTTAATAGTCCATCAAAAGCATATGTAGAAATATCGGTAACTGATCAGTTTAAAGTAGGTGATTCTATATCTATACTTAGAAATGGTAAAACATATATGGAAATCATCGCTGATGATTTAAAAGACTATAAGCAATTACCATATGATCCCTATAACACAGATTATGTAGAAGGAACTAATGTTGCATATTATTTCTACCCATTTGGTGATATTGAATCTATATCTAATGCCATAATAAACGCAATAAAATGGTTGTCTGATGATATGTCCGGTGTAATAGATGCAATATATCATGATGGTAAAATTATAATTTATCACAGCACCCATGGTATACAGGGTAATCTGTTTTCCATAACTGCTAATACTAGTTCGCTGAATTTCACTAATGAAATTCGATTCAGTGGTGGCACAGATTTTTCCGATAATAATATCACATTAAAAACTGATAACTTACCGGATTTATCCAATTTATATGTGTTAACTAATGATGGGTATGAAAAAGTTATAAGTATAAATAAACATTTTGAAATCATCAATAACAATTTAGTTTTTTATGATGAGTATCTCAACATAACCATTAATGATTCTAAAACTTCAATTTTGGTAAATAATACCAAAGCAACACTGCTTCTAGTAGAACCACTTAAATTCTCATTGCTAAATGTGTCCCCAATATCTGAACTTGATTTTGATTTTGATTCCGATACATATAATCTAAAATATGAGTCAGAATATTTTAGATATTTTAAAGTCAGAAAGCTGGAAGTGGGAGTTGAGTATACTATATATAAAAATTCAGATACTGTTATAGATCCTATAATATCCCATAATGGTATTCAATATACTGTTGGTGACAGTTTTACATCAATCACAAATAATTTTGATATATTAGATGGAGATCCTATAATAATTGCTAATTCTCATTTTAATGATGAGGAGGTTATATCGTTTACAGGGTTTGTAACCCTTAATGATGGTCAATCAACATACAATTATGATAATCCGGAAGAAAAGTATAGATCGTTAATCAAACCAACATCTAATGAATATAGTAGATTTAAAGATAATCAATTTAATACTACTGAAAATAAAATTCATCCCAATATTTTTAAATTTGCAATTATAGGGGGTGGTGATGTTAGAGACAATCCCTATAGATTAAATTTGTCATCAGTATTTGGTAATAACTTTACTCCTGGTTTTGATTCCATAAATCAAAACCCAAATTTTTTTACTCATGAATGGTTATATTTATCCGGTAAGCCACATGATTTTGATTTGAATAATAATTTTCCTTATTTCAATAGTACCATAGATGAAGACACCATCATAAATGATGGATTTGATGACTATTTTGAATCTAATTTCATTACTTATAATGATAATGGTGTAATCAAAAAATATTATATAAATCCCAAATTAAGATATAGTGAGGTTGAAAAAGATGATAATGGTTATTTTGTATTTTTTAGGGGAGTTAGGATAAAACTAATTGGAAAACCATTTGATGGATATAGATTTTCTTCAATATTAGTATTCACAAAATCAACTTATTTAAGTCCTAATAAACCAGTAAATTTAAAATTAATTGAAAATTCTAATCAGAAATTTGTATTATTAATAGTATATGTTAATATTGAAGATTATAAAGTATTACCAAATTTAAATGAAAAACATTTATATGAATATTCATATTTATACATGATGAACAGTCTTAAAAGATATGAGTCTAATCAATTCAAATTTGGAATTTTTTATGATTTTCCACCATTAAGTAATAATGTGTCATTATATGATGGTGGGGTTGGTATTAGCGGATTTAGGGGAGTCCAATTATATGGTAAAGTAGATCTATCTTTAACTGATTTACAAAATAGAATGACTTTTGAAACTAATAGTTTAATAGAATTATCAATTAAATTAATTGATGGGGAATTAGACAGATTAGTTGCTATGAGTGATGATACATTTATTGGTTTTACCAATCAAAATTTTAGAATTAATGATACCTCATATGAAATAAATGCTGACAATACATTATTGTCATTTGGTAAAGATTATATAGATTTATTACCAAATGGTATTGGAGTTTACAACATACTTAATCAAGTAGCAGGAAATAATTATAGTCCCATAATCCTAAATGATACCATATACCCCATATCTAATGCAACTTGGTTTTATAGAAATGGTGGTAAAGATTTTTATGAAGATTATGCATCATTATTATCATTTTCTAGTATAGTTGATGGATTAAAAAATGGATTATTTGAAATGATTGGTGATAATATAACCTTAAATTTTATTGAACCATCTGAAATTACCATAAATAAATCACTGGAGTTAGTGGAAAGTTCTGTGATATCTCCAAAAAATCCCAGTAAATCAATAACCACATATGATGTCATAAACAATGATACTTCATTTAAAATTAAGAGGTATAATGGGTTTTACGATTTGCTATTAAAAGATATATTCCTCCCAGCTTACTTAAATATAGATAAGACATGGCTATCATTTAATTTAATTACCTGGGAGGAATACGGTAGATCTTGGGAATCAGAAATAGAATCAATACCTGTTCAAAATTGGGATATTTCTGATGCTTGGGAAGAAATCGATGAATCATTTGATTCATTTGAATTTGATATAGATGATGTAAATAAAAGCAAAACTCTATATGATGAAAATTATAATTTTGGATATGATGTATCCAAAATTAATCAATCATTTGGGAAATATTGTAATAAAGTCTCACTATCATCAATAGGATATGAGGGAACCGGATATTTAGAAATAGATGATATCCATCTATTCAAGAAAGAGACATCTTTAAATGATAATACTTGGTCATTTGGTTATCTTAATAATTGGATAACACTTAGTGATAATTCGTTAATATATGGCACATATTCTACCATAGAATTGCCGATATTGTTAATGAGCAAAAACCTTAATGTCAATGAATCATTTTCCATGAATCCTAGTGATTTTATTAATATCAGTGGTAATAAAATCATCATCGACTATGGGAATTTATTTATAAATCATATATATGATTTATATCACCAATTATTCGATGGATATATATTTGATTGGGAAACCATGAATGGCAAGGAACAATTTATTAGAGATTATATAAATGAAAACATATATGATAGGTATATGATTAAAGATATATCAGTATATACGTCTGCAAATTATGAAAATAACTCCATTAACATAATACAAGGTAATATCATATCTTTTATTAATAATGATATGATAAATAACAAAAATATTGATACCATATTAAATAATAGGGAAATAACAATAACTGTACCAATATCCAATATTGGTATAAATGTGGGCATATCTATAAACTCAATTCATATATGATTTTAAAGGAATCTATATAAGATATTGATATATAATATTGCAATAAAAATATCCAGTTTACTTAATTGGAAAAGATTTTTAATGGGTATGTTGAATAATGGAATAAAATTAATATTTTTCCATAAATGATAATATGTACTATATATAGATTATGACTGATATAATAGAAATTCCAAATCTGGAGATCACCCTGAGATCTATAAAAAATAGTGATAAATTACCAACTTTAACTGATAAATTAAACTGGAATTTTGATCAATTCCTAAATTTATATAATAAGCTTAAATTTATAACCACTGTTACTGGTAACAGAGGCATACCTGGGGCTACTGGAAGAGGTGAACAAGGTGAACAAGGTACAAGAGGAAGTAAAATAATATTTGAAAATAGGGTTATACAAGATACAGATCCTGTTACCAATCCGGATTTGAATATAGATGATGTAGTCATAGATTCTCAAGGAAATTATTTCACTATTATAGAAAATAATGGTTTAAAATATTCATTCTCATTCAACGTTGCTAGTGCATCCGCAGAAATATATTTGTTAACGTGGACTCAATTCCAAAGCATCAGCAATAAACCCATCATACAAAGGTTTGGTATTAATTCTGGTACCCCCACTGATTTTTTGTTGCTCATGGGTAGGAGAACCAATAATGATGATAACGCAGAATTTTATAAATTAGCCGTTGGATTAGAAAATAATTCTACTTCAATCCCATCATCATTAACAGTGTGTAATATAATAGATGATGTGGATGGTAATACTCAATCAGCACCAGATAATTTTTTCAACATAGCATTTAAGTATAGAAAACAATCTAATTTGTTACCATCATCATTTACATCTGGAATACAATATACCCAAGAAGCTGATGATATACCAGTATTAAAAATAAAAAATGTAATAGGAGAATTAAATATATTATCTAATAGCAATGATCCAAATCTTAGCTATATATCTCATAATACTCCAAGAACCATATTTTGGGGATATGATCCATTACAAACCCAAAGTACATACTTTGAAATTAATGTAAACAGTAATGATAATATAAAATTATTATCATCAAAATCCACCGATATAATAGGAACTGGCACATTATCTACATTTGGATATAGTGTAATGTCATTACATGATGTTCAAGAATTCAACTATAATAACCTAAGCACACTTAGATTTAATAATATACCAAATGTATCAATAGAAGCTGATACAATAAATCACAATTATACTGCTAATTTTAATAAGACTGCTAATTTTACCCAGGGTACTGGTACTATACCAAATGTTGGTTCTAATAATTTTGGTATAGAATTAAATGGTGATGGTAACTATTTTGAAGTAGGAACCCTTAGCTCCAATTCGGTTAAAAATATTGTTAGTATTTCATTACTGAGTGCATTAACTGGCACTATAATATGGGTAAAAGTTGGCTCCACTGGTTCAGGTAATTTAAGAATTACTAAAAACATTGCTTCTACTAATTATATAATTGGTGCTCAAGATACATTATATGATGAAATTGAAGGTAGTGGATCTTTTGTGTTAAGATTTGTAAGGGTTAAAGATCCATCCAATAATGCAGATTGTTGGTGGTATCTTGGTAGAGAATCTGAAAATCAATACATAGGTACCAAAATAGTTAATAATATTACTGAAAGAAACAATTTATCCAGGTGGAATGGTAGAACTGTTCATGTTATAGATGCATCCGCTGATCTGGGTCATACAGGATATGCCGGATACATGTGGGGGGGTGCTGGTTGGATCATTCAATATGATAGTAAGTTTGGTGGTACAAAAGTTGTTAATGATATAGCCACTAGAAATTCATTGGTGGTTTGGGATGGTAGAACTGTTCATGTATTAAATGCAATATCGGATATCGGATATGCCGGATATGCCGGATATGTTTATAACCCCACATATGGATGGATCATTCAATATAAACAAGTTCAACCAGAAGATAATACATTAATTGGTGCAATAGATGCATATGCTGGTGATAATGATCCTAATGGTAAATGGTTAATATGTAATGGCAGGTCATTAAGTAGATTCACTTATTCAGATTTATTCAGTTTAATAGGAACCAGATTTGGTGCTACTTCTGCAACTACATTTAATTTACCAGATTTTAGGGGTAGATCACCCATAGGTGCTGGATCATTATTTGCTGGATGGGGTGGTGCATTTAACGTTGGTACAATTGATGGTGTCTATGCCCACGCATTAACCATTAGTCAAATGCCACCACACAATCATCAATTGTCAGGTTTTGTGAGTGGGTATAGACAAGTATCATCACCACCTAATGGGGCACCATCTGGTATTGATAGTGGTGGGGGTGGTGCAGACGTGGGACTATGGAACATAAAACCATTTGCATCATCGTCTGGTAGTGGTCAGTTACATAATAACCTGCACCCAGTTCTTGGTATTAACTTCATCATAAGAGTTTTACTGTGATGAAGTTAATATATTTTCAACTTTTGTTAATAAGTCTTTGTCACTAAAGGAAGACTTATATTTGGTTTTAAGTACATTTAACCAAAAACTACCCTCTGAAAATTTTGTTTCCATTATTTCCAATATCCATAAAACCAATATAACATCAGGGTTATGATCCATGGATAAATTTTCTCCCAGGAATTCTATATCAATTCGCTTTTTCTTTTCCATTAATCATAGATTTTACAAAATCAGATCCTGCATTATATGATTCTAATTTCTTTTTTAAATGTTCTGCATACTCTGCATTCTTTTCTATATTTAATGCTAATTGTTCTACATGATCCTGATTATTGATCTTAGATATTATGTCTATAACATCTATCCTTGGGCATTTTGTCACCATATACCCCAACAGCAAATTCATATCATAATAATCTATTATTCTATTAACATTTTTATTAAATACAGTATCAAAAAACACATTAACCTCTATCATGGGTCTTGTGTTCAAATAAGTTTCTAATAATGAATATAACTTATTTGATATTTTATATACCATGATATATTTTTCTGGATTTTCCAGGATTTCTTCCCTGCTTATAGTTCCTTCTTCTACTTTTACGTTCTCATCCATATTTTTAAATTATAGAATAAATGAATTTTAAATCGATATTATTGGTACATGTTATTATAATTTCTGGTTTCTCAATACCATTTAATTCATTATATTGTATTGCTACAACCCTTTTTGAATAATTGCTAGGTAATGAAAATCTATTGGGTTTATCAGTATATATTATTAGTCCAAAATTATTGAAATCTATTTTTTCATTAATTTTTATTGATAATATTTGACCATTATTCCATCTGTTAGTAGTATCATCAATAAACAAAACTAAGTTTTGTTTCATTATTCTAGTTTGATCATCATTATGCAAAATTAATGTGTCATATATTCCAAGGTTATATGAGTTAAGTCTTGACGATTCACTACCAGAAATATTAAATTTGGTATTGATTACCGAAGAATATCTTTGTCTGGTGTTGCTAATAACAATATTGTTACCATCATTATTGACTGATATTCCTCTAATGCCAATTATATTGAATAAACTATCAATGGAAACAGAGGTTTGACCAGATAATATCTCATTAATTTTTGTGGTTATTTCATCAATTTTTCCACTAAAGTCAACCTCCCCGACTTCTAATATAGATTCTAATATGGAATTTATTTGTTGCTGCATACCATTATTAACAAGAGATTGATTAGTCAGTTCTAATTGATTAATCCTTTCTCTCATTTCATTATTCTCAAGTATAAGTCTTTCCACATTTCTTGTTAATGCCGATATTTTAGTTACTGCTTCTGCAAATAATTGAGTAGAAAATGTATTATAATCATTTACATTAACTTCCACGTCGGGTATGACATTATCAGCATTAACATCAAATTTCAATGATAATCTTACTCCATATGATGTTCCATTCTTTTTTAATAAAGGATCTGGTTTTACTTTGGTTATGGTTGGGATTTTTGCCGCTGCTGTACTAAAGGATTCAAGATCTTCTAAAAATAGTATACCAAATAAGTTATGAGTACTACCATCTTCTGGTCTATTTTCATCAAATAATTCATAATATATCAATATTGCATTAAATTCATAATCTTTTGATTTATCCAATGCTGCATAATCATAGAAATTAAGAAGATTTCCAAAATCCTGGAAATCTTTATACGATGATGTGTCAAATTCAATTGATATACCATCCAATCTATTACGAACATAATCTATGGTTTTTCCACTACCACTATCTGTTCTATTGATTTCATCATTGCTGGAATCATTAAAATCAATATCTGTGTAATATGCATTTTCACCATTTACTGATTGATCCTTAAACCAATACTCATTTGGTGTTCCATTACTAGTATAATCATATGATCCAGTCGGAACATCCATATCATAGAATGCTCTAACATCTAGACCAGCATTACTTGGATTATTAGAACTGCTTTGACCTTGAATAAATTCTATATTATCGCTACCAGTTTGTTGGATAAATTTACTTGGATGGTAATTTTCATCTGATATGGTTTTAAATAAACACACTGGTGTATCACCACACTGAGTTGGCAATGTCATTAATATTTCCTTAAATGCATTAAATTCATTTCTATAATTATTTTCTTGGCTTATTTCTCCTATGAATTTAACCACTCTATTGTATAATGATGAATCATCTTCCTCAACATATCTATTTTCTACCAACGATTCATCACTAGTAGAATCTCTAAATCTTATCGCACCTATTTCTTTCAACCATTTCCAAAATACTCTTTCTGATACATTAAGTGTATTATCAGAATTATAATTTGGTTGTTTTGTTAACAATGTTTCTAAATTTAGTGCATAATTTTGAAAAGATTCCACAAAATCAAATCTATCTCCCTCTGGTGGTGGTGATGCTACACTTAGTCCTTTTGTGAAATGACCCTCTATGTTTTCGAATTGTATATTATTATTACCAGCTGATTCTTGTATTGGTGGGATTTCCAGCATAATAAATTTACTAAAATTAAATTTAACGTTGCTATTATTAAATGCTGATAGAGTTAAATCTTCACTTGCAGATGGGAAGGTTATAAATGTACCTTTTTTACCAAGTTTAGTTATGAGAGGAGTATTTATCATTTTATATTTATTTATTACTGACATACTGTCAGTTTGTGTAATTTGGCACGATTTTTGTAATATTTTATGTAAAGATTTTTTAACTTATAAATTATTAATATCATGAAATCATTGAAACGTATAGATCCATTGAATTTAGTTCACGTATTAGATGTAATTGATGTAAATCCAGAAGAAATAAAGCATGAGATATCTAATGCTCATGTCATTTATCATGGTAATTTCATGAAACAACTACATGGATATGATTGTAAATCTTTGGTTGCTGTAAATGATGAGGGTGAATTTTACATAGTATTAGATAATGACGGTTATCAAACCATTAAAATGTCTGATAAACAAATTGAGTTACTAAGACAGGAAATAAAAAGACCATTTAGCTCCAGCGATTATAATATACATATTGTATTGTGGAATGAGATTGATTATTCCAGCGTGGGTGATATATCATCCTTCTATGATGAATGTGATGAACCAGCAAAAGAATGGTTGAAATGGGCAAATGCCAATTATTATTGTGAAAAATGTATAGCTGGTGAAACAACCATATTCATAGAATATCACAGAAGCAAACGACCTACCGAAGAAAATGATTGGAGTGAGGGTAAGGTGAGAATGAAGGTAACCAATCTTGATAATGGTAATTTTGCCATTGGTAAAATAAATGATGAATCAACTGATATAGTTAAAATCATATCAGAAGCAATCAATAGCTAATTATTTTAAAAATATCAGTTAATCTATAGAGATTGCATCTATTATGGTGTAATCTCTACATATATATTAAATATTACATATATGAAAAACGAAGAAATATTGAAAATATTGAAACATATAAATGATCCAATTTCCCTCGATAGTCTTTTTGCGACTATTAAAAAAGATCGCATTAAATATAATGGTGAAGTTGCTAAAATTATTAAGGAAAAATTTATATTTTACTGTATAAAATATAAATTAGAAATTAAACACTTGAAAAAGATTACTGAACTGAATCTATCAGATACTATTGGTGATCATTTTGAATTACCACCATCAATAGATGTTATGGTTAATTTAAAGAAGTTGGTTATAAATAATACCAGGATAGTGAGTTTACCAGAATCGATGTGTAAATTGAAAAAATTAGAAAGATTATCTTTAAACCGCAACCAAATTATAAATTTACCAAATTCCATTGGTAAATTGAAAAATCTGGAGAGACTATCATTAAATGACAACCAAATTATAAGTTTACCAAATTCCATTGGTAAACTAAAAAAATTAAAGTACTTGTCTTTGCGTAATAATAGATTATCAAAATTGCCATCCACTATCAATAAATTAACTAATTTAATGGTAATGTATCTAGATAATAATGAATTGGAAGAATTGCCATTTGAGGACATTGGACTTACAGAACTAACACTTAATGGTAATATCATCGACACCAGCAGAGAAATTAAATGGATCTATGGTTGGGAAAAACCATGGATATGATCTGTTTTAATTTCTAGTAACCCAATTATATACCAATAAATTTATGATATTATGACAAGTAAAGAAATAGTAGATATACTAACTACCATAAATGATCCCATTATTATTGATAGTCTTTTTGCGACTATTAAATATAAAAATATTAAATATAATGGTAAGGTCAGAAATATGATTAGAAAACATTTCATATACTATTGTATTAAATATGAACTAGAGGTTAAATATCTGAGAAAAATTACTATTTTAAACCTATCAGGTAGTATAGGTTTACATCATGAATTGCCTTCACCCATAGATGTTATGGTTAATCTAGAAAAGTTAGTTATACAAAATACAAAGATGGTTACCTTACCAGAATCAATTGGTAATCTTAAAAGATTAAAATCACTATGTCTAAATAATAATAGGCTGGTTACCTTACCAGAATCAATTGGTAATCTTAAAAGACTGAACTTTTTATATTTGAATAATAATCAACTTACAGAATTACCAAATACGATTGGTAAGCTAAAAATATATGAGCTATATTTGAATAATAATCAACTTACAGAATTGCCAAATACCATCAGTAATTTAACCAATTTTAAATGTATTACATTTGAACAACAATCAGCTCATAGATTTACCATCAACTGATAATATGGAGTGGTTGGTTGAATTACTGCTAGATAATAATATAATGGATAATAGTAGACAATTTAAATTATGATGACTATTTTCTAGTATTATCCGATAGAATAATACTAAACATTTTTGATACATGACTGAAAAATTACATGATCTATTAGTTGCTGATGATATTAAATATGTACATTTAGCATTTGTCATGATTAAAGGAAATCCACATCTTATAACAAAAGATATTATACCATATTTGAAAATATATCCATGGATGTGTCTAGAATATGGTATATTGATGGAGGACTATAAAAAGGAATCTTCTATATATTTAACTAATTCAAATAATAGTTGTTTACCCGATAGATTATTTGATCTTACAAACATAACTGAACTATATTTATATCATAATCAGATTAGTGAATTACCAAAATCATTGTTGAAATTACATAAATTACATAAATTATCATTGAGTGGTAATTTAATATATGATCTACCAAATTGGATAATCGATCTAAAATATCTTAAAGTATTAGATATATCCAATAATCCTCTCCCAGATATTCCACAAGTTTTATTTAATAACCATAATTTAACAGAAATTATTTTACCTAAAGGTTTGAGATACAGTTTCCATGTACATGTTATTGACAAACCATCAATTAGAACAAAATTAGAACAAATTTTTAAATTTACTTAATATGAAGGAAGAACACAATATATTATCACTGATAAAATCTGGTATAGAATCAAATATTAGATTGGCTTTTACATTAATTAAAAATGTTGGTATTATTTCGGAAGATATAGTGTCATATGTGAGAAATTATCCATGGTTGTGTTTAGAATATGACGTAGAAATTAATCATTTAATGAAACAATCCAGCCTATATTTGGTGAATACTGACAACACATGTGTACCTGATGGTCTAAGTTCATTAGTAAATTTGAAAGAAATAAATTTGTTTGATAATAAAATAACAGAATTACCAGAATTTATAATGAAACTAATCAATCTATCAACCATTAATGTTTCAAATAATTGTCTAAATAAAATACCCGAATGGATAGTAAAACTCCCAAATTTAAGAAATTTGGACATATACTGTAATCCCTTATATGATATGCCACTATTTCTATTACATGACAATAATATAAGTAATATAACTATGTCATTTGATTGTAAATATCATTTCTATCCATATGCGCATGATAATCCACATATAAAACATAATCTAAAGAAATTCAACTTTTTCTAATGGAAGATTTTACTGATAAACTACTGGAATTATTAAAATCCGATGATGAATCTAATGTAAAAACTGCTCTTAATATAATGCAAGGTGATATACCATGTGATATACAAAGATTATCACCATATTTGAATCATTATCCGGATCTTTGCTTAGATTATAGTATAACGGATTGGATGTTAAATCGTAAAGAAATATTCATAGTAAACACCAAACTTGAAAAATTACATCAAAATATAGGTAAGTTAATAAATCTTAAAAGACTGTATTTATACAATAATAATTTATAAGAATTACCAAATGAATTATCCGAACTAGTAAATCTTGAGAGATTAGATTTACATGGTAATAAATTAACTCATCTATCAGGATGGATTATGAATATGCCTAATTTGAAATACCTGGATATAAGTGAAAACCCATTATTAGATGTGCCAACTGCGATATTTAGGGATCATAAACTAAAGGAAGTTATATTACCACTTAGATTAAAAATAAGTTTTGGTATCCATGCATACAGACACGGTAAATTTAAATCAAAAACGCTATATAGATTTTTGTAATTTTATTATTCTATCAATTATATGTTTTTCCACCATCCTATCATTATCCCATAGTTCACTAGATATGCAACAATATGTCCCACAATTTGTTAAATTATATTTACCGGATCTTATCAACTTTATCAAGTCATGATGGGTTTTTATAAATTCATCATCCGATGGATTATTAATAAATTTATTATGAAATGCTTGGATTTTTTGATTTTCTTTATTGATAAATAGCATGGATTCATAATTAAACCAAAATTTTTGGTTTAATTCATCTCCACATTTATCATCTGGTGTGTAATCTTCCCATATATTCATATTAGACTAATTATTTCATGAAAATCGTTTTTATTGTAATATTTGTGAAAACTGTTTTCCCTGTTTTTTCTATCTATACATAAAAATTCAATATCCCCATCATCATCAATAATAATATTTTTACTATGGGTATTATTATTAAAATATATCAATATTTCACCATCACCCGTTCTTGATATGGTAAAGTCGATTTTGTTATTGTTAAATAATAAAACAAATTTGTTATTTAACAATAACAAAATCGACTTATTTTTGAAATCTAATAGTGAATAAATTTTAAAGACTTCTGCCGATTTATTTAATGCAAAATTTACCACGCAGTTGTTAAAATTTTGATAATATGATAACTCATTCATCATTATGGTTATTGACATCATGCGCCTGATATTGTCTATTTGAGTAACCATATCAATGTATGCAACTAAACATATTATTAATATTATCATATTTTAGACTCTTTATCAAAATTAAAATATGATTCACGACCTCTTCTAGAAACACCAAATTTAGGGAATCTAACATCTTTTATACCCATCATATCCAAATATACATATGGGTTATGCCAACTGATATTTTTGCCAACTGATAATTGATTATGGACATTGGCTGGTATTTTTGCCCTAATCATAATATATTCATCATTGGTTTTCATTAAAAATTTTACTACATCTTCTTTTACAGTTTCTTCGCTGATTTTACACCAATTTACTATGACACCTGATATCATTGTTTTCTAAAAAATTTTTAATTTTTACTATTCTTTTTATTTATTCTTCCAATATCCATTCTCCCATAACTATTTTATTATGGGAATCACCAGTAGTATGTTTTAATATAAAAAACTTTCTACTATTTAATGATTTTAATTCTCTATAATATTCAGATTCAATTGAGAATACTAATTCTCCCTGGGATTTATTAGATGTTATATCCAAATATTCATTTATATGAATGAATGAATTGTCATTCTTTATGAATGACAATCTAAATATTCCATCTAATAAATCTATGGGGGTAAGTGAATCACCTTCTTTATTATATAGATTAAATTTTAATATATTATCAAATGGGTTTATGGATATGGATAATTCTGATTGAGAAATAATGTTGTTGGAGTCATCATTACCATAACTAACATACACATCATTGTTTGATATGAATCTTATTATGTTTTTTGTTTTAACTAGTACTTGCCCACTATTTGATATAGATATGTTATCATTTGATACTATCTTATTAACAATGTTTAATGGTCTATTGTTAGTTCCGATATTTAATCTAAGTCTGGTTTTACCATATTTAGATACATCAAATGATGATAAAAATGACGATTTATTTATTGAGGTTCCATCTGCCCTGTTATATAATCTTAATGTATATTCTATGGAAAATGATACTGCAATAGCAGCATTTTTTACTATGGGTATCCATTCATTGGGTAAATCAAAATTATCATCTTGATTTACTGTCATATCAAAGGTTTTTATAAAATTACCACCCAATTGTTCTAGTAAAGTTATTTCGTGTATTATATAATATGAATTTCCTGCCAATGAATTTAATGAAAATATGTAATCTTCAATAGATCCACCATCCCATTGACCAAAATATCTAAAATAGTCCCCGTCTTCGGCTTCTTCTATAACAGCAGTCAATAAATCGAATTCATCTTTAGACTTTATGGAGAACCTAAAGTTATTACCTATTATCAGATTCGCATACCCATTAACATAATCTACTGAATTTATTTCTTTAAATTCATAATATAAATTAACTTGATCTACTAATCCCACACCATTAGTTATTATATGGGAAAAAGTATTGGGATTACCTATATTTGCCTGTTGGTTATCAAGTGACCATGCAAAACTTGGTATGATATATTCTACATATTTATCAAATACAATGCCTGATATAAATATGGGTTTTGGATTAAAGTATATTAATTCATTATCTATATTTATATATGCATTTTCCAGTATTTTAATTTTATTATTATTTTTCATTCTCCAATATATGGTGGATATAAATCCAGATATATTTGGAAAATTGTATCCGGATATCATGTGTATTCTTAATACATCATATTTGATATTTAGATTTATTGGGAAAGTTATATCATTCACCGATACATTATCATCAAATAATTCATAGGGATATGCATTATCTTCATCTAATAATATAAATTTATTAGATAATAAATCTACCGCAGTTTTGTCTTTTGTATTTTTAGTTTTTAATTTGGCGTTTTCTTTATTGATAATTATATCCGCATTATCATATTCGTTGGTTACTCGTTGAAACCCATAGGTGGAGGTATCAAATGATATATCATTTGATTTATACATGTATTCTGCTAAAAAATATTCATTAATGCGGAAAAATATGGAAGCCATATGATTTTTAGATTATATATCATATGACAATATGATATATTACATTACATGGCACGATTTTTGTAATATTTAGTGTAAAGATTTTTTAACTTAAAAAATAATATGGAAACATCAATAAACAAAGTAAATCCAATTGATTTAACTAAATTTGATTTAGTTAATCCAGTTACTAAAGAATTAGTAACATCATATTTGGTATGTTATGGTAATAGCATGGAATCTTTGGTTGATTATTATAATATTAACCAAAGATCATTTATTACCGTGGATTCTGTTGGTAATCATTATTTAGTTAATGGGGATGATACTACATTGTTGACTAAAAATCATCTAGAAATACTGGAAAAAGATATTGGAAAACATTATAATTCATCAGATTTTTACATGGATGTAGACGTATCCGATTTCATTGATTGGGGGGATATTGACATAAAGTATATAGTGAAAATCGCGGATAAACAGGAACTAGATAGAAAGCTTGCTGCGCTAAGCAAAATTGAATCCATTGTGAATAGATCTGATCCAGATTTTTCATATAAAGACATATACATACACGATAAACCAAAGGACTATATAGCTGCAAAAACTTGGCTGCGTGAAATAGATCCAAACTACCATTTTGTTACTTATGTGATTAATGGTGAGCATGAGATATTGCTGGAAGTTACAAGATCGCTTGCACCATCTCAGTTGGATACTGAATCTCAGTTCAATGATATGGTGGTAAAAATTACTAATCTTGATACTGGTATATATAAACATGATGGATTGATTAATAGTTTAAATTACGATATCAAATCATTGAATCGTAGCATAATCGAGCTAACTCACTGTGTAATTTAGTAACTTATCATATTATAAAATTATTAAAAACTGAAAAAATCATATGGGAACACCAACAAACACAATAGATCCTCTTAATTTATCTAGTTTTACTTTAACTAATCCCAAAACTAAGAAATCAGATTCATTCTATTTAGTTTATAATGGGAATCATATTAATTTTTTGATTAATTATTATAATATCAGCCAAGAATCGTATATTGCTATTAATTCTGCTGGTGACCATTGTATAGTAGATGGAAATAATATGATGATGATATTAGAAGATCATCATATTATGAAATTAGAACATAACATCACAAAATGTTATATTCCATCAGATTTTTATATGAGTACCCAAATTATTGACCGCGTAAATTGGGGAGATTTTAATATCAAACCAATAATAATGATAGAACACCAGGAAGAGCTGGATAAAAAAACCAAATTATTGGATAGGATTGGATCTATGATTAATAAATCCAATCCCAGTTTTTCATATGAAAATATCTTCGTTCTTGGTAAGCCAAAAGATTATATGGCTGCAAAGAAATGGATAACAAGAATAAATCCAAATTACTATTGTTGTGCTTATATAATTGATGATAAGCACGAAGTGTTATTGGAAGTTACAAGATCATTTGCACCATCTCAGTTGAATGATAAATCTCAGTTGAATGATATGGTAATAAAAATTACTAATCTAAATAATGGGGATGTTATACATGACGGTGTGGTCAATAATTTATATTATGGTTTAGATAATATAAAAAATAGTGTTATTAAATTATTAAATAATTTAATATAGACAATAATATGAGGTTATCGGATGAAATTAATTTGTTTAATTTGCAAAAATTAACAGATTCATTATTACTTGATCCAGCATTTGCTGATGAATATAGTCATTTAGAACAACACATGATACTATATCACGGTGATTATATGGATTACATACTAGACAATTTATATGATAGTCATATGGCTATATTAAATTCATGTATTTCCATAAATCAGCATGGTGAATTATATTTGATAATTGAAAATAATTATAATTATCATGCTGAATTAATACCAGATGAGTATATTGAAGCTCAACGCGTGATATTTAATAAAAGATATATGGAGTTTATTGATTGTGATCATTTACCCTGGGATGATGTAAATTATGATAAGTGTTACGGATTGATAAAACTTGATAACATAGATGGTTTTTATAAATCGTTATCATTAATTATGCCGAATTATCATTACCAGTATTGCCAAATTAAAGATATGAATATAGTGATAGAGTATGCTGATAATAGATTTTTAGGTGGTGATCATATGTTTGTCAAAACTACTAATGTTGATAATGGTAAATCAATATGTAATAGATCCATTGACAATTTGGAGGATACTGTAATAAATTTACTTCGCAATCTAGACTTTATCATGTAGTTATCATAATATAGATATCCCCAACTATAACTAATTTATAGTTGGGGATATCTATATTATGATAACTAATAAGTTCCTGGTGGTGGATTACCAGCATCTAAACCATAATTACCAGCTAATACATCTATAGCCATTGATGTATATTTAACATATTGATCATGATTTGGTAAAGGATCAACCATGTTAGTCCTAACACGCATGGTATATGACATTTTGTCATACTATACATATATCCCCAACTATAAATTAGTTATAGTTGGGGATATATGTATTATGTGATTATTTATTTGCCTTTTTGTTAATTATTTTGATGGCTTTATTATAAACCATTTTACCAACTTCAATATTACGCTCTTTACAAGCCTGTGTAAGCTCTTCTGCACTATTTAATGCGCCAAGTTCTTTTACTAGAGAATTTATTTTTACTGATTTAACTCTTTGGTAAGTCAAATCCATAGATTTGGCAATTTCAGTTATCGAATAATTTTTACTCAATAACTCTCTAATTCTGTCATTTTTTGTTAATTCTTCGTTAGATGCTATTTCCATTCCAGCATCGTCCATTTCCTTACCATTTAATCTCCTGGTTGCTGTTGTTTTAGGCTTTTGAGTGGTAAAATGCTTTCTCAACTGGATTTTAATATTTGACTTATTTGGGTCAATATTGTTGTCTATGATAGCTTTACCAATAGACCAGCAATTTTTTGTATAAACCGCTACATCAGCTTCACCAGTGATCTGTTTAATCTGAGATATTAATTTTGTAGAAATACCTCGCTTTGTGATTTTGTTAAATGTAACTTCAGAGATTTCTTCTATTTGATTATTTGTTAATTCCATGATATTAATAATTTATAAGTTAAAAAATCTTTACATAAAATATTACAAAAATCGTGCCAAATTTATTTTGGTGACATTTTGTCATATTTCTGTCATTTGGTGATCTATATAATTTATTATTGGGTAATTTTGTCATATTTACTATGTCAAAGTGTCATAATTTCTTTTAAATCATAAATTTATAAAGAGTTTATGGTTACACGCAATAAATTTAATAAATTTGAAACCCTGTATGACAAGATACCGTATATAAGATACAAATATTATATAAGATACTTATGATAAGCTACCAATTATTAAACAATAAGTTATTAATATCATATATTAATGATAAGGGCAAAATAGCCCACTATAGTCACGTTATTCCTGATGACGAAATGTTTACTTGGGAGAAATCTAGAACCAAAACCGGATATAGAAACCACCTGGGTGGATATGCCAGAAAGAATTATAATAAGAAACCCAATAGATTTAGGATTTGGGAAATAATATATGGATTTGATGATGAAATTAGAAATACCATATCTAACGATAATGAACCCGATACTTGGTTCATGGATATAGAAACCGAAGTTATAGATGGATTCCCAGATGTTGATAATCCAAGAGAAAAAGTACTAACTAATTCATTTTGTAATAACAATATAGTTGTATCTACTGGTATAAAAGATTTATCAGCCATGGATAAAGAGTGGATACAACAAGAAATAAACCGACATCTTGCACCAATCAACAAGAAATATAATTTCAAATTTAAGCATTACCCAAGTGAACAATTGATGCTTAAAGAATTATTTTCAGTATTTGTCCCATCCATGCCCATGATAGTTGGTTGGAACTTCTTAAAATTTGACTGGGCTTATTTAGTAGCTAGGGCTACCAGACTTGGACTCAATAAATTTGTATTAAAATCTTCTCCAACCGGGGTTATGGAAGATTATTATATTAAAGACAAATATAATAGGAACCATAAGCAAAAAATAAGATTACCACTCCATAGAATAGTATTAGATGATCTGACATTATGGGAAAAATACGATTATTCTATGAAAATAAAATCATCCGCGAAATTAGATAATGTTGCAAAGGAAGTACTGGGTATCAAAAAAGTGGAATATAATGATACATTTATGGGAATGTATAATAAAGATTATAAAAGATATGTATTTTATAATGCAATAGATACTATTCTTAATAAAGAGATACACGATAAGTTGGGATATTTTAACTCCCTCAATAAACTCAGTATGTTAACCCATACTCCAATGAATCAGGCACTATTTGTGTCACATTGTCTGGAATCTAGATTTGTGGAAAGTTATCTTGCAAGAGGTAGACACATGGTTAGTAATTCAAATAACGATACTGATACTTACTCTGGGGCATTTGTTAAAGAACCGAATCCAGGGATATTCGATAATGTGTTAATATCGGATTTTGAGAGTCTATACCCCAATTTAACCATGAAGTTTAATATTAGTACTGATACGTACATGGGTGTAAAATCAAGCGATAGTACGTACATATGTAGATTCACTAATGAGGAAAAAAAATTGCAGTTGGGAGAAAAGCACATAGTAACAGAAGAAGGTACTGTATTTGCATCTGATAAAATAGGTGTTGCTCCGGAGATTATCAATAGGCTTATAAATGAAAGACTATATTCTAAAAAAACAGCCAATGAAATAGATGCTGAAAAAAATTATTTGGAAAATTTGCTAAAATCAATGTAGTATGAAGAAGTATGATAACATGACTATACTGAGTATATATATTCCATATGGTGTAGAAGTAATTGTTGGTAATACTGGTATGGGTGGAAAATTATATGGTGTGGGTGGAGAAAAATCAAAATTAATATCACCAGATGATGCAAAAAGCAATCATTGGGTTGATGATGATGTTTATCCTATCCTATACCCCATAGATTGTATATACAAACAAATACAAGTATTAAAGTCCACGATATGCCCCATAAATGAATTGATATGCATGATGCATGATAGTGAGGTTGATACTCAATTGACTAATCATGTGATTATGTCAGATGAATCCATAATTGCAAACTATGAATATGGTTATAAGCTATATGGATCACTAGAAATCGATATTGAAAATATTCTTAATAATCCATATTGGATAGTTCAAAGCCTATTATCATGGCATATAGATGTTTTTGGATTGATAAAACAAAAACAAGCAATTAAAAAGGACATTATTTAATAATTAAAAATTATATGAAAACTTATATAGAATTATCTCGTAAATGTGACGGGGCTGTAGAATTAAGAATGGATGTTACTAATATGACACCCAGTAATCAAAAAAGTTGTTATGATGGTTTATATAATCAAATGGATCGTGATGAATTTGAAATATTTATATACGAATCTGAAAAATCGTTGGAAGAAATATAAGGAAAGTAAGCGATTTGAGGAGGGAGAAGGAATTGAATTTAGAACAATAGTGGGGTGGGAATTTGCCATTATCCTAAAAATAGATGGTAAGCGATTCTGGGTAAAGTGGGAAGATGGTCATAGTTCTGGTCATTTTTGGGTAAAATCAAAAAGGTGTAGAAAATACAAAAGTATATTTGACGATTAAAATTAAAAATTATGGACGATTATCCAAAAAATTTGCTATCAGTGAATGGATTCACTGATAGCAAACATCTCATGGAACATATGGGATTTTGCATAGTTCACTCAAATTTAGATTATCATCCTATACATAGCGCACATCAATTCATCAGATTATCATATCAATTTGATATAGATGTTAGAGAAACCTTTGATGGAATTAAATATTCCGATGAATCCACCAGGAAAATCAAATACTATTCTAAGCAACACGGTGATATTTTACATAGGTTAACTAGTATAATGTATCCAGATGTTAATTTTAGATGGAAAGGCGATGAAAATTTTGGTAATATAATAATAGAATTAAATCAATATGATTATATGTGTTTATGCTACATGTATAATCTGATTACCAATGAATATGATCAATGCAATGATGATTTTGAATACTTCATGAAATATTATAGATTAATTGATGAATCGGATGAGTAATATATTGCATCATATAAACCAGATTGAGAATAAGGAATTTGAATCACTCATACATCTAATAAATTCAGATGATATCAATAATCATTTATTATTTTTTAAAATATTGTCTGGAAAACAGTTATCAGTTAGTGATATTATCTGTTGCTTCATATATTGTATCAAATATCCATTTGACTTAATTGAAAATAAGCTGGTTGATGGTGGTACTACAGACATGAGTGAAAGATATACTTATTATACAGGATTTAATAATTTAATAAAATTCCATATATCTTTTAGTATAATGCAACAGTTATGTATTGGCTTTTCAACCAATAGTGATGAAAAGCCCAGTAATCGAATATTATATAAAAGCAACTATTTGGTAAATGGTGGTATACCAACTTACAATAGAGTCATAGATTGGTTTGATAATGAATATAAGCCATCTGCAATAAATCACATAAAAATAGAATCTGAATATATTAACAAATATAACATATGATGGATGATAAACCTAATATTATATGCCTATGTGGATCTACTAAATTTAAGCACTACTTTGGTTTGATAAATAGAAAATTTACGTTAGAGGGATACATAGTATTACTGCCTGGGGTATATCCCCATTCAGACGGCATCAATATATCTGATGATGCTAAAATAAAACTTGATGAATTACATAAAAGAAAAATAGACATGTCAGATCAAATATTTGTAATTGATCCTGATGGATATATTGGTAATTCCACTCAAAGTGAGATTGACTATGCAAAGAATAAAAATAAACCAATCACATACTTATCTTGCATGGATTTAAAACTTGAATTTAAAACTAAAAAATCAACATGAAAAGAAAGATATTTTTTGATACAGAATTTATAGAAACCAATGGTGTATTTTTTGATAATATGGGTAACAAAGTTATACTACCCATATTAGAACTCATATCTATAGGTATGATAGATCAAAATGGTAAAGAATATTATGCAGTATCCAAAGATTTTGATTATAACAGAGCATATAATGATAACTGGATAAGGGAAAATGTGCTTATTAATTTGTTCCCCCAATCATATATTGATAAAGATTTGTTAAACAAATATGGAAAGTGTAATGCTAATATAGCAGATGATATAAAAGATTATATATATGAACCAATATTATGTGATAAATGCAATTCTCATATGACCTATTTTGAACAAACATATTGGTGTGAAGATAATAATTGTGGTAACTGTAAAGATTTAGATGATGTGGAATTCAATATAGAATTTTTGGCATACTGTGGAGCCACAGATTTTACTAATTTATATAGAATATTTGATACCAAGTTACTCAATATTCCCAAACATTTTCCTTGGTATTTTACTGATATTAGATATCTGGTTGATAAACATTGTGATGATCATGGTATTACCAGAAAGCAGTTAAAAAATCATCATATGTATCCTAAAAATAATAAAGAACATAATGCTCTTGATGATGCCATATGGAATAAAAAATTATGTGATTTATTACAAATATTAGATGATTATGGTAACAAGAGTAAATAGATTTGATATTGAAGACATGATTATAGAGGGTAACCGTCTATACACACATGGGTATATGTTAGATGGAAGAAAAATCATATATGAAATTGGCATGTATTATGATAAGTACTATGACTTGCCATCAAACATGAATCTAGATAGTATGGATTCATATGTTAAAATACCAGATCTTAAATGTTTTCAGACAACAAAGCTTGACAACAAAAATATCATCAGAGAATTAAATGAGGATGGCATGGTGGAATTAATAAAGTATATCAAAGGGTTTATCAAAATCAATGATAATTTTGATCACATAGATTCTTTTATAAAAAGGTTAATTGGTGAAGAAGTATATGACACTATATATGGAGTAGTATGACAAAATGTCATCAAAATAAATTTGGCACGATTTTTGTAATATTTTGTGTAAAGATTTTTTAACTTATAAATTATTAATATCATGAGACAAATTATCATAACACAGACTGACATAGCAAATAAAAATCAGCTTAAGAAGGCTTGCCAAAAATTAATTGATGATGAAAGACTGTCATTTAAGGGCAAAGAGCCTGAAGATATGAGACCTATCATTACCGAAATATTAGCTGAACTCAACATATGGGAGACATCATTGGAATCCTCTGTTAATAAGGTTATATCTCACATATTCACTGATAGCAGAAGCAGCATGCCAAAGCATAGTGATGGTACATCTATTGTGGTTAATGCCGTAGTAGACTCATTTGATTTTAATGAGGAGATTCCAACTACTACTAATGGTGTTGATGAAATAACCATTTCAGTGGATGAATGTAAGAAAAAATACCAAAAAACATTAAGCACAATACCCACCAGAGCTGATAAAATAAGATTTTTGATCAGAAATGTTGGATATAAGCCATCATTTATAAGGGATGTGTTGGGTATGAAAAATTCAGTCCAAATTGTATCAATAAGAAAAAAGATGTGAATATGGGAAAATTGAAAAAAATATTAGATGAATCCTTTGGCAAGTTGCCATATGTCATTTACCGCAAAATTCAACAGTTAGAAAGCGATATTAATGGGGGACATTATAGATATCTCCCATTATCTATACCTGAGATTTCAGATGCAGAGGTAGAAAAATTAATTCAATTCATTAACACTGATATTGATGAAATCTCAGGTTATCAAACCATATTTAATCCTGGTGATTTGGTGATTGATAAATTTACTAATGTTAAAGGAGTCATTAAAGATATTAATCCTAATAGTTCTCTATATCGCATTATCATGGAAGATAATCCAACAAAGTTATCCCATAATAGTGCTGATAATCTGGAATTTATATCCACCATGGATGAATTATCACCCACCAATTTATCATTAAAGTTAATAAAAATATATGTCACTAACTTTTTTAATATAACTATATTGGAAAATAATGAAATACAATATGGATTAGAGAAGTATGATTATGTGGGTAATTTTGAAGTGGTTACTGAGAAAATGATTTTATATAAGTGTATTGGTATACTGGAAAATGTGAATGGTATACCAATACACTTATATAAAATCTTTGAAGATTTTTTGACTAATACTTTGATTTATTCATGTTTTGATAACATAAATCAAAGTATTAGTCAACTTATTCTTGTTAATAAGGTGATTTTACATAATGCTAATGCTATGGAGATTGTATATGGAGGCAATATAAACATAAATGATCTATATAGTAAATGTACTACCATAATTAGTGAATCAGTTGGTGAACACATAGAATCTAATTTAGTTAATAATTATGGGAATTCTATAACAATACTTTTAAATTTCAATTAATATGAGAAAGCTATTTTACTTAGTTGATAATAAAAAATCACATTGTAAGTCATTAATAGGAATTAATGAGGGATATTCTATAATAAGATATGACAAGCTAGATCATATCAATACAGTTGTAGTTGATTACGCAGATGCTTACAACAAAAATCATGCAAAATACCTTTTTAAATTATCAGATTCTAATATAAACATAATTTAATTATGGCAAATAATATCAAAATGTATTGTTTAGTTGATAATCAAAATTCAAATCCACCAATAGTCTCCAATGACACACAATATTCAGTAATATCACGTGAACAAACCCAAAATCACGAAGGCATATGTATAGTAGATTTTACATATGCTACTAATCATGATATTGCTAAAAATAAACTCAGATCAGATCATCCTAAAAAGAATATAATATAATGGAAGGTAAAATAACAATAATATATTATCTAGTAGAGGATAAATGGGGTAATAGGGCATCAGTAGTTTGTGAAGATCCATCGGATGATGTAGAACTATCCGATGGAATTTTTGATAAAGATCACCAGAATTTGTATTCTGGTGATCAAGCGTTTAAATTAACTGAATGGTGTATAAACAATGGTTTAAAGCTCAAATCATTGGTTGAATATAAAGATATACACTCATTATTTGATGAAAAGCATAAAAGAATAAAGTATAATGATGATGGTACCATTGATATTATTGATGAAAATAGCTTTAATCCAACAGCAAAATATTTCATCAATAATGAATCCGCCAATATATTCTTAAAAAAGTTTAAATAATATGACCAACAGAGATTATTTTTCAAATAGAATCGTAATACCTAAATTTAAAGTGTACTATATGGGTTCTAAGAAAAAATTTGTACTCAATGAATATGAATTAACTGAACTTATGTATAGAGTGGCTAATGGTGATGTTGATCATCATAACTTAATGGTAGAAGATGAGGATGGTAATATATCTGAGTTTGATGATAGTGGTGTGGTTGAAGGTAATTTCAAAAACGGGTTATCAAGGTATGGTATAATTGCAAATAATCATATGAAAAGAGTTAAAGTTATAAGAAACAAAAAACAATTATAGTATGACACATCATAATGAAATTTCAGAAATACCAATACCAGATGGATTAAATGAATCATATATATTGGATAACTATTTGGATATAAAAATGGAATATGATAATCTAATACATCCATACATCATTATTTTACCATTGAATCAAGATGCTGAATTATTAAGAGAATATCTATATAAATATCTATGGAAAGATGGTATCTTGATCTGGCAAAATATATCAAGATACGGATCACGTGAATTCAATGTATCTTATAATAGTGAAATATATTTGGTAATATTAATTAGTAATGACTGAATTTTATATGGCACAACATCCACGCCCATAAGCACTCTAACCAACAAAAACATGCGCGGAGAAATATGGGTTTAAACTTGGTGTTAGTGGATGACACATTAATTGTGATATTGGGTTCGATTCCCTATTGTGCCACAAACCAAATGAATATAATATTATGAATAAACTAATAGGATATTTTGAATGTAATAGTATACTTATAAAATTGCTAATATTAGCTATGGTTTTGATTGTTCTAATTATAAGTATGTCATCATATATTGCCAGATCCAGGAACAAAAAGTTCATTAATAATATAAATATAGGGGATTTTGTGAAATATAGATCGGAATTAGGGTGGATTAAAGGCAAAGTTATTGATATTAAAGATAATAAATTTAAGGTTAATGTCAGAAGTATCTGTACAGATACCACCAGATGGATAAATAAATCTAATTGTAAAAAGCCATGGTAAAATATAGACTAGAAAGAATCACTATCAATACTACCAAATTATATTATACTAGCCCCAAATTATATTATAACCAGTTTAATTCTGCTGGTAATAGATATTCACAAAATAAAATCAGAGGTGGTAGCTGGATACCAATTAATGTAAATATATTGGATAAAAATGGTGTTATATTGGCAACCACTAATGTGAATGTAGATAAGTCAGTAGTTAGTCTTGGTAATGATTTTATAATAAAATTGGTAAATGTGGGTGATAGGATTAGTGATAATGAGATAGAATCATTTATTAATAAAGATAAAAACCATATATGTGATATGGAAATGTTCATGGATACTATTACTCGCGTAGTTAAAAATGACAATAATCTAAATAATGAGGAGTTGAATAATGTAAGAAAATTTATTAATATGATGGGTAAATCAAAAAGATTTTCTATTATGGCTCATAATTATATAAAAAATCATGAGCGTCATGAATAATATGATAACCCTTGGTAGTTTGATATATCAATGTTATTTTTTATTTCTTCTATGACACCGGATGATATGCCATATTTGTGTAAATTGTCACAGAATTTCATTATATCATCCGGTGTCATATTATTTTTTGCATTAGACCAGTTTTTACATATTTCATATGCATTAACAACACCCTCCCTTTTCATTATTGTTTGGATACCCTCCATTAATACTATACTATACTTACTCAATTCTTCTAATATAAATTCCTTGTTAAATGATATTTTTTTCATACCCTTTAAAATTTTTCTAATGCCCACTATAAAATATCCTAAAGGAACTCCAATATTATCATATAGCACACTGTTTGATAAATCACCATATAACCTAGATTTAGTTAATCTTATCTTCATTGAGTTAATAATATAGCTTGACATATTTAGATTACCTTCAGCCAAGTCAAATTCTGATAAATCAGTTTTGTGTGGCATAGAGGAATCTCCTATGATGGTACTACCTTTTTTTATTATGTACCCCATAAGACCATAAGACCACATATCCATGGATAAATCAACAAGCACTCCATTAATTTTATTAATGGAATCAATAAAAGATACCAAACCATCATTACTACCAACCTGAGTGGTAAATTTTTCTCTTGGTAAGTCATATTTATATACAAATTCATCCATTAATTTATGCCAATCTGCATTAGGTAACGACATGTAGTGTGCATTCAAATTACCAGTTGTGCCACCAAATTTCACATAAACTGTTGATTGTTTGTATTCTTTTAAACACCTACATATCCTATCTTTATAAACTCTAAATATTTGTGATATAGTGGTGGGAGTACATGGTTGACCTTGTGACCTGGGTATGAAAACTGTTTCATCATATTTATCTATAAATACATCAAATTGGTTAATTATATCATCTGTATATTTTGATATTGTTGGTTTGAAATCATTTATCATAATAGCCATAGATAATGATGATACATCTTCGGATGATAATCCATAATGTATATAGGATATATTACTATCTATATGTTTTTTAATATATTCATTTATGGCATATATTTGATCACCGTATTTTTTAGCTAAATCTATAATAAATTTAGCTGATGACATATCATATTTAATATATAGTTGCTTAATTTCGTTTATCTCACCTATATTGAATGGTCTGCATGGTGTTTCATCCAGATTACAAATATAGATGAGATAATCGCATGCAACCATTAGTTTATATTTTATGGTTGCATATTCTGAGAAATAATATGATAGATCTATTAAATCTTCAAAATACTTACCAGTTAATGGTGATATAGATAATATTTCACTATTAGTTAACAATTTATTATATTTTTGATTTTAAATTTCTGACTCTGCAATATTCCATGATAAAAAACGAATCCACCATATCATTTATTGGTGATTCCACCTTATTTTTAATCACAGTTGGGGTTTCCTGAATTTGAGTTATATATATGGATTCATCCTCGTTATTTAAAAAATTGAGCAACGGATCTGATTCATTACCAATATTTTTAAATAAATTTAACATATCAAATTTATTATAATTACCTTTTCCAAAATGAGCTTTCACACTTGGTGATGGATAAACTTCAATACCATTTACAGGTTTAAACATATTGATAATATTTAGCTTCATGAATGATGTTATTTCCACCAATTGAACCAATGTATCACTTGGTGATCCATATGAATAATGTTCAAATGATATAATAAATTCATCGGTACCAGATAAACCATTTAAATGTGGTGATATTGCATCACATAAAATATTAGATATCTTATAAGCCCTATCCATTATTTCGGTATGCCACGAATTAATATCTTTTTTTCTTTTGGCGGATGATATTGCTGGTGACCTAAAATACATACCATTAATACCGTCATAATTTGTCAAATTTGTCAATAAATCTGATTTACTAATCCAGTCTGCATCATTCTTTAAAGATTTAGATTTAGATATAGTTAATAAATTAGTTAGATGATAATATGTTATCTTATCATCTTTACTATCATGAACACATATTGATGTACTATTTACTGAAGCATCTATTCCTATGGTTACCATATGTTATTTTTACGTAACATAAGTGAGCTAAAATAATAAAGTTACATAAAATTAATAAATAATAAATAATAAAAATATTGAAAAATCTATGGCATACCATTTCAAAGATTCTAGAACATCCACGTCGCTGGATGAGCCAGTTTATTTAACTAAATTTGTGGCAACTTTTATATTACCACCTTCACTTAGAGAAAGATATGGGACAGAACTATTAACTGAGCAAATAAAAAGAATAGGAGGGCTAGAGACTAACAAAATGCCAGAAGCAGTTGAGCAAATGTATAGATTTCATAAGAGAAGATTTGCTGGATCTGTGGTGGAGACTAATGTTGATTTAGAAATGGAATTTGAAGCCAATGTTGATGAAAATCTAAGGATATATCCATATAATATACTAGAAGATTGGAGTAAATTAGTATATGATCCAAACACTGGGTTCCAGACCATCAAAAGAGAATATGCAGGTCAAGTTATTATAGATCTACATGATAAAGTTGGGAATATACTAAGAAAATGGTATTTCAAAACTATATTCCCAGTAGTTGGATTGACCGCCATGGAATTGAATTATGGAGAAGAGTCTATATATGTACCCTCAATAACATATGCAGCTGAAAATTTTGAAGATTTAACCAACTAAATTGATAAATATATCATTATCTTCACAAAAATCATCTGCATGATAACATTCGCCAACTCCCAAATTCCTGGCAAATAATAAATCACTATCAGAAAAATCTTTTTTATGAGTTTTTATGAGTTTAACATGATCTCCAGTAACAATGCATCTATAAACTGAGTTACTTGTCTCTATGGTATCATCACTGTCGTTGATTTCATGAACGTAATCTTCACCGTAATCTTCACCAATAGTTAATATTAATTTTCCGTCTACATTTCTAGTATAATTTATTGGTTTTCCAAATGGGTTTAAGTTTTCGTGCCTTCCATCATCTATGGGATATACATATTTGATTTCTTTTTTTGGTAATTCTATTTTTAATCCCATAGCATCACCCACCATTATTGATTCTGAATAATCATATTCATTTTGATCATATAATTCTAAGAACCATTTTGCGTTGGGTTTTCTAATATCATGACCATCGTGTAGCCCAATATGATATGATAATACATTATTATCATAATTATGGGCTGTGTTGGTATTGATCATTTTGTTATTGTGATCAAAGTTAATATATTGGGTTATTTCTCTAACAACTTCATTTACCTTATGTGATACAAATGAGGGTTTATCATAGCCCTTGTTAATACCACCCTGATTGGTAACTATAACTATACTATAGCCTGATTTATTATATTTGTATATATTTTTTAAAATACCGGATTTAAACCTCCAGTTTCCCATATTATCAGATACAATAATGGTATCATCTAAATCTAATATCAATAATTTTTTCATAATTACAATTTTTAATTTGGATCTTTTAAATATCTATCGTGTTCGCCATTTTTCAGTTGTCTCATAACATCTTTAATATTATAACCAATATGAATATGACTTAATTGATCACATTGACAATACCATCCATCATTAGCCCAATAGAAAAGTTCTATATTACCAGTAAATCCTCTATTTTTCATTTCATTTATTATCTTTCTTTTATTTTTACTCATTGGGGTTTTTTTGATGTTTATGTGATTTTTTGTATTTATTTGATCACGCTTAGTTAATTTTATTGGTAGTATGCCAACTCCATTCATATTTATGCTCCAAGCTTTTTTATGATCTATTCTAAGTTCATCCCCACATACCACCATACCTTTCATACCATTTATAAAGAAATTCAATGTACACATTTTTGCGCACATTTCATCAATATCGGTACAATAAAAATAGTTATTAGGGTGATCCTTAGCTATATCCAACATAGTTCTACCAGATCCCGCAGAAGGATCATAGAATGACTTATCAGTAATCACATCAGGAACACATATCATACCCATTAATTTACATATAGAACTTGGTGTAAATACTTGACCCATCTTCTTATCACTAAAATTCTCCATAAATATGTGACCCAATATATCTGAATAATTATGATCATATGCACTATTTACAAATATGGATATGAGTTCTGAAAATGAATCTATTTCATTCCTGTCATAATTTTTTATGATATCCATATATAATGATTCATTATTCTCATCTTTCATGGATAAAGAAGACTGTATATTAATTGAATGGTATGTACATATGGCTAATTGTAAAAAATCTTTAAATATTTGTCTTCTGCCGTGTTTACCACCCAAATCAAATAATATATCAGTAAATCGTTTTATATAGGGATTTAAATTAATCATATTATGTCTATTTCATGATTACTAACAGTACATGAAAACCCATCTGTATTTAATGTATCCTCTACATGATATTCACCATCACTATTTTGATATAATACAGTTACAATATCACCAGATTTTCTACTGGTTCCATTGTCTAATTCTATATCAACTTTTAATATTCCTTTTTTGTTGATGGTATTACCAAATATTTCGCTTAGTTTTGCCATATCAAAATTTATTATATGTGTCTAAATGTTTATACTTTTTTCTGATTTTGGTGGGTGATTGATATATTTTCCACAAACCACGTTTCTTATTTTTAGCGTGATTTTCTGCTTTTCTTAATATGCTTATGTGCTTATTGTTTGGTAAAACTTCGTCAACAAACCCCATACCATTATATGCTATCATTTTATTAATCATTTCACCACCCATATATACATAACACAGATGCCTATTAAATTTATCAATTCTTTGTTTATCATATGATATAGTAACCTTTTGATTTAATATGAGTTTAATCAACCATTCTTTGGATTCTTTACCATATGGTTCTATATCTTTAAATGATTTTTGGGATTCCGGAGCATTGACACCTATTAGTCTAATAACTTTTTCACCTCTATACTTACGACTCCTGGGTACTTTTTTAGCATTCTTATTTCCTATTGCTATTGTATCTCCATCTAATACCCTTAATACAGTATATTTTTTATTATAAACTGATATCTTTATAAACAATAGCAATAAAATACAAATTATTAAAATTATTATAGTAATGTCCATTATATACCGTTTTTTAATTCAACATTAATGGTCTTATCATAGCAGGTTACATTGATAAAATTTATTAGACCATAGGGTAAGCAAAGTAACAGTAGGTTATATACATCGTTGGAACTGTGTTCTATAATTAATCTATTGCTAATTATACGCTTACTTTTAATCCAACTTGTATCGCCACTATCACCGATCAGTGTCATTAAATCAGTAATGTCAGATATATATGGTGAGTGTATTTCTGGGAATGGATCTGCTGGTATATTAGTCCAGCACTTTATTTCATTATCATTAAAACAATCGGTAGATATACCAGTGTCACCAATCCATTTATATCCACCCCATCCACCATTAGATTTATATTTAACTATACGATGATGACCATTGGTTAATATAATATAATAATCACCATCACGTTTTGGCTTGTTATATGGACTTTTCCATTGATTATTCATATGGTTATTCGTTTAATTTAATAAATATACTCTTAATTTTATCCAAATTATTGAGTTCTATTTTAGATATAATACCATCACCATTATATTTGGTAATTTCTTTGGTAATTTCACCACAAACTTGATAGAATTTAGATAAATTCTTTATCATTTTTAGGATATAGATGTATTAGCATGCTTTGTTCAAATTTATATAAATTCTTTACCATCATGTGGGATTTTATATTATGCTCAATCAAATTATCATAATAGTCCACAAAATAGGTATAATATACTACCATAGTATCATCGCTGTCATTGCCCATCAAAAATTCCTCGAATGAATATAGTGCAAATCTATACCTGGAAATCTCAATTTCATTCGTAGGAATTTCATATTTTTGATAAATATTACCATCAATGCTAAGGTAGTGTCCTATATTATCCATACCCAAACTAACCACATGGCAATTTTTGATAAATCTGAGATATGATAAAACCAACTCCATATCCAGAATATTTTTATTAATTGAATCATGATTTGATAGAAGCTTTAAATGATCTTTGGGTACTTTCTTAGCCTCACTTTGACTATAAATACCAATTAATATGTCATCATCAAAAGCACCATTACCATCAATAACCAAATATTTATTACCATCAAATTCAACTATATCACCTATGTTATAATCCATAATTTTACCAAGCATTATATTGTAATTCTGTAACTTCTTGAAATCCTGTTATTGATAAGCTATGGGTAACAATATTTTTAATTTTTTCAACTAAATGATTGTTGATTTCTAATATAACTTCTTCCTCTGATATAAACTGTTCATCACCCAATGGGACTTTAAAACTACTTTTAGTTGTCATTTTGTTTGTTTTAAATGATTCCTCATTTATCCCATACACACATTCATAAAAAAATATATAGTATGTCATAATTTAATGATTAATTTTCCTCCAATACATAGCAGTAAATCCAGATAACAGATGATAGTCACTATTTAAATTTATGTTTATTATATTATATTCCCCATCACTGTGATATCCCACATAACTATTTTCCATATCAGATAGTATGATTATCTGATCATTTGGTGGGTGTGCAGATATATGATTCCAGGATATATTCATTTTCCTAGTGATGAAATCGTCTATGAGATCATTAAAATTCTCATAAACAATATCATTTACATCAATAAAATTTTTAAAATTGTCTATGTCTATAAGATGTTTATTATCCATAGCACAAATAGGTTTGTAGAACAAAAAATCTTCACCATATTTTTTCATTCTATACAATATGCCATTTGGCGTATATGCATTACTAACGCCAAATTTTTCACATCCACAGAATCTACATTCATGAGTGCCATTATCAGTAAGATTCCATGAATGATTATTATTGATTATTTTACTCATAATTTTTAACTTATGTGTTTCCAATAATATGGGATAGCAATATCATGACTATCATTCAATGAATCATCCATAACATTGTTATCTAATAATCTCCAATATTGGTTACTATTTTTATATCCTACTACACATGATGTTAAATCGGTGATTATGATTAATTTATTAATTGGCATATTTTCATCTATATAGTTCCAGCCTTGGAGCTGTTTTCTAATAATGAAATCATTAAACGCATCTGGGTGACCTATCTTATTGAGTTTCAAAAAATTTCTAAAGCTATCAAAACTCTCCAAAATCTTTGAGCCTAACTTACATATGGGTTCCATCATAAGATATTTACTGGATATATTAACATCTCTATACATTGTTGGTATGTGTGACATACTAAAGTGATGTCTGCTGCACCCACAAAAACTACACTTATCGTAGTTATTATAAGGTTCATTTTTGATATTAATCCATTTATGATTATTTGTAATTATTTTATCCATCAAAATACATTGAGATTATTTTTAAATTTATTTTCAGTATATGGTATATATAAACCCTTATTTATGGGATCACAATGTTTAAAAAATATGTCACGATTCTTTTCAAATCCTATAAAATTTCTACCAGTTTCTATACAAGCCTTAGCCGTAGATCCAGAACCCATACACGGATCTAATATTACACTGTTTTTATCTGAGTATGTTTCTATTATATGTCTCATTAATGATGTGGGTTTAAGTGTGGCAAAAAAAGGGGATGGTATGGGGCTAAAATCCAATACAGAATTTACTAATATTTCTAATTCATAGTCATTATAGTCACTCACTATAATGGATTTAGGGTATTTTAAATTGCTTTTATTGGTATCTAAACTTTTGAATTTACCATAGTTATTATTAGTTATGTTTTTATGTTTGTGGGCATTACCTTTTGAATGGGAGGGTTTACCAGTAGTAAATTGGGGGTTATAGATAGGCAGTTTTTTATAATATATTGTTATTTCTTCATGATTAACCAAAGGAATCCTGTTAGAATTTAAAAATCCTGTTGTTTTTTCACCTTTCTTCCATATATTAGTATATCTATAGTATTTTTTATTGGACATCATTAATTCGGCAGTAAATATGCCCTGGGATGTTAATATAATGGGAGTGTTTGATTTAGATACTCTGAATATATTATTCCAAAATTTATCTAAATCAATTTTAATATCCCATTCATTTTTACTATGACCATATGGTAAATCGGCAAATACCATATCCACAAAACCATCCGGTATATTATCAAAACCATCAAACATATCTATATGTTGTATTTGATTTAGCATCATATCATATAACTATCATAGTCTTCAATCCAATCACCAAACATCAATCTATTTATGGATTTCATGTCGTCTTCTGTGGTTTTTCTATTGATATTTTTATTATTGAGTTTACCTTTTATAAACATGGCACCACATTTAGTGCATTTCAATAATTGGAAGTTATTTTTACCATCTATAGAACTGTATTCTAATGTGTGTTTTTTCTTATGGAATATATGGATCATGATATTTTATATGATTTTAATCTATTAACCATATCAGCATTGATTGATAACAACATAGGATTAGCATCATTGGGTATACACTGAATTGTATTCAATATAATATCTATGTCATCATCAGATGCTTTTCTATTAACAGATTTTTTACCAATTTTTCCTTTTACAAACAATTTGCCACATTCTTTACATTCTTTTAATGCAAAATCATGGTCGCCATCATCGGATTTATATTGTAAGCAATGTTTTTTCTTATGGAATATATGAATCATTTTTTCTTATGTTTATCTTTTTTGGTTAAATCTTTTTTTATTTTTTTTAAATCAGATATCAATATATCAGGTACAAATCTTATCATGAAATTAATATCACTATCATTCAACTGGTTTAATTTCATATACACATTTAAATGATCTTTATCAATTTTGGTATTGTTTGCTTTATCAGTTTTAGTAAATATCCACCTGGGTGGTGAACCACGATGCTTAGATAGTAAAAATCTATGCATATAATCCATAGCATAAACTGGATTAATCTTTATTACAGTGAGGTTGGATGCAAATACCGGATATGCTATGGATATGGTTCTTAATGACATAAAATAATACTTCTTTTTATCTGCATCTAATAAGGTATCCCATTTATCTTTACTCCCAAACAGATACAACTTTATAAAATCAAATAATGATATTTTATTCATAATTAAAACACATCTTCTTTAGTAGAACTACCAATATTAATAAAATGTTTTAAATATTTCTTATCTGGTATTTTATGGGGTTTCCATCCAGAAATACATTTTATTAAATCGTTCAAAACATAGTTTGGATATGATTCTTTACGAAGCAATATAGCTTTCATATTTAATTTGATATTTTCTTCTATTTTGATGGTGTCTTTAGAATGGCTATCTTTACCATTACACGAAGCAAACACATACTTGGCTATCTTAGCAGGATCACTTAATGATAATTTGTCCATAGACTCATTAAGCATATTGGTAGCTCTTGATTTCGTATAGCTAATATTTTTAGCCCCCCTATAATAACAGCTTGGTATGTTATCTGTTTTATCTCCGGACAGTATCTTTACCATAATATCCAATTTTGGATCAATTAATTTGACTATTGAATTAATTGAATTAATTATGGCTGTTTCTCTCATATCAAGATTAAAAAAATCATCCACATTGGTGGATCTGGGTAATTTTTTATCAGATACAAATTCACCATCAGATTTCATCACTACACACCATGAACTATTATCAACCCTTATTAATTGATGGAGATCACTATCATTACTAATAATGATTGAATTTCTACCATTTTGCCTATCGCTATCAGTGAGACCAAATATTATATCATCAGCCTCCAATTTATCAGCACTTAAAGTCTGAAACCCAAGTTCATTTAGTCTGTTTATGAATCTATTTATACAATCTATTAATATATTTTGATCAAATGGTTTGTCTTTATGTTTTCTATTACCCTTATAATCTATATCCAGGCTATGTCTCCAAGAATCACCTTGATCAGTTATAAAAGTAATGGTGGATGATTTAGATATGACCGGATGATTTAGATAATGTATAAATCCTGAATAAAATCCTTTCATCAATTCATCAATATCATTTTGATTAGTTAAGTATTTTTCAGGTCTGTCTTTATATTTATATGAAAACTTATATGCAAACCTGTAAAACATTAAATTGCCATCTATATATGTGTTTACCATGATTATTTTTTTGTAATTAGCATATTTAATTTAAATATGCAAGATTTAAGGTGAAGAATTGGGTCAATAGAATTCTCAATCTGGGTTAAGCAATTTGATAGAATTACGTTGATATTTCCAATTTTATCACCCAAACTTGGTTTATTCTCCATTATCCAATCTATGAAACTAGTGTGAAGAGATTTTATGATCATCTCTTCACAACCAGCATATTTCATCAATTTAGTATGAATACTAAATTGATCTGATGTTGACTTGATTATTAGTCCATATATATCCATGTATTCATGTAAGCTACTATCAACATCTTTTGAGGTAACTTCTTTAACACCGGATCTATATATACCTTCTATGGCATTATATGCAGATCTATAGTTTGGAAATAACCTATATATTTTCCCAACTGAATCATCATCAAATGACATTTTCAATAATTTTATGATATCATCCATTCTTTTATTAAATTTGGATGACATTTCATCACGTTCATCACCCATTTGTGGAGTAAAGTCTATCTTAGTGAATCTAGACATTACATATTTATCAATCTTAGATGGATGATTAGTAGTTGCTAAATAGTACACATTAGAAAATTGATCCATGAATGATTTCATGGCATCTTGGAATTTATCAGATGACCTATCTAATTCTTCTAAGTATACTATTTTAGGATTATTGTTATCCTTAAATGATATGGAATTGTTTTCACAAAATGGTTGTATAACTTCCCTAAGATAATCTATATTACCATCAGACGACGCATTAATGTATTTATAATTGTAGTCTTTCAATAATATCTTTGCGGTTGCACTTTTACCCACTCCAGGTGAATCAGAATAAAACATCAAATTACAATTAATACCATCAGATATTAAATTTTTTATTCTTTTGGGTAATATTAATTGAGAAATATCCTTTGGAGCTAATTTTTTTGTTATAGGTTCTTTTAGCATTTATTTGTAAGTTAACTGATTAAAACCATTTTGATCAGATTCTACTGGTGACTGATTGGAAAAGTTTATGAGATCTACTATCACAGATTTGGTATAGAGCCATTTATTTTTAGCATATTCTGGTGACCAAAATTCATCTCTGGGAGCAGTTTTATCCATCATAAACGACATTTCATATTGGGCTAAATTCTTATCCATCTGTTTCACCAATTGGGACATATCATGGGGGAAGTTGAATCTTTGACCTAACATAAACATTATTTGGTTTTCTATCTTATCTACTTGATCTCTAACCAAATTTTTCAACGGTCTTGTCATATCACCTATAAATGCTTCAGAAGCGTCATGATATAAAAACTGGTAAGCATCATAGATGTGACCCATTAACATCAATGATTCTGCACCTTTTACACAGTGTTGGGCTATAGAATAAAAATAGCCAGTGTTACCCACATATCTACACTGATTGGATAATGATGATGCAATCAATTCATCATTTATCCAATCATAATTTTCAAAATCGAGTATGTTGTATACAACATTATTTTGTCCAATAGTATCGCCAACTTTGTTAGCGTCATTGTTTATGGATTGTAATCCTATTAATCTTTTCATAAATGATGTTTTATATTGATGATGTTTTATATAATAACATATACCCATAATCTTGGTTACTAATAAATAAATAAATATAAAACTCATATGGCGCATAAAAATAAAACTCATATTTTTATATATGAGGAAATGGATATAATGTTAAGTCAGTCAGATAAGGAAAATGTATACACTGGTATATGTGCAGACTTTAATGGAAGGAATGAAAATAACAGATTATATGACAAAGATGACTATTTAAAACATTTGCCATATTTAAATGAGTTAATTAAAGATAATAAACTATATGGGGAAATAGATCACCCACATCGATATGAGGTGGATGAGGATAAGATAAGTCACCAAATAATAGCCCTATGGTATGATGAAGAGGCTAATCAAGTAATGATAGCCATAAAATTACTTGATACTGATGAAGGAAAAAGAGCCAAAGCGAAAGCTCTGGAAAATGGTAATCAGATAAATATAAGTTCCAGAGCATCCGGATACATGGATGAAGAATTAAACGTAGAATTGGAACGCATTTACACATATGACATAGTAGACGTACCAGGATTTAAAAATGCTACACTCAAACCATTGAATGAGAATAGAAACAATGGGAACAACTCGTCGATATATTTATTAGTTATAAATGAAAATAAAATTGTGCACAATATGGATGACAATAATAAATCCACCAACATAGATGATTTAATTAACGAAAATAGATTGCTTAGATCTACTGTAAATAGCTTGCTTGAAAAAGCAAATGAATCAGATAGGAAGTTGAATGCAGTGGTAGCATATTTATCTATGATCAATGAAGATTCAAATCATCATAAAAATTACACTAACAGTATTGCCAAATACGTGAATAAACTCACTGATCACGTTGATAAAAATTCTGAGTTTACCAACAAACTTGCAGATCACGTTGATGAAAGCAATAGGTATGTGAATAAACTCACTGATCACGTTGATAAAAATTCTGAGTTTACCAACAAACTTGCAGATTATGCAGATTACCTTGGGATTAATCTCAATAAATCTATGAGTTTCATTAATGAAAATTCTGAGTTTACCAACAAACTTGCAGATTATGCAGATTACCTTGGGATTAATCTCAATAAATCCATAAACGTAATGGATGAAAATTCTGATTTTACCAACAAACTTGCAGATTATTCAAATTATATGAATGAAAATTTGAATAATGTTATATCAAAATTGGATGAAAATTCTGATTTTACCAACAAACTTGCAGATGCTTATGATAATACTGCTGATTTCATAAACAATAAAGTGGGTGCTGGTAAAATTAAACCGAAAAAGAAAAAGACCGAAAAAGAAAAATCAATGGAGTTGGTTGAAAAAGTGAAAAGTAGACAAAATGACAAACAACTCCAAATATTAGTATCCAAATATCCCTTCGTAAAAAGTTTAAATGAATCATATTTAACAAAATTCAAATTACTAAATTCCAATAAAAAACGAATTATATCTGATTTTATCAATGAAAACAATGATGTTACAGTATCATCATTAATGGGTAAAATTGATGAAATAAATAATGTAACTACATTAGAAGAACAATTTGAATCCAGGATACCCCAATACATATTTCCAATATGGGAATCATTATCTACAACCGATAAACATAATATAGTATCCCAATATAATAGCAGAAAGATTGAAAGTAATGAAGACAATAAAAGATTTTGGGAGTCTATAGATTTGAGGAAGTATAAAAATAGTAAAATCGTTAATGAGAACCATGGTGGTGGTGAATATAATATGTCGGGATATAGCATGGATGATGTAGACAAATTGCTGAAATTTTAATGAACAAAAACAATGAGTAGAGAAAATTTAATAAAACAACGCATATATGATTCCTGGATTCCAAGAATCAAAAAAAGAATTAAAGCTGGTGAAAAATCCGGTAAAATATTCAATAATATATCAGAAGCTAAACTGAAGAAAATAGCAGAAATGGCTGATGTTAGATTCAGATCATTACAAAGACCCAAATTGATTACTGAAAGTACAGCAACATTAGATGGAACTCCTGGTAGACCAAACTTTGATTTTGGTAACAACCCAATGCAGGGCTTACAGGATTTCTATACCACAAAAGGCTCCGCAGAAGTTTATCAAAGTTTGTTTGGTGTATTTGTAGAAGCTGCTGCTACAACGGTGATATTTGATCTATTACCCATGTTGGTGCAAACTAAATCATCTGGTAGTATATATATAGCAGAACCTATTTATTCCAATGGTAGATTGGAAAGTACTGAAAATAGGGTTGATGTTGTTCAAGTCAAAACAAGTCAAACAGGTAATCCTGCTGCTCTGGTAGTCGGTAACACATACACATTAAAAACTGCTGCTACTGGTGGTGAGGATATAGCAGATGTAATCTATGTGGGGAAACACCGGGTTAGTGGTCATCCAGTGTTTAGAATAGAAACTAATGGTAATGATAACTCCGGTGGTGGAGGTACAGACTGGACTAGCGCGCTTATTAAAGATTGGTTTGATGGAACATCCGGTATATATGATGATGCATCAAATTACTATTCATTTGATGCAGATAGTGTTGATTATGTAGAGGGATTCCTAAATAACATCATGGGATTCTCAGGTGCAGGTTTAAATAATGATAAACCTTGGTACATAGGTAGAAATGATGGTAAAACATATAATGAACATATGTCAAGGGATACTGGTAGAAGAACTGAGTATAGATCGTCTGCTATAAGAACTTGGCACCGTAATTTTTCTCCTGGAACTGTTCATTTAGATATGGAATTCCTAACAGAGGATATTCAAGATGCAATGATGGATCATTCATTTGATCTAATCGCATTTGGTGATCAAATACTTGCAGATCAATTGAGCCAGCAAATGAATGACCACGGTCTTGCCAGAATGTTTGCCAATGGATGGTCACACCATCACGCACTACATACTGGTAGTGATGGATCATTTAACTTAAATTTCGTGTTGGATGAAAGTAGCAATACTGGTAGTAGTTTGGATTATCTTGGTAAGGAAGATACATTGTTAAATATTAGTGGTGCTGCGGGTGTTTTACCAGCAAGTGGTGCAATATCAGAAAATCTATCAACTCTACAAAGAAGGCTTGTAACCAGAATAGGGTATGCTAGTAGTGTAATACACACTAGAGCCAGAAAAGGTAAAGGTGACCAAGTGGTAATGAACACCAAATTTGGTAATGCAGTAGAGGATATAAGAGGATTCGTTCCCGTTCCCTTCGATAATGATTTAAATGATGGGAATTTGGCATACATAGGCACATTTAAAGGCATGAGAGCTTATGTAGATCCATTAATGGATCTGAATGATGACAGAATCAATGTTAGCAGACATGGTGGTGAAAAAGATCCTGGGATCAAATTTGCCCCATATATCTTGGCGGAAAAAATCAGTACCACGGCTGAGGGTACCATGGCTGAAAAAACAGCCTTGAAATCAAGGTATTCTGTTGTAGAAGCTGGTAGTAATCCAGAACTCAATTATTTGACTTTTGTAGTAGAAGAAGCAGATGGTTACGGATTAGTTTAATGCTAATTGCTCATGTATAGCAGGGTCGAAAACGGTGGGTAAAAACTTACCCACCTATTTCTTCCATAACTTTTTTACCGTTGATAATATATTGATCCTTATTAAAAATACTTTCCCAATTGCTTATAAAAATTTCGGTTTCTAATAATTTTTGTTCATCTGAATCCGGATTTTGCCTCATATTGGTTAACGCACCTTTTTTACCAGCGATCTTATTTCTCATCTTGCCCATATCTATCTCAGATATAATATGCCTTATATCATTCAATAAATTTTTATTATTTTCACCCAATACTTGATTTTCAGATTTTAACTCATCATTTTTAGCCACTAATTTATCATAATTAAATTCAAGATCATTTAGCGATTTATTTACCATATCAAGTTCCTTACTTGAATTCTCTAATTCTTTTTTGATTATGCTATTATCAGATTCATTGGTTTTTAGCTGATTCTCATGAGATGCCAATGTATCCTTAATGTCATTTATACTGGATATGATATTGTCTGTAATATTGTCTGATGTTGCATCCACGCCCAGTAACTTAGATAATAAACCAACTAAATCATCATAATCATTAGTAATCTTAATGGCTTGATCTCTTTTAACATTATTGATCCTGAATTGTTCAGACAGGTGATAAAGACCTCTGGCAGTAAATATGGAAAAGAACACTACCACACCTATCAAACCATAATTTTCAGTTGTTATAAATTTAGGTATCAAATTCCCATAAAAAAATAGTGATATTATTAAATCGTAAAATAGGAATTCTCTATTTATATTTATACCTTTTTTTCCATCAGCAGTATTATTAATTAATATGCTAGCAGTTATATTCATGGATGAGAAAGAAAAAAATAAAGCAGATATTATGCTTATGCTTATATGGTATTTACTAAACATAAGTTCTGAGATCATCCAGCCCAACTTAAAATACATTTGGGCAAAATATATCATAACACTCAAAAGTGAAAATAGAGAATAATCCTCATGTTTCATAAATTCGCTTATCGGGGATACGAATTTATTCATTATAGTATTTTTGCTCATCTTAAAAAATTTTATGTATATTCAATGAAATATCAAAATTTGTAATTATAAGTTCTGATGTTTTTCTCTCCCTATCATTTTTATGTAATGAATAATTCACATTAGTATCAAATATATTATATTCATCATATAAATCTCTATAGAATTGATTATCAGGAACAGTTAATATAAACTTACCGGATATATTAGATATATTGTTTTTCAATGTAGTCTGATCATCTATATTATCCATATTATGGATATAATATTTAGTACTAACGGTATTACTAGTAATATATGGTGGGTCTATGAAAAATAATACATGTTCATCATCATATTTTGATATAATAACCTCATATGATTGATTTTCTATATATACGTCTTTAATTCCTTCATAGATGTCTTTGATGATATTTATTATGTGGTCTTTGCTAGTGGGTTTTCTAGTTTTTGAAGTACCAAAAGAATTGTAATTATCATTGCTAAATCTTCCCCTATATCCATATATAATTAAATACAAAAACCTATATGCTTTATCGATATTATTTTTGGGTTTTGATTTTCTGATATTATCATATAATAATCTGGAACATATATTCCATTCAAATTTATCCAACAATTCATCTAAATTGTTGGATATCACCGTAAATAAATTTGTTATATCACCATTGATTTCATTCAAACATCTGGGATATTTGGTATTATTGATAGTATATACGCAACTTCCACCAAATAATTCTACCAAAAATTTTGCATCAGAGTTTTTGGTAATATCGAGTAGCATGTTTAAAATCCTGGATTTAGAACCAAGATATGGAAAAGATTTTTTTAACCCCATTATTCCTCCAATTGTAGTGAATCTATCATGATTTCAGTATTGAATCCATCAGAATATACTTCTTCTGCGGTTTCACAATCTTTACCAAAATAAAGATAGCCCCAACCAGCCCAATCTAATGCAATAGGTAATATACCCTCATTCTTTAACGATTCCAATTTTTGGATAACAGTTTTGACTTTCTTTATTTGTCTTTTTGTGAGTTTTTTGCCCATGGTTTATATGTTAGAATAATTATCTAATGTAGACAAATTATCAATACAATCATACTCAGTGTGGACTAAGCTATTATTGGAATTGTATATTTCTGCATTAACAATAATATCTTTGGTTATATTATTATTGTTAATGTATCCTCCAAGGTAGTTGCTTAGTATCACCAGATATCCATTATCAAATTCTTTTGCATAAACCAGATCAGTTGTATCACTATCTCTATTAGATAGTTCATGTAATGTGTAACCAGCAGATGTGATTTTACCTATAATTTCATTAACGAAATCAGTGTTATCATTATCAAACTTTTTAATATCAAACTCCATAATATGAAAGTGTTTTAATAAACAATAATTTTATTAGCCAAATGATCAGTAACCTTATCCGGATTATCCATCATTGTCCTGCAGTATTTTCTTAAATCATTGGAATATTTCGTAAATTTAAAATCTTTAACAGCAGTAGTGAATTTGGATGTAAATTTACTATAGCTATTGGCTAATTCTGTAAATCTGTCATATGATTCACTATAATAAGATTCATATAACTGTGATATCCTTAATATTATTTTTGATATCCTTGCGTTATCATTATTTAATATCATTCTAGACATATTATTATCCATATAATCACTATTTATAATATATGAATAGTGAGATATGTGGTCGTCAAGTCCTAGTAATGATTTAACATCTAATTTATTACCATATAATGATATATACATCATTATTTCATCATTATAGACATCAAAATGGTCTAACAACAATTTTGAATATTCATATATTACATTATATGAATTTATTTCATCTGGTGATAATCCTTCCAGTACTTTGTTTTTTATTTCTTCGTGATTTATTAATATATCCATTCTATATTAGATAAGTTATTAGATTTTTTCACACTTATAACATGATCAGCATCTATATCATGAGAATGCTCAACTATAAAAATAGTATTTATACCATTACTAATATGTTTTAGTATTTTTTTGAATTCTTCAACACTATTTTTACTTAATTTACCAAGTATTTCGTCAATAAGTAATATATTACAGTTAAAATTAGAATTATACTTTCTTATCAAAAATCTTAATATCAATGATATTAAAGTTCTTTCTTTACCAGATCCATCCAATACAGAATAATGACCATCTGGGTTGTTTATATTATACATAAACAATGACATGTCATCAAAAAATATGTTGAATTCTTGATCACTCAATATATGATCAAATTCAATTTGCATATTTTTAAGTATATCAGTTATTATTATATAAGGAATACCATCTCTACCCATCATTTCCATATAGTAATTGAATATAGATATTTCCCATCTTTGTATCAAATATTTTTCTAATGTTTGGTTTGCTTCACTTATATCATGTGTTATTTTACCATATTCTATATTACTATCTGAAAGCTTACCATTCAGTTCATTGATAGTATTATCAAGTATTGATATCTCATTATTGATATCAATTAATTTAGATGCTTGTGCTAAATTAATTGATATGTTTTCCTTCACTAAATGCACTTTGGATATTTTTTCTTTAATATCATCTAATTTATTAGATATTTCTTTAATATCATCATCAATTAATTTAATATCATCATCAATATTTTTCTTTAGATTCAGATTTTCGCTATTTATATTTTCTATATTTTCTTTATGGGCAACAATAGAAATTTCCAAATTAGTTTTCTCAGTATCGATATTGGATAATTTATTATTTACATTAATTTGATCATTGGTTAATGATGACAAATCTTTTTGTATATCAGATATGTCTATTAATTTGGAATTTAATTTGTTTAATTTAGTCTCTAGTTTCTTTATTAATCCAACATATTCATTATTAGTAGATTCAATAGATTTTGTCAATGCTGATATTTTTAATTCAATTTCATCTATATCACATCTAGTAGAATTAATGGATGAATTATTGTCATCAATTTCTTTATTAGATGACAATATCATCTTATCATCCACCACATCTCCACCACAAGTTGGACATATGTTATTATCAATAGATTCACGATCATCTTGTAATCTATCTTTTATATCCAAATAACCATTTAGCTTTTGATTAAGTGTAGATTTGTTTATATTGAGGTTATTTAGATGTAATTCATGTTGCTGATTTTGTTTATTAAATTTATCGTTAGTAGATTCAATCTCAGCTCTGATTTCTGATATACTATTATCTATACTATTATTGGTATCATTAATATTATTAAATTTTTGGTTTATATCAACAAGCTTGTTATTAATGATAGCCAATTTATCGTTTAACGATTTTTTTCTGCTATTAAGTAATTCAAGTTTATTTTCACACAATTTAATATTTTTATTGATATCCAATATTTTAGTTTTGTTGGTAGATATTATTTTATCTATATTTTTATTAAGTATGTGATGTTTTTTTATTTGAAGTTCTTTAAGCTTACCATTGAGTTCTTTAAGCTTACCATTGAGTTTGGTTTGGATATTATCAATTGCATCCATAGTATCCAAGTTTTTGGGTAATTCTTTTATAGATAAATAGGTATCATTTTTTTCTAATTCTAGATTTGATTTATTGGTTTTATTGGTTTCTATGGATTTTTCTAAAAAAGTTATATCATCAATGATCTTAGCTTTTTTAGATGACAATTCACTTATTTTTTCCCTATGCTTAGATTCATCTATTTTTATTAAACCATTATCGCTGATATATTGATTTTTCAATTTTTTAGCTTCGCTATGTTTTCTTTCAAATATGTGTAATCCAAAGTCAGATATTAATCTATCTTTGAATATTCTATTATCCATAGATAAGACATGATTTAAATTATCAGAATTTATAAAACAAGAATTCATAAATTCTGATAGATCTCCAAAATATTTGATCATGTCATCCTGATTTTCACTACACTTGGTACTTATAGATTTTATCTCATTATTTTTATTCCTTTTTATAGTCGTTTCCCTGGATATGATTATTTCATCATTATTAATAATAAATGTGCCTTTGACATAACATTTATCTGATTCAGTATTATTATTGATAAATTTTAAATCCTGATGTTTTACTTTTTTAGATAAGTATGTCTTACCATATAACAAATAAGTAATTGCATTATATATGTTACTTTTACCAGATTGGTTCTCACCATCTATTTTTATAATACCATCCTTAAAATCGATTGTTATTTCACGATCTGGATAACTCCTAAAATTGAAAATAGTAATGCTTAATATGTTCCAATCAATATATTCATTATTATCAGTAACCAGAGTGCTAATTTCGTGATCCATGTTTTTTATAGCAGCTGTCATTTTATCTGATAAATTCATGTCAGATAAGTATTTATTAACATGTAATTCAGTGTCAATTAGACTATACTTATCAAATTTATCAACAGATTCTGAAAAATATGGCTTTATAACTAAATCTTTGATATTTTTAAATCTATCATTGAACTCAAATATTATTTGATTTTTTATAGATTTAAATAAATCGTGATTTTTTATATGTAATTTTACCTTAATTCTATATAAAAAATCGCTATCTAAACTAATTCCGTTAATTTGTTCAATAAAGTTATTCTCAAACATATTATATTGAACAAACCTTATTTCATGATCTATTGGTATTTGTTCAATGATATTTTTGGGTAAATCCCATAATAACACTCCGTGGAATGAATCAATTTCACCAAAATTCTGACATATAGGACTAGAACTATATGCAGCAAATAGTTTGCTTGATTTATCAAATGTTTGAAATTTATGTATATCACCCATTAACAAAAAATCTAAATCACAAAAGTCTTCTATGGATCTGAATTTTTTATTATTAAATACATCATGATTACCACCAAATGGATGACATTCTCTTATAGGATCATGGAATAATCCAATGTATGTATATTCATTGGATTTTAACGGTATATCAACTAATTTTTTATCTGGATGATGATAAACTACCCAGGCTATATTATCATCATGGTATATGCCAGTCTTATTATAATAAATTATATTATCACCAACAGCTTTCTTTATTGATGATACAACAGTTTCAACAGAGTCTACTCTATTTGAAGATGATAGATTTATATCGTGATTCCCAACTGTTATTATAATTTTAGATATTTTAGACAGATTGAAAAGGAATTCAGAAGCCATAACAATAGCCTCATTAGATATATTGGTATAATTATGAAAAAGGTCACCAACAATACATATCCTATCGGGTAATGTAGTTTTGGCAACCGATATGATATGATTCAGTGAATTCCTATATTGTTGATGGTATTCAGGAGAATTTTTTATATGTATATCAGCAATATGTAATATTTTATTGATCATGATTGTATTATTTCTTTAATATTCTAGTTCTACCTCTACCCAACGATGGTATGTCATATATTATATCATAGTTATCGATATTATTATTGACAATATTAATAACTCTAATATTACATAAATTTACTATGGTATCTGGTAATTTATTGATATGGTTATTATGTAGATTTAACCATCTCAATGATACTAGATCCCCAATTGAATCTGGTAAACTAGTCAATAGATTATTGCTTAAATCCAACAAAACTAGATTTTTCAATTTACCAATTGAATCTGGTAAACTAGTCAATGAACTACCAATTAATCTAAGTGATTTTAAATTTGATAATTGATGTATCGAATCAGGTATGGTGCCAACAGGTTTATTATAAACATATATATCTTTTTCACCATCCAATAAGGTGGGTAAAAACTGTATACACATCTCATGATGCATCTTTAATTTAGATATAACATTATTGGGTATATTATTTATACCCATGCCCAGGGTTAATTGAAATGCCAGTTCTATGTTTTCATATAAACCGGAATCTAACAAATTACCAATTTTATTTAAATTCTCTTTCAATTATTTCAATTATATTTTCAGGTAATTGTATTTCTTGTAATAGTAATTGGTCATAATATGGTTTACCTAATATATTTAACATGCATATTATATTAGCCATATGCAAGTCATCCGTTGATATTATTGTATGACCAAATAAATTATATTCTTTTTCATTCATAACTTTCAAGTATTCTTTATAAAATGGATTCTTTTTGCGTTCTGTGGATATTGATGAACCAAGCTTTATACATGGTCTAGACATTTTAAAATACTTTATATCTATCCGAAAATATTTTAGTAATATCTTCCAATTCTTCAGCGAGTAATGTTTGATTAGTAGGTGATAGACTATTGTAGACTATTTTGGGGTCTAACATAAAATGGTCTACAAATATGCTAAAGTATGGTAAAATAGATTTATTGATAGGATTTAATTCTAGTATGGTAAGCCTAACAGATTCATAAATAAATCTTATTTGATCATACTTTAATTTATTAGAATTATCTATGATCAAACTAGATTTATCTACCAAACACTTTATATTTTCGTTATATTTTATTAATACATATTCAGATACAAATAGTACTTCACATACAACACCAGTATTTATATACATAACTTCATCACCAGGATTCAACGATTCTATATTAGTATCCAAAAAATTGTATTCTGGATTATTTATATAAAATAATCCTAGTGAAGATATGAATGCATCATACAGATCAGTTCTCTCTATATGGAATTCGGGATTTAATAAATTATCAAGACCCTCTGCATATTCATTGTTGAGTATTATTTTGTTATTAACCATATAACTATTATATATTAACTATATATGATAGTTACATTATTATAATCCCTCAAAATCAAACCCAGCATTATCATTATTGATGTCTATTTTAGTATCATTATTGATGTTGGCATCTGTCCCATAATGATATGGAACTTCATCTATTGGATTAAAATGTTTACCAGTGGATGAAATTCTCATTCTGCTATAGTCAACATCCATTATGGTTTTGTAATTTTTATATCCCCCACCATTTCTAGATTTTAATAATTTATAGAGATATATGTTATTTTCCTTCATGTTAGGGGTTTGCATCATACCTATAATATTATCAGTTTTAAATGCTATTCCTTTAGACTCTCCAGAATCGGCTAACGTAATATCATCTTCATCTATAGATCCCACTGGTATTTGGTGAGCAGATACCATAGCCCAATCATTTTGAACACCCACATCAAAAAAATCTCTACTATTTAATCTATGATACATGTAACTATTTTGTGGTGGCACACCATATGAATTATCCAATTCGGTAAAGTAATCTAAAATTATGATATCCCATTTTATATCCAATTTCTCTTCAAGCTGTCTAGCATATGCAGCTATATCAAGTATGTTGGCTCTAGAAAACCTTTTCATTTTAAAATGACCCACATCTTTGTCATTATTAGACTTCATATCATTTAACCACTTATCAATGATATTTTTCATGAAATCATGATTCAATGATATTTCATCGTATTGATCCATGGATATATCAAACAAATTAGATCCACCTCGTTTAGCTATTCTATGGGTAGCCATTTCTAAACTAGGAAAAAATACATTATAACCCAATGATGATGCATTAATGGCTAGATTTATCAGTTTTATAGATTTACCAACATTAGTACCAGCATAAAACATAGTAGATGTACCTTTTTCAAATCCACCACCCAACCATTTATCTATAATAGGATATCCAGAGGGTATTAAATCATCAACAGGAGGCTGTGCATGTGTAGATGCATCATAGAAATCAACTGCATCACCATCATTTAAATCAACGCTAGATCTGGTATTTATAAGTGTTTTACACTTATTGATAACATCCCCCACATTACTAGTGGTTATGTCAGTTAATTTTTGATATTTAATTGCATCTGATAATCCAGTTATGAAATTCTTCCATTTTATCCAGGCTTCGGTTTTATCCTTAATAAAATTTTGGTCATATGATTTATAATCTTTTTCTATGATATACTTTAATGAATCTTTAAAGTTTGATATTTTTTCATCATCAGATAAATCTTGTGATATATGTACTATAACTTTTTCCCTATTGAAATTTAAATATTCTAATGTATTTTCAATATCCATATCAATCATCCTGATAATGGGTGATCTATATGTTTCATAAAATGATTTGGATAATGAAAAAAATGCTTTTAGATAATCATTGGTAAAAAAATGGGGTTCAGAATGTTGAAATAGAATGGGGTTTTCTATAATGTATAATGCTGCAAATCTTTCAAATCCGGCTATGTCCATTATATATGTTGTTTAATATTGTCTGATGACATCAATAATAGCTCATCATATGAATATAATCCTCCCGATGATATATTTTTCAATATAGATGAATTTATAGTGCACTGATTATCAATTTCTTGGAGCACCTGATAACCATAATTATTATCATCTTTACTGATTGTGAAAACACAATCAGTCAATAAATTATTGACTTTTATTGATGATTTGGAGTCTATTTTTTCCACAAATAACTTTATATGTTTTCCCATATTTCATTTTCTTCAAAATAATCAGATTCATTAAACATAAACATATTCTTGATAACATTATCATCAAGTTCTTGTAATACCTTTTGGGTAAATACTTTCTCATTAAACATGGCTTCAAATGTAAAAGATTGGTCTAGGTGTTTGGCAACCCAAACATTTGAGTTGGGATTTGGTACGGCTATTTTTTCAGTTGGTTTATTTGGAATGGCATTGGTGACTCTATCATCAATTATTTTTTTATTGAATGACCAACTACCATCATCAAGTTCATTCATATATCCTTTATCTTTCATCCATTCCATAGATGATTTTAATGATTTCTTTTTATTATTAGCAACTATACTCAATAAGTCTTCATATGTTATTGATATTCCATCAAGCACATTATTGATGTTAAATGATTTTTTATCATTTAAATATATTTCATATAAAGGATCTACCAGATCCTTTATTGATCCTTTATCAATACCGCAGTTATCCCAGCTAACATAATCATGGAGTCCTATGTATGGGTTCATACCTTTTATATAGGATATATAGAAGCTTGTATCAACTGGTTTAGAATATCTACCTTCATATAGTAAGGATTTAACCTCTATACCTTTCCTAACATAAGATCCATTGGAGTATTCTTTATCTTGTTTTTTCTTCAATATAGTTACTATTGATGCCATATATATGGCTTTTCTACCACCACTGGGTATTGTAGTGGTATTACCAAACATATCAGATTTATCATACGTGTGTGCAGTAAATATTATCGGTATTCCAGCCTTACCAGCCATGGGAACCATTGCTTTCATAAGGGCACCCATCTCTTTAGCTTCGGTACCCATATCAGTTTTAACCTTACCTTTATCAGTATCACTAAATACTTTTTGGGACGATAATCCACTAATAGAATCTATGGCTATTATAACCTTGGGTCTATCCTCTTTTTTAGAATTTTTTATGTCCTTGAGAAATGGTAATATCATAGCTTGAACTTCACTAATGGAATCCGGTTGGCTAATTCTCATATTATCAAAATCTATATTCTGATTTTCCAACCTTGATTTATCAGGACTGCCCTCAGTTTCAATCAACCAAACAAAATATCCCATTTTTTGGGCTTCTCTGCACATATTCAGTAACAAATAACTTTTGCCAGTTTTAGGATCACCAGCAATACACATAGCTTTTGGTATGGGAAATCCCCTAAGTAAACTCCCAGAAATATGTGCATTAAATAAATAGTTACCAGTATGTATGTGATCTGATATTTCTATATCTTCATAATTTGATAAAAGTTCACCAGTTTTATCAAATTTTGATATTAAATCATTTATATTAGAATATGACATAGTTTATGATTTATAATACTTATTAGTTAATTTGTTATTATTATTGGGGAGACCATCTTTTACGGTAACTATGGTAATGGGGATATTTTTTTCATTAATATATGATTCCAATGAATCCAAGTCTCGTTTCCTCATATGGTATATTTGAGCATACATCCTGTTATTATCAAAATATATAACAGGATTTTGGTAATTTTTTTTAGCAAAACTTGGATGATTACGTATTTCCTCCATATAGGTAACCATTTTCTGATACATCTCCTCCATATTAGAATATTTTAGGTATATAAACAAAATTTTTATTAACCTTATCTTTACCTATGGACAACAATATTGTATTTATAGGGTCTAAAAATGTCTTATTGTACATAGAAGATAGGTTTATTTTTGGTGCTATCTCTTTTGGAAAATCTCCATTTAACGGAAAACCAAATGGCTGATCATTGATATCGTAATACCAGCATATTTTATCACCATTGGTTATTAATGGATATGAATTCAACAGATTATGTTTTTTTATCATGTGATTATACCTAGCAGATGCTTTAACTTGTATGGGAGTTCCAGAATTTACCTTCACCCCATGCTGATCATCTTGTATGACATTCTTAGTATATGTGGTTATTCTTTCAGTTTTAGATATGGAGTAATAATTTAAATCATCAGCATGAAGCTTATACATATCCTTTATAGATTTGGCTTTGGATAATATTTTCTCATGGCTAGCATTATTAATTATCAATTTAACCATATCTAACATGGAATCTCTTGAAAATTTGCTATAAACATATTTAATAATTTCAAGACCTTTCACGGAAAATTTATCCATGAATTCATATGTTTGTTTTTTATACCATTGGCTAACCTTCACATATCTTTTTTTAGTAGCCCATAATATTTTATAACAAAATTCCTCTAATTCCAACCTAGGTTCCCCTATATCTATATCACCAGCACCCATTGCAGCGAAATATTCCCTGGATTTATCCAGATAATAAGGATAGATGTGATAATTCCATACTTTCATGGAAAAATCTAACATATTCATATCAGTGATTGTGGAATCATATATAGTTTGCATATCTAAAAATATGGAATCTGTATCCATATATAACACTACATCACTATCAATTGGATTATTAAACGATATATCATCATCATTCTCTATTGATGATTCCCATTCTTGACTGAAAAAATCATTTATAATTTTTTCAGTCAATTTAATTAAGCCAACTGCTGATGCGGTAACTGATTTAGCAACATCTCTCATGTAATCAACAAAATAGGGATAACCCATAACTCCATAAACACTATTTAGAAGTATTTTTAGTGCCTGATCAGCATTTCTATGCAAAGATGATAATCTAGTTAATCTTTGGATTTCTTTTTTTATATCATCAGAATTTGTTAAATCAAGATTGGGGTCTATATGTACAAAATCTTCCATATGCTATATTAATATTTCTTCACAATTACATAATAATTCCAAACAATGGGCTTTATCAACAATATTATTATTGCGCAAATCAATGCGTTTCAAATTATTCAAATCACCAATGGATTCTGGTAAATGAGTTAATTGATTATCGTTCAAATAAAGATAATCCAACTTTTTTAATTTACCAATGGATTCTGGTAAATGGGTTAATTGATTTACATTAAAATTTAACCCAATAATTTCACTCATATTACCGATGGATTCTGGTAAATGAGTTAATTGGTTATCAAATATGCTTATTTGATAAACCTTAGTTAAATTACCAATAGATTCTGGTAAATGAGTTAACTGATTAGTGAAACATTCTATCCATTCTAAATTGGTCAATTTACCCATAGATTCTGGTAAATTGACCAATTTATTGGAACTGACTACTAACTCTTTAAGCTTTTTCAAATTACCAATAGATTCCGGTAAATGGGTTAATTGATTACGTTGAGCATCCAGTGATTCTAAATTAACCAATCTACCAATAGAATCTGGTAGATTGGTTAATTTATTTTTATGTACATGTAAACTTATTAATTTGGTTAGATTACCAATAGAATCTGGTAGACTGGTTAATTGATTAAATTGCAGATGGAGACTAGATATGCCCCATATATAATCTCCAAAATTTGTGGGTAATTCACATATAGATTTATCACCTAAAAGCAGGTGTTTCCTATCACATAATATGCTTGGCATATAATGAATACATATATGGGGATATAAGTCTGCAAATATGGATTTGATATTATCAGGTATCCTATCAACTGGTATACCTGTACATATTTGGAATGCTAAATGGATATTATTGATGTCATCAGATTTCAATAATTTCAGCAAACTCCTTTCTGTATATTCAGGTAATACCATATCATTCATTATCATTGATACCCAACACAAATAGATAGGTTTCTTCTATGAAATGATAATCTTTGGGTAATTCCAAACTACATTTAAACATATGTAATCCACTGGTAGTTTTAATGATTTCAGCATCATATCTATAATTACCCATATTACTAGTGGCTGCTTTATGTACATTAAAACCAGTGGTGATATTAGTCTTAACTCCATTATTGTGGGTTAATTTCCATAAATCATCATTTATATCACTAAATACAACCTTGTTGTTATCAAATGACATTTTATAGACTATATTATCTTTATCCATGGAAAAATACTTTTTGATCCTAAACAAAATATTAGGATCAATAACTAACTGCCCCAGTACTTCTCCGGTGGTGATTTTATCCCACTTATCATCATCCAGGTATTTTATTAAATTAAATTCAACACCAGGAATATTGAGACTATCAGTGGAGGTATTTAAGTTTATAGAGAGACCATCATATATCCCATCACCAACGCTATTACAGTCTATGACCATTTTAGCATATTCAGAATCAGAATATTTGTTTATAGTCTCTAACCATGCGGCAAAACTCTTCATTTTCCTAAATGGGAACTTGAGCAGCTTAAAATCATCAGGGCATTTGGTAATTTTATATATATTTTCAGAATGAGCACGAGTATATTTTACATAAGTAGTATCTATTGGAAAACTTTTACAATCTATACTATCTTTTCTAAAATTTACTATATCAAAATCTTGGATTATATCATGTTTAGAAGATTCCTTGGTTACCCATGCATTTACTAAATGGGTATATAAATTTAGTAAATTTATTTCAAACGATATTTTCATTTTTTTAGTTGTTTACTGATAATGTTATTTTCTGATTCCTCATCTCTACTATATTTCACATCAGGTCTGCCACCTGGATATCTATTTTCTAATTTTATGATATTAAACTCCATTACATCATAAATACTAATATCTAATAAAGTTATAATATTCATAAAATACCACAATAGATCACCAGATTCTGTTATAACTTTGTACTTTATGTCGTCTCTACCGTGAAATGCAACTTTTTTCACAGAACCCAGCATTTCTCCCATCTCTTCAGCCAATCCCATGAGTAGATAATAAAAATCATCGGTGGTACCAGATGATCTCATGTTGAATTTCTCTTTACAAAATGATACATAGTTAGCCAATATGGTATCCCTTATATTATAAGGTAAAGGTACTTGTAATTCATCCAACACTATTTTTCTACCATACCATTTGCGTTTTATGGCTTTTATAGAAATCAGATCATTGGATATTCTATTAATTGTTATATCACCCGAATCTGACCATTTATCTATAAATTCATTTATCTTAATTTTCATAAACAGTCATAATTATATTAATACATTGATTGATATTAAACCTATGTGTATCTATTATAATACCATCGTGGTTATAGTTATCAAATATATCATTATCTCTATTAATCCTGGTTGATATAGAATCTTTGCTCATGTTCCTATCTATTAATCTAGATTCTATAATATCTGGTGGAGCAGTTAACAATACCAATATCCATTTAAAATCGGTAAATTTTAAAAAGTGGTTAATTTTTGATGGCAAACATATAAAAACATCACAAGAATCTATGTGATTTTTACTAGTTCCATAATAATTATCCTTAAAATTAGAATATTGTAGGAATTCACCATTATCTACCATTTTTTCAAATATATGTGGACTTACAAAATGGTAGTGTTTACCATCAATCTCACCATCTCTGGGAATTCTGGTGGTATATGATATAGACGATATTAATGATAACTCTTGGAGTGCGTGTTGTATTGTAGATTTACCAGTGCCACCTCTACCTAGCAATATTATTTTGGGCTTTTTCATATGTTTGCTAAGTAGAAATAGCGTTTCTGGTTACCAATATTATTTAGTGGTAGACTTGGTAGATTTTGATTTAGTGGTAGACTTGGTAGCCTTTACTGATTTAGTGGTAGACTTGGTAGCCTTTACTGGTTCAGTTGGTTCATCCTTTACTGGTTCAGTTGGTTCATCCTTTACTGGTTCAGTTGGTTCATCCTTTACTGGTTCAGTTGGTTCATCCTTTACTGGTTCAGTTGGTTCATCCT